>Ga0209512_1000069_pt1 | contig 259781 bp, 203 predicted proteins | sample frozenSSSSmetaG_FD_184142 | JGI IMG/M metagenome (GOLD analysis project Ga0209512, IMG submission 184142) | Glacier valley bacterial and archeal communities from Borup Fiord, Nunavut, Canada, to study Microbial Dark Matter (Phase II) -... | ecosystem: Environmental > Aquatic > Freshwater > Ice... | reverse complement strand
GGTTAAATGAAAAAACAAAAATTCAAAGAGCGATGAAAGTCAGATCAACTGCCGGATTACTTATTCATTTGTTTGGCAAAATGTCAATGGCTTTCATTTATCTAATTTTTTAAATACTGATTCGCATTAATAATGAATTTAACTTTATTAGAACCAACGATTGCAATGTATACTCCCTGAGGGAAGCGAGATATTGAGATTACAGATGAATTTCCACTGTACATTTTAATGCCTTGCATGTTGAATATACTAATCTGTTGATTATTCAAATCTGAAATATGTAATGAAGATTCATTTTGAAAAATCTGAAGTTTGCTTTTCTCTATTGAAACAATTGCACTTTGTTTATCTGCATAAAAATAAACGGCGTCGAAACCGATGGTGGCATTTATTTCTGCAGATTCAGAAATGAGCGTAAAGAAATTTTTATTTGCCATTGGGGCATCCCATACCAGTCCCTGGTTAAAGAATTCACTCATTGGCATTTCTATAACATGCCATTGTCCATCGCGAGTAAATGCATATTTTCCGGTTAAATTAACCGTGGCCTCTCCTCTACCTTCCAGTTTGACAAATAATGGCATTCCTGAAGTAGTTTTGAGTGCAAAGTGTAAAATAAAATTTTTATACGCGAAACAGGTGAAATCTTTAAGGGTAGTATTAACAAACCCAAACCCAAACCAGACTGAGTTAATTTTCAGGTTACTGTATTGCGATCCTTCATAGGCTGCGCCAACCTGTGCGATTCCGGTGGCTGTATTTTCCCATACATTCAGGTTGATGTCTGTACCGTTTGGTCTTAAGTCTAAATATTTAGGATTGGTTGCAATGTTAGTATGTTCGGATGCAACAAGTACAGTGTCGGGTAAAGTAGAAGGATCAATTGGATCAACTACAGGATCTGTATTGGTTGGATCACCTGCTTTGAACCATACGGCATCAAATCCAAGTTCCACGTTTTTTTCAGCTTTCTCCGAAACTAAACTGAAATAAACTTTCCCTGACATATTCCCGTTCCAATCCAATCCCTGGCCCAAAAAAGCAGACATGGGGATTTGCATTTCGTGCCATTTCCCGTCCCGTGCGAAATCGTATTTTCCAGTTAAATAAGTGACTGCACTGGTTCCGTTCAAGCCTTCCATTTTTATAAATAATGGCATAAGCGAAGTTGTCTTAACAGCAAAATGAAGCGTGTATTTTTGCTTGGTAAATGCCGAGAAATCGCGGGCTACGGAATTTACAAAGCCAAACCCAAACCATCCGCCCGGAGCAGTTACATTTAAATTTGCATATTGTGAGCCTTCAAAAGCTGTTCCACCGGCAGTAGCCTGTGCAGCTGTATTTTCCCAAACATACATATTAATGTCCGAGCCATTAGGGCGTAAATCAACATATTCGGGATTAGTAGTTATACCGGTATGTTCTGAAGCCATAAGAAACCAGGTTGGATTTGTCGGACTAACTTCGCCAATTGTTTCGGTATAAACTGTTCCATCGTCGCGTGTTCCTGCATAGAAATATACATAGTCCAGATTGATGACTTGTCCGGGTGTTGATTGTTCGCTTATCAGGCTGAAATAATTCTTTGCAGACATATTACCATTCCAGATTAGTCCCTGCGCAAAGAAGGCTGCCATGGGGATTTCAACCCGGTGCCATTGACCATCGCGGGGTACATCATACTTTCCTTTCAGATTGATTTTTGCAGAACCCGGGTAACCACCCGATTCCAGTTTCACAAAGAGCGGGCAATTTGCAGTAGTCTTAATTGCAAAATGCAGGATAAAATTATTATTGGCAAATGTGGAGAAATCGATGGCCGCGTCATTTACAAAACCAATTCCGAACCAGCCGCTTTTGACAACTAATTTTGAATAAGAAGCCCCTTCGTAGGGAGAGTCAGTTTCGGTGGTTCCGGAAACCGTATTTTCCCACAGATACATATGTCTGTCAGCATCGTTGGGACGCAAATCTAGATAATTTGGATTGGTTGCGATATTTGCATGCTCTGCAGCAACAATTACAAATTTGGGGTAATCAACGGCCTTCATGTTTGCATTCGACAAAAAACACAGGATAAAAATAATAAGGTAGCGTAATTTCATAATATGTAATTTTTAAAATAATTGTTCGGTATAAATTTCTATTTTTCAACTATGCAAATATAGACAACTTCGTGTTTTATAGTATATAAATTAACTACGCAAAAATTCAAAATTAGTTGATATTTAATACACAGAACTACAACATTAATAACTTTACATCACTGTGCATCTGCCATTTAAAAATTAACGTGTTGTGTAACATATTTCACATCATATTTCAAACATAGAATAAACCGGATTTATGAAGATCTCTGACACAATTAAAAAATAACGAAACAGTCAACCGACTTTTAAGATTATAATAATTCAAAAATTGAATGAATGGAATTGCATATAAAAACGAGAAATAAGTCTGTTAAATCGAAATGATTAAGTTCAGGAACATTTAATCAATAATTCTTTTTCCTGTAAACTCCTCTCCTGTCTCACCCTTTTGATATAACTTAATGTAATCGATATACATTTTAGCATCACCATTATTGAGTGCAGTGACTTGTTTGATGTTAAAAATCTGAGTAAAGTTTCCGCCAATTGCCAGATTAAACAACACAAAGTATGGTTTGTGGAAATAATGGGCGGGATCATCCTTAACATCCTTACCATTGATGGGCATTTCGAAGTAAGGTGCATTTGCCGGAAATTTATCCAGATCGAGATACATTTTAATGGCATCTTTATCCCAAATCAATGTATACAAATGAAAATCTTCCTGTAAGCTATATTCATTTGTTGTTGATTTACCATAATTTGGATAGGCACCATGATTAAACTTTTCACCCCAATGACAAGCTCCATTAAAATATCTGTCCTGAGTTCCGGCAATGATTCCATTATTATTCCCCATTTCAACGATATCAATTTCTCCGCATTTTGGCCAGACTGCCTTGGGATGATCACTTCCCAACATCCAAAAAGCCGGCCATAAACCATTTGCTGATTTTGGCATTTTAATACGGGCTTCAATTTTCCCATATTTAAATGACATTTTATTTTGGGTTATAAGCCGTCCTGATGTGCCTTTTTTGCATTTGTATTTTTCTTTTTTAGCTGTAATAATCAGACAATTTTCACCACTTATGGGTTCTTTTCCTATAGCAATGTTCTCCCGCCGGTAATATTGCAATTCTTTGTTTCCGCCGCCTTTGCCATTCAATACTATGGTCCAGTTGTTTTTTTCGTCAAGTTGCGTTCCATTGAATGTATCCTGCCAAACAAGCTGATAATTTGCCATTGTTTGAGGAGCATTCTGGGCTGATGTTGATTGCAAAATAAGCAAAAAGCATGATGCGATTACAGACTTTAAAGTGTGGTTCATAATTTGGAGTATATTTATATCAATTTATAAAATGGGATGTTTATATTGAAAAGTTGAGGTGTTGAAAATTTCATTTAGCTGTTTATTATCTATTTAAAATTATTCAATAGTTATTCACAGACAGATGAAAGCTTATTTTCTTTGATAAAATCTTACATAATCAACTTTCATGATTACAGGATTATTGAACATATTATCATCGATGCTACCGCCCATAGTACCACCAATTGCTAAATTCATAATTACAAAGAAATCGGCTTTGAAAGGCCATTGTTGAACAGTAGCATTTACATGTGGCTCCCATATCGTAGCACTTTTCACGCCATCAATATAAAAGCTGATGCAATCATCTCCTTCGTTAAATTGTTTTTCCCATTCAATGGCATAGGTATGAAAATTATTTTCCACATCGTTCACTGTTTTTCTACTGTACCAGTTATTTCCTTTTGATCCGTTTTTCTCAGAGGTGTGGGTGGCGTGTGAAATCATGGTAGGTTGTGATCCTACATGCTCCATAATGTCGATTTCACCACAAAGCGGCCAACGGGCAGATGTGATATTGGAGCCCATCATCCAGTATGCCGGCCAGGTTCCTTTTCCTATTGGTAAACTAATCCTGGCTTCAATTTTCCCATATAAAAAGGTTGATTTTTCTTTGCTGCTTATTCGAGCCGAAGTATAATTATTGGCTTGATAAATCTCCTTTTTTGCTTCAATAAGCAGACTTCCGTTTTCAAATCTAAGGTTCTCGGGGCGGTCGGTATAGTATTGTTTTTCCTGATTTCCCCAACCATTCCCGCCGGTTTCAATTGACCATTTGGTGAGGTCAAGTGTTGTACCATTAAATTCATCAGACCAAACCAATTGATAAGGTAAATCGGTGCGTGTTACAATTACAGAACAAGTGGTACTTACATCGTCTGCTATTGCTTTAATAGTTGCACTACCTCTGGAAAGTGCTTTCACTTTTCCGGCTACTACAACTGCAACTTTTTCGTTGGATGTTGTCCATTCAATAACAGGTTTTGAGTTCGTTGGCGAAGTTGTTGCTGTCAGCACAATTGAATCGCCTTCAATCATACTTAATTCATTTTGGTTCAACACGATACTTTGTGCCGGAACTAAAGGTTCTTCAGTTTTGCAGGATGCGATGGCAAATGCAAAAAGGGAAGATAAAATGAGCCATTTGTAGGTTTTCATAAAAAAATATTCTAAAAAATATAAGTAATCATTTTAATATTCAACCCGGATAATTTTTAGATTGAATATCAGTATAGTTATGTAGCGGGTACATCCAAACCCGCTACACATTTAATTTTCAACTTCGATTATTTTTTATAAATAAAAACGGCATCGATGTCTAAAGTTGTACCGGTTACTCCACCGGCTAATAGCCACATAATATTTTTCTCTACCATGCCTGTACTATACAATAGACCATTTGTTTTTAGCGTTGACATAGGGATTTCAATTTGTTGCCATTCGCCATCGCGTGTAAAATCGGCAAGTGGTTGAGTAAGGACACCATTGTCATTAAATGCAGTTGGCCCAATTGCAAATTTTACATTTGACTGTCCATCAAATCCAAATAAATAAACAGCATTGGTTTTACTTCTGATACCGATATGTAAATAGTAATTTTCAGGATTTGCTGTAATCACAGCCAATTTGTCCAATAAGGCACCATCTTTTACATTAAAACCTGCACCAGACCAACCCACTGTACCTACAACCAGGCTTGTCCATGCTTCCACTTCGCCATAAAAATTGGGACCGGTAGAAGTGCCGGCTGTAAAAGTGTTATCCCAGATATATAAAAACTTTGTTAACTCGTCCGGGCGAAAATCAGCTTTAATCTTCGATCCTAATGCAGTTGCTGTAACACCATCCAAAATAATCGGATAATACTCAGTACCAGTAAGTGATGCAGAAAAGTCAAGAACTTCTTTCGTAACGGTAACTACACAAGTAGCATTGAATGAGCCAACAGAGGCTACCACATTAGCAGTCCCAACAGAAACACCAATCACTTCACCATTGGTAACAGTAGCAACGGCAGGATCTGAAGAAGCCCATGTAACAGTACCTTCAGCACCTTTTGGAAGAATAGACGCTACAAGTGTTGCAGTATCATTAACTGCTACCGAAAGGCTTGCCGTGTCCAGAGATATTCCGGTAAGCTCAACTTCATTTTTACATGAGCTGAAGAAAACAACAGCCATACTGACAAATAGAAATAAAAATTTTTTAAGTTTCATGATCATAATAATTTAAAGTGTATATAAAAATAATTGTTTATTAATAATTTAAGGATTTTGATCCATAGCGTTCAAATCAATTTCTTTGCTTGGAATCGGGAATAATTCGTGTTTTCCGGCAATAAAAGTTGCCATTTGGCTTTGTGCTTCCGGTGTTTCGAGGGCTTTGTATGCATCCATAACTTCTTTGGCTACGCCCCAACGGCAAAGGTCGAACCAACGGTGTCCTTCCATGGCCAATTCCACCCGGCGTTCGTGACGTATGGCTTTGCGCAAATCTTCTTTATTATCGGAATAAGTTCCATAAGGGAATGCAGGCAAAATTGCTGCAGCACCACGGGCCCTTAAGCGTACTTTTTCCAATGCGTTTTTTGCACCATTCAAGTCATTTACTTCGCAACTTGCCTCAGCATACATCAATAATACATCGGCGAAACGAATCACTTTGTTATTAATAGGACCACGAGTCGGATGCGCCAGGGTGTAAATTGAACCATCAGCATTTATCAGCGCATATTTTCGGTTCAAATATCTGCTTCCCAGATAAATTTCCTGTTCCGGTGTTTCAATCTGTTCATTTTTAGGATTAAAAATAGTTGCGTCGCGACGTGGATCATTTAATTCATATTCGTTATAAAGATTTTGAGTTGGCTTATTGAAACCCCATCCTCCACCGAGTTTAGACGATCGTGAGCGTGTGAGTATCACGGAAAATGTACCGCGTGTAAAACCAAAACCTTCTCCATAATCGCTGGTCGGATCTTCCATGTACTGAATTTCGAAAACCGATTCAGATCCATTTTCGCCTGCAAGAGTAAAATTATCTGCATAATTTCCAACCAGATCATATTCGTTTGAAATCATGATGGAGTCACCCCAACGTTTGGCATCAGCATAGTTTTCATTATATAAATTCACTTTCAACAACATGGCCTGAGCTGCACCCTTTGTAGCACGTCCCAAATCGGTTGCCGGATATTCACTTTTTTTCCAAAGGCGGGTATTTGCGTCTTCGAGGTCGCTGATAATCTGTGCATATATTTCTGTTACAGTAGCACGTTCTTGTTGCCAGTTAGTCGATGATTCGATTACCTCAAGAACTTTTGGTACACCGCCAAACACTCTTACCAAACGGAAATAATACATGGCTCTGAGGAATTTCAACTCACCAATCAATCGGCTTTGGACGCGTACATCCATTATGCTGTCCGTTGTCATTTTCGGTATTTCACGTAAAGGCAAATTGCATCTTGCAATACCCTGCCATTGTGCTCGATAATAATCCAACAGGTATGAGTTGTTCGAATTGGTTTTAAAATTTTCCATGTCGTAAACATCCGCCATATCACCAACAGACTGACCACCTTTCAGTGCATCATCAGATACAACATCACCAATAAACCATTCGGGGAAATAGGTAGAGTTAAATTCCCACATCAAAGGCACGTAGGCAGCATTTGTGTTTTGTATTGCTGTTTTTCCTCCCGTATAAAAATCTTCAAGTTTAGTTACCCCCGGTGATGGTTCCAATAACCATGATTCGCAAGAACTCAGGGTAAGCAGTAAACCAGTTAGAATTATAAAAATATGTTTTTTCATCTTATGCAGTTTTTATTAATTATTCATTTTTTATCCTGAAATTAGAAATCTAAATTTACTCCGAAAAGGACTGTACGTGCCTGCGGATAGTTTCCGTAATCAACTCCGTTTCCAACTTCCGGATCGTAGCCCGTATAATTTGTAAGAGTCAGTAAATTGCTTGCCGATACATAAAATCTACATCGGGAAAGGAATGATTCGTTCAACAATGACTTTGGAAGACTATAACCTAACTGCAGATTTTTCATCCTGAAATAAGCACCGCTTTCAACAAAACGACTCGAAGTTTCCATGTTTAAAGAAGTTCCGTAGGGATTTGGAATGGTACCAGAAGTATTTGCGGTTGTCCACACATTGCGCATTTGAGTTCCCAGCGTTGCTATATCACCTTTGCCTTCGGTACGTTCGCGGACTGCATTATAAATTTCGTTGCCATAGACACCCTGGAAAAATAATTGCAAATCAATGCCTTTGTAATCAACACCGAGATTAAAACCATAAGTCAACCATGGAAATGGATTACCGATATCGGTTTTATCTTTATCATCAATTTTCCCATCGTTTGATAAATCCGCAAATTTAACATCACCTGCGTGGTATGGTATAGTTGTCGCCGTATAACTGTCAAGGTGTTGAAGAGCCTCCGCATTACTTTGATATATACCATCGTATTTGTAACCCCATAGCGTGTACAATGAATATCCTTCGTCGGAAATGGTGCGATCACCATAAACCCTGTCACCGCCGTTTAAAGTTGTAAGTTCATTTTTCACAACCGAGACATTGCCATTTACATTATAATTGACTTTGCCAATTTTGTTGTGATGATCAAGCGTCAATTCAACACCCATATTCCGAACCGTTCCAACATTTGCAACCGGGTCGTAACGGTTTCCCACATGAGCCGGAGCTTTTACCGAAAGCAGCATTTCTTTGGTGTCGCGCAAGAAGACATCGACATTTCCACCAAGCAAACCGTTGAAAAAACCAAAATCAATTCCGGCATTGTATTGTTCGGTAGTTTCCCATTTCCCACCTTTGTTTACAATGGTGAGCATGGCTGCACCGTTTGCCAGTTGTTGATTTGCGCCGAGCACATAATCCACAAAAGTAGGACCCGAATTGAAAATCTTGGGTGTGAAACTATTCATATCAATTTTATCATTACCAATTTGCCCCCAACCAGCACGTATTTTCAGAAAGTCGAGATTTGGGATTCCTTTCATAAAACTTTCGTCACTGATACGCCATGCAACAGCCGTTGAAGGGAAATAACCCCAAAGATTTTCGGGGAACTTACTGGAAGCATCGGCACGGAAATTGAATGTTACCATATATTTGCTGTTGTACGAATAATGCATACGTCCAAGTAAAGAAAACATGCGGGTACGTGAAGCACCATCTCCGGTAAAAGTTCTGTCTTCGGTAGTCTGTGAAAGATACCAGTTGTTTGGAGTTGGATTCAAAATGGATGCACCTGCACCACCAATATAAGAGTAATTAAATTCCTCAGTCGTTTGACCCACCATACCTGAGAAACTGTGCTTTCCCGATTCTTTCGTATAATTTAAAATGTTTTCTAAAATAATTGTGCTATAATGCGACATACTACTCGAAAGAAAATTTTTACTCGATTTGTCGTAGGATGAATATTCATAAGCCTGTTTGAATAATTTATCAGTGTTATTTGCCATGTCTATACTTACCGAAGAACGTAAAGTCAGATTTTTTAAAGGCGAAATTTCAACATACAAATCACCAACCCAACGCTCTGCAGTGTTTTTGGGATCACTCATTTCAACCATCGAAAAGGGATTGGTTACATTGCGGAAATTGGAAGAAGCTGCAATTTGTCCGCTTAAATCTTTTCCGGCATTATTGACCGAGCCTTGAGGATAATGCGTCGGATCCCATGGAGCCATTGCCAATGCGGCAGACAAAATTGAAGCACCCGGGCTAGCATTATTATTCATGGCATTGCGTCCGGTTGACGACATAAACGAAAGGTTTTCACCAACTTTAAGCCAACTGCGAACTTTGTGTGAACTGTTGATGCGCAGGGTTAAACGTTCGTAATTTGAACCCATGACTGTACCGTCCTGATTAAAATAACTTGAACTAATGGCATAACGGTCTTTATCAGTCCCACCATCGATTGATAAGTGATAATTCTGAATTATTGCATTTTCATTGAATACTTCGTCCTGCCAGTCGGTTTCAATCTGAGAATAATCTATTCCATTGGGATTTGTTCCAGATGCAATTGTTGGATAATAGGGAGAACCGGCAATGCGGTAAGCATTCAGCCATTTGTTGAATCCGTTGTTTTTGAAATATGTTTTTTCTGAACCAATATTATTGAGTTCAATTATCGTTTTGACAAACTCATCGCGTTTCATCAAATCGAGTTGTCTCCAACGATTCTGAACGCCATAATACGAGTTTAATGAAATATTACTTTTACCTTCCTTACCTTTTCTTGTTGTCACCAAAATAACTCCGTTGGCGCCACGTGAACCATAAATAGCAGTTGCAGAAGCATCCTTTAAAATTTCTGTTGATTCAATATCATTTGGGCTCAGGAAAGAAATGTCACTCAAAATTGCGCCATCAACCACATAAATAGGTCCACTATTATTTACTGTTCCAATACCACGAATACGAATAGTCGCTGAAGCACCCGGTTGTCCGCTGTTTGCATTTACAGTTACACCTGCTGCACGACCCTGCAAAGCCTGATCGAGACCGGCGGCCGGTGTTTTTTGAAGTTGATCGGCTTTAATAGAAGTCACTGCTCCTGTCAAGTCACTTTTCTTCATAGTTCCATATCCGATGGCCACTACTTCGTCGAGCATCCTGGCATCCGATTTTAATTCTATTTTTAAAACTACATCTCCTTTGATTTCTTTAATTTGCTCAATATATCCGATGTAAGTAAATCCCAAAGATTTCCCCTGAGGTACTTTCAGTGAAAACTTGCCGTCAATATCGGTGACCGTTCCCATTCCACTTACACCTTTTACAATGATGCTAACTCCGGGCAATGGGAGGCCATCTTCGGCTGCTGTTACAACTCCTGATACCTGCCAGTTTTGAGCAGATAACATTAAGCTAAAAATTAAGAAGCAACTAAATAATAATGTTTTTTTCATACGTGTTGACTTTTGCGTTAATATAATATAGGTATTCTTTTTTCAGGTATTGACATTCCCGTTTTTCAAACACTTGTTTTTTACGGTAATTGAACATTGCAAATATAGATGGTTCAATCTGCAAATAAAAATTTTTTACCTCACAAAAATTCAATTTGCCTCAAAATTCAGTACACAATACTACAACATATTAATTTTTAATTGCCTCATTCTCTGATTATTGATAAATAATGTGTTTTGTAACATATTTCACGAAGCATTTCAACCAAAAAAAATGTATTAATATTGAACTGAAAAAAATAAAATTCAGTACAAATAGAATATCACACACTATGAAAGCTCTCAATTTATTGCTGCTAATATGCTGCATTTATATCCCTTCATTTGCTAACCAGCCTATGGTTCGTAATTTTACACGCGACAATTACAAATCGGGTACACAAAACTGGGGAATTGCTCAGGATGAAACGAATGCTATGTATTTTGCAAATAATTCCGGCTTATTGGAATTTGATGGAAAAAACTGGACCACATATCCAATAAAAAATGGCACCAATGTCCGTTCAGTTCTATGCACACAGGACGGGAGAATATATGCAGCCACTTTTAATGAGTTTGGCTACTATCAGGAAAGAAAGAACGGGCAATTGGAATATCACTCCTTAGTGGATAAATTAGCAAAAAATCAGGTCAGCTCCAATGAACTATATAATATACAGCAAGGTGATAAGAAAATATATTTTCAGGCCGAGAAGTCAATTTTTGAATACGATGGTGATACCGTAAAAAGATTTCCGTTCAAGACAAAAATTGATGCTTCCGCCTTTGTTCACAGTGTGCTTTTTGTAGTGAGTGGTCAAAACGGTGCATTTATGCTGAACGGGAATCTGTTTGTCCGTATTCCCGGGTCTGAAGTGCTGATAAATAAAAAAGTATGCTCCATTTTGCCTTTTCAGGCAGATAAAGTACTTTTTATCACGAGTTTTCATGGTGTTTTTCTTTATGATGGAATTTCTGTAGTACCCTATAATACCGGCATTGATAATTTCTTAAAGACAAATCAGGTTTTTTGTGCCACAACGAACGGGAAGCAACTGGTTTATGGGACTGTACAGCGCGGCATTGCAGTACAGAACATAGCAGATGGCAGTGTGATTTATGCGAATACTTTTACGGGATTACAAAACAACACAGTGCTCAGTGTTGCATACGACAACCTGCAAAACCTATGGCTGGGACTGGACAAAGGAATAGATTATGTAATGCTGAACAGTCCGATCAGGAATATGTTTGGAACCAACAATTTATATGGAGCCGGCTACAGCTCGTTTTTGAGAAATAACACCATGTATTACGGGACAAATCAAGGGCTTTATACATCATCCTATCCATTGCCAAATGATCCCTTACCTATTCAATTGAAATTGATAAAAGGAATGGAAGGTCAAATCTGGAATCTAACCGAGATTGATCACACCCTTTTCTGTGCAAGTGACAGAGGCGCTTTTATCATCTATCCGGATCATACAGAACGAATTAGCAATTTACAGGGCACCTGGTCATTTAAGCCCTTGCGAAACCATTCGGATATGATATTGGGTTGTTCCTATCAGGGATTATTTATTTTGAAAAAAACAGGTGAATCCTGGAAATTTTCCCATTTCATCAAAGGAAATTTTATCGAATCGAGTCCTATGTTTGAAGAAGAAGCCGATGGAAGCATTTGGTTTAGTCACTGGCAAAAGGGAATGTACCGGCTTCGTTTTAATGCTCTCATGGACAGTATTACAGAGGTTAAACTGTACGACAATAATAAAGGGTTTCCCAGTAACCATAATAACACTGTATTTAGTATCGGAGATGAAATAATTTTCTCTTCTGAAAACGGTTTATTTAAGTTCAATAATAAAACAGACTACATGATCCCCTATGAAAAATGGAATAAGTTGTTTAGTACAATACCGCGCTATATGCGATTGCACGAGAGTAAAAACGGAGATGTATGGTGTGTGTCGGGCCGGTTTGTAGGTCTTGCAAATAAGAAACCGGGCAACAACTATCAAATGGATTCGTTGACATATCATATTCTTCAACCTAAAATTATTACCGGTTTTGAACATTTTAATTTTATTGACAACAACAATTTAATTTTGAGTACTGAAGATGGTTTCTGTTGGATTGATGTCAGAAGCAAGACTGAAACAAAAAATATATTTAAAGTCTTTCTACACAGCATAATCATTACCAACGGGAAAGGCCTTGAAGTTGGAAGCTCCATGCGGTCGGAAAATGTAAAAGATACGAATGCATTTAATCACAATCAAAATTCTTTACGTTTCGATTTCATTGCACCCGAATACAGGAACGAAGGTTTGGTACAATATAGCTATATGCTTGAAAACTATGATGAAGCCTGGTCTGATTATAGTTTCGACAACGTGAAAGAATATACCCAACTACCTAAAGGCCATTATGTATTTAAAGTACGCGCCCGCAATTTTCTTGAAAAAAAGGAGGCAATCCTATCCTATTCATTCACTATTCTACCTGCCTGGTACGAAACAAAAATTGCATTCGGAGTATACTTACTGATATTTTTGATGCTAATTGCCGGCCTTGTTATCCTGATCAATAACCGTTCAAAAAAAGGAGCGCGTGAGATGGAGTTGAAAAAAGAAATAGAGATTAACGAACAGAAGAAACACTTTGAGGCCGAGACAACAGAGAAAAAGAAAGAAATAAAGGAATTGAAAAACCAGCAATTGCAATACGAGCTAAGGCACAAATCGCAGGAATTGGCCAGTTCGACAATGAACCTAATACGGAAAAACGAAATTTTACTTGAAATAATGGATAACTTAACCAAAGTAACCAGTGATATCAATTCAAATCAGGATACAAAAATTGTATTGTCCCGTCTTAGCAAAATGGAAAGGAATATAAAACAAAACATCGAAAACGATTCAAACTGGAAACGGTTTGAAGAGAATTTTGATTTGGTATATGAAAATTATCTGAAACGGTTGGGCGAAATGTATCCGGACTTAAATACCAGTGACAAAAAACTGTGTGCTTATCTAAAAATGGATTTGTCTTCGAAAGACATTGCACAACTGATGAATATGACTATCAGGAGCATAGAGATGAATCGTTACCGGTTGCGCAAGAAAATGGACCTGGACAGGGACGTCAATCTGGGAGAGTATTTGCAAAAACTTTAATCCTGTGCACTAATTACAAGCAAAAAAGGCTTTCGGAATTTATCTGAAAGCCTTTTTTATTATCATAGGGATGTAAACTATACAATAATTATTTTCGATCTCTAAAATTTAAAATACATGATACAATTTTCAGGATATAAGATTTCAACCACACAATAAAAAAGCGCAAAGGCAAATTCTATTGAATTCAGAAGACACCGCCAATTAAGCGTTTTTAATTAAAATTTATCCTGAAAAAAACAGGCTGTTATTTCATCTCAATGTATCAATGAGCAAAATACAATATTAATGCAAAAGGAATGATTAATATCAGTAGGAACAGCAAATCCTTTAATTCGAGTTTTTTCTTTTTCATTTTCGTGTAGTTTTTTCACATGAGCAATTGGATTATAATAAGCTTACAATTAGTTTTAAGGGGTGTTTCCTATTTCATGGTTTTATTAAAACAACGAAACAATCAATATTGTAACGCCAAAGAAAGATAGATATTATATCATATAAAGATAAAAAATAAGATTTAATACAGATATAAATTATATTGAGATCCCAGGGCGAATAATGTTTTATATAACAACCATTTATATAAGTCTGTCCATTTTGAAAAAAAATGTACAATCTGCAATAAGTGCCTTTGATTTGATGCGCCTGTCTAATCGGGTATATTCTATATTCCAACTTCTAATGTTTCTGACTTAGCTGCGTTTATAATATTGAAATATTGTGTATGATAATCCAATATCTTAAGTGATTACAGGCTACTCAAATACTTTCAAATAATAATTTGGAAACCACGTGGAGTTTTGACGTGACTTTCGGATGTATCAATTCTGATGATTATATAATCTGCAGGACTACCAGCCGATTTAGAAACAGATAAAATATATTTCTGTCCATTATTGCATGTGATGCTACCGGCACTTCCCCCGATGAAACAGTTTCCCGGAACAGAAATCAGGCTCATGCTGCACCGGCCTTTGTTTCACCGTGGAAACCACATAAAATAGCTTCTGCGTACGCCACTTTTATCAGTCAAAGTCATTTTTGAGGCTGATATTATAACCATCACTAAAGTTTACTCGTTTTTTAGAAGCCGAAGGCAATCCATAGATTGCACTTCGACGAACAATTTCAACACGGAAGACATCTTCGCAAAATAGAACATATTTTTCACCAGCAAAAAGGTGTACAACATTTGCATTCCTGACTACAACTTAAGCGTTTTGAATTATTGTAGCATAATAATCTCTGCACTTAAAAAATAAGCTACACACAAAATTTTATTCCGGAATTAAAAAATACATCTTTCCCATTCATTAAAAAGTGATATCTGTTTGTATTTCTATACTTTGACAAATAATAGGATTCATATTCACAAAGAATCTTTTTAACAGGGAAATGATTTCGCAGATACGAGTCTTCCCATGCTGTTAAATTCTATAAATTGACATACCCAAGTCATACCCTTAATTCAAGTTATTTTTCAATAATTATGCTCTACAACATGATTTTTTGACACAGAAACAGGGGTTTTTTGTGTTAATTTGCCATTTAATAGTAACTTTAAAAAACTGAATATGACTTTACCAGAATTAAAATCTTCTTTTGTTGCTGCATACGGACAAAATGCTGATGCAGCTTATTTTGCACCCGGACGGGTAAATCTTATCGGGGAACATACCGATTATAATGGTGGATCCGTTTTCCCATGTGCTTTAAGTTTTGGGACTTATTTACTCATCCGCAAAAACGGGGGAAAAGTAGTTAATTTTCGTTCGTTGAACCAACCGGAAGTAATCACTCTTGGTTTAGACCAGCTTACAACTCCACTCGACAAAGTATGGGCAAATTATCCACTAGGTGTTTTTGCTCAATTTATCAAACGTGGTGTTGAAATTAAAGAAGGATTCGATATTCTAATCTGGGGTGATGTTCCAAACGGAGCCGGATTGTCTTCGTCGGCATCACTGGAAGTTGTTACAGCTTATGCTTTGAACGACGAACTGGGAACAGGATTTAACCGTACAGTATTGGCTCAGATCGGTCAAAAAGCTGAACATGAATTTGCTTTGGTAAATTGCGGTATTATGGATCAGTTTGCTGCTGCCAACGGAGCAAAAGACCATGCCGTTCACTTAAATTGCGATACACTCGAATTCGAATTGGTACCGGTTAAGTTAGAAGGCGTAAAAATTGTTATCTCAAATACCCACAGCCCTCACAAATTAGATTCAGGCGCATACAATCAACGGGTAGCTGAATGCCAGCTGGCAGTAAAACAACTCAACACAGTTCGTCCGATTAAATATCTTGCTGAATTAACAGAAGCTCAATTCAAAGAAATTGAATCAGCCGTTACCGATGTTACGGCTCACAAACGTGCCCGTCACGTTGTTGGAGAAGTTCAACGGACAAGCGATGCCGTAAAAGCTTTGAAAGCGAATGACCTGGTTTTATTTGGTAAATTGATGAATGCTTCGCATGTATCATTACGCGACGATTATGAAGTTACCGGACCTGAACTGGATTGCATGGCCGAAGAAGCCTGGAAAATTGATGGCGTTATCGGATCACGTATGACCGGTGGTGGTTTTGGTGGTTGTACTGTTTCGTTGGTAAAAGATGAAGCAATCGATACTTTTATTGAAAAAGTAGGTGCTGCATACAAAGCAAAAATCGGTATCAAACCCGAGTTCTATATTGCTGAAATCGGCGACGGAGCTTGTAAACTAGATTAATAGAAATTGGTGATTGGTTAATTAGTTAATTGGGAGTTTAGTTGATTGGGAGTTTATACTGGTTAATGGATTTTAATTAACATTAATCAATCTACCAAAAAAAATAACTAATAAATCATTTGACTATTCAACCAATCAACAGATTAACTAATTATCTGATTATCCAATCAACCAATTAACTAAATAACCAATCAACTAAATTAACCAATCAACAGATTAACTAATTAACCGATCAACCAACTAATTAACCAAAATGAAAACAGCTAAAGAATTACAAATGGAACTCGATGGCAAAGCGGTATCGCTTTACACGCTTTTCAATAAAAAAGGGATGTCGGCGGACATTACCAACTACGGTGCGAAAGTAATCCGTCTGATGGTTCCCGATAAAAACGGCATTTTCGACGACGTAGTACTTGCTTTCGACACACTGGAAGAAGTAGTGGAAAAAGAAATCTATTTCGGAGCCATTTGCGGACGTTTTGCAAACCGGATTAAAGACGGTAAATTTACACTGGATGGTGTGGATTATCAACTTCCGGTAAACAACGGAACCAACTCATTGCACGGCGGCATCCACGGCTTTAACGAGAAAGTATGGGATGTGAAGTCGGTATCTGCACAGGAACTTGTGTTGACACTTTTCTCGGCAGATGGTGAAGAAGGCTATCCGGGGAATCTGAACATTACCGCAACTTATTTTTTATCGGACGAAAACGAACTAAAAATTCATTACGAAGCTACAACAGATAAACCAACCATCATCGGGTTGACGAATCACTCGTACTTCAACCTGAAAGGTGCCGGAAACGGAACCATCCGCGATCATGAGTTACAATTAAACGCCGATTTCTACACTGTGCTGGATGAATCTTTCGCTTTGACCGGCGAAATCCGTCCGGTAGAAGGAACTCCGTTCGATTTCCGCAAACCTATCGTGGTAGATGCACGGGTAGATGATGAAGCATTTGTTCCCGGATGGGGATTGGATAACAACTGGTGTATCCGCAAACATCAGGCAGGTGAACTGGCATTGGCCGGATACATTTACGAGCCCGTCAGCGGACGAAAAATGGAAGTATTGACCACACAACCCGGTGTCCAAATTTACTCCGGAAACTGGATCGAAAATGTTGCCGGAAAGGATGAAAAAACATACAATCGTCAGGATGCTATATGCCTGGAGACACAAGGTTTTCCTAATTCACCAAACGTAGCTCATTTCCCAAGTCCTGTGCTTCGCCCCGATGGCAAGTACGACGAATGGTGTGTGTATAAGTTTTCGGTAGAATAAATGCATTGAAAATTTTTCATTTACTTTATTACTATTCAAATCAAAGGAAAAGAGTCAACCGGTAAGCAGATGCTTGGGGTTGGCTCTTTTATATCCGGGTGATTGGTTAATTGGTTAATTGGGGTTTGAAAGGTTTCGGGTTCAGAGTTTTATTAAAACAACATATAAATTCTTACATGCTTGCGGCAGAAGGATTTGTGCAAATCTATTTCCATTTTGTCATTTTTAAATTGAAACATTTTTTTCTCTTCCCGGGAATAAATTCACGAATTGATTTCTTTATCCCAGTGAATAAATTCACGGGCTACAAAATCGGTCATACCTACGGTATTTATCCGAGCATATTGTTGATTCAGAATAAATAAACATCAATGTACTGCAGCCCATAGAGTTAGATAGTTATCAATTAAATCAATGCAGTTATCAATTAAGTCAGCGCAGTTATCAATTCACTCAACACAGTTATCAGTTATTTCGGCGCAGTTATCAATTCATTCAGCGCAGTTATCAATTCATTCGGCGCAGTTATCAGTTATTTCGACGCAGTTATTGATTTATTCGACGCAGTTATCAATTAACTTGATTCAGTTATCAATTAAGTCGACGCAGTAGTAAATTAATTCGTTGCAGATATCAATTAATCCGAAAAGATCTGGAGACTACTTGTAAATGTTTACCTTTTAACTGATAAAATTCTCCGCTTCTATTCCCTATTTTTCAAAAGAAAATTTATAGCTGTCACTCTTCTTTGGGGCAGTCTTGTAAATAAATGCCTTGGTGATATACACTTTGGTTCCGGTTGCTTCGGGACGCTTTTCGCCTTTTACAACCAATCGCACCTCATGATTTCCCGGTTTCAGATTGAGAGCATGCCAGATACTTGTGGTGTGCTGTTGTTTGGCAAAAAAGTAATAGGTATCGATGCTTCGGTGCAATTTTTCGTCGAGATAAATATCGGCTTTACCACCATCCTGATACCAGTTTCCTTCGAGGGAAATTCCGGTACCGGAGAAATCAATCAGCAGTTCATCTCCGGCTTTTCCGGCAACCATAGACTGTTTGTTCATCTTTTTTTCGTATCCGTTGAATACTTCAAAAGGCTTCCAGTCCCCTTTGAATACAAATCCGTTTTTATCAAAAACCGACACTGTTTTATCATATACAACATCCGGATAAGAGACTTCAAGTTTCGGAGCAACCGGTTTCTGGGTTTTTACCATGATCTCTTTTTCGCTCACTTTTCCTCCACCCAAGACAATCAAATCGAGCGCATACTTATAGGTGTTGCATACTGCCGAATTAAATGAATAGGTAGTATTTACAAAAAGAGAATCACGGACAGCTGTCACGCCCTCCTGCATGCCCTTAGGAAGGCCGCTAAAACCTTTGATAACACCCAGCACTGCCATGGCATTGGATGGATTGCAATCGGAGTCCTGTCCGCAGCGGGTGGAGATATCCATTGTTTTCATCGGATCACCATCGCCATACAATAAACCCATCACGATATATGCGCCGTTCAACTTTGCGTCAATATTAAAAGGAGCGCCTGCACCACAAACATCGACATCTCCCCATTTTCCTTCCAGTTCTTTCCATGCAGCCTGCCAGTCGGTTGGGTTTTGCTTGTGCAACTTGACTAAATCCATGACGATTCTTGCATAATCACTTTCTGCAGGGATTGACTGAAGAGCTACTTCGATGATTTTTGGAATATCCGTATTAAAAAATGCTTCACTGTAGAGGGCCGCAACAAAAATACCACCGTATACGCCATCTCCATAGTTCATAATATGACCAATCTTATCTGCCATTTCCGTAGCAGTCTTTGGCATACCCGGGCACATAAATCCGATATAATCGGATTCTATCTGAAAATCAATATCATCGGCATGCATGCTGTACTCAGGACTTCCCGAAGCGGGTGGGAAAATGCTGTCGTAATAATTCTTTCGTGCCTGCATATTTGCATGCCACAACTGATAACCTGCTTTCGCGAACATTTCCTGGTATTTCTTTGCAGAAGTACTAACGCCATACTTATCCATAGTCATCAGAAAAGTAAGTTGTACATAGATATCATCCTGCCACATACTTCCTTTGATATCGGATGTTTTCCAGTTTATTGAATCCTCGAACATCTTGTTAAGTGCCCTGAATTCTGTAGGGGCACCATAGGTAACACCTATCATCTTTCCAGCCCATCCGCCGGCTATCTTATCCTTCAATACATCAGGACTAATTGATTTTAAGTCATTTGATGAACTTTTGCAGGATGCAAATGCGATTGTAAGAATAATCAGCATGGAGTGAAAAAAAATCTTTTTCATGGTTTTTTAAATTTATTGTATTAGTAATCAGATGTTTTTTAAATTTCAGACTTTTGATTTATATATGATATAGTGTTTGGTCTTTATGGCTAACACAACTTATGAGTTTCCACATATGTCCAAAACAAAAGTCATTTTATATTTTAGTTTTTATTTTAGCAATTCAAACTTATCTTTTAATCTGATATCAGAAGAAGATGCTCCTATCATCAAATCAAAATCACCGGGTTCAGCAACCCATTCCAATTTTTGATTGTAGAACGACAGTTTTTTTTTGTCCAAAACGAATTTAATGGTTTTAGATTCACCGGCATTGAGCTTTATTTTCGCAAAATCTTTCAATTCTTTCACAGGTCTGATCAGCGACGCCACCAAATCCCGGAGGTATAGCTGCACGATTTCTTCACCTGCATATTTTCCCGTATTAGTTATATTTACAGTTACTTCAATCTGCTCACCGGCATTCATCGTTTTTCGGCTTAGCTTCAAATCACTGTATTTGAATGTAGTATAGCTCAGTCCGTAACCAAACTCGTATTTTGGGGTAATGGCTAAATCAATATAGGAAGATCCGTAATTTCTATCTTTATCGTTCGAAGCGGGACGTCCGGTATTGAAATGGTTGTAATAAATGGGTATCTGTCCTACGCTTCGCGGGAAAGTAATGGGTAATTTGGCCGAGGGGTTGTAATCGCCAAAAAGCACGTCGGCAATGGCATTTCCCGCCTCGCTGCCTAACCACCAGGTATAAAGAATGGCCGGTGCGTTGTCGGCAGTGTAATTAAACACCAACGGCCTGCCGGCATTTATCAGTACTACTACCGGTTTCCCGGTTTCCAGCAGCTCTTTCAACAAATCTTCCTGCACACCGGGGATATTAATATTGCTGCGGCTTCTGGCTTCACCGCTCATATCCCGTCTTTCGCCAATACTAAGAATCACGACATCGGCTTTTTTGGCAACTTCAACCGCTTCAGTAAATCCGGATTTATCATCACCTTCAATTTCACAACCTTTGGCGTACAATAAAGTTGTGGAAGAACCAACCTTGTTTTTTAATCCCTGCCATTGGGATACGATAAAAGTAGAATCTACGTTTGGCACCTCAATGTCCCAAAATCCTTTGTTCTGTTTGAGTGGTTTCACCAGTGGTCCAATAAAGGCTATTGTTTTTAAGTCTTTTGAAAGAGGCAACAGTTGGTTTTCGTTTTTCAACAATACGATAGATTTTGCAGCAATTTCTCTGGCTACTTTGGGATGCTCCGGGTTGTTCAGTTCTTTTTGTTCCCTTTTTGCATTGCAGAATTTATAAGGGTCATCGAATAAACCAAGTTTAAATTTCATGGTGAGTATTCTGGCTACCGCATCATCAATCAATGCAACGGGCACTTTGTTGTCTTTAACCAATTGCGCCAGATTATTTTTATAACAACGGCTTTCCATATCCATATCGCTTCCGGCAGTGATAGCCGATAATGCCGCTTCGTATCCATCCTTAACATAACCGTGTGCTATCATTTCGCCAACAGAACCCCAGTCACTTACCACAAAACCTTTGAAGCCCCATTTTTCTTTCAGAATGTCTCTTTGCAGGTATTTATTTCCTGTTGCAGGCACGCCGTTTAGATCATTAAAGGAGTTCATAAAAGTGGCAACACCCGCATCTACAGCTGCCTTGAAAGGTGGCAAATAGACCTCCCACAGAAGTCTTTCGCTCATATCGACAGAATTATAATCTCTGCCACCGATAGCTGCACCATAAGCCGCAAAATGCTTGGCGCAGGCCATGACTGAGTTTTCATCTCCCAATTTTTCTCCCTGGAAACCCTTTACTCTTACGTAGGCAATCCTGGAACCCAAATAAGTATCTTCTCCGGCACCTTCCATGACCCTGCCCCAACGAGGATCCCGGGCTATATCGACCATGGGTGCAAAAGTCCAGTTAATTCCACTGGCACTTGTTTCGGTGGCAGCAATTCTCGCTGAAAGTTCCATGGCAGCCAAATCCCAGCTTGAGGCTTCGGCCAGCGGGATTGGAAAAGTGGTTTTGTACCCGTGAATAACATCTTGTCCAAACAACATCGGGATTTTCAGGCGGGACTTCATTGCAATTTTTTGCCAGCTCCGGGTACGATCTGCGCCTAAACTGTTCAACAAAGATCCTACCTGCCCTTTCCTGATTTGTTCTCCTTTATCACTATCAACAGTTACCGGTCCGGTAGTTCTCCAGTCGTCGGAGTACTGGTTCAACTGACCGATTTTTTCTTCCATTGTCATTTGCTTCATCAAGGCATTAACCTTTTCATCAACTGATTTTTCCTGCGAAAAAGCCCAAACCGATGCGGTTATTAGAAGTAATGTTAGAATAATTCCTTTTTTCATATTGATATACTATTCGTTTTAAATTTTTAATCGTTATTTTTAAATCATGAGCCCACTCTGAAATGGTTTTTTCGACACATAGTCACGAAGGACCACAAAGAATATCACTAACTAAACGACATTATTCTTATATTATATTTTACAAACAAGCTGTTTACAACCTTCTCTGTCTTTATTCTTTGATCCTTAATCTTTTGTCTTTGCTCTTTGTTCTTTACTCTTTGTTCTATTTCCTATTTCTGATATACCTTTACCCAGTCAACCGTCATAACTGTGGGAAAACACTTGTCATCCACTACCGGACCACCCCAATCTCCCCCAATAGCAATATTAAAAATCAGGTAGAATGGTTTGTCGAAAGGCCAGTTATCTTTGTTTTTTACTTCGGGTTGATAACGATAAACCAATTTGTGATCAATAAAGAATGTAATATTATCTTTATTCCACTCCATGCCATAAATATGGAATTTAGTAAAAGGATTTTTAACCTCCAATATACCGGTGTAGGGTGTCTGTGCATATCCTGATGGATTGTGAATAGAAGAATGTAAAAATCCGGCGTGTTTACCCACATGTTCCATGATATCCAATTCTCCGCAAGCCGGCCAATCTACCTGGTCGATATTTTGACCCAACATCCACAAAGCCGGCCAGGTGCCAACCCCTACCGGAAGTTTTGCTTTTATCTCAAATAAACCATAAGTAAAAGTCCGTTTGCTTTGTGTGTTAACACGGGCTGATGTATATTCGCCATTCTCTTTCTTTGCTGTTAACAGCAGTTTCCCTTTGGCGAGTTCTATATTTTCTCCATTTGTATAACGCTGCAATTCGTTGTTCACCCATCCCGGTTTAGCGGTTTCGTTATTCCATGCCGTCGTATCGAGCGTCTTGCCGTTGAAATTGTCTTCCCATACAAGGGAATAACCTTTTTTCGATTGTGCAGGAAGATACATGGAGAAAATTAAGGAAATAATCAAAATAATTTGTTTTGTCTTCATAATCATAAGTTTAAATTTTCTACTTCTATCGTATTGTTTGTTTGACTCTTACTTAAATATTCTTTTTAAAGAAATTACTCATAAACAGCAACTGAAATTTGATGGCATTCGTCCAGTAAGGCCAGTTATGTGATCCCGGTCGCGTGTAAAAATCGTGGGGAATATTGCGATACAATAACTGTTGGTGCAGGATTTCATTCAGTTTACAGAAAGATTCATGTTATTTTGAACCCTAAAAAGAATCAGTAACTCACTACAATATCCATCAATTGCTTAACTGATTGTTGCGTCACTTCCACCATTACAATTTTCTTCACCTTATCATAGTTGAATTTTATGTTTTGCCGGTTCACCCTGATTTGCCTGGGAGTTTTATTACAATGAATATTCAGCACCCATTTTCTTGTCAGACTCATTCCCTGATAGTTCCCTTCCACCGGGTTTATTTTCAAAACAATATTTGATGATTTATTTTTCATTTCAATGATGGTAGATGCATAAATATCTTTTAGATAATCATTACTTATCCCATCATCTTCCAACAAGTTAAAGCGACCATTCTCACCCGGATAAATATGCAGCATCAATGTGTTATTGTTTCCACTTTCAATGGAGGATGCATATTTACGCATTGGGATGATGGAACCCTGTTTTACAATCAGAGGGATTTGATTGATGGGTGCTGAAACAGTAACTTCAGAATTTCCCTGAAATTGCTCACCCGTCCAATAATTAATCCATTTACCTTCAGGGAGGAAAACTTTTCGGGTAATTGCTCCTTTTTCATAAACAGGTGCTACCAGGAGTTCATCGCCAAACATGTATTGATATAAATGACCGGGGATTTTACCGATCATTAGCTTTCCTTCAATAAGGCTGCGTTGAGCATAGCTGTATATATAAGGAAACATTTGCATCCGCAATTGCGCGAAAAGCCTGAAAATAGAATCTGCTCTTTGAGAATATAACCAGGCCAGATTACCTGTTGGGTTTTCGGGTTGAGAAAACACTTCGGTGATTGGATTCAACATAGAGAATTGTAACCAACGGATATACAATTCTTCATCGAGTTTATCGGTTTTTCCCATATCAAAGCCACCAAGGTCGTTGGTCAAAAATGGAATTTTGCCTGAAGGTTTATTTGGATCAGTAAACATTGCAATATTTTCCTTGAAAGCAATGTTGGGTACCCAGGTGTTGAACTCTTTGGTGGGTTTTTCTACATTCCAGTCAGAACGGGTGTCATCGGTCCATTTGGTAGGGTATTTTTTATAATCTTCTGTTTCCGTCCCGAAGGAATGCGATAAGATAAAACCTCTGCCTTTTGTCTCTTTGCCAAACTCCTGACTCATTTCGAACATTGTTTTGCAAACGCTTACTTTTGAAGTCCGATCAAGTTTGATGAAATCAGCGCCTTCGTCAAAAAAATGTTTCATTCTTTCCTTAAAGTATTTTACAGCTTCCGGCTTGTCGAAATTAATATTCCCACAAAGCGTTCCCTTTTTTTCATCATTACCGGCCTTAAACATGGCGGTGCTTGTGCTGTAATTATGCCAGGCACCCTTTTCAATGTATGTATCAGAGAAATAGCCTTTGGAATTAAAATCATTAAACGCTTTTTCATTCCCTGTTTCCAGTATGCAATCCCAGGTCCAGAATCCTCCTTTGATGCCATTATTTTGCAAATACTGCCACATGTTTGCCCTGTCAGGAAAGCCAATCGTATCAGCTACAAAGTCAATAAATTTTTTGGGTCCAAGTCCTTTTTCGGCGTAACTCCAAAACCAGGAATCAATCCAGTATGCATCAATGGGGTAATTATGTTTTTTAATTTCTTCAACCCTGTTGATGGTTTCCTGTTGGTTGGTATATCCGCCATACAACACTCCAAAAGCCCAGGCCGGCGGTAAAATCAGATTCGTGTCTGCAACTTCCCTATTGTTTAACAGCGCATTGCTAATCTGTGCATTTACAGAAAGACCAAGTATAAGTAATACAATGGTGAGCAAGTTGACATATTTAGTTTTCATAACTATAATTTTTTGGCGTTGATATATTTAAGAATAATTGAAGCTACTTCAAACTGTGCCTTCTCTGTTAAATGAATGCCATCCGATGTTTTATCATTTAGCCCTACTTTAATTACAGAATATGTATCAATAAAATCCACTTTGTTCTTTTTTGCGATTTTCTTAAATGATTTATTATTCTGCTGAATCCTAAAATCGCCCCCGCCATATTTTACCCGATCGATTTTTTGTTCATCCATTGGCGAAGGCGTAATAATGCAGATGCGTGGTTTTATCTTATTATGTTCTTCTAAATAGCTGTTGATTTTATGCATAAGAATGTCCATATTTTTTGCCACTTCTTTTTGTCGGTCCTTAAAAATAGTCTTTGTATCATTTGATCCAAGACCTATTAAAATATAATCGAGTTGCCCGTTTGCCCCTAAATTATTGAACGCTTCGTCGAGGGATTGGTTAATATTGGTGATTGTATTCAGCCGGGGCTGATCTAAATTGTCAAAACCAATCGTATTGCCTGAAATTGATTTATTGATCACTGTTGAATACGGCAGCAGTTTCATTAGTTGTTGTGGCCAACCATATTCAAAAGCTCCGTTAGAATCACCAATAGTGAGTATTTTCAAACGGTTTGTATTTTTAGTTTCATCTACCGGAAGCAATGACAAAGTCTGCGGCACAATCATTTCATGTCCTCCCTCAAAAAGAGTCAAACTAAGGCCTGGAGATTGTTTTAGCAAATGAATTTTTCTTCCACCCAATGAAAATGGAGTATCTGCATAAGGATTAAGCTGTTTAACGAGAATCGACATCAAGGTACTGTCAGCTACCTGTTTTTCTTTTTGCCCGGGGTAAAGTTCCCCTGCAATTTTATTATAAAACAATACAGAATGACTGATTGGAACTGAACCTGTATATCCATCATGAACTCCTGCATAAATATTTAAATTAGCATTTTTTCTTTTCTCAGCCGGGAAAGGAAACCTGATGGGGGAACGGTTGTCGAGTTCTTGCCAATTCATCTGATTATTTCTCATTGCCACCTGCTCTACATCGGTAGCATATTTTGAATCCCGGCCTTTCGATTCCCAATACCAATAGCTTAGGTTGCTGATGGCAGCCCAGGCATTAAAACTTTTTACCGGATAGCTTAATTTCATGTACGCCATGAGCGCAACATATCCGCCACCTGACACACCTATGATATGAACATTGGTAGTATCGACCATTCCATTCAAAACGGCAAAGTGAATGGCGTCTTCCAGGTCAGCAATAACAGAGGTGCTTCCACAGGCTTTTGCATTGTTATTAGGACCTCTGAAATCGGGATGAATATAATTCCAGTCACGAAGCAACACTTCTTTTGTCAATGGATCTTCCTGGTTATAATCACCGCTCCAGGTATGCAGCGAAATAATTAATGGTTGTAAAGTTGATTTGCCAGTTCTGTAAAACCTGGCATTTTGCAATGAGCTGTCAATCGACGATTTTATCTTCACCAACTTAAACTCACTGCTCCAATTTTTATTGATGGTGTTATCCCATGCAGCGTCCTTTTCCTGAGCGAAAAGTGTGCAATGAATAGCTACAAAAGCAATTATCAAAAAAATCAGTTTTTTCATCCGACAATAAGGTATTAATTATTTAAATAATTGAACAATTGGTTGAATCACTCATACGAAGAATAATTCATCACAAATCTTACTTTCGCTTTGAAAATTTTCACTCCGCTCAGGTTCATTCTCTATTGTATCGCAGTTGTGAAAGTAATTACCTGTGATATGTTCGTTTTCAATAATATTTTCAACACATATCCAGCTCTACTCCATCATTCTTTTCCGGACTTTGGTGTTCAGTTCTCCGCCTTTACCGTTAATGATACTTTTCACGACAGTAGTAGTTTCTTTATTCCAGCCTAACATGACGATGACTTTATGGTAAAAACCATTTTCCACTGCCACCGGTGTTTCAATAGTCTGATCAACAATCATCGGGATGTCGAAAAATCCATATATGCCTAATCCCCATGCCTTGTGGTCTTTTACCTGATCGCCAACTTTGTAAGATGCATAGCCGTTGATTTCTCCATGTTTCCATACTTCCTGAGATGGCACGTCATAGGGCATTTCGCATTGATAAAAATAAACGCAGCCCTTTTCGCCATTCCAAATAGTCTGATATTCCTGAAAATGCTCATTAAAGAGTCCATAAATTGTAACATTGTCGCCATTCACAATCAAGCCATTGGCACACTTGCTTTTGTTCCAACCGATACCGTTGCCATGATCAGCCCGCCAAAGCCAAACATGATCAACAAAAACATTGTTACTGTTAATCATCAAGCAGTTTGATGTGGAGCCCTCTATTGCACCGCCAACCCTAAAAAACACATCAAATAAAAATGTGGGTTTTGTTTTATGATTTTTTTTCGAACCGGTTTCACCAACCTGCATGAGTGTTTCAGAAGGAATTATTGCTGCATCAATCAGCAAACCGGCAATAGTTACACCATCAATATCCTTGACTTCTATTGCTTTATTTCCTTTTTCGGGAACCAGTGTTGTCATTCCAATTCCCATCATTACTGTTCCGGGACGTGTAACCTTCAGGCTTTCGCTTAACGAATAAATTCCCGGTGTAAAAAGGATGTGTTTCCCTTTTTTCAATGCTTTATTAATTGATTCAGCATTGTCCACATCCGGTTTTGCGATATAAAAACGATCGATAGAAACGGTCTTTTCCTTACAATTTTGATTGTCCCAGTCAACGCCCGTTGAATTTTGTTTCAAAGCCGGTATTTTCAAACTAAATTTATTTCCGGAATAAATCCAGTAAGGTTTTTCACGCACTTCAGGTGTTAATTTTATGGTAGTAACGGGCTTATCGGGCCAATTCTCTTCAGGGGCACCTGAAACACCAACATACACCATATTCCAAACGCCTCCATCCCATTTCTTAAATACTGAATTTCGTGTTAACCATTGCTGCTGGGAACCGGAAATCACCGTCCCATCAATTTTACAATCGGCCATAAAGCCTCCACTGGAACTACCTTCAAATAATTTCAAATTCCCCTTTACATAAACACGGTGTAACGGAGCAGCTTGTGAAACTGCCCAGACATTGGTAGAATCGACGGTAGGAACTATAGTTAAATTCTCGGCTGTACGCCAAAAATTACACAACACATGACCTCCCTGTGAAGAGTTAGACCTGACAGCTCCAACAATCACCACATCTTCGGGAGAATTCCCCAAACCCATAATGTGCATGTAGTATCCAACCCTGACATCCAAATGATAGGTTCCGGGCTTAAATAGCAGTGCGTAACGGTTTTTGGAAAACTCATTGGCAGGAAAGATTTGTCCTGCATAAATTGAATCGATTAATGTTTGTATTTCGTGCATATCCATAGCAGGATCGAAAACAAATGCATTTTCGCCCAGCAATGTCTTATTATACCTGGCAGCTATGGCCTTAACGTTTTCGGGCAATGGTTTAGTGGCTTGCGGGAAAGCAATCTGTACTCCCAAAAAAAGCAACAATAAATAGATTAATATAAATCTGGTTTTCATTTGTTTATTATTTTTTTAATAGTTGACGGGACTCTTCATTAGAATCATCATGCTGTTTGTCTGCTTTTTAATCCTCACTCGTTTCATAATCTTAAAATTATTTCCCAATTAAACTTAGTGGCATCCACACTTTAATGTCACCGCCGGTTTGACTGGCATCTGCAAATGGAACAAAAACCAATTGTTGTTTCAGAGCAGTACTGTTTTTATCTGTAATTTTTACTGTATAAGCCTGCTTTCCTATCCATCCTGCCGGCAACAATGTGGGATCGCTTTTCGTCAATGGTTTTTCAGCCACCAGTTTTTGATCAGACGAAAGCCGGACATTCTTCAACACTTCAATATTCAGCAAACTGTCTAATGCTAACACTTGTGGTCCCCGTTGGAATGCAATCTGTCCGGGATAACTTTTACCTCCGGGAAGTATTTGTACAGGCATTTGAAAAGAGACCTTTATTTTTTCTCCTGATTTCCAATTACGGTTAATTACTAAATTTTGATTGATTATACCTTTGTATGTTTTTCCACCAACGGTTGCAATAAATGAGCTGCACCAGGATGGCACTCTTAAAGCAAGCGGAAAAGTCGCAGTTTGAGAAGTACCCACTGTTATTACAGCATTCCCGTTTTCGGGGAAAACACTTTCAACCTGTAATGACAAATTAATAGTCTTCTTTTCTGATGTTATCAGACTTTCCTTATAGTATGCCGGTTCATACATCATTAGCGTTGGAAGGGTTTTAATATTCCCAAAAGTGAAATAGGGTATCATGGCAATGCCTCTGGGCACACTTGACTGACAACAAGTAATAAAACATGTATATGGCTTAATATCCATCAATGGCGTGTAATAACTTACACATCCGGTTTCAGGGTTTTCAGCTCCCAATAAATGGTTGTAAATTGATTTTTCGATTTGTTCTACATATTTCAAATCTCCTGTTACTGCCAGCAGTTGTTGATTTAATTGAATCCAGGTGGTCGTCACGCAACCTTCTCCCATACGGTCTTTATTCCCCGCCGGCAAGACCGCATCTTCCTGAAAATACTCATGAGAACTGGTAGTTCCGGTAATGTACAGCTTGTTGGTTACAATATCCTGCCACGCAACTAAAACAGGGTTTAATAATTTTTCATCACCCGTAACCCTGTATAAATTTGCCAGTCCAACAAAATTGGAAAGCATTTCATACGTTTTTCCATTTCCCACCCTGGTCACTTTACCGGTTGTCAGCAACGAACTGATAATTTTGGGGCCATTATCCTGTTCCCAGGCATCCAAAATATAATAACAAAAATCGAGATATTTTTTATCACCGGTGTATTTGTATAGTTCTACCATTGGATCCAGCACACTTGTCGAAGCCATGCCCACATGTGTACCTGATAAAATAATATCCAGTTGCCCGGGTTTATTTCCAAAAGTTGTACACAACAAATCACCCATTTTTATACATGCGTCCAATGCAGGCCGGTAACCTGTGGTTTTGTAATATGCGAGCAAACCGTATAAATTATATTTATGGCTCCACACATCCCAGCTTGTCCAATATTCAACAGGCGTGTAAGTTCCCAGATAACCATCCGGTAATTGCGAATAGACTAATTGAATCATCAGCCTGTCCAGTTGTGTTTTCAACCTTGGATCACCCGTGTTTTTCCAGACATTGCTTGCCGTTTCCAGATACTTGCCAATATGTTCACCAGCCCATGGGTGATGACCAGGTCTTTTTAAGTAGCCATCTAACGTTCCTTCTTCATCCAATTTCAGGAGGCGTTCTTCCAAATTCCTGTTCATTCGTTTGCCAAGGTATCCCCTCTGCTGCTGATTTTGAAAAGGAATAGAGGTAAACAGATCTTTAATCTTATTTTCAACAACAACCTTGGGTTCACCGGAAACTTCAATGTTGACCAGTTTGTCAGCTAAATAAAGTCGCTCACTACTTACAGAAGCAGAGCCTGTACTTTCTGTTACCTTATAGCCAACTCTAAAAATATATTCATTTACAGGTTGATAATCAGTGAAAGCTACTTCATACTCAATTCCCTTTTCAGGCTTAATTTTCACCCGTTTTGTTTCGGTAAATAATTCTTTGTTGAATTTATCCTTAACGCTGTATTTAATAGTTCCATTAAAAGCTACATCTCTTTTGTTCGCAAATTTTATTTTTGTTACAAATCCTTTGTTTGTGGTTTCAGTAATGGTATCCTGAATTGAAATAAAATCAGACCATTGAACCGGCCCAAATTTATAGGGACCCTGGTACATGCCCACCCAGGGATCGGGGCTAAAAATTCTTACTGCAATTACATTCTCTTTATCCCACTGTACTTCATCCAAAGGGATTATATAGAATCTGTCTGTCAGCGATTTGGAATTATAGTTTGGGGGAAAAGATCCTGTTTGCCCCAACATCTTACCATTAAAAAAGGTTTGATCTACATCATCAATTTTGCCGAGTTGCAATTGTATCCCGTTTTCTTTTTCAGCCAGAAGTTTCATGGCCGAAGGAATTACAATTTTAATGCGAAACCAGACATAGATATGATCTTTAATATCAGCAACCTGCATGCTGGCACCCAATTGTCTGCTTGCCCAATCAGCATCATTAAATGATTGATTGGCCCAGTTCAGATCATCGCCTATTTTAAATTCACACTCTTTTGGCAATGAAACAAATTGTGCATTGATGGAAAAAGAAATCATTATCAGGAACAATAGGGTAAAAAATCCAGGTTTAGTGCTGAATGTTGTTTTTATATTTTTCATCGTTACTTGAGTTTTTCAATTTTATACTTATCATCCTTTGTTATCGTATTCCAGTCATCCGTTCTAAATGGCCCGGCGGGGAATCCTTCAATATTATACAGGTTATTATCACTTGCATCATCGGCCCAGCCAAAATGTATGTCAACGGGATTTGTTACTTTTTCATTATAAATAACCACTTTATTATCATCGATATATGCTTTTGCATAATAAAACAACTGGTCGTTGCCGGCAATTTCAAATCCTTTTATGTACCCGTATTTATCGGGAGTTGATAAACCGGAACCAATGTTTTCAAATGAAGCGATTATTCTATTTCCCTTTATCTCTATTGATTTAAAAGATGGCCCGGTGCATACAATATTTTTTTCATAGATTTTATTTAAGGCGATAGCTGCCAGACGTTTTCCTACATCTTGTTTGTTTGTTGGATGAACATCATTTGGGTTCCCGATATCGGTTGTTACACACATTCCGGTATTTGGTAATTGCAGCGTCAGGGTTTGTGCTTCACGTAGCTCAGCCCATCTGCTCCCGTTATTGCTATTTCCATTTGAAATATTATAACTTGACAATTGAACAAAATAGAACGGGAAATCACCCCGACCCCATTTTTTTCGCCAATCGTTTATCAACAAAGGAAAAGCCTTTCTATACTGATAAGCTCTCCAGGCATTCGACTCACCCTGATACCACAATACTCCCTGAAAGGCAAAAGGAATCAAAGGATTGATCATCGCGTTGTACAATAAAGAAGGATAGCTGTTCTTGCCTATATTCGAAAATATTGACTCCACCCGGTACTTCCATTTTCCATGAAGCGGAATAACTGCATTTGCCGTGCAGATTTTCAAGTCCTCGGCTTTGCCGAATATCCCACCGGTGAATCCGTTATCAACAATTCTGATTGCAATTACATTCTTACCTTCCATTAAGAGGCCCTCAGGAATGGCATATTTCCTTATTGCATTGTATCTGTCGTTTCGTCCTACTTCAACTCCGTTTATATAAGTAATATCTTCATCAAAAATCATTGCCAATTCTATGGTTGCAGCTTTACCGGCATCATTGGCAGCCAACTGTACTGTTTTTCGTAGCCAGACAACTCCATCTATTTCACCCAACTCCTGATTTTCCCATTCGTTGGGTTCATCTATTTCAGGCCAGTCAGCATCATTCAAGGATATTTCTTTGTAAGTCGCTGTATCTTTATTACTTATTTTAATTCCATGCAGTGCTTCTATCCTTTTTTCCTGCATTTTGATATATGCATTCGAAATTGAATCAAGACTAACCTTTGGCATTTCCTTTATCATTTCCTTAAATTCATCACTGCTTTCAAATGCTTCCCTGCTTGTCCAGGATTCTGAATCAGTACCTCCCCAGGAGGAGTGAATCAATCCAATTGGTATTTTTAATTCTTCGTATATCTTTTTGGCGAAAAAAAACCCAACGGCTGTATAATCTCCTACGGTTGATTTATTGCAGACTTTCCATGTCCCACCTTTAACGTCTTCTTTTGGGAATGAACTAATATCTTTTTCAACCGCGAACTCTCGTATAAACGGATATTCGGCATCGTTCATTTCTTTTTCGGCATTACTAACCTCACTTACTGTAAATGCCATATTGGATTGCCCACTGCAAATCCAGACTTCGCCAACCAATACATTTTTAATTTGAATGGTATTAATACCCTTAACAACTAATTCATAGGGGCCTCCGGCATTTTCGGAATCAAGTTTTACTATCCACTTACCGGTTTTATCAGCTTTAATTTTCTTTGTTTGGTTATTGAATTCCACTTCTACCTTTTCATAGGGATTTGACCAGCCCCAGACAGGTATCAAAGTATTGCGCTGCAATACCATGTTGTCTGAAAATATCCGGGGAAGGGTCACATTTGCAGAAATGCTTATACAAAATATGCAAATTAAGACAATCAATAAATATCCTTTTTTCATTATAACTCTTTTGTTGAAGATTTACCAAACCTGTCGGTAACTTTAACGGTAATTTTGGCACCGGGAGTTTGAATCTTAGCCTTAAAAAGGTGATGCGTGTCTCCGATACTCAGCCAACTATACTTTTTATTTGATCCGGGTGGATATGTCAACTTCGCCAAAGGATCTTCACCCCAATACTGTTCCATATCTCCGGTTAAAACACCATTTTCGAACCATTTTACCGTCCAGGCAGGATCATAATTAAATACATTTGCAATAATTGAATCAGGCTTTAACAAGTTCGCCCCAATTGGATAAAGCTTGAATTGATCTTCCTTCGTCATTCCCACCCCTTTGAAATACCACGATAAGCTATCACCATTAACTTCATAAACCGTATAGCCTTTTGGGGTACCATCTGTTCCAATTTCACCCTGCCACCAGGCGGCACAAACTGCTGAATGTGTGTGTTCAAACAATTTTGGCGAAATAATGGTATTCCATTGCGTATGGCTGTGACCTGCCATTATATGGGTGTTGAAAGGTGCAAGTATTTTGTAAAGCGCTTTACTATTCATCAGTGAATTAGACATTAAAGTAGAATAACTCCCTGCTTTTTCCGCATCGCCAAAAACGGTAGGTATATGCATTGAAACAATTACAGTACTGCCGGGTTTTATTTTCGACAGGTCTTTTTCCAGCCAACTCAGTTGATTTTCATTTAAATAACCAATATACCTGTAAGTGTTGCCATAATAGAACACATCTTTAAGTGTTACGTAATGAATGTTTCCCTTGTTGTAAGAATAATATTCGGGACCAAATTTCGAAGTATATGATTTTGCAGAAAGCTCATCAGAGCGTTCATTGTAGTCCATGTCATGGTTTCCAAGCACCTGATAAAAAGGCAGTTTTGTCCGGGCGATTATTTGTTTGTAGGTATCAAAAAGTTCGTGTTTGTCGAATACATTGTCGCCAACACTTATGGCATGAACCGGCATAGTGCCAGCAATGCCGGAGCTGGTTTTCTCCAAATCATTCATTACAAATTTCAATAACTCACAATCGTGTAAGTCGCTCACCTGCGGGTCTCCCACCACAATAAATGCGTGTTTGGTTTGCGGCCTTTTACTATGCATGAGTTCAAAGTTAATTTGTTGTTTTTCCTTTTCTTTATTTATTGGAGTAAAAAAAACGGGAATTCCTTCTACGACAGGTGATTCATAGCCTGCAGGCAAGGAGTAAAATATAAAATCCCTGTCGGACGTTGACTCAAGAATGTATTTACCATTCCGGTCTGTTTCAACCACTGAAATACCATCAGATACTAAAACTGATGAAACCGCTTTACCCTCACAAATTACTTTTCCAAAAATTTTTATTTGCAGTGGGTTTGAAGCTGCAATGAGATTAAATGAAAAGATCAACAAAGCTATTGATAAACCCGCCATTCTTTTTTTCATACGCTATTTATTAAAAATAATCATCCACTTTAAAAGTCATAAAATTCTACATTGAGAAAGGTTGAAATTGAGTAAAGAAAAAAATTACATTCAACCATTCTTAAAGTCAAAAAATGGAGGAGGCATTGCATGACTCCTCCATTCTAATAAAGTTTTTCAAAACCACATTTCAAAACATCGCTTTTGACGCGATAGAGTTTTTAATTCTATTTCAAATACCATGGGGTTTCGTTAATCCCATCATATCCATTATACTGCTCATCAACTGCCTTTTGATAATTTTCCGGGTTTGTCGTCAGTTCATCAGTCGGGTATTTCCAGCGTTTAGGATATACATTTTTATCGTCAGGATTCATACTGGTAGCCGGATCCAGCGGAAAAACAGGATAACCTGTCCGGAGGAAATTCCGATAAGCTTCAGCACTTCCCTGAAAGAAATCTAAAAGATACCTTTGCATCCATATTTGATGCAAACGATCTGTTTTAGTTCCAGCTGTTTTATAAGCAGCTTCACCTGTAAAATAGCCGTCTATATAAGATTGCGTAATAGCCATTCCATGAAGATTTGCCGGTATGGCTGTTGCTGCAGGCAGGTCCTTATAATATTTAAGTATTGCTTTGACACCGTTCTCATAGTAATCCTTCGCGCTACCTGCAACCCAGCCTTCTTCTATTGCTTCGGCAATAATGAAGCATTGTTCGGAATAGGTAAATTTAAGCATCGGGTCACCGGCCCTGGGTATTGTATAACGTTTGTTTACCAAAGAATATTTACCATTTCCATTATTTCCGGCAATTTTATCGGCTGATAATTCTGTGGGAACGCCTTCATAAGCAGTAAAATCATTTTCCAGTTTACTATTCGGAGCATCAATCAGGTATTGAGCAGGCTCTGCGAAATAAAACAATCTACGATCATTATAATTTTTCAACGCATCAACCACTATGTTTGAAACTCCAAGAATAATCCTCCTGTTTTCTCCATTCCAAAAAGGGTGAGTAGCATTTGGATTTTCTGAATATACCAATTGAAAATTATCTGCGTTATCAGTCATTAAGTTACCAGCAGAAACAATAGCGGCAAAGCGTGTTTTTTGTTCGGCAGTAATTTTTTTACTAATCGTCTGCAAAACCTTTAACTGGGTAGCGTTACAGAGTTTGCGCCATTTAGCAGCATTTCCACCATACATGAAATCGCCACCAAAATTTTTCCCTTCTGCAAAATATACTTCTGCAGCCTGCAGATCTTTTAGAATACTTACAATTACATCAGCCTGTTTATCATACTTGGGCTTAGTAATTCCTTCTTCTGCTTTTCCTGCCTCTGAGTAGGGGATATCACCCATATCCATTGTCATTCCAAAGCCATAAGTAGCTTTCATAAATAATTCCATTCCTTTAAATGAAGGTTCAGCAGGTTTCCCTTTCGCAAATTCAACCATTCGTTTAAGATTGGTCAACTTTTGAAATGACCCAAATCCACCATAAGGATAGTAAGAATAATAATACTGGTATGGGTTTGGGTTTGTTTCAAGAATTGCGCAATGCTTGCTCCATAACTGTGCCGTGCCCCAATCCGTCGGGTTAGGATTCCAGAACCTGTATGTATCTTTCTGGAGTTGAGTAAGGAGCAATTCGGGTGTAACAGATGTTGGAACATCCGGATTTGTATTTAATTCCTCAAAATTGCTGCATCCTCCTGCAATTGCAAGAGAAATTATTGCTGTAATTATATAATATATTTTTTTCATCGTGTTTTATATTAAAAGGTTACTTTGATATTACCGCCAAGATATCTCACGGATGGATCTGAAAAATCTTCAATGCCTCCGTCAGGATCCGAATATTTGAAATCTTTTGCCCATAACAGTACGTTTTGTCCTACTAGACTTATTGATGCACCTTTTGCCCAGCCCAGCATATATTTAGTTGGTACAGTGTACGTCAGAGAAATCTCTCTTAGTTTCAGGAAAGTCTTTGAATAGGTATCTGCCGGACTCCCGTTACCACCCCAGGCACTACTGTTGTGCATATCTATTGCATATTGTTTATAGGTGGTAGTTACATCATTCGGTGCATATACACGTGTATCGCTGGTTACATTACCAAATTTGTCATAAGTAGCCGTACCTGAAACAACTTTTACACCCGGAACAAGATAATTATTGGAATATAAGCCTGCTGCTGTTACCGCTGCCGCACCTGCTGCTCCTCCACCTGCTGCTGCTGCAATTCCTGCTGCTATCACGTCTTTTTCTCTCTCAGGTGTAACCGAATTCGGGTGAACTCCTGATTGCCACATGTAACTTTCGGTTCTTGTATTTATCATACCACCTACTACACCATCAAAAGATGCAAATAAACTAAAAGCTTTATATCTTATGTTGATATTTGCGCCCCAGAGCCAATCAGGGTCGGAATAACCGAATTTCGAGTCATACTGACTGGTTTGTAGTCTTCCAGCGCTACTTAATATAAGTTCACCTGTTGCAGGAACCCGAACAAAATCTCTGCTGAAAAATACGTCAACACGCTCTCCTTCTGCAACCCATGGTCTGGAAACATTTGAATAGACCGGGTCTATTTTCGTATATACGCGTTCAAAAGTGGACCAGTTAAGGCCTAAATCCAATTGCCAGTCTTTGCTTTTAATTGGAGAACCATTCACTGTTACCTCCCAACCTTTACGGGTTATTTCCTCATCAATATTAATATAATTACTGGTATATCCGCTGGCAGGTGTTACCGGTGCAAATTTCAAAAAGTCATACATTCTTTTACTGTAGTATGATACATCCACCATCAACCGGTTTTTAAAAGCCATTGCCTGAACTCCGGCCTCAAATGTATTGGCGCTTTCAGGAAGGATGCCCGGTGAATATAAACTGGAAGGAACACTTGCTCCATTCAAATCGTTCCAGGTACCGCTGTTAAGCGTATAACTACTGTTAATAGCATAAATTCCGGCAGGTGTTTTTGCCATGGTCCAGGAACTTCTGACCTTCAATAAATCAAGCCAATTTCTTGTATCAGGTATAAGTTCTGAAACTACAAAACTACCTGCAATGGATGGATAAAAATATGACTGTGTTTCTTTTGGTAATGTTGAACTCCAGTCGTTACGTCCGGTTGCTTCCAAATAGACCAGTTTATTCCAGGAGACACCTAACCGTCCAAACAAAGAATTTACCTGTTGAGCATAAGTGCTCTGATTTATACCCGGAGGATTTATCGAAGCTTTGATGGAGAAAAAACCTGGAATTGAAATACCACCAACCGTATTCGCATTTATATTATCATCTTTTTTGTAGAATATGGTTCCACCGGCAACATATTCTATGCTGATTTTATCAAATGTTTTATCACCTGTTAACAGGAAATCATTATTCATACTAAATCCTGTCGATTGTCCAATATTATATCCACCGGTTTTTCCACTATTCCAGGTATAAAGATTTCCGGGCACAGGTGTATTACCAGTTGACAAATAAGAGCCCCTTGATGACCTGAGTTGCCCTACTTCTTTATAGAAATCGACACCCGAACGAACAGTGGCTTTCAGCCAGGAAGTGAAGTCATAGCTCATTGTCATATCGACATTCATGATATCACGGGAAATCTCATTTGTTTTTTCGTATCTGTCAAAGTATGGTGAGTTTTGATTTGCCCCGGTATATGTGCCGTTTGGTTGAACACCAAAATGGTTGCTTTGCAGCTCGCCCGGAACATACCAATAATTATTCTTGTAGTCCAAAACATTAAAATCAGCACTGGACCAAATCAGTAAAACATACATAGGATCATAAGAGGTATATCCATTAGAACCCACATTGGGGGATGCTTTTTTAGCATAGGAAACGTTAGAACTCAATTTGAATTTATCCAGGTTGACATCACCTCCAAAAGAGTAAGTATATTTACTCAAAGAAGAATTAGGATATTGTCCTTTATTTTCGGTCCAGTTTAGTGAACTTCTAAGAGATACAACATCTCCTTTAAATCCAACATTCACATTATTATTGGTTACATACCCTTGCTCCAGAAAATTGGCAAAGTTGTCTTTACCAACCGGCAGATAAGGCATATCTTTAAAAGTCTTCGAATATGGATCCCATTGAGTTTGAATCGATCCATCCATCTTAGCTCCCCATGAATTATCAGAATTTATATTATATACTCCGGTAGTACCCCGACCATATACACTTTGTTTTTCGGGGATAGCCAAAAAACCTGCGGTAAACATGGTATTGGTTGCAAAATCTACGGTAATTCCCGCTTTATTCGTACTACCATTTTTGGTTGTAACCAAAATGGCACCACTCGCACCACGAAAACCATAAAGAGCAGAAGCAGTTGCTCCCTTCAGGACACTCATTGCTTCTATGTCTTCAGAGGATATATCGCTCAGCGTCTTATTTGCATAAGCAACTCCATCAATTACCAATAAAGGTTTCTCCCCACGAATAGTCAGGTCGGGAGTAACACCAAAGTCAGGCGAGTTTTTAACCAAAAGACCGGCCACTTTACCGGTAAGGGAAGTAGCAAGATCAACACCCGAAACTTTTTGCAGACTCTCACCTGTTACCTTTTGAACAGAATAACCCAGCGCCTTCTCAGACCGTTTAATACCAAGAGCCGTGACCACAACTTCATCGAGGGTTTTTGTGTCTTCAAGTAAAGTTACATTAATCACAGACTTTCCGGCAATAGCAACAGTTTGAGTTGTCATACCAATATAAGAAAACTGAAGCGTAGCATTGGGAAGTGCATTAAGTGAATAATTACCATTGATGTCGGTAATAGTTCCTACTTTAGTACCCATTATCTTAACGCTTACGCCAGTCATTGGGTCTCCATTATCATACGAAACTTTTCCACTTACAATGTTATTCTGGGCAAAAACTGACGTGCTCAGCAATAACATGCCTATTAGGAAACCGTGATTTAGAAAGGATTGCAGTTTCGCTAAGCCCTTCCATTTTTTCAAAAGATTTTTCATACGCATTAAATTGTTGATAATAATTAAATTGATTAGTGATTTAAGTTTATAAAGGTTTTAAAGCCGGTTCTGATTTTATTCAGAATCATTGGAGTCAGTTCAGTATTTTTTTCAAGTGAAATAAATAAATTCGAAAAGTCCGGAATTGCTTGTAGTTGACCTCCTTTATGTCAACACATTAGATTGTTATGTAAATGGTTTTTAAATACTTTGTCTGTTGAACCTTCTTTTATTTTCAATTTCCTCCCGAAAGAATTATTAATACAAGTCCCGATATAAAGAGAATAAACATAAGTGTCAGGAGCCAGTTGGTTTGTCGGGAAGCGCCTTTAAATTCTTTCCAGATAAACACACCCCAGACAGCAGCTATCATGGTAGCTCCCTGGCCCAACGCGTAAGAAATGGCTGCACCGGCTGTGCCCGCTGCAATATAACTCAAAGAAGAACCCAATGCCCAGATTGATCCTCCCAAAAGGCCAATTAAGTGTGTATTGAAATTGCCTTTAAAGTATTGTTTGTATGAAACGGGGCTTCCTTCGAATGGTTTTTTCATTATCAGGGTGTTGAAAAGAAAATTGCTGGCAAAAACGCCTACTGCAAAAACAAAGGAGGCTGAATATGGTGTTAACATACCTGCAGCCGGATGTACGAAGTTATTTAAATCCATAGATGCAGCAACGAATCTGAAAAAGAATGCCATTAACAAACCGGCTGCGAGTGCCAGTATGATTCCTTTTTTGTTTGATTTGCCTGCATCTCCACTTTTCATTTTTCCGGCAGCAATACCATTAAATATTACAGCCAACATGATGAGTGCTACACCCAGAAATAATATAACAGGATCTCCTTTTGGAGCGGAGAAATAATTCACAAAAACTCCTAACACCAACGCTATCCCAATACCTAAAGGAAATGCTACTGCCAAGCCAGCCAGTGAAATAGAAGCAGAAAGTAATATATTGGCTGCATTGAAAACAACACCACCTATTAATGCACTAACAATATTGCCGGAATCAGCCTGTTTTAGATCAGCAAGAAAAGACCGGCCACCTTCTCCAAAACTTCCCAGTGTAAATCCCATCAGGGTGCTGAAAAGTAATATACCAATCACATAATCCCAATAGAATAATTCAAAACGCCAGGTTTTTGCAGCTAATTTTTGGGTGTTACCCCACGAACCCGAACAAAGCATTGTTATAAAACAAAAAACAACTGCCAGTGAATAATTGTTTACTATATACATGATTGTGTGATTTTTATTTGTATTTAAGGTCTTAATATTTTTTCTAAAAGATTAAATCCGGGAAGCTAGACCTGAATTTCTTTCCTGTATGGTATTGAAGATTGCGCACCTTCGCGGGTTACGGTAATTCCGGCTGCTTTATTGGCCATTTTAACAGCCTCTTCAATGGTCAGTCCTTCCGAAATTCCTACACACAAAGCACCACAGAATGTATCGCCCGCCGCTGTAGTGTCCACTGCTTTTATCTTTGCTACAGGAACTTCATGGTAAGTATTGCCCTCTTTTACAAAAGCACCTTTTGAACCCAGGGTAATCACAACTACATCAACTCCCTTCGAACTAATAATATCTGCAGCCTGCTTAGCTGAATTCCAGTCAGAAACTTTAATCCCTGAGAGCATTTCTGCTTCATTTTCATTTGGAATTATGGCGTACAAACATTTTAAAAAATCGTTGGAAAGAAAGGCAGCCGGTGCCGGATTTAATATTACCTTAATACCCTTATCAGAAGCCAGCTTTGCAGCATATTCAACAGTTTGCATGGGTATTTCAAGTTGCATCAATAATATATCGGCGCTTTCAATAATATTTTTGGCCTTGTCAATATCGCCCGGGCTTAGACTGCCATTAGCACCGGATGCAACGGTGATGCAGTTTTCACCATTTGTATCTACCATGATCAGGGCTACTCCTGATGGCAAATGGGGATCGGAAAAAATAAAATCCGTGTTGATATTTTCTTCACTATACATTTCAATTGATTGCTTTCCGAACAAATCATTCCCCGTTTTTGAAATAAAAGTAACTTTTCCACCCAAACGTGCAATTGCAACTGCCTGATTAGCACCTTTACCACCCGGGTTCATCATAAAAGCGCCACCCAAAACGGTTTCACCCGGAACAGGTAATCTGTCGGATTTTACAACCATATCGGTGTTACAGCTCCCTATTACAACTATTTTATTTGCACCCATTGAGTTTTATATTTAAAAATATTTTTTACTTAGGTAATTATGCTACAAACTTAGAAGTTATTAAAAATAGAAAAAAACCAAAATACATCGTAAATAACAATTACAAATAGCATATAAAATAATTACTTCTTCTTATCTGTTTGTTTTTGTGATATATATTGTATTAGAAATTGCACTATTATTGTTTTTTAACTTGATTTTTTCAATGAAATAAAGGCACCGATTGAAAAAAAATTGTATTCTTGTACAAAAAAAATCACATGTCAAAGTTCACCTCTTTAGTACAGCTAATAAACTCATTGAGTAAGACCGAGCGGAAAAAAATCTCAACCGGTCTAAGTATTTCTGATAGCCGGGCAGACTACGTTTGTTTATATAAAATAATCGAAAAGAATCAGTTGAACGCGCCTGAAAAGATGAAAGAATTATTTTTTCAGGATTGCCCCAGCGCTGCCTTTAATACAGCGGTTATCCATCTGTTTGACAAATTACTCACAAATCTGACACAGTTAAGAACAAATCAGGACAGTTTTTACTCGCTTTTCGACTTGTTATTGAAAGCAAAAGTTTTGTTCGAAAAATCAATTTTTCAGGAATGCTTTCAATTACTGGAAAAAGTGCAAAGTGAGGCGATTCATTTCGAAAATTTTTCGATTTTACTTATCGCTCAAAAAATGGAACTGGATTACTTATTAATTCTTGATTTCCCAAACCTGGATGAAAAAGAACTACTTGCCAAACAATACAGAATAAATGACACACTCAAGAAGATCCGCAAAATTAACGAGCATGCTTCCTTGTATGAATTGCTTAAACACCGGATTCTACACAAGGGAACAGCACGGTCAAGCAAACAGAAACAGGATTATAATGATTTAGTGGTAAGCGAAATGAGTATTGAGTCGAGTTTTGGCTTCGAGAATTTTGAGATACAAAAAAAACCACAAGCTATTTCAATCAAATTACCTGATGAATGTAGGCGACTATAAATCAGCACTTCATTCGTTCTACGAACTTAACAACACTTTCGAACAAAACAAACATTTGCTGAGCAACCCACCGATTTACTATTTGATGACTACCGAAGGGGTACTCGAAAGTTTGCGCACCATTAAGAATTACGAAGGAATGAGTTATTTTATCGCGCAGCTAAACAACATAGAATCGGTATCAAGTCATTTTAAAATACAGATACAGTGTGTTGTTTTTTTATATACGCTGTTTCCGCTTTTAGACAGGGGTAAATTCGTGGAAGCCAAAGCCCTGATTGAAAAGAACAAAGAGAATCTGTATGATATGAGCAATTTTCTGATCGTAAACCGTAAAGCACAGTTATCATTATATACCGCGCTGGTGTATCTGGGGACAAATGAGTATGCCAAAGCACGCAAGAATTTAAATCAGATTATGATGAGTGAAAAAAGTGTTTTTACACTCCCTTTGTATAAAACGATCCGGTTGTTGAACTTAATCATACTGTACGAATTGAATGAATTTGATTACATTGCCTTCGAAGCCAGGTCGTTGAAGCGTGAAATTCAGAACAAAGAAAAAATGTATCAGATTGAGCTTTTAATCCTGAAGTTATTCAACAAGTCCTTAGATAGTTTATCGAAAAAAGAACGTAATGTTTTATGGGAAAAAATCGAACCGGAATTAAAAGAGTTCCACAACAATAAATTTGAATTGCAATTGCTCCGTATCTTTGATTTTACGGCCTGGATAGAAGCAAAAATCAAAAATATATCTTTGAGTACAGTTTTAAATGAAAGAACTGCATCGGGTATGTAATTCAAACCTACTCTTGTGAAGTCAATAACTGATAAAATGAGAAAGATCTGAGAGGGAAAATGGCAGGTTCAGTAACTTTCATGAAACTGATTCTGGCTAAGTGCTCTGCCCAAGTGGAGTGTATGAAAGGTGGTGAGTGAATATATTTTCGGTGAAATATATAATAATAACCAATTTAATGTAAGAGCCAATCGAAAAGCAGAGGATGCTTCCGGTTGGCTCATTTTAATTTCTAATTTTCCAACTGGTTTTATCAATCAACCAATACCTTTTTAGCACTATAAATTCCGTACTGCGACAGGGCGCGGACCAAATAAATTCCTTTTGTCCAATTATTTGTCGGAATTGACATATTTTCTGTAGAAACTAGTTGAGCAAATATTTTTTGTCCGGACAGTTGAAAGACTTCCACCCGATTTATTAGTCCTAGTACAGTGATTTCATGATTCCCTCTCCAGTAAAATATTGAAATATCCGGATCAGAAGATTGAACCGATGACACTGTAGTCAAAGTATTGTATTCGAAAGCGCCCAGGTCGGGTGCCGAACCAAGGAACGGAAGTCCGACATTGGTTCCTTTATCGATCATTCCACTGGTGGATTTTAAATGGAGGAAAGTGATTTCGGGCAGCGCTCCGTCACTTTGCCGATCGTTTAGCATTGTCAGGTAGTCCAGACTCAGAAAGTCGCCTGTAACGCACGAAAACCCGACATTCCAGGTGTTGTAAGTCTGCGTAACAGATTTGCAACTGAAGCTGTTTGAACTGATACTATTCAGCGAAGCACAGTTCTTAATAATCAAAGTTCCATAACTGCTGATCGAGAAGCCGTAATTGTTTTTATTGTTATAACCGGTACAATTATAAAGGATCATTGTCCCGTCATTGTTATTCTGATCGAAACCCTTCACTTTATTTCCAACAGAAACACAGTTGTGTAGCGTCGCATTATTTGCGGTATAGTTTCCGCCCAGTTTGAAACCGTTTCCGTTTCCATAGTTTGTCATTAAATAACGTCCTGAAGTGTTTTTGAATTGATAAAACCACGCGGCACTATCGGTTTTAAAACGAATATTATCCGTCATATCATAGGTAAGCGGTCCGTTTGCATAACACCATGAATTGACATACACTGTATTTCCAATCTTTTCGTAGCTATCCCACCCGTCATCGCTGTTTTTCCACGAACGGCATCCATTGTAAGTATTTGTACCGGTATTGCTGTATTGTTTATCGGCAAAACCATCCGCATTACCTCCGAAATCCGGACTGGAAATTCCACCCGATTGATAATCGAAATTTTCGTAGGAATCACAGTTCAAAATTAGATTATTGCTGCCTGTTTTCATTTGCAACCCTGAATCACAATTCCATCGAAAATTGCATTTTTCAATCAAATTATTACTTCCGGTAACCTGCATACCGTTGTCCCCTGCACCCTGAACAGTGATGCCTTTTACATGCACATAATTTCCACCCACTTTCACTCCCTGATTACTGCTGTAATAGGATTGTGTCCGGAAATCAAGAATTGGAATTTCGCCGGGATAAGACACAAAATGAATATAATTTACAGAAGTACCGGACTTTGAGATAGTTTGTAAACTGCTAAAGCTGTAAAATCCGCCGCGGATAATTACAGAATCACCAGCAACAAGGGCTTTGGCTATTGCAGTTGTAAAATTTAAAGGATTGGATACAGTTCCCGCAGCCGTTGATAATCCCGTAGGAGAAACATAGTAAGTGGCTGCAGTTACAAAATCTAAAATTGAAGTCAGTACGAATACTGTTATCAGCAGGGAGAGTATTCTTTTTTTCATGTAAATGGAGATTCATATTTTTGACACTGCAAATATAATTCTTATTGCTATGATTATATGTGGATTAATTTGCAGAAAATGTGGACAATATGAAAATCAATAACCTTTTAACTATATCACAAAATAATTATCATCAAAAACAAATCCATTTAAATACATTGGCATAGGCGCTTAGACCGCCCAGCTTTTTCAACTTAATTGCCTCCTGCTTTAGTTGAATTGCCTCCTGCTTTTGAATTGACTCCAGCTTTAGCTGGAGTATAGAAAATTTAAATCAAAATATTGCCTTTAGCCAAATGTAAATATATAACTATCATGTTCTAAATAATAATCAATTTGGCTAAAGCCCATCAATAGCATCCCTTTATCTCCCTCCCTCCAGCTAAAGCTGGCGTCAATTCAAAAGCTGGCGTCAATTCAAAAAATGGAGACAATTCAAAAGCAGGAATAAGAAAATTAATCGTTGATTATTATACCTTGTTGGCAATTTTCAAATCTTCAAATTATATCTTAAATTTTCAAATTAATGCTGATGTTATTTTTCAACAGGAATACTGTATTTCAAATAACCCGGGTCTTGGTCGGGTTTTCGCATACCGGCAACTTCAAGGGCCTTCAATACAAATACATTCCATGAAAAAACCCGGGTACTTGGCCACCAGCAATTGGGGACTGTGAGATCGTAGGGCAAAAACTCATGACTGAAAGGTTCATCGGGATTGATGGTGATTTCTGCAGTAAGTCTGTCTATAATCCTTTTCTCAGCGGGTTTCCAGCCATGTTTCAAACCGGAAACATAACCGCATATTTCTTCACGCATCCAACTTCCGGCATTATAATATATACCATTATCCCAAAATAAATTGGGAGAGAAGGGTTTGTTTTCCATTGTAAAATACAGATCTTTCACATGAAAAATCAGCGGAGAATATCCATTTCTGGTAGGAACTTTATCCAACGTATTGTTTACCATTTCGGAAGTCAGTATGAGCTCGTTGAATAACCACAAGGAAACAAACTCAGGCAACAGCGCATTGAAAGTAATAACATAAGGATACTCTTTATTATCGATCAGATAACCTCGTTTTTTATCGTAAAATGCGCGGTAGGCTGCATTGGCCTTTTCGATAATTCCGTTTTGAACGGGCAATCCCAGTTCCTGAGCCACACGCAACGTCACGGCAAGCATCCCCTGATTGACCGCCAGACTAGAGGTCCGGTCGGGATATTCAACGCAATCATTTTGCCCCAACACAAAACGGGCACTGCAAATTCCATCGCCATCTGCATCTGTTTCATTGAGCATATAATTGAATGCTTTTGTAATTTTATCCATGGGTGGTGGTGTTCCATACTGACGTTTATTAACCAGTGCAAACCAGAGGAATTCGAGCGTGGCATCATTTCCTTTCAGTTCTTTACTGCCCATGGAAGGCGTAATGATTGTGCCAATTGTACCGGCATCATTCTGCGTGGCAGCCCACGCATTGAATATCTTTTCACTGCTTTCTTTGTCATAAATACCCATTTGACTCCAGAATGAATCGCGGTTATACATATCCGGAGCATAATTAATACTCGGAACACTCAAGGGCGTAAAATTATCGGCTGAAGTGATCCACATCAACATTTGATAACAGGAGTACAAACACTTTTCCTCTGTCGTACCTTTAAACCGCAGACCATCCGCCAGATAAACCTGCGAAGCCAACCGGACATCATGAAGTGTCGGTTTAGCGGGTGAAACAAAGATAAAAGTACGCTTCGTATTTTTTTCACCGGCCCGCAGTTGATGATAGGCCCTCTCCTCTGCCACCGATTGAATCACTTCCAGGTCTTTTATTTCAAGTTGATAAGGTTCTCCAACTTTCAAGTTCGAAGCAGCAATCAGCAGATTAGTTATGCCGCCTTCGGTATTCGCCAGAAAAACAGTTTCTTCCAGGCCGGCCCATTCGGTGTTCGACGAAGGAATATTGGTTTGATAATGGAATCCCTGCACATCATTATTCGAAGTGCCATCCTTTTTCCAGAGCCGCAGTGAAACCGGATGATTGGAACGATGTTTAAACCGGATGGTATAAAATCCATCGGGCAAATTAAAAGGCAAACGGAATCCGGCCATATCTGCAGTTGCTTTTTTCCCTTTTAAAGTATAAACTCCATTTTCGTTGGTTACTTCCGCACCATGATATGATTTCCATTCTTTAATTTCAGGCGTTTTATAATGCATCTTTTCTTTTGGATGATTGAAATCCGACACTTCACCGAAAGTCAGTTTCACGAAGTTATTGCCATCCTTGCGGTCGGTTTGTGTAGCGATCCGATACAGATTGGCATCGCATATTTCCTGAATAGCCCGAAAGCCTACTCCTCCGGCTGAAGGGCGGCGACGGATATTACGGGTCCAGAGATTGCGGTTTCCGGCATCAGTCAATAATCCGACAGCCAGTGAATCACCGATCATATAACCTGCTGCCGGATACGATTCGTATGCCACACCGCCTTTATTATCCGCATTGTCGAAGCTCCAGAAGCGCGAAGGTGGGTCTTTTGAATACAAAGAAGTATTGATTGAATAATACAACAAAGACAGGTTGGTCTGAAGCAATTCAATGCGTTTTTCCACAACCTGATTATTTATAATTTCATAAATAACAGCTATAGAAAGATCCGTTTCCAGCCGGGGTAATTTGACGATACCCGAGAGCGTGATAGAGTTTTCTTTCTGAACAGCAGTTGTTGCCTTCCAGTCTTTTACATATTCCCGGATGGAATAATCCTCGTTTTCAACAAACATATTCAACTCCCCTGATTTTTCCTGTGTAGAAACCGGAATGCTTCCAAAAAACAGATCGACATAAAAACCTGAAGCTGAATCTCCCTTTAACTTCATATTAATTCCGGTTGCTGAAAGTGTGGAGAAGATGATAAGGAAAAGAATTATTAAATAACTGTGTTTGGTTTTCATGAGATGATTTCTTGATTAGAGTATTTATATTGAGAAAACTCCCAAATGTCCTTCGGATTCTTTGAGGTTTTTAAATTTCAATATGCTCCAGCTAAAGCTGGAGCCTATTGAAAGAATCAATCCTTCTTTATTATTTTCGATTTATAGCTTTTTCCGGAATCCATAGTTGCTTTTAAAAGATAAAAACCGTTTGGGATATTTATCTGAATATCAATACCCGGTTCTGTTGTTTGAAATACTTTTTTCCCTACCAAATCAAATACTTCAATTTTACTGATATTTTCACCGCTTGGCAAGCTGAGACGAACTTCATTTGAAAAAGGATTCGGATAAACTTTAAAGTCAGAAATTATGGTATCTTCGATGCCTGCTTTTAGTTTGAAAGTATTTGGCAATAGATGGATAATTGACTGTGCTATTTCGGCATTATAGATACGGACTTCATCCACTGTCCCTTTAAAACTGTAATCGGAAGTCCCTTCATCTTTCCTTGCTATAGTCAGACTTTTGGCAGTTGTTTGCATCATGCCCGTAAGGGACTTAAATGCGGATAGTTTTCCATTGCGGTATAATTCCAGTGAATAACCGGTATAAATGGATGTGAAATGGTCGAATTTGCCTGTTTGCAATACAGTGTCGGCATCCACATCCACTACCGACTGATTGGTTTTTACAGTCCAGCGGACTTTTTTTGTGGGTGTTATCGAAACTTTATAACGTTCCTCCCAGCTACCATGGGATAGAATAAATTGTTCGTTATTTGGCAAGGCATCGGGTTTTACCCAAAAGGAAATGGTTATCTTATCCTGAAAGTTGAGTGCCGATTCGTTGGGTGTATAAATATATGATGCACTTGAGGGAAAGCGGTAAGCTGCATCTGCGATCCCGTTGGCACCTGTTGTGGACACCGCACTGACTGAGACGGCATGTAAAGCATCCTGTGACTTATTTTTGGTATCGCCATTGAAGGGATAATAAATAAGGGGCGTAAGTTCTTCGGTAATGGAAAGGTCTTTCACTAAAACTGATTTGGTAAAAGTTGATGTTCCGAAGCTGTTATTTACAGTAAGTGAAATTGAATAAATCCCCGGAGCGCCCGGTAAATTCCAGGTAGGCGAAGCGTTAAGAGTGTTGGAGAGCGTTCCGCTGGCAGAACTCCAGGCATATGAAACTTCGGTGGTGTTGATATTTGCAGCAGGAGTAATTGCGGCATTCAAATCAAAAGGCATTGTTCCTGAAAAAGTAATATCTGAAATAACGGGCTCGACTATCAGCTGATCAACAACCCTGACTGAAATTGCAGGAGAAGTCAACGTATCGCCATTTTCGGATACTTTACATTTCAACTGATAGTTTCCCGCAGTTCCCGGAGCCTGCCAGGCGTAGCTTCCGGAGTTTGTAGTTGTCAGCAATACATCATTTTGAAACCACTGAAATGATGGATTTGCCGCAACCATGTTTTCGGTCAGGCAATAGAGATTGAGTGAATTCGATTTTTGAACCAGGGTGTCGGACACGGAAAAAGCCTTGATGCGTATTGAATTCGTATAATTATTGTTGGCATGAAAATCAATCACATGACCGTCAACAGTTTTTAACCGGCCTTTCAATACCGTTGTTTTTCCGGTTGGATAGATAACCAGTAGTTTTACGCCATCGGCATCGATGTTGAAATTGACTGAACCACTGACATTTGTATTCAAAACCGATTCGGAAATGGCATCGTACACATCATAATTTCCGGCAGGAAGATTTACGTTAACCGTTTGTGAATTTGTAGTACAATTGTAGTACAAATAATTCGGAAAATTGTTTATGCCTCTGAAATCGGTTTTATTCAGGTCTATCTGAAGAATTCCTTCCACATTTGTTTTATCAATTACCGCCGCCAGAAAACCGACCGCCGAACCACTGTACATCGATAAATCCGTTGCCGCCCAACCACCTTTAACCGCATCGCCCATTATTCTTGGTTTTGTTCCGTTCCAGTTTTGCTTCATCGATTCATAGGGAATGCAGGCATTCGTATCATATTGTGTTGCCCAGCTATAACTTGCCGGTTCCTGATTGGCTTGCGGAAGTGCGTTCCTGTAAAACAGCCGGCTTGCATTTGCCAGGTTCAAGATCCATTTTGCAATAGCCCGTGCATAGCGTTTATCATATTTGGCCACAGGCACCAAAGCCGCAGCGTGTTGAAAACCATTCATGCTGAAAGCATAATCATCGCCGGTGTCGTTGGCTTCGCCAATCAATCCCGAGACATCGTATCCGTTCCAGTTCCCGACAATGCATCCCCAACCACGCAAGGTATTCAGCCCCGAAGAAAAAGTCCAGTTCATCATCTTTTGGATATTGTAATTGGTTCCCTCTACGGCATTCATTCGGGCAGCGGCGGCAATACCGTAAGGTAACTGAATTTCGTAGGATGGATTCGTTGTCCAATTCTGAAGAAAATCCAGTGCCATCTCTGCCCCTTGCAGGTATTTCGGGTTGTTGGTTTTGTTATAAGCCTGATACAATAGCCATCCGATGGAACCGGCTGTTTCAGGTTCCGGCACACTGGTGGTATTGGGTAATCCTGTCATTAAATTAAAAGCCCGGAAATTCATGGCAGGTGCAGTCCAGGGTTGAACAGTCCCTCCCAGCTGATATAATACTTTCAGTTCCCTGTCGGCAATGGTGGTAAATTGGGTATCGAAATCCACGTCTGCATTTGGATACAGGCTATACAACTGGTAGAAAAACACATTGGGCATAATTTCGTACCACCAGTCGCTGCCTGTACCAGTAGAATAACTGTTCAGATAAACATTTTGTCCGTTTTTCAGATTATAAAAATCTTTTACTTTCTGAACCCAGTTCGTATTCAAATGCGTTATTTTATCAACTCCTACAAGCGATGCTCCAACAATTGCCGGCATGATATTAATGGCTTCGGCCACTTCTCCGTGATTGGATTGACCTATGTAAGTATCCATCCGTATGGTTTTCAGCGCAGGATAATTGATCCCATTGGAGGTACTGATTTTAGTTACCGGCAGATAAGTCCCGGTACGGGTTGCATCGAAAACAAAGTTATCGTAGTCTACCGCAACCTGTTTCCAATCACGCATAAGGTATGGAGCCGGCATATTGGGCATAAGGTCGATCCGGGGAATGGAAATTTGTTGCGCAAAAGTGAGCAAGACAATTCCAATAAAAATGGTTGAAAACAGTGTTCGTTTCATTTTCTTGTTTGTAATTTAATAATAAATTTTCCAAAGTTTCAATGACGGAAAACCAAAAACTCATTTATTTTTAAACGCTTATTCCCCATAAGAAGTTTTGATCCCGCAGGCAGTTTGATTTCTGTTTCTTTTCCGAAATTAATCATCACCGTTATCTTATCTCCCTGATAGGAGCGTGTAAACTGAATCAGACTATCATGCTTTTCCAGATTTTCGTAACTCCCGTATTGCAGCGTTTTCTCTGTATTTCGAAGGGCAAGTAAGGCTTTGTAGGTATTCAGGATAGAATTTTCGGGCGCTAAACATTGCTGAACATTTACTTCCTTAAAGTTCTTATCCACTTTTATCCAGGGTATGCCCGTCGTAAAACCCGCATTCAGACTTCCATCCCATTGCATGGGGCTTCGTGACTTGTCGCGGTTATGATTATTACCTTCGGCGAGTGCTTCGGAGGTCGTTTTTCCGGCATCAATTGCCAATTGGTAGAAAGTTTTTCCCTGGATATCTTTAATTTCATCGTAACTATCGGCAGTGATATTTTGCATCCCGATTTCTTCGCCATAATAAATAAAAGGAACGCCTTTGGCAGTAAGCATAAGTGCAGCCAGCGCTTTGGCACGTTCTGTATTTCCTCCGGCCAGCCGGTTCATCAACCGGGGATTATCATGACTGCCAAAAAACAGGGTCGGGTAATCGCTCATATGCTTTTCCATGCTTTGCAATTCTCTGAAAAGCCGGTCAACTGAAAATTCAGGAATACTTCCGAAATTAAAATTAAATACCACATCCAACAGTTGTGGCGACTGGTATATTTTAAGCACTTCTATCTGATCATTGCCAACTTCACCCACCGTGAAACGGCCATTGAATTCGTTGACAGTGGATTTGATTATTAAAATTGCCTTTTTTACTCCCGGCTGATTGATATTATAAAGGTGTTGTTGTTTTCCATCTTTTACGGGATTATCGGTGAGTACATCATCGGTATTCAGAAAATTGATGACGTCGAACCGGAAACCATCAATGCCCAGACCGAGCCAGTAACGGAGCACTTTCTGAACTTCTCTGACCACTGCAGGATTCGACCAGTTCAGGTCGGCCATACGCACCGCAAATTTATGTAAATAATACTGATTGGTAAGTGTGTCTAATTGCCAGGCTCCACCTCCGAAAAACGATTCCCAGTTATTCGGTTTATCTTTCCAGATATAATAATCGCGATAGGGATTGTCCTTCGATTTCCGGGATTCCTGAAACCATTTGTTATCCGTTGATGTATGATTAATCACCATATCCATGATGACTTTTATTCCACGCTTGTGTGATTCATTCAGAAAGTTTGTAAAATCTTCCATATTTCCATACACAGGATCAATCTGATAATAGTCAGCCACATCATAACCGTTATCCACTTTCGGTGATTTCAAAAACGGGGTGAGCCATATTCCTTGGATGCCCAGGGATTTCAGATAATCCAGGCGGGAGGTCATTCCTTTAAAATCGCTGATGCCATCACCATTGCTGTCCTGAAATGAGGGCATATAAATCTGATAGAAAACCGTTTCTTTCCACCATTTATCAGTGCTGTTCAATCCACCGGACTGAGCAGAAATGCTTATTGAAAGTAGAATGAATAAGTATTTTAGAATTTGGCGTAACATGGTACTTTGAATTAATTGATTAATGTGCTTTTCTCTTGTTTTATATTCAAATATCGCATAGCCTCGTATGATATCGTTGCATAGCCTCGTATGAGGCAATCTCATAGCCTCGTATGAGATCATCTCATAGCCTAGTATGAGATCATCGCATAGCCTCGTATGAAGTCATCGCATAGCCTGGTATGATATCATCGCATAACCTTGTACGAGGTCTTCGCACAGCATTGTATTGAATCATCGCATAACCTTGTATGAGGTCTTCGCACAGCCTTGTATTGAATCATCACTTCCTGACTTGGCAACAACGTCTCCTGACTGAACAACATCTCTTCCTGACAAAGTCACAAAGCCGACTTACAAGTTTTCCGGATTTCCTGAAACAAAAACAAAGGGACCTGACTTACTAGTAAGACAAGTCCCTTTTAAAGATTTCCGAAAAACTATCGTTTATTTGTTCTCGTTTTGATACAATTTGGCAACTTGCCCGTCAGTCAATGCAACATTGTAAATTTTTAGCTCATCCATTAAGCCTGCATAATGAGGGAAAGCTTGTTTTGTTTGCCACCAACCTTCTGTACCCATTTTTGCGATGCCTTCTGAATATGGGAATCCAGCACCAATCATTAATGGTAATACAGTAGAGTATGGAGCTAAAGCCCCTGTTAAACCAGGTTTCGCGACTTTATCCCAAGTCATTGTATTTTCACCATTCACATAGAAAGATAAAGTACCTACAGTTAGGTCCAAGCTTACTACTAAATGTGTCCAGGTATTGTTTTTTGCTGAATTATCGGCTTGATTATCTGCATCAACCCAACCATCAGGCATGCCAGTAATCAAAGTATGAGTTGTGAAAAATGGCTTGTTTTGAAGTTGCAACTGGAATTTCCAGGTGTTCCAATAATTGAATGAAACAAGATAATTGTTTTCTCTTGTAGAGTCTGGTTTTACCCATAAAGAAATTGACAATTTATTTGCAAGAAAATCGCTTGCCGTATAATTACTTATTTCAAGATGTGAACCATTCTTGAAATACATAGCTTTACCGACTTTACCATCAACAAAAGTTGGTAAACCTGTAGATGAACCAAAAATTTGGGATGGACCAGCTGTTAAAACTGCTGTCATAGGCTTACCAGTTGTTGTTAATTGCGTCCCGGTACCTTCATTAAAGCTAAGTCCTAATAGAAGAGCGTTTGCAGGTATTGCACTAAAAGCAGATGCCATGAAAGTTGCTTTAGCAGCTCTTAATTGTACAACTAAATTGTCAACTGCTGTTTGAGTGATAGCCGAGTTTGCTACAGCCGTTTTTGCAGTGGCAAGCGTTGCCTTAAAAGCATCAATATCAGTTTGCTTGTAATCAGCTGTTGTGGCGGCATCTGCAAGCATCTGACAAGAATCGATAACAGCTGTCAGTACAGTTGTGTCAGCTTTTTCGGGCTCTGTAGTTTTACAGGAACTAAATACACCGGCAAAAAGCGCCAAAGAAACACATGCAATAAATGCAGTTTTGAAAAGATTTGTTTTCATGATTTTTTAAATTTAAAATTGGTTGTTTAATTGAGAATTATTATTTTAGTTTACTTTGAAAAATTCTTTGTTTGATTTCAACTATCTCAACCCCACTTTAGGTGGCAGTTGGTTTTATTTTAAAGCTTTGTTTGTGTCCAGTTCCGATTGAGGAAGAGGAAAATAGAAACGGGGTTCTGTCCATTTCAAATCAGTTCCCAATGCAGTTTCAGCCGTAGCTTTCCCCCATCGCATCAGGTCGAAAAAACGGTGGAATTCGAAACCGAGTTCTTTTCGTCGTTCGTTCCGTATCACGGTTCGCATGGCATCCTGAGTTGCAGCAGTTGTCGGGGCTAAACCTGCCCGGCTTCTTACGCGGTCAACTGCTGTTGTAGCTTTTGAAATTGCATCAGCTCCACCGACTTCATTCAGGGCTTCGGCTTTCATCAGTAAGATGTCGGCATAACGCAGGTAATTATAAGGAATAGTCGATTGATCTTTTGCAACTCCGGCTCTTGTGTCTTCATCATATTTTTTTACCAGATAACCGGTAGCTTCCGACCAGGAAGAGGAGAAAACAGTATTGTTAAACCAGGGTTTGCCCTCCCTTCCAATCGAAGCATCCAAACGTGGATCATCGGCACCATCGATGGTTTTATCAACGAATGCATCTACATAACTTTGTGTAGGCGCATTGAAATAATAACCGCCTTCGGTGTAGGGTGCAAACCAGACACATAAAATATTCCCCTGAGATGATACTGTGCTGTTCACGTAGCGGATTCCAAAAAGAACTTCCACGCTGTCTTCGGAACCGGCTTTGAACAAATCAGCGTAGTTTTTTAACAAATCATACTGATTCAGATTTTCCAATGCCTGAATGGTTGTCAAACATTCAGTGTATTTTTGTTGATAAAGTTTGACTTTGGCCAATAAACCGTATGCAGCACCTTTTGTAACCCGACCTATTTCTGTATCGTAGGTTGGCGGCAGCACTGCAACAGCTTCGGTCAGGTCTTTTTCGATTTGAGCATATATGACACTTACTTCACTTAAGCCGACATTGATAGTAGCCGAAGTAAGTTGCGGTTCTAATTTTAGCGGAACTTTACCATAGATATTCACCAGATTGAAATATGAAAAAGCCCTTAAGAATTTTGCTTCTCCCACCAGCCGGTTGCGCAAGGTCTCATCTATAGCCATGGGTGTAATGTTGATAATTGCATTATTTGCCCGGGCAATTGTTTCGTAGGTCGATTTCCAATAGGTGTTTATAAAACCGTTTGCTGAAGTAGCCGTAAAATCGTTGATAAAATTAATATCAGCCTGGTCACCGGCATTTCCACCTTTCACGGCATCGTCCGAAGCCACATCACCAAATACCCACAGGGTGTTGCCGTAGAGCGAATTATAGATTCCGGTTACTGCCATAGTGGCCGATTCGGCTGAAGTATAGTAGTTCGCAGAGGTATAATCGCCTTTTAAATCTTCGGTTAAAAAGTCATTGCAGGAGGTAAACAGACCAATGGATGCAATGGCAAATATATAAAGTTTATTTTTCATGATTATTATTTTTAAAAGGTAATGTTTAGTCCAAAAGTATAATTTCTGGCAACCGGGTATGTACCCCAGTCAATGCCGTTTGCACGGTCGCCTTCAGCTGCTGAATTTGTACTCACTGTCATTTCGGGGTCTAGTCCGGAATAGTTCGTTAAAGTGAGTAAATTTGTTGCGGCCACATACAATCGAATAGTTGAGATCTTGAATTTCTTTGTATTCGGTACCGTATAACCAAATTGTAGATTCTTCAACCGAAAGTAAGAACCATCTTCCAGAAAGCGGGTAGATGCCTTTACATTATTCGATTTTGCTGCCCATGAAGCCCGTGGTTGTGTGTTGGAAGTTCCTTCACCGGTCCAGTGTTCCCTGTAATATCTTTCAGTCACATTAAATCCACGGTAATAACCTTCAATATCATAATTCACCTGAGAGAAAATCTTTTGTCCGAAAGCACCCTGAAAAAATACTGACATATCGAATCCTTTGTAGTTACCCGAAAGGTTTAATCCGGTGGTAAAAGCTGGAATTGAACTTCCCATGTATGCACGATCTTTTGCATCAATTACATTATCACCATTTTGATCTACATATTTCACATCTCCCGGCATAATGTTTTTTCCCTGATAAGCCGAAGTGAGTACTTCCGTAGCATTTTGAAAAATCCCATCCATTTCATATAAATAAAAAGATCCGATAGAATGACCAACTTCTGTTTGTGTTGCATTTACACCCGTATCAACAGTTCCACCTACAATAGGAGCATCCAATTTTACAACCTGATTGTGAAGATAGCCTCCGTTTAATCCAATGTTGAAACCTCCATGTTTATAGTTTTTACGATAGAATAATTCAATATCTACACCCGTATTGAGCACATTTCCGCTGTTAATCCACGGCGTTGAAGCATTACCTACTGAAGGAGGAAGAGGTGCTTTTACCAACATATCGCTTGTAAGTTTGTAGAAATAATCGAGTGAAGCACCCATAGACCCTTTCAAAATTTCCAGGTCCACTCCGGCATTGAACTGATTACTGGTTTCCCATTTTAAATCAGTGTTCCCAAGAGTTGTTTGTGTATAACCGTTATAACTGCTTCCTCCGAATGTGTAGTAATAATTGGGTGCATATCTGTCGGAATAAGCATATAAATCAATATTTTGATTTCCGATAGAACCGTAACCCGCACGGAGTTTCAGCTTGCTGATATTTGTATTGTCTTCCATAAAACTTTCGGAATCGATATTCCAACCACCCGATACTGAGTAGAATGTTCCCCATTTATTCTTGTCGATAAAGCGGGATGAACCATCACGCCGAATGATTCCGGCTAAATAATACTTTTGCTTGTAATTATAATTCACATTACCAAAGAAAGAAAGCAAACTGGAACCCCATTCACCCTGACTCGCTGAATTTTTTCCAACAGCCCCTTTTCCAATATAAAGGAAATCGGGGTCAGTATTTGAAAATTGGCTATCACTGGCATACAAACCAAATCCGGATTGTTTAATGGCTTCGGCGCCAAGGAGGTAACTCAGGTTATTATCATCGTTCAGTCTAATGCTGTGGTTTAAGGTGCTGTTAACAGTCCAGTTAATATTATTTTCATTCGAAATTCCTAAACCGTTTGTGCTGTTGATTCGATCATTGGTTCCCCATGTTTTGTTGAATTCACGCCTCTCTTGATTGTTATAATCAATCCCAAAAGTGGTTTTCCAGAAAATATCGGAAGTGAATTTTATCAGGGCATTTCCCGAAGCAAGTAATGACTTGTTTTTCTTTGTCATATCAGTATTCATAGCTAATCCTACCGGATTATAACCATCGCCGAAAAATGAGTTGTAAACCGAATTTCCATAATACTCAGAAGGTAAATCCACATATCCACCCGCTGCATTGTAAACAGGAATGGCGGGGCTTCTGTATAAAGCGTAACGAACTACACTTCCTCCTTCGCCGGCTGATCCATCTCCGGAACTGGAAACGTATCTGTTGGAAGAAATTCCACCGCTAACATTCAAACCTAACTGCAACCAACTTTTAACTTCCGAATTGATATTGGAACGTACGTTGGCGCGCTCGTAACCGGTATTAAGGATAATACCATCCTGATTGTAATAGGAAGCAGAGATCAGATATTGTGTTTTTTCATTACCACCACTTACCGAAATTTCATGAGATTGTAGCGGTGCGGTACGAAAGATCTCTTCCAATTGATTTACATCAGGGAAATCTTTCAGAAAACTTCCGGCGATTAGTTCTCGTTTTACTATCGAAGTGCTGTTGTCTGAAGTAGCCGCTTCGTTATACATTTGTATGTATTGGGCAGTATTCGCCATTTTGGTGAGCTTTCCGTGGGTTTGAAAACCAATTTGCGTATTGTAAGTAATCTTGGCTTCACCCGCTTTTCCGCTTTTGGTAGTAATAAGAACAACCCCGTTGTTGGCACGTGATCCATAAATAGCAGCCGATGAGGCGTCTTTCAGTACCGTCATACTTTCAATTTCGTTCGGTGAAAGGTTATTGAGTGCTCCTTCTACCGGAATTCCATCGACAATGTATAACGGTTCATTACCGGAGCTAATGGATCCGACACCACGAATACGAACCGATATAGGTGCTCCGGGAGCACCTGTTTGTGCAGCAACATTAACACCGGCTATCCGACCCTGCAATGCTTGTTGTGCGGTTGCAACAGGAATTTTTGAAAGTTCAGCACTTTCAACCTTGCTGATAGCACCCAAAACATCGCGTTTCTTTTGCACAGAATAACCGACCACCACTACTTCGTCGATCAGTTTACTTTCGGGCGCGAGCTTAATATCCAGGATCTTTTGTCCGTTAATCTGAACTTCCTGTGCTGCATAGCCGATATACGACACTTTCAGCGTTCCATTTTCAGGTGCCGCCAAAGTGAAATCGCCATTTATGCCAGTTACAGTTCCGGTTTTTGTTCCGGTAATCATGATACTTACTCCGATAAGTTCTTCATTGGTAACAGCATCTTTCACAAAACCGCTGATCTGAATCAGATTCTGGGCTTGTAGAGCGAAACTCAGCATACTCAGAAAAATTAGAAATAATGTTTTTTTCATTTTGATAGATATAAGGTAATTAATAATGAAAAATGAATCGTTTAGATTTTGATGATATCAATTCGATTTAAATTTTTTATCCCAAAATTATTTATAGGATATTACAATTCCGTTAGCTTCAAGTTTGTTGTTTTTATTTATAATATTTACACCTGCAGGCAACTCCACCAATACACAGGCCTGATCAGCCGGAATATCAATTTGAGTATCGGTTGTTATCTCTTTTGCCAGATATTTTTTTGAAATAATATCAAAAACATCTACGCGTCCCGAAGGATGATAAGTAACTTTTTTATTTTCGGGATACGGATTATAATACAAATAGGCCGGATAGGTGGTGTTGGCATAAAAATCTGTTTTATTGCAATTCAATCTCAAAATCATTTTCACATCTGTTGTGTCAACAATTGCACCCATAATCCCGACCGGTGATGTGCTGTACAGGCTGAACATCGTTTCTTTCGGATTTTTCGGATTCCAGTTTGGACCATCACCCAAAGCCACGGGATGAACATCTTTTAATCCGGGCTTATTGTAACAATCTTCAAAACGGAGCCCTTCGTAAGCAACCAATGCATGGGTGTAATCTTTCATTTCGGGAAGCCATTGATTGCCAACCGGAATTTCATTGGGATAAAACAAACGGGCTGCATTTACATTGTTCAACATCCATTTCCCTATGGCACGGGCAAACTGAGGTTCGTACTTCACCATGGGAACCAACGGCCACGCCATCTTCATACTGTTCATCAGAAAAGCATATCCACCACCGTCGACAATACTTCCCTGCAATCCACTGACATCGTAGTCGCCCCATTTACCAACAATAACTCCCCAACCATTGCGTCCTTTGGGGCTTTTACAGCCTTCGAAAACCCAATTCATCATCTTCCCTACATCGTATTTTGTACCTTGTTCTGCATTTAAACGAGCTGCAGTGTAAATTCCCATGGGTAGCAGGATTTCGTAAAAGCGACTTTCTGTTTGTCCATCGAGTGCAGCTATCGCCGATTTGGCATGAGCAAGGTAACGGGCATCATGATACTTTTGGTAAGCGGCATAAAGTACGTAACCATGTCCACCCGCAGCATCCTGTTGAAATGGAATCTGATTGACCATTCCTTTCATTTGACCGTAATCGAAATACGAGTAATCGTAATTTCCGTTCAGAACAGAATCGGCTTTGCAAAACTGCTCAGCAATACTGTGCTGAATGTTATCGGCATTATCCACGTTTGGAAATACATCACAAACCGCATAAAAGAGTACATTCGGCAACACATCGTACCACCAGTCACGTCCGTAACCTCCACCAAGCAGGGCCACTTCGGGACAGGTATTGTTCATCATGATATTCCAACCCGTACCGGAATTGAAATAATTCTGAGTCATTTTTACGTAGTTATATCCGTTTTGTTTGGTCTTGTCTATTCCCATTAAACCGGCACCCAGGATGGCTGAAAGCGAATTCAGGCTTTCATGAAACTCACCGTTGTTGTGATTCGGACCCTGGCGGCAATCGTTGATTGCCGTATAAAGTCCAAAAGTAATTTGTGGTAAATTCCGTTGACTGTTATCGAGCCATATCATACTCCCTGCCGGAACATCCGGATTAAAGTCAAAAACGTAAGCATCGTAATCAATTGCCTTTTGCTTCCAATCTATAATTTTATAAGGCTGGGGTGCATTGGGCATCAATTCTATCCGCGGAATTCCAGTTTGAACTACCGGTTTTCCGTAGTTAGCATTCGCTCCGCAGGAAAATAAAATTCCGGCAAAAAGAATGAGGAAAAGATTCGATTTAAAGGTTTTCATTGATTTACAGGTTTTTTTGACTTTAATGACTTCAACAGATGATTTATGTATAATATTTGAAAATCAATTTCAATCTTTAAGCTCTTCCACCACCGGTTTTACTACAATTTCAATTTTTGGATCCACAGATTTCTTTGTGTATTTCGTATCAATTTCTTTGATAATATGTTTGGCAAGCGGCAACGAAATCAGTTGCAGGACAGCCACAATAATTAAGGCATATTTCAATGCAAAGTTTTCAGAAATAAAATAAGCCAGCGAAATAAACAAAATCATCCCCGAAGCCCTACCAAAGAATAATCCGACTTCATGACTTAAAATATAAGCATATTCATTTCGTTTTTCAATGCCCGAAACGGCATCTATTGTTTTCATCAAAGTTGGGAAATAAGCCAAATCGTGTAAGGGCTGGAACAAAACTTTACAAAGTACAAAAATGATGACACCTAAAGCTGAAAACATAATTCCATTAAACAATGTTCCGATAAAAAATACCAGTAGTCCAAAACCGAATATTTTCATCCGGTGTTCGGGTTTTGCTACCCGCCCCAAAACATAGACTATAATGGCTGTAACTCCACCGCCAATGCCCTGAATTAATCCCAAAGAACCTTCGTTTCCAACCAGGCGCATCACTAAAATGGCAGGTGCTGTAACCAAAAATCCTTGTACCATTCCCTTCAGACTGGCCAAAGCCAGAAATTTTTGCCATAAACTATGGTAGTGGAAATAAATAAATTTCTTTTGAACCGGATTCGCAAAATCTCCTTTTGCCAACACCAGGCATGCACCGATAGCGATAAAAAACACGATAACCGTGATGATCTGATAACCAATATTCACACTGATGGCGTGTCCGAACCAGATTTTCCCGTCGAGGCTGGCCAGGAAAACGCCGACTGTCAATGGTATTACAATACTCCAGAGTGAGAAGAAAAAGGATTCCAGGCCGAAGAAATAATTCCGGTTCGCATCATTGGTTGAATTGAGCGCCAGCAAATAGCGGTTTGTCCAGAAGAAACCGGTTGATGCTCCCAGTGCAAAACCGGCGATGCCCAGTTGTACGATTCCCAGCGATTGCACAAACATCATCACCATTAAAGAGATAGCGGTAAGGATAATTCCAAAACTATAAAGGATATTCACTTTAAAAATTTTCAGCAAAGCACCGTTCAGTATAGATGTACTCACCACACCTACATACATGCAAAGTTGATAGATAGCCACGTATGAAGAATTTCCTGTGTTGCGCATGATATAGGCTCCCACAAAAATTTCAATGATAGGTAATATCAGTGCATACAGCATATTGGTGATCAATAATGTCCGTATGTTTTTTGGTTGAGTTTTGAAGAATGTAAATTCTCCGGTTAATTTATTTGCCATTAGTTCTTTTTTAATGATTTCAAAATTTCGGCAATGGAAAACTCAGCACTACAAATCACTTCGTCGCTTGCTCCGTAAAATATCTTGATTGTATCATCTTTCACATAATGTCCGTTAGTGAATACCACATTTCCGAAAAATCCGGTTTGCTCGTATTGGGCTATGGGCTCCATGATAGGTTCTATACTGCGGGCCAAAACCCTGGAAGGATCGTTTAAATCCAAAAGCAAAGCTCCCAAACAATAGCGGTTATCTTTATTGGCGCCGTGGTAAATTTCCAGCCAACCTTCGGCTGTTTTAATTGGTGCACCCCCGGCTCCGACGCGTGCCGAATCCCAGCTTCCTTCGCGGGTAATTGCTACACATTTGTGGTTTCCCCAGTGCAGGCGGTCGGGCGATTGTGCCAGCCAGATATAATTTCCGCCCAATTCGGGACTGCTTGGCCTGTGAAAAGCGTAGTACATGCCGTTGATTTTTTCTTCGAACAAGGCACTGTCTTTGTTGTGCGGGGGGAAAATCATCCCTTTACGGTCGTAATGTTTAAAGTCTTTTGTAATGATAAGTCCCACACCCACCGCAACCGACGAAACTTCAGTAAAACTGAGGTAAAAACCATCTTCCATAGTTGCAACCCGGCAATCTTCAATACCGAATGCCTCCAGATCACCTTCGCCAAAAATTGGCGGGTAAGCTGGATCTTCATAAAAATGAACATCATCATCGCTGCAAACCAGTCGAAGATAAGAAAGTGTGGTTAAATAATTTTTCCCCTGATAGAGGATGACACGAGGATCGGTGGCATCAAGTTGTGGATCGTTTTTATCAAAGCTGAGCACTTCGATTTTTCCGTTATTATAAATAGGAAAACTGATTTTGTTTTCAATTTGTGTGGGACGTTCGGCAACACGCAGCAAAAGCCAGGTTTTACCATTCATGCGAAAAACACCAGGGTTGAGCAGGCAGGTGATTTCCATTCCTTTTATTCCGGCAGTAAGGTCACCGGGGCGAAGCAAAGGATTGCTACTACTTCGTTTTGCAATATCCATAATGAGTTTTGTTTTAAGATTAACGACTGCAAATATAGGGGGTGTGTACAATTTTCAGGGTATCTTATTCTAACAATTGAGTACACCATTCTTACCTTTTGACTGATATATACCTTTTTGATAAAAATATATACTCTCTGTATGGTCATTTGAGCACATATTATTGTATTTTTGTATAACCATTTTGAAAAATCTAATCTTGATGAGAAAATCACTACTCTTCTGTTGCATTTATTTATCTTTTTCATTAAGTGCATTAAACTACGATATTGTTAATCTGACCAATAACGATGGACTTTCGAACAGTTCCATCAATACAATAAATCAGGATGCAAACGGTTTGCTTTGGTTTGGAACCTGGGATGGATTAAATGTGTACAACGGGCGGGAATTCAAGGTTTATAAGCCCGATCCGGCAAATACATTGAGTATTAGTAATAATATTATCCGCGACATCGTAGAAGAACAAAAAAACATCCTTTGGATTGCCACCGATCGCGGAATAAACAGGTTGGACAAGAGTAAAAACACTTTCGAACGGTTTTTTGTTGATTCCGACAACCAGACTATCGCCACTGAACATTCTTTTTTTATTGCAAAAAACAGCTCGAATCATATATTTGCGGCTGTATACGAGCAAGGAGTATATTTCTTCAATCCACAGATCCATCAATTCGAGTTACTTAATGCAGCGAAAAACTTCCGGATAAAAAAAATCTTTTTCGATCTGGATGATAATCTATGGCTTTATACTGAAGAAAAAGTTTTGTTCAAAATCGTTTTCAAAAAAGGAAATTCAGGAAAACCCGGGATAGAAAATATCGTTCATTTTAAACATTTAAAAGACATAGAGTCGGTTTTTTATCATGCCAACAACGAGATATGGATGCAAACTCCTGACGAGAAATTGTATTCGTACCGCATTTCGGAAGGCATATTAACCGATTACCCGGTCGGAAATCAAAATATTGGTATCTTCAGATCTATGCTTTTTTTTGATAATTATCAACTGTGGGGAACTGTAAACGGACTATTCAGGTTCGACCTGAAAACAAAAAAAATTGAATCCGTATTAGCCAATGTATCTGTTTTGTCTCTTTTTGGAGCAACACAGGAGATTATTCTGGTGGGAACCGATATGCAGGGCGTTTGGCAACTATCACCTTCGCGGGAGAAATTTCAGACCTACTCAGCAGAAAACATCACTTCATTTGGCAATAGTGCAGTTCGTACTTTTTTCGAAGACCACAACCGCAACCTCTGGGTTGGAACAAAAGGAAGAGGTATTTATATCTTCAGGCACAAAGGTGAAGTCCTTGAATCGAAATACAGTCAACAATTTACTACTGCCAACGGCTTACTCAGTAATTCTGTGTTTACAATTGTCGAAGGTCAGAAAAGTGAATACTGGATTGGTACCGATGGACGTGGAATAAATTACTACGATACCAAAACTAAAAAAATAAACACCTTGTATGTAAGCGACAGTTTGCAGCGGAAGGTGAATCTTTCATCGGTCTACTCCATTTTACCCGACGAAACGAATACTTTATGGGTTGGCACAAGCGGATACGGAATGTATAAGTTGGAAATCGACCGAAGCACCAAACCATTTTCCATTAAGAAATACACCCAGTTTATCTATAAAACGGGAAATCCTTCTTCCCTGAGCAACAATATCGTATACTCCATTATCCGCGAAAATGCCGACTTTTTGTGGATAGCTACACGGGGTGGCGGACTCAACCGGTTCAACTGCCAGACTGAAAAATTTCAAAACTACAGGTATTGTTCAAATTCACCAAACTGTATCAGCAGCGACGATATACTTTGCCTTTATAAAGATACAAAAGGCTTTTTGTGGGCTGGTACGAGCATGGGGCTAAATAAACTGCTCCGCTTTGAAAAGGGAAAGCCTGTCTTTTCGCGGTATACCGAAAAAGAAGGCATGCCAAACAACACCATCCATGGCATCCTCGAAGATAAATCGCATGACTTGTGGCTAAGCACCAACAAAGGACTGGCAAAATTGATACAGGACCGTTCAAATTCACGCATTGTGTCTTATTTCAAAAAGGATGGTTTACAGAACAATGAGTTTTCGGATGGTGCCTTTTATAAAAGTCCATATTCCCAACACTTTTATTTTGGGGGAATCAGCGGGTTTAACCGTTTTAACCCACTCGACATTTCGCACAGTAGCTATATGCCGACCCTGTTGCTGGATGCATTTTTTGTCGACAATATCGAATCAAACCTAACTGATTTCGTAAAACAAAAAAAGAATGGCGAAATCCTCGTCTTATCCTATAAAAACAAATCATTCAGCTTTAGATTTATTCCGCTGGATTATCTTTCGGGTTCAAAATGTGAAATTTCCTATTTGTTGGAAGGTTTTCAGAAAGACTGGGTTCAACTCGGAACGTCAAACACCATAGTTTTTACCAATCTGCCAAGAGGAAATTATATTCTGAAAGTGCGTTGCAGCAATGCTGATAAAATATGGAGCGAAAAATACTATACACTCCCAATTAAAATGTTACCGCCGTGGTGGACAAGCATTTTTGCATTCTTTTGCTATGCGGTTCTGCTGTTTCTGCTGTTACTTGGAATTCTCCGCTTTGTGAAATCACAGTTAACGGTGCGCAATGACATTAAAATGAAAGAACTTGAAAAGCAAAAGATAGAAGAAATTCATCAGGCTAAATTGCGTTTTTTTACCAATATTGCCCACGAATTTTCAAATTCACTAACGCTTATTTACGGCCCCTGCGAACAATTACTGAGAACCCATACCACCGACGGTTATACGCGAAAATATATCAACATTATCAAATCTAATTCAGAACGGATGCAAAAATTGATACAACAGTTGATAGAATTCCGGAAAGCTGAAACCGGACACCTGAGGCTGGAAATTGAGCGTGTGGACATTCCCGAACTGTTGAAATATGTATTGGATAATTTCATGGATGTACTTGAACAGAAAAAGATTCAGTACAACCTTGTATTTTCTCCAACTAAAATTATCTGGCAAACGGATAGGGACAGTGTTGAAAAAATAGTGTTTAACCTCATTTCAAATGCTGTTAAATACACACCTTCCGAAGAAAAAATTGATATTCAGGTGGAAACGAAAGAAAACCTGTTGTTTATCCGCGTGACCAATACAGGTGTGGGGATAAAACCTACCTATCAACAAAGCATTTTCGACCGCTTTGAGGTGTTGGATCGCTTCGAAAGACAAGTTGCCAAAGGATTGGAAACCCGCAATGGCATCGGGTTGGCTTTGTGTAAAAACATTGTGGAAGTTTTGAACGGAAATATCGAAGTGGAAAGTGATGGAGAAACTTTTACATCCTTTGTTGTGAGCCTTCCGGAGCAAGCGGTTGAGATATCTGTTACACCCAAAAGGCACGAGTCTACTTCACCGGCAAGCATGAATCCCGAAATGATTGAAAATGAAACAACAGGAAAAACCCTGCTTAGCATACCCGATATTAAAAAAGAGGGGTTGATATTGGTAATCGACGACGAAAAAGAAATCCGGGAATTAGTCAGTGATTTCTTAAGCGAGCATTACGAAATTGCTGAAGCAGCAAACGGCCATGAAGCGATTGAACTGATGCGTATCCGGATGCCACTCCTGATTATTTGTGACATTATAATGCCGGAGATGAGTGGGGTCGAATTTGTAAAAATCATGAAAGAACAGGAACTTACCCGTCATTTGCCCATCGTTTTACTTTCATCAAAGAGCTCGGTCGAAAGTCAGATTGAGGGCCTGGAAGTAGGCGCGGATGCATATCTGAGTAAACCATTCCATCCCCGCCATTTGGAAGCCTTAATCGAGAGTTTACTCCATCGTAACAAGGCGATACTGGACTACAGTGAATCGACTTACGCCGCCTTAGAACAATTCGAAGGAAAACTGGTACATAAAGAAGACAAAGAATTAATGTTGCATATTACCCGGATTATTCACGAACATATTGACAATGAAACTATTTCACTTGACTTTATTGCCAGTGAAATGGCGATGAGTAAAATGCAACTTTACCGGAAAATAAAAGAACTAATCAGTCAGACACCCACTGAATATATTCGATCCATTCGATTAAAACAGGCTGAAAAACTGCTGAAATCGACAAATAAAACCGTGCAGGAAATAATGTATCTGTGTGGATTCAACAACAAAGCCTATTTTTACAGGGAATTTGCCAAAAAATATCACCTCACTCCCAAAGAATACCGGAATCAAAATTAGGCTTTTAAATATTTGATTTCAAGACGATTCCTTTCTTTTTCAAATCATGAAGTGTTGATGTTTTCTCCCGTTCACTCTTTTCAACACTGTAGTTTTTCTTAAGTTTAACTGTATTTTTATACATGTTAATTAATGAATGATATTACATATACTATATAACTCTATAATACATATTATCAATGTATTAATCTAAATTAAAGTCATAATCTTTTATCCTAAATACTTGTTTCGAATAGATTAAATTCAAAATAACTATCAACATTGTGTATATTTATTACATAATAGCGCTAAATATACTGGAATAAAGAATTATTTCTTTAATTCCTTTCGTACTACAAAAAAAAGTAGTACTTTTGTCGCGTCTTAAAAGGCTCAATTCTGCAAGAGAGTAAAAATCAATATAAGATCACTTAATTAAAAAAAAAATGGCAAATTTGGATTTAAGCAAGTACGGCATTTCGGGTAATATCGAAATCGTACACAATCCTTCTTACGAAGTTTTGTTTCAGGATGAAATGAACCCGGCTAACGAAGGTTTTGAAAAGGGTATTTTAACTGATACAGGTGCAGTTGCAGTTTTCACAGGTAAGTTCACCGGGCGTTCTCCTAAAGACAAATTTTTTGTTAAGGATGCGGTTTCTGATGAGAATATTTGGTGGGATGGTACTATCAATCGCCCAACAACTCCTGAAGTTTTTGAACATTGCAAGACTTTAGTTGCAAGCCAACTTTCAACTGCAAAAAAATTGTATGTTGTTGATACATTCTGCGGAACAAACGAGGATACACGTATGAAAGTGCGTTTTATCATGGAAGTGGCCTGGCAGGCGCATTTTGTAACCAATATGTTCATTCGTCCTTCTCATTACGAATTGGCTAACTACGGTGAACCAGATTTCGTTACGCTGAACGGTTCGAAAATTACTAATCCGAATTGGAAAGAACAAGGTTTGAACTCTGAGAACTTTACTTTGTTCAATTTGACCACCAAAATGCAGGTTATTGGTGGAACATGGTACGGTGGCGAAATGAAAAAAGGTATTTTTGCCCTGATGAATTACTATTTACCTTTGAAAGGTATAGCTTCAATGCACTGTTCTTCTAACGTAGGTAAAGATGGTGATGTTGCTATTTTCTTCGGTTTGTCGGGAACAGGTAAAACTACTTTGTCTGCTGACCCAAAACGTTACTTAATCGGTGATGATGAGCACGGTTGGGATAACAACGGCGTATTCAACTACGAAGGCGGTTGCTATGCAAAAGTTGTAGGTTTGAGCGAAAAAAACGAACCGGACATCTGGAGAGCGATCCGTCGCGATTCATTGCTTGAAAACGTTACAGTTGATGAAGCAACCGGTAAAATTGATTATGACGATCAATCGGTTACTGAAAACACACGCGTTTCTTACCCGATCTATTTTATCAACAAAATCGTTTCTCCTTCACGTGCCGGTCACGCTAAAAAAATCATTTACCTGTCGGCAGACGCATTTGGTGTATTGCCTCCGGTATCTATTCTGGACGAGAAATCAGCTCAATATCACTTCCTTTCAGGATTCACTTCAAAACTGGCCGGTACCGAACGTGGTATCACTGAACCGGTTCCTTCATTTTCACCAGCATTTGGCGAAGCGTTCCTAACGCTGCACCCAACTATGTATGCCAAAACTTTGGTAGGTAAAATGCACGAACACGGAGCAAAAGCCTATTTGGTAAACACTGGATGGAACGGAACAGGCAAACGTATGTCGTTGAAAGATACTCGTGCTATTATCGATGCCATTATCGATGGTTCTATTGAAAAAGCTGAGACGATACAGATTCCAATTATGAATTTGGTTGCCCCTATTGCACTGAATAACGTATCTGAAGGAATTCTTGATCCTCGCGCTACTTACGCAGATGCAAAAGAATGGGAAACAAAAGCAACAAAACTTGCTGGCATGTACATCAAAAACTTTGTACAATACTGCGATAATGATGCTGCCAAAGCGTTGATTCCTTCAGGACCTCAATTGTAAGAATACAATTTATATCTTTTAAAAAAGCTGTCCGGTTTCGGGCAGCTTTTTTTTCGGATATTAAACATGTATTTAGCGTCCATACTTTTTTATAATTAATCAGTCACATTGAGAAATACCATTTGCCTTACGATATTTGCAAAAAATCCTATAACAACAAATAAAACTGGGGACCAAAAAAAAACCTGACCCGCCTCCCCACTTATAATCTAATATTATTGTTTTAAATTTTATTTTATTGTAAATTTCCCCTTTAATCCTTCTGCACTGTTTTTCGAAATCCAGATTTCAAAATCACCAGGCTCAGTTTTTTTAACTAAATCATGTCCGTAGAAAGCCAAATCTGTTGCATTCAGGTTGAACTCAACCGTTTTGCTTTCTCCAGCTTTCAAAAATATTTTTTGGAAACCTTTAAGCTCCTTTACAGGTCGGGCAATAGAACCGACCAAATCGCGAACGTAAAGTTGAACTATTTCGTAACCATCTATCTTGCTTACATTTATGATTGTTGCTTTTGCAACCAATGAGCCATTGACCGGAATTTGATTAGCAGAAAGTTGTAATTCTGAATATTCAAATTTACTATAAGAAAGTCCGTAACCAAATGGATAGAGCGGGTTTTTCCCAGAATCGAGATAGAAAGATGTATTACCTAATGAAGTTTGATTCGCACCTATTTCTATTTTGTCAATGGTTATTACATTATCTGGTGCCGGACGTCCTGTATTGTTGTGGTTATAATACATCGGTATCTGTCCAACCTCACGTACAAAAGTCACTGGAAGTTTGCCACTTGGATTAGCTTTGCCAAATAAAAGATCCATTATAGCAGGTCCACCCATAGTTCCGGGATGGAAATTATAAAGCACGGCATCAGCATATTTCAAATCACGCTCAATGGTTAGAGGACGTCCTGCCAAGATCACCAGAACAACCGGTTTACCTACACTTTTAATTTCTTTTAAAAGTTCAGACTGCACACCAATTAAATTAATGTTTGACAAAGAGTGGGCTTCGCCGGATAATATTGCCTCCTCTCCTAAAAATACGACAGCAACATCCGCTGATTCTACTGCCTTCTTTGCTTTCTCAAAGTTCAGGGTACTAGGATCACGTGTGTATTTTAGCGCTGGCTCATAAATGTAATTTATTTCTTTGTAATCTGTCTGGAGAGATTTTAATGGAGTAATTGTATGGTTTCTATCTCCATCAAAAGCCCAAGTTCCTAATTGCTCGTGCGGTGCATCGGCCATTGGGCCAATAATCGCAATCCGCAGTTTCTCATTCAGTGGAAGGATATTGTTATTCTTCAATAATATAGCTGATTTGATAGCTGATTCCTTCGCTTTCTGTAAATGATCGACAGAATATATAGTCGAGGCTTTTTTAGTATCAACATACGGGTTCTCAAATAAACCCATTCGAAACTTGACTCTTAGTATGTTACGAACTGAATTATCAATATCCGTCATAGATACTTTTCTTTCATCAAGTAGTGACTTTAAATGCATTACATAACTGCCACTAACCATTTCCATATCGACTCCTGCATTGGCAGAAATCATGGCAACATCTTTCTTATCGGTTGCAAAACCGTGAGCAATCATCTCATCCATTGAACACCAATCAGACACTACAAATCCATCAAACTTCCATTCCTTTCGTAATAAATCACGTAAAATAAATTTATTCCCCGATGAAGGTATTCCGTCATTGTCATTAAATGATGTCATAAGTGAAGCAGCTCCAGCATCTATCGCATTTTTAAAAGGTGGCAAATATGCGTTTCTCAGTAATCGTTCCGGAATATTTGTACTGTTATAATCACGTCCGCCTTCTGCGGCACCATATCCCACAAAATGTTTTAAACAAGCTGCTATTGATGTCTTATTGGCCAAATCAGTCCCTTGGAAACCCTTAACCATCGCTGCACCCAACATACTTACCAAATAAGGGTCTTCCCCTAAACTCTCAGCTATGCGTCCCCAACGAGCATCATGCGATATATCTAACATGGGTGCAAATGTCCAGTTTACGCCTCTTTCTCTAGCCTCTGTTGCCGCAACTCGGGCTCCTGATTCTACTATTTCGGGATCAAAAGCAGCTGCCTGTCCTAGTGGAACAGGGAAAATCGTTTTATACCCATGTATTACGTCTCTTCCAAAAATCAATGGGATACCCAACCGGCTTTCTTTTACAGCAATTTTCTGTATTTCATTTACTACATCCGGTTCAAATACATTTAATACTGAACTAATTTCTCCATTTTTGATTTTATTGATTAGTACGTTATCTAATTTCTCGAAGTTTAATTGGTTCATCTGACCAATTTTCTCTTCCACTGTCATTTTTAACATTAGGTCTTCTACCTGCTTATCCACATTCTTTTGCTGAGGATAAACAGATAATAAATTTAGTAAAAAAAAGAAACTTAGAATTTTTGTTTTCATTCTGATTCGTTTTAATAATTATAGCCTTACATTTTTACATCTGGCTTTTATCCGTTTTTGTAAAAAGGTATATTGTTTATTATTTACAGCCGTTTGAACACAATAATATATGTTAACAGTATTTATGCATTTGATTTTAAAGCATAAATGTAATTTTTGCTAATATAAATAGTCCCCGAATAATCGGGGACTATTTATATTAGCAATGATTTGTTTTGAAAGGATCGTTATTGAAATATTCGGGTGAAATTGATGATAAACCCGGTTCATCCGGATCAGACATTAGTACCAGTGAGATTTCATTATCCAGTTTAATCTTATCTATTTGAGGTGTACAATATACTCTTTTTTCGGTTTTTGTATACATATTGTTTTGATTTTTTTATAGTTAATATAATCATTTTCTTTAATTTAAAAAGGTGGCTTACAAATAGGATTCAATTTGAAAGATCCATATATTATTTTACATACTTTCTAATCCAGATTTTAGATCCAGATTCTATTTGAATGATATATATGCCTGTTAAAGAAAGTGGTATTTCTAAAGAATCAGTAATTGCAATTTCATTGGCAATCAATCGCCCTGTGGTATCGTAAACCCTTACGTTTGATTTTACTGATAAATCATTTATCCACAAATTACCATTCATGGACCTCAAGGTTGGACCGCTCTTTTCAGTTTCAACTGTATTCTGTGTAGTTACACTTTGTACAGTAATTACAAAACGGGTATTATCAGTTCCGGCAGAAGCAGTGAAGTTATAATCGGAGATCATTAAATCCGTGGAATTACCGGTCGTATTATCTTTTAACAATAAAGATGATAGACCGGGTGCATTCGTTGCATTTAAGCTGATTGTGGCACTTCCGTTAGTTTTGGTATAAATACCGACAGGCAGGTTATGAACGCTGTTTATGGGCAAAGCATTGAAAGCATATTTAATGCCATTCAAAAGAGTGTATATCTGAGGAATATCAGTTCCGATACTAAGCCACTTTTCCAGATCCTGGTTAATTTCATAAGTCGTGCTTTGATCGTTATCCATTATCAGGTTAGTGTTGTCAGTACCGGTTGCGTTGCTTAAGTTTAACTGAACACGATCAGATAAATCGTCAGTTACCATACTGCGAGCTAACTGACGATTGGCTAGTGCAAACGAGAGGTCAGTTCCTGTTCCTGCAGTACTTGCCTGAATAAAGAAAGCTTCAAACGGATTGATATCTCTTCCAACTGCTGTATTCGCCTTTTGTTCATAAGTGCTTCCATCAGCCTTTCGCAAGGTCAAATAAGCTGCTCCAATTCCACTTCCAGCAAAGTTACTTAAATAAGGTACGCCCACCAGGTTCCAACCTTTGTGATTTTCAGCTACAATATTACCAAAAGTATTCTTATTGTCAGTCAAACCTTCGCCATAAGCTAAAACCGACACTGTTTTTGCTAATTCGGCAGTTTGCAACAAGTTTTTATTTAGCGGGAATGATAACACATAATCACCTACCCCGGTAAGGGTGTTGTCTAAACCAATAATATAACCTTTGTTGGCTTCGAGTGTTTGCCCGGCAGTCATCGTTTTCCAGTTTGATTCTGCACCAAGATTTTGTATACGCGACCCACCATCGTAATATTTAATCCACCAGTTTGTCCCAAATATCAGATCAGTACCACCAACCTGAGTAATTTCATTTACGGCTACATCGCTCGGGAAAGACATAAAATACCATTTTGTATTATCCAGGGTTTTTAGTAATCTGACAGTACCACTTATCAACATGGCACTAGTAACACTTACACTAGCCGAAGTGGTTTTGTTTGCTTTAATGATAAGGTCAGTAACAGAAAGGATATTATTCGACAAATTAAGTTTTGCACCCGGTTCTATGATTATACTATTAAATGTTTTAGGTGTATTTACTGTTAGTGCACCGCTAGAGATTATAATATCGCACGATGTACAATTGGAAAGAGACAAATCATCAACATTGGTGGTGCCGGCAACACTTAACGTGTTCGAAGCAAAATTAGCAACCAACGTTCTGCCGGCTGTTGTAGAGAAAGTATATGCTGCACTTACAGATTGTTCAATACCGTTTTCCGTCCAGTTCACAAAATGAAAACCCAGGTTAGGAGCAGCATTAAAAGTGATATCTTCGCCTTCATATGCAGCCACCTGAGTGCCATTGGAAACATCACCTTGCATAGAAACCGAGCCAACACCAGTTACGTTTACTGTGCCGTTTCCTATTATATTTACTGCTATGTTATGTTTTAAAGTTTCGATTTTTAATCCTAAGGTAGTCCATGTACTAAAGTTTGCTTCATTTTTCTTTAGTATCTTAATGGTTGTTTTAGCAATGGAAGCCGCATCTCCAAATACATTTTTTTGATCTAGGGTTGCTGTTGGTAAAGTAAGAACTGTATTTTTAATTGTAAATATTCTATACAGACTACCACCTGTTATATAAAAAACAGTTTTTCCAATCGTTGTTACACTTGTTGGAAATGTAAAATCACTAATAGCACATCCCCTAAAAAAAGAATCTTGTAATTTAATGTTTGTAAAACCGGGTATTTCACTTATATTCAATAGACTACATCCTTCAAACACGTTTGCTCCCATGTTATTCACGCTTGAAGGAAGTTCAGTGATTCGAAGTGTTGGACAATTCTTGAAAGCAGAAGAGTGTAATACCGTAATTTTCGTATTATCCTTACTAAATAAATTGCTTGTGGAACTTTCAGCATTCTTTATTAAAACATTTTCTAATACTAAGCATCCAAAAAATGCACCTTTTCCAATTTGAGTAAAGTTATTTGGCAAAATTGCAGTTTTCAATTTTGTTAAATTTGCAAATAACCCGTTGTTATCTGCTCCTTCCATTATATCAGAGAAAGTTACTCCAGAAACGTCTATGGTAACTAAATTTATACACGATTTAATAGCCGGAGCATCTCCGATAGCAATGTTATTTCCGGTAATAGTCAAATTTACAATCTCTGTTACTGAGATCATTGAAGTTCCCGACAATGCAGTATTTATCTCAATTGAAAGAGACCCATTTGTTACATGGTTTACGCTAAGATTCTGTGCTTTTATTATTCCAATACTTGAGAATAATATTAAAAGAGCAATAAAAAATTTAAGGGTAATTGCTTTCATTTGTATAATATATTTAATTTTGAATTATTAATTTTAGAAACATATTTTAAAAATTAATCAGAAGAAATCAAAGCGTAATGTATAGTAAACGAAAACAGTTTACAAGTCAAATATGATTAATAATTATGGTTTCAAAATCCATACAACTGATTACTAATTCGTTACACTAGAACAAGCCTACATTTATAGCAAAATGAATGAAATTTGCTACTAACAATATCTACTTTTTATAATTATCGGATTTTTTTATTTTTTTACTAGCTTATATGCCTTTTGGTTTACATTCAGAATATAAATACCTGAATTGAAAGAAGAAAGATTTATTATATTATCACTTGTTTCCAGTATCTTGTTCCCAAGATAATCAAATAAAAAAACCGGATCTATTAGTATTCCCTTTATGTTAACGACACCTGTAGATGGATTCGGATATATGCTAATGTTATGATCGTTTTCATTCAATCTCAAATCCGTAGCTGTATCATCAACATAAGTTACAGATAAAGTTTTTAGAGTTTTGCTGTCTATTGTAAGTTCTTGCCCTGAAGTTATGGTTTCACCATCTAACAGAACCGTACCTACCTTAAAACCACTAGCTGGAGTGAAATTAAAACCAACCTTTTCTCCTTCGAAGGCTATTACATTAGAACCATTGGCTACATTTCCAGATGCCGACACCAAACCAGTCCCGGTAACACTTACTGTCCCATTTCCGGTTATGTTTACAGAAATACCTTGTGTCAATATACTGATATTCAATCCTATATTTAGCCAATTACTATAACTTGCTTCGTGTAACTTTAATATTTTAATGGTTGTCTTTGCAATGGATGCCACATCTCCAAATACATTTTTTTGATCTTGTAATGTTGCTGGTAAAGTTGGAGCTGCAGTTTTAATTGTCAATATTCTTTCTAAACTACCACCTGTTTTATAAAAAACTGTTTTATCAATTGTTGTTACGCTTGCAGGTAACGTGAAATCAATAATACCACATTCTCTGAAAAGAGACTCTTGCAATTTATTATTAGTATAACCTGGTATTTCAGATATATTCAATAGAGGACATCCCAGAAACACATGTTTTCCCATATTAGCTACACTAGAGGGAAGTTCGGTGATTAGTAGTGACGAACAACTCCTGAAAGCAAGTGCATTAATCAGTGTAATTTTTGTGTTATCCTTACTAAACAAATTGCATGTGGAACCATCTTCATTCTTAATTAATACACTCTCTAATCGTGTGCAATCCAAAAAAGCACCTTTTCCAATTTGAGTAAAGTTATTTGGTAAAATTGCAGTGCTCAGGTTCGTTAATCCGGCGAATAAACCACCAGCATCTAACCCATCCATTATAGTAGTGAACGTTACTCCTGAAACATCTATGGTAACCAAATTAGTACACGATTTAATCGCCGGAGCATCTGACATAGAAATATTTATGCCGTTAATAGTTAAATTTACAATCTCTGTTACAGAGCTCATTGAAGCTGCTGATAATGCAGTATTCATCTCTGTTAATAGTGATCCGTTTGTAGCATGGCTTACAGTAAGATTCTGACCTATCAATACTCCAATACTTGTTGAAAATGTCAATATTGTAATTAATATTTTTAAGGTAATTGTTTTCATAAGGATAATACATTTAAAGGTTTGTGTTTTTTTACTTCCGGATTACTGGAAATTATTATTTCAGTAATCCGGTGTAATATAAGTCTGAATTTAGAGCCAATGCAATTTTTAAAAGGGAAGATTGACCCTTCTCTATCAATTATTTAAAACAATTCTACTAAAATAAAATTGTTTTGATAGACTGTGATGCTAAGCCGTCATTGGCCGTGAAGATTAAAACACCATTAGGTATTTCCAATTCAGATCGTTTAATAGAAAGTTCATTTGTTATTTTTGCACTGTATACCGTGCGTCCATCCAATAGTCTGATTTCAAGTGTCAATACTTTATTGCTAAGATTTTTTACAATTGCGTTTTCCCCATCACAACTTACTACAAACAATTTGGGTGTATTGGCTGTTGGATTTAATAGGCCTGTAGTAAGTGTGAATTCAAATGAACCAACATCTTTGGCAGAGCCATTTACAGCTACTCCTCGCATATCAGTAGCAGGGATTAGTTCCTTATTAAATCCGACTAACCCAACTGTGCTTAAAAGTCCTTTGTTAATTAACACGCTTGTTTCGGAAGTAATTGGTATATATGGAACATAACTGTCTGCGGTTTCCAAACGAGGTGTAAGTCCAAGTTGAGAAAGCTCATCTATGAATTGATTTCCGTATTTCACTTTTTCTGTCGTGAGAGCAGGATCATTCACATTGACTCCCAATGGCCCTACGAACACATTGTTATAAGCAACGACCGGATCCCGTTCATCAGAAGTGTTGGATGACATTATTGTGAAATCCTGATTGTTGTAAAACAAATTGTTTACCATCCGGTAAGGTGTGCCGATAAAGAAAGGAATAGCGATGGCTTTTGTCTTGTAAAATGTATTGTTGACAAGGTTCATTTCAAAATCTTCCCTAACTCCATTTATATAGATGTCGGAAGCAGCCGGTCTTACACTAGGACTAATTCCAGCAACATTATCTTTGAATAAACAGTTGGTAAGTTCGAAATAATTTACGTTTGTATAGAGATGTGGATATAAAGAACCCCGGTAAGAATGGAAGAAACCGATAAGATCACCTCTTGCATCTGCCTTTGATTCGTTGTTAGTAAAAGCACAGCTTCTGATAATTAAAGAACCCGGTAATCCGCCATTCGGCAATCCACACTGATAGATCACGGCACTACTGGCATATCCGCCAAAAATGCGGTTTGCATCAAAAACAGTATTCGTTAGGATCACATCTTTCCCACGGCTTGCTATCGCTCCGCCACTATTATTTGCTTCATTGTTGATAAAAGTACAACTATCTATTTCCAGTTTATTGCCTTCAAAAAACAGTGCGCCACCAGGAATACCATCCCGGGTACATCCATTTCTAAAAACAACACCTACAATCTTAGCATCGGTATTTTGACCAATTGTTATGATACGGTTTCCAAGGTAAGGCTTATCACCGGCTTTAAGAGTTGTGTTCTTCCCAATAATAGTCACCTTTTTATTTATTCCAATAATAATGGAATTGGGAGCAATCACATCAAAAGTTGCATTTTGTTCCAGGTAAATCGTCGTAGGAGTAGCATCAACAAGCTTTGTTGCAGCTTTTGCAACGGTTCTGTAGGCTGTAGCTATTGATGTTCCATTATTCAAATCATCTCCATTTGGAGACACATAATAAGTAACATCCGCAAATGTCTGGGATAATAAACTACCCAAAACAAGCATAAATAATAAAGAAATTTTTCTCATGATAATAATAATTTAAACGTTAATATATAAATAATAATAAACAGGTTTTATTGAAATATCCGGACATAATCGATCACATACTCCTGTGGTAATCCGTCCATATCAATACCTTTTGTACCTCCCCATCCACCACCGAATGCAAGATTTAGTATCAGGTAAAAAGGTTGATCCAAGGGCCAGGACTCCCATGTTGCGTTTTTGGGTTTGTTGATGACAAATCTCTTGCGGCCATCCAGATACCATTCCACCCTGTCTTCGTGCCATTCAAGCCCATAGACATGAAAATCGGTATAGCATGTTGGACAGAATGCATTTGATCCCAATCCGTTTTTTTTCATATGATTATATGCCTCTGTATGGATTGCATAATTTATTTTTTCAGGTTCATAGCCCACATGTTCCATGATGTCAATCTCCCCACTTTTAGGCCAGCCGCCATAGACCCCTTTTACAGGCATCATCCAGATTGCCGGCCAGGTTCCCAAACACATGGGGAGTTTAGTGCGAACCTCCACTTTTCCGTATTTCCAATTAAATGTTTTTTTAGAATGGATGCTTGCAGAAGTTATGGGGTGCATTTTACCTGCAATTTCAGCACTGTCGTTCAAAGCAATCAAATACAAATAGCCGTCCTTTTGATAACTGTTGGCAAGTCGTTTTGAGGCATAATACTGTTTCTCACTATTCCGTAGATAGCCTTCCTCGTAACCCCAGTTGGAATCGTCCGGTAAACCATTGCCATTAAATTCATCATGAAAAACTAATTTTGTATATCCTTTCGGGATGCTGATTGTGCCACTTTCAGTAGCCGGTTGCGCAAACAGGTGAATTACATTGGTTGCTATGATCAGTACAAATAATATTCTTTTATTCATTGTTTTTGCCTTTTTCAATTAAATACCCGTACATAATCAATTAAATAATCAAGAGGAAGGATATTAGTATCAAAGCCGTCCCGGCCTCCCCATCCGCCACCAAACGCAAAATTCAGAATCAGGTAGAACCGTTGGTCAAAAGGCCAGGCTTCCCAGGTAGTATTCGGATTTTTATATCTTCCATAAATTCTTCCATCACAATACCACTCCATTCGATCTTCATGCCATTCAAAAGCAAAGACATGCCATTCTGTAGTTGAGCTATAGGATGTTGAACTAAATCCTTTTGCCCCTGTATTAAAATGGGCCGTATAATGAAGCTTATAAGGCTCATTTCCGACGAATTCCATAATGTCAATTTCTCCACTTTTAGGCCAGTAACCATAAAAATTATCAGTGGGCAACATCCAGATTGCAGGCCAGGTTCCACTTCCGGCAGGAATTTTTACTTTTACTTCCACGCGGCAGTATTTCCAATCCCCTTTCGTCTTGGTTCGGACACTTCCGGAAGTGATATAGTAATCTTTATTATTTACGGTGCTTCTATTGAGAATTTCTCCGGATGCATTTTTTAATGTGTCGTTATTGATACATCGGATGGTTAAACTACCATCTTTTTGAAAAGTATTTTGTTCACGTGCATTAGTATAATATTGCATTTCATGATTCCTAACAAAACCCACCTCATATCCCCATTTGTCAGGATTTGGTAGACCTTGACCATTAAATTCATCATTAAAAACAAGATTGGAATAACCTGTTGGAATCGGAATTATGTTATCTTTAACAATTTGGGAGGACAAACTCCCATTGTCATTTACGAGTATACTCCAGGCTGTTCCATTAGTTGATTTCTTTTGAATCCCTCCAGCTTTTTCAGTGAAAATTGAATAAGGGACACTTAAAAGTTCTTGAATTCCGATAATAGAGTATCCTGTTCCTTTATCTATTTCGGTTTTGATAAAGTACGAACCAACTGACCAATCTATTTGCGAAAAAATTCCGTTTTCCACACTTCCTGTACCGACCTGCAATTTTACAAGTCCTGCAGAATTTGTAATTGTCTGATGGGCCTCCGAGTATATGGAGCTTCCTTCAGTTGAATTCTGAATTATACTAAATCGAACATTAATGTTTTGGTCAACAATTACAGAACCATCGTTATTTCTTACCACTGCCTGGTATTGAAATGCATTTTGTGCAAATGAACTTATTTGCACAGACGACAATACACATAATAAGAATAAATATATCTTTCTCATTGGGCTTTAGTTTTTAATTATTTTGATTGATTGTGTTCCTTTTGGAGATAATACACTTAAGATATACATACCCTTTTTATAATTTCTAAAATCAATCATTGTTTTGCTTCTATTCGCTTTCCCTCTTTGGATTATTTGCCCTGTAACATTGGCAAGTTCCCATAAATAGCTGTCAGCGTTTTTTAAATTCAAATGTAATTGATCTAATACGGGATTAGGGAATACTTCAAGTTTCGTATCACTAATATGTGGATCAAATAAGCCTGAGGACAGACCAAATTCGGGTTGAATAAATCCTGAGGTAACAAGAGTATTTTCTCCTGTAATAGTTTCAGTAATGAATTCGCCGATAGTCCATGTAACGCCTTGTTCAGAATTTCCGGATGTAGAAATCACTTCTTGTGCAAATGCATTCAAGGAAAGAGAAATTAGAAAAAGTATCAGTTTGTTTTTCATTGCTTTTTTTTTATAATTGTTACTGTACTTTTTCTACTGTAGAAATGTTTCCGTTATCATCTATTGCGATATTCCAAAGTTTGCCATTCGGTGATTTTAATTGAACATTCTGTGTGTTCTGCGCATATTTAGAAAAAGGAACGCTTAATAACTGCTGCGTACCAGTACTTACGTACCCACTTCCTTTGTCCACTTCGGTTTCAATAAAAAAGGGTCCGTTTACCCAATTTATCATAGCTAAAGTTCCATGTTCCGCAGTTCCAGTTCCAATTTTCAAATGAACTAATCCTAAGGTGTTCGTGGTTACGGAATGTGTTTCAATAAAAACAACACTTCCATCTGGAGTAGTTTGATGAATTTTAAAACGTACAGAAACTAGTTGACTGGATAAAAGAGCTCCATTAATATCTCTAATTAGTGCTTGATATTGAAATGCATTGGGAGATTGCGCGAATAATGTGATTGAAGACACGAGGTATAATAAAACAAGTAAATGATTTCTTTTCATAATTGGGAATATTAATTTGAAGGGTGAATAAATAGGAATGATTTTATGTTACAAATGTAATTCAAAAAAAAATCTACAACTTGCAGCATACATTTGATTTGTTTCAAAAATGAGATACTACTTAAAATAATGTAGCAAATGCTTATTAAAATGTCGCACCAATAACTTATCAGGAAGTTTTTGCTGTTACAACTCTAACTTATTAAATGTTTTGAATGTAGAATGCGACTGTTGGTTTATGCTCCAATCAGAGAAAAGAAATGACAGATTAACGCTTACATTGGTGTTAGCAATTATCAAATCTATTGTTAAATGTTTTTGATAATTAAACCTGCCAAATGTAATCAATAAATATATTGAAGGTTCTTAGAGCCTTTCTGCAGCAAATTGCTTTGATTTAAAACAATTTATTCTGGTTCTTTATTTTGTTTGTTAATCTCAATATAACGAGTTGGGGACATCCCGTAGAACTCTTTAAAGCTATTAGAAAAATGAGAAAGCGATGAGAATCCTGTTGCATAAGTAACTTCCGAGATGGAAATATTAATACTTGTCAGCAACCAGGCAGCATGTCTTAGACGGGTAGTTTTGATATAATCGCTAGGATTTTGATTGGTGAGTAATTTTAATTTTCGTTGTAACTGAGATCTGCTGATACCAATTTTTTGACTGATATTTTCTACTGATAATTCCGGATCAGCCATTTGTGCTTTGACTATTGCTTCTAGTTTTTCCAGAAAAACCTCATCATAAGATCGGATGTTGACATCCTCTTTCTTTACTTCTAATTTACCCTCATATTTATCTTTCATCATCCTTCTAAGTTCAATTAGTTTACTAATTCTTGTTTTTAGATGATCCATATTAAAGGGTTTAGGGATGTAGGAATCAGCACCAACCTGCAGACCTTCTACTCTTTGCTCCATGGTTGTTTTTGCAGTCAGAATTATGACAGGGATATGACAGGTATTCTCATTGGTTTTTATTTTCTGACACAATTCCATACCATCCATTTCCGGCATCATAAGATCAGTAATAACACAATCAGGTCGTTCTTTAATGGTTATTTCAAGCCCTATTCTTCCATTTGCAGCATTGAATATTTGATATTCTTCACCCAATATAACTGAAATATAATCACGGATATCATTATCATCTTCAACAATCAGTAGTTTGTACTTATGCTTATTCTTTTTTGTGTTTAATTTTAGCTTATCATCATTATCTAAAAAAGGAGATAATGAAGGTTGAATTAACATGGCTAAGTCTCTGCTAACATGTTCTGTAATCATTTCGGACGGTTGCAGATAATTATTATTGAGCGGAAGTGTTATAACAAATACACAGCCTATTCCATCGGCATCCTCGATATAGATTTTACCATGATGAATTTCCATCAAACAGCGGGAAAGATGCAATCCTATACCCGTCCCCATTATATTTATATTATTATCATTGGGGATTTGATAAAAGCGGTTGAATACCAATTCTCTTAAATCTTTTGGTATGCCTTCACCCGAATCGGCAATACGAATACTCAGGTCTGAATTATTAAAATCTATCTTAATGCTGATTTGACCATTCTTAGAGGTATATTTAAATGCGTTTGAAAGCACATTGAAAATAACCTTATCTAACTTTTCCTGATCAATCCAGACTTTAGGTAACTCATCTTTTATCGAAAGGGTTAAAGCTATTTCTTTTTCATCAGCAATATAATTAAAAGAACGAATTATTTCCTCAAAGAATGTCTTTACTTCTGTTTCTTCCGTCCTCAATTTTACTTGTCCTTTATCTAATTTACGCATTTCCATCACCTGATTTATGAGGCGAAGAATGCGATGCCCGTTCTGGTTGATCAGTTTGTAAGTGTCTCTCAGCTTTCCATCCGCCGTCTCCTTCACCAGATTTTCAATCGGTGTTAATATAAGTGTCAGAGGTGTGCGGATTTCATGAGAAATATCTGTAAAAAATTGAAGTTTAGATTGCATAATGCTGCTTTCATTCAATTTTAGAGCATCTTCTTCTTTCCTTTCAATTCTTTTCAATGCAATTTTGTAGGCATACATAAGTGCTCCAAGTATTAAAATAATATAGAACAATTTAGCCCACCAAGTGAGCCAAAAAGGGGGAGTAATAATAATAACCAGACTTCGTTCGCAATATTTTGTACCTGGTAGATGTGCCCGAACCTTTATAGTGTATTTGCCTGGAGTGAGGTTGGTGTAGGTTGCCAGATGACTGCCCGTCGAAACCGTGTTCCAGTCATTATCGAAACCTTCCATTTTCACTTCATATATTACTTTATCGGTATTATTATATTCAAGAGCCGCAAACCCAATTGTAAAGCTTTTTATATCATGGTTAAGCTTAATCTCATTGGTGAAATCGATATTCTTATTCAAGATAAGGTTTTTTGCAGAACCGATTTTTACCTGCTCATTATAAATGTAAAGATCTGTGAATACTAAATTAAGGATGGGATGTACCTGTTGAGATTTGAAAGGATAAAAAGAACTAATTCCATTTATTCCACCAAAAAAAAGCTCTCCTGATTTGGACTTAAAATGAGTCCCTCTTCTATACTCCTCATTTATAAGTCCATCGGAAATATAATATTTTGAGAATGCTTTTGTTTGCACATCGAAATAGGACAACCCCAGACATGTGCTTATCCATAGATTATTATTCTTGTCTATCTCTATTCCATAAACAGAAGAATTGGAAAGTCCATCCATTTCCGTGTAACAGGTAGTTTGTCCAGACTTTTTATTGATAAAATTCAAACCGTTTTTTGTCCCTACCCATATATTCCCAAATCTATCTTCCTCAACAGAATAGATACTATTATTGCTAATCTTCCCATTTTCAAAGGTATAATCTGAAAAGGTATTTGTAAGTTGATTGTAGCAACTCAAACCGGCTCCACTAGTTCCTATCCAAACCAGATGATCTTTTCCGAATAGAATAGTGTGAATGGTATTGCTCAAAATTTGATTTGATGTTTTTAGCAGATCATATTTAAACCAACTAGTTTTTTTAGTTTCAGGGTTATATATTCCCAGCCCTTTTTCATTGGTTCCAATCCAAAGATTTCCATCCGAATCTTCATTTATAATATTAATATCTTTGACGTCTTGTCCAGCATCAAAAAGTTCTTTTTTCTCAAAACTATCGTTTTGTGGAATATAACAAAATAAACCATACAAATACGTCCCCGCCCATATTTTATTTTTTGAATCTTCAAAAATTGTCAATACGCAATTAGCGGACAATTTGTTTTTTTGATAATGCTGTGTTACATTTCTTTTACTGTCTAAACGATAAATACCATCACCATCAGTTCCAATCCATAGATCACCTGTGTGATTTTCCAAAACACTTAATATACATTCGTTACCAATGCTTTTCTCTTGATAAAAAGGGTTAAACCCTATATTGTTGAATAGCTTATTTTTAGGTGGAATCATAAGTACTCCTTTTTGAAAAAGAGCGACCCAAATATTTCCTTGTTGATCTTTAAATATACTGTGTACTTTTACACTTCGAAGATTCAAACTCGTTAATTCAGATTCATATGTACTAATTGTTCTGGTTTTCCAATTGAATTGTTTAAGTCCAAACCCATCAGTACCAATCCATAATTTACTTTTACCATCTGCCATAAAAGTAAAGACTTTTTCAATGGATGGTATGTAATTTCGAGTAAAGCTACGACTACCATAATCAAAGACATCAATTCCACCATCAATAGTTCCTACAATAATATTCCCTTCCGGTGTCTCATTAATGGCGAATACTTTATTGCTGGATAAAGATTTTGCATCTTTAGAGTTATACGAATAGTTTGTGATTGTATGATTCTCAACATTCAAAACACTAATTCCATTATCCTGTGATCCAATCCAAATATTTCCAAAACGGTCCTCAAAAAACACATTAATTTTATCACTGCAAATATTGCTATTTGTGGGCAAGTAATAGACAGGTTGGTGAGTTTTCGCTTTAATACAGATTGCGCCTGCTCTACTCGTTGATAACCATATATTTCCTTTTCGGTCTTCAATGATGCAACTTATGTAACTAAAATTCGTCACATATGGGAACGAAAATTTAAAATTGTGGAATTGTTCTTTTTTTCTGTCAAATTGTTGCAAGCCTTCATCTGTCCCAACCCAAAAATTGCCCTGACTATCCTCTAAAACTGTAAGTACGGAATTGTTATTTAGTGAAGTTGAGTCTCCTGTTTGGTGATAAAAAGTCTTAAAGTTTGAACCGTCAAAAACATTCAAACCATTCTCAGTACATATCCAGATATAGCCTTTTTTGTCCTGATAAATTTTATTTACATGACTATTAGAGAGTTTATCCAATGAACTGAAAAATTTATCAGAATCTGCATAGATTAAACTGGAAAAAATTATGAGAACTTGCAGAATTATATATTTTATGAGGTTTGTATTTTTCATGGTAATCTTAGATGAATTTTATTCAACAGTATTGAGTAAATAGTTTTTTTTAAACTAGCCATTTACAATTAGGTAAGATAAAGCATTATTCAGGCAACAAATGTAGTAATTAAATTCCTCTAAGATTCAGTGGGTGCAACATCTGTTTAAGTTTATGCAACATTTCTACAATGGAGTACTCATAGTCGAAAACAATAATAATTTATTTGCAATTTGTTCTTTTAGAAAAGCAGTACTTTTATATCGAACTAAGTTGAAATATTTAGACATTACAATTCTGACATTACAATTGAATTAATCCTTGAATTATATACAATAGCATTTGAAATAATTAACCCTGTTTAAATTTAAAATTATGAGTAGATTCTTGAAATTATTAAAATTTGGAAATATAGAAAAATGGTTTGTCCCTAATCTTTTTCTATTCGTTCTGGTTTATTTTGCTTCTTTCGGGATTGCAAATGCACAATCTATACGGCCGGTGAAAGGGACAATTACTTCCAACGGTGAAAGTTTAATAGGAGCAAGTATTATTGAGAAAAATTCAGCGAACGGAACCATCAGCGATATAAACGGACAGTTTTCTTTAAATGTAAAGGAAGATGCTGTTATTATTATTTCATACCTCGGATATAAAAGTAAAACACTAAACGTTGGTCAGCAAACAAATTTCAACATATTGTTGGAAGAAAACGCTAATATATTGGATGAAGTAGTAGCAATTGGATATGGTGTCCAACAAAAAAAGTTAGTTACCGGAGCTACAGTACAAGTAAAAGGAGAACAACTTGTCAAACAAAATTCAGTTAGCCCATTAAGCGGATTACAAGGATTAACACCAGGCGTGAGTATTGTCAAGAACAATGGAAAACCGGGAGAAGGTTATAAAGTTACAATCAGAGGAGCAGGAACCATGTACGATGCTGATCCCTTGTATGTAATTGATGGGCTAGCAGGCGGTAATATTAACTCACTAAATCCTTCAGACATCGAATCCATTGATGTATTAAAAGATGCAGCATCAGCAGCGATTTACGGAGCCCGTGCTGCCAATGGAGTAATTTTGGTAACAACAAAACAAGCCAAAAAAGGCAAAACAAATATAACTTACGACGGATATTATGGGTGGCAAAATATCAAGAACAATATTAAAACACTGAATGCGACAGATTATTTAATGATGACAAAAGAGGCAGGTCTTCTTTTAGAGGCTGATTTGAATACAGCTAAAATTCCTATGTTGGATAAAATCAATAGTGGCGAATGGAACGGAACCAACTGGCTGGATGAAATGATACGCAGGAATGCTCCGGTTCAAAATCATGCCATCAATATTAACAAAGGAACTGAAAGTTCAGCTTTTTCTTTCGGATTCTCTTATACATCACAAGAACCAACGATTGCAACACCTAATTCTGAGGTTGGAGCAGTTTATGACCGCTATACCGTTCGTTTAAATTCGGAACACACTTTGATTAAATTAAAAAATCGGGAACTTCTCAAAATGGGTGAAACGATGACATTATTATACACAGACAGACGTGGTCTTGACCAGGCAACAGGCCAAACAACCTGGAATGATATTCGCAATGCATTTAAAGCAAGCCCTTTGTTCCCTGCATACGACGAAAATGGTGAATTCGGAAAACCGGCGACAATAAATCCACAAGAAATAAATCCGATTGCAAAAATGTATTACAATAGTTCAATGAAAAACAGTAAAAACTATGCAGGAAGAGGCAATTTTTATTTTGTATTGGAGCCAGTTAAAAATTTGAAATGGAGGAGTAGTTTTGGTATAGATTATAGTGGTTGGAGTTACAGAGGATATGTGCCCGCTTACAACCTGAATGGGAGCAATGAAGTGAAAGAAAGAAATTCAGTTTCTCAACAAGGCGGTATGGGACTTAGCTGGCAAATTGAAAACACCTTGTCATATGATTTAAAACTGAAAAGTGAGCACAGCCTTACTGCATTGTTAGGTTCAACAGTTGATCGTTCCGGTTTAGGCGAAAATTTTTCAGGTTCCAATGAAGGTGTTGAATATGATGATTTTTTCCACGCATACCTTGAAAATGCAAAAACAGTAGAAAAAGGAAGAAGCCTAGTAAGTGGTTCAGCTTGGGGAGAAGGCGGTCTAATTTCTTTCTTTGGACGCGTAAATTATGATTACAAAAGCAAGTATATGGCAACTGTGGTTTTGCGTGCCGATGGTTCTTCTAACTTTGCCAGAGGACATCGATGGGGGCATTTCCCATCTATTTCTGCAGGTTGGAATATAATGGAAGAAAACTTTACTGAAGAATTCAGGTCATATATTAATCAGTTGAAAATTCGCGCCAGTTGGGGCGAAAACGGAAATAACAGAATTCCTTCTTTCAGGCATTTACCTACCATGGCATTAGCTACAAATGCCAATGGTGCTTATTACTATTTTGGAGACAAAACAAATTCACCCGATATAGGATCTTTCATTTCGTATCTTCCAAATGCTGATCTAACCTGGGAAACTTCAAGACAAACAGATATAGGCTTTGACATGAGGTTAGCTGATAGTCGTTTGGGTATCAATTTTGATTGGTATTATAAAAAAACGGTTGATTGGATTGTACAAAGTACTCCACTTGGTATTTGGGGAACAGGTTCACCATGGGTAAATGGTGGTGATATTGTAAATCAGGGGGTGGAATTCCAACTGAATTGGAACGATAAGATTGGTGATTTCAAGTATGGAATTTCGGCTAACCTTGGTAAAAATAAAAATGAAGTTGTGAAAATTGGTAACAAAGACAATTATATCAACGGAAGTGAAAATATCTTAGGAAGTGGTACCGGAGTGTTTTATAGAGCTGAAGTTGGTAAACCATTAGGTTATTTCTTAGGTTACCAGACAGATGGGATATTTCAAAATCAAATTGATATTGACAATTATATACATTCTGAAACAGGAGCTAAGATTATGCCGGCTGCAAAACCGGGCGATGTTCGATTCCGCGACACAGATAAGAACGGTAAAATTACGATAGAAGACAGGGTAATGTTAGGAGATCCAAATCCGGATATTAATTATGGTGTAAATTTCAATTTGGAATATAAGGCATTCGATTTGGCCATTAGTGGTTATGGGGTTGCAGGAAACCAAATTGTAAAATCTTACCGTACAAATTCAGTCTTAAATACCGGTAATTATACAATAGATATGCTTGATCGTTGGCATGGAGAAGGAACTTCAAATAGATTGCCTAGTCTTAAAGGAGCTGCGATCAATTGGCAATACGTATCCGACTTATATATAGAGGATGGCGATTTTTTTAGAATGACAAATATTTCATTTGGGGTTGATTTGAAAAAATTCTTCAAGTCTATACCATTGGAACAACTTAGATTTTACGTTACAGGGCAGAATTTATTTACTTTCACTAACTATTCGGGACTGGATCCGGAAGTTTCTGCCTATACAGGAGCTCAATCATGGGCAAAAGGTATTGATTTGGGAAATTACCCGGCTGCTCACTCTTACCTAATTGGATTAAACATCAGATTTTAATTTATTTACAAAAAATAAAACAAGTCAAAATATGAAAAAGATAATATCAATTTTATTAATAGCAATACTTTTTGTAAGCTGTGAAGATTTTCTTGACACAGAACCTACAAACTTAAAAACGACGGAAAATTACCCTGCCACACCGGAAGAAGCATCACAGGTGTTGACTGGTATATATTCAATTTTATCGAATGCAGATCCATTGTCATCTTCATTTATGACTTCGGAACTTCGCTCAGATGACAGATTAGGTGGAGGTGGTCCTTCTGACATTTCAATCAAAGCAATTGCTCAATGTCAAAAATGGAGTGAAAGTGGATTTGCAAAAACATGGCAGTCAAATTATATGGGTGTACTTCGAGCCAACGTACTTCTTGAAGCGTTGGATGGTGTAAAATGGGAAAACGAAGAACAAAGAAATCAAATTGAGGGAGAAACCCGTTTTTTACGCGCACATTATTATTTTGACTTATCACGGATGTTTGGCGATGTTTGTTTAGTAACTTCTTCTGAAGCTGTAAATATACCCAGATCACCGGCAGCTGAAACCTATGTACTTATTGCATCAGACCTGAAAACAGCCATTGAAAAACTTCCTGTGATCAAATATGACCAGGTGGAATCAGGACGAGTAACTAAATGGGCGGCAGAAGCATTAATGGCACGTGTTTACTTATTTTACACAGGTTATTATCAAAAAGAATCGTTGCCATTACCGGGAGGACAGGAAATAACAAGAAGCCAGGTAATAACTTGGTTGGATGAATGCACCGATACTAATTTAAGCGGACATGATTTGGTGGAAGATTTTAGAAACTTATGGCCTTATTCCTACGTGCAAGATTATGCTTATACAAAAAACAATGGACTTCAATGGGAAAGAGACGGTAACAAAGAATCTGTATTTGCCATCAAATATTCCAATAGTTTTGCCAATTGGGAGTTTCCATATCAGGAAAGTAATCAAATATGCTTATATTTTGGCCTTCGTGGCCAAGATAACTATAAATTGACTTTCCCATTTGGTCAAGGTTGGGGTTTTGGAACAGTTAATCCAAAAATATGGAATGAATGGCCAGATGAAGATATACGGAAAAAAGGATCTATGTTTAATGTAACCGATAAAAGTGAAATTAAATTTTATCAATTTGGAGGACAATCTCAAATGGAGGAAACTACTTTTTATCAGAAAAAATACATGCCAGTTAATACATATGCCGATGCCTCTAAATCCGTCATTTGTAATTATAGTCGTATATTATATGGGAATACAGTAGACAACTATATGTTGAATAATACCCAGGATTTAGTTTTAATTCGTTTTGCTGATGTTTTATTAATGGCTGCGGAACTTAACATTGGAACACCAAAGGGAGATGAGTACATAAAAAGAGTAAGAGATCGTGTTGACTTAGCATCTGTTCCATCAACATTAGAGAACATCAAGAATGAACGTCGATTTGAATTGGCTTTTGAAGGTGTAAGGTTCTATGATTTATTGCGATGGCATGATGAGAATTTGCTGAATGAGAATCAAAAAGACATTCCAATATATCTGAACAAAACCGACAAATCGACAAAAACAAAAACTTACAGATTGGAAACAAAGGGTTTTTTACAAATACCATTATCTGAAATCGAACTTTCTAAAGGTGTATTGACTGAAAATCCTGGCTGGGGACCTGAAGCTACTTATCAATAATAAAGATACTTTATCTTTACCTGAAGTTGTTTATTTACAAAAATTCAACTTCAGGTTCATCAAAATATAGTTCAATTAATTTTAGTTGAAAAGACAACTTCACATTTGATACTACAATTGATTTTCACTATTTTAACTCATTCTTAATTCTTTAATCTGTAATTCAAAAAACAATGAAAATCAGATCTGTCATAATTATTTTATTTTCTTTTTTATTATTCACAGGATGCAATAAAAGTGTGGGTAAACAAATTCCCATTTCGGAACTAGCTAATGACTCCGGTAAATTCAATTCGTTTTTAAAAAACTTAATGGATAAAGGTATAATGCTTGGTCACCAGGATGCTGTTGCATTTGGATATATGTGGTATGGTGAAAATAACAGATCGGATGTAAAATCCATTTGTGGTGATCTTCCCGCAGTAATAGGTTGGGATTTAAGACGGATCGAAACCGGGTCATTAATAAATTCAGATTCCGTGTCTTTTAAAGATATCACTGAACACATCATAAACATGAACTTGCAAGGAGGGATTTCAGTGATAAAATGGTGCTCCGATTCGCCAGTGAAGCCTTCTACTTACTTTATAGGGAAACCTGATGAAATGATATCATCTATCTTACCCAATGGAGTAAACCACAAGGAATACCTGCAAGGATTGGATCGGTTAGCAAATTTCTTTCTTTCTTTAAAAGATGAGAATGGAAAATTTATTCCGGTGGTATTTAATCTGTTTCAAAATTATAACAATTCGTCCTCTTGGTGGAGTTCCAAATATTGCACGCCGCAAGAATACACACAGCTTTGGACAACAACGGTTAATTATTTAAGACATGAAAAAAACATCCACCATATTTTATATGCATATTCAGTATATGCGCCCCTATCCATGGATGTTTTAAACAAAACATATCCGGGAAATAACTACGTGGATATAATAGGAACCGATATTTTCTTAGAATTTGAGAAAGATATTGACGGAAATACCTATAAAAGAAACTTAAATACCTCCTTAAATTTAATTACAAACTTTTCAAAAAAACACAATAAAATACCGGCGATTACCAATACCGGATTAGTAGGCATTAAGATTTCCAATTATTTCACGAACCTTGTATATCCTGTTATCTCTAAATATAAATTAAGCTATATCCTGTTTGAAAAAAATGCGTGGAATATTGAAGAATACTATTTTATTCCAATTGAGGGACATCCGGCGAGTGAAGATTTCGTTCGCTTTGTCAATTACCCTAATATACTAACATGCAATAAACTATAATTACAGGTCAGTATATAATGTCTTTACATATTACCATCACTTTATGCAAAATATTAAATTAATTATTATAAGCTTTTTATTAATTTCTCTCCAGACAGCTGCAAAAATTCCGGTTTATCTCGATGATACAAAATCCGTTGATGAACGCATTGAAAATGCAATATCTTTAATGACATTGGAAGAGAAAATCGCAATGTGCCATGCTCAATCAAAATTTAGTTCACCGGGTTGTTCGCGATTAGGAATTCCTGAATTATGGATGAGTGACGGACCACATGGAGTGCGTATGGAGTTTGACTGGGACGATTGGACACATGCCAAATGGACTAATGACTCGTGTACGGCATATCCGGCATTGACATGTTTGGCTGCAACATTCAACCCCGAACTTTCCTTTCAATATGGAAATGCAATTGGAGAAGAAGCACGTTTTCGTAAAAAAGACATCATGTTGGGTCCGGGAGTGAATATTTACCGGACACCATTGAGTGGACGGAATTTTGAATATTTTGGAGAAGACCCTTACCTATCATCCATCATGGTAGTGCCCTATATAAAAGGACTTCAACAAAACGGAGTTGCTGCCTGCCTCAAACATTTTGCTTTGAATAATCAAGAAAAGTGGCGGGATCACATTAATGTTGAAGTGAGCAATCGTGCATTGAACGAAATATACTTGCCAGCCTTTAAAGCCGGGGTTGAAAAAGGCAAGGTCTGGGCCGTTATGGGTTCGTATAATAAATATAATGGTCAATATTGTTCTCACAACGAAGTTCTGATAAACAAGATTTTAAAAGGTGATTGGAAATTTGATGGGGTCATGTTGACTGATTGGGGCTCAGCTCATGACACAAATGAGGCGGCCATGTACGGATTGGATCTTGAAATGGGTACCTGGACCAATGGACTAACCATGGGCATCAGTTCTGCATATGATAATTATTACCTGGCAAAACCATACCTTGAAAAAATAAAAAAAGGAGAATTGCCCGAATCATTATTGGATGAAAAGATTCGTCGCATCCTGCGATTGAATTTACGAACTAATATGAATAAAAATAGACCATATGGGAGAAAACTGACTCCTGAACATACTTCAATTGCTTTAAAAGTAGCTGAGGAAGGAATTGTTTTACTAAAAAACGAGAATAAATTCTTCCCTATAGAAAAAGGTCATTACAAAAAAATTGCCATTATTGGTGAAAATGCAATCAAAGAATTGACTAAGGGAGGTGGTTCGTCTGAATTAAAGCCACAAAGCGAAATTTCACCTTTAGAAGGTCTAATTGAAAAATATGGAGCTGAAAATATAAGTTATAGCATGGGTTATGCATCCGGTTCTCCAGATTATAGCAGGGTGAATGCATCTAAATTAGATGCTGACTCGCTGACTCAAGCCGCAGTGGAAACTGCAAAAAAGGCAGATGTTGTAATATTTATCGGAGGTTTGAACAAAAACCATAAACAAGATTGCGAAGGCGAAGATAGAGACAATATGGATTTACCTTTCGGACAAAATGATCTGATTAAAAGTTTATTGGATGTCAATAAAAATACAGGTGTAATTTTAATTAGTGGAAATGCTGTTAGTATGCCTTGGTTAAATAAAGTAAGCGGATTAATTCAATCATGGTATTTAGGTTCACAAGCCGGTGTAGCTATTGCAAATATAATTAGTGGCGAAGTAAATCCATCAGGAAAACTTCCATTTTCAATTCCCAAAAAATTAGAAGATAACAGTGCGCATTATTTCGGAGAAAGATCTTACCCAGGAGATGGAACCAATCAGTTTTATCTGGATGATATACTGGTAGGATATCGTTGGCATGATACTAAAAATATTAAGCCTCAATTTGCGTTTGGATATGGTTTGTCATACACAACTTACAAATACGGAAAAGCGACAACAGATAAAGCAACATATTCTTCAAACGACACTATAAAACTGCAATTTACTTTGAAAAATACAGGAAAAAAAGCTGGAGCCGAATCGGTTCAAATCTATATGAGCCAGAAAAATCCATCAGTTATGCGTCCGTTAAAAGAATTGAAATCATTTAAAAAAGTTTTTCTGAATACAGGAGAAGAAACAATAATAGAGATGGAACTTGCAGTTAAAGATTTTGCTTTTTTCGATGAAAAAACATCCGCTTGGAAATTAGAAAGTGACGAATATACATTACTGCTGGCTTCTTCATCGGATAATATACACTCTTCAGTAAATATTAATATTAAGTAGCTATTCAATTTAGTCAAAACAAACAACTAATTAAAAACTAAACTAATATGAGAAGAAATAAAAAAGTTTTTGGACTTTTAATATGTTTTTTACTAATACTTGCAAGTTCATCGAAATCAATCAATAAAACGGAAAAGGTTGACATTTGCGTTTATGGAGGAACATCAGCCGGTGTGATTGCAGCTTATACAGCTTCATTAAACGGGAAAAAAGTATTGCTTATTGAACCGGGGACACATCTTGGCGGTATGTCTTCGGGAGGATTGGGTTACACTGACATCGGAAATAAGTATGTTGTGAAAGGATTAGCTCTGGATTTCTATCGTCAACTCGGTAAACATTACGGAAAATTGGAACAATGGATATTTGAACCTTCTGTTGCAGAAAACGTATTCAATGATTACGTCAAAAAAGGAAATGTAAAAGTTCTTTACAATTACAGGTTGCAAGCCCTGGAAAAAGATGGAAGTAGTATTACCGAAATTATTGTGGAAAATTCAAAAAAACCTGAAGTTTCAACTAACAAACGTGTTAAAGCCAAAGTTTTCATCGACTGTTCTTACGAAGGTGATTTGATGGCAAAATCCGGTGCTTCATATACCGTAGGCAGAGAAGCAAACAGTGTCTATAACGAAACATACAATGGTGTTCAGCTTATGGATGGACATCAGTTCTGGGATTATATTGACCCTTATATTATAAAAGGTGACTCTACAAGCGGAGTGATTTGGGGAGTGAGTAACAATAAATTACAAACAATTGGTTCAGGAGATAAAAAAGTTCAGGCATATAATTTCCGGGTTTGTTTGACGAATGTCCCTGACAACATGATTCCAATAACAAAACCTGATAAATATAATCCTGATAAATATGAGCTTGTAATTCGTCTGCAAAACATTTCTCCGAGGAAATCAATTTATGACTTCTTCATTTGGAGCAGAATGCCAAATGGGAAAACAGATATAAACAATGCTGGAGGTATTTCTACAGATATGATTGGGATGAGTTGGGATTACCCGGAAGCTAACTACGACAGAAGACAAGAAATATGGAATGAACACGAAGATTATACAAAAGGACTCTTTTATTTCCTAGGGCATGATGAAAGGATTCCCGAACATATTCGAAACGAAATGCTAAAATGGGGTTATCCTAAAGATGAATATATTGATAACCGCCATTGGTCGCACCAGCTTTATGTCAGGGAAGCCCGTCGAATGATTGGAGAACTGGTAATGACCCAGCATCATTGCCAGGGAAGGGAAGTTGTAAAAGATGCTGTTGGTTGGGCTGCATACACAATGGATTCACACAACTGCGATAGATTGGTTGTAAATGGTTCTGTAAAAAACGAAGGAAATATTGAAGCAGGAGGATTTCCACCATACCCAATTTCATACCGCTCGATTGTTCCACAAAAAAAAGAGGTCGATAATTTAATTGTTCCGGTATGTTTATCTGCATCTCATATTGCTTACGGGTCTATTCGTATGGAGCCTGTTTTTATGGTGTTGGCACAATCTGCAGCAGTTGCAGCATGTCTCTCGATTGATGGAAAAACATCTGTTCAGGAAATTGATGTGGCTAAACTACAAAAGGTCCTTGAATACAACCCTTTAGCAGATGGGAGTACTCCTGAGATTATAATAGATAATGATAACAAAAAATGTGTAACCATTTTAGGGGACTGGATCGTAAATACTGATATTCATCGAACTTATGGATTAAGCAATTTATTAGATAAATCTAAAGGGTCACAGATAAAATCAGTAAAATATATCCCGGAAATTACTACTGGAGGTTTTTATGAAATCTATCATTATTCTCCAAAGCCACTTAAAGGAGAAAAAATTTCTTTCACAACGTTTTACATTTTTGATGGAAAAAAAATAACTGAAAAGCAAATATGGCAAAATGTCATTAAATATGAAGGCCAAACTTCTGGTGAATGGGTCAATTTAGGGAAATATTATCTTTCTAAAGGCACAAGTGCTTATGTAAATATTTCAAACAAAAATGCTGATAACATTGTCACAGCAGATGCAGTGTTATTCGTACCTTTGAAATAAAACTCGTTCAAATAAAAGCGTGTTACAGTTGGCAAATTAACCATCTTCACACCTTCTGACTAGAATCCTATGATTAAATTTCAAAAAAACATTTAAAGCATATAAGTTTGCTTTAAATGTTTTTTACCATTATAGATTATTTTATTCCCTTTTTAGGTGTAATCTACAAAAAGTAGCTATTTTTTTTGCCTTGTGTTGTTTAATCAAGTTATTGAAAATATTATTGCCCTGTCAAATTGAAATGGGAATAAACTCTGATGGGTAGCAACTTATCCGGGTTAAGTTTGATGGTCGATGAAAGTTAAAGATTGTATATTTTTAATAGAAAAAAAGAGCTGTCCGATAACCGGACAGCTCTTTTTTTGTTTCAACAGTTACTTTTTGTAAGACGACAAGTTTGTATTAAAGATAAATGGAAGCTACTTTTTCTTATTTGCCTTATCAAAGCATCTGTCAAAGAACAACATTTGATATTGAATAGAATTTGTCCAGTAATCCCAGTTGTGAATACCGGGTCGTTCAATATAATCATGATCGATATTCAGGGCTATCAATCTGCGGTGCAGTGCTGCATTTATCTGATAAAAAAAATCCGAAACGCCACAATCAATAATCAAATCTAGTTCATTATTTTTCAGTTTTGACACCATATTTATTACTGAACGGTCATCCCATTCCTGATGATTCGTTTCCATTTCACCAATCCGTCTGGCTATATCATATTTCTTTGAGGAAGAGCGAAGATCTACACCACCACTCATACTACCTGCATGTGCAAACAAATCCCGGTTGCGAATGGCCAAATACAACGCTCCATGTCCACCCATACTCAAACCTGTTATCGCACGGTCCAAACGATTGGGAATGGTTGAATAATGAGCATCTATGTAAGGCACCAGATCTTTTGTGATAAAGGTTTCGTACTGACAGGTTGAATCTATAGAACTATCGAAATACCAACTACTGTAACCGCCATCAGGACAAACTATGATCAGTTGATGTTCGGTTGAGAGCGTTTTAATCGAAGGAACAGCATTAATCCATTTAGCATATGTATCGCTATACCCATGAAGCAAATAAACTACAGGATAATGCTTTTTTGTCGAGTAATTTTCGGGTACAATTACTACGTTCTTCACCTCTTTATTCATTTTGGGTGAAAAAACAGAAATTGTGTCCACATAAACCTTCGAAAAAGTAAAGGTACAAATGAAGAGTGCTGTCAGTAAAAGATTTAATCGTTTCATAAATATTTTTTTAATTATTTGTTGCAATAAATATTCTATAAATAATTACACGAAAAATCATGCATCCGCAAAATTAGTGATTTCCTTTCAATACTGAATACAACTTAGGGCAAATTCTTTTAACACAAAAATAAGAAAAGAATCTCTATCGGGATTTTTTAAAGCAGAATATGAAATTGGATATTTAATTTCCTTTTCTTTTTAAATTAAAAAGAATAAAAAGCTATCCCTAAGCAAAACGAAGGAGTGGAGCTTTGAAACTTTGAATAAAATCTTTACCTTTGCAATAAAAATACAGTTTCCTTCAAAATCCCGTATATTAATAAATTTAAAATACAAAATTATATGTTTAAAACAAATCAGTATTTCGATGGGAAAGTGACTTCCATCGCGTTAGAATCGGCTGAAGGGAAAGCCACGGTGGGTGTTATGGCTGCCGGAGAATATGAATTTGGCACCGATACCATAGAAATTATGACGGTAATTTCCGGTCAACTTACTATCCTGCAACCAGGCGAAACTGAATGGAAATCCTACAATAAATTCGAGAGTTTTGAGGTGGCAAAAGGGGTAAAATTCAAAGTGAAATGTACGGAAGACACTCCTTATCTGTGTTTATACAAATAGTGCTTCCTTCATGAATATAAAAAAATCCCATAAATCAGATTTATGGGATTTTTTTTCGTTATGAGATTCAATTTATCGAATTAAGTAGCGATTCTACTTCATAACCCACAAGCTGTTTGGCCTGTGTTTTTTTCGCGTATTGAAATGGGATATACTGTAAAACCTGAACGTAGCAAAGTGATTTGTCTTCAGTGTATGCAATTTTGAGTTTAATACCATCTCGTTTGGCTTTGTGAAGCAAACTCAGATTCCCAAACTCATGCGATTCAAGAATATTTACCAATTTATCATACTCTCTTCTGTCGTAATAAATTACACGGAAATTTATGACAGAACCTGTAATCATGTATTTATAATAGGTTTTATCGACTATCCCTGAAATAAATCCCCAAAACATGAATACGAATACAACGATTGCAAAGAATGGAGTAAGGCTGTTATTTAGTGTAGTTGGAAGTTGAATATCTAATTCGATAAAACCTAAGCTCAAAATAATAAGTATGGTACTTTTGATCGGGAAAATGATGTATTTTTTTATGATGGCATGATCCATGTCATCAAATTCTTGTTCTATTGATGCATATCGTTTCATAATGATGAAATTTTAAGTGAATGCTATTAATTATTCACTGGATAAATACTTGAGAAATAAACGAAATAATTTCAGTTTAATATTGAAATTGCAAGAAAATATCAAGCATCAAATGCAATACCAATGGAATTTATTTCTTTCACGCTGCAAATATAAATTATTTCACCGGAGTAAAAACTAAGCAGACCTATAATAATTGTTATTATTATGCTGTACAGAGCTTTTTAACATTATTATGATACCTTTTATCACTTTTTGTTGTCTTTTTGTTGCTATTGTTTATCTTATAGGTACATAATGATATTCCTAAGTTTGAATTTTTCTATTTCCCTAATATTTTAAACCGCCGTTTCACCATATTGCCGTTTTCGTCTTCCACGGTTAAAACATGAACGCCTACCGAAGGTGAAACTTCAATTTTATGAGTTCCCTTCGTTTCGGTGATATAATCGCTATCAATATGCCAAAACAGGATAGCTTTCGGATTACGGTGTACAGCCTCAAAAATCAACATACTCAGTTCTCCATCTATACTTTTGGGTATATAAAACCCGGAATTATTATCGGGTTCCAAAATATCAAGCGCCTGTTCTTTGAGTGCTAAACAGTCTGTCCTATAAGGAGGAAGTGGTAAATATTCAGGGTGTAACTTTCTGAAAAAATACTCCTGCGATGGAGGCAAAACAAACCAGGGAACAATGTGCATTTGACCAACAGGATAACACTGACTTGTAACCCGGTACGTTTCATTTGCATCAAGGAAAACAGATTGGTGAAACGGACAGGCTTTTACTTTTACGCCTTGTTTGGGTACATACTGCATTTCGGAATCGCAATAGTCTGTAGCCCGAAAACCACTTTGGCTGCATACTGATATTCTTTCCATGTCTGAGCGTGGCTCTTCAAACCAGGTTGTGGGATTTAAATACTTGAATATTTCGAACATAATGGGCGAAGCATGTGTAATCCCGGTAAGTCCCGGACGGCCTTCGCCATTTGAATTCCCAACCCACACGCCCACCGTATATTGAGGCGTTACACCCACCGACCAGGCATCGCGGGATCCAAAACTGGTTCCGGTTTTCCAGGCTATTTTATGTGTGGAAGCAAAGTATTCCCATCCTATTTCACCCCACGACCGGTTTACTGTTGCCAACGCATCAACTGTAGACCAGATAGCTCCGGCACTCAGTTTGGAATGATCCAGAAACTCCGGTTTTTGTTTTTTCTTATCAGGCAGATAATGTGCCATGCGATAATCGTTACTCCGGTATTTCCCGTAATTTTCAGCATACGATAATAACGAACGACCCACGGAGGCATAAATGGATGTTGTTTCATACAAACTTACTTCGGCTCCACCTAAAATTAATGACAAACCGTAATAGGCAGGCATTTGGTTAATGGTTTTAAATCCAATATTTTGCAAAAGGTTATGAAACCGTTCCACACCATATTGTTCCAATTCACGTACCGCCGGAATATTAAGCGAATGAGCCAAAGCCAGGCCTGCCGGAACAGCGCCGGCATAACTTTTTTCAAAATTTTCGGGAGCATAACCTCCAATCCGGGTTGGAATGTCGGAAACCAATGAATTCGGTAATAATTCACCTTCATTCAGCATACCGGCATACAAAAAAGGTTTCAGAATACTACCGGAACTCCGGTTTGAAATCACATTATCTACATATTGAGCTGTTTTCCTACTGGGAATATCTACATTTCCAATATATGCCAATACCTCCCCGGTTTTTGTATCCAATACAAGTACCGCTACATTATTGATATAATTTTGGGCGTAATAACAAACAAATTTTGTCGCAACGTTGGTCGCAAATTGCTGCGTTTTTATGTCGATTGTAGTTGTTACACGTTTGCCCGAATAACCGTCGTTCATCGCTTTACCGAGTAAATGGGGTGCCAGATGGGGTAAAACTTGTGGCCTGCCGGGCAAAGCTTCTGATTTTGCCAGTTCACAAGTGGTAAAATCAATAATTTTCAGACGGTAAAGTTTGTCAAGCAAGCGATTTCTTTTTTTAAGAAAAATGGCATGGTTCTTTCCCGGAAAAACAAGTGCAGGCGCATTCGGAAGAACCGCAAGTGCTGCCGTTTCACCCCACGATAAACGATTGGCAGGTCGATTGTAATACCGCCACGAGGCAGCCTCCAGACCCACTACATTCCCGCCGAAAGGAGCATGTGATGCATAGAAATTCATTATTTCATCTTTGCTGTATGCCATTTCAAGTCGTACAGCCAGGATCATTTCGTAAATTTTTGTAAGTATCGTGCGACTTCGTGCTTCCCGGCTTAAGCGGACAACCTGCATACTGAGCGTGCTTCCGCCACTGATAACTTTTCGATATCTGATATTTTGCCAAAAAGCACGAACCATGGAAACGGGGTTTATTCCAATGTGATACCGGAAATACTCATCCTCGAAACAACGGATTGATTCACTAAATTTTTCAGGGACAGAATCTGACAATGGAAATCTCCACTGAAAATCAGGAGCTATTCGGGCAGAAAGAAAATTACCTTTTCTGTCTTCAATAATCGTAGAATAAGAGGTCTTGAACAATGGTTTAGGCAAAGAAAAATAAAACCATATTATAAAAACCAAAGCGGCTGACAGCATCCAAAACCGGGGTTTTGGATACTGCAGCCGGTGATGAATGCACCACTTCTTAAATCTTTGCAGGAAAGACAAAAGATGCAAATTCGTATGTTGCAAAAAGTGCTGCGTTTTGGTTTTAAATCCGGAATAGTCTTTAAGTAAATTCATTCATCCTTATTTTTACTTTACAACCTTTATCCATTTTCCGGAGGTTCGTGCCTGAATGCTGTTGTCGTACATGGCTTCGCATTGCACCGAAGGCATATAAAACGTTCCCGTATATGCAGCATGCAACAGCACCCTGAACACTTTTTTCTTTCCTTTTTCCAGATCGAAATACATGTACACCCGATCATCGCGTGTGTCCTGATAACGTGGCATATCACCTGACAACTTTGTACTTTTAACTTCATCCATCCGGCTGTTTGTAATTTCCCAACCCGAAGGAAAGAGTTGTTGAATGGCCAGATCATTATAATTCATACGCACATCCGGATGTATAACCGTAATTTCAGCATAAAAATCGGTACCCTGCCTGATCGATTCCGGATTGATTGCTTTGTCCCTGGTATCGAAATACTGAACAGTCAACGAAAGGTTTTCGGAAGCCGGTGCCTGTTCAGTCATTAGTGGAATCCCTTGCTGCTGAAGATGTACAAAAATGTTTTGTTTGGTACGGTTTGTAATCTTCACTTGTTTATTTAATCCACCTGCTGCGTAGTTTAATCTTGATTGAAAAATCGGTTTTTCAGTATTCACAGCTGTTTTAATCCCATCTATCGTCAGATCACAAAGCAGATTTTCATTGGTTACATTATTGCCGGCAAATTTTGAAACAGCCAATAACATATACGCTGTTGATTGGGTACTTAACCACGCATCAGATGCAAGTAAAGCGGTTATATCTTCAACTAAAGGTTTCGCTTGGGGCAGCTGTTTGAGCAATACCAGCGTTTCCAGTATCATGGCTTCATCGCGTGCTGAACTTCCGTACGTGTCGTAATAATTCACACTTTTCGTTGATTTTAAACTCAATCCGTTCACTATTTGAGTAGCAATGTCCGGTTTACCTGCAATGGCATAGGCAGCTGCCAGCCGCCATTTTGCAGCATCGTTTATTCCAGCGGTTTCCCGCATTCTGTTCATCGAACTCAAAGCCGGCTTTTTAGCAAGAGCCAGTGTATAAAGCCGGTACGCCTGAGTTAAATCGGAACCGTAATCATTGTTTTTTGGTTGCCAGTTGTTGGCTTGCGTGGTCTGATAATTTACCCATGGATCGAGTAAGCCCACCGGCAATTGATAACCGCTTGCCTGCGCTTCGAGCATAAAATGTCCGGCATAATTGGTGCCCCATTCACTTGCACCTTCCGAATTGTCTGGCCAATAAGCAATACTACCGTTCGAAAGCTGGTACGATTTTATCTTGTTGAGGCAGGCATTGATATTGGTTTCTATTTCTCCTTTTCGTATATCGCTCAAATCCATCACATTTTGTAAAAACAGTTGAGGAAATGCCGATGAAGTAATCTGTTCAATACAACCATGTGGATATTGAATGAGGTAGTTCAATCTTTTTTCCAGATTAATGGGATACATACGCGAAATTTCCACAGTGCCTGAATTGGTGCCTTGAATCCCAAATGTCTGGATTTGCTGTATCCAGGTTTCACCGGGTTTTACCGAAGCCATAATCACTTTGGTCACCGGTGGATTTGGCATCCGGATTTGCAAATCCGTTTCCGAAGATGCTTTGATGGCACCCGAAGTAGCTGTAATCACGATTCTCCCCTGTGCGATCCGGTCTTTTACTTTAACGGTAAATTCTACCAACTTATCTCCGGTTTTATTGAAACTGATTTGACGGGTTGCTCCATCAAGTACCTCGAAATTTTTATCGGCGGCAAATTTTACGGTTACATTGCGTACGGATTTATCCATAGCAAAAACAGTTACCGGCACTTTTATGACCTCAGTCGGACTCACCACACGGGGAAGTGTTGGAAGAACCATCAGCGATTGCCTTACAGGGACAGTTTTTTCGGCTGAACCGTAAGCACCTTTATCCCCTGCAACGACCATTACACGCACCGAACCGATATAATTTGGCATAGTAAACGAAACCGTTCGTGATTCGCCCGACTTTAATGAAACCGGGCTTTGGAAAAGGACCACCGGCTTGAAGCGGTTATTATTTTCCTTTCCACTTTTATTCAGATACTGATCACCTCCTATGGCAAATAATCCGGTTAGTTTTCCGGTAAAAGCTCCGGCAACATATTTATATAAATCCCAGGTACGTACCCCAAGCGCTTCGTGTGTATAAAATACTTCCCAGAGATTTGGCGTTTTAAACCGCGTCAGATCCAGTAAACCTTCGTCAACAATGGCAATGGTACAAGTCATGGGTTTTCCGTTGGTTTCTTTTACAGTAACCGAAAATGTTTCTTTTGGTTTTAAAACGTTTTTCATCGATATTACCGGTGTAAGATGTGTAGCAGGATCTTCGATGGATACAGCCTGAACACCGTACATCCGGATTGGAAAATCATTTTTACTGTGATTATGTGGTTGGATATAGGAAATATGGATGTAAATATTCGGTGCCATTTCCGGCGATACTTCGAAATGAAATTTTGATTTCCCTGATTCAGGTGTAAACCAAAAGTTCTGAATTACCTTACTCCCTGTTTCTATACTGATTAAAGCCCGTCCAGTATGGGTTACAGGTAATTCCACGGTAATCTCCTCTCCTACTTTATATTGTTTTTTGTCGGTCTGGAACATCAACATTTCAGCTCCTCCGGGATTTTCGCTTCCTGCATTGCTCCACCAACCTTTGTAAGTGGTGTAGAAAACTGCACCTGTACTATGTCCTCCATTTTCGTCGGTAACGCGTATAAATTTGCGACCCCAGTATTCTCCACCCAGATTCATTTCGTAAAATACACGACCATTCCGTACTGTTACATAATCAGTTTTCAGCAGATTGGAGTGCTGATTTGAAACATAATCAGCCATGTTCTCTTTTTCGGACTGATCCCACCACCAACGCCAATAGACATTATAAATTTCAATTTTTAATTTACCATTCATAGGCTTTCCATCTTCATTAACCAGCGCTAGCGGAATTATATTTTTCTCATTCGAATACAATGCGTTATTCCAGCCTTTTCCTTCCGGTATTTTTACTCCGGCATAAGCCTTGAAAGGAGAATAATTAAAAATTGCCCGGTCCACACTGAAATCACCACCTGCCTCAAAAGCACGCGTTTTCATTTGAACGGCAACCATTCCAGGTGCATCGGAGGCAAGGTCAAATTTAAAATCTACATCAGCAGCTCCTACAGCATTCAGGTTTCCGTTGAAAATTGTAATTTCCTGGGAAACAAAAGATTTGGTCGGGTCATCAAAAACATATCCTTTACACGATTCAAAAGTTGTTTTTGCAGGGGCTACAGTTGCTTCTATCAATACTTTGGCATTCGATGCCGGCGCACCGTGTAACCAGTTCACCTGTAATTTGCCGGTTTCAACGGCTGCTTTGTGTAAAATGGCGGACGGGAAACTCAGATTAATTTTCATCCGGTTCGGCTTCACCGTTTCAATTCGTACGGTTCGTGCAAAAGTAGAACCTCCAACCTTCATTTTTGCAGTCCAGTTTCCCGTGGGTGCATCTCCGGCTGTTCTCAGGTTAAAGCTGTAAAATCCATTCAGGTTGGTAGAACGAACCAAGCGTTGTGACAACTGACCAAGCGGGTTGTATAATTCAAGCACCACCGGATGATTGGGGGGTAACGCATTATTTTTATCTTCGAGAACGAAGGTAAGATACATCAAATCTCCGGGGCGCCATACGCTTCGCTCCCCGTAAAGATATCCTTTTACTCCTTTTTTCAACTCTTCACCTTTTACTTCGAACATGCTAAGGGACAAAGAGGATCCATCATCCAAACGCAAATAACCACGTTGTTTGTCCTTTTTAGCGATAAGTACAAAGGGTTTATCAGGAAGTTTTACATTGCATAATCCATCGCCACCTGTCGAAACAGTAGTCATCGGTTGATTTTGCAAATTACGGAATTCCAGATCTACGCCACCAATCGGGTCAGTAGTTCTCAAATCGGTAACGGCAACAAAAAACTCATTATTACTACCCGCCTTGACGATAATCCCAAAATCGGAAGCAAGTACGTTTCGGGCCACTTTGTGTTGGCTGTACATGTAATACGATGGTTTGCAGGGATCGTCTTTTTCTTGCCAATCGTAATCTTCGCCACCGTAATCCGATTCATCTTCATAATAATCCCAGTAGGACTCACCGGGTTCATTATAACTTTCATTCGGATCTTTTTCTTCGGCGTAAGTTTCCAGTTGATCGGCATTATCGCCCGTGCAAGGATATAGTGAATGTTTCTTACGGAATGATATTTCAACACGATAAATAGCTCCGGGCTCAGTTTCAATTAGTTTGGATAAATCGAGGGAGAAATTATTCCACACATTATAATCAACCGGATTATCGGAGGTAAGTTGCAATTCCTGACTATAAACCACGCGCCCGACACGTTTAATTTCTTCTTTACCATCCAATTGGTTGGATTGCAAAAACTGGACAATATTATTTTCGAATATTCGAATAATTTTTATATCAACAGCCGAAAGACTGACTGTCCTGAACGGAAATAATATGCCATCGGTGTTCGGCACAATTACTCCTTCTCCTATAAGTTCTACCTGCGGCTTCATACTCATAAACTTAACCGTGGTTATATAATCTTTACCCAGCGTTTTTTCGAAAGCATTTTTCACGCCTGCAAATACAATAACTTTTACTTTGCCGAGAATTGATTTTTGTGGAATAATGCGGGCAATATTTCCATCGATTATCACACTTTCATTGGCTCCGGGTTGCAACATGAACAAGCCGTTCATATCCTGTATTTTACTCAACGGATCTGAGAAAAAGACTTCTATTATGGTTTTGGGGGTCGCTTTCGTCTTCACGAAAATAATCTTAAATTCATCCTGAGCAGGCATCTCAAATATTGTAGAGCCATTCTTTTTCGCTCCTATTTTTCCGCCATCCCACTCTATTTTTATATTGCTCCGCTCCTCTTTTCGTTCTACACTATCAATCGCGAACTCATGTGTTCTTCCATCATTGCTGTGTTTCCAGCTAAATGCATATTTTTTTCCATCGCCGGATGCTTCGACAGCACTTTCCATTGATGACGACTCTGCGAAATCGGCTGTATAGAAAACGCCCTTGATTTTCTGCCATTTTTTTTCCGTTACATTGAGCGGAGATATCCCGTTGAACTCATATTTTATTGCCTGACTAATAATCTGAAAATTAAAAGAAAGCGTTTCAAGTTTTTTTGGAACTTTAATAAATTTATCCAATGCAAAATCTACTGAATAAACTTCAGCAGACGGTAACAGTTTTTCGGGTGTAAATTCAATGGTTTGCTTGTCTACCCATTTCGCTTCGCCTTTTATACCGGGACTGAATGAAAAAGGATTGAATGGCAATACTTTTCCCGGAACAGCTTCGGGAACTTCTTCCACCAAACGTACCTGAACTTTGGTTGAGTTGGAAACCACACCGGAAGTGAATGAGATAATGTAAGATGCAAATGCAGGATCGATTTTCATCGATTTCAGCTTTTTATCACACGAAGGCATCAGGAATAGAAAGAAAAAAACGAGTAGGTAGGAAATTACACAATTTCCCTTAGAGATTTTTGTTTTCATAAAAGCGGGGATAAGAGTGATTAACGTAAATTAAAATACAAATATAGCGCTTTTTTGTATTTTTATCATATTTATCGTCTTTTTTATTAATTCCCACAAAAAAAAGCCTGTTCCATTTCCGGAACAAGCTTTTTTATATATAATAAACTGATGACAATAGACTTTTTACTAACAAAAACCACAATTGAACATTAGAATAATATGTTTTTGTCAATGCGTCTTAATAAAGATATTACTATCTACCATCTATAAACTACCTACTCATTCAAAATTGTTTAAATCCAATTATCCCGCGCACCTCACGAATAGTCTTTGCGGCACTTTCCTGCGCTTTTTCTTTCCCCATGCGGGCAACCTTAGAAAGATAGGCTTCGTCGCTCGAGATGGCTTTAATTCGCTCGAGAAAGGGCGCCGTGAATTGTATCATGTCCTGTGCCAGTTGTTTTTTCATATCGCCGTAACGAATCTGACAATTATTGTACTGTTCATCGAAAAAAGTATAGGTTTCAGGAGCTGAAACGACCTTCATCAATTGAAAGATATTTTCAATGGGTTCGGATTTAATTTGGTTTGGTTCTGTAGGTCCGGCATCGGTAACGGCTTTCATAACTTTTTTACGGATATCTTCGGGTTCATCAGCCAGGAAAATGGCATTCCCTTCACCTTCCGATTTTCCCATCTTCCCGCTTCCGTTTAATCCCGGAATTTTCACTAGTTCTTCACCAAAATTAAAAGCCTGTGGTTCGGGGAAATATTCGGTATCATACAAGCGGTTGAAACGATTACCAAATGTACGTGTCATCTCCAAATGTTGTTCCTGATCCTTGCCTACCGGAACTTTTGTTGCACGGTGAATCAAAATATCAGCCGCCATTAGGGTTGGATAAGTCAATAAGCCCGCATTTACATTTTGTGGTTGTTGGCGGATCTTATCTTTAAACGAAGTGCAGCGTTCCAGTTCACCGATATAAGCGTTCATGTTCAGGTAAAGGTACAACTCAGCCACTTCCGGCACATCGCTTTGGATATAAAGTGTTGCTTTTTCAGGATCTAAACCGGCTGCCAAATATTCAACCAGAATCTGGCGAACATTGCCATGTAAATCCTGAGGTGTAGGATGCGTTGTAAGAGAGTGATAATCGGCAATGAAAAAATAGCAATTATGCTCATTTTGCATGCTTATAAAATTGCGCAATGCGCCAAAATAATTTCCTAAGTGAAGGTTTCCGGTTGGACGTATACCACTAACTACTGTTTCCATAATAAAATATCATGCTCCTTTAATCCCCCGAGGGGGACTTAAAGAACCGTCTTTTTGATTTTTTTTGTTGATAATATCTCCTACCCTTTTCTCAGTCATCCTTCGGGGGATTTAGGGGGCAGGCAAGGGGTTTTCTTTTTATTCTATTGGTATTGATCTTCTGATCCGCTGGTCTAACGAAGTAAGTGTTTCGGTAGTAGCAACTCCTTTTATTTCCTGAATGCGGGAGTTGAGCAATTCCATTAAATGCTCATCATTCTTAGCATATAATTTTATTAAAATGGTGTAGGCACCCAGGGTGTACTGAGATTCTACAATTTCGGGGATTTTTTCCAACTCTTGTACAACCTCTTTATACATGGAACCACGTTCCAGTGTTATACCTATGTAAACGCACATCTGAAATCCCAGCATTTTGGGATTAACCGTGTAGCCCGAACCTGTAATTACATCTATATCTATCAATCGTTGAACGCGTTGATGAATAGCAGCACGCGAAACACCACACTCCTCTGCAACTTCTTTGAAAGGCATACGGGCATTCTTGGTTATAATCTGCAAAATTTTCCGGTCTAATTGATCAATTTTTTCCATGAGAATAGATTTGAGTATATCATTTAGGCAGCAAAAGTATACAAAATAAATGATAACAGGAAGATAAATGATGGAAAAAATACAAAACAATGGATAGATGATAGAATTTTGTTTAATTTCCCTTTCATTTTGACAATAAAAATAGCCGAAGCATATTTACTCCGGCTATTTAAATTTGTTACTGATATTTATTGATAAATGTATACTCGCCAAAAGATTGACTGTAAACTACCAACTATAAACGAATAAATTATTTTTCTATCGATAACAATTCAACTTCAAATGTCAACATAGAGAAAGGTTTGATAGCACCCTGACCACCATTACCATAAGCCAATTGTTGTGGTACATATAATTTGAATTTAGAACCTACCGGCATTAATTTCAATGCTTCAGTCCAACCTGGTATCACTTCGTTTACTTTGAAGACTACCGGCTCTTTGCGGTCAACCGAACTGTCGAAAACTGTACCATCGAGCATAGTTCCATGATAATTTACTTTTACCTTGCTAGTATCAGTTGGAAGCGGACCGTTACCTTTTTTGATAATTTCATATTGTAAACCGGTTGCTGTTGTAATTACACCAGCCTTTTTAGCATTTTCGGCTAAGAACATTTCTCCGGCAGTTTTATTAGGTCCAAACTGAGCCTCCATTTTTTTTGCCTGAAGCTCTTGCATAGTTTTTTGTAAATAGTTCTGTGCTTCTTCTGGAGTCATTTGTATTTTAGAACCTCTCAGTCCGTTTGTCAAACCTTGTTTAATCAAGTCAATATCAACTTTTAAAGTTGAGTCACCCATCAGTCCGGTTTTTGTCTGGTCTTTCAAAGAAGTTCCGATTTTGCCTCCTAATTCTACGATTTCAACATTTTCTTTTACTATTTCACCTTTCATACCTTCTGACAGGCCGGCAAGTAAAGATTCAATTTTTTGTTTTGCAGAATCACCTTTAATATAATAATCCTTGATACCGGCACCATTAGCCAGACCAAAAGCATAATTCAAACTATCAATTTCAGTTTTTAAAGTCGGCAATTTTGATTTGTTACTATCGCACGACGAAAAAGTAAATGCAGCCACCAAAGCCACCGCTATGAATATATTCAGTTTTTTCATTTTTCTGTATATTTTATTTTTTTTGAATAATTAGTTTACTTCTGGTTGTGGAGCTTGTTGTGGAGCTTGTTGTGGAGCTGACATTTGAGGTTGTTGACCCATTTTTGCAGTCTGAATTCTCATCATTGTTTTTTGAATATAAGCTTCAGCATCTTTTGATGTCATTCCCTTATCGAATCCGTTCAATGAATTTACCAGACCTTGTTTTACTAAATCGCTGTTGAAAACCAGGGTTGAATCACCCATTAATCCATTTGCTTTTTGTTGTTTAAATGAATTTCCAATCTGAACACCTAATTTATACATTTCGTCTTTGTCGGCTCCTGCTTTGTAAGCTTCTTCCAACGCTTTCATTAAGGCAATAATCGGTTTATCGGTTGAATCGGTTTGCATCAAATTGTCTTTGATACCTGCACCGTTGGCCAATCCAAGTGTGTAATTTAAACTGTCGTTTTGAGTTTTCAATTCCGACGTTTTCGCCTCGTATTTGTTACACGAAGTAAGCAGAAAAATGGCAACCAAAGCTACCAACGATAAAATACTTTGTTTTTTCATTTGATTTATAATTTATAAATTTTATTTTTTATTTCCGGATATGAATTAATTGATCAACCGGGTTCCTGTTAACTGACAACTGAAATCTATTTTGCGCGTTTTGTTCCTTTTACCGATTTGGTAGATTTAACTTCGACTGCAGGTTTAATTTCACTTACAGGTACAATTTCTATCAGAGGTTTAATCTCAAGCAATTCAACTTCGAAAATCAAAGTTGCAAAGCCGGGGATAGCACCATTTCCTGCACCCTTTTCACCGTAACCCAGTTGATAAGGCACAAAGAACTTATATTTCGAACCAATAGACATCAACTGAACTCCTTCAGTCCATCCCGGAATAACCTGATTTAACGGGAAAACGATAGGTTCGCCACGGTCAACAGAACTATCGAACTTAGTTCCATCAAGCAAAAAGCCTTGATAATGAACTTTAACGGAATCGGTTGCCTGTGGTTTCACTCCTTCTGCCGGAACTAAAACCTGGTATTGTAAACCGCTTTCAGTTGTTTTTACTCCTTCTTTTGTTTTGTTTTCAGCTAAGAATTTTTCACCATCAGCTTTTTTAACTTCAACATCTTTTTCCTGAGCTTTCTCAATGAAATTTTTAAAATACTCTGTTGCAAATTCAGCAGTCATTAAGGCTGAATCACCTTTCATGGCAGTTGAAAAACCTTTGATCAATAAATCGATATTTGATTTTCCGCCCGGAATACCTTTGATGTTTCTTCCAAAATCAGCTCCTACGTTCAATCCCAATGCATAACTCATAGAGTCAACGGCATTATTTAAAACAATAACTGGCGCTTGTTCTTTCTGATTCTTTGGTTTTTTTGCTTTGGCCTCAGCCGTAGTAAAAATTAAACTCACCGCAGTGAGTAAAATAATGGTTCTTTTCATTTTATAAATAGCACTTTTGAATTATGTTAAACAATATCTAATAATTCTACTTCAAAAATTAAGGTCGCATGTGGTGCAATGGCCTGTCCTGCACCCTGTGCACCATAAGCTAAATCGGAAGGAATAAAAAGTTTCCATTTTGATCCAACCGGCATCAATTGTAATGCTTCTACCCATCCACTTATCACTTGTGTAACTCCAAATGTGGCCGGTTCACCACGACGCACCGAACTGTCAAAAACATTTCCGTCGATTGTTGTTCCGTGATAATGTACTTTCACTGAATCCGAAGCTTTTGGAATTGATCCTGTACCTTCAGTCATGATTTCATATTGCAATCCACTGGCCAGTGTAATTACTTCGTTACGTTTTGCATTTGCTTCCAGAAATGCTTTTCCTTCGCCTTGTCCTTTTTCGCTCATTTTTGCTTGTAATGTTTCAAAGAATTCACTGATTATTGCCTGAGCCTCTTCGTAACTCATGTCGGGTTTATTTTGTTCCAATACGTCTTGTATTCCTTTGGCCATACGGGCATAATCCAGGGTTTTAACCCCACTGCCTAATAAATTGTTGCCCAAACTCAATCCTAATGCATAACTAACTTTTTCCATTCTATCCTTCTGATTTTTCTTATTAATATCCTTTTTACTTAAAAAAAACGCTGCAAAGATAGCTGATTTGTTGGACAATAGCATGTTAATATTTCGAAATTATCGGGATGATACAACAATTGGCAATTTTATCTCCTTTTTTGACCCATTTTCAGCATTAAACAGATCAAAATAAAGCACATAAATTCCGGCATTTGCATTCCTGCCACTCTCTGTCCGGCCATCCCAGCTAAGAAATCCTTCGGTTGAAAGTAAAATATTGGAGGCCAGCTGGATTATCTTTACACCTACAGCATTAAATATCTGCACATTGGCAACATAACCGTATGAACCGGTTTTATAACGGATAAAACAAATATCATCCGTTCCATCATTATCCGGTGAAAAACATTCGGGTTCTGTCCATACTATTTTTTCCGATGTGATTATTGACGATAAATCTCTGTATTGCGAGTTCTGATAACCCGGAGTTCCATAATTTACTTCTGATGCAGCTGAATGCCAGGATGCTGCATCCCGAACAGGCAACTTCGGATTGATAAGCTCAAGTGCCACGCCTTTTGGATTCTTTACCAACACATGATGCCATTTCATATGATAAATCAGTTCGTTATAAATTGTATCTTTGGTTGAATTCGTCAGAACCAGGGTAGCACTTTCATTATTTAAGGATGACCACGAAGTTGATACAATATTACTTTCAACCGGACAGGCATGATAATTCCGCACACTATCGGCATCGGAGCAAAAAGCAATACAGGATTTTGATTCTAATAGCGTTTTTAAAGGTACATGATTTCCACTATTCAGCGACCCATCCAACTTTCGGGTTGTAAAAACAAGATCAGAAATATCCAGCAGTTTATCGGAAGTATTATATATTTCCAGATATTCAAGCGAGTTCAAAGGATTTTCAAACATCAATTCATTAAAGACTAAATCAGATGTTTCTTTTTTTTCAATTATACCAATACTTTGTTGTATTATGTCAGGCAAATTTCCAGCTAAATCAGTTAACCCCGAAATAAATAAAGTATAAATTATCCCTCTTTCAAAATTATTTTCAAAGGTCAAAATAATGGATGTATTGTCCGAAGATACTAATTGCGAATGGTAATTGCCCATTCCACGATCAAGTGTAAATGCAGCATTCGAAAAATTCATTGCTTCTGAAAAACCAAGTATCAGTTTATCCGGTTTTTCTAATGTAAAAGATTTCCATACAGGTAGTTCCTTATCAATTGCTTTATTCCCTGTCACAAGTATGTCGTCGAAATAATAATCAGAACCCGTGGTGCTGGTATTCGAAAATAACAACCCGAAAAAGTTACAATTTTTTACTTCGTTATTTTGAACAGTTCCTTCCGATGTGTATTCATTTTCAGAAGCCAGTTTACTGTATAATACAAAATTTCCAGACGCATCGCGGGTCACTTTAATACTTAATTCAACAGGATTTCCATCTGTCCGTTTATCAGTACCATCAATTATTTTTGTCTTTTTTGTACCGTCCTGCACAAACAAAGAGACCTCATCGTTTGTTCCACCTACCTGTACAAAATAGCCGCTGCATCCCAACGAGATATCAGATCGGTCCGAAACCAGGTAGACAGATGCATAATTGGAAGATGAAGTTGTGTAATTTATATCTACCCGGCTTTCCCAGACCGCATCATCGAATGCCTCAGAAGCTGTAAACAAAAACGAAGTGGAAGTTGTAGCAGCTTTCGACTGAAGCTGTAAAGATGCATTCACCATAAAATTGGATGTTGTACCGGTCCAGCTTGGATTTTCGATGAAATTACCATCAGAGAATGTTTCGTTGACTTGTGCAAAACAATAAATCGGCACAAAAAACACAAAAAAGAGACTTAAATTCTTCATATTGTGTGATAATTCTATTAAAATGAATTACTTTTGCGGAAAAACAGGGATAATGTAAATTTAAAATTCGACCTGATTCACATCCTTTTTGTCTAATCAGATCATTATTCAAAGTACAAAGTACAAAAGTAACTATTTTATTTTACAATAGATTGCATTTTTCCATACTATTTAAGCATTTAAACATCAACTTTAATTAGATTATATTTTCAAATTCCACTTCTATAGGGCTTCATACAACCGGAGAATTAAGTAGTGATCAATAAAACAAAAAAATGAAAGTAGCAATTGTAGGTACCAGTGGTGCCGTTGGCCAGGAATTTCTGCGCGTATTAGCCGAACGCAATTTTCCTTTGACTGAGCTTAGCCTTTTTGGCTCGTCTCGTAGTGCAGGGATGGTTTATGATTTCAAAGGTGAAAAACTCACCGTGAAAGAATTAAAACACGGTGATGATTTTAAAGGAATCGATATCGTATTTACCTCTGCCGGTGCAAGTATTTCGAAAGAATTTGCCGAAGATATCACAAAATTTGGTGCAGTAATGATCGACAACTCTTCGGCGTTCCGCATGGATAAAGATATTCCATTGGTAGTTCCCGAGGTAAATGCTGCCGATGCCAAAGATCGTCCGCGTGGAATTATTGCCAATCCCAACTGCACGACAATACAAATGGTTGTTGCTTTGAAAGCATTGGAAAATATTTCGCATATTAAAAGGGTACATGTAGCAACTTATCAGGCAGCAAGTGGTGCCGGTGCAGCAGCAATGGATGAACTTGAATTGCAATATAAACAAGTCTTAGCCGGTGAAGAACCAACTGTGAGTAAATTTGCATATCAGTTAGCTTACAATGTCATTCCTCAGATTGATGTGTTTACCGACAACGGTTATACCAAGGAAGAAATGAAGATGTACCACGAGACACAAAAAATCATGCATTCCGATGTAGAAGTTAGCGCCATGTGTGTTCGTGTTCCCGCTTTACGCGCGCATTCCGAAAGTGTTTGGGCCGAAACAGAAAAACCTATCAGCGTGGAAGAAGCCCGTGCAGCTTTTGCGTCAGCACCGGGAGTTGAATTAATGGACAATCCTGCAGCGAAAGAATATCCAATGCCCTTGTTTCTTTCCGGAAAAGATCCCGTACATGTAGGTCGAATTCGCAAAGACATTTCAAATCCAAACGGTATTACTTTCTGGTGTGTCAGCGACCAGATCAAAAAAGGAGCAGCACTCAATGCCGTGCAAATAGCCGAATATCTGATTGCAGAAAAGAATATTTAATCGAACTTTATTACGCTGAATAAGAAAAATAATTCAGCTTTTTATAAATTTAAAAGCTGACTTCGATGCTATTCGAAGTCAGCTTTTTTCTTGGAATATTTCCGGATAATATTATATTTCCATTTTCAAATTCCGGCACGAACATTTTATTTCAAAGGATAAAGAAACTAAATAATGAGACTGAAATATCAAGAGAGTCTAAACTTATAAAGTTTAACGGGTAAGTCCTAACTATTTTATAACTTTGCAACCCAAAACATTAAACATTAAATTGATGTTATAATGTCACTTTCTTAAAAAAGTAAATTCTAATATTCTTCGATAGGCAATCGCTAAATGATTAAATAATAAAATCTGGGCCAATTGTAAATCGTAAATCAGTAAATTGTAAATAAAAAATATGGATTTTAAATACGACGTTATCGTCATAGGTGCGGGACATGCAGGGAATGAAGCAGCTACCGCAGCCGCAAATATGGGTTCAAAAACCCTGCTCATCACCATGGATATGAATAAAATTGGCCAGATGAGTTGCAACCCTGCTGTGGGAGGCATTGCAAAAGGACAAATAGTTCGTGAAATCGACGCTTTGGGTGGCTATATGGGCATCGTCACTGACCACAGCGCCATACAATTTCGCATGCTGAACCGATCAAAAGGACCGGCTATGTGGAGTCCACGCTCTCAAAGCGACCGGCATCAATTTATTCAGGAATGGATAAAAACCGTTTCCAACACCAATAATCTGTTTATCTGGCAAGATACCGTGAAAGAACTGGTCATTGAAGATGGCGTAATTACAGGGTTAAAGTCAGCCCTGGGAGTTCACTTTCATGCAAAATCTGTCGTGCTCACCGCAGGAACATTCCTGAGTGGGAAGCTTCATATTGGGAAAAATCAACTGACAGGTGGCCGCATTTCGGAGCCGGCTTCGTTTGGAATTACAGAACAACTCAAATCCATCGGCTTTTCAACCGATAGGATGAAGACCGGAACGCCCTGCCGGCTGGATGGAAGAAGCATCGATTTCAGCAAAATGACCGAACAGGAAGGGGAAGATGACTTCCATAAATTCTCATTTTTGGAAGAATCGAAGCGGGAATTGAAACAAATGAGTTGTTGGATTACCAATACGAATGAAAAAACGCATGCAGAAATAAGGAAAGGAATTGAATTTTCTCCCCTTTTTAACGGACAGATCCAAAGTATAGGCCCACGATATTGCCCAAGTATTGAAACAAAAATCGTTACTTTCGCCGATAAGTTGTCTCACCAGTTATTTTTAGAACCCGAAGGAGTGGATTCCCGGGAATTTTATGTCAACGGATTTTCCTCTTCGCTCCCACTCGAGACGCAGATTGCAGCCATACAAACCATAGTTGGGCTCGAAAATGCTCAGCTCTTTCGTCCTGGTTACGCAATCGAATATGACTTTTTTGATCCGACTCAACTAAAACATACGCTCGAAACTAAACGGATTAAGAATCTTTTCTTCGCAGGTCAGGTCAACGGAACCACAGGATATGAAGAAGCCGGTGGCCAGGGATTGATTGCAGGCATCAATGCACACATCAATTGTCATGGAGGAAGTGAATTTACACTGGCCCGGAACGAAGCATATATTGGTGTTTTGATTGACGATTTAGTTACAAAGGGCGTAGACGAACCATACCGAATGTTTACTTCCCGCGCCGAATACCGCTTGCTCCTTCGCCAGGATGATGCGGATATGCGCCTTACTGAAAAAGGATATGCTATCGGTTTGGCAACAAAAAACCGGTATGATCAGCTCCAGACTAAAAAAGCAGTGCAGGAAAAACTGACTGATTTTATAAAAAACACTTCGATAAAACCAAATGAGATCAATGATTTTCTGGTAACGCGCGATTCTTCGGAGTTGAAACACGGGTGCAAATTGGCCGATCTGCTGCTTCGCCCTCAACTTGGAATCCTCGATTTAGCAAAAGCTGTGCCCGGATTGCAGGAAGAAATTGATTCCATCGGACCGCGAAAGGAAGAAATAATTGAAGCTACGGAAGTCCTATTAAAGTACGAGGGCTATATTGTACGCGAAAAACTGATTGCCGAAAAGCTGCAACGACTGGAGAATGTAATCATAAGCGGACGCATAGATTATTCAACCGTCAATTCATTATCAACCGAGGCAAGGCAAAAACTAAGCAGAATTGATCCGGAGACAATCGGGCAAGCCAGCAGAATTCCGGGCATTTCACCAAGCGATATAAACATATTGCTGATCATGCTGGGGAGATAATTCGGGTTATAAACAGAACATGTAATTGTTCCACGTGAAACAATTTATCAAATTAACGGCATTTCATCTACTGGGAAACAATAATAAATTTCTATCCGAATCAATTTAAAAAGGCAGTAGAAAAAAAAGTACAAAATTACGATGTATAGAATTAGGTCCAAGCGGGTTTATATTGGTTACCGATTGAAGGAAAAAACACGTTCCTTCCCAAAATTGGAAATAACAAATTCAGGCAAATGCAATCAAAGCATATCATTTTTTTTCAAATTTTGATATTTAATCAACGATATACAACCCATAGCGACAGTTTCAAAGATAAACACTCTTAACAAAACAAGACCTTTGTTCCACGTGGAACAACACAACTAACCATTATGAAATCGGAAAACAAATTAAAAGAACAGGTTAATGCGCTGCCGGAAAAACCGGGGATTTACCAGTATTTTAATATAAACGACGAGATCATCTACGTAGGGAAAGCCAAAAATTTAAAGAAGCGGGTTACCTCCTATTTCAATAAAATACATGATGCAGGTAAGACGAATGTGTTGGTGAAAAATATAGCTTCCTTAAAATACATAGTTGTAGATAGCGAAGAAGATGCCTTATTACTTGAGAATAATTTTATCAAACAATATCAGCCACGCTACAATGTATTGCTGAAAGACGGTAAAACTTATCCAAGTATTTGTATAACCAATGAGCCTTTTCCTCGCATTTTCAAAACAAGAAATATATTTAAAAACGGAGCTACCTATTTCGGACCATACAGTTCAAACTATACCCTGAATTCTTTGCTTGAAATAGTACACGACCTTTTCCCAATTCGTACATGCAAGCTGCCGTTGACAAAAGAAAATATACAAGCGAATAAATTCAAGGTTTGTTTGCAATATCATATTCATAAATGTAAGGGCCCCTGCGAAGGGAAAGAAACGGAAGAAGAATACCGCCAGAACATTCAACAGATTCAACAAATAATTAAAGGTGACGCAAACGAGATAAGCAAAATTTTGCTGGAGAAAATGCAACAATTAGCTGCAGAATATAAATATGAAGAAGCTCATTTAATCAAACAAAAATATGATTTGATTGAAAATTACAAATCAAAATCTATTATTGCAAACAGTGTTGTTGAGGATACCGATGTCTTTGCTTACGATGAAAATGAAAGCGCAGCCTACGTTAATATTCTTCGTATTTCAAAAGGTTCGATTGTGCAGGGTTACACGATAGAATACAAAAAGCGGTTAGACGAAGAAAAAGAAGAATTACTATCATTGGCCATCGTAGAATTGAGAGAACGTTTTAATAGTAATTCTAAGGAAATTTTGGTTCCCTTTGAAATTGATTTTCCAATTAAAGGTGCAACAATAAGTGTCCCTCAACGGGGCGACCGTAAAAAACTGCTGGATCTTTCCTTGCAAAATGTAAGGCAATATAAGTTTGATCAATTAAAACAGGCAGAAAAACTGAACCCCGATCAACGCAGTATGCAATTGTTGAAAAGCATTCAGGAATTACTCCATCTGGATAAGCCACCAATGACCATCGAATGTTTTGATAATTCCAATATTTCAGGAACCGATGCTGTGGCAGCTTGCGTAGTATTCAAAAAAGCAAAACCTTCGAAGAAGGATTACCGTAAATATAATATCAAAACGGTTGTTGGTCCTGACGATTATGCATCGATGAAAGAAGTGGTGCGTCGCCGATATACCAGAATGCTAAATGAAGAAAGCCCTCTACCCGATTTAATTATTGCCGATGGTGGAATTGGTCAAATGGAAGTGATCAGACAAGTGATAGAAGATGAGTTAAAAATTAACATTCCGATAGCCGGACTGGCCAAAGACAGCAAGCATCATACCCGCGAACTTCTTTTTGGTTTTCCTCCAAAAGAGATCGGATTGAAACCGACAGATATACTTTTTAAATTACTTGCCAACATGCAGGAAGAAGTACACCGGTTTGCCATCACTTTCCACCGGGACAAGAGAAGTAAAACTCAGATTGCTTCAGAACTGGATTCTATACCGGGAATAGGAGAAAAAACAAAAAATGAATTGATAACGCACTTTAAGAGCGTAAAACGAGTCAGAAGCGCAACATTGGAAGAACTTGTCAAAGTAGCGTCAAATAGCAGAGCAGCAATCATTTACAACTACTTTCATGCTGATTTAAAGCCCTGAGAATCGTTTAAAATAAAACAACTACCCCGATAGCAGGGATTAGGGTAAGGAAAAACGCTTATCTTTGCACAAAAAACAGAAGCAAGAAATTAAAAGCAAGGAGTAAGCAAAAAATTAGAGAAAATTTCTATTCGTTGTACTTGCTCCTTACTTCTTGCTTCTTACCTCTTAATTAAAATATATGACAACATTTGAAATTCATTCCCTCAAAACTATAAATAAAACCGCTCAACAATTTATTAACCAAATTGGCGATCGTACCGTTTTTGCATTCAACGGAAAAATGGGTGCGGGAAAAACAACTTTCATAAAATCCATCTGCGAAGTGATGGGTGTGAAAGAAACGGTGAACTCTCCCACTTTCTCAATTGTTAATGAATATGAAGCCGCAGATGGTCGCATCATTTTTCATTTCGATTGTTACCGGATTAACAAAATCCAGGAAGCGCTCGATTTGGGAGCCGAAGAATATTTGTACAGTGGAAAACTTTGCTTTATCGAGTGGTCGGAAAATATTGCTCCTATCCTACCCGACTCAATCGTAAATGTGGATATTGAGGAAACAGAAAATGGAAAAAGACAAATCGTTATTCATTAATACTTGCTGTGCGATATAAAAAAAAGATATTTGCTAAGCGATATTATATTGAAAATAGATATTAAAAAAAAGATATTAGCTACGCGATATTATTAAAAGATATTAGCTGCGCGATATTATAAAGAGATATTAGCTTCGCGATATTAATAATAGATATTTGCTGCGTGATATAAAAAAAAGATATTTGCTGCGCGATATTATTAAAACATATTAGCGGCGAGATATTATTTAAAGATATTATCTGCGAGATATTATTCGTCATCATCACCGGGCATTTTATATCTTTGGAAATCTCTTATTTTAATCTGTGTAAATCATTATTTAAATCAATGTAAATCAATTATATTTAAATGAAGAAAAAGAAGAAAAGTTCCATCATGGAACAGGTAAAGGCCTCGCGAAAGCAAAGCCGTGATGAAGAAATTCAGACACATGGGAAATCGATTAATTATCGAAAAGTTATGGCAACAAAAAAGCAATATAACCGAAAAAAAAATAAGGCAGACGATGAGGTTCTGCCTTATTTTGTTTTACTAAAGAGACAATGCACGCATCCTCTCCTAATTTTATAAAAATTATTACCAGATTGAAACCCTTTTCTCAACCGGAATAAACATTGGATCACCGGCTTTAATTCCAAAAGCATCGTACCAGGCTGCAATCTGTGGTAAAGCACCGTTCACACGCCATCTGCCCAATGAATGCGGATCAGATTTGGTAAGCACTAAGATCTCTTCAGGACGAATATTTCCGGCCCACACATTGGCATAGGATAAAAAGAACCGTTGTTCAGGTGTAAATCCTCCCATTGTTTGAAGTGGTTCAGCAGCAGTTGCATTCTTAAATGCCTGGTATGAAACCTGCAGACCTCCATGATCGGCAATGTTTTCACCCAGTGTGAATTTACCATTACCTTGAACTCCGGGAGCAACAAGAATAGAATCGAAGAAATTGGCCATAACTAAAGCACGTGCATCAAATTTCTTACCATCTTCGGCTGTCCACCAGTCTTTCAGATTCCCTTCCTTATCGTACTGACGACCCTGATCATCGAAACCATGCGTCATTTCATGACCAATGACTACACCAATGGCACCGTAATTGAAAGCATCATCCGCTTTCATATCAAAGAATGGATATTGTAAAATACCAGCAGGGAAACAGATTTCGTTCGTTGAAGGATTGTAGTAGGCGTTAACAGTTTGCGGAGTCATCAACCATTCCGATTTATCAACTTTCTTACCGGCTTTTGCAAACATGTATGCACTTTCAAAATTGCTGGCACGTTGAATATTGGCCCAATAAGTATCTTTTTCAACCTTTAATTTTGAATAATCTCTCCATTTATCAGGGTATCCTATTTTGACATAAAACGAATTTAATTTCTCCAATGCCTTTACTTTAGTGGAATCTCCCATCCAGGCCAATCCCTGAATTCTCTCTCCGAGAGACTTTTGAAGGTTATCAACAAGTTTCAACATGCGTTCTTTTGCCTCAGCAGGAAAATACTTTTTCACGTACATTTGTCCTACGGCTTCACCCAGCGAACCATCTACACTTCCTACCGCACGTTTCCAGCGTGGCTTTTGTTCTTTTTTTCCTGATAATGTCTTACCATAAAAATCGAAGTTCTGGTCGCTTAAATCGTCGCTTAAGTACGAAGCGGATCCATCTATCAGTTTCCATTGCAAATAGGCAATTTGGGCAGCTAATGGCTCAGTTTCGATAATTTTACCGGCTTCAACTAAAGATTCAATTTGAGATACACTTACATCTTTCGTTTTCTTTAATCCAAGGGTTGCAAAATAAACATTCCAATCGATAGCGGGTACCAGTTTTTGCAAGTCCGCAAAGCTCATTTTATTATAATTGGCATGTGGATCCCTCAATTTAACCTGATCGTAAGCAGCTGTTGCCAATCGTGTTTCGATAGTCATTACAGATTCCATATTCTTTTGTGCATCGGCATGCTTAAATCCAACCAATTCGAACATTTTTACAACATGTAATTTGTATTTATCACGAATTTCTTTGGTGTGGGCATCGTTATCAAGGTAATATTCACGTTCCCCCAGGCTGATTCCACCCTGATAGGTTTGAACCAGATACATTGAGCTATTCATCGGATCGGCATCAACATAAACTGCAAAAAATGGTGTCAGTCCCGACATCAACATCCCGGGAAGTAATTTTGATAATTCTGAAGTTTGTTTTATGGAAGCTAATTTTGTCAAATCTGCCTTTAGTGGTTTGTAACCATCGGCATTTAATTTGGTACTGTCCATGGCCATATTGTACAAATCACCGATCTTTTGTTCAACAGATCCATTTGCAGCAGGAACTGCGGCTATTTCAGTAATCAAACCTTTCAACTGCATGCGGTTATTTTCGGCCAGTTTGTCAAAACTACCAAACCGCGAATACTCTCCCGTGAGGGGATTATTCATCATCCACCCACCACAGGCATACTGGTAAAAGTCATCGTGAGGTGATACCATGGTATCTAAATTAGCAAAATCGATACCGGCCTGATTCGCCACATCTTTTTTGCTGTTGCAAGCTGTTGTCATAAGCGCTAATGCAATAATTGGGATTAATAGTTTTTTCATATTTAAAATAAATTTGAATTTTATAATTGAAAATGATAACATTAAAAACATAGTTCGGGTTCATGAACTGAATCGATAATTTTAAATAGCTCCTCCAGCGTAGCAGCACGAAGCATGGCAATGCGGGTTTCCTTAAAGTTTGGTATGCCTTTGAAAACAGGCGTAGAAGCTAAATGACGACGTGTATGAATGATACCCCGGCGTTCATCAAGGAATTCAATAGCATCCAGTGTTTGTTGTTTTATAATTGCTTTTTGTTCTTCAAATGTGAGTGGATTCATTTTAGTGCCGTATTGCAGATAATGCTTCATTTCTGCAAAAACCCAGGGTTTGCCAATCGATGCCCGTCCCACCATAATGGCATCAATCCCATAACGGTCGAAACATTCGGCAGCGCGTTCGGGTGTAGTTACATCACCGTTACCGATGATTGGAATATGGATGCGCGGATTATTCTTCACCTCACCTATCATGGTCCAGTCGGCATCACCTTTATACATTTGGGAACGGGTGCGACCATGAATGGCCAATGCAGCAATACCACAGTCCTGAAGTCTCTCAGCCAATTCCACGATTACTTTACTGTCCTCATCCCACCCCAAACGGGTTTTTACGGTTACTGGTAAGTTCACAGCCTTCACTACTTCGGAAGTTATCTGAAGCATTTTGGGTAAATCTCGTAACAGCCCCGCTCCTGCCCCTTTGCCGGCGACTTTTTTCACCGGACACCCGAAATTCAAATCAATAATATTGGGTCGAGATTCTTCTGCAATTTTGGCGGCTTCTGCCATGGCTTCCGGCTCACGACCGTATAATTGAATGGCAACAGGACGCTCAGCATCTGAGATAGCCAATTTTTGTTCTGTTCGTTTCACACTGCGAATCAGTGCATCTGCCGAAATAAACTCTGTATAAACCATATCCGCTCCGAAACGTTTACACAACAGACGAAAAGCAGGATCGGTAACATCCTCCATGGGGGCTAAAAAAAGCGATTTATCGGGAAAGTCTATGTTTGAAATCTTCATGTTTATGCAAAAATGGAGTGCAAAGGTAGGAAATAATTGACAATTTGTTCGTTAAGAATTAGTAAGCATAGAAAAAATAAAAATTGGATTTATGTATTTCAGCCAAAAATTTGTATTTTTGTAAATATCAACATCAAATATTTTCCTCAGTATGAAACAAACAACTCAAACACTAACCCGTAAAACCAAAAAAAAATCCGGTATAAAACGTTTCAGGGAGTTATTGCGCGACAGTGCTTTTATTCTTTTAGGTATTGTATCAGCCAGTTTCGGATTAAAAGGTTTCTTATTGCCCAATGCGTTTATCGACGGAGGTGTGACTGGAATTTCGCTTATTATGACAGAAGTGACAAAAATTCCTTTTTCCTTTTGGCTGGTGGGATTAAACATCCCATTTATAATAATGGCTTTTTCAACCATCAACCGTCAATTTGCAGTAAGAACTTTTATAGCTATTATTATACTTGCTTTTACGGTTCATTTTATTCCTTTTCCATTAATTACTGACGACAAATTACTGATAGCCGTTTTTGGTGGCTTCTTTTTGGGTTTGGGAATAGGATTGGCCATTCGTGGTGGATCTGTAATTGATGGAACAGAAATTTTGGCAGTCTATATTGGCCGTAAAACTGAACTGACTATCGGTGATGTAATTTTAATATTCAACGTGGTGATTTTTATGGTGGCAGCTTACGTTTTTTCTGTTGAAATAGCACTATATGCAATCCTGACTTATTTAGCAGCTTCAAAAACCGTTGATTTTATTGTATCAGGTATTGAGGAATATGTAGGGGTCACCATTATATCTGATAAACATGAAGAAATCAGGATGGCTATTATCGAAAAATTAGGAAGAGGATGCACACTTTATTACGGTAAAAAAGGATATGCTAAAAGGGGCGAAACTTTGAAGAAAACTGATATTGTATATACCTTGATTACCCGGTTGGAACTTTCAAAATTAAAAACAGAAGTTGATTTAATTGATAAAGACGCGTTTATTGTAATGCACAATATTAAAGATGTTAAGGGTGGAATGATTAAAAAAAGACCAATGCAATAAAAATATACTTTTTCAATGCACTTTTGTATTAATAAATAAAGCACTTATGAAATTCTTATCAAATAAAAAACCAGGGTACAGAAATATAAATGAAGCACCTGAGTTCTACAACCCGGTGCTAAATAGATTGCAATTAGAAAAAAGGATAATGACAGAATCCGAATTAGTTAAAGAAGATTCTATGAACGTTCTTAAAAAAAATAAAAAAATTGATTTTAGTATATAAGATTGGATTCTCAATATGCTAAGAAGTAAAGATTTTCGGTTCAATAACGTTTTGTATAGGTAAATATCTTAAAATTACAAACACATAGCTACACATAGTCATAAACAGGGTCAATATAGGAAACAAGACATAGAAACACATAGCTATTATTTTTTTCGCAAAAAATAAAAGGAAGAGAAGTTTAATTAATACATTTATAGGTAAATAACTCACCTGTTTTGCTATGTGTTCTTTTTTTTTATCGTGAAATTAGTGCCCTGATACTACCGGGGCTATGTGTGTATTCCACTTTGTATTACTATGTGTCCATTTCTTAATTGCAAATTGAACTAAAAATAATTACCCACCTTTTTCGTTATAGAGCCAGTTTTACTAAGCCTAAAAAATTTATTCAGTATTAAATATCATTTACCTATCTTTGTAGTACAATTTAACTATAATACAATGAAAAAATTTATCCCTGTATTTTTTTTATTATTTTTCATACATAGTATTCACGCTCAAACAGTAAAGTATTCGCCAGCCTGGTTTGGACCCAACGCCAATCCGGTTCCTGAGTTTACTGATGCAACGATTCCTGCAAAAACAACGCTGAGCTTAATGGGTGATTATTATTTTGGATTTGGCGACCAAACGCGGAATGCTTATTTTAAAGTGGAAGTTCCGCTGCTATCCGAACGGGTGTCATTGAAAGTATGGACATCGCTATTCGAGCACTATCAGGTAAGCGATGAACTAAGTGCGGAAAGAAATATGCTGAATGGAAATACTTCGGGAAATGCGGGTGGCGATTTTTATGTTCAAACCAGAATGTTGATTTTGAAGGAGAAAAAATATGCCCCAAATATCATTCTAAACAGCACTTTGAAATCCGCATCGGGAACAAATTTTGGTGAAAGAAGATATTTTGACACGCCCGGATATTATTTTGATGCTGAGATAGGAAAGTCATTTTTTACAAAGAATAATTTTATCAGCGAAATTAGAACAGTGGTTAATCTGGGCTTTATTTGCTGGGAAACAACTAATAGTATGCAGGATGATGCTCCAATGTACGGTGGAAAAATCATTGTTGGGAATCCTATCTGGAAACTGGAAAACTCGCTTTCAGGCTATTGGGGATGGATACATACTCATCCTAATTACAGCAGCGATTATGGTGATGCACCATTAGTTTACGCAGCGAAATTTACAATACTGGGAGGTTATATGGATTATTTTGCACAATATCAATACGGAGTAAGGAATTTTCCTTACCACCAAATCAGGGTAGGTATCAGTTTCCCGATTGACAAGTTGACACCGAAATATTGAAGACCCCCAACCCCTAAAGGGGAGTTTAGGGTTAGAGCAGTTTTGAAATAAAATACTAAAAATGGAAATTAAAAAACATATAGACGAAAGTAACTCAGTTCCCCTTCAGGGGTTAGGGGTAGATTCAATTGAAATCATGGCTCCAGCCGGTTCTTGGGAAAGTTTATCGGCAGCAATTAAGGCTGGTGCCGATTCGGTTTATTTTGGCATCGAAAAATTAAACATGCGCAGTAAATCGAGCAGCAATTTTACCACCGACGATTTACGTAAAATTGTAAGCATTTGCAAAGAAAATAATGTAAAAAGCTATCTTACAGTCAATATAATTATTTATGACGGTGATTTAGAATTGATGCGCGAAATTATTGACGTGGCTAAAGAAGCTGAAGTTTCGGCCATTATTGCTTCGGATGTAGCGGCTTTAATGTATGCAAACAGCATAGGCGTTGAAGTTCATTTATCTACACAATTGAATATTTCGAATGTGGAAGCGTTGAGGTTTTACGCACAATTTGCTGACGTTGTTGTGTTGGCGCGTGAACTGAATATGGATCAGGTTGCTGAAATTTATCATTGCATTGAAAACGAAAAAATTACGGGTAAATCGGGTAATCCCATCCGCATAGAAATGTTCTGTCATGGTGCGCTTTGCATGGCCGTATCTGGAAAATGTTATCTGAGTCTGCATGCACAGAATGTTTCGGCTAACCGGGGTGCCTGTACACAAATTTGCCGCAGATCCTATTCGGTTAAAGATAAGGAAACCGGCAACGAACTCGATATTGAGAACGAATATATCATGTCGCCCAAAGATTTGAAAACCATCAGCTTTGTTGATGTCATGCTGGAGTCGGGTGTACGGGTTTTCAAAATTGAAGGACGGGCGCGCAGTGCAGAATATGTAAAAACGGTGGTCAGTTGCTACAAAGAAGCCATCGAATCGTGCCTGGATGGAACATTTACGGAAGAAAAAGTAGCTGCATGGGATATTCGCCTGAGTAAAGTTTTCAACCGTGGTTTTTGGGACGGCTATTATCTGGGACAAAAACTGGGTGAGTGGAGTAAAAACTATGGTTCTGGAGCAACGCATACCAAAATGTATGTTGGAAAATGCACCAATTATTTTGGGAAACTGGGCGTGGCTGAATTTCTTCTGGAATCACAGTATTTATCGGTTGGCGACGAAATACTTATTACCGGCGAAACAACCGGCGCTTACGAAGATACGGTGAATGAAATCAGGGTAGAACTTAAACCGGTAGATAAAGTAGAAAAAGGTACCAGCTTCTCATTGAAAACCAACGAATTGATACGGAGAAATGATAAGTTGTATAAGATAGTACCCCAAACCCCTAAAGGGGCTTAAAGAAAAGGGCGGTACAAATTCTACTTTTATTTATTTATAAAATCAATGGCCATTTTCAATGCTTTTGTTGATTCAGGAATAGGGAAAATAACCCAATCGTGTTGCATTTCAGGAAACTCATGAAAAGTAAAATTACCATAGCTTTTCGATTTTTCTTGTAGTTTTTTACAATCCGGATAAAACAACTCATGCGTTCCATAAAAAACCAGGGTTTCACCTAAACCATCTAATTTTCCATGGATTGGTGAGAGCAAATAATTACGCACATCATCGCCTCCAGCATATTTTTTTCCGGCAGCTATAAGTCCTTGTAAAGGAAGTAATTTGTCAACAAATTCCTGGTTTTTAATTTCCGGATTTTGCATGGAAAGATCGAGCCATGGAGAAAACAAAATGTTTTTAATGGGTTGAATGGCTGCTTTATCATCCATTAATTTTTGGGCAAAAGCCAAAGCCAGTCCTCCACCTGCAGAATCACCCATAAAAATAAATCGATCGTCAGGATATTGTTTTATTAGTATGTTGTATGACAGCTGGACCATTTCAAAAGTCCTTTTATAAGTAAATTCCGGTGCTAAAGGATAATCAATATAGCTTACTTTGCAATTGCCATTTTTTACTACATTTTCAACTATTTTCCAATGCATGGAACTTCCTTCCAAAAGATATGCACCTCCATGAAAATATAAAACATGCATACCGGTCACTTCGGTGTTTTGTTGAACGGTAACGACTGATTTATCCAAAATTTTAAATTCAGAAACTTGAAATGTGTTTTTTAAGTGTTTTTTAATAAGAAGTTTATTTGATCTTACCGGATTCAAGAATGATTTTTCTACCCATTTTTTGGAATTTGAAATTACTAAAAAATAAGTTATTAATTTTGCCTGAGTTGACATGATGTTTTTTATTTAATGTATCAACATGGCTGATATATTGTTATTTTAAAATTTAAATAGTTCAAATAAAGTAATTTATCTAATAATTTAAATAAGTCGGATGGCAACTCATTTTCATATTACTTCTTAAATCGAACATCCATTTTTTAAATGCCGGTGGACCGAATTTGGCATCTACATTGTTGGAATATCCAAATCCTTCCTTTGGGATAAAAAGCATTTTGGTATCTAATTTTTTGTTTTTATTCTCATCGTGAATATAATTAAAAGCATATTTACCGTTTTTCAGATTTTCAAGTATTATAACGCATTTTTTATTCGTAATGTCACTGGTTCCTATTATTAAACTCTTTTGATTCTGATCAAAAAGTTCATACAATACATTTCCATTATCATTCCTTAAACCCTTAATCTCAATTGTCAATGAATATTGAGATAATAATTTTATTGGAATGAAAATGAATAAAATAACTATATATAATAATGGTGATTTCATAGTTTTATATTTTAAATATTATGTTTTATGGGTTTCGCAGCTAAATGAACCTCAATATTAATTACAAATGAAACTGTTAGTATCTCCAGTTTTTAAAAATATAAATCTACCTCCTCTTACGGAGCATTAGAACCCCATTCCGTATCATAAACCGATAAAGCCCGGAATAACTTCCAAAACCCAGGCGCCTGTATATTTTTTTTAAATCTTTATTGCTTTCAGCAAGATCATTGGCCATAAGGATGATAAACTCAGTTGAAAAATCTGTAAAATTCTCACCGGTCAGTGTTTGAATGGTAAAGCAAAATTCGGTAGGGGTTACACCAAGTTTTTCAGCATGATATCCGGTTGTATGAAAACCATGTTGATACAGATTTGTCACAAATATATCGAGAAAACCGCAACCGGTGAGGTTGAAAGCAATTAGCGGTATGTTATTCTTATCTTTCTCCGAAACATTAAAATGTTCTTTTATACCGGAGTAAAGTTCGGCCGGTTTATATTGACGAAATACTGGTCCCATAAGTGTTGATTTATAGAATATTGATTCGCAAATATAGTATAATTATTTTGATTCTATTAAAAAATGCAAAGAAATATTGCAACCTATATATCCGGCACAGTAAAAAGGCTATAAAATACTATCAATAATATATTTAGTGCAATTAAAAATAATAATAATAATGTCGATAATATCCAGGCGCAATAAAAATGTAATTGAAAATTGTCATTAATATATCAGGCACAATAGAATAAATATTTCAGCTGCCAATAATATATCAGGCGCAATAAAATAAATATTTTTATTGTCAATAATATATCAGGGGCAATAGAATAAATATTTCTGCTGCCAATAATATATCAGGGGTAAGAAAATAAATATTTTTATTGTCAATAATATATCAGGCGCAATATAATAAATATTTATGTTACCAATAATATATCAGGGGTAAGAAAATAAATATTTTTATTGTCACTAATATATCAGGCGCAATATAATAAATATTTATGTTGTCAATAATATATCAGGCGCAAGAAAATAAATATTTATATTGTCAAGAATATATCAATGACAAGAAAATGAAATATGAGTATTGCTGATAATATTTCAGGCATGAGAAAAATAAATATTAATATTTTCAATAATATATCATGCACAACAAAAATATAAAATTATATTGTCAATAATACATTTAGTATCAAATATAGTATATATAATGATTTGCTAAATATATGATTTACAATAATAAGAAAAATATATACAGAGAAAAATATCAAAGGCAATGAATTGAAATAAAAATATTGCTATGGAATAATTTACGACAATGAAAATAAAAAAAAATACCGGCTAAAATGCTTTGATCATTTTAGCCGGTAAAAATTTTTTATCCCCCTATAAAGATTAGAGGTCTTAACTCAATTCCAACATTCTTAAAATTGGTTTTACTGCTTTCACTCTTACCGCTTCGTCAATTAAAATTTCAGGAGTTTCGTTCAATAAGCAATTATACAATTTTTCCAGGGTATTTAAACGCATAAAATTACATTCGTTGCAGGCGCAGGTACTGTCATTGGGTGGTACCGGAATAAATTCCTTCGTCGGGTTTTTCTTCTGCATTTCATGTAAAATTCCCGATTCGGTTGCCACTAAAAATGATTGTTTATCCGAAGCAGTAGCATAATTAAGCAAAGCCTGCGTGCTTCCAATAAAATCGGCCATCAGTAAAACGGTTTGTTTACATTCGGGATGTGCCAACACCAAAGAACCGGGATGTTCCGATTTTAATTTCAGCAACTTTTCAACAGAGAATTGCTCGTGTACATGGCATGCTCCGTCCCATAGTAACATCGACCGTCCGGTCACACTGTTGATATAATTTCCCAAATTTCGGTCCGGACCAAAAATTAATTTCGCATCTTTGGGGAACGAATCCACAATTTTCTTTGCATTGGTAGAAGTCACCACCACATCGGTAAGTGCTTTAACGGCCGCTGTGGTATTCACGTAAGAAATAACTGTATGGTCGGGGTGAGCCCTGGTAAATGCCTCAAATTGGTCCGCAGGACAGCTGTCGGCCAAAGAACAACCGGCATTCATGTCGGGAATCAGTACTTTTTTGGAGGGAGAAAGAATTTTGGCTGTTTCGCCCATAAAATGAACGCCGCAAAGCACGATGATATCCGCATCGGTTTTAGCTGCCCATTGAGCCAATGCAAGACTGTCACCGACATTATCGGCTATGTCCTGTATATCGCCCATTTGGTAGTAGTGAGCCATGATCACGGCATTCTTTTCCTTTTTGAGTTGATTGATGGCTGCTATAAGTTGAGTTTTGTCCATTTTCAAAGTTTTCAAATTTATATTTATATTATTCTTTTTAATTTTTAAAAAAAACTTTATGAAGATAATAATAGACTGTTAGTTTGGTTGATAAAAATATTGAGAAAAACTTGTATAATTCTTTATTAAAAAACGGCAGGCAGATATAAACAATTCAGAATGTATCATTCTACTCAAAACAAGAAAATTACATACTTTATCAACATATGGTTAATAACCGCAAAGTTAGAAAGTTTTTATGAAAGGTGGTGCTGATAAGCTGATAAAACAGGTTAAAAAAAAGCTATTAAAAATATGCTAACTATTTTGGTGGTATCAAAACAATCGATAAGAGAATATGGTTTTCATATTTCAAAATAAAGTTGTAATATTTCTTTCCAATGTTATTAGTAAGTTTTCAACAGCTTGTTGATAGGATATGAGAAAGTGAAATGAAACAAAGAAATTAAAAAAAAGAACCGGAGATTTGTTATCGCCGGTTCCTTATATATCGCTGATTTTGTTGTTAATACAATAATCCAACCACCCACAGACTTATTTTTGCAGGCAAGCGGTTAAATAACCAGCAAATAACTTTATAGGAAAAGCCGGGGATGACAATTATATTCATTTTTTTACGGCTAAGCTGATTGACCATGGCGCGGGCTATTACATCGGGCGACATGCCGTTTTGTTCATCTTTCTCCATTTTACCTACCGATGACATCATTTTTTTATTATAAACCGATCCTGATGACTGAGAAGCGACGGTATACTTGCGGGCAGCGGTAAAATCAGTTTTGGTATCGCCCGGGAGTATAATACAACACTGAATGCCGAATGGTTTTACTTCCAGTGCCAATGCCTGCATAAAGATGAGCAATGCCGATTTTCCGGCAGAATAAAATGCCTGAAAAGGAATGGGAACAATGGCAGCAACAGATGAAGTAGTGATTATTTTTCCGTAACCCTGTTTGCGGAAAACCGGAAGACAAGCCTGAATGGTTTTCACGGCACCAAAGAAATTTGTTTCGAATTGATATTTCACTTCTTCCGACGAGCTGTCTTCAACTGAGCCGGCAATGCCATTCCCTGCGTTACTAATGACAGCATCCAGACGCCCGTTCTCTTTTAAAATTTGAGCAACCACCGATGCAATCTCAGTCTCGTTGTTTACATCCATTTTGACAGGTATCAACTCCCCTGTACCGTTTTTGGCTTTTTGAGCAATTCCACCCCGACGCGATGCTGCATAAACCCGTATACCTTTGTTCATTAGCTGTAGGGCAGCGGCAAGTCCAATACCGGCACTGGATCCGGTTATTAATACTACTTTTGTTTGCATATTAGCTTGGTTAAAAATTCCGACGCAAAGATACATATTATAAAAATGAATCTTAATTATTAATTTGAATATATTGAATGAAATAATTGTTACATTTGTACAATGTATTTTTAATGATAGAAAAATGAAGGTTTTAGTTACCGGAGCAAATGGATTTTTAGGACACCGGGTTGTGATGGAATTGTTATACCGCAAACTACAAGTCAGGATTATAGTACGCCATACCGGGGATATTCATTTCGACCTGAATTTAGTAGAAATTGTGGTAGGAAATTTTACGGACTACAGTAACTTAAAGCAGGCGGCCGAAAGTTGTGATGCCATTATTCATATTGCAGCAGTCACAGCTACCCATTTATTACATTACAGCGATTACAGCAAAATAAATGTGGACGGTACTGCTCAGGTAGTAAAGGTTGCGGAGGAATTAAAAATAAACCGGCTGGTTTTTGTAAGTTCTGCCAATACGATAGGCTATGGTATCGAACAACAGCCTGGCAACGAACGTTCTGTAATTGAATTTCCGTTTTCGGAATCATTTTATGCGCGGAGTAAAGCAGTGGCTGAGCGCCTTGTGAAAGATGCCTCCAAAAAACAAAATCAACATTTCGTGATTGTTAATCCCAGCTTTATGCTTGGTGCGTATGATCCCAAACCAAGTTCGGGCAAAATACTGATAATGGGTTATAAACGAAAACTACTGTTTATACCAAAAGGAGGAAAAAACTTTGTAGCAGTGAACGATGTGGCAGTGGTTGTTTGCAATGCCCTGACGATGGGACAAAATGGTGAACGCTATCTGGCTTCAGGTGTAAATCTCTCTTTTAAAGATTATTATACACTCCAAAATCAAGTTGGAGCTTATCGTCAAAAGATTATTGAGTTGCCGGATTTTTTATTTATTTCAATAGGAAAAGCAGGAGATTTAATCAGGAAAGCGGGAATCAAAACTGATCTTTGCAGCATGAACATGCAACAGCTATTGGTAAGGGAGTATTACAATAATCAAAAAGCAAAAGCTGATCTCGGATTGCCTGAAACAGATTTGAAAATAGCTATAAATGAGGCCATAAATTGGTTTAAAGAAAAGAAAATGATATAGAAGCCGAAAGTCTCTCCGACTCCGGTGGTTTTGGTTGTGCACTAATAAAACTATTATTCGATGTCCAATACAAATAGAAAAAAGAATTCATATCTCAATCCCCCAAAGCCCAATTACAGGGGATTGGGGATCCTTTTTTTTCTCTTATTTCTGTTGGCGGATCTTTCGGCCGTCAACAAAGGCAAGAAATTAGAGTCCATTCCATTCGAAATGGCAGGGAGTTTTGTGGTGATTAAGGTCCGGATAAATGATTCTTCGCCCTTGAATTTAATTCTTGATACCGGAATCCGCAATACCATTATCACCGAGTTGTTGCCGGGTGATAAAATTTCGCTCAACTATTCAGATGTTAAAGATTTAATGGGCCTGGGTGGAGGCGGTCGTTTAGGTGCCCTGACAAGTAACTTCAACACCCTGAAGATAGGGAAATTAAGTATTCAACCTAAAACAGTATACGTGTTGCAGGAAGATATTTTCAATCTTTCAAAACGGACAGGTCTAAAAATCAACGGACTGATAGGAGTGGATTTTTTCGAGAATTATGTAGTGGAAATAAATTATTCAAACAAACGAATCCGTTTCTATGAACCTAATTCTTTTCCGGAACCCAAAGGATACGGGATGATTCCAATGACTACAGAAGGTCAGAAAATGTTTGTCCAATTGTCTGTTTTAGAAGCCGACAGCTCGAAAAGAAATGTGAAAATGCTGATCGACACCGGTGCCGAACTGAATGCGTGGTTTCAGTCATTTAAAAAAGAGTCGGTCGGAATCCCGGAAAAAAACTTTTATGGTACGATAGGCCAGGGTCTGAACGGAGAAATTACCGGAAAATTCGGACGCTTACCGGAAATAATAGTCGGAGCATACGGATTGAAAAATTTAATCGTTTCTTTTCCCGATTCGGCAACCATTTCGGACATCATTTTGAATTCGGAACGGGACGGAACGATCGGAAGTCAGCTTTTAAGCCGTTTTAATCTCTTTATCAATTACAATCAAAAGCAGTTTTTTTTCAAGCCAAACGAAAATTTCAGGAAGCGTTCTACCTACAACATTGCCGGAATAGAAATCACTCAAATTATCCCTTTTATACCGCAGGTAGAAGTCTGGCATGTGTGGGAAAAATCTCCCGCTGCATTGGCCGGTGTGCAAATCGGGGATCAGATTATTGAGATTAACGGACAAAAAGCTTTTCAATTCAACATCGCCGAAATAAAAGGGATATTCGAAACGCCTTCCAGACAACCTATAACGCTTACCCTTATGCGGGATGGGAAAGAAATAACGGTAAAAATTGATATGAAGAGTAAAATTTAAAATATTTACATTGCTGTTCGAAATAATGGCATTTAATATTTATATTTTAATGCATGTGAACCGGAAAATAACGAACTAGTGAAATGCTATGATACTACTTGTAAAACATATAAACAGATGCTTGATTATAAGTTTGCTAACCCTAATCATGTGTTTTCCGTTTAGCTTTCAAAATGCTGTTTTTTCTCAAATATCTTTTGATCATTATATTGATGTAGGAAACAACAACGTTTCACAAGGAGTTTATACTGATTTTTCTACCCGGGTTTTGGTGCAGTCCGGCAGTAACAGGGTATCATCGGGAGCCTTATTGTCTTTTTCAAATGCACAAAAAAATATTTTCTCCGCTTATTTTCTCTCTTTTTCCAGGGAAATCTATGAGCGTAATCATCCAATAAATATCGAAGGCTTTTATCTCTGTAAGCCTTTTTCGGAAGATCTGAGAGAATTCAATGTTGGATTTATTGCTGATTACCGCAATAAACATTTTGGGTTTAACCTTGGGTTTAATTCCCGGTTGTATAGTTTTACCCGTGCAGCAAAGCTAAAATATAATATTCCGGATTCTGTAAGCACCCGAGTTTGGGTTCCCATCAATTTGATGTATCAGCTTTCATATTTTCAGCCCCTAAATAAGAAAATGCTACTGGAAGTCCGGGTCACTGATTTTAATACCTACACGATACTGCAGGAAACGAATCCTATGATTCTGACAAAATTCACTTACACTTTGAATGATAAAATTCAATTTTACAGTGAGTTATGTTATATGCAGGCCGGATTATTGAATATTCGGGTGAATTATTTTGGTTACTATTTAAGAGGAGGTGTGCTATGGCAAATAAAATAAAATATTTTAAAGCAAGGCATTTACTCTTACTTTTCCCTGTCTTGTTTTTTTTCAATTGTTATCCGGATGCAGATTTCACCGGATTTATTCGATCAACCGACAGGGTAAACGTTCGTTTTGAACAATCGGACGAGTGGAACAAAAATCATCCGTTTAAAAATCTGGTTGTTAATACAAGTGATTATCAGATTTTGGTGGCAGCCGACAGTCATATTGGTGGTGTGAAAAATTTCAATCTGCTACTCGACGAAGCCAGAAAGCCGGAGAACACAGCTTTTGTCCTGGTAGGTGATATCGTAACGGGCAAAAAAGAAGATTACCTGGTTTTCAAGAATCAATTACCGGATTTCGCAAAATTTCCTTATTTCCTTTTAACAGGAAACCATGATATATATTTCGATGGTTGGAAATTGTTTTACGATTATTTTGGAAGCTCAACCTATTATTTTACGATACAAACACCGGCAGCGAAAGATATTTTCATTTGCCTCGATACCGGTGGCGGGACATTGGGAGACAAACAATTAGCCTGGTTAAAAAACATTCTTTCAACCGAAAGAGACAATCACCGGCATTGTTTCGTTTTTACACATGTCAATTTTTTCAGGAATCGTCACACGGGATCTACAAATCTGTTGGTTCCGGAAATCAACGTGCTGTTGGATTTATTTGTACAGCATCGTGTAAATATGGTTATTACCGGCCATGATCATATTCCGTTCGTACATGTTTTCGGGAATACAACCTACATCACGCTGGCTGCACTGGCTGATTTCGACAGAAATGCCAGTTACCTGAAACTTGGTATAAATGAAGGTAAAACAGGGTATGAATTTATCAGTCTGCAGCCGATAAAATAATATTATTATTACCCGTTGATATAACATTGATACACAAAAAAGAGATGCAGATTACAACTTAATCCGTTTTTTTCAAAGAAAAAGTTATCAACAGTTTGTAGTCTCGAAAAAAAGGTCTATTTTTGCAGTCCAAAACTCCGAGACGGAAAAATAATAACATAAAATACATAGAGCGATGAAAAGGACATTCCAACCTTCTGTTAGAAAAAGAAAAAACAAACACGGATTCCGTGAAAGAATGGCAACAGCAAACGGACGTAGAGTATTAGCTCACCGTCGTGCCAAAGGCAGAACAAAACTTAGTGTTGCAGATGAACCACGTCACAAAGTGTAACTATTCTGCAAAAACAGTATAAAGAAAGTAAAGACTTCCGGTAAGTTTTTACTTTTTTTGTTTTTATATCCTTTAGTCGCAATAAATTCATTATTTTTGGAGTCTTATTCAAATGGCTTTGAATGAATCCGGATATATCAGTTATTTAAATGATAATCAAAGCTATTGATTATTGAAAATATCATACAAACTACAATTGAAAGGTATCATACTTGTAACCTGCAACTAAATCCAGTCACTACTAATGGACATAAAAAAATTTTGGAAAGAATCTTTCGGCGGCTTTATATTGAAGAACTTTTTGGCAGCAATTGGTCTTATTGTCGCACTGACATGGATTTCGTTAATTTGTATCGATTTTTATACGCATCATGGCGAGTCGGTGTTGGTTCCCGATTTGCGGGGGTCGTACGTGGAAGAGGCACAGCTTTTACTTGCCAAACAGGGTTTATATCCTCAGGTGATCGATTCGGTCTATGTCCGGGACAAACGGTTGGGAACCATCATTGAACAAAATCCGGCTCCTAATTCAACTGTAAAAAGCAATCGCGCCATTTACCTCATTATCAATTCACGGCTGGTGCGTCAGGTTACTTTGCCAGATGTGATTGATGTGTCTTCCCGTCAGGCAATTGCAATGCTTGAAGGTATCGGGTTAAACTTGGAAAGTGTACAGGAGGTGCCTTCAGAATACAAGGATTTGGTCACAGAAATAAAATATCGTGGGAGGACCATTATACCCGGAACAAGAATTCCTGAAGGAAGTGCCGTGGTATTGGTCGTTGGCAATGGATTGGGAGCTACAGTAGCCACAATTCCATTGTTAAAAGGAATGAGCCTGGATGATGCTACCAATTCAGCAACTACAGCAACTTTTATCATAGGTGCCATAGAATATGATGTTCCACCTTCGGATAACGAAGAAGATTACATTATTTATCGTCAACGTCCTGCAGCAGCAAGTTCAGCTCCGGCAGGTAGTCGTATTGATGTTTTTCTTACCAAAGACAAATCGCGCTTGAACGAGAAATTTGAAGAAGATAAAAAGCCGGAGGAAAATGATGAGGTCTTTTTTTAATGATTGTCAAACGATTGGAAATGGATCAACCACATTAAATTATATATTGAATAACGGATATATGAATAACGGATATAATTATCTTCCAAAACTTCCTGAAATTTAATTGATGTATCACTTTTTCATAAATAACTCATTATTAATTCTTCATTATTAATTATTAATTAAATACTTAACGTGGCAGACGATTTTTTGGATGAACCGGCATTGGATGAACTCGGTGAAGTAGGAGAGGAGCAAGAGTTTTTTGAGCATTTTCGCTTTGTTGTAGATAAGGGACAGGCTATTGTCAGGATTGATAAGTATTTGGTTAACTGTATGTCGAATACATCGCGCAACCGGATACAGGAGGCTGCCGATGCTGGAAATATTCTGGTAAATGGTAAAGCTGTAAAATCCAACTACAAAGCCAAACCCCTGGACATTATCAGCATAGTGCTGGCCTATCCGCCTTCACTTTTTGAAATCATTCCCCAGGATATTCCCATCAAAATTGTATATGAAGATGATGATATTTTGCTGGTAAACAAACAGCCTAATCTGGTTGTACATCCCGGTTTTGGTAATTTCGACGGAACTTTACTCAATGCCATCGCTTATCACCTGAAAGATAATGTTGATTTTGATCCGAACGATTCGCGCATTGGCCTGGTTCACCGTATCGATAAAGATACTTCGGGTTTGTTACTGATCGCAAAGACAGAAGTAGCAAAATCCAATCTTGGGAAACAGTTTTTCGATAAAACCACGCAACGACGTTATCAAGCCCTCGTTTGGGGCAATGTGAAAGAAGATGAAGGAACCATCATTGGTGCCCTGGCCCGCGATCCACGCAACCGGATGTTGTTTACTGTTTTTCCCGAAGGCGAAAATCCGGCCGCAAAGTACGCCGTAACGCATTATAAGGTGTTGGAACGACTTGGGTACGTAACTCTGGTGGAATGTCGCTTAGAGACCGGCCGTACGCACCAGATACGTGTGCACATGAAGCATATCGGACATACCATTTTCAACGATGAGCGGTATGGTGGTCACGATATACTGAAAGGAACTACGGCTTCCAAATACAAACAATTTGTAAAGAACTGTTTCGAAATTTGTCCACGCCAGGCTTTGCATGCCAAAACACTTGGATTTGTTCATCCGCGAACCGGTGAATATATGCATTTTGAGAGCGAATTACTTGATGATATGCAGCAGTTGATAGAGAAATGGAGAGGATACGCTAATACAATGGAATAAAAAAATGAAAATACCACCCCAATCCCCTAAAAGGATGTAAAGAGTGGTTTAAGTATTTTCTTTTGTAGAAGATTTTATAGGAGACGGTTGTAATATAAAATCCCCGCAATTTATCCCGTCTCGCCTTGGCGAGACGGGAGGCGTTTGGGACAGTTTAGTTTCTTGTAAGATGTTTGAGAATTGATACAACAAAATAATATTATTTAAGAATAAAGATACTAATCAAAACTTCCCTTTAGGGGTTGGGGGTCATTCTAATGAAAAAAAACATAGCTATAGTCGCCGGCGGAGATTCGTCGGAAGTTGTTGTTTCGCTGAAAAGTGCAGCAGGACTTTATTCGTTTATGGACAAAGCGCGTTACAATTTATTTATTGTGACAATAGTAGGCAAAATCTGGCAGGTGGAATGGTCGGATACCGAGAAAATTGTCATTGATAAAAATGATTTCAGCTTTACACGCAATGGTGAAAAAACGGTGTTTGATTTTGCCTATATAACCATACACGGAACACCCGGCGAAAATGGTATTTTACAGGGTTATTTTGATTTAATCGCATTGCCCTATTCGTGCTGCGGTGTGTTGGCTGCAGCCATTACATTCAATAAATTTACCTGTAACCAATACCTGAAAAGTTTTGGTATTAAAGTAGCTGAATCACTTGTACTGCGTTCCGGGCAAACTGTTACAGATCAGGAAGTGGCAGAAAAAATCGGCTTCCCTTGCTTTGTAAAACCTAATGTAGGTGGAAGCAGTTTCGGTGTCAGTAAGGTGAAAAGCATAGAACAGGTACAACCCGCCATCGCGAATGCTTTTGCCGAAGGCAGCGAAGTGATGATAGAAGCTTTTCTGGCAGGAACTGAAATTACCTGTGGTGTGTACAAGACCAGGCTTAATTCACAGGTTTTACCTGTTACTGAAGTTGTAAGCGAAAACGAATTTTTCGATTACGATGCCAAATATAAAGGTCAGGTTCAGGAAATTACACCGGCACGTATCAGTGATTCGCTTACGGAACGTGTTCAAAAGCTGACTTCAGCGATCTATGATATTTTGGGTTGCAAAGGGATTGTGCGGATCGATTATATAATTTCAGAAGGTGAAGTGATCAACCTGTTGGAAGTAAATACTACTCCCGGAATGACGACTACCAGCTTTATTCCCCAACAGATAGCAGCAGCCGGATTAGACATCAAGGATGTGATGACCGAAATAATTGAGAATGAATTGATTTGAAAATAATACAATTTGAAGATGAAATGATTTGAAGATTTGAAGATGAGCAAATTTGAAAATGAAGAGATGTGCTGATTTGAAGATGAAATGATTTGAAGATGAGATAATTTGAAGATGAGATAATTTGAAAATGAAGGAAATCAGATTTTTAAAAGTTTTACTTTGCCGATATTGATTGAATACCATAACAGTTCTAATATGAAATAACCTATGAAATCCTTTAACGAACTTCTGGAAATAATCACTTCTGAACTGGAGAAAATTAATTGGAGTAAAGAACCGCGGGGACTTTACGAACCCATTGGGTATGTGTTATCGATGGGTGGGAAACGCATCCGTCCGGTAATGACTTTAATGGCCTGCAATTTATTTTCCGAGAATTTACAACCTGCTGTAAATTCAGCACTTGGCATTGAGATATTTCATAATTTCACGTTGTTGCACGATGATATAATGGATCGGGCTGATGTACGCCGGAGTCAGCCGACTGTACACAAAAAGTGGGATGACAATACCGCCATACTTTCGGGTGACGTGATGCAGATTGCATCTTACCAGTATATGACTCAAACGCCGGCAGCTCAATTAAAGCGCACGTTGGATTTGTTTTCACAGACTGCAGCTGAAATATGTGAAGGTCAGCAATATGATGTGGAATTTGAGCAACACGACAGCGTAAAGGCAGATGAATACTTAGAGATGATTCGATTGAAAACAGCTGTTCTTTTGGGAGCTGCACTTCAGATTGGTGCATGGATAGGGGGAGCAGGAGATAAAGATGCACAATTGCTTTACGATTTCGGAATTAATATCGGACTGGCTTTTCAGTTGAAAGACGATTTGCTGGATGTTTATGGTGATGAGGCTACTTTTGGGAAAAAAATCGGCGGAGATATTTTGTGTAACAAGAAAACCTATTTGTTGATACATGCCCTTGAACTTGCAAAAGGAAATGACAAAGCAGATTTATTAAACTGGTTAAATGTTCCCGAAGCAAAATCCCCGAAGGAAAAAATTCAGGCTGTCACCTCGCTTTACAATCGCCTGGGTGTAAAAGAGATTTGCGAAGATAAGATGCAGTTTTTCTATAGAAAGGGCATCGCAAGTTTAGATAATGTTTCAGTTTCAGACAATAAAAAGCATGAATTTAGAAATTTAGCCGAAAATTTAATGTTTAGAAAGGAATAATTTTTATCTTTGTCGGTAAATATCCTTAAAACATCAAAAAACATGCCCTACCGTAGACTACCCAATACAGATCAGGCTCGCTTGCGAGCACTCCGTACAGCAATCCAACAGGCCGATCAGCAGAATTTTGGTGAGCAAGTTATCGCTTACAAAACAATCCATGAAGCCAAAACATACCTCAGTATTTTCGAAAAGCAATTAGCACAATATCAGCAAACACTCGATAGTCAGGTGTCGGCAAATAAACGCTATCAGCAAATCGTGCATAATGCGCGCCTGTATATTTCCCATTTCATTCAAGTGTTTAATTTAGCTGTAATCCGGGGCGATATCAAAAAGGAACACAAGCTGTTTTATCAATTAGATCCCAATGTACATACCGTTCCCGATTTAAGTACCGAATCGGCTTTAATTCAATGGGGTAAATCGATAATTGATGGAGAAAACGAAAGGATACGCAACGGCGGTTTACCCATTTACAACCCGGCAATTGCGAAGGTAAAGGTTCATTACGAGGTGTTTAAAGAATATAAATCCACACAAAAGTTATATCAAAACACCACCAATCGTAATTGGGAAGAATTGGTCAGTTTGCGCGAAAAAGGTGATTTGATTATTCTGGATATCTGGAATCAGGTAGAAGCAAAATTCAAAGACGAAAAACCATATAGCCGCTTAATGAAATGCCAGGCATTCGGGTTGGTTTATTATTTTCGTAAAGGAGAGGCCGGTTTATCTGAACAGGATGACATTGTTACTCCTGAATAGCCGGAAAAGAGAATTCTAATCCGGTATTTCGCTGATGGATATTAGTCAATAATTTGTGCAGGTGTGATTATTTTATCCATTCTGACATCTTTGTTACGGGCAGGAATTGAAGGTAACAACTGAAATTCATAACAAACACCCCATTTTTTTATGTTTTTATTCCTGTCGAAAAAGCGATCATAGTAACCTTTCCCGCGTCCCAGTCTGTTTTTTTTAAGATCGAAAGCTATACCGGGTACAATCACCAAATCGATCTTACCGATAAAATTTTCAGATATTTCCGGTTCCCAAATACCTAAACATCCCTTTTTCATTTTTTGATCTTTTGAAAAGCGTTTTATCAGGAGTTCATCTCCCTGAACCGAAGGTAACAGAATTTCTTTATCAGCGCTCCATTTTTCAACAACAGTATGGGTGGGTAGTTCACCGGAACATGACCAATACAATAAGATGGTTTTTGCAGCTTTAAATTCGGGCAGCAATTCGATTTTTTGAAAAACCAAACCGGCATCTTTTTGTTTTTGAGTTTCTGTAACCTGAACTTTTAGTTCACGGATATTTGTGCGGATAATATTTTTGGCAGCAATATTCCTGGATTTTTTGCTGAAAGGAACAAAGAGAGTAGAAATCAGTTTGTACATGTTCTAAAGTTGACCTGCTTCTACCAATAGGATTACCCTTTCTAACATTTTGTCTTTATCGGAAGCATCAAAACTGTCTTTCAAATTAGATCCAAAGATCCGGGCTACGCCTTGCCAAAAAAATGCGGTTATATTACCCCGATAGATTTTTATCAAATCATACGACGATTGCTCACATTCCCGGTCGATGAGTTTCAGCAACAATTTTCCCTGATTGATAGTCATTTTCTTCAGGTCAGCTTCATATTTCTTAAAAACTTCCTTCTCGAACTGATTGAGGTATTGTTTTCGGACTTTATCGTTTGGAAGCGTAGCCAGTTTCATATTGGTTTTAGTTATTTCGCTGGCAACCAGTTTAGCAAAAGGTAAAGTTTTCTTCACATCCCGCACTGTACGCCAGAAATATTGTTCCTGGGCTTTGTTTTTAAACCGTTGACGTGGAAAAACGTAAATGTCGTGAATAAAGGCGAGTAGAACCGTGTCGCTACCTTCAATCTGAACCATCAGGCGTGCACCTCCGGGAGGAATGAAATCATTCTTCGTATTCTGAGCACATATATCTGTAAATGAAACAAATATTAGTGCTGAAAAAATTATCAGATATCTTTTTAGCATCGATGCAAAATTAGATAATAAATTATTATTGCAAGTATTATTCTACAATATTTGTTCCAAATGATTTTTTATTTCATAAAAACTTGTTAATTCGTATAAAATTTATAATTTTGACCTTTGAATTAATGATTTTTGTCCTCTTGTTTTCGGATTGAATACCTTAAGCTTTGACAATCATGAAAAAAATCATCCTCTTACTGTTCTGTATTTCATTTATTCAGTTTGTTATTTCTCAAATTTCAAACGTTATTCCTTCATCCACTTCCATTGCGCAGACTTCAGTGGCTGACAGGCATAGTTGGAATGCCTTTCATAATCCCGCTATGTTAGGATATCTCGAAAAGTCCGAGCTGGGTCTTCAATATGAAAACAGATACTTGCTTTCGGAACTATCAACCAGGAGCGTACAGGTCGGATTCTCTTCAAAACTTGTGAATGCCGGAGTTTCATACTCTCATTTTGGGTATTCGTTATATCACGAAATGCTTACAGGTCTTGCTTTAGCCCGGAATTTCTCTGATAAATTCGCTATGGGTGTGCAGTTTAACTATTATGCTGCTTATTTTTCATCTACGAATTCTTATCGTTCAGCATTGCTCACACAAGTTGGTTTGTCAGCGCGACTCTCTCCATCTTTCAGCATTGGATTCAACACTTTCAATCCATTCCAGACCATTATCATTACTGAATATAATATAAAACGTATACCAGGTATTTTTAGTTTGGGATCGGAGTATTTTTTCTCCCCAGAATTTGTATGGCGTACCCAGATTGACAAGGAGGTAAGCAGCAACTACCGCTTTGCAACCGGTTTTGAGTACCAAATGTTGCAGCACCTGACCATTAAGTTGGGTGCTTATGATTCCGGATATCTGGTTCCCTGCCTGGGGTTCGGATTTAATGCGGGATCGTTTATTGCGGATTTAAACTGTGAATTACATCCTTTTCTGGGATTAAATACCATGGCAGCAGTGAAATATCGCTTTGGGAAATAATTCCCGGTAATTTAATTATTTAGCAAGTAATTTTGTGAAACACAAATCTATTAGTTTGTTATGTTTCCTCATCTTGTTCTCTTTCCCCTCAGGCGCACAGGATGCCATTACTACAACCGAACAGTTGATAGCTGATATTTTTGAGCAATATACAGCAGAAAGTGAAGACGATATCGATTACGATCCTTTTTACGAAGAGTTGATTTTTTTCTCACAAAATCCGATAAATCTGAACCGTACTTTACGTGAAGAATTGGAGCGGTTGCCATTTTTGTCAGAGACTCAGGTTGAAAATATACTGTCGCATGTGTATCGTTTTGGTCCGTTGCAATCCATTTACGAGCTTCAGTTAATTGAGGGGTTGGATATGACCGATATCAGACGCATGTTGCCTTTTGTGGTAGTGGGTGAAGCATCGGAACCGGGCAGGAAGATTTATTGGCACGATTTGCTTCAGTACGGGAAACATGTATTATTCCTGCGTTTTGACAAGGGTATTGAAACAAAGGAAGGATATCGTTTTTTTCCGGAAGAAGATGTAAATCCGGCAGAAGAGTCCGGAAAAAAATATCAGGGTAATTCACTGTATCATTCGCTGAAATACCGTTATCATTTAAAAGACAAAATACAGGTTGGGATCAATGCCGAGAAAGATGCAGGCGAACCGTTCACGGGAACCATGCAGAAAGGATATGATTTCTACTCAGGTTATGCGCAAATCAATGATATAGGAAAAGTAAAAACCCTTGTAGCCGGTGATTTTCGTGCCAATTTCGGACAAGGCCTGGTGTTGCGACCGGAATTCGGAATGGGGAAATCTTCGTATGTATTGAATGTTACAGCACGTAATTCAGGGCTGAAAAAATATGGCTCTACCGACGAGAATAATTTCTTCAGGGGAGCCGGTGCTACCTTGCGACTTGGAAAAATTGATGTAACTGCTTTTTATTCAAATAAAATGATAGACGGCGATACGACAAACGGAAGTTTTTCAAGCTTGTACAAAACAGGCCTGCATCGGACGATCGCTGAGATGAATAAGAAACATACTATCAATCAACAGGTTTTAGGTGGAAATGCAACATATACCCATTTGAATTTTCAAATTGGTTTTACAGCAGTGCATACCATACTAGACAATAGATTAGAACCTGATAAATCGGTGTATAATTATTTTTATTTCTCCGGCAACCGACAGACTACAGCTGGATTTCATTATCGACTCCGTTGGCAGAAGTTGAACTTTTTTGGCGAAACAGCCATGACTGATAACGCCTCCATGGCAACACTCCATGGTTTTTCTTTCAGCCCATTGTCACAGGTAAGTCTGGTCGCTCTGCAACGCTATTATTCTCCTCAATTCGACACCTTCTATGCAACTGCATTTTCCGAATCATCGCGCATCAATAACGAAAGCGGGTTTTATCTGGGTGCCGAAATTCGTCCATATAAAAGATGGAAAATAGCAGCTTATGCTGATAGTTACCGGTTTCCGTGGCCAAAATACGGGATTGATGCACCTTCCGTTGGCAAAGATTATCTGTTCCAGACCGATTTTGCTGCTCAGCGGAATTTAGCCATGTTCCTGCGTTTTAAATACGAAGAAAAACAAAGCAACCTGTCGGAAACGGGAGCTGTGATGCCTGTAATTGTTCCTGTTCAAAGAGCCTCATTACGGTATAATCTGACTTATTCATTCGGAAGTTTCAGTTTTAAGAATGTATTGGAAGGGAATCTGGTACGCCGGGCAAAACCAGACCAGACCTATGGAATAATTGCTTCACAGGATGTGAGTTATACTTTTTTGTCCATTCCGCTTAAATTTGATCTCCGGTTTCAATTTTTTGATGCGGTGAACTACGACAACCGCTTTTATTCTTACGAAAAGGATGTCCTCTATGCATTTTCAATACCTATGTATTTTGGATTGGGAAGTCGGTATTATTTCAATATTCAATATGCATTCAATAACCGGCTTTCACTTTGGTTTAAAATTGCACAAACGGTGTATGCCGATGAGCGTGAATCCTTAAGCAGTGGAAATGAAACGATTTTGGGGAACCGGAAAACAGACCTGCGATTCCTGTTGAAGTGTGATTTTTAAAGATTGATCAGAATTGAAATTAAACTGCGTATATACTGTAATAATAAGTACATTATTAGAAATGCAAATAGTTATTCCAACAATTAATCATTTATCATTATGGACAAGAAAACGGAAGCATTAGATAGTAACTATCAAAATTTGTTGATTAATATTTCTGATACTTATGCCAATGGACGACAAAAAGCTGTTATGGCTGTGAATTCCAATATGGTTGAGACTTATTGAAAAATCGGACAATATATCATAGAATTTGAGCAAGGTGGAAACATTAAAGCTAAATATGGAAAAGCATTGTTAGAAAATTTATCTCAAGATTTATCTCTAGTACATGGTAAGGGTTTTAGTCGTTCTAACCTCAACAATATGAGATTGTTTTATCAACGCTATCCAATTTGTGAGGAGCTTCCTCACAAATTGTGCTGGACACATTTTTGTGAATTGGTGAAAATTGATGATCCTTTAGAACGTTCATTTTATGAGAAACAAACGATTATTGAAAACTGGAGCACCACTGACTTAATAAGACAAAAAAGATCTTCGCTGTTTTTGCGTCTGGCTGCATTGAAAAACAAAGAAGGTATTTTGCTGTTGGCAAATAATGGACAGAAAGCACAGCAACCAACTGATATTATCAGAGACCCTTGTGTGCTTGAATTTCTTAAAATACATGAACCTTACTACTTGACGGAAACGGATTTGGAAAAAAGACTGATAGAACATTTGCAACACTTTTTACTCGAATTAGGTAAAGGTTTCGCCTTTATTGGCAGGCAATATCGTATAACACTCGGAAACAGAAATCATTATGTCGATTTGGTATTTTACCATCGGATTTTAAAATGCTTTGTGTTGATTGATTTAAAAAATGAAGAAGCCGGGTACGAAGATGTGGGACAAATGAATATGTATCTTGGGTATTTCGAAAAAGAAGAAAACACCGAAGGTGATAACCCGCCAATTGGTATTGTTTTAGCAAAAGAAAAAGATGAATTATTGGTGGAATATGCTATGCACAATATCTCGTCACAACTTTTTGTGAACAAATACCAACTCTATTTGCCAAACAAAGAAGAATTAAGACAAGTGATTGAAAATGAATTGAGAATAAATAAAGAGTAATTTAGTAATCTTATATTTGGGTTTATTGTGCAAAGTCCGACGACAATTATCTGGCTCTTTTTAAAAAACTCATAGTCAAATATCAAATAAAAATAACACAATAAAACGGAATCTTTACTGGCAGTAAATGCTTTTACTCCTCCGGGATATTACTTCACCGATAATGCAAGCCTGTGGATGAACTATTTTTAATACGGTCATCAGATCATTCGCTTTGTCTGCATCCACCGCCATCAGCAAACCTCCGGATGTCTGGGCGTCGTTGGCCAGCATTTTTTGTTCAACGGTACAGGTTGGAGCATAAAATACCTGATCTTTCACAAAATCGGCATTACGGAATGCAGCCCCCGGAATGCAGCCGCTTTCGAGTAAAGACATTACCTGTGGCAACACAGGCAAAGATCCGAGTGAAAGCTGTATGCTGACTCCCGAAGCTTCCGCCATTTTCAATGCATGTCCCAATAATCCGAATCCGGTAACATCTGTTGCTCCTTTCACCCCAAACTGCTGCATACAGACTGCTCCTGCTTTGTTGAGCATTTTCATTTGTTCCAGCGCCTGATCATAAGCTTCTTTCCCGGCCAGTCCCATGCGTTGAGCAGCCATCAGAATGCCGACACCAAGCGGTTTGGTAAGAATAAGTATCTGCCCTGACTTTAAACCGGCATTGGTAATGAGCTTATCCGGATGTACTGTTCCGACAACTGCCAGTCCATATTTGGGGGGTGTATCATCAATGGTATGTCCACCCATTGTAAAAGCACCGGACTCATTAATCTTGTCCTGTCCACCGGCAAGGATGTCACGAAGCACTTCCAACGGAATATCCTTTGACGGAAACATCGTTAGATTCAGTGTCAGTAATGGCGTACCACCCATGGCATAGATGTCGCTCAGTGCATTTACGGCTGCAATCTGACCGAAAGTATAGGCGTCTGAACAAACCGGCGGAAAGAAATCGGTAGTGACAATTATCGCCGTCTCATCATTCAACCGGTATACCCCTGCATCGTCGTGGGTTTCGATATCGACCATGATGCGTGCATCTTTTATCAGCGGAATGGAAGATAACAAATCAGATAGTGTAGCCGGATCCAGCTTTGCCGAACAGCCGCCTGAAGCGCAGGTACTTAATAAATCAAAGGAAGTTGTAGTCATATATTTTTATTTCAATATTCAGGGAATCCATCAAAGAGATAAATTCCGGAAGTTGATGATCCGTTATCTTTAAACACATCCCGCAGTCCGATGATATGGTCGGTGGGACGGTAATCACCCGAACTGGGACAGCATTCTCCCTGCAGGCGGCATCTGCTTTAATGACCGCTCTGGTTGTACGGAATACAGCTATTTTAGCGGGTTGTGACATCTGTTATTGCATGAATTAAAAATATCAAATCATCGGTGTTATGATATGGTGACAAGGAAAAGCGTACCGTTCCGGCCGGAAAAGTTCCGAGGGTGCGGTGAGCCAGTGGTGCACAATGCAAACCGGAACGTGTTTCAATGCCATGGCGGTCGTACAATCGTTGAGACAATTCTGCAGGTGACAGACTTTCGTGAGTCAATGAAAACAGTTCTCCCTGACGGTTTGTATCACTTGCTCTGTGCAAAATGACTCCCGGAATTTGTTCAACCTTTTGTATGCAATCTAAAAAATCAATCCGGCTATGCAGTGGTACAGGTTTATTTTCCAAAGCAGCCAACAAACCAATAATACCGGCTACATTGGGTGTTCCGGGTTGAAAACGGTCAGGCAGTTCGTCCGGCATATCGTAGGATTCGGACAAACTTCCGGTACCACCAAAAACTGTGGGTAAGAGCAGGGCCGGGTTACGGACATAAAATCCACCGGTACCGGTTGGTCCCAAGAGCGATTTATGTCCTGTAAAGGCTATGAAATCGAGATCCCATTCGGATGCTTTTACCGGAATTTCGCCCAATGACTGGGCAGTATCGAGAATGATTTTCCAGCCTTTGGATTTTGCAATACGGGAAATTTCATCCATGGGTTGGATCAGGCCGTTTACATTACTCAGATGGTTTATCACCAGCCAGTTGACTTTTTCCGCCGGAAGTTTTTCCAGGACTTCCAAATCTATACAGCCATCTTCCAAATAAGGCAAAGTATTTAATGTAATTCCAACAGTTTGTTGCAGATGCCACAACGGGCGCATTACCGCGTTATGTTCCATGGGCGATACCCATACTGCACTTCCTTTGGGAAAGTTTAATCCTGAAAAAATTGCATTGAGTCCGGTGGTGGCATTACTTGTAAAACTGATATTTTCCGGTTCTTTTACTCCCAGTAATCCGGCAAGAATATCACGGCACTTTTCAACCAGCGTGGTTGCACGTTGTACCCGGCCATATGCAGCCCGGCCATAGGTTCCGCCTCCTTCCATCAGGTACCGGCTAATCATTCCGGCAACCTCAGGAGGTTTAGGGAATGAAGTGGATGAATTATCAAAATAGGTGTTTATCATGGATATACAATATGACCGGCTTCGGTCATGTATTTTGTCATGGTATACATATTGCTTATCATGCCTACTGCAAGCAATTCTTTTAAACCATAATATTCCACGCAAGTACCGCACGAGAATATCGCAATACCTTTATCTTCGAGTTCCTGCAATGAGAGTGCTGTATCCGTACCTTTTACGGCAACTTTCACGCCACTGTTATATAAAAGGATGGCGGTGGGTAACTTGTCGGCATCTTTGAGAGAGTTGATAAATGCCCGCATCAGGAGATGTCCCAGCTCGTCATCTCCAACACCCATGGCGTCCGATTTTATGGCCACAATATAGTTCGAAGTTGCGGGCGTTGCACAAAAGGATTCCGGTGAAAGAAAATCGGTCAAAGATTCAGGTTTAATGACGGCCAGAATATGTACTTCTCCTTCTTTTCTAATTTTGGGTGAAAGCTTTAGTTCTTTCATATAGTTTTGTAAATTCTGAAAGGCAGTATCATTGTCTGTCAGGATTTCAATTTCCTCGCCGGCAGCAGCTTCCTGTAATCCTTTTTTTGCAGCAATCAAAGGTGCGGGGCAAAGTTGTCCTTTCGTATTTATGGTTTTCATTTTTCTTTACTTATTGTATTATAAAATTCCAGCAACCCGAGTGTGCTGGTTTTGAGATTATTCGTAGTGGCAACATAGGTATTTATCACCGGCCAAAGTTTCAGGGTCGATTTTTCGTATCCTTTGTCGTAATAACGCAAAGCTATCTCTATGGCTTCCTCCAGTTCTTCCTGCGTGATATGTTTAATGGCGCGGGATGTTGCCTCGCCACCCAACCTTCTCTCCAGTTTACTAAAAGAGGCAATTAGTTCTTCAACGGTAAACTGACCGTAGTCTTTCAAAATTTGCTTTACTCTGAAAGGCCTGGATAATTCGAATTGAATAAACAAGCCCGAAAGCATTTTGGCGTAAAACTCTTTTGGGATGAACACTTTCCCTATACTGATACTCTCGCCTTCACACCAAACCGGTTTTCCGGGATCGAAATTCCGCATGCAAAAGTGCAGTTCATTTCCGAATTGCTCGGTTGTAGGCTGTTCAGCTTCTCCCAGATAGCCGAAAGCCGATCCCTTATTGTGTGCCAATCCTTCCAGATCGATAACCTGATGACCCGTTGTCTTCAAATGATGCAGGATGTCTGTTTTTCCGCATCCGGTGGGTCCTCCCAGTACGATCAGATTCCAGGGATATTCTTCCAGCAGTTGTTGGAAAGCGTGGCGGTATGCTTTGTAGCCATCCTGTAGTAAAAAGGTTCTGATACCGGCTGTACGGAATAACCAGGCCATACTGGCGCTGCGCATGCCTCCTCTCCAACAATAAAGAAACAGGGGTTTTCCATCCGATAATTGCCTGGCTTTTATAACAAAGGATGCCAGCTTGGGACCGACCCTTTCCAATCCTTTTTCCACAGCCCGTTCTTTTCCTTCTTTTACATACAAAGTCCCCACTTCGGCCCGTTCTTCGTCGGTAAATAAGGAAAGATTCACTGCGCCGGGTATATGACCCGACAAAAACTCCGAAGGCGTCCTTACATCAATTATCACTGCTCCCCGGCTTTGTTCCAAAAAATCAGCCGGTAAAAGTATATCTTCCATTAAATTTGAATTGAACTGTAAAATTAAACAAAAAATAGCTTTTCTATTGCGGACATAACCAAGAACCAAGAGCCAAGAGCCAAGAATTAAGTTATATATGACGTTTGTTATAGTTCCCGGTTGCATACACATGCCATTCATAATCGAAGAATGGAAATGGGTTTGCAACAATCTGTCTCACATAACCCAAACCTCCCTGATTGTTGACACGATTTGTCAATGCATTCCATGCTTTTAAAGATGCTCTATTTAAAGTGCAAATATACAACATAATCATGGAGTGATAGTCCGGCAAAAAGCAAAAGCTGGTTTCATATTAAAAATCATTTGTGAACGGGCAATATCTGCACACAAAAAAAGGAGCTTTTATAAAAAACTCCTTTTCCCTTAATTTAAGAAATTACTTCTATTTCAATAGTGTTTCAATTTCCGTCACCAGTTCAACCGGTTTAGTTTTTGGACTATAACGCATCACGGGTTTTCCTGTTTTGTCAATCAGAAATTTCTCGAAATTCCAGCGGATTTCATTTTTCCCATCGATCGGAAGTTGTGCTTTTAGAAACTTGTACAAAGGATGTGCATTTTCTCCGTTCACTTCAATTTTTTCGAACATGGGGAAAGTAACTCCAAATTTTGTGGTACAAAATGCTGCAATATCTTCTGCAGTTCCTGGTTCCTGACCCATAAACTGATTACAGGGAAATCCGAGGATTACAAGGCCCTGATCACTGTATTTTTTATAAAGATCTTCAAGCCCTTCGTATTGAGGTGTTAATCCACATTTACTGGCTGTATTTACGATCAAAACAACTTTCCCTTTGAAGTCATTCATGCTTACTTCTTTACCTGACAAGTTGTTCAATTTAAAGTCGTAAAAGCTTTTTTCTTTCTGGGCGGATACCGCCATTACATTGATTGCTACGAAAGCAATAAGGAATAATTTTTTATACATAATCTTTTATTTTTCAATATGTTCGAGTAACTTAATTAATTCATATAACTTATTTTTCAAAGCCAATGCTTCTTCAATTTTTGTTTCAGTTGGTTCGATTTTTAATTTTTTCATCAATCGGTACGGAATTTCAGCTGCTTTTTCACGCATGTCTTTTCCTGAAGTTGTCAGACTTATAATTACTTTCCGTTGATCGGTTTTCGATTGTTCGCGAACCAGCAAATCCATGGCTTCCATTCTTTTCAGCAATGGCGTTACCGTATTGGTGTTCAGAATCAGTTTTTCTGCTATTTCATTCACTGTAATGATGTCTTTTTCCCAAAGCACCATCAAAACCAGGTACTGTGGATAAGTAATCCCCAACGCATCCAAATCTTCCTGATATGCTCTGATTATAAGGCGAGAGACTGCGTAAAACGGAAAGCAAAGCTGATTTTCGAGCTTAAGTTGTTCATATTCCATAAGATTTTTTTACTGCAAAAATAACAAAGCGGGAGCTGAAAGGTTTATTACGGCTCCGGTTTTGTAGTGAATAATTTTAAGCCAACAACTTTTCAATGTCGCCGCGCAATTTTTTTGGAACTGTCACCGGTGAATAACGTTTGTAAGGTTTGCCATCTTTGTCAATTATAAATTTAGTGAAATTCCATTTGATGGTGCTTACAATTGTGCCTTTCAGTTCTTTTTTGAGATATTTATAAAGTGGGTGTGCAGTATCACCGTTTACATCAATTTTCGAAAACATAGGGAAAGTAACTCCGTAATTGATCATACAGCCCTCAGCAATTTCTTTTGCTCCGCCCGGTTCCTGTTTTGCAAACTGGTTGCAAGGAAATCCAAGAATCACCAGTCCCTTATCTTTATATTCTTTATTTAGTTCTTCGAGGCCTTCGTATTGAGGTGTTAAGCCGCATTTGCTGGCCGTATTAACTATTAATACTACTTTGCCTTTGTAACTATCCATGCCTACTTCCTTACCCAGTAAAGTAGTTGCTTTGAAATCATAAAAGTTTTGTTCCATTTTATATCGTTTTTGTTTTTATATCGTTTGCGATACAAAAGTAAATAAAAACATCGCACGCGATATATACTGGGCGAATAATTATGTTTTATTAATAATTTAGCTTGTTTTGGAGGGAAGGTAATTACCGGTCGATAATTACGTTTTGGTTTAATAAAGTTGAGAAATTCGTGTTAACCCATTAGTAATCCGGATTAAATGAAAACAACGAAGCTTGTCAGCAGGTGATTTTATTCATATTTATATTCATACTCGCTATTATCGGTACTCACTTTAACCGGAAATCCCTGGTCATTGTATTCGTATGCTGTTTTACTAGTCGTATACTTGTTTATACCAGGTACATCCACAAATAAAATTGTGCTTGTTTCAAGAATGTTATTTTTGTTTGAATATAATCCCGGAAGTCCCAAATCTTTATAAATCCGGTAGGGATTATTTTTATTGTCAAATTTGAATGAAACTTCACTGATCAGTTTTGGCTCTGTACCGACAAGAAACAGATAGCTGTAATACTTTTCTTTGATTACATTTCCGGAGGCGTCATATTCGTAGGTGTAGCATTGAGTCATAATATTTTGGGCATCGTGCAAATTCATTCTGACGATTTTGTCTCCTTCATATTCAATACTATTCATGGACCTGTATTCGTATTGATCGTTCTCTTTGAGGTAATTTTTAATAATCATCAATTTACTATCGCAATCGTATTCAAATTCAGAATATCCTGTAAAAGTTGAGTTTGCGGATGTCATTAATTCAGTCTTTTCGTGCATTGTCGATGACGCAATGTCCGGATCAACAGCAATTTCTTTTTTTACCAAACGGCCATTAAGATCGTAATTAAATTTTTTAAAATAGTAAAAGCCCTGGGATTCAATTATTTTCCCGTCCTTATTATATATATATTTCGCGCTGGTTTTTCCTTCCGACCAAACACTTTTTATCGAATAACTTTCATCCGGGAAATTATCAACAGGAAGGTCTTTCGAGCAGGAAGCAATCAGCGTTGGAACTAAGATTATTAAACCGATTAATTTAATTTTCATGATGATCTTATAAAAACAGAATTTGAAATCCGGTTTCATTATTCCTTAATCACAATATTCTTTTAATAGAGAATCAATCTTTAACGCATCGAATAGAAAATCCATTCAGTTTAGCGCTGTTGCTCTGTTCAATATCCGCGTTATTGTACTTCACACTCCACAATGAGACTTTTAAGGCATCGATTTCGGTAGCACTCCACCAGAACGCGGAGTTGCCAAGGCCAGAGAAAGTGCCATCGTTATTGCCGCAGCCGCCACCCGGGAGGGCTGTGAAATTAGTTGCGTTTGTAGCACCGGTATTGGGGGATGCCCAGTTAATGTTAAATTTTTCTTTCAATTTACCGCCATCACCTTGTACATAGGCTGCCAGTGTAGCCCAGTCGGCATCAGTGGGTACACGCCAGCCGGTTGGGGCTAATTTTCCAGTATTAACCGTGTACCAATTGTACAAAGCTCCGTATGCATTTTCAGAGTAAGTTAAATCATTATCATACCAGCAATAACCGGGAGTTGATAATCCTTTCCATGCTACAGGATTCGTAACCAATGGAATATCGGTGCCATCGTTAAATTTAGTCGTTTTCAGGTTTTCTACCATCCAGGTTTGACTACCGATGATAACCGTTTGATAACTATTCCCATCAGCATCAACTACTATTGGAGCAGTTGTAAAAGACACTTCGTTTCCGTAAGCTGTTCCAGCCAAAGAGTTGGCGTAAGCCCTGACATAGTATTTTGTACCCGGATTTAAATTAGTCAAATCACTGCTGAAAATGCCGGTTCCACCGGAAGCGTCTTTAGACATGAAATCGTCAATCGTCGGGGATGGAGTTGTATTCCAACAGACACCCCGTTCATTAATAATTTCGCCACCGTCAATAATCACATTTCCACCGGATACCGCCGTAGAAGTAGTAATTTTTGTAGCTTCCATTGCAGTTGACACAATTGCTAATTTTCTTGTTGAAAAACCGATGGCATCGCCATAAACTGTTATTTTTTCATCGGTGGCATAGGCGCGTGCAAAATAAGTAGTATTCGGCAACAGATTTTTCAACCGACTTACAAAAGCACCCGGTCCGCTGCCATCTTTGGACAGGCTGTCGTTTATCGTCGGATTTATCCTGGTACTCCAGCAAACTCCCCTGGCGATTATTGAATCACTATTATTTTCTTTTATGGATCCTCCAATTTTAGCAGTTGTTGCGGTTATACTGTCAACGATCAATTCAGTTGAAACTGTTGACAAATCTTTTGTTTTAAAACTAACTGTTTTACCATAAAAGTAGTAGCCGACAGTACTTGTGGCATAAGCCCTGACATAATAGGTTGTATTTGGTGCGAGGTGTCTGATATAGCTTATATAAGCACCTTTTCCTGAGCCATCTTTAGTGATACTATCTTCAACTGTAGGATCGGTTTTTGTACTCCAACAAACTCCTTTTTGCGAAATGTCAGAACTGGCGTCATCAACAACATTGCCCCCGCAAATTGCACTTGTAGATTGAATGTACGAAATTGGTTCAGTCGTAACATTGGGGAACTTTGGTAGTTCGCCGGGCTCATAAAAGCAACTATTTAAAAACAAAATTATAATTCCAAGCACGATCCCTGGAAATTTGCTGAATTGAAGTTTTTTGCTCAAGTTCATGTAATTATAGATTGAGTTTAAATATAATTTATTGTTGATTATTTGCGTCTCCAACAATTGTAATTTTTCGCTATCTGAAAAAGAATGCCCGCTGTGTTGTTCTCTTTTACGCTGAAAAAGAGATTTAATGTATCCTTTCTTCCGGAGCGTATGTATTATACAATGCAAAAATACAAATCATTATTCAGATAATAGCCTGATTTGCAATTTTTGTCAGGTTCTTTCCCTATTTTTTTACAATCCGGGTGTCCCGGCACATGCCCGTTAGTCTATAATGACAATCAAAATCAATTTTAGACAGAGGAAAAATCAAAATTAATTTTCCTTTACCCTTATTGTATTCTGTCAATTCCAATCCATATAATTAAACAGAGATAAATAATTGCTTTTTAACCATTTTGGTATGTACTGTCCACTATTTCAGCTGATTAAATGATCCTGCAGATTTTCAGACCAATTGAAATATTATTTATAAAGCTTCAGCTTAAAGGTTTTTTGATTGCCGTATCCTTTTAATACCAGGTGTTTATTAAATATTTCAAGAATCCCGTATGCATTAAAATGAGTATCAACCATTCCGGATATGGTCATATAATGAACCCCGTTTTGGTAATCGTAAGCTCCGGAATGATTATGTCCATTTATAAATGCGACTACATTTGAACTGTTTTCTATGATTTCAATAATCTCAGAATCGTTCCATAAATTTTCGGCTGTGTTGAGCGGTCTCACCGGTAAATGTGAAAAAACAATGACTTTTTGATTAAATAGTGCTGCACTATCCAGTTCATGTTTCAGCCAAATTTGTTGTTGTTCTCCAATTGCACTATTCCATCGATAGTGGTTGGTTTTTCCGGTAGTATTGTCAAAATAGGAATCCACCCGATTCATTTGGTGATGATGTAATGAATTTGAATAATAGGAAAAATCAGTAGCATCAAGGACGATGAAGCGCCAACCTATTTTTACATAACTGTAATAATAATCGGGCATTGAGAGTTTTTTCAACAGATTTGGCATTTGGGATGGGTCGACAGCAAAGTCATGATTACCAAGTAACTGGTAATTTTCGACGCCAGAATCAAGATTTTTGTAAAGGGGGAGAATCGAATCGTAACTTTTCCAATCAAGATCGATTATATCGCCAAGATTTTGAACAAAATCAACCTTATTGTTATTAAAAGTCACGATTGTTTCTTTCAGTTTTCCCAATGATTCCCTGTAATATCTATTCCCTGCAGCAGGTTTATCAGCATATTGGGGATCAGCAACAAGGCCAATTTTCAGAATTGGTTTTATTTGCACACATGAACTAAGTATGCTTATCATAACAATGAAAGAAAAAAACAGTTGTCTCATCGGTGAATTTTCAGTTTTGTTACATGTTTAAATTTTCCCAAAAGGATTCCCAGGCATTGCGGTTTGGCCGGTAAGTCATAGCATACTAATATTTCTTTGCAAATATAAAAATTTTAACCGGGCATCCGTGCATTTTCTAAGCAAATACTTTTATACCATCCAGTCTAAAGGATTATTGATCTTAAAATAACATTTACTACCTGATTTCCAAATTTAACTAATTTTTAATACTATCAGTGTCCGGCATTTTAGTACTTATTGAAAAATTAATGTCTTATTTCAAAATAAAGCGTTATTTTTGTGGTACAAATAAATTCAGTATCTATTTGTAGTCCGGTTCAGGAAAGTTCAAAAGCTTATGATGTTCAGGATTTTATTTTGATATTTCAATAGTAATGAATTTTTCACCCCAATAAAAAATATATTATGGGACTTAGCATTCACTACAATGGTCGTATTTCCGATAAACAGTTGCTGCCGGAGATGATAGCTGAACTGGAAGAAATTTCCAAAGTTCACGGCTGGAAATGTATAATTTTTGAACGAAAGTTTCCTGAAGAAATTTCTTCTGCTAATGAACACGATGGAAAACTTTATGGATTGTGTTTTGTGCCTCCGGGCAGCGAGCCTGTATCGGTTTCGTTTTTGAGTAACGGACGGATGTGTGGCCCCATGGAGTTGCAATGTTGGGGTGAGAGTACCGATGAAACAGAACGGAAGTATTTGTATATGATTTCCGTTAAAACACAATATGCCGGCGCTGAAGTTCATAAAATGGTGATTCATATATTCAAGTATCTGAACAAACGCTATCTGTCAGATTTTAAAATGAGTGATGAAGGAGAATACTGGGAAACGAATGATGAGGCTTTGTTGGACGCTAATTTCAAAAGATATACTTTTCTGATCGATAGCTTTGTATCGGCGCTCGAAAACAATAAGAGAAACGAGGGTGAAGATATGGAACAATACATTCACCGGATGATGAAGAATATTAAGGATAAACTGAAGCCGGAAGATTGAGTAGTCGTATGTGTAAATTTCAACTTTACTTTGCATACAGCCTGTTTGTCCTGGAAATACATTTGTAATTTATTTTAAAACAGATTGTCCCGGTTGTTATTTAATAAAAAAAAGAAGAGCATGATCATACATATCAGGCTCTTCTTTTTTTATCTTGATTCTTGGTTCTTGGTTCTTGATTCTCAAAAAGACTGCATGTCACACAATCTTTTATAATAACCGTCGAGTTCAATCAGTTCATCGTGTTTTCCGCGTTCTACAATTTTTCCTTCGTGAAGTACACATATTTCGTCGGCGCGCATAATTGTTGAAAGGCGGTGAGCCACTACCAGTGTCGTGCGGTTAAGCATTAGGTTTTCGAGGGCTTCCTGTACCATTTTTTCCGATTCTGTATCCAGGGCTGAGGTAGCTTCGTCAAGGATTAAGATCGGAGGGTTTTTCAGGATGGCACGGGCAATACTTACACGTTGACGTTGCCCGCCTGAAAGCTTGCTGCCACGGTCACCAATGGTCGATTCATAACCATCTTCGGTCGCCGAAATGAAATCGTGTGCGTTAGCAATTCTGGCTGCTTCAATCACCTGATCCATCGTGGCATTTTCCACCCCGAATGCTATATTGTTGAAAAAAGTATCATTAAACAGGATCGCTTCCTGATTTACATTCCCCATCTGGGAACGGATATCATGCGTGTTGTATTTTTTGATATTCACGCCGTCAATCAGGACTTCTCCTTTTACCGGATCATAATAACGGGGAAGCAAATCCACCAATGTTGATTTTCCGGAGCCGGACTGGCCTACCAGCGCCACTGTTTTCCCTTTGGGGACAACAATATTAATATCCTGCAATACCCATTCATTTTCGTATTTGAAACTCAAATGACGGAATTCAATTTTATCGTTGAAAGGATGAAGTGTTTCAGGTTGTACCGGTTCCTTTATGGTGTTTTCGCTTTTCAGAATTTTGTCAACGCGTTCCAACGAGGCCATTCCTTTTTGAATACTGTACGAAGCTTTCGACAAATCTTTTGCCGGGCCAATAATACTGTAAAATATTATCAGATAGAAAATAAATGTTTCTGCATCAATAGTGTGATTGTTAATAAGAAAACCACCAAACAAGAGTAAAATAGTTATTGTCACCGTACCAAGGAATTCGCTGACAGGATGAGCGAGATTGTATCTGCGATTCAGACGATTAAATGTGCGACGTAACTTCTCGTTTAATAAAGCAAAGCGTGCTTCCAGTTTTCCTTCTGCATTAAAAGCCTTTACCACACGTAAGCCACCAAGTGTTTCTTCTATTTGCGAAAGTAGTTCACCCGTTTGCTCCTGACCCACTGCAGAACGACGTTTTAAAGACTTACCTATTTTACCGATTAAATAACCACTAAAGGGTAAAAGTAGTAAGACCACGATGGTCAGCTCCCAGCTTATGGTGAATAGAACAACTAAATTAAATACAATTGTGATTGGATTTTTGAACATCATATCCAATGAACTCATGATGGAAGCTTCTACCTCACTCACATCGCCTGTCATCCGCGACATGATATCGCCTTTGCGTTCGTCAGTAAAAAAACCAATTGGGAGGCTTATAATTTTTTTGTACAGTTGAGCTCTTAGATCACGCAATACACCGGTACGAATTGGGATCATAAAGTAGGAGCCATAATAAGCAGTACCTACTTTGATAGCGGTCATTATCAGCAAAAAGGTTCCCAAGTAAACCAAAGCTAAATTTGGCCCTACATGTTGAATTGTTTGTTCAATACTGTATGAGACATTATTCGTTAAAGCATCAAAAATTGAAGTATAACTATCACTCCAACTCCACACTTTATAGGTTTTCTGCACTTTTACCAAACCAAAAAGAATTCGAAGTATTGGAATTATTGATACAAAGGAAAACACGTTAAACACTGTGGAAAGAGTGTTAAACAGCAAGTTCAGAAATACGTATTTTTTATAAGGCGGAATAAACCGTTTGAGAAGCTTTATGAATTTGAACATGGTCTTGGTTACAGGTTTATCTCAAAATTCCAGTAAAGGTGCTTGAAGTCCGGATTTGCATTGTAATTAGTTAAAGTAATATAAATGAGTTTTTTAACTCTCAAGAAAGAAAATGAAAAAACCAATAAGAGTGTTCTTTTATTTTCAAATCTTCAAATTTGCTCATTTCTAAATTACATTCCCGTATAATTTCTTGGAGTAATGCGTTTCAATTCTTCTTTTACGGATTGGCTTACATCCAATGTTTCAATAAAATCGCGGATGGATTTTTCATTTATGCCTTCGTTGGTACGGGTTAGCGATTTTAATGCTTCGTAAGGCGAAGGATATGCTTCACGGCGTAAGATGGTCTGAATTCCTTCGGCAACTACCGCCCATGTATTATCCAGGTCACGGTAAATGGCAGGTTCGTTCAGCAATAGTTTGCTCAACCCTTTCAAAATACTTTGTGTGGCTATCATGGTGTGAGCAAATGGTACACCCACATTACGAAGCACGGTGCTGTCGGTCAGGTCACGTTGCAGGCGCGAAACTGGCAACTTTGACGACATAAATTCTAATGAAGCATTCGCCAGTGCCAGATTGCCTTCAGCATTTTCAAAGTCGATAGGATTTACTTTGTGAGGCATAGCCGATGAACCGACTTCGCCGGCTTTGATCCTTTGTTTGAAATATTCCATCGAAACATAAGTCCAGATATCCCTGCAAAAGTCAATTAATATGGTGTTGATGCGTTTCATGGCATCGAATTGTGCGGCTAAATTGTCGTAATTGGAGATTTGTGTAGTCCATTGTTCTCTTTCCAGACCCAGTTTTTCGGCAACAAACTTATTTCCGAATACTTTCCAGTCGATAGCAGGATAAGCAACCGTATGTGCATTGAAGTTTCCGGTAGCTCCACCAAATTTGGCCGAATTGACACAGTGTTTTAATCCTGAAAGTTGCAGATTGAACCGGTTTGCAAAAACCATTAGTTCTTTCCCTAAACGGGTTGGTGAGGCCGGTTGTCCGTGCGTTTTGGCCAACATCGACACATCGCGCCATTCGTCTACCAACCGGTTTAGCTCCTGCAATAACTTTTCCATTTCGGGATAATAAACGTCTGTCAAAGCTTCTTTAATCGAATATGGAACAGCTGTATTGTTGATATCCTGTGAAGTAAGCCCAAAATGAATGAACTCTTTAAATGGCTGCATATCGAGCAAATCGAATTTCTCTTTCAGAAAATACTCGATAGCTTTTACATCGTGATTGGTAACCGATTCAATTTCTTTTACTTTTAAAGCATCTGCTTCCGAAAAATTCGTGTAGATATCTCTCAGTTTTGGGAAAACGGAGGCCGGCACCTGCTCCAGTTGTTTCAATGGAATTTCGCACAAAGCAATAAAATATTCAACTTCTACCAACACGCGGTAGCGGATCAAAGCAAATTCGGAAAAGTAAGCGGCATAAGCCTCTGTTTTTGAACGGTAACGACCATCAATTGGTGAAATGGCGGTAAGCAAAGATAAATCCATATATAATTTACTATTTTACAATTTACAATTTGGTGCCCTGATTGAAATCGCATTTTTACTTTTAAATGCAAATTCATTTTTGACTTTTGAGCAGCTGGTATAGTTACAAATTCAATTTTTTTCCGTTGAAATTATTTCAAAAAATTAAACGGCAAAGTTAATCAATTCTATCGGATTAGAAAAGTTTGGTTACTTTCTTGCGGCACTGATTCTTTTTCTTTACTTTTGTTTCACAAATCAGACGAATATCAACAACCACTATAAAAGGACTTCTTCTGTTAAATATTACAATAGAAAAACACAAAAACACAGATGAGATACATTAAAATACATAAAGAAGGTCGATTAATAATAGGTTCGTTAATTTTATTGCTCTTATTATTGAACCTGTATATCTACACGAAATTTCCTTTGGGTGCATTGGTTGTGAACATCGTAATTTCAGCTTTCCTCTTGTTCTTTTTCCTCTATTTTTTTCGCAATCCGCCACGGAAAGTAATCATCGATGATCATAGTCTGGTGGTTGCTCCGGCCGATGGTACTATTGTGGTAGTAGAACCGGTAGACGAACTGGAGTATTTTGGCGAAAAACGTATTCAGGTATCTATTTTTATGTCCGTATTCAATGTTCATGCCAACTGGTATCCGGTAAAAGGCACGGTTATCAAATCGGTACATCACAGTGGAAGGCACATGGCAGCTTTCTTACCCAAATCGAGTACCGAAAACGAACGCTCAACGGTGGTTATTGAAACTGCTGATAAAACTCAAATCCTGGTTCGACAGATTGCCGGAGCATTAGCACGAAGAATAGTTACTTATGCACATGCCGGTAAAAAATGTCACCTGAACGAACATCTCGGATTTATTAAATTCGGTTCGCGCGTGGATCTTTATTTCCCTATGGACACTGAAATATTTGTTCAGGTTGGTGACTCCACAACCGGAAACGAAACGATTATTGCCCGGCTAAACGAATAGAACCTATGACCCTGGAAGAAGCCCAAAAACAGGTTGACGAATGGATTAAAATCTATGGGGTCAGGTATTTCGGTGAATTGACCAATATGGCCATATTAACTGAAGAAGTCGGAGAGTTGGCGCGCGTCATGGTTAGAACCTATGGCGAACAATCTTTCAAGAAATCTGACGAAGGTGCAAATCTCGCAGATGAAATGGCCGATGTGCTGTGGGTGCTTATTTGCATGGCCAATCAAACCGGGGTAAATCTGACCGAGGCATTTGAAAAAAACATGTTAAAGAAAACCGAAAGAGACAGTGACCGGCATTTGAAAAATGATAAACTGAGTAATAGTATATAGTTGGTAGTCAGTTGTTGATAGTTCTGAGTATAGAGTTCTGAGTAAAGAGTATAGCGTTGACAGTCAGTTAAACTCATTCAACCTCCCGATAGCTATCGGGATTACGAATCATATAATAACCAATCAACTAATCACCCAATTAACTATTCAACCAGTTAACCAATTAACTAATAAACTAATTCGACAAGCTATGAGCAAATTTGATGATCTTTTTATGCAATACGATTGCAATTTGGACGATGAAAACATAAAACATGCAATTGTTGATATTCTGGCAGCACATTTTATCGAAAACGGCAACAAAGAAGTTTACAAACAATGTTTGAATCAGATTGATCTTACTGCATTGAATGGTAGCGATACACATGTCGAAATTATTTCGATGGTGGAGAAAGTGAATGGTTTTAAAACGGCTTTTCCTCATTTATCCAATGTGGCTGCTATTTGTGTATATCCAGCTTTGGTACCTGTAGTGAAAGCACATCTTACCGAAAATATTGGCATTGCAGCAGTGTCGGCAGGTTTCCCTGCTTCACAAACTTTTATTGAAATAAAAGTGGCGGAAACTGCTATGTGTGTAATGGAAGGTGCATCTGAAATTGACGTCGTGATTTCTATCGGAAAATTCCTGGAAGGAAAATATGAAGAAGTTTATGAAGAACTTTCCGAAATAAAAGCAGCCTGTCGTGGCGCTCATTTGAAGGTGATTCTCGAAACCGGTGCTTTGAAAACCGCTACAAATATCAAAAAAGCATCCATTCTGGCAATGGCTGCAGGAGCCGATTTTATTAAAACATCTACCGGAAAAATTCCTGTTGCGGCGACCCTCGAAGCAACTTATGTGATGGCTCAGGCAATTAAAGAATGGAATGAAAAGAACAATGTGAAAATTGGGTACAAACCTGCTGGTGGCATTGTCACTACCGAAGATGCTGTAAACCATTTTACTTTGGTTAAAGAAATTCTTGGGAGTGAATGGCTGAACAATAAAATGTTCCGTTTCGGAGCAAGCCGGCTGGCTAATAATTTATTAAGTTCTATAGAAGAAAAAGAAGTGAAGTATTTTTGAACCGATAGGTCTCCTTTTTTGGATGGAGAATATTCTGTTAAATCTCCCGTGATGCTGCATATTCAGCACATAAAATAAGCGATTTCTTTATATCGCTGTCTGCAAAGCCATTGAGTTCTTCGATGGCTTTGTTTTTATAGGAAAGCATTTGATTTCTTGCATATTCAACACCGCCTTTTTCGTGCGTAAAGCGTGTGATAGCATGAATGTTTTCTGCCGTGAAATCTTTATTGTTTATCCAGGAAAGTACCTGGTCTCTTTCTTCTCCGGCGGTATTTATAAGGGCATAAATCAACGGTAATGTAACTTTCCCATCGCGGATATCGTTCCCTGTGGGCTTGCCGATATGAATATCTTCAGAATAATCGAAAATGTCATCTTTTATCTGGAAACAAATGCCCAGATATTCGCCGAAGTTGCGTAAATGAACCAGAATATTTTCCTCTGCTTTTACTGACAACCCACCGACTTCGGTGCAGGTAGAAAACAAAAGCGCCGTCTTTTTGCGGATAATCGTAAAATAATTTTCTTCAGAAGTTTTGGAAATCTGCGCATTGACCAGTTGTAATAATTCACCATCCGAAAGCTGCATGCCGATATTTGCAATTGCTTTCAAAATTTCAAGGTTATTTGTCTTGGTTGCACAGCCAAGCGATTTCGACAGGATATAATCTCCGGAAAGAATGGCGATCTTATTCGTCCATCGTGCATTTACCGAAGGTTTCCCGCGACGTTCCAGTGTGTCGTCTACTACATCATCATGAATCAAACTGGCTGTATGCAGCAATTCCAGCGAAAGTGCACCATCAATCGTTGATTGATTCACTTCCCCACAAATTTTTGCTGACAAAAGCGCAAGCATTGGTCGTAATTGTTTACCGCTTTTCTGAAGCACATAATCATTTACGCTCAAAAGCAAAGGATTTTCCGTACTTAGAGCTTCTACAAAAGTTTTTTCAAACAATTGCATTTCTTTTAGTATAGGTTGTCTAATGGTTTCGATAAAGTTCATGAGAACCGTTAAATTTGATGATTTGCAAAAGTAAACAATTTTGCCGTTTGTTTGTCTTATTCTGATTATTTCTGCATAAATTTTAATTACTTTTACAGTCGCTTTTAAGATCCTGATTACGAGTCAGGAAATTTGTGACATGAAATAAGTAGTCCGGTAAAATATAAAGCTATGCAGAAAGCAAAGATTTTAACGAGTTAACAATATAGAAAGTAAACAAGTTCACGGGTAAACAAAACTAAGTAATGAAATCTTCAAAAGGTCTTTGACCAATGACTTTTATACTAAGAAAAATATTATGAAAAAACTATTTTTGATTGATGCTTATGCCATCATCTATCGCGCATATTATGCCTTTATACGCAATCCACGCATAAATTCCAAAGGTCTGAACACTTCCGCTATTTTCGGCTTCATTAATACACTTGAAGATGTCTTAAAGCGCGAAAAACCCACGCATATTGCTGTGGCTTTTGATCCCAAAGGAAAAACTTTCCGTCACGAAGCTTATGAATTATACAAAGCCCAACGTGAATCGACACCGGAGGATATCCGTCTGGCTGTGCCCATAATTAAAAAACTGGTGGAAGCATATAACATACCTGTACTCGAAGTGCCTGGATTTGAAGCCGATGACGTGATCGGAACTGTTGCTAAACAAGCTGAACAGGCCGGTTTCGAAGTATTTATGCTTACTCCCGATAAGGATTACGGTCAGTTGGTTTCGGATCATATTTTCATGTATAGACCCAAACATACCGGTGGTTTTGAAATTATGGGGCCCGACGAAATCAAAGCAAAATACGAATTAAACAGTCATGAACAAGTAATTGATTTGTTGGGTTTGATGGGCGATGCATCCGATAATATTCCCGGTTGCCCCGGAGTTGGTGAAAAAACTGCAGTGAAGTTACTGCAACAATTCGGGAGTATCGATACCTTGCTTGAACATACCGACGAACTGAAAGGTGCCTTGAAAATTAAAATTGAAGAAAATAAAGAACAGATCATTTTCTCCCGTTTTCTGGCCACCATTAAAATTGATGTACCGATTGTTTTCGATGAAAAAAGTCTCGAACTTGAGCCACGGAACGAGCTCGAACTGCGTGAATTATTTGATGAATTAGAATTCCGGACCATGTCAGCTAAAATGGGAAACAAACCATTTACTTCGCTTCCACCTGATCATCCGCTGCCAAGTATTTCCTATGCAAAGCCAAAGACAAACAGACAAATGTCACTTTTTGATGAACCTGAAACAACTGCAGAAGTTGTTCCGGTTTTACAAGCACCGGCAGTTGAACTTGTCGACAGAACAGCTTCACCCAATGGTTTAAAAACTATTTATGATATCCCGCATAAATACTTATTGGTTGATAATAAGGTGAAACGTTCGGATTTAATCTCCAGGCTCTTTATGCAGAAATCCATTTGTTTCGACACAGAAACAACCGGACTGGATGTTTTTAATGATGATTTAGTCGGTCTTTCGTTCTGTTTTACCGAAGGTGAGGCTTATTATGTCTCACTTCCGGAAGATAAAGCGGAAGCAAAAGCCATTGTGCACGAGTTTAAAGTCATTTTTGAAAGCGATCAGATTGAAAAAATCGGTCAGAATGTCAAATTCGATTTGCTTATGCTGGCTCAATATGGCGTGGAACTGAACGGAAAGCTTTTCGACACCATGATTGCCCATTACCTGGTTCAACCTGAATTGCGTCATGGAATGGATTATCTGGCTGAAATTTATCTGAAATACCGTACCATACATTTTGAAGATATAGTTGGTGCCAAAGGTAAAAATCAGGCAAGTATCCGTACTGTTGAAATTAATAAATTGTGCGATTACGCGTCAGAGGATGCGGATGTCACTTTCCGGCTGAAACAGATACTGGAAAATGAATTGAAAACCAATGACCTCGAAAAACTTTTCTACGATATAGAAATGCCGCTGATGAAGGTATTGGCTACTATGGAGCGTACCGGTGTTCGTATCGACAGCGATGCGCTGGGTCAAAGCTCCATAATTTTGACAGAAGAAATGGGTCAGTTGGAACAGGAAATTCATAAAATTGCCGGAATGGAATTCAATGTAAGCTCGCCAATGCAAGTGGGTGAAGTGCTCTTCGATCGCTTAGGACTTGATGATAAAGCCAAGAAAACTAAAACCGGACAGTATTCCACAGCAGAAGATGTATTGGAGAAATTACAATCGAAACACCCTATAATCGGGAAAATCCTTGATTACCGTGGCCTGAAAAAGTTGTTGAGTACCTATATTGACTCATTGCCGCTGTTGATCAATCCACAAACAGGAAAAGTACATACCTCATTTAATCAGACAGTTACGGCCACCGGGAGATTAAGCTCTACCAATCCTAACCTTCAGAACATTCCGATTCGCGATGCACAAGGTAAAGAAATTCGCAAGGCATTTATTCCGGACGACGAAAGTCTTTTCCTGAGTGCTGACTATTCACAAATCGAATTAAGGATTATGGCGCACCTGAGCGGCGATGCCAATATGATGGAAGCATTCATTAACGGACTGGATATTCATACCGCTACAGCAGCCAAAATTTATAAAATTCCACTCGAAGAAGTAACCACCGAAATGAGACGGAAAGCCAAAACGGCTAATTTTGGAATTATCTACGGTATTTCTGTTTTCGGGCTGTCCGATCGTTTGGGAGTACCTCGTGCCGAAGCCAAAGAATTGATCGATGGCTATTTTGAAACTTATCCCGAAGTAAAAAAATACATGGACGCCAGCATCCAACGCGCCAAAGAAATGGGTTATGTGGAGACGCTGCTCGGAAGGAAACGCTTCCTGCCGGATATAAATTCTCAGAACAGCATAGTCCGTGGTTTTGCCGAACGCAATGCCATCAACGCACCCATTCAGGGCACTGCAGCCGACATTATTAAAATTGCCATGGTAAATATTCAGAAACGTTTAGAAAAGGAAAATCTTCAGGCCAAAATGACCATGCAGGTACACGATGAGTTAAACTTCACGGTGCCCAAAGCTGAACTGGATGTTGTCCGAAAAGTAGTGGTAGAAGAAATGGAAAACGCCATTCAACTCCGTGTTCCGCTGATTGCTGATTGTGGAGTAGGAGCCAATTGGCTGGAGGCACATTGATGAAATTTGAAAAGTTTGGAGGTTAATGTTTGATGTTAAGTCGTGTTTAATCTCCAAAATGTCAGGTATAAAGCATTATTCTAAAAAAGTTTCTCTCAAAAAGAGAAACTTTTTTTTTATGTCAAAAAATCATCTGTATAATTCTAGTTGTCTGTTATATATTGCTTTAGCACTTATTCTGAGAAATATTTATGAGTTTTTAATTTAGAATAAATAATAAATTGACATACGGCAATGCTATAAAAGTTATAGCATTGTTATATATGTAATATATTTGATCCGTAAATATCTCATATAAATGAAAATAGACGAAATAAAATCATCGGGTTTAAGATTAATACTCCAATAAAATCTTTGATATAATTGTTGAAGTAAAAATTATGAATTTTATTAAACAGGATGATTGTTTATTTATACTGAACACATTAAAAGCAGAAACAGACTATTCCGGGACTTTTAAGAAGCGGCGTATTAAAACAAATAGCTGAAATAAATTTTAAAAGAAACGGGATTTATATGAAAAAACATTTCCTCTTTTTTACACTTTGCTTTCTTTTTGCTTTTTCACAAATAAGTTTGGGGCAGGCAACAGTGTTTACTTCAACACATATTCTTTCCTTTGGCAATGTTACTGTAGGCACTTATTCGGCAGAACAAAGCTATACAGTTTCAGGTGCTAACCTTTCCGGGAATCTGATTATTTCACCTACAATATCTTATCTTGAAATTTCTCTGACAAGTGGATCCGGGTTTTCAGCAAGTCCGATTACTTTAAACCAATCTGGAGGAACTGTAGTTGCAACAACAGTTTATGTCCGGTTTTCTACGCCAACAACAGGCCTAAAATTCCCATTCATCAATAATGCAAGTATAGGTGCTACCACACAGATTATAGATTGTAGTGGAACTGGCGTAGCAGTTGGAGCTACAGTTACACCCGGTGGTCCTGATAATGTTTGTCAATCAGCAACTCCTGCTGCAATTACTTTAAATGGTGCAAGTGTTGGCGGTTCAGCAACAACGGGTGCCTGGTCAATTACTTCCGGTGGAGGCGTTTTGAGTTCAACAGCTCAGACCGCTTCACCAGAAGCAGTTACTTATACTCCTGCTGCTAACTTTACCGGAACAGTTACACTTACATTAACTACAAATGGATCTCCGGTAGCAAGCGGAACCAGAACAATAACAGTAAATCCCTTACCTTCATTAATTTTAGCATCATCTACTGAAGCATGTTTAGGATCTTCAATTGTATATTCTTTACCATCCGGTATGAGTAACTATGCCTGGACAGTTTCATCGGGTGGTACCATAACTGCAGGTGGTGGTAGTGGGGATAATTCGGTAACTGTTACATGGAATACAACTGTTATTCAAAGTGTATCCGTAAATTACACAAATGGAAATGGGTGTACTGCAACAAATTCCCGTACAGTACCCGTAAAACCATTACCAACATGTTCCATTACCGGACCGGATGGACCGCTTACTCCTTCTTCGAGTGCCAATATTTATACAGCGCCCGGTGGAAAAAGTTATAACTGGTCAGTTACCGGAAATGCAACTATTGCAGGAAGCACAACTTCACAAACGGTTTCTGTAACTGTAGGAGCAAGTTGTGGCGTTTCGTTTACAGTAAATTTAGAAATAACAGATTTACCAGGTCCGGTAATTTCATGTAGTTCAATTTGTAGTAAGGTTGTAACTGTTACTAACAATACAATTTCAGCTATTATTGGTACAGCAAGTATTTGTGTAGGATCAACAACACAATTATCGGATGCAACAAGCGGTGGAACCTGGACGAGCGATTCTCCCGGTATCGCTACAGTAAGTGCGGGTGGTTTAGTATCTGCCGTGTCAGCAGGAACAACTTTAATCAACTACACAGTTACTAATAGTTGCGGTACAGTATCAACTTCTCTTTTAATTACAGTAAACCCTTTGCCATCAATTGCTGCAATATCCGGAACAGCTACTGTATGTGTTGGTTCTACAACCCAATTGTCAGATGCTACCGGTTTTGGATCCTGGTCGAGTGCCAGTATGGGAGTGGCAACAATTTCTGCAGGTGGACCAGGAGGTCCTGGTGGTTTAGTAACCGGTGTTTCCGCAGGAACATCTTTAATCACATATACAGTAAATAATGGCAGTTGTACAAATTCAGTATCACAATTAGTAACAGTAACATCAATTCCAACAATTACAGGAACAACTCCGGCTTCACGATGCGGAAACGGTACTGTAACTTTAGGGGCGACAGCCTCTGCAGGTACTATCAATTGGTTTGATGACATTACCGGCGGTAACCTCGTTGGAACAGGCACTTCATTTACAACACCGGTCATTTCTTTTCCTGTTACCTATTATGTAGAGTCCACTGATGCGTGTGGAACCACAGCCGCAAGAACAGCAGTAGTTGCTACTGTGAATGCATTGCCAATCGTAATTGCACCGGCTTCGTTAAATGTTGGCAGCACAATAACTTTATCACCAACAACCGGAGGAACCTGGGTCAGCAGCAATTTACTTATAGCGACAGTGACAGATGCAGGACTGGTTACAGGAATATCCGCTGGTACTGCAACATTCACCTTTACTGATGCTACAACCGGTTGTAGTGCTACTACTTTATCTGTATCAGTTGATCCAATCTGTATTTTTCTTTGCAATTCTGACTTTGAAATAAGCACCCCACAACCTGCAACTTTTAATTGGATTCCTCAAGCAAATGTTCCTTGCTGGAAAACTACCGGAAGTTATGGTGAAATTGAAATTTGGAAGAGTGGCTTTCAAGGAGTACCGGCATATACCGGCATACAATTCGCTGAATTAAATGCAAGGCAGGTTGGTACATTTTATCAGACTTTTACTGCCGTAAGTGGCACAAATGTAATGATTTCATTTGCACACAGGGGCCGTTATGCCGGTCTTGATAAAATGGAGGTGTCAATTGGCCCGGTCGGTGGTTCTTTTGTTACAATTGGAACATATTACGATAACAATTCAGGATGGTCGTATTATAGTGTCCCATATACTTTCCCAGGAAGTGGTAGCTACGAAATACGATTTGTATCAATATATTCTAATGGAGGTGGTATAAACAATGTACTTGATGGAGGGAATTTTCTTGATGCAATTTCAATTGAATGCCCATCACTTGGTGGCTCAACACTAACGCCCGGAGGTCCTGATGATGTTTGTCAATCATCTACACCAACTGCAATCACTTTAAATGGCGCAAGTGTCGGGGGTTCAGCTACAACAGCTGCATGGTCAATAACTTCCGGTGGCGGGATATTGAGTACTACAGCTCAAACTGCTTCACCAGCAACAGTAACCTATACAACTGCCTCAAATTTTACAGGAACGGTTATTTTAAAATTAACTTCAAATGGATCTCCCGCATTAAGTGCAACGAGGACAATAACTGTGAATACGCTTCCCACAGTAGCTTCAATCACAGGAACAACTACTGTCTGTGTAGGGTCAACAACGCAATTAACAGATGCTACTTCAGGAGGTTCCTGGACAAGCTCCAATACCGGAGTTGCAACCATTAGCGCTGCCGGAATGTTGACTGCCGGGGGTTTAGTGACAGGAGTGTCACCGGGAACATCGTTAATCACTTACTCCTATACGAATGGCAATAATTGTACAAATTCAGTAACACAATCAGTTACTGTAAATGCAGTACCAACAATCACTTCAACAACTCCGGGATCAGTTTGTGGAACCGGGATCGTAACCTTAGGGGCAACAGCCTCAGCAGGTGTAATCAATTGGTTCGATGCAATCACAGGTGGAAATCTGGTTGGAACAGGAACTTCATTTAACACTCCGGTATTATTATCTTCTGCAACTTATTATGTTGAAACAACTGAAAATGGATGTACAATGGCTTCAAGAACTGCGGTAGTTGCAACAGTTAATGAAAAACCAGATTTCCCAATTGTTGGCACAATTATTCAACCGACCTGTTCAACAGCAACAGGGAGTGTAATATTAAGCGGATTACCGGTCGGCAACTGGACGATTAATCCGGGAGCAATAACCGGATCTACTGTAAGTACTACCATTTCCGGATTAACAGTGGGAACTTACAATTACACAGTTACCAATTCTGCGGGTTGCATTACTGGAAGTTCAGCAGATGTGGTAATAAATGCATTGCCATCAACACCTTCAACTCCAATCGTTGGAACAATTACACAACCGACCTGTTTAGTAGCCACCGGAAGTGTAACGCTAAGTGGTTTACCAACCGGCAACTGGACCATTAATCCCGGAAATATAACCGGTTCAACGACAAGTACAACTATTTCCGGCTTAACTGCAGGAACTTACAATTATTCGGTTACAAATTCAACAGGATGTCTTTCTGCTTTTACGACAGATGTTGTCATTTCTGCACAACCTCTGACTCCAACTGTTCAAATAATTACAATCACCCAACCAACCTGTGCGGTGGGAACCGGTAGCATTACAGTTCCGGTTCAAAATGGAACTGATACCTATAGTTTTGATAATGGCAACACTTTTCAAACCAGTAATATAAAATCAGGATTAGTTGCCGGAAATTACAATGTGATCATAAAAAGCATAGGTGGTTGTATTTCTATTGTTACTTCTGCAACGATTAATGCTCTTCCAACAACACCTTCAACTCCAATCGTTGGTACAATTACACAACCGACCTGTTTAGTAGCCACCGGAAGTGTAACGCTAAGTGGTCTGCCAACCGGTACCTGGACAATTAATCCCGGAAATATAACAGGTTCAATGACAAGTACAACCATTTACGACTTAACTGCAGGACCTTACAATTATTCGGTTACCAGTTCAACAGGATGTGTTTCTGCTTATACGTCAGATGTTGTCATATCTGCACAACCACTGACTCCAGCTGTTCCGATTATTTCTGTTACCCAACCAACCTGTGCAGTGGGAACCGGTAGCATTACAGTTACTGTTCAAAATGGAACTGATGCCTATAGTTTTGACAATGGCAACACTTTTCAAACCAGTAATATCAAATCAGGATTAGTTGCCGGAAATTACAATGTGATCATAAAAAGCATAGGTGGTTGTATTTCTATTGTTACTTCTGCAACGATTAATGCTCTTCCAACAACACCTGCAACTCCAATCGTTGGTACAATTACGCAACCAACTTGTACCCTGGCTACCGGAAGTGTAACGCTAAGTGGTTTACCCGCCGGTAACTGGACGATTAATCCCGGAAATATAACCGGTTCAACGACAAGTAAAACCATTTCTGACTTAACTGCCGGAACTTATAACTTCAGCGCAAACAATTCGACCGGCTGTGTTTCTGCTTTTACGACAGATGTTGTCATTTCTGCACAACCGCTGACTCCAACTGTTCCAATAATTACAATCACCCAACCAACCTGTGCGGTGGGAACCGGTAGCATTACAGTAACCGTTCAAATTGGAACTGATACTTATAGTTTTGATAATGGCAACACTTTTCAAACCAGTAATATCAAATCAGGATTAGTTGCCGGAAATTACAATGTGATCATAAAAAGCAATGGTGGTTGTTATTCAGTTGTAACTTCTGCAACGATTAATGCTCTTCCAACAACACCTGCAACTCCTGTTGTGGGAACAATTACACAACCGACCTGTTTGCTGGCAACCGGAAGTGTAACGCTAAGTGGTCTGCCAACCGGCAACTGGACGATTAATCCCGGAAATATAACCGGTTCAACGACAAGTAAAACCATTTCTGACTTAACTGCCGGAACTTATAACTTCAGCGCAACCAATACGACCGGCTGTGTTTCTGCTTTTACGACTGATGTTGTCATTTCTGCACAACCTTTGACTTCAACTGTTCCGATTATTTCTGTAACCCAACCAACCTGTGCGGTGGGAACCGGTAGCATTACAGTTACGGTTCAAAATGGAACTGATGCCTATAGTTTTGATAATGGCAACACTTTTCAAACCAGTAATATCAAATCAGGATTAGTTGACGGAAATTACAATGTGATCATAAAAAGCATAGGTGGTTGTTATTCAGTTGTAACTACTGCAACGATTAATGCTCTTCCAACTACACCTGCAACTCCTGTTGTGGGAACAATTACACAACCGACCTGTTTACTAGCCACCGGAAGTGTAACGCTAAGTGGTTTACCGGCAGGCAACTGGACGATTAATCCCGGAAATATTACCGGTTCAACGACAAGTAAAACGATTTCCGGCTTAACTGCAGGGACTTACAATTATTCGGTTTCCAATTCAATTGGATGTGTTTCATTAAATTCAGCCGATGTTGTAATTAATGCACTACAAACTATACCTGTAGCTCCGACAGTTACTTTGATTCAACCAACCTGTAATCTTTCAACAGGAACGATTACCATTACAGCACCAACCGGAACTGGCATTACTTACAGTATTGGTGGTGCATACCAATCAGGTGAGATATTTAGTCAGGAAATGACAGGCACATATAACATTTCAGCAAAGAATGCTGACGGCTGTATATCACCAATATCAACGTTTACGCTTGTTGCGCCAGATTGTAATAACATTGATTTGGTTGTAGTTGAAACGGTAAATGCAACGCAAGTGATTATCGGACAAACAGTCGTATTTACTATTGTTGCAACAAACAATGGACCTGATAATGCAACAGGAACTTCTGTTTTAGTCAAATTGCCAAGTGGTTTTACATTTAACTCGACAACCACTTCTGTTGGAACGTATGATGCTACTTCAGGAGTCTGGATTATCGGGAACCTGAATAATGGTGAAACTGAAACCTTAACAATTGCGGCAATAGTTAATTCATCAGGGAGTTATGTCCTGACTTCGGTAATTCAATGTAATGAAGTTGAGGTTACCCTTGTTAATAATACTTCAACAGCACAACTTCTGCCATATGAATTCATCTTTCCTGACGCTTTCTCTCCAAATAATGATGGTTACAACGACAAGTTTGTGATCATTCATAATAATTCACTGAGAATAAATTTCGAAGTTTATAACCGTTGGGGAAATTCAGTATATAAAAATGAGGATTATCAAAACGATTGGGATGGCAAGGGAACCGCGAATTTTCTCGGTCGCGATCTTCCGGATGGCACATATTATTGTACTTATCAGGCAATTAATATCTCAACCGGTGATATTGTGCTCAATGGGGTGAAATATATTACATTACGTCGATAAATAATACACGAAACAGAAATTTTTAAAAGTTATAATCCGAATAAAACCTAATGTGATGCTGCATGATATTTTCACAAATTTGCTGATGAATCTTTATCTGTCGAAAATTCGGCTGATGCTTTGTTTCTGTCTGCTGTTTGGTGGAAATTCGCTCAAAGCACAACAAGAGCCCATGTACTCACAATATATGTTCAATATGTCACATATCAATCCGGCATATGCAGGTAATCGTGCTACCAATAATATAACAGCCTTATTTAGAAAACAATGGATTGCAATTGAAGGTGCTCCTGCAACGGCTTCGCTGTCGTGGGACAAACGGGCTAATGAAAGTAATGTAGGATATGGATTGCAAATTTATAACGATAGGTTAGGAGTAGAGTCTACTTCAGGAATTCAGGCTTTTTATTCGTACCGTATCCCGTTCGAAAAATCCTTTTTATCCTTTGGTTTAAGTGGAGGTGTTTTAAATTATCGGGCCGCATTCTCATCGGTATTAACGATACAGGGCGGTGATCCTGTATTTCAGGAAGATGTAAACGGATTGCTTCAAACTGCAGGCATGGGTGTTTTGTATGCTTCTGAAAAATGGTATCTGGGGCTTTCGGTGCCCGCTTTATTGGATACTAAAATAAATATTGAAAACAAGCAATACACTACCGGTGCCAATAACCATTATTTTCTGACAGGAGGATATATTTTCTATGTTTCGGAAAGTCTCAAACTTAAACCTTCTGTATTACTGAAAGCCGTCAAAGGAGCTCCTCTCGAATATGATTTTAATATGAATGCCTGGATTCATGATATTTTAGGATTGGGTCTGAGTTATCGTACTGCTGATGCTTTTGTAGCTATGTTTGATATTCAAATTTTACCTGAACTTCGACTGGGATATGCGTACGATTATACCATTTCAAATCTTAAACCCTTCAGTAAAGGAACTCATGAGTTAATGCTGAGATATGAATTTACTAATAAAAAGAAAGAACGAATCTTATCTCCCCGTTATTATTAACGAAGCCTGTTTTAAGAATATTAAATTGTGAAAAATGAAATAAAACGTTTAAACTGAAATGAAACATTTGATTCCAATAAGGGCAGCTTTTCTGATTTGTTTACTGACAATGAGTCAGGGCATATTTTATGCCCAAATCAAAACAAATAATAAAGTTCAGATAAAGAATAGCCTGATATTAACAAAGGCAAATATTGCCTATGAGGATGCGAAATATTTAATTGCTGCAGATTATTTTGAAAATATTTTGAATAATCAGAAAAATTCAAATCTGGAACTCCTGTTGAAGTTAGCCGATTGCTATTGGCAAATGAGAGATCATGTAAACGCCTTGCGCGTGTATATGCTAATTGATAATGTAGAAAATCTGTTTGTGAGCCAACCGGTCAGACTTCGGATAGCAGAAATATATGCCCGAAATGGTCAGTACGCACAGGCAGCAGATTGGCTGAAAAATGTGGCCGGTTACCGAATAAAGGCTGATGTTTACAATGATAAAGAATTAATAAATGCTATGAAAAAAGATTCGCTCCAATGGAGGTTGGGTTTTTTGAATTTCAATACTGCATACCGGGATTTTTCCCCGTTTATTGCAAACAACACCTTGTTTTTTAGCAGTAATAAACCACTTCCGGCCAAAAAGAAGGCTTATGGCTGGGATGGCAACAACTTTGCACATTTGTGGGAAATTCCAGTTTCAAATATTGATAGCATTTCAACAGCTCAAATATCGGATAGCACTTTAAAGGAGAAACTTCCGAAAGTTAAAACAAAAAAACTTGTCGGCATTTACGAATTGGGGGACACAAAATCAATGCAAAATGCTTACCGGATCCTCATTAACAATCCATATATGGAAAGTGATCTGAATCCAATCGGAAAACCGGTAAACGGTCTTGACAAAATAAGTTTTAATGCCGGTGCAATTTCGATTGATAAAAATAATCATTTTTATTATTCATCCAACTATGAAAAAGCTGACAGAGAGGGTATAAACAGAATTTGTTTAATGGAGGGCATTTATTCATCAGCCGGAATTTCATCAATCCGTAAATTGCCATTTGGTGATGCAAATTCTTTCTCTGTTATGCACCCGTCAATTAATGCCGATGGCACACTCTTAGTTTTTAGTAGTAATAATGATAATGGGAAAGGTGGTTTCGATCTTTATTTTTCGCAACGGAATGATATTAATCAACCCTGGGATACTCTAACTGCATTTCGTAATAATATAAATACTATTGGAAATGAGGTATTCCCGAATATCACATCCAATGGCTATTTGTATTTCAGCAGTGATAATATTCCCGGCTTAGGTGGATTAGATATTTACCGTATTTCTGTTTCAGATGCCATGGCAGGAAAAGGTGAAGTCGAACATTTAGGTTATCCGCTGAATAGTTCTTCCGATGATTTTGGTTGGACGCAAAAGGACAGTACCGGTTTAAAAGGTTTCTTTACTTCCGACCGTCTGAATAGCGATGATAATTTATACTGCTTTTCGTATCAACCGGTTGCTATTTCAAAATCACCAAAAAAGTCTTTTGTCGAAGGTCTTGTGCTTGAAAAACAATCTTTAAGCCCGATTAAAGGCGCAACACTCTTTTTGTATAATGTACGGGAGGATACAGTATATATTGCAAAAGCTGACAAAGAAGGTAAATACCGTTTCCCGGTTCTGACAAGTAGTGACATCATTATCAAAGCAGTAGATAAAAAATATTTAAATGATTGTTTAACATCAAGTGTAGTCTACGAAACCCAACCAAAAGATACAATCCAAGAAACTCCGCGTGACTTGTTGCTTGACAAATTCAAGGTTGGGTTTGTCTGGAAACTGAGCAATATCCGGTACGATTTTGATAAATCCAATATCCGTGGGGATGCTATGCCAATTTTGGATAGTTTAATCATGGTTTTGAAAGAACAACCCATTACCGTTGAATTAGGATCACATACTGATTCCCGTGGTTCCCTTAAATACAACGAGCGCTTGTCGCAGCAGCGTGCAGAATCAGCAGTTAATTATTTGATTGCACACGGCATTGAAGCACGAAGAATTAAGGCAAAAGGCTATGGAGAATCACAATTGTTGAACCGTTGTTCAGATGGCGTACCCTGTAGTGACGAAGAACATCAGGCAAACCGCCGTACAGAGGTGAAAGTTACCGGATATACAACGCCTCAAAAAGTCTCCGTGAATATAAATCCGGACAAGTTCAAAGATGGTGCAATAATTAATAAATCCTTATTGCCAAAGAATTTCTTTGAATCTTGTAAATAAACTAATTTAAATATTGACTTTATTATTTCTTAACCTCCCCGCGATATTAATTGGGGAAGGTTTTTTTCTTCTGAAACACGATTTACCAAAAAATTGACATCAATTTCAGTAGATTGACCTTCGAAAATACAATTGTCAAATCTTAAAATTATAACAGTTTGTTATTAAATGGCATATTGTTTGTAAGTCTTCGATAGAATTCCGGTTAAAAAAATAATAATACACAATTAAAATATGAAATATTTTGAATAATGATTGATTTATGAAATATTTATGCAACACTAAAACATTTCTGCAGGATAACCAAAATGCAGATAACCAGATGAATAATACGCCCGTATTTTGAAATTTCCGGTAAATTAATTTAGAATGAAAATAAATTAATAAGTTATATGCTACAATTGTAATAGCATTAATTATTTTGCTTTATATTTGCGGAAATATTTCTTTAATCATGAGGGTCAACACAAAAATACGGTACGGTTTAAGAACAATGATTGAAATTGCAAGTTCAACCGAAACGAATGGTATGTTGCAAAAAGATATTGCCAAAAATCAGAATATTTCACTTAAGTATTTAGACCCAATAATTTCAGCCCTAAAATTAAAGGGCTTGATTGCCAATTCAAAAGGCAAAGGAAGTGGTTACAGATTAACGCGTCCGACTGAAGAAATTTCTATGCTGGATATTTACACGGCATTTGAGCAAATAGTTGTAATTGAATGTATTAACAACTGCGATTTTTGCGAAAGGTCAATTCACGATTGCAAAGCGCAAAATTACTGGCAAGAGTTTAAAGAGGAATTTATTCATAATTTGGAAAAAAAGAATCTTGCACAAATAATTAACGAGACTTATTATGAATGTAATAAATTGGAACAATCTAAAGAATCTTGAATATCAATCTAATGATTGAAAACTTAAGTCAATTTTTTTTGTTATAGAAGTACTATTAATCAGATAGGATAAATAGTGTATAGCTCCTGTTACATTGATATAAGTCATTTAAAAAAGAATTAAAATTTATAGAAGTCTATTTTTTTAAGAATAAATACTACTAATGTTATAGCATAACAGGGTTTATTTACTTTATAAAACCTTAAAATTAAATGGGCGTAGTTGATAATTTTTTATCACTCTAAAATATTTTTTTTCAAATCAAATGCTATAAAACCTATAACATGAATAGCGGTGGTGTAAACCAAGCAAAATAAATACTTTAGACCGTTGAACATAAATACAAAACAGAATAATCATAAACTGAATATATAATAATAACACGCTTAAATAAAAATAACAATTAAAATTGTGACCAACCTATTAAATAAAACGATTATGAATGCAAAACTATTAACTAAGAAATACATGTTGCTTTTTGTTTGCATCATGTTTGCAACTACCGGTGTTTTAAAAGCTCAAACTTTAAAAATCAATCCACGTACATCCACGATGACTATTTTGGGAACAACCAATGTCCATGATTTTGAGACTAAAGTAACCCAGATGAGTGGGGAGTTGGTAATAAACAGTTCTAAAAAGGTTGAGTCCCTGAATGTTCTGGTGCCGGTTAAATCAATTAAAAGCAAAGAGAAATTAATGGACACAAAGACTTATGAAGCTTTTAGTGCTACAAAAAATCCAAACATTAGCTTTCACCTTACCGATGCTACGTCATTAAAAGTAACCGGTCAGGACATTGAAGTTACGGTTACCGGTAATTTAACTATGGCAGGTGCAACACGAAAAATCAGCTTCAAAACTACCGGGAAAAACACAAGAGCAGGAGTTTATGAGTTTAAAGGCAGTGTGCCACTTAAAATGACAGATTTCAAAATGAGCCCTCCAACAGCCATGATGGGTATGATGAAAGTCGGTGATGGAATCGTTTTAAAATACCATGTCTTTTTGGAAGGAAGTACTGAAATCGGTGCCTTATAAGACGATAAATAAAGCGATCGTTACTAAAGCGAAAATGCAATAGAGACACGAAGTTCATAAAAAAGACTGTACGGGGATATACATTGTTTTGCAAATGAATTTTGGGAAAGGTTTTCATTCTGAAAAAATTAAAAAACATAAAATCAATAATAATTAACAAACAAAAAACAGTAAAAAAATGAGAAAATCAATTCTTACAGTTGTTGCTGCACTATTTATGAGCAGCTTAACCTTTGCCCAATTTCGTTCGGGGGACCAAAGTGGTATAAATGTATTTGAAACTCCAAAAGTAGAAACGGAATTCACCGGCGTTAAAGTCACTATAGGTGGAGCTTTTACACAGTCTTATCAAATCCTGGATCACAGTAATTCTAATGGTCTCACCGGTTTAAATCCCAGATTTGTAGCAGGAGTTGACCAAAACAAATTGGTTTCACTAGTACCCGGATTCAATCTTGCAAGCGCAAATTTGATGTTAAAAACGCAATTGGCAGATGGTGTAAGTTTAAATATGGAATTATATCTTGCTTCACGTCACCACAACGAAACCTGGGTAAAAGGTGGTTTTATTCAATTTGATAAATTGCCTTTTTTACGCATGGATTTAGTTGATAATGTTATGCAATACACGACAATCAAAGTTGGTCAAATGGAAGTTAACTACGGTGACGCTCATTTCCGTCGTTCTGATAATGGTAATGCAATTTACAATCCTTTTGTTGAAAACTATATTATGGACGAATTTGCAACAGAAGTAGGTGCTGAAGTTGATTTTCAATACAATGGTTTACTTGCTGTAGGAGCAGTTACAACAGGGAAATTAAACAGCAATATTGTTGCAGGTGTACCGGTCGCAGGTGCAAGCGATGGCATACATAAACCTGCTTTTATTGGTAAATTGGGTTATGACAAGCAATTTAATGATGATCTTCGTGTTCGTTTAACAGGTTCGGTATATTATACTGCAGGTTCATTAGGACAAACCTTATTTGGTGGTGATCGTACCGGTTCACATTATTATGGTGTGATGGATTATGCTTCTCCTTCAACTTCAAATGCATTTTCAGGTCGTGTTAATCCGGGACTTTCCGATAAAGTAACTACTATGATGGGTAACTTATTCGTTAAATTCCATGGATTGGAATGGTTCTCAACCGTTGAATCGGCTACAGGTAGAGCAAAAGATGAAATTACCGGAGAGCGTAATGCAACACAATTGGCAACAGACCTTGTTTTCCGTTTCGGAAGAAGTGAAAACTTCTGGGTTGGCGTACGTTACAATACACTTGCAGCAACTTTACCTGCAACTAAAAGCGTACCAGCAATTGCAGCAGCACCAGTTACTCCTACTCAACCTGATCCTCATAAGGGCGAACAGACAGCCGTTGCTGCTTTAGCACCTTACGATGTAGCTGTAAGTAGGTTAGCAGTTAGTGCCGGATGGTTTGTAACAAAAAACGTTATGACTAAATTGGAATATGTTAATCAAAACTATGACTATGCAAATGCTCCACAAAGCATTTTAAATGGTGGTAACTTCAAAGGACTTGTTCTTGAAGCGGTAGTTGGATTCTAACCGGTATTTCATTCACAAGATAAGGCCGGTAAGAATCAATTTCTTGCCGGCTTTTTTTTCAGGTAATTACAAATTGTATAGTATGAAAAAATTATTTTTCTTTGCATTGTTCCTGCTGTTGTTTTCCGGCTTTATATATGCCCAGACAACAGTCTCTGTTGATTTACAGAAAAACAGTTGGCTTACCATTCGCGGGACGACCAATGTCATATCGTTCAGGCTGGTTCATGAGGGAGAGAAACTGCTTGGGAAAAAGATAACAGTAACGACGACTCAAAACAAAAATAAAATATTTACCAGTCAGAATCAACTTTCAATAGCTGTTAAGAATTTTACATCCGAAAATGGAATGGCCAGGCGAGATTTTTTAAAGCTGATTAAGTCCGAGGCCTATCCAAATTTAGAGGTTCAGCTGAATTACATAGAAACACTGCCCGGTAAAGAAAAGGATCGATACGCGCGTGGAAATGCATTTGTAAACATAACGATTACCGGCGTAACAAAACAATATCTTATCCCTGTGTTCTCAAATCAACTTGGGGAATTTATATCGGTGGATGGTGGAAAAAAAATCAATATTCAGGATTTTGGACTGGAACCCCCGGTGGAAATGCTTGGCTTAATCAAGGTTAGCGAATGGATTAATATTGATTTCCACATGGTTTGCAAATTGACAGTAAGCAAAGATACACAGACGAAATCAAACTTAGCGCTTAATATAATAGAACCAAAGTAGAGATTGATTTTTTTATATGAATTGATGGGATGACAAAAAAGCCCTTTTCCGTAAGGAAAAGGGCTTCTGTATTTTTATTAAGAAGCGGTTATGCCAATTTATTTACATAAACTGCCAACTTCGATTTCAGGTTGCTGGCTTTGTTTTTGTGAATAATGTTACGTTTCGCCAATTTGTCCAACATTGCACTGATTTTAGGCAACATCTCTGTAGCTACAGTTTTATCGGCTGTAATACGCAATTTGCGGACAGCGTTACGTGCTGTTTTTGCATAATAACGGTTGTGCAATTTTTTCTTGTCAGCTTGACGAATTCTTTTGATAGATGATTTATGATTTGCCATTGCAATCTTATTTTAAATGCTAATAATTTTTTTTCTTTTGTAGCCCATAGGGGAGTCGAACCCCTCTTTCCAGGATGAAAACCTGGCGTCCTAACCGATAGACGAATGGGCCATGAAGCGTAATTCGCCTTCTGGCATTGAGCATTTGTTCCTCTCAATTGCGGGTGCAAATATACGGCTGTTTTTTGGATTGACAAAGCCTTTGTTGAAAATATTTCAATAATTTCGTAAAATACTATTTATCAGTATGTATTGTTGTAGTTATATGAATTTTTACCATTATATATTATACCCAAAGCCAATAAATTTGCTATATTTGTGGGCTAAACAGTTTTTTTATGCAGGTAAAAACCACCGGTATTGTACTTCACGCTGTCAAATTCTCCGATTCGGCTACTATTGTCACGATATATACCCGGCATTTCGGCAGGGTGTCGTATATGGTTCATGCCGTGAACAGGAAGAAGTCGGTCTGTCGCCCTGCATACCTTCAGCCGCTTTCAATTCTGGAAATGGATGTTTTCCATACGCCCGGTAAAGATGTTCAGCGAATCAAAGATATTCAAACCGGATATCCGTTTACCGGTATACCTTTTGATCCCGTCAAAAATGCAGTAGCCTTATTTATCTCTGAGATGCTTTATCGATGCTTGCGCCAAACAGAGCCGGACGAAAATGTATTCCTTTTTATTGAGAATTCGATCCAGCAATTGGATTGCTGTGAGGAAGGGATAGCCAATTTCCATTTGGTGTTCCTGATCAAGCTAACACGTTATTTAGGTTTTGAACCGAACCGGGATGATGAGAAGATAAATTATTTCGATTTGATGAATGGAGTTTTTAAAAATGAAAAGCCAATGCATGCTCACTTTCTCATGCCGGAAGATGCAGCTGATTTTGAAGCTTTGTTACATGCCGACTACTCCAATATGCAACTACCCGGCTTTTCGCGTTTAAAGCGCCTTAAACTGCTTGAAAGTTTGGTTGAGTATTACCGGTTACATATCCCCGATTTCCATGGCTTACATTCGCTGGAAGTGCTGAAAAGTTTGTTTGATTAGTTACGCTTTTATTTTCCGGCTTTAGTATAAACGATTACATGGTCGCCGATACTTAATTTACTGCCAGATTTATGGTTCCAGGCTTTGAGTTCAGTCATTGTACAACCGTACTTTTTAGCGATAGAATAATATGATTCGCCGGATTTCACTTTGTGGTTGAGGCTTTTAGGTTTCGAATCTGCTTTTGAGGTTGTTTTTTTTTCGGTTTCATTTCCCGTTTGAAGAATAATAAGCTCCTGACCAAAATGGATTTTATTGTCAGTCATATTATTCATTTCTTTCAACGCATCAATAGAAACATTATATTCTTTCGAAATTGTAAATAAACTTTCGCCTTTCGTTACTTTGTGGGTGATTGATTTCGAAGTTTCAACATGTTTCGTCATTACAGATTCTTCTACGCCGGATTCCTTAGCAAGACTTATTTTAATGTCCTGTCCGGGATGAATATTGCTTCCTGTCAGGTTATTGATATTTTTCAGCTCTTCAACAGTCACTTTATACTTTTTGGAAATAGTGAACAGACTTTCCCCGCTTTTTACTTTGTGTGTTAGTGTTTTAATTGTGTTGACAGGTTTTTCGGTTTCAGTTACCGGAACTTCAGTAGTTTGATTTACTTTTAGTTCCTGACCGGTTTTGATACTGTTTCCCGATAAAAAATTCATCTTTTTCAATTCTCCGATTGCAATATGATACATTTTAGAGATGCTTTCTAAATTTTCACCAGCAATCACCACATGCGTTGTTGTTTTTTGTTTGAGTTCGGTTTTTACAACAGCCACATTTTCTTTTTGCTCTACTGATTGACTTAATTTTAACTCCTGACCGGGAAGGATTTTTCCGTTCTGGAGTTTATTTATTTTTTTGAGGTCCTCAACAGGTATATTATATACTTTGGAAATGCTAAATAGAGTTTCACCTTTTTTAATAATATGTGAAGTGTTGGCAGGGGTGTGAAAAACAGTTTCTGCATGATCTGATCCTGAATTATCGGTGTTTGTTTTATTCGATTTTTCAGTAGGATTGTTGGCCAACATTTTTGCGGTTTCAATTTCAACCACAGTTTCTTCATCCATTATTTTCAATTGTTGTCTGCGGTTTATTCTACTGCCCTTTAAATTGTTCTTTCGTTTAAGTTCAACAACCGAAATACCATATTTATTGGCAATTGAAGATAATGTTTCTCCGGATTTTACGCGGTGATACTTTGCCGGATTAAACTTTCGGATTTGTTTTACCTCGCTGGAGAAAGGAATTGTTGTTTTCGGTTCAGTAGTTGGAATTTCGTCTTTCGACATATAGGGTACAACTCCTAAAAGCCGGTCGATGCCTATTACGCGGTTAGCTTTAACAAAACGTTTGGTGTAATATGACTCTTCGGAGTTAGATATGGTAACGCCACTGTGAACAGCAGCATGAATGAATTCAAATTGACCGTTTTCCAATGCTTTTGTCACAATACCTACATGGCCTACTCTGCTGCTTCGAGCCCGTCCCGAGAAATAAACCAAATCACCCATTCTGAGTTGACTGCGGTCTACAGAATCAAATTGTTGGGCCTGTGAAGCAGAGGATCGATGCAGGCTGTACCCGAAATTCCGGAAAATATAGGAAGTAAAACCTGAACAATCGAATGACGAACTGCCCGATGAACCATAACGATAGGGCGTGTCTAAAAATAATTTTCCATAATTGATAATGGAATCAGCTATTGAGATTTGAAAGGGAGTTACATAATCAAATTTTGTAGAATCGGAAACATTCGATGGGTTGATCGAAAGCTGTCCCGCTGTCGAAGAAACGACTGAAAGAATCAGACCTGAAAGTATAAAAAACAGTTTTTGCAAGTTCATAGATTGAATGTGTCTGATAATTAACTTATTGCAAAGATAAGTTTTTTGGTTAGCAAATCAGAATCAATTTTCTCTTTTTAGTAAAAAAAGGGAATAATTTAAAAACACACAATTTAGTTAATGAAATGGATTAAAATTTAATCAATACTTCATCATTTTTTACATCCAGCTGAACGGTTGCACCCATAATTAAAGGCAAATTATAATCAACATGTCCGGCCGGGAAATTGAAGCAAACCGGATAATTATAATCCTTTACAATAGCTGAAATCATTTCCTGTAAAGTTTGCATCATCGAAGGATCTTCTTCGCAATCGCTGAACTGACCGAATATCAGCCCTGAAAGTTGTGCCAAAATTCCGCTAAAACGCAGATTTTGCAGCATCCGGTCGATATGGTAGGGCTTTTCGTCAATTTCTTCGATGAACAAAATTGCATTTTTATAGTGTAAATCGAACTGACTACCGCGTAAGCCCATAAGAACAGATAAATTACCTCCAATAAGTTTTCCTTCGGATTTGCCAATTTTATTTTGTGGCTGAGGGGGAATTCTGTAAGTAGGGAATTCTCCGGTAATTATTTTTCGTAACCGAACAGTCGGCTCTGTGTCAGGAGGGAATTCTGTCATGTGTTTGGCCATTATTCCGTGAATGGATGCGATCTCCAAATTAGAGAAGGCATTGTGCAGAATCGTAATATCGCTGAAACCGATCAACCACTTCGGCGATTCCATAAAATGTGAGAAATCAATTTTGTCAATAATTTGAGAAATCCCATAACCGCCCCGGCTGCACAAAATTGCTTTTACTTCCGGATCATCCAAAGCTTCCTGCATGTCCGCAATCCGTTGTTCGGGAGTTCCTGCAAAACGTCCGTATTCGTTACGGGCATACTTTCCTTCCGAGACCTTAAATCCCCAATCGGCAAGTAATTTACCGGCGCCTTCAATATATTCCGGATTTATGGCACCCGAGGGTGAAACGATACGGATTTGGTCTGCGGGTTTTAGGAAAGGTGCTGTCATGTGGTTCGTATTTTATTCAATATTAAGTTGTTCTTTGAACTCATCGGGTGTTGGCAATGATTTTTTTATTTCCGCCGGCAATAATTTGTACTGAATTTGTATTGTTTAGCAAATCGCCAACAACTTGTTGGCTAATTAGAATGCGTTGCCAGAATTGATAAAATTGTTTACAGTATTTCAAATTAGATTTTGAGAACCCACTCATTCCGGGAAACTCAACTTTCAAATCTTTACTTAATTGATCGATAAAACCGCTTCCCCAGGCTGTATTTAGCTGCTTCTCAACGATTTGTTTGCTTAAATCCCAATAGAGCATAATCAATTCGCTGTTTACAGATAAAGCAGCTTTAATCTGGCTCTGCTTAATTTTTGTTTTCAACTCAACCAACCAATTTTTATAGTATTTGTTGATTATCAGATCAGACATAGCGCTTGATTTTCATTTATTGTGCATTTCTACAAAACATAATTATTCCCCCAAATAGAATTTAGAAATTATTTTGGTGCCTGATAATCTTTTATTATCAGGTATTCCATAAATTCCAATTGTCCACCAGGCTGGGGGATAAATTGAGGATCTAATTTGCTATGGAAAATATAAAATTTTTTCATAGCAAAAGATTAGTCCTTGAGAACCCACTCATTTCAGGAAACTCAGCTTTCAAATCTTTACTTAATTGATCGATAAAGCCGCTCTCCCAGGCTGTATTTTGTTGCTTATCAACAATTTGTTTGCCTAAATCCCAATAGAGCATAATCAATTCGCTGTTAACAGATAAAGCAGTTTTAATCTGGCTCTGCTTAATTTTTAATTTCAGCTCAACCAACCAATTTTTATAGTCTTTGTTGATTATCAGATCAGACATAGCGTTTGATTTACAATTTATTGTGCATTTCTACAAAACATAATTATTCCCCCAAATAGAATTTAGAAATTATTTTGGAGCCTGATAATCTTTTATTACCAGGTATTTAAGTTCGGTATCGCCGGCATTGCTGATGCCATGTTCGATCATAGAGGGACAATAAAAACTGGTATAGGGGCCACAAATAACTGAATCGCCATTGAGATAGAATTTTGCTGTACCTTCCAATACGAAGAAAAACTCATCTTCCATGTGTTTATGTGGTGCATGGGTTGAATTATGAGGTGCCACAACACTCATTTTCAACGTTCGTCCATCTATGAAATTTTTGTCGGCAAACCAATACTGATAACCGGCTTTGGTGGGTGTGGATTTTTCTTTTGAAAAACGGTTTACACAATTGTCAATGTTCCATTTTGTATTGATAGTATCTTTTTTCTGGGCTGATACAACAAAACTACATACGCTGATCAACAGGAAGGCGAATAGGTTTTTTAATTTGCTCATAATGTTTCAATTTTAATTGATATTAATTGAATAAAAACAAGACAAAAATAGAAAAAATATTTCAAAGTTGATCGTTTCTGCTTTTATCTGAAATATGCATGGTGGGAACAGAAAATTAATTATCAACTATTATAAGAAAACCCACAGTTGCACTGGTTAGATTTATAATATGCAGGGGATTGACAAGTATTTGCAGGCCTCTTTTCCCGGCACTGACATAAATCTCTTCGAAATTCAGGCAACTTTCGTGAATATAGGTTTTAAAGGCTTTTTTCATTCCTACGGGGGAGCATGCTCCACGAATATATCCTGTGACCGGTAACAGTTCTTTCATAGGAATCAGTTCACAACTTTTATTCCCTGAAATTTTAGCTGCTTTTTTCAAATCCAGTTCTTCGGCACCAGGAATTATGCAAACCAGATATCCGGTTTTGTCTCCCAGAAGTACCAGGGTTTTGAAAACTTTTCCGACAGGTTCATGAAGCTGTGCGGCAACATGAACAGCACTCAAATCATTTTCATCGACATCATAAGCGACTAATTCATAGTTTATTTTTGCGGTGTCGAGAATTCTTGCAGCATTCGTTTTTTCAGGCTTCATTTTTAATATCTGACCCACTTCCACAATTCTTTCCAGGTCACTTTTTTACCATACATTAAAATACCGGTTCTGTAGATTTTCCCGGCCATCCAGGTGGTCCCAATAAATGACAGCACTAAAATTGACATGGAGAGAATAATTTGCCAGGATGCAACACCGAAAGGAAGCCGTACCATCATTACGATTGGAGATGTGAATGGAATCATCGAGCACCAGAACGCGAGTGGGCCATCGGGATTTTGAGCACTGTAAATGGCCGCGTAAATAGCAAATACAATGGGCAAAGTGAGCGGTAAAGAAAACTGTTGTGTGTCGGTTTCACTGTCGACAGCTGAACCAACTGCTGCAAACAGCGATGCATACAACAAATAACCACCCAGGAAATACAGCACAAATAAAATTGTAATTTGCATAAAGTCGAAGCCGCTTAAAAGGCCATACACTTCACGCACAACATTTTGAGTTTCACTGGCCGAGATTGATTGTACACTCATTCCCATTGTATTAGCCTGTTGCAGAGCGTTTACATCCATCGTTTTTCCAATAAATGATCCTGCAACGGTAGAAATAATAACCGTAAACAGCATCCACATCAAGAATTGGGTTAGTCCTACCAAAGCAATTCCGATTATTTTGCCCATCATCAGTTCAAATGGCTTAACTGATGAAATAATTACTTCGACAATGCGACTGGTTTTTTCCTGAAGCACTCCACTCATCACTTGTGCCCCATAAATGACTATAAACATATAAATCATAAAAGCCGAAATCATTCCGATAACTAAGGCCAGTTCAGCTGATCCTACTTTCTCCTGACCATCTTCACCCCATTTTACAGTGGTAATTTCAATATCAGCCTGCGAATTGGCAACCATTTCTTTCAGGTTTGGAATATTGTGTGCCGCCAGTTTCTTTTCTTCTACGTAGCTTTTCAGCAGTCCGGCAACATAATTTTTCAATTCCATGTTCACTTGTTCATCCGAATAAAGCGTAGCAGCCCTGGGATTTAGAGCCAAATCGTCGGTAATCACCAACAATGCTGCAAATTCTTTATTTTCAGTACTATATTTACGCACTTCATCCGCCGATTTGTCAACAAAGTCAAAACTGTAAGTTTGGTTGTTTTTCAGTACTTCTTTGTAGCTGTTTGTCTGATCAATAACCACAATGTTTCTTTTCACGGTGTCCTTTATGCTTGATAACCAAAGCGGAACCATAATCATTCCGGCAAAGAGCAAAGGGGTGAGGAAAGTGAGGATGATAAATGATTTTTTCATCACCCGGGTTGTGTATTCACGTTTTATGATCAGATTAATTTTACTCATATTCTTGCTCTAAAGTTTATTGTTTGTATAATAGTCAAATCGGGGAATTGTAGAATCAGTGAAATGAAGAGTCAAACATTTGTTTTGCCTCCTGTAAATGTTTTTCAAATTGCAGTAACAAATCAGGCTGTCAGACAGACAAATTATTTCATTTACTCACGGTATCAATGAAAATGTTGGTCATGCTGGGCAATAATTCTTCGAAAGAGTGAATTTCTGTTTGTTTAATCAACTCGCTCAATAACATATTATTCGTGTCAGTATGTTGTTTTTTTATTTTGCTTTCAATTATTCCATTTTTCACGGTTTGCGAAAGTATTTCAAAATTGGTTGCGTTAAAAGTATTGGTCGACTGCACCACAAAAGTATCGGTGTAGTGGGAGGCACGTATTTCTTTGACGTTACCCTGCAGAACTATTTTAGCTTCATTTACCAGGGAGATGTTTTCACAAAGTTCTTCCACGGATTCCATATTGTGCGTTGAAAAGATAATGGTCGCGCCATTTGTCCGCAAATTAAGGATTTCAGCTTTCATCAATTCCGTGTTCACAGGGTCGAAGCCGCTGAAAGGTTCATCGAAAATAAGTAACTTAGGGCTGTGCAAAATGGTTGTGATAAATTGTACTTTTTGTGCCATTCCTTTCGAGAGTTCCTCCACTTTTTTGTTCCACCATTCCTGAATCTCAAATTTCTCGAACCAGTATTTCAGGGCTTTTTGTGCATCTGACTTGGTCATCCCTTTGAGTTGAGCCAGGTACAATGCCTGTTCGCCCACTTTCATTTTTTTGTACAAACCCCGTTCTTCGGGCAGATAACCGATACCTTCAACATCCGAAGGGGTCAACCGTTTTCCGTTCAGTCGTACTTCGCCGCTATCGGGAGCTGTTATGCAATTGATAATACGAATCAAAGTTGTTTTTCCGGCTCCGTTTGGTCCGAGCAAACCATACACTGAATTTTCGGGAACTATGAGACTCACACCATCCAAAGCCAGGTGACCGGAAAATTGTTTTACTACGTTTTCTACTTCTAATAATACCATTTTTTTTGAGTCTAAAATATAAAGTCAAAGGTCTAAAGACGATGATTTACATTGTTATAATTTTGATTTCCAATTAATATCAGGACCGGGGAGTGTCACTGTCAATACTTAAAGTGAGGAAAATATCATGAGGTTTACATTTTTCCGTCGTCGCTGAAACTGTAATATTCGTTGTTAGCAATAATAATATGGTCGAGCAGATTGATGCCAATGGCTTCGCAACCTGTTTTTATTCTTTTTGTGATCACTTCGTCTTCGTGGCTTGGACGTTTTTGTCCCGAAGGATGATTGTGGGCTACAGCTACCAGTGGAGCTGATTTCTCGAGCGCCATTTTCAGTAACAAAGGAATATCTACCACCGTTTGTCGCGTACCACCCTGTGTAAGCCGTTTTAACTCGATCAATTTATTGCCTCCGGTGATCAAGGCTACCCAAAATTCCTCGTGGGGCAAATCTGCTAATATCGGTTCGAAAAGTTCAAAAAGATGTATACTCGATGTAATCTTTTTTCGTTCCAGTGTTACGGCCAATTTCCGCCTTTTGCCTAACTCCATGGCAGCCATTATGCTAATGGCTTTCGCTTCGCCTATGCCTTTGAAGCGTTTACACAATTCGTGAATGGACAGTTGAGCCAGTTCGTTCAGGTTATCGTGGCAATCGTGCAAAATGCGACGGGAAAGTTCTACCACCGTTTCATTCTTGCTTCCTGAGCCAATCAGTATCGCCAACAATTCTGCATCCGAAAGACTTTGAGCGCCTTTCCGAAGCATTTTCTCGCGTGGTCGGTCGTCTTCAGCCCACTCGCGAATGGTTAATCTTTTATCGTCTGTTACCACGTGTCAAAAATAGGTAAATTATTTTATCTTAACAAGCCCTTAAACAAAAAAGATAGAATTAAAAATTTGAACTTCAACGACCTACTTTACTTGTCTTCTCACAGGCAGTTTGTTGCTCAATAAATGGATTTATTTAAAAGGTTAAATCTCAAAGGGTTTTAAGAATTTAAATTTTTACACCTCAATATTACCAAAACAAATTGCCGGATAATTGAGCAATGGATACAAAAAAAGAATTTGACCGGTGTGTTTTTTATCAGGATATGGATTTTTTGAGATCCTTAAATCTATTTTGCTCTTTTATATTGCTTTGGCCAGGTAACATCATCTCCGGATTTTAAAGCGGAAAGTAGCGGGAAATATGGATTTCGCAATAATTCTCTACCCAGGAAAACCAGATCGGCATTATCCTCTTCGAGTACAGTGTTTATTTGTTCAGGGGTGGTTATTAAACCGACAGCAGCGGTTAAAATGCCGGTTTTTCTTATTGCTCCGGAAAACTGAACCTGATAGCCGGGAGCAAGCGGTATCCTGGCTGTGACGATATTACCTCCGGAAGAGCAATCAATCAAATCCACTCCAAGTTGGAACAACCTTGAGCTAAGTTCAACAGTTTCATCCAGATTCCAGCCACCATACGCCCAGTCAGTCGCCGAAAGCCGGACAAATAGAGGATAATTTACCGGCCAGACAGTTTGGATGGTTTTGGTAATTTCCAACAGCAACCGAATCCGGTTCTCGAAACTTCCGCCATATTCGTCAGTTCTGGTATTACTCAGTGGAGATAAAAACTGGTGAATCAAATAACCGTGAGCGGCATGTATTTCCAGAACTTTGAAACCGGCCTGTTTTGCCCGTGAGGCTGAGTCTTTAAAATGTTGAGTCAGCTCTTCTATTTCAACTTTGGTAAGTTCGTGGGGGGCTAATTCGGATGGTTCAAAAGGAATGGAAGAAGGTGCAACCGTTTGCCATGCGCCATTTTCTAATGCAAGTTGTTTTCCTCCATTTTCGGGTGAATCGTGCGATGCTTTCCTGCCGGCGTGCCCAATCTGAATACCGGCTACAGCATCGTGTTGATGAATAAAATTAGTGATTTTATGTAAATTGCTAATCTGGTCGTCGTTCCACAAACCTAAATCGAAGGGTGTAATTCTTCCTTCGGGTACCACGGCTGTTGCCTCAACCATAATTAAGCCTGCTCCACCTACCGCACGGCTTCCATAATGAACAAAATGCCAGTCGTTTGCAAAGCCATTGTTGGCGGAATACTGGCACATGGGTGACATGCCTATGCGGTTTTTGAGCGTAATACCTTTAATAGATAAGGGCTGATTTATTTTGGCCATGAAACAGGATTTAAATTGTGAACAAATATAGTGGTTTGCCGGCACTTAAAACAGCATGTAAGTAATAAATGTTTGAACGGTCAGTTAATATAAATTTGAAATATAAAAGTACGCTCAGAAAGTCTGACCTGTACAGTCTGTAAAAATAGTTTTGAGTCAAAAACTCAGGCAAACAAATTCAGTGGAGTCAGGTTTTATATCTGTGAAAAGCAATTTGATTTTTTTTATTCCCCAAATTCCATTTTTCATAAGAATATTGCAGAAATATAAAATATAATCTGCTCTTTATCTTTTAATTTGCCGTTTCTTCGACCCTGAATGTTGAAAAAAACATATTTTTCAACATTGCATAAAGATGTTTATCGATAAATGTCGTATTTTTGTGGCTAAAGCCATCGTTTCATTTTACAATTTAACAGGTCAATTCTTGTTTGGAATTATATATTTCAAACTATACTACAAAAGAATATGAAAGTAAAAATAGTCAATCAATCAAAACATTCGCTTCCCGAATATGCCACCACATTGTCGGCAGGCATGGATTTACGGGCCAATATTTCAGAACCGATAGTACTTAAACCGCTGGAAAGGAAGCTGATCCCAACCGGATTGTTCCTGGAACTACCGGCAGGTTACGAAGCTCAGATAAGACCAAGAAGTGGGTTGGCCATAAAAGCCGGAATCACCGTGCTCAATACTCCCGGCACAATTGATGCTGATTACCGGGGTGAAGTTTGTATTATTTTAGTAAATTTGTCGTCGCAGGATTTTATTATCAACGATGGCGAACGGATTTGTCAGATGGTGATTGCTTCGCACGTTCATGCAGAACTGGTGGAAGTTCTGGAATTAGGAGCAACCGACCGGGGAGCAGGTGGATTTGGACATACCGGGAAACATTGAATGATTCGTTAATTCGTTAATTGGTTGATTGGTTGATTGGTTAATTCGTTCATTGGAGATTGGTTCATTTGGAGATTTGAAAATGAGATAATTTGAAGATGTGATTTATTCCGGAAATGAGGAAGGGCAATTTTAATTGTTCATTATTAATTATTAAAAGCGTATGCACAAAATATATTATCTGTTTATCCTGATTCTTTTCACTTTAGTTTCGTGTGCCTCCAACAAACCGGTGGCTCAGGCGGGCCCGAAAAGCCTGGAATTGTCAGATGCCGTACAACGTCAGTTTGATTATTATTTTTACGAAGGTCTGGGGCAAAAAGATATTCAGAAATATGATCAGGCTATAGAGTCATTTCGTTTGTGCCTTGCTATCGATTCGACTGATGCGGCAGCACAATCGGAAATGGGTCAATTGTATGCGATTAGCGGTTCGATAGACGAGGCTGTAAAATGTCTGGAAAAATCTGTAAAATACGATCCAACAAACTGGTGGTATAATGTCAGATTAATCACGTTGCATACCAACCTGAAAAACTGGAAGAGAGCTATTGAAATAACCAATAACCTTCAAAAAATATATCCCAACAAGGAAGAGGTATATAGCATGTTGGCAACGCTTTATAAAGAAACGAAGGAATACGATAAAGCAATTGCAGCAAACGACCGGCTGGAAGCATTGACAGGTATTGATGGCTCGCTTTCGATAGAGAAATTCCAGTTGTATCTTTTGTCCAACAAGCCTAAAAAAGCGATTTCTGAAATTGATAAATTGATCAGTAAATATCCCAATGAGTCCCGATACCGCGTATTGCGGGGTGATATTTTTATGCAGCAAAAAATGCCGGCGAAGGCATTCGAAATTTACCAAAGTGTGTTAGCGGATGATCCACAAAATGCCTTTGTTTATGTTTCGCTTTCGGAGTACTATAACGAGGTGAATCAGCCTGATAAAGCAATTGAATCGATTGTCAGCGCACTGAAAAATGACCAGCTGGACGTAGAAACCAAAATGGTGATTTTGGGACAATATGTTGAAAAGATGGTGCAGGATTCCACTAAACTGGGAGAAACGGAAACCCTGTTCAAACTGTTAGTTGACCGCTATCCACTCGAAGAGCAGGTTCATGGTTATTATGCCCTGTTTTTACAATACCGCAAACGCAATATAGAGGCGATATCAGAGCTGGAGACTATGCTGAACATCAATCCTAAAAACGAACAAAGCTGGATGCGGCTTATACAGTTGTATATGGTGGAACAGAATTTCAGTCAAATAATGGTTGTAACCGACAGGGCCATTGCCAGTCTGCCGAATGTTCCAAACTGGTATTTCTATCGTGGATTTGCGCAATATCAGCAGACAGATTACCGCGGTGCATTGAAATCGTACGAAACTGCGTTGCCACTGATAACCCCCGAGCAGGCCGCATTAAAAAGTGATTTCTATTCTCAAATAGCGGATATTCATTATAAATTAGAAGAAAAAGATACCGCATTTGTTTATTATGAAAAGGCATTGGCGGCCAATCCTAAGAATATAATGGTGATGAATAATTATGCATATTATCTTTCGTTAGTGAAAGCGGAATTGAAGAAAGCCGAAAGCATGAGTGCCAAAACGGTGGAACTGGAACCTAAAAACAGCACTTATTTAGATACTTATGCCTGGATTTTATATCAACAGGCTAACTATTCGCTGGCGAAATTTTATATCGAAAAAGCAATTGATAACCTGCCCAAAGGTGAAGATCCGGGTATCATTCTGGAACATTACGGAGATATATTGTGGATGAGCAGCAAGGATGATGGGAAAGATGATGCCAAAGCCCTGGAGATGTGGAAAAAATCCTATGATTCAGGAAATAAAACGGATGAGTTGAAGCAGAAGATTGAGAACAAAGGGTGGAAAAGATAGTTTATAGTTCTGAGTTCTGAGTCGGGAGTAGAGAGACAAGACCCAGTAAATAGTCGGTAGTTTATAGCAGGTAGTTTAGAGATATGAGTTTGGAGTTCTGAGTCGGGAGTCGGTAGGAAGAACCAGGAACAAGGACAAAAGACCAGGGAACTCAAAACCCGAAACTTCAAACCTTTCAAACTTTTCAAACTTTTCAAACAAGAAACAAGACATAAGAATAAATATGAAACAAAAATTTATTATATTTTCGGTGTTTGCATTGCTGATTTTCTCAGCTTGTAAGACGAAACGTTCAGTCATTCTGACTGAAGGACTGGAGGGAAGTCCGGTTGCGCAGCTTATCGCGAAAGTGCAGGCAACCCAACCGCAGTTTAAAACGGCCAATGTGAGTAAGATGAGCCTGGAATTCGACATGAACGAAAGAAACGTGAATGTGTCGGCAACCTGCAAAATTCAAAAGGACTCCGCGATATATCTTTCCATTCAGCCTTTTATGGGCATTGAGATGTTTAAAGCTGAGATCATGCCTGAAAAAATCGTGGTGTTTGACAAAATGAACCGCAAGTATTATGTCACCGATTATGCCTGGTTCAATAGCCGCTTTGGTGTTGATATCGATTTCAATAGCCTGCAGGCTTTGATATTTAATCAGTTTTTCTGTGTAGGAAAAAAGGAGATATTGCCCGATAGTTGTAAATTGACACCTTTAGCCTCCGGCAGAAATAAAATTGAATATGAAACGCAGGCTATGCTTCAAGTCACTGAAACAGGGTCCACAAATACGATACAACAGGTTCTGTTAAAAGGGAAAATTACAAGATATCAGTTGCAGGCCAACTACGAAGATTTTACGGTAGTTAATGCTGTGAATTTTCCACAGACCATAAAGATGTTGGCAAACAATGAAAAAACCAAAGTATCGTGCAATTTTTCCATTCTAAAAGTGGAATTTAATACCGACCTGAAATTTATACCATCGAATACCGAACGGTACAGCCCGGGCGATATAGACCAACTGCTCAAAAAGTAATAAACAAACAGAAAAAGAATTCATAAAAAAATTATATTGATGCAATTCCAACCAAACTACAGGATATTAGTCATTCTCATTTCGTTGATGGCTTCCATTTTCACCATGCAGTCTCAATCTGTCAAAGAACTGGAGAATCAACGGAAACAAACTCTACAAAGACTGGAATCTACCAGCAAAATGCTGAATGACACCAAAAAGTCACAGCGTAGTTCATTGACAAAATTGACTTTAATCAACAAAAACATCAAAGAACGTAAGGTTTTGATCAGGAGTATCAGCACCGAAATCAGTCAACTGGATTCGGAAATGCAAAGACTGGCCAATGAAAAACGCGTGCTTGAAAACAAGTTGAATTCCTTAAAATCCGACTATGTGAAATTGGTACAGGAAGCTCATCTCAAGCGAAGCATGTCAGCCAAAATTATGTTTGTGCTCTCCTCTAAAACATTTGATCAGTCCTACCGACGATTGCGATACTTGCAGGAATACAGCGATTACAGGAAACAACAGGTTCAGGAAATTGAAAAAGTAAAGGTTCAGATAGCGCAAAAAAACGACAGCCTTGACAAAAACAAATCCACCAAAGTGGAGGTTGTCAAGCAAAAGGAAACGGAAGCACAAAAGCTGACGAAAGATGAAAAGCTTGAAAAGGTGCTGCTTACCGACTTGCAAAAGAAGGAGAAGAAGTTGCGATCCGAATTAAAAGTGCAGCAGAAAAAGGCGAACGACCTCAACCGGAAAATTGAAAATATGATTGCCGCCGAAATACGGAAAGCTGAAGCCAAACGTGCTGCGGCTGAAAAGAAACGGTTGGCAGCCGAAAGCCGGTCGAATGCCTCAAAGAAAACAACATCGAAAACGACTTCGAGAACAAACTCTACGAAATCAACGAAGGGTACTGCTTCGTCAACACAATCTGTTTCGACGCTCACTAAAGAGGAGAAGCTGCTTTCAGGAGATTTCCAGCGGAATATTGGCCGCTTGCCCTGGCCAACATCCAACGGATTTATCCGCGGTCATTACGGTGTTCAGCCCCATCCGTTTTTGAAATTTGTCACTACCAACAATAAGGGAATATATATTCAGACGCCTGCAGGTAGCAACGCCAGAGCTGTATTCGAAGGGGTGGTTACGCAGAGTTTCGATATTCAGGGCAGCCACGGAGTCATTATTCAGCACGGGAGTTTCAGAACGGTATATGCCAACCTGACACAAATTTATGTACGCGAAGGCGAAAAAGTGAGTGCTAAACAATCCATCGGGAAAATTTACACCGATAGTGATAATGACAATAAAACCGAGTTGTATTTCCAGGTTTATAAGGACAGGACTGCACAAAATCCGGAAAACTGGTTAACGAGGTAGTTTTTGGTTAATTCGGTGATTGGTTAATTCGTTAATTGGTTGAATAGTTGATTGGCTATTTTTTTAATTATTAATCAGGTAACTGGTTTTTGCAGTAAATAGAATATTGAAATTTGAAAAAGAGAAAAATTAGCCGTAAGGGTGTTTGAAGTTAATAAAGCAAACTCCTTACTGCTTACTCCTTACCTCTTACTATTATAATATATGGAAGAATTTGTAAATGAATCGCAATTGGTCGACTATGGTGATAGCAATATTATCACCCTCGAAGGTCTGGAACATGTACGTCGCCGTCCGGGTATGTATATCGGGAAGCTGGGCGATGGAACGCATGTTGATGATGGAATCTATGTATTGCTCAAAGAAGTGCTCGACAACTGTATCGATGAATACCGGATGGGTGCCGGAAAAAACATTGACGTTCGCGTGCAGGATGGCCGGGTAGAGGTGCGCGACTATGGCCGCGGGATTCCGTTGGGCAAAATGATAGAAGCGGTTTCGATTATGAACACCGGTGGAAAATATGACTCCAAGGCGTTTAAAAAGTCGGTGGGTTTGAATGGTGTGGGTACCAAGGCGGTAAATGCACTCTCGGCAACATTCGTGGTGCAAAGTTACCGCGAAGGACAAACCCGCAAAGCAGAATTCGAAAAGGGTAAACTGGTAAGCGATACCGATATTTTTCCCGATGGCAACGACCGCGGAACACTTATTTATTTTGTACCGGACATTACTTTGTTCGAAAACTACGAATACAAGGACGAGTTTATTGAAACCATGTTGCGTAATTACGCATACCTCAATACCGGTCTGACGATCAACTTCAACGGCAAGAAAATCCTTTCGAAAAATGGTCTGACCGACCTGTTGAACGAGAACATGACTGCCCAACCGCTCTATCCGATTATTCACCTGAAAGGCGAAGACATAGAAATTGCCTTCACCCACAGCGACCAGTATGGCGAGGAGTATTATTCGTTTGTAAACGGTCAGCATACCACGCAGGGCGGAACACATCAAAGCGCATTCCGCGAAGCAGTGGCCAGAACCATCAAAGAGTTTTATTCCAAGAACATGGAATTGGCCGATATCCGCAATGGTCTGATCGCTGCGGTTGCCATCAGCGTGGAAGAACCTATTTTCGAATCACAAACCAAAACAAAACTTGGCTCACGCGATATGGCCAAAGATGGCGTGTCGGTGAATAAGTTTATTTCTGATTTCCTGAAAAAAGAGCTGGACAATTTCCTGCATCGCAACCTGGATACGAGCAATATTCTGCTCCAGAAAATTCTGGATTCAGAGAAAGAACGGAAAGCCATAGCGGGTGTAACCAAGCTGGCGCGCGAACGTGCCAAGAAGGTGAACCTGCACAACAAAAAACTCCGTGACTGCCGGGTGCATTACAACGATTCGAAGGGTGATATCGAAAGTTCCAGCATTTTCATAACCGAGGGTGATTCGGCAAGTGGTTCAATTACCAAGAGCCGCAACGTGAACACACAGGCCGTATTTAGTCTGAGGGGAAAGCCCTTGAACAGTTACGGAATGACCAAAAAAGTAGTCTATGAAAACGAGGAGTTCAACCTGTTACAGGCTGCTTTGAATATCGAAGATGGCATAGAAACTTTGCGCTACAACAAAGTGATCGTAGCTACCGATGCCGATGTGGATGGCATGCACATCCGCCTGCTGCTGATTACTTTCTTCCTGCAGTTTTTCCCCGATCTAATCAAAAAAGGGCATGTCTATATCCTGCAAACACCTCTTTTCCGCGTCAGAAATAAAAAAGATACGGTGTATTGTTACTCGGAAGAAGAGCGCCTTTCGGCATTAGCCCGCCTTGGAACAAATCCCGAAATAACCCGCTTCAAAGGATTAGGAGAAATTTCACCGGACGAATTCATCCATTTTATCGGAAAGGATATGCGCCTGGATCAGGTAACGCTCAAAAAAGAAGATGCAGTGTCCGATCTGCTTGCCTTCTACATGGGGAAAAATACTCCAGAGCGCCAGAATTTTATTATCGATAACCTGGTGGTGGAAGAAGACATTTTGTAGAAGTAAAAGAAGACCCCTAAGCCCTAAAGGGGAACAAGAGTGGTGTTAGAGAATTCATCACATTTGATGTAAACTTTTAGGAGACGAAAGTAATATTACATTCCCGCAATTTATCCCGCTTGCGTGAGGGGCTTGGGGCGGTCAAATTTACACAAAACACTTTATACCCCCTGTCCCCTATTTTGGGAAATAAGAAATTTTTATTACTATATTATGGGCATTAGCTATTACAGTGAGGACGATTCGAAGGATATAAATCCGGACTTTTATTTCATGAAACAGGCACTTCAGGAGGCAAGGCTTGCCGGGGAGCGCGATGAAATACCCATCGGGGCAGTTATTGTTTGTCAGGGGCGCATCATTGCCCGTGGTCATAACCTCACCGAAACGCTGACAGATGTAACCGCCCATGCCGAGATGCAGGCTATCACTGCTGCTGCCGGGTTTCTGGGCGGGAAGTATTTGAACGAATGTACGCTGTATGTTACCGTTGAGCCTTGCGTGATGTGCGCCGGAGCCCTGGGCTGGGCACAAATTAGCCGTATCGTTTACGGGGCCTCAGACGAAAAACGCGGTTTCATGCGCTTTGCGCCCAACGCCCTTCACCCAAAAACCGAGGTCGTTGCGGGTGTCCTGGAAGAAGAATGCAGTAAATTGATGAAGGATTTCTTTAAGGCTAAACGATAGTTGGGTATTAGTTGATTGGTTAATTAGTTAATTGGTTGATTCGGATCTAAGCAGGATTACCCAAAACACCAGTTCTCTATTTACACAACTATCTACCCAACCTATTCCCCAATAAACTAAAACCCTCTTCTCCAATCAACCAATCCACCGGTTAGCTAACTACCAGATCAACTAAAACCCAATTTCCAAGTCAACCAATAAACCAACTCCCCAATAACTAATCAACCAATAACTAATTAACCAATCAACCATTCAACGAATCAATAACTCAAATTCACCACCACCAGTTCCGATTGCGTCCCAATCCTGTATTCCGGTCCCCACAGGCCAAGACCGGAGGAAACATAGTAATGTGTGGAGCCCTTTTTCAAATAGCCATAACCCAGTTCGTACATCCCTTTGACAAACAGATTGCCGGGGAAGAATTGCCCGTTGTGCGTATGCCCCGAAATCTGAAAATCGATGCCGTTTTGCTCCGCCTCTTCCAGGTGATAGGGTTGATGATCCATTAATATCCGGGGTAATTTAGCATCCAGTCCCTGTACAATTTCACCCAGCTTTTTTCTTTTGTGGTTCGTCCGGTCATCGCGCCCAACGATGTAGAAGCTGCTGTCGACCAGGCAAGCCGAATCGAGAAGCACCGTGATGCCCGCCGACCTCAGATATTCGGCCGTTGCATTCGGCTTCTCGGCATAATGTTCGTGATTGCCGTTAATGGCATATACTCCCAGGCGTGCCTTTATCGATCGTAATTCTTCATCCATATGCTGACGTTTTACAGGAATCAGCAAGCGGTCCGATATATCACCGGCCAATAAAACAATGTCCGGTTGTTGGTCATTAATCATTTTCACATAGCCTTGCAGGCTTTTTTTGTCAATAGAAATGCCCAAATGAAGGTCGCTCACGGCCACGATTTTCAGCACTTTGTTTTGTTTGGGTTTGTCTGTGCTTATATTCAGCGTAACAATTGAAGGATGATTGAATTTGTAATTTCCCACTACCAATGCAACCGCGGTAACCAGCAGGGTCGCAGTCATAGCCCACAGCCTGATACTTGCCATTCCTGCGGGGAAAAAATGGAAAAAGTAGTTGACAATCCGTACGGTGTCGACCACAAGGAAGGATATCATGAGATAAATGAAAATAATAATATAGGTAAACCCGATAAAACTCATCCCTTTCGCTAAGTTCTGCGGCATATATTCACCAAATATCATTGTTCCCATCAGGGTCAGAAACAGCGCGATCATGCTGACCAGAAAAACCGGCCGAAGCGCAGAAGCGGATGGCAAGGCCTGCCATCCGCGCACCACAACGTAACTGTTTATTGAAATAAGTATTGAAAAAGCGATGATAAAAAATCCAATCTTCATAAGTCGATAATATATTTATGTTATAGTGAGATTAAACGTTTTTAACCTGTAATTGTTTGGTGTGGTATCAAAACTTTGATCCGGAATGAAAAACCTTAAAAGGGATATAAGCTCCCTTTTAAAAATGAAAACAATACCTGAAGCAGAGTGATTTTAAAGTTTGATCATTAGCCTGTATCAACATTTCAACATTATCGGGAATCCCCGGTCGGTTTAAAATTTACGAAACTGATTTTCCATGGTCCCGCAGGTAGGGCAGAACTTCAGGGTGTCAGATTCCATAAAAGTGTTCCCGCAGACCGGACAGACCGTATATCCCGCAGGTAATGTGTTTTGGGCATTGTTTTGTAAAGCCTTGAGCCCTTTCCGGAAGAAATCCAGATGTTTCTTTTCGGCACTTAACGCCCAGGTAAAAGTACTTACCACACTTACTGCTTTTTCAGTTTCAGCATCGGCCAGAAACTGAGGATACATGGTCACCACTTCGTATGATTCACCCTCAATGGCAACCTGAATATCTTCGGAGGTCGTCTTTACTTCGAACTCCGGTTTAAATGCGTCCATCTTCTCTCCCAATGCATCCAGCGCCTTCAGGTGATTGGCCGCATGAATGCTTTCGGAAAAAGACGCCGCATAAAAAAGTCCGGCGATGGTTTCGAAACCTTCCGCCCCGGCTTTCCCTGCAAAGGCTGCATACTTCGCACTGGCGGTTGTTTCACCTTCAATGCCGGCTTTTAAATTTTCAACAGACTTCCGGAACTTTTGATTTCCACACCCCGAAAATAAGAGCATGCTTAATAATGAGACTAATAATAGCTTTTTCATAGATCGAAAATGTTTATTTGAATTGTTGTTGCCTGCATTTGAACTTCTAATAAAAAAATGAAATAAAAAAGGGGAGTTTAATAAACACCCCTTTTTGAATCAGTTTTTCCGGTGATCTTTTTAAACCGCAATAAATTTAGCTTTTTCAGTAGCACAGAAATCGCATTTGTCTGTTATAGTTGCTTTGTCATAGGTGTTTCCGCAAACCGGACATATTGCATATTCATACGGCAAAGTGTTTTCAGTATTTACCTGAACGGCTGCTAATGCTAGTTTATAGAATTCCTGATGTTTCTTTTCTGTATCAAAGGCCCATATAAATGATTTCTCAGCTTTTGCTACTTTCTCAGTTTTTGCATCTTCCAAAAACTGCGGATACATGGTTGCGACTTCGTAGCTTTCGCCATCAATGGCTGCCTGAAGGTTTTCAGCAGTTGTTTTTACTTCAAACTCAGGTTTAAATGCTTCCATTTTTTCACCCAATCCTTCCAATACCTTGCTGTGATTGGCAGCGTGGATACCTTCTGCCTTTGAGGCAGCGTCAAATAGTTTGGCAACTGTATCAAGTCCCTCTGCCCGGGCTTTTTCGGCAAAGGCTGCATACTTGGCACTTGCTGTTGTTTCTCCCTTGATACCTGCTTTTAAATTCTCAATGGTTTTAACCGGTTTCGGTTGACTACAGCTTGCAATAATCAGGCTGACAAATACTAATAAAAATAGCTTTTTCATTTTGCTGATAATTTTAAAGATGAATAATTTAAAGTTGAATAACAAGTAATTAAATTTAGATGATCGTTTGAAATTGAGACGATAGAAATTAAAAATAGAATTATTATTTGGTCACTAATTATTGTCTTTTTTAAAGTGGCATCATATAATCATAGACCAATGTCCCTCCAAAGAAACCTGTGGCACTGACCGACAGAGCCGCCAATCCATACAAGGCAAATGCTAATACTTTTAGTTTTGTGTTTTCAGTTTTTTTGTACAAAAGGAACGAACGAAGTAACAGCGTAGCGACTAATAATAATACTGTTATGGTGGCTAACAGTTCATGCGTTTCTCTGATTTCACCAGCTGCGCCAGCCATTTCGGAGGTAAATAAATCACCCGACAGCCAGGTAGCACATGCTGCAACAGTGCCTGTCAATAAGAGGTAAAACCCCATCCTGGTGAGGTATACTTCTTTTTTAAACAGTAGAAACGCAAATTCGGCGAGAAATCCGATAGCAACGAGGGCTATGGGAAAGTGCACCAACATGGGATGCAAATGACTTGTTGAAAACATAACTCAGTGTTTTAAATGTTTTGGTAAAGAAGTTGAATAACAGTCATTGAAGGTTTAATTACGGAGCAAAGATAGCATATTAATCATTATTCTTGCAAAAAAATGATATGTTTTATTGAAATATATTCAAAAAGAATAATTTATTTTTATAATACTGCCACTCCGATTAATTTCCCTATTCCAAATGTAATGGCCGCTGCCATCAAACCGAACAATACCTGACGGAAACCTGAATACCATACATTTTTCCCGGTAAACAGGGTTATGGCGCCGCCGATAACGAACAATCCTACTGCGCTGAATATCACGCTGAGTACGATGGCATGTAATCCGTCGAAAAAGAAAAACGGAGAAACCGGAATGATAGCACCAATGGTAAACAGGAAAAATGAGTACAAAGCAGCTTCAATGGCCGAACCCTGCAATTCTTCGGGGTTAATGCCCAGTTCCTCTTTTACCAGTACGGCATGCGCATGCGTCTTGTCCTTCATGATTTCGGCCGACATGGTTCGTGCCTGTCCTTCGGGAATTCCTTTTGCCATATATATCAATGCCAGTTCACGTTCTTCGCCAGCGGGATTGGTTTCTAATTCGTCCATTTCTATTGCCATTTGATTTTCATAGAGCTCCTGCGAACTTTTCACCGAAATCCATTCGCCCAGGGCCATGGATAAAGCACCGGCCAACAATCCGGCAATGCCCGCCAGCAAAACACTTTGTCCGCCACCTGTAGCGCCCGCTATGCCCATCACCAGGCTGAAATTGGAAACCAACCCGTCGTTTCCTCCCAACACTGCTGCGCGGATAGCATTGCCCCCTACTGATCGGTGTCGTGTTTCAAATTTTGCGTGCTGAGTCCCGCTGATATTCTTGTCGTTTTCTAAAATCGACCATAATATCTTCACGTGGTTGGTTTCGGTGCCCGTGATCTCCATCTTGTTTTTTTCTTTGGTCTTGATAATGGCATTCGAGAGGCTTTTCTCTGTATCCATCAATGCACCCAACACATAATCATAACCGAAAACATTGCCGATCATGACCAGTGTTTTGGCACGCCACGATGGTTTTATCAGATCCACGGTCGATATATTTTCTCTGCGGGCAAAAGCCTCCGCATGGCTTTCTTCAATTTCACCCATTTGGCGAAATACATTGGCAATTGCTTCATCCGGCTCATTTTCGGCTAACTTGCGGTACAAATAACAAGCATCAATTTCTGTTTGAACACTCTGGTTTTTCATTTTTTATATTTTTTGGCCCCCATACCCCAATAGGGGTTTTAAGACACAGTTTCAATTTCTATTTAAAAAAAATTCTATTTCACTCCTTAATTCCCCCTTGGGGGATTTAGTGGTTCCGGATTCAGGTGGCTTCCAACAATTTCACAAGCTCCTCCCTGTTTAAATCTTTCAACGGGCTGCTCGACGTAACGAAAGTCTCAGCCAGTTTCGATTTCGATTCCTGTAAATTCCTTATTTTTTCTTCTATCGTTTCGGACGAAATAAACCGGTACACCATCACTTTTTTATCCTGCCCAATGCGATGCGCCCGGCTGAGCGCCTGCATTTCGGAGGCGGGATTCCACCAGGGATCTATTATGAAAACGTAATCGGCTGCTGTCAAATTCAATCCCACGCCACCTGCTTTCAACGATATGAAAAAGCAGTTGACATCGGGATCGGTCATAAATTTATTTATCTCACTTTCCCTTTCGGTGGCTGCAGTCGATCCCGATAGCCACGCGTATTTCCAGTTTTCTTTATCGAAATGGCCGGCCAGTAAACGTAAATGCTTAACGAAAGAAGAGAAAATCAAAACCTTATGGTTTTCCGATTTCAGCGTTTCAAAGCGCATGATGATTTGTTCAAACTTTCCGGAATCGCCCGTGTAGTCCGTATCCATCAATACCGGATGATTGGCAAGCAAGCGCAACCGGGTCAATCCCTGCAAGGTGAGGAAGGCCATTTTTTGCGGGTCAAAGTTAGTATCATTCAGCAATAAACTGGTACGTAACTTGTTTTTTTCTTCGTTATACGCGCTTTGTTGCTCATCGCTCATGTCGCAATAAACGGTTTCCTGCGATAATAAAGGCAATTCAGGCGCCACTTCATCTTTTGTCCTGCGCAAAATAAAAGGTTGAATAATGTGCAATAGAGCCTCTTCTTTTTGTTTGTTGTTTTTACTGATGGGATTTATATAGGCATTTTTAAAATTTGTAAAGCTTCCCAAAAGCCCTTCATTCACTATGTTGAGTTGTGACCATAAATCAGTCAACGAATTTTCGACCGGAGTCCCGGTCAATGCTAATTTATGCAGCGCATTGATTTGTTTTACTGCCTTATAACTTAAGGAGTCGGGATTCTTGACGTATTGACTCTCATCCAGAATCAAATGATGAAACTGACAGGAGTGAAGCAGCTCGATATCGTTGCGAAGCGTACCATAAGTGGTCAGCACGACATCGTAAAACTGAAAAACCTTATTTATATCCGTGCTTTTTAGTCGTTTCACTCCGGAATAAATATAGATTTTCAGGTTGGGCGCAAACCGTCTAAGTTCATTTTGCCAGTTGTGAATCAACGATGTTGGCATTACGATTAAGGATGGATGAATAAAATCAGATGAGGTGTCTACGCTTTCATCGGTAGCCTCATTTGCAATTATTGCATCAAAAATTGACAACTGAACCACTTCTTTTGTTGGCTCTTTTGTAATCTTCCGTTCGTAAGGTATTTGTTTGTGCAACGGATTTGTGCTTTTATGCAAAGTCTTAATATATTGAAGGAAAGCAATCGTTTGCAGTGTTTTTCCCAAGCCCATGTCGTCGGCCAGACATCCTCCAAAACCATTTTCAAACAGTTGCACCAACCACGAAAAACCCTTTTGCTGGTAGTTCCGCAGTTCAGCACAAAGTTCTTCAGGAACTTCGGGGCGTTTTGCACTTTCAGCGAGATAGGAAGGCTGACTGTTGCCCTGAATGGTATCAACAATGCCGAAATGATGTTTTTTTAAACGGATTTTCTCGTCCGATTTTTTGCTGAAAAGCATCAGTTCATAGTACTTCGTAAACCATTCCAGTGGTAAGATGGCGATGGTATCATCCGGAAGGACATATTCCCGGATATTGTTTAGAATATGATTCCGAAAACGTGCAAAAGGGATCTTAAATTCTCCAAAGATGGCTACCACATGAATATCGAACCAATCCTGCTTAGTTTCAATGCCCGAATTTATAGATATCTCACCAATATAATAGTTTTTGTCAGACAGCTTTTGCGAAAACTCAAAATGTTCCAGCAAACCGGCATTTTGTTGAATCCATTCTATGATGGTGGCTGTTTCGTCAGCAGTTGAGCCTTCCTCCGACTTTTTTCTGAGTGAGAAGTGATTGAACCCCGATTTTACAAGTCCTGCTTTCAATAAAATTTCTGTCATTGATTTTTCCCATTTTTTATCCGGATAAAACCAGGCCAGCGTTGTATTTCCATCCCACTCTTCGGTGAAAACTCTTTTTCGGCTTGGGGAATCGACAGGGTATAGCTTGTCACCATATCTGAAGTTTAAAAATAAAACCGGAGCCAGATTCAGGTCGCTGTCCAACGATAAAACTGCCTGTTTCTGTGGATTTATTTCGTGAATATCTAAGCCTTCAGCATTGACTTCATAACGCTCGACGCAGTTTCGCACGAATTTTTTAATATATGCTTTCTCGGATGAGGCAGGGACGTCAATATGTTTCTTTGTAAAAAATGGAATGAGCTTCTTAATATCAATGTCCGAAAAACAGTGCAGTTTGTGGTTAATCACCAGTACTGCCGGTTCGCTGCAAAGGGCATAATATGACTTGGCATATAAATCAAATTCTTCATCCTGACACTTCAGACTAATGAAGTATCGTAAGCCTGTGTCATCGGTTTTCCTGAAATTAAACACAACCTCTGAAAATGTTTTTGGAACAATGACTCTGTCGGTATCATACAAAGCCCTTGATTTCACTCCGGTTCGCAAATATAACGAGATTGGTAAGTGCTGTAGATGTCCGACTATTTTCCGGTGAGAACTTTCCAGTAAGGGTAAAATATATCTTTCAATGGTTTCAGGTGTCACGCGTTTGTGAAATTCAGCGATATTCTTTTCTTTCGAATAATTTTTCATCAGCACTTTGTCCGAAACTTTTTCGGTTATCATTACAATCTCTTTCTCCGGATTACTTAACTGAGAATAGAAGGATGACTTAGTCCCGACTATTTCCAGTATGGTCAAATAACCCGACAATTCTTCCCTGACCAGTACCGGTTGAAGTATCGGGCCCCAGAGGGCATGTTCCGTAAGTGTAATAATAAGAAATTCTGCCATATAAACAAAAAGAAATTGTATGCAAAAAGTAAGCTCTTTAGTAGCAAAGCAGTTGCGGTGTGAAATGATTTAGCTGTCAAAATTACAAAAAAAGATTGATTCACAACATAAAAAAAACGGGTTCTGAAACAAATGTTCAGAACCCGTCGTATGTTTTATCTGTGAATTGACTGCGGAATATTGATTGAGTAATATTGATAATAGGAAATTGTAAACCTACCTGCGGTAGACAAGTTGTAAATGAATAAATTATATATAACCTAACCTCTATAAAACGCGAAAGGTAGTCACGCTTGACTACCAATCTTTGTTAACCTTAAATCTAATACTATGAAAAAATCACGTTGCAAAGATAAAGTGTTTTTTGTACACTTGCAAGTGTTTTCCAAAGAAAAAGCATCGAATAAGTGTTTTATAACATATTTTGCTGCTTTTAATTGCTGTTTTAACAAAAAAGACGGGTTCTGAAATGATTTTTCAGAACCCGTCGTATATTTATCTGTAAATTGTTTGCGGAATATTGGCTGTGTAATATTGATTGGAAGAATTGATCAGTTGTAAATGAAAAAAAAGTAAATGACCTAACCTCTATAAAACGCGAAAGGTAGTCACGCTTGACTACCAATCTTTGTTAACCTTAAATCTAATACTATGAAAAAATCACGATGCAAAGATAAAGTGTTTATTGGACACTTGCAAGCGTTTTCCAAAGAAAATGCATCGAATAAATGTTTTATAACATATATCAGAGCGTTTAATTTCCATTTTAACAAAAACGACGGGTTCTGAAATGATTTTTCAGAACCCGTCGTTTATTTATTTGTAAATTGATGGCGGAATATTGACTAAGTAATATTGATTGGAAGAATTGATCAGTAGTAAATGAAATAAACAGTCAATGTAATATTGATTTGTGTAAATATAGAACAGAATATTGATAATGAAATTGTAAACCTACCTGCGGCAGGCAAGTTGTAAATGAATAAATTGTCAATGACCTATCCCCTATAAAACGCGAAAGGTAGTCACGCTTGACTACCAATCTTTGTTAACCTTAAATCTAATACTATGAAAAAATCACGATGCAAAGATAAAGTGTTTTTTGTACACTTGCAAGCGTTTCCCAAAGAAAATGCATCGAAAATGTGTTTTATAACATATATTCAGTAAATCCGGTGCTTTTTTATCCCTGAATAATACTTTTCTGTAGAGGAGATCTACTATAGCACCAAATTATTAACTCTTTTTAAAAAGTTTAAAAATCAGTTCACGGCAAATAATAGACCCAATTTGGTCAAAAACCTGTCGCTTTCAATCCCAGTCCGGTTTTTTCATCGAGTCCGAACATCAGATTCATGTTTTGAACCGCCTGCCCCGAAGCTCCTTTCAGTAAATTATCGATCATGGAAATAATCAATAGTTTATCGCCATGCTTTTCGAGATAAACCAGACCTTTGTTGGTATTCACCACTTGTTTTAAATCCGGATTCTTATCGGTCACAAAAGTAAACGCGCTGTCTTTGTAGAAATCGACGTATATCTTCTTTACATCAACCAGGTTTAAAGTGCAATGGGTGTAGGTGGTTGCATATATTCCACGTGTAAAGTTGCCACGCACAGGGATAAAATTCAATGCTTTTTTGAATCCGGGTTGTAGTTGACGGAGCGACTGGCCGATTTCTTCCAGGTGTTGATGATCGAATGCCTTGTAAACCGAGATATTATTATTTCGCCAGCTGAAATGCGAGGTGTCCGAAGGTTTAACACCTGCACCTGTGGAGCCGGTAATGGCATTGATATGAATATCATCGATCAATAATCCTGCGGAAGCCAGGGGGAACAAGGCCAGTTGAATCGCGGTAGCAAAACAGCCGGGATTGGCAATGCGTGTGGCGGTCCGAATTTCGTCCCGGTTCAGTTCCGGCAGACCGTATACAAAATCGTGGCTCGGGCTTTTTGCGCGGTAATCTGTCGACAGGTCAATGATTTTAAGCGAATCCGGAATCTTATGATTTTCCATAAACTTTTTGCTGTCGCCATGTGCAGAGCAAAGAAATAACGCGTCAACCTCATCGAATGGCAATCGGGAAGTGAAAACCAGATCTGTTTCGCCGATCAAACCGCTGTGTACATCTGCAACCGGATTCCCTGCATTGCTGCTGCTGTTTACAAACACAATGTCCACATTGGGATGATGAATCAAAATGCGTAACAATTCTCCGGCGGTATATCCGGCGCCACCAATTACGCCTGCTTTAATTTTTGTCATAAGAAAGTATATATGTTTTTGTTTAATTTTATCGGACATCTTAACTGACATCTATTTTTTAAGCAAATACTTAGAGCCTTTGCGTGAACCTATTCAGACTAACTAATTTTTTTTTGCATTTTAAAGAGAGAGAAATCAAACTGCCTTTTGTGTGTTTTTTCTGTTTCTGATTCTTTCAAAAACATGAGATTGTGTTGATTTTTCATCTTCAATATCATAATCATCCTGCAGTCCAAGCCAGAATTTTGCAGAATTACCAAAGTAGGAACTAAGTCTCAATGCAGTATCAGCTGTGATTCTCCGCTTACCTTTAATAATTTGAGAAATGCGCGTTTGAGGGATTTCAAGTTCTTTTGAAAGTTTATATGCAGTGATTTCCATTGGAATGAGAAACTCCTCATTTAAAATTTCTCCGGGATGTATATTTAATAATTTGATCATTTTATTTAGGAGATTAAATCTACACTAATATTCAAATGTCCACCTAGCCCATCCCTGATAATTCTTGTTAAAGTTGAAAGCCGAATATCACTGGCATTATTCTCAATACGTGATATATAAGTTTTAGTAGTGCCACATTTTACAGCCAGTTGTTCCTGTGTCATACCTTGTTCTTTGCGAAGTTCTTGTAGCTTAACTCCTAGTTTAAAAGCGTCAAATCCTTCTTCATATTTTTCACGTGTTTCCGTGCCGTGTTTACCATATTGTATGTCAAGGTGGTAGGAAAATGAAGTTAAGTCTTTATCTGTCTTTTTCATCGAAGTATAATTTATCTGATAAATCTAAATTTCAATTTGCAAAGTTAGCTAATCGGATAATAACATCCAAAACATTCAATAACAATCAATCAAACAAAGTTTGCTGCTTAAAGGTAAAGCGTACAGGTTTTTTATTAATTATTTCCACTTCGCGCTGTGACTTCAGGAATTCAAGGACTTCACTTTCGTTCCACGGAAGTTCTGTCTTTGAGATAATTTCTTTGGTTGTAAAAGTTCCTCTTTTTAAAAGATCCAGCACATTTTTTTTATAAGCTGCGGTTTGTTCAGGTGTTATTACTATAACATTCAATGGATTGCCTTCAAAGTCAACAGCGATGGCTCCTTTTTCTATCAACTGTTCGTTGGCGTTAGTTTCACCGGCTTCGGGCTGGCGGACATATATCTTTCGCTTTTTACGCAGCCCGTCAATCACACCCGACCAGGTTCCGCCTTTATCCGACGATTCGGCGACATAAATTTCGGCAGCCAAACCGTAAATAATGGAGTTACGTGCCATGGCCAGCTCGGCTTTCCAGGGGGCGCGTGGATGAAAAGTACTTAAAACCAACACATCGCCATCTACAATTTGTTTGTAATAGGTTTTGAAGCCCGAACCGAAAGTCATAATTCCCTGCGGCAATACAATGATGCTTTGACCGATATATTTGATGGCCGAATCCAATGCCTGTTTGTCCACACCTTTGGCAAAACCGCTGACAATCACTTTAAAATCTTTGCTGACTTTCCGGGCAATGTTGTCGGTAAAATGCAAGGAAAGTTCGGATGCATCGCGCGATCCGACGATGGCCACCGATTTTTCCTGCAGAATTTGTTTATTCCCTTTCACATAGAGTAAAGTCGGGGCATGTGATACTTTCAGATTCTCTTTGAGCGTTTTCGGGTATTCGGACGAAGTCACCGGAATCAACTCATAACCTTCGTTTTCCAGTTGTTCGGCCAGAAAAGCGTTATTGGACAAATCGGCTTTGGCAGCATTCAAATCGGCTCTGTCTTCCTCGTTCAGTCCGTACACATTTTCCCATTCCGATTCGGGCAATTCGAAAAACCGGCTGATGCTTATGTTCTGATCGTGAAAAAACTTAATAACCAGGCTGTTCGTTTTCACATAGCCCCAACGCGGAATATGTGCCAGTGTAATCCAGTATGCTGCTTCATTAGTCATGTATATCTCCTCCTACGGTGCGGGCAATAATTAAAGGTGCAATGCTTGCCGCTCCTAAATTTGTAAGGTATTTTCCTATTTCTTTGATAGTTGCGCCACTATCGAAAATATCGTCGATTAATAAGATGTTCTTTTCTTCAATGTCTTCCGGCGAATCATAAATAAATGCATCCTCCACATTGTCGTGTTTCAGGTAATGGTTTTCAAAAATTTTCTGCTCGCAGGTCAACCGTTGTTTCTTTAGTTTGTGCGAAACGGGAATTTTCAAAGCCCGTGAAATCTTTTCCGCAAAGTTCTTCACCAGATCGCCCGAAACAGTAGGTGGAACATAGAGAATCAGATCAAATACTTCCTGTCCGAATTTTTTTCGGAAGGCTTTTAAAGTGAACCGGATCAAAAAATCAGGGAAATCACCGGCATTTTCATACTTGCTTCTGTGTAAGGCTGCTCCAACATTAGAGAAACCATAGAACGAAGCCGCCACACCGTTTACTAAATTTGTTCCTTTCTTTTCGACGATTATCTCAGGGAAATAATTTTCCCGAAAATCAGCTAGTTTATGTGTCCATTCAGGCTTAACAATGACTTTGATTTTTTTCTGTCCCGTGTTATCGCAATTGTCGAAACTCCGGTCCGTATCGTCACCCAAATATTTGCAAAGATACTTCATTCGCGAACCGGTTGTTTCGATATATTCCAACATTTTTTCAAGATCTACGGTTTTACTTGCCCGCAGTTCCTCAAAAACTTTTGTATCGAGTGACGGAGCTCCCGAAATATACTCCATTTTTTTACTTTTCCCCGACGTTACTTCGCGGATAATTTTCTGCTCCATCAGATCGGCTTTAATCACCCGTATCTGAGTTTGTTTCATGTTTGTTTTCCGCATCAAATCTTTTTCACCCAGCATTTCGTTCTTTATTGCACGGATTACTTTCTCATATTTGGGTACAGGTGGTCTTCCGCCCTCGATAAATACTTGCGGAAGCCTGACATCATCGGGATGATAAAAGAGAATGATATACGCAGGCTCACCATCCCGTCCCGCTCTTCCGATCTCCTGATAATAATGTATGGGCGACTGTGGCATTTGGGTATGTATGATAAAGCGGATATCTGGTTTGTCGATGCCCATTCCCAGCGCATTGGTTGAGATAATACATTTCCATTCGTTGTTCATCAAACCGTTTTCTATGGCAATGCGCGATTCGGGATCCAATCCGGCGTTGTAAGCAGTAGATGGAATTTTCAGGTAATCGAGCCATTTCGAGTAAATCTCTGTGTCCATGCGTGTTCCGGTATACAGCAATCCGGTTCCCGGCAAACGTTCCAGATTTTTGCCCAGCCAAATCATCTTTTCGTCATCCGAATTTACTCTCACCACAAAAAGTTTTAAATTATCACGCAACAGATTGCCGCGTATGACCGTCAGATTCCCTGCCATTTGTAGCTCAATGTCATTTTGCACCCGGATGGTAGCTGTGGCTGTGGTCGCCAGAACCGGTAGTCCCTTTGGCAAGAGCTTCACCAGATTGATTATCCGTTTGAAAGCCGGACGGAAATCGTGTCCCCACACCGAAATGCAATGTGCCTCGTCCACTACCACCATCGACATGTTTATTTCGCGCGTGGCTTCCATCCATTCCTGATTCTCCTGACGCTCGGGGGCAATATACAGGATTTTCAGTTTGCCTTCTTTGGCTTCGGCAATGATTTGTGAATTTTCCTCGTGGGTTTGTTCACTGTTGATACACCTGGCGGGTATGCCCAAAGCTGAGAGTTTCTTTGCCTGATCGCGCATCAAAGCAATAAGCGGTGAAAAAACGACTGTTGTTCCACTAAAAACTAAAGCAGGAAACTGAAAACAGAGCGATTTGCCATATCCGGTTTTCTCTATCAGTAAAACCCTTTCTCCGTTCAGAATTTTTTCAATAGTCAACCATTGTTCATCATAGAAACTATTGAGTTGAAAAGTCTTTTGTAGCAACATTTCTGCTTCTAACCGGTTCATATCTCATAGTATTTGTGATTTTATTATTTTCGGGGAAAAATAATATTCGAGAATATCCAAAAATCAAAAATCCCAATAAATCAACATTATCACCCAGCCAATCAATACCAGCATTGTCCAACCCCAATAACTAAACTTCCGGTTTTTATGGCGAATGGTAAACATCAGAAAAATATTTGCAAACACACCACCCAGTATTTCCAGCAGATGCAAAGTTCGCTCGGGAATCCGGCGGCGACCTTTTTTTGCTGCATTTTTATCAATACTAAAAACAAGCCCGCTTAACAGATTGATTGATAATAAATATAATCCTATCAGATTGTTATTCATTTTTCAATACTTTCATTATTCTTTTAAAAGATCCGGTCTCAATCTTCTGGTCCTATCCACTGACTGCTGATGATTCCATTCGTCCACTTTGGCCTGATGACCTGACAGCAAGATGTCGGGAACTTTCCACCCTTTGTATTCAGCAGGGCGGGTATAAACGGGTGGTGCAAGCAGATTATCCTGAAATGAATCGGACAAAGCCGACATTTCGTCACCGATAGCTCCAGGGATAAGGCGTACAATGGCATCGGTCATGAGGGCAGCAGGCAGTTCCCCACCGGTAAGCACAAAATCACCCACACTTATTTCTTTGGTAATCAAATGTTCCCGAATGCGGTGGTCGATACCTTTATAATGTCCGCAAAGGATAATCAGGTTTTTGGACATGGACAGGTGGTTGGCCATTTTCTGGTCAAATTTTTCACCGTCCGGTGAAGTATAAATAACTTCATCATAGTCGCGTTCGCTTTTCAGCAAGGTAATGATCCGGTCTATCGGTTCGATTTGCATCACCATACCGGCACTGAATCCAAAAGCATAATCGTCGACACGACGATGTTTGTTTGTGGAATATTCGCGGAGGTTATGCACATGGATTTCCACCAGACCTTTGTCTTGAGCACGTTTTACAATGGAATAATTGAGCGGACTGTCTAACAACTCGGGTACGGCGGAAATAATATCTATACGCATTCTTTCTGATTAATAATGTGAATGCAAAGGTAGAAAAAATATTCTGTGTTCAATGGTTCGCGTTTCGTGGTCCGGGTTCAATTGAGATTTGATGGAATTTGAATCATCACTTTAGCAATACGAAACACGAAAATCAGAACGTTTTTAAAGGTTCGCCGCCATCCATTTACGTAAAACTTCAGGTGACTTTCCACAGCGCCGTGCATAATCAGTAAACTGATTTTCATCGATTTTACCTATCATAAAATATTTCGACTGTGGATGGGCAAAATACATTCCACATACCGAGGCGTTGGGGAACATAGCACCATTTTCTGTCAGTTGAATGCCAATTTTATTGAAATTGAGGATAGGATCGAGGGTAAAAATAATGGATTGATCGGGTAAAGAGGGGTAACCCACCGCTGGACGAATGCCGCTGTATCTTGTTTTGAGCATATCTTTTACCGATAAATCTTCGTCGGCAGCGTAACCCCAATATTCCTTCCGCACTTTATAATGTAACCATTCGGCAGCTGCTTCAGCCAGCCTGTCGGAAAGTGTTTTTGCCAATATGGAATGAAAAACATCATCGTCCTTATCAAATGCTTCGGCAAATGCTTCAACACCCTGAATGGTGGTGGCAAAAACACCCACATAATCATTTCCGGGTGCAACAAAATCAGCCAATGAATAACAAAATCCGTCGGTGGAAGGATGTTGCTGGCGAAGCATCGGAACTACAACTGTTTCAGCATTGTTTTGAATAAAGATATCATCGTCTTTTGCATACGCCGGGAAAACACCAAAGCTGGCATTTACACTTACAATTTTTTCGTCCAGGATCTGCCTGAGCATTTCCTGTGCATCTTTGTATAGTTTTAGTGCTTCTTCTGCTTTGGGACGGTCGGCTTCGGGAAATTGTTGCAGCCAGGACATTTTGCAGGATAAACAATCGTGCACTGTTTCAATTCCTTCATATTTGCCCGACATGCGCCAAGCCATAAAGAAAAATACCCAGTCGATAAAAGGTACAATTTCACGTAAATCGATGTCAGTTTGTTGAATTAATCCTAAAGTATTTGGTGGAGTGGGACGATAGCTCATTTTTAATGTTTGAAAAGTTTGTTGTTTGAAAGGTTTGTTGTTTGAAAAGTTTTGTGTTTCGTGTTCCGCGTAACAGGTTTATGGATGTAACTCGAAAGTTCATAAAGGGCAGGATGTCCTTCCTTCCTGCAGGTTCGTTCCTATTTGAAAAGTTGCGAGTTTCGTGTTTGTCTTTTACAATATAAAGTTTATGAGCCATTAAAACGCAAAAGTAACCGGAATTGTTGTACCTTATTTTTAAAATTTTAGTATAGACAAGAGAAAGAGCATTACCAGAAGATAAAATTATAGCTCCAATATTCATGGAGCTATAATAATTAGAAGGGTTAAAAAAGAAGACATTTGAGCCAAATAGACAGGATATAAATCTTATCACGGCCTGTTTCTTAGTTTAATGAAATATCGTTCAACTTTTGCATCTTTCTTTCTTCAATCTTTTTGAGAATTTTTTCTGTAGGGACGAACTCAACAGTCAGTTTTTTCTCTCCGGTAATGGGATTCGGCTCGTCAAAATGTGGGTAGAAGGACCCAACGGCAGATTCAACCGTGTAACCTTCTTTTAATTTTTCGTACAATACTTTTTGAAAAGCCATCATCGCTTTTTTTACCGTTTCAGGGTCGTAGTCCGAAATGTCGATGATTATATCAATTATATCACTCAGGGAAATTACTCCGGTTAAAAGCCAGGGAGGTACATCCGATTTTTCGTTATTGTCATTGTTCTCTTTCATAATACTGTGATTTTAAAAGTGAATAATTTCAGTTTTATTACAAAGTAGGAATGTTCATACCTGTAATTTTACGATACAAATCTAACGCGTAAATATCAGTCATACCCGAAATATAATCCAGCACAGCCATTATTTTCCCGTATACGGTCGGGCTGTTTGTTTCATATTGTTCGGGGATGCGCATCAGTAATTGCTGTGAGTAAGCCTTTTCGGGATTCAAAACCGCTGTCACCATATGATCGAGCAAAGTAAGAATGATTTTGTAACCCGCCAGCTCCACATCCAGTACTTCCGACGAGCGGTAAACTTTCGCAAAGGCTGTTCTGGAGCAGTTTTCGTATGCTGCGGCAGTTGCTTTTGGGAGTTTTTTTATTAACGATGATTTGAAAGTTCCGCTCAAAATAGCCTCTTCATTCTCAACAAAAACGGCAGAACACTGATCTATTAATATGCCTATAACCGATGAGCGTAGGTAAGCTATTTGTTCGTTTACATCTGTCACCATCACCATGGTTTCGAGAAGACGTGCTTTCCGTTTTTCATCAAAGAAATCCAGAAACAGTGATTTTGTTTCTTCATTTGTCAGAATCTTCAATTTGTGGGCATCTTCAATATCCATAATCTGATAGCAAATATCGTCGGCAGCTTCCACTAAATATACCAGGGGGTAACGGGCAAAGCGGTTGGGGTTTTCTGCTAAACGGGGGATGCCTAATTCTTTTGCGATTTTCTGGAAATCATTTTTTTCGGAATCGAAAAACCCGAATTTCTGTTTCTTTTCGTCCGAATAAATTGAGGCGTAAGGGTATTTTGCAATAGAAGCCAGGGTGCTGTAGGTAAGCACAAATCCACCCGGTCGACGCCCGATAAATTGATGTGTAAGCAGCCGAAAAGTATTGGCATTTCCTTCAAAGCAAGTGCAGTCTTTCCACTCCTCGGCGGACATTTTATTTTTTAGTACCTGTCCGTTTCCTTCGGAAAAGAAAGTAGCTGTGGCTTTTTCACCCGAATGACCGAAAGGCGGATTGCCCAGGTCGTGAGCCAGACAAGCCGCAGAAACGATAGAACCAATTTCATCTAAAAAGGGAGAGGCAAGTACATCCTTTTCATTTAATCGATGGGCAACATTCACTCCCAATGATCGACCTACACAGGCTACTTCCAGGCTATGTGTCAGTCTGTTGTGAACAAAGACACTTCCCGGAAGCGGAAAAACCTGGGTTTTGTTCTGCAAACGACGGAAGGGCGCCGAAAATATCAGCCGGTCATAATCGCGTTGAAACTCGCTGCGGTCATCGGCTCTTTTTTCGTGGTATGCTTCCATTCCGAAGCGTTTAGTTGATAAGAGTTGGTCCCAATTCATTGCTGAAGTGTTAGATGTTTGAAAAGTTTGTTGTTTGAAAGGTTTGAAAAGTTATGTTTTCCGTGTTCGGTGCGTTTCTCATTTTTCTTCAAAATGGGTTCAAAATTTAATGATAAACTAGGTCTTAAGGTTCCCTATCGGGGATGTCGGATTTTCTAATTTGGCAAATGAAATTTTTTCAGTTCAGATCTTAGTACTTTACTTTTATTATCTGTAACCCTGTCCATCCATATCCAAAAGTTTGCACCGTGATTCATTTCTTTGGTATGGCAAAGTTCATGCAAAATTACATAATCGATTAAATGAGATGGCAGTAGCATGAGGTAAAGTGATAAATTGATGCTTTGAGCCCGCGAACAACTGCCCCAGCGGCTTTTGCTTGCCTGTATTTTTACCCCGGTATAAGTAAAACCAAAATCAGCGGCCAATTGTTTAGTACGTTCCGGAAGTAATCGTTTAGCTTCCTTACGCAAAAAATAACTGATTCCATTCCAGAAATGTTCTTGTATTTGCTTATCAATGCAATCAGTACCATGTGGGAATTCGATACTTAATATGCTATCTTTTAGGGAGAAGAAGATATTCGCTCGTTCGCTTGCTTTGGCTTCTACACAGAAAGTAAAGGTTTGCAGACGGGTGTTTTCATTTATCAGAATATTGTTTTTCAGCAATCCTTTTTCTAAAACAGTTTGCTTTTTTTTCAATTTCTCGCGAACGGAATTAATGAATTTCATTGCTTCGTCCTGGGTAACCTTATATGGAAGACTAACGCGCAAACCAGTACTTAATATCCGCACACGAATATATTTTGCCCGTTCACTGCGAACGAATTCTATTCTTCCTAACTCGTCATCTGTTACCATAATTGGTAAAAAATTGATTAAATTTACTTGAAAACATTACAAAGGTACATTTTTTTTTGTACAGGAAAGTAGGATTATTGTATTAAACGAATAACTTTGCATAAAATTTCAGATATTTATAAAGCATGGCGATTAAGCTGTTAATGCTACTTGGAACTAATTTTATGATAAAGGCAAAAAATATACACAAGAGTTTTGGTGAGTTGGAAGTGCTGAAAGGCGTTGACTTATTGGTAAAAAAGGGTGAAATTGTTTCAATTGTTGGTCCAAGTGGAGCGGGAAAAACCACGCTGTTACAGATATTGGGAACAATCGACAAACCAAATGCCGGTGATATACTCGTTGATACAATTGATTTCAGTAAGTTGGACGAAAAAGACCTGGCTGCTTTTCGAAACAAACACATTGGTTTTATCTTTCAGTTTCATCAGTTGTTACCAGAATTTACCGCGTTGGAAAACGTGATGATTCCGGCATTGATTGCTAAAAAGGACGTGAAGAAAACGACTCAGAAAGCGAAAGAGATACTTGCTTTTTTACAGTTGACCGATAGAATGGAACACAAACCCAGTGAACTTTCGGGAGGTGAAAAACAACGTGTGGCTGTTGCACGCGCTTTGATAAATGATCCCTCACTTATTTTGGCTGACGAACCATCAGGAAGTCTTGATTCGAAAAATAAAGAGGAGTTACACAAATTACTCTTCGATTTGCGCGATAAATTTGGGCTTACCATAGTTATCGTTACACACGACAAGGAATTGGCAGCGTTGTCAGACAGGGTAATTGAGATGAAAGATGGAAAGATTATTTACAATTGAGAAATTTACAATTTGCCTGCAGCAGGCTGGATTACAATTGGATGTTTGAGTTTATCCGGCTTGCGGATTTATTGTAAATTGCAGGTCAATAAATTAGATCTCTGCAATAGTAGCCTCGCCGGGAATCGAACCCGGATCTAGTGTTTAGGAAACACTTGTTCTATCCGTTGAACTACGCGGCCATTTTTTTGAGGCGGTGCAAAATTACATTTTTTTGCCGATATATACAACGAATTGTAAATGGTAAATTGAAAAATGGTCAATAATAAAATATGAGTAAAAATAAATTTTTTGTTGTTTGGGAAGGCAAAGAGCCGGGCATTTATCGCTCGTGGGACGAATGTAAGCGTCAGATTCACGGTTTTGAAGGTGCCATATTCAAGGGTTTCCCAACTGAAGCTGAAGCACGCGAAGCCATGGTTTCACCTTGTTGGGACTATATTGGCAAAAAGGCTAAACCGAAACAACCTTCGGAAGCCGATGTGGCCCAGTTTGGAGTCCCAGATTTTGAAAGTTTGTCGGTTGATGCAGCTTGCAGTGGAAATCCCGGAATAATGGAGTACAGGGGTGTTTATACGAAAACTGCAGAAGAGATTTTTCGACAAGGGCCTTTCAAAGAGGGAACCAATAATATCGGTGAATTCCTGGCATTGGTTCACGGACTGGCATTTCTGAAACAAAAGAACAGTTCGTTACCTATCTATACCGACAGCAAAACCGCCATGGCATGGGTAAAAGCTAAAAAAGCACGCACACGTCTGGAAAAAAATAACACGAACGCCAATCTTTTCGAATTGATTACACGAGCAGAAACCTGGCTTCAACAAAATAAATACAGTACCCGGATTTTGAAATGGGAAACCACTGTTTGGGGTGAAATCCCTGCCGATTTTGGACGAAAATGATCAGACCGTGAGTATCTCTTCAGATGTTTTCGGAACTATGTTATTTTTCACAGACAATATCAGAATTACAATAATTCCGAATAAAGCAGAAAACTGTCCGATAATAAACATGTCGAAAAAAGACTGATAGGCGCATAGAAACAATAATAAAATCGAAAAAACCTGCCTGTTTTTATCTGCAATAAATATAGGATAAGTGTATAAAAACAAGAGAAGTAGAAGACCGACCAAACCAAATTCCATGGTTGTTTGTAAATATTGATTATGTGCATCTAGTAGTGCATGTGATTTCCAATTTTGTTTAAATTCTTCTGTTTGAAATTTCATTCTGGCTATATCGAAGTGTACTTGAGCATCGCTTATTCCGTGTCCCAATACCGGACTTTCTTTGATCACAGAAAGAGCACTTTCCCATAAAAAAATGCGAGGTTCGGCCTCTAACGATTTTTCAGACATTCGTTTGTGCTGACTGACAATTCCTATCAGTAGAAAAGGAATTAGAAAACCGATTATAATACCCATCATTTTTCTTCTTTTCCAAATCTCGATGAAGATAAAGCTGAGCATGAGCAGTATAGCTACAATAAAACCACTTCGCCCTTCAGATAGAGAAAGTGTGCTGAATATCAATGTTAAAGCCCCAAGATACAAATATCTTTTCCACCATATTGTCCGGTTCCACGACCGGGTGAGAATATACCAAATACCGATCAGGGAAACATTCAGATAGAAATCAAACGCCATGTGTGAATTGACATGCAAAATGCGTTCATTCGTAAATGCCTCAACCCGCATCGGATTGGTGAAAAATTCAACGATGCCGATACGAATAAATATCAGGTATACTATGGCAATTATCGATGAAATGATAAAGGTATTCAGGAAGTAATTAAGTCTAAACTTGTCGTTAACTCCCAAAAAACCTACAATTGCAAAACCCAGAATGGATAATCGTTTTACAGAGAGCCGGCTAAAGTATTTTGAAGATTCCTCGAACGGAAAATAGATAAATACCAACACAAAGAAAAAAGCCATAATCATATAATAAATACTTTTCTTATCCAAATGAATGTTTTCCCATTTTTTATCTACAAATATTTCTAATAAATAAGTGGAAAAGAATAGAATGAATGCGATTTTTTGCACCTGATAGTAATAAATGGAAGTGGCAGTCAGTAACAGTGCCGAAAGAAGATTGGCATAATTTACGAAAGTTGAGAATTTCTTTTTCATGTTTTTATTTAAAAAGGTATTTCGGACAATTGAATAATCGGATGAAAAAAATACGGATTTTTAGATGCTGGCAGGCTTTCAGAAATCCGATTAAATTCGCGTAATAAGTAGTATGATCAAGAATTTCTTTCGTTAAAAATCCCTTTCTCACCATTTTCTTTGTTAACTGAAGTAGCTTTCTTTTCTCAATTTCAGCAATTTTAAGAGATTCTTCCGGTGAGATATTTTTGCCAATGAGCGGAAGATATTTTTCCCATTTTTTAAAAACTTGTATCAAATTCCGGAAGTAGGTCCCATTAGTTTTTCCCCTTGAAAAATGTTCTAAATCAACATCGTAGATTACGTAATTGTTGAATCCGGCCAAAGTTGATTGAATCGAAATGTCAAAATCATATCCATGAAATCCTGAGAACTGTTCATCAAATTGAATCTGATCGAAAAGTTTACGACGCATACACATAAAAACGCCATCTAATAGTATCGCGGAGCGTCTGGATTTATTGTAATCCTTTGGATTTTGAGCGATAACAGTTTGTTTTTTACCGGTTTTATCCGATTTAATAATATGTTCGCTCATCGAAATGAGTGTGGACCATGATGCCGGAATACGTGTAACCAAATCACCGCCCGCTAATCCGATAATCCCTGTTTTGGGCTGTTGTAAATGGTCAATCACGCTCATCCCCCAATTTTTGGAATGAAAAAATACATCTTCATGCACGAAACAAAGATAGGGGTACTTGCTTTTTACAACACCAGCGTTATATGCAGAAAAAATAGAATAACTATTCTCCGAATTGTCGATGCAAATAATCTCATAATCAATACCTACAGTTTCTTTTATATTATCTATAAAAAGTTTTGGCAGTATTTTATTTCTAGAGCATACTATTATTGAAATCATAGATCCGGTCAGTTATTTTTTATGCAATCCATTTTCACAAACGAATTTATTTTCAAGTTGATTCTTTCTGCAGATTTTCATATTTTCTTCTGTATCTACCCAGTTTTCGGGATGATATAGATGATACTGAACGGCCAGATTCCTGACTGATTTATATTTGAAACCGGCAGCCGTGAAACGCCAGGTTAAATCAAAGTCTTCACCTATTGCTGGTAAAATATAGTCTTCGTCGAAACCATTTATTGCGTAAATGGCATTTTTAGAAAATGACATGTTACAACCCTTGAGATTGTTTAATTTCCTGATTTTTGGAATAAATCCAAATAAACCATTTGGCGAAACAAAAATTCCTTCTTCAATATTCCTTATTTTCCCCTTTCCAAAAAATAATTTCCGGAGTAAAAGCGCTTGCATTAATTTTATATTGGAGCTTTTTTCGTATAAAAGTTGGGAACTCGGTTCGTCCAGCTTTACACGTTTTCCGGCTAAAATACAATTTTCACCAGCATACCGTAAATGCATTTCAATAAAACGTGGATGTAAAACGCAATCTCCATCAATAAAAATCAACCAGTCTGATTTAGCAGCCCGAATAGCCATGTTCATCGCCCGGTTCTTTCGCCAACCTTCATCTTTATGAGTTAGATGTTGCCAGGGTTGATTAAAATTATAATTCTCAATGAATTCTTTTACAGCTGCATTTTCTCCATCTTCAGCAATGATAACCTCAAAATCTTTTTCAGTCTGGTAATTTAAGGAATCGAGAATTACTTTTAAAAATTGGATATTATCGTAGATAGCTATAATTAGCGAAGTTTTCATCTCTGTTGTTTTATGTCTATACGCACTTTTGAAAAATCTAAATTCCTAATTATTGCACTGATTTTATCATAAAATAATGGCTAACCGGCATAAATTTAATAGGTTATGAATCGGCAATTAAAAACTTAGATAAGCCATATTATTTATATCGAACTTTAACCTTTGAAATTCGTCGCAAAATTACATTATTTTGAGCAGATATAAAAAATAAAATTTTCATTCCTGATTTTATCCAAATTTTTGAAGCCCCTAAATTCTGTTCAATACTGATTTCCCAAACCGTATTCTAAATGTTTTTATAGACTTTCATTAATCGATTTGCAATTTTGTCATCTGTGAAATTTTGGGCATGAATTATACCCGCTTCTATCATTGTCTTTCGTAGGGAAGCATCGTCTAAAACCTGCCGAACAGATACCCCGATTTCGTGAGGATCGTGTGGATTAACATAACATGTATTTTCACCACCGGTTTCTTCAAAGCAACTTCCTTTTGAAGTTATCACGGGCGTTTCACTGCAAAGAGCTTCCAAAATTGGAATGCCAAATCCCTCAAAAATTGATGGATAAATGAAAATTTGAGCCAATTGGTAAATTCCCGGTAAATCTTTTGTTTCAACCTGATGCAAAAAACTAATCTGCGATGCGATTTTTAATTTTTCTGCTAAAAGCATTAATTCCGCTGTGTAATCGGTTTTTCGGCCTACAATAACCAGTGGAATATCAATTTTTTCCTGCGAAATAGCCTGAAAAATGGCCGCAATATTTTTTCGTGGTTCAATAGCTCCTACAAAAAGCAGATAATCAGCAGGTAAATTGTATTTATTCCTGATTATTTCTTTCTCTTCAAGTGAAGCCGATTGTCTGAAGATATTATTGCAACCCTGATATACAACTTCAATTTTGCCAGGGTCGGCGTTAAAAAACTCGATAGCGTCTAGCTTAGATTGCTCGCTGATTGCGATAATCCTGTCGGCAATGAGACAACTGTAGTTATTTTTCCTGGTGAAGATTTTCCGGTAAGTGTCTTTATACAATTCAGGATAACGAATAAAAATGGCATCGTGAAAGGTGATGACTTTCTTTATTGCCAACTTTTCAATTCCAATTGGTAACTCCTGACTTAAACCATGAAAAATATCGTCACCGGACCGTTTTATATCATCCTTAATACCAATGCTTCGCCACACCGACGAGGGTAATAATTTATAAATTCCCCCGGGTTGAATAATCCGGGTGTTTTGTGTGTTGACCGGAAAATCGATTTTAATCTTCGGAGTATATAAATCGTATTGGTTTTCAGGATAATACTTGTTTAATATACGTATTAAATCCCGGCTGTAATTACCAAGTCCGCGATGATTACAGAATAACCTTTTTGCATCATAACCAATCCTCATGATTCCGTATTTTTTCTGTTTTTAAACCGTTTTTTGGAAGCGAAAAATTCTAAACTATGCCTGTTGATTTTTTTAATCGATTCTGCAATATTTAAATTTGAAGCAGCGGCGTAAGTTTTTGCAATTTCAGTTAAAATCGCTGTGTTTTCCGAAAGTCGTTTAAAACTTTTATAGCGTTTTTCGGCAGAAATTGAGGGCAAAAACTGCATTCTGTTGATGTCGATCAGCGTGAAATGAAAATGATCATCAACCTTCTTGTATAATATATTCCCCGGCGACATATCCAGATGCAAAACGCCTTTGCTATGAAAATCAGAAATGTAAAGTGAAAGTTCGTTTAACAGAGCTTCATCTTTTTGTGTCCCATCCATTAAATCGCGGATAAGGGAATAATCCTTTTCATAAACTGAAATAAAATAACCGTGCGTAAGCAATCCTCCTTTATATTGCTCAATATAAGCAACCGGAGCCGGCGAGTCCACACCGATTTGCGACAACCTGAGCGCATATTCATAGGCTCGTTTTGCTTTGGATGGACGAAAGAAGGTGTATGCTATCCGATTTATGAAATGTGGCTTTTTATAACGTTTTACAATCACTTCAAAGCCTTCGACTGTATAACTTTTTAACTGGTTTCGGGCCGTATAAACCAATTCGCCTTTTTGGTCAAAAAGCATTGGAATATCAGTAACAAAAGTTTCTAATTTACGGTATTTTGGATTTAAGACGATTTTCATAAATTAGTAAAGCAAATTTTCAATGCGTTTAATGATGGTATCGGGTGTGATCTGAAATAAGCAGGCATAATCTTTCCGGTAACAGGGGATTTGTCCGTAAATGGAACAGGGGCGACATTCCAGATCAACCTGAATTGCATTTTCGGTTGATTGATTCCAACCCATAAATCCGGCATTGGGATGTGTTGCTCCCCAGAGAGAAACTACTTTTGTATTAACCAGCGAGGCTAAGTGCATGTTGGCAGAATCCATGGAGTACATAATGTCTAAATAGCTCATCAACACCAATTCTTCTGATGAATTCAGTTTGCCGACCATAGATATGATAGTTGGATATTTCTCTGTCCATTTATTGACAATATTTCTTTCGGAATCACCTCCACCAAACACAAATACTTTTACCCGAATATCAGATGCAAAATGCGCGATCACTTTTTCCTGTAATTCCAGCGGGTAAATTTTCCCTTTATGTTTGGCAAAAGGAGCGATACCCAGCCATAAACTTTTATTTTTTTCTCCGGTTTGGGCAATTATTTTTGATATGTCCGCTTGTTTCTCTCCAAAAATGGATTTGAATTGAAGCTCAAACTGAAATCCCAACTTTTCCAACACCTGCTGGTATCTTTTAAAACCCGATTTGAGCGGGTTAACTGATTTATGATTTCTTTGTGTGAGCCTTTTTTTCTCAGCACGTCCCTTGTCAATCGTTGCTGTCGGGATGCCATCCATTTTAAACCTCGCAGATAAAAAATAAGACCTTAAAACTGCATGGAAATCGGCTACATAATCAAACGATTCGACTTTCAACTCACGATACAATGCATTTAATCCCTTCAAACCCTTATGTTTTCCCTTCAGATCAGCTCCCATAAAATGAACATTAGCAGGTAAGTCCTTAAACAAAGGGGCAAAAGTTTGCCGGCTCAATACGGTTATTTCGTGCATAGGAAATGCTGTTGCCAGTGAATAAATCACCGGAATTGTCATGGCAACATCACCTAAAGCCGAAAAGCGTATGATTAAAATTTTAGACATTATTTACTTGTTGCGTACAAAACAGGATTCAGAGCCGGATCATTGTACATTTTCATTTGCTTGTACACTTTCATTTTTTTGTTTCCCTGGCTTATATCATAAATCAATTCCTGAATAGCAGTTGATAAATCTTCCTTCTGCTCCAGCAAAATATCCAGTTTCGTTTTACATTGTTGAAGATGTTCCGGGGAAGCTTCTTTGCGATTCACTTCCTGTTGCATGTGATAGATTTTCAGGTGCAAAATTGACAAGCGATCGATAGCCCAGGCAGGACTTTCGGTATTCATAGTAGCAATCGGATCAATAGCTACATCTTTGTATTTATCAAGGAAATAACTGTCAATCAATTCAACCAGATCAGTCCTTTCCTGATTCGATTTGTCAATTCTTCTTTTCAGGGCAAGCGCCTCCACTGGATCAATCTGGGGATTACGAATAATGTCCTCTAAATGCCACTGCACCGTATCAATCCAGTTTTTTAAATACAAATAATATTCAATTGATTTGAGTTTATAGGGATTGTTAATTGGAGCGTCAACATTATCAGTTTTGTGATAATCCTGTACAGATTCATTGAAAATCCGGTTACATAAATGAATAAAAGTCATGTTTTTCAATTTTTAAAATTATATAAATGAAACGAAATATCTGGTGATTTATTAGTGGTTTCTAAAATAGAATTACTTAAAAAACCGGTTGACAATGGGAATTACTTTTAGCGGGAAATCGCGCTTAACCATTAAGGTCAGAAAAACTGAAAAGAGTACCGTTTTAATTGCAATATTTACGACCGTATAAGGGGTTTTTACAAAATAGTTGATACCAAAAAGCAACATGGCAACCCCCACGTAAAGCCCGATTGATTTTAAATCGTACTTAATGGGCATATGTTTTTGTCCGAAATAATACGAAATCACCATCATGACAAAGTAGCATGCAAATGCAGCCCAGGCTGAAGCCATGTAGCTGAAAATTGGAACAAACAGAATGTTGATTACAACCATAATAATGGTTCCGACAATAGAGAAGTAAGCGCCATAAATTGTTTTATCGGTCAATTTGTACCAAAGTGAGAGGTTGAAAAAGATGCCCTGAAAAATGAAAGAAAACAGGATAATTGGCACTACGCGAAGCCCTTCCCAATAATCGTAACGGATAATATATTTGAAAATGTCAAGGTAGAAAACGATTCCCAGAAATATAAATAATGAGAAAATGATAAAGAGTTTCATGGCATCAGCATAGGCCGACATGCTGTTCTTGTCTTTGTGTTGGGCAAAAATAAATGGTTCGTATGCATAACGGAAAGCTTGCGTGAACATCATCATGACCATGGCAATTTTGGAAGTTGCTCCGTAAATACCCAGATCGTTGGCAGCCCGTACTTTATCTTCCATTAAAAAAGGGAAAAGGATTTTGTCAAGTGTCTGATTCATCATGCCGGCGATGCCCAGAATAAGTAATGGCAAGGAATAGGCCAGCATTTTCTTTAACAAAGCCCATTCAAAACTGAACCTGGCAACAATAATATCGGGAATCAGTGCCAGGGTTACAATGGTAGTTGACATGAGATTTGCCACAAATACATATCCCACACCGTAATCCGGATTGTAAAACCAATCAACAAGTGCCGGTGCTTTAATTGCCAGCCAGGGGCAAACGATTAAAAAGAAAAGGTTGAAAATGATGTTGGTGAAAATCATGAGCAGTTTTAAGGCCGCAAACTTTATCGGGCGATTTTTATACCGCAGATAGGCAAAAGGAATAGATCCAAAAGCATCCATAGCCACCACCACGGCGAGCATGGCAATAAATTCGGGATTTTTTGCGTATCCCATTGCATTTGAAATTGGTTGCGAATAAACGACGCAAAAGGCGGCAAAAAGCAGGGAAGTAAAACCTACAGCTATCATGGTGGTTGTATAAACCTTATTCGCCTCGTCTTTGTTTTTATTGGCAAAACGGAAATAACCCGTTTCCATTCCATAGGTTAATATAACTAACAGCAGGGCTGTCCATGCGTACAGGTTGGTTACATTACCGTAATCCGCAGGATTGGCTAACACGTAAGTATAAAGAGGCACCAGCATCCAGTTCAGGAATTTCCCCAAAATGCTGCTAACCCCGTAAATGGCGGTTTCTTTCGCCAGTTTTTTCATTTGTTCTGCCATATTTTCCCTGCCGGTTAATTGGTTTATTAAGATATTAAGTTACCTGTTTAGATAGTTTATTTATTTTCTTAAAGAATTTTCAGCCAACTCAATAGCTTTTTTCAGTTTTTCTTCCAACAATTTTTTTGATGGAAGCTTTGTGATATACTCTGCAACTTTAATTTGTTCGTCATTATCGAGCATCAGGTAGTTTATTTGTTCCGGAGATTTTTCACTGCACAAAATGAGTCCTATAGGTTTGTTTTCACCCTCGCGTTGCTCATTGTGTTCGAGCCAGCGCAGATACAACTCCATTTGTCCTTTATAGGCTGCCTTAAATTTATCTAATTTTAAATCAATGACTACCAAACACTTTAAACCCCGATGGTAGAAAAGCAAGTCGACAGAATAATCCTCATTGTCAATGATAATCCGTTTTTGCCGGGCCAGGAAAGCAAACTCTGTTCCCATCTCGGTAATAAAACGCTGGAGATTTGCCAGAATGGCTGATTCGAGGTCTTTCTCGCTGTAAGAGTCATGCAAACCCAAAAAATCGAGGAAATAAGGATCACGAAAAGCCAAATCGGGACTGATCTTTTTTTCGTTTTTCAAAAGTTCCAAATCGTTGATAATAGTTTGTTCCGGCTTCCGGCTAATGGCAGTACGCTCAAAAAGCATGCTGTTCATCCGGTCCTGTAAGGTCCGCACGCTCCACCGTTCGTGAATGCACATTTGGGTGTAGAATTCACGCTTGATTGAATCTTTAATATAAATTAGAGAGTAAACGTGCGACCAACTCAATTGTGCAGACAGTGTCTGCACAATTTGAATGTTGGTGTACAATTCATTGAATTTTATAAAGTTATGAATATTCCTTTTTGAAAAACCTATTCCATACAATTTAGTAAGTTGGTTACTCAATTCTAAAATAACTGTTTTTCCATAATCAGCTCTCCCATTTTTCAGAATATCGTCATTTATTTGTTTTCCGATATTCCAGTACAAAAGCGTGAGTTCACTGTTTACAGTTAAGGCAACGCGTTGACGTGTGCCGTCAATTAACGATACAATCGATTGTAATAAATCTTTATTTACAGGCTCTAAATTGCTCATAATTAATTTCTTGTAATTGTGTACGCACTGCGTACACAATTCAACGCTGTATTTTCAAAAAAGATGCAACACAATTCACTTTTCTATTTACGTTTAAAAGAGTTCAGAAGTTTCTCAACCCATTTCATTTCAGTTGATGGCTCAAAATCTTCAGCTTTCAGGTATCCGCCATCGAAAAGTAATTTTACAGCTTCTTCAGCTTGTTCTGATCGAACCTGAAGTTTTATTCCCCCATCCACTAAGTTAATGTATGCGCGGTTAATAATTTCATTCTGTCCGAAACATTCAATGCCGAATGATTCGAGATAGGATTTAACCATTTCAAAATCAATTGACTGGCTAAAGGATCTTAAAGTTACTAATTCGTCCATATACAAATTTTTTAATGCATCAACAAACGGTTAATAATGAATTATATGCAATTTACTTAGCTCTTGCTCCTTACAGAAGGTTTGAAAAGTTTGAAGTTCTGAGTTTTGAGTTACAAATTTGAAAGGTTTGATGGTTTACAATTCTGAATTCCTGGTTCTTGTTTCTTCCTCCCGACTCAGAACTCAGAACTCCAAACGACCTACTACCAACTATAATCTACCGACTTTCTCTTGCTTCTATTTCAAAACAGCGTTCCCGTTTCGCCCAATCTTACTTTCCCCAAATGTCTGTACGCCAGTTCGGTTACTTCGCGTCCACGTGGTGTTCGTTTCATAAAGCCTTCTTTTATCAGAAACGGTTCGTACACTTCTTCTATTGTTCCGGCATCTTCGCCCAGGGCAGTGGCAATGGTAGTTAAACCAACCGGTCCACCGCTGAATTTTTCGATGATTGTAATCAGAATTTTATTGTCAATTTCGTCCAGGCCGTATTTGTCAATGTTTAAGGCTTCGAGGGAATAACAGGCAATTTCCAGATCGATACTTCCATTGCCTTTAACCTGAGCAAAATCACGAACCCTGCGCAGCAAAGCATTGGCAATACGCGGCGTGCCACGACTGCGGCCTGCAATTTCTACAGCAGCTTCATGACCAATCACAACGTTGAGCAGCCTTGCCGAGCGTTTGATAATTCCGGTAATAACCTCAACATCGTAATACTCAAAGTGACAATTGATACCAAAACGAGCGCGCAATGGTGCAGTAAGCAAACCGCTGCGCGTAGTAGCGCCAATCAAAGTAAAGGGATTCAATTCCAGCTGGATGGAACGCGCACTCGGCCCTTTGTCAATCATGATATCAATCCGGTAATCTTCCATGGCCGAATATAAATATTCTTCCACGATTGGACTCAACCGGTGAATTTCATCAATAAAAAGCACATCATTCGGCTCGAGGCTGGTGAGTAAACCTGCTAAATCGCCGGGTTTATCCAAAACCGGTCCGGATGTGATTTTAAAACCCACGTTCAGTTCGTTGGCAATAATGTTCGAAAGGGTTGTTTTCCCCAGTCCAGGAGGTCCGTGAAGTAGCACGTGGTCGAGCGATTCGGTACGCATACGGGCTGCCTGAACAAAGATTTTCAGATTTTCGACAATTTTATTTTGTCCCTTAAAATCCGAAAAAGTCAGTGGACGCAACGCGTTCTCGAACTCCTTTTCACCGGTCCGGTTATTTCGTATGTCAAAATTGGTTTCTTCCATTTCTTATCGTTTAACTTGTCCAAAGTTTAAAATTTTGGACAAGTTGAAAATATCAATTAATTTGTAAGCATTTTGAAAATATCTTCCATGGTTCTTTCCATGGCTTTTATTGTCAGTATTTTATTATTTGTTTGAACAGCAAAATCAAAAACTGCTGACCGGATATCCGATGTTGAAATAATTGTAAAATGTTTATTGTCAATAATATTAACTGCCGAAACATCAATTATTTTTTCAAGTTCTTTCGATGCTACTTCGTTCAAAAATTCCACTTCGAAATGAAAACTGTTTTCGTCAAATGCTTTAATCTTCGATAAATCGGAATAATCTGCTACAATATCACCTTTGTTTATTACGATCACACGGTTACATATTGCTTTGATTTCCTGCATGATATGTGTGCTTAGCAAAACGGTCCGCTCTTTCCCGATTTCGCGAATCAAATTCCGGATTTCTTCCAATTGGTTTGGATCGAGCCCGGTTGTCGGTTCGTCAAGAATCAGAACTTTTGGGTTTGGAATCAATGCCTGAGCCAGACCGACCCGTTGGCGGAAACCTTTTGAAAGTTGCCCGATTTTTTTGTGAAACTCAGGTCGCAACCCCACTTTGTCAATCAAACCGTTTACCCGTTCATGCTTTTCTTTTCCCAAACCGTGGGTTTCAGCCACAAAAAGCAGGTATTCCTTCACATACATTTCCAGGTACAAAGGATTCAGCTCAGGTAAATAGCCTATAAAGCTTTTTGTTATCAACGCATCTTCACTCACTTCCACGCCACAGATTTTCACCGAACCGATTTCATAAGGCAAAGCACCGGCCAGAATCTTCATCGTCGTTGTTTTTCCAGCACCGTTTGGTCCCAGAAAACCAACAACTTCACCGGCTCCGATTTCGAAGTTAATATTGTTGAGAACAGTTTGTTCGCCGTATTTTTTTGTCAGATTTGTTATGCTGATAGACATCTTGAGAATTTACAATTTATTCATTTACAACCAGCCTGCGGCTGGCAAGTTTACAATTTCAGGAAAGTAACTGAGTTGAAAGTAGTGTCCAGTCGTTTAATCTTTATCTATTTGACTTGTCGAATATCATAATACCTATCGAAAGTAATATATACCAGGCAATTAGCATGGCAAATGCTTTCAGTTGGAAAAGGACTAAAATAAAAGCACAGCCAATTAAAAACAGATATTGAATTTTATTTTTTGACCAGGTAAGACTCTTGAATTTCAACGCAAACATTGGAATTTCGGCAACCAATAAATAACTGAACAACAAGGTAAGTGCCACAAGAATCCAGACATTGGAAACTAAAAAGTTGGAGTAAGAGAATCCCAGTCCGGCCCAAAAAATGGCATTTGCCGGTGTTGGAAGACCAATAAACGAAGCACTTTGCCTTTCGTCGATATTGAATTTTGCCAGGCGTAGTGCCGAAAAAACAGGAATCAGAAAAGCCAGATAAGGTAGCCACGCAGAGATATTTATTTCAGATAAAAGTGAGAAAACGATAGCTCCGGGTGCTACACCAAAACTCACTACATCAGCCAGCGAATCCAGTTCTTTTCCCATGGGTGAATAGGCTTTCAGCAATCGGGCTGCGAATCCATCAAAAAAATCGAATACTGCGGAAAGCAGGATGGCAATAAAAGCACCCTGGTAATTTCCCTGAAAAGCAAGATAAACAGCTATACAACCTGAAAAAAGGTTGAGACTGGTGATGAAATTTGGGATATGTTTCTTTATCATATTATTTTCACGAATTAAACGAATTTTTATAACTGACTTTTTTAATAAATTCTTTCATTTTCAAATTTTCAAATTTTCAAATCGGCAAATTTTCAAATTATTCTTTGTTCTTGCTATCCATCCAAATCGTAACAGGTCCATTATTAACCAAAGCAACTTTCATGTCAGCGGCGAAAGTACCGGTTTTTACTTCTTTTCCAAGTTTAATACTTAATTCATTGCAAAAATGTTCGTACAATGGAATCGCAATCTCCGGTTTTGCTGCTTTGATGTACGAAGGACGGTTTCCTTTTTTCGTTTGGGCATGCAAGGTAAACTGACTCACCACCAATATGTCGCCGTTAATATCTAAGACGGAACGGTTCATAACGCCTTGAAGGTCGTCAAAAATGCGCAAATTCAGCACTTTAGCAGTTAGCCATTCACTGTCTTCAATTGTATCGGTATCTTCAATTCCAACTAAAACCAACAGACCAACCTGTATGGATGACTTGATTTTATTGTCGATTTCTACGGAAGCTTCATTGACCCGTTGAATTAAAACGCGCATAATTATTATTACATGAAACAGATTACATGCCGCAAAATTACAAAAAAATGTTGATTGTCAATTGGAAGTCTGTTTTTAATACAGATTTTGGGTAATATAAGATTAGAATTTCCGTGTAAAATATTTTATAGCATATGAAATGAACAGGAAGAATGCTAAAAAGGAACTCTTGCGATTAAATTTTAAAGTGCAGCTCAAAAAAATGAATCGCCAGTTCTTCAAAAAAAAACTAAAAAATATAACACATGTTTGTTCGGATTCAAAATTAAAATTATCTTTGCACACGTTTGTATTTTGTATTTCATGAAGAAAAGAATCACCATAAAGGATATTGCCAAAGAGCTGAATGTGCATCATTCAACTGTTTCCAGGGCGTTGAGAAACGACCCCAGAGTGACTGTGTCAACGCGCGACCTTGTATTGGCGTGTGCTTTAAAGCATGAATATCAAACAAATATGAATGCAGTACAATTGCGTGGAACGAGTAATAATACAGTTGCGTTGATTGTTCCCAATATAAATCACACTTTCTTTTCTGACATTGTCAGTCAGCTTTCCAATTTAGCCTATAAAAGAGGATATATCATCTCTGTTTTTCAATCAAACGAAGACTACGAGCAAGAAGTAGGCATAGTGAACACAATCATCAAGCAGAATTATGCCGGCGTTATCGCTTCTATTTCCAAAAATACAAAGGACAGCCGGCATTTTAATTTACTCAAGACTTTTGGAATACCTCTGGTTTTTTTCGACCGGGTTTGTGAAGATGTGAAAACGCCGAAGGTCCTGGTAAACAATTACGATATCACCTTTCAGGCTGTTGAGTATTTAATTCAAAAAGGTTACACACGGATTGTCCATTTGACCGGTCCAACACATATCAATGTTTTCAACGACAGGCAAAAAGGATATGCCGACGCACTCATAAAACACAAGCTGGTTTATCAAAGGCAAATGATTCTTGATGAGGAATTTACTGTGGATCTCGGAATTCATTGCTTAAGTGAATTAATGTCAGAATCCGAAAACCCCAATGCTATCATATCATCTTCCATACATTTGTCAATGGGTATTGTTGTAAAGGCAAGAGAAATGTCTCTGAGAATCCCGCATGACCTGGCACTTATCACATTTGGCAACCATTTTAGTTCAGTGATTATGCAGCCACAATTAACTTCGATATCTCAACCTGAGAATGAGATTTCAGCATTATCATTTGAGTTGTTAGAAAAAATGATAAACAAGGATATTCCAACAGGTGCTGAGTGCACCAATGTTGTCCAGGCAAAAATCGAATACAGGGAATCATGTTGATTTACATTTTACAATTGAAGTCAATATATTCATACCTTCTTATGTATGTAATTCATTTAGACTAAATTATTATAACGAATAATGCACACGTGTGCTGATTTTTATTCTCAAATTTTCAAATCATTCATTTTCAAATTATTTATTATGTTAAAAGGAATTTCACCACTAGTAAGTCCGGAACTGTTGGCAGTTTTGGCACGAATGGGACATGGCGACGAAATCATACTTGCCGATGCACATTTTCCCGGAGAGTCGTTTAATGGACGTGTTTTACGTGCAGACGGACTTCGCATTCCCGAATTGTTGGCAGCAATTTTACCGCTTTTTGAACTTGATGCGTATGTTCCGCATCCTTTAGTTATGATGGCAGCGGTACAAGGTGACACGCTTGACCCGAAAGTGGAAGAGTCGTATCTGAAAAGCATTCATATTTCAAATCCAAATGCTCCGGCTATCGAACGGATCGATCGCTTTGCATTTTACGAAAGAACCAAAACGGTCTTTGCCGTAGTAATGACCGGTGAGACTGCCAAGTATGGTAATATACTGCTGAAAAAAGGTGTTACTCCGTGTTGATAATTAGTTATCAGTTAATTGGTTAATTAGGTGTTGAAGTGTTTATTCAATCTCACTCCTTAATAACCAATTAACTAATCAACAAATTAACCAGTCAACCAGTCAACCAATCAACCAATCAACCAATCAACTAATTAACCAACCAACAATGACATTAAAATCAAAAAGTGCATTCTTGCCGGGCAATAGCACTGTAATCATCAAAGAAGTAGAATTTCCAGCACCCGGACATGGAGAAGTTCTGATAAAAATGAAATCGTCGACCATTTGTGGTAGCGACATTCGGGCTATTTACCGCGAACATTTAGGCAAAGGTCCTGAAGGTTATCAAAATAAAATTTGTGGTCACGAGCCTTCCGGTCAGATTCTGACTTGCGGACCGGGAATGAAACGCTTTAAAGAAGGTGACCGCGTGGTGGTTTATCATATTTCAGGTTGCGGATGCTGTAACGATTGCCGCCGTGGTTATATGATTTCGTGTACAAGCCCTTCACGTGCAGCATACGGATGGCAGCGGGATGGTGGTATGAGCGAATATATGCTTGCAGAAGAAAAGGACCTGGTATTACTTCCCGATGAGTTGACTTACACCGATGGAGCTCAGATTGCCTGCGGTTTTGGAACAGTTTACGAAGGCCTGGAAAAAATCGGAATCAGTGGAAATGATGCCGTATTGGTTACCGGTTTAGGTCCTGTGGGATTGGCAGCGCTCATGCTTGCAAGAGCCATGGGTGCACAAAGACTGATCGGTGTTGATACAGTTCCGGAGCGTTGCAAAATTGCAAAAGATATGGGATTGGCTGATGAAGTTTATGTATCGGGTTCTGATACTTTAGAAAAAGTAATGGCTGAAACCAAAGGCAAAGGATTCGAAAAAACTGTTGATTGTTCCGGTCATACCCTGGCCCGTCAGTTGTGTATCCGTGCCACCCGTCAGTGGGGAAAAATGGTGATGATCGGTGAAGGTGGAACGGTAGAATTTAACCCAAGTCCCGACATTATTCATGATCAGAAAACCATTTATGGTTCGTGGGTGACTTCAATCTGGAAAATGGAAGAACTGGTAGAACGCATCGTTCGATGGGGAATTCATCCCGAAGATCTGGTTACACACCGCTTCACTTTAGATCAGGCTTCCGAAGCTTTCGCGCTTATGGCCGAAGGGAAATGCGGAAAAGTGGCTGTGGTTTTTGACGAAGAAATTAAATAATTCGAATAAAAAATTACCCCTAACCCCTAAAGGGGAACTGAAAAGTTTTGTCTTTGAAAACTAAATATGTTTCATTGGTGCAGTAACTTAATTCCCCTTTAGGGGTTAGGGGTTCTTTAAAAAATTAATACTATGCAAACAATAGATTCAAAAAAAGTTCCTTATAAAACGCTTTATAATGGAGCAAAAATTCCGGTTATTGGTTTAGGTACTTTTGGCTCTGATAATTACGATGCCGAAACCATAGCGCAAGCAGTGAAAACGGCAATTAAAATGGGCTACCGTCATATCGACTGTGCCTCTGTTTATGGGAACGAAAAAGAAATCGGTGTGACTTTGCAGGAAGTTTTTGCAGAAGGAATTGTGAAACGCGATGAACTCTGGATTACCTCCAAAGTGTGGAACGATAAACACAAAGAAGTGGTTGCTTCGTGCAAACAAACCCTGGCAGATTTACAACTCGATTACCTCGATTTGTATCTTGTACACTGGCCATTTCCAAACTTCCACGCTCCGAAATGCGATGTAACGGCACGTCAACCTAATTCAGTTCCCTATATTCATGAGAACTATATGAATACCTGGACTCAGATGGAGAGTCTGGTGGAAGCCGGTTTGGTAAAAAATATCGGAACTTCCAATATGACCATTCCTAAAATGAAGCTGCTGTTGCGTGACTGCAAAATAAAACCGGTGGTTAATGAGATGGAAATTCACCCGCATTTTCAACAACCGGAATTATTCAGTTTCATGATAGAAAATGGGGTACAGGTAATTGGTTACAGTCCGATTGGTTCTCCGGGCCGTCCCGAACGTGATAAAACTCCCGAAGATACGGTTGATATGGAAGATCCTGTTATTGTGGCTATTGCTGAACGACTAAACGTTCATCCGGCCGTTGTTTGTTTAAAATGGGCGGTTCAACGAGGACAAATAACCATTCCTTTCTCTGTGAAAACGGATAAATTGTACAACAATCTTAAAGGGATTACTGAAGGTCCGTTAACGGAAACTGAAATGGAACATATCTCAAAAATTGACAAACAATGCAGGTTGATTAAAGGTCAGGTTTTCTTGTGGAAAGATGCAATAGGCTGGGAAGATCTTTGGGACCTGGATGGCAAAATTGCGAAATAAATTGATGTTTGTTTCAACAGAAAGAACCGGAACCTTATGTTTTTTCTGCTGAAGAACATAATATTGCAACGCACTTATTTCAAAAGTTACATCTATTTTTGCAGCACAGTTCAGCACAGATTGCAAATTGACTTCCATTTTAAAAAAGCACATAAAATTATTCAAGGAAATCTCCATGATTTTTATTTTTTATAATTGTTAACCCTAATTGAAAAATCCCAAACTATAATCTAATTTTATAATGAAAAAGACTGCACAAATCTCGCTATTAAAAGGAAAGGATGGTAGAAATTATCTGGTTCCATTTATTCTGGTAACTTCTCTTTTCTTCTTTTGGGGAATTGCAAACAACATGACGGATACGTTGTTATCAGCATTTAAGAATATTATGGAAATGACTGATTTCCAGACTTCATTTATACAAATGGCATTTTATGGTTCTTATGCCTGCTTTGCGTTACCCGCAGCATTTTTAATACGTAAATACAATTTTAAGACAGGTATTATTGTCGGATTAGCTTTATATGCTTTGGGAACATTTTTGTTTTATCCGGCAAGTCAAATGAGTTCATATGGATTTTATCTTTTTGCAATTTATGTAATGGCCGGCGGTTGTTCTATTTTGGAAACAACGGCGAATCCTTATATATTATCCATGGGTCGTCCTGAAAATTCAACACTACGACTTAATTTTGCACAATCCTTCAATCCAATTGGTTCAATTTCTGGTATTATTTTAAGCCAGGTTTTTATTCTTTCACATTTATCTGCCAATAAGAGTACAATGACTGATGCTCAGTTGCAAGTTGCTCAGTATAACGAATTATCCGCAGTAACAATTACCTATATGTGTGTCGGATTTGTGCTTTTACTACTGATGATTGGAATTCTTTTGTATAAAAAGATGCCGAATGAAAAGGATGAGAGTAGGGTGACTTTTGGTCAGACAATGAAACAACTATTTAAACGTAAGCATTTTAGTTTTGGAGTTATAGCTCAATTCTTTTATGTGGGGGCTCAAATAGGTGTCTGGTCTTATACAATTCGTTATGTTATGTTGGCGCTTGGATTGGTTGACCCGGTTACAGACACTATAATTCCGGCACAAGTAACTGCATTTATCGAAAATAATACTTTCTGGAGTTCGCTCTGGCGTTTGGATGGTGCTACAACTGCTGAAAATATTGGAAACACATTTTACCTGACTTCACTCCTGTTATTTACCGTGTCCCGTTTTATTTTCACGGCATTAATGCGTTATATGCGCCCCGGCAGTTTACTTGCCTTTGCGGCATTAGGTGCGATTGTTTCGGCTCTGGTTGCAATTTTCATGACAGGTATGGCTGGTGTTATTGGATTAGTCATGATCTCTTTCTTTATGTCTCTTATGTTCCCCACAATATACGGTATTGCACTCGAAGGATTGAATGAGGGAGAATCAAAGGTTGGAGGTTCATTCTTAGTTATGGCAATTTTAGGTGGTGCATTATTAACTACCGGGCAAGGTTTTCTTTCAACAACATTTGGTAGTATCACCATCTCGTTTTGGATTCCGGTGGTTTGTTTTGTGATTGTCGCACTTTATGGTTTGAGAGCAAATAAAGATGAAATAAAGGGATCGTTTGAATAAGTTCATTTTCTTTTAGAATATCACTTTTACGGATAATTTAATGACCAATATAAAATTCACGCATTCAACCTCAAAAATCAAATCCCTGGCTGATGGCATTAGTTTGTCCATCATGCAGGGCGATTTGAAAACGGATGATAATTTGATGTCTATAAATGAAGCCAGTGCACATTACAAGGTTTCGCGCGATACGGTATTCAAAGCCTATAATGAGTTGAAAAGAAGACAATTAATTGACTCCAATCCAACCAAAGGTTATTTTGTTACCGGCGAAGTGAATCATGTGTTGCTTTTACTCGATACTTATTCTTCTTTTAAACAGAATCTGTATCACCGTTTTGCAGCTAATTTGCCGGAAAACTATAAGGTTGATCTGATTTTTCATCAATATAACGAGCGGTTATTCGAAACAATAATTCGCGAAAGTATTGGAAAATACAGTATGTACATGGTGATGAACTTTTCGAACGATCAATTCTCCGACACTTTAAAATCAATTCCTGCCAACAAATTGCTGTTGCTGGATTTCGGGAATTTTGAGAAATCGGAATACTCCTATATCTGTCAGGATTTTGATGAATCATTTTACACTTGCCTGAACGAGGCAAGTGGTTTATTGAAAAAATATAAAAAGCTGACTTTCGTTTTTCCGGAAGAAATTTGCCATCCGGTCTCAGCCATTGAGTACTTTAAAAAGTTCTGCCAAACACAGAATTTTGATTACGAAGTGCTCAGGAAAGAGTCTGATTGGAAGGGTGTTGAAGCCGGAACAGCTTATTTGTGTATATTGGCGGAAGACCTTGTGAAAATTATTAAAGGCGCCGATGCTGCAGGATTAATCATTGGAAACGACATTGGTTTGATTGCATACAACAACGAGCCGGTGTTGGAAGTCATAAAAAATGGGATATCTTCCATCAGTATCGATTTTGGATTAATGGGAGAAAAGGCAGCAAACTTTGTTACCGGCAAACAACCCATTCAGGAATATCTGCCTACTGAATTAATTTTAAGAGCTTCAATATAATTTATTAATTTTCAAAATAAAAGAAGTTAGATTTTTTTGCCGCGACGTCAGCACAGTTCAGCATGGCGAAATGGTTTATAAATAAAGCAAACAAATAATTCGTGAAATTAGTATTAATTAGTATAATTCGTATATAAAAAAAATGAAAACAGGAAGATTAAACGGAGAATATCCTAAAGTAGGGATTCGTCCCATCATCGACGGTCGCCAGGGTGGCGTTCGTGAAAGTCTGGAAGATCAGACCATGAATATGGCCAAGAGTGCTGCGGCTTTGATTTCTTCAAAGTTATCCTATCCGGATGGAACTCCGGTTATTTGTGTCATTGCCGATACCACTATAGGGCGAGTGCCTGAGGCTGCGGCCTGTGCTGAAAAATTTGAGAAAGAAGGCGTTGGTCTGACTTTGTCTGTCACGCCATGCTGGTGTTACGGAACCGAAACCATCGATCTGAATCCATATTATCCGAAAGCAATTTGGGGTTTTAACGGTACAGAGCGTCCGGGCGCCGTTTATCTGGCTGCAGCATTGGCAGGTCATAATCAAAAGGGAATTCCTGCTTTTGGTATCTACGGACAGAATGTTCAGGATAGTACCGATACCAGCATTCCAGCTGATGTTGAAGAAAAAATTCTTCGTTTTATTAAATCAGGTTTGACTGTGGCCATGATGCGTGGTAAATCATATCTGGGCATTGGCGGTCAGTGTATGGGTATTGCCGGTTCTGTTGTAGATCCCGATTTCTTCCAGGATTATCTGGGTATCCGCGTGGAAGCCGTTGACGAGGTTGAAATTATTCGTCGTGTTGAAAAGGGCATCTACGATCCCGAAGAATTTAAAAAAGCTATGGCCTGGACAGAGAAATACTGCAAGGTAAACGAGGGTGCCGACTCCAACGTTCCGGAAATGAAAAGCAGTCCTGAGCAAAAAGAAAAGGACTGGGAATATGTGGTTAAAATGACCCTGATTATGCGTGACCTGATGATTGGCAATCCAAAACTGACAGAACTGGGATTTGGAGAAGAAGCGTTGGGACACAATGCTATTCTTGCCGGCTTCCAGGGACAACGTCAATGGACCGATTTTATGCCTAATGGTGACTACAGCGAAGCACTCCTCTGTTCTTCTTTCGACTGGAATGGCATCCGCGAAGCTTTTATACTGGCAACTGAAAATGACTCGTTAAACGGCGTATCCATGTTGTTTGGCCACTTACTGACGAATACTGCTTCTATTTTCTCCGATGTGCGTACGTTCTGGAGTCCGGATGCTGTGAAACGCGTAACCGGTCATCAGTTGGAAGGACATGCTGCCAACGGAATCATTCACCTGATTAATTCCGGTGCCACTTGTCTGGATGCAACCGGAGAACAGACTGATAAAGAAGGAAAGCCTGCGATGAAACCTTTCTGGGAAATAACTGAGGATGAAGTTTTGAAATGTCTGGATGCAACCACTTGGTATCCTGCCGATCAGGGCTATTTCCGAGGCGGTGGTTTTTCTTCAAACTTCCTGTCGAAAGGCGGTATGCCGGTAACTATGCTACGTTTGAACCGCATCAAAGGTTTGGGTCCGGTTTTGCAGATAGCCGAAGGTTGGACAGTGGATATTCCCGATAAGGTACATCAGGTTATCAACAAACGAACCAACGAAACCTGGCCGACTACCTGGTTTGCTCCCCGTCTGAACGAAACGCAACAGTTTAAGGATGTGTACAGTGTGATGAATAACTGGGGTGCCAATCACGGAGCCATCAGTTATGGACATATCGGTGCCGATCTGATTACACTGGCTTCGATTTTACGTATTCCGGTTTGTATGCATAATGTTCCGGAAGAAAAAATCTTCCGTCCGAGTGCATGGGGAGCTTTCGGAATGGATGCTGAAGGCTCCGATTATCGTGCCTGTCAGATTTACGGAGCGTTGTATAAATAAGTATTTGAAAATATTGCTGATATTTAGTTTCTCTTGTAGAAGTCTAAATGTCAGCAATATTACGATCTCAGAATAATACCGGTTTGACTGCTTTTCTATTTTTTGAAATAAGAGAATGTGAGTGCTCTTATCAAAAAATGTAGTTTTAATGTCAAAATTTACAACGATAGTTAGTTCAGAAATAAATATCTTTGTGCCAACTTTAAAAAACAGTATGAAAAACAAATCATTTTTGGCATTCGACATCGGTGCCACGAGCGGACGTTCCATTTTAGGAACACTTGATAATGGCAGACTTCAAATGAAGGAGTTAACCCGATTCCCAAATCAAATGCTGCAAATCGGGAATCATTTTCACTGGAATATTTATTCCTTGTTCGAACATTTGAAAGCTGCCCTGGTAGCTGTGAAAAATGAAGGTGTCGAAATTTCATCTATCGGAATCGATACCTGGGGTGTTGATTTTGCATTAATAGCCAAAGATGGTTCTGTTTTGGGAGCTCCTTTTGCCTATCGCGATCCGCATACCGATGGTGCTCCTGAAAAGTTTTTTAAAATTGTTCCCCGCGAAAAAGTATATGATCTCACCGGAATTCAGGTGATGAATTTCAACAGTCTGTATCAGCTCTTTGCACTGAAACAAGCCGATAATTCAATTCTGGAAGCAACTTCGGAAATTTTATTTATGCCCGATGCCTTGTCTTATTTGCTTACCGGCAATAAAGTGGTGGAATATACCATCGCATCTACTTCCCAGATTTTAAATCCACGTTCCAAACAGTTCGAATCTCAATTGCTTAAAGCGGCAGGTGTTTCACCATCCATTTTAGGTAACATTGTTATGCCCGGACATGTAATCGGAACGCTAACCAAAGATATTGCCGAAGAAAGCGAATTGGGAAATGTTCCTGTCATTGCGGTTGCCGGACATGATACAGCATCTGCTGTTGCTGCAGTTCCTGCCGAAAATGAGCGTTTTGCTTACCTGAGTTCAGGAACCTGGTCGTTGATGGGCATTGAAGTGAAAGATGCCATTATCAATGAAGAAACATCTGCATTGAATTTTACCAACGAAGGTGGCATTGAAGGTACAACCCGTTTCCTGAAAAATATTACCGGCATGTGGTTGCTAGAACAAAGTCTCAAGGAATGGAAAAAAGAGGGGATCACTTATGCTTATGAAAAATTAGTGCTTATGGCGGACACTGTTCCAGCCTTCCAATCCATCATTGATCCCGATCATGCCTCTTTTGCCAATCCGGCAAGTATGACCAATGCCATTGTTGAATTTTGTGTTTCAACCGGACAAACAGCACCGTCGACACATGCCGAATTCGTGCGTTGTATTTTCGAAAGTCTTTCGTTGAAATATAAATATGTGTTGGATATATTGAAGAGACTGGCACCGTTTAGCATCGAAAAACTACATGTTATCGGAGGTGGCTCCAAGAATCCTTTACTCAATCAATGGACTGCCAATGCGATTGGACTGCCTGTTATAGCAGGACCATCGGAAGCAACAGCCATCGGGAATATCATGATTCAGGCCAAAGCTGCGAATTGTGTTGATTCCTTGCAGGAAATGCGTCAGATAATCCGCGATTCAATTCCGTTGGATGAATTTTTACCGGAAAATAAAAGTGAATGGGAAAATGCTTATGCGAAATTTCTGACTATCGTAAATAAACAGGCTTAGAAAATTAAAATAAATAACAAACTAATAATAACAAACTTCGACTTAATTCGTACAATCCGATTTAATTCGTGTAATTCGCAAAAAAAAATGAAAGACTCACAAATTAATCAGGCATTTGAATATGCAAAAGCACGTTATGCCGATTTAGGCATTGATGTAGAAAAAGCAGTAAAAGAACTGGATAAATTATCAATTTCGTTGCATTGCTGGCAAGCAGACGATGTTACCGGATTTGAAAATGGTGATGGTGTACTTACCGGTGGTATTCAGGCTACAGGTAATTACCCGGGCAAAGCCAGAACAATGGCCGAACTTCGTTCAGACGTTGATAAAGCCATGTCGTTGATTCCCGGAGAACACCGCGTAAATATTCACGCATTTTATGGTGATTTTAAAGGCGAAAAAGTAGACCGTAACGAAATTGAACCTAAACATTTCCAAAGCTGGATTGACTGGGCAAAAGAAAAAGGATATAAACTGGACTTTAACTGTACCTGTTTTTCGCACGATAAATCGGCTGATGGTTTCACCTTGTCGCACCGTGATCCTGCCATTCGTGAATTCTGGATTGACCACGTAATTCGCAGTCGCAAGATCGCTGAAGAAATGGGTCGTCAACTGGGTTCTAAATGTATTCACAATATCTGGATTCCGGACGGATCGAAAGATGTTACCGTTGACCGTTTGTTGTATCGTCAAAATCTGAAAAATTCGTTGGATAAGATTTTCGAATACAAAACGAATGACGAATACATGCTCGACAGCATCGAATGTAAATTGTTTGGTATTGGAAGCGAAAGTTACGTAGTAGGTTCACACGAATTCTACATGGGTTACGGTGTTGCCAATAAAAAAATGATTACACTTGACTCAGGTCACTTCCACCCAACCGAAGTTATTTCGGATAAAATTTCTTCTTTATTGCTTTTTGCCCCTGAAATTATGCTTCACGTAAGTCGTGGTGTGCGTTGGGACAGTGATCACGTTGTAATTCTGAACGACGAATTACAGGCTATTTCGCAGGAAATTATACGTGCCAAAGCGTTGGATCGTGTTCACGTTGGGCTGGATTATTTCGATGCTTCTATCAATCGTATCGGTGCTTATGTGATCGGCGTTCGTGCAACACAAAAAGCATTCCTGCAGGCATTACTGGAACCAATCGAACAATTACGCAAATTCGAAGCCAACGGTCAGAATTTTGAGCGTCTTGCTTTATTGGAAGAAGCCAAATCAATGCCCTGGGCTGCGGTATTCGATTATTATTGCATGAAAAAAGGCGTTATTGTTGGTGAAGCTTACATTGCCGACATTCAGCAATACGAAAAAGACGTAACCATCAAAAGATAATTTTAAAGAAGCGGGTAGTTCAAATACTACCCGCTTCTTATCATTCAATAAGCGCAAGCTACTTTTCCATAAATCTATTTACTAAAAACCACATCTAATCTATAAAACAACGTGAACTCAGTCATCGGATTATTCATTATCGCATTGGGTGCAATGGGACAATCAAGTTCTTATGTGCCAATTAAAAAAGTAAAAACCTGGGCTTGGGAGAGTTTCTGGTTGGTTCAGGGAATTTTTGCCTGGTTGGTTTTCCCTTATCTGGGTGCATTGCTGGCAGTTCCTGAAGGACATTCACTCATTGAAGTTCTTTCATCGGGCGACGGTGCAGCATTCACAGCATTGTTTTATGGTGCCCTTTGGGGTGTAGGTGGTTTGACTTTCGGATTAAGCATGCGCTACCTCGGTGTGGCACTGGGTCAGTCGATTGCTTTGGGAACCTGCTCTGCTTTTGGAACATTGATTCCGGCGATGATGGTTGGTACGGATTTATTTTCCGGAAAAGGACTCGTTCTGCTTATCGGGGTGAGTATTGCCATTGCAGGAATTGCTGTAATTGGATATGCCGGTAGTTTACGTTCAAAAAATATGACTGCAGAACAAAAGAAAGCTGCGGTTAAAGATTTTGCATTGGGAAAAGGATTGCTTGTGGCTTTGTTAGCCGGTGTGATGAGTGCCTGTTTTAGCCTCGGACTGGAAGCAGCCGAACCGATTAAAGTTGCAGCCATCAAGTTAGGTTCTCAACCTTTGTTTGCAGGTTTACCTGCCATTTTAATGATAACCTCCGGAGGTTTTATAACCAATGCGGTGTATTGTATCTTTCAAAATATTAAAAATAAAACCGGCAAGGATTATTTCGGTGTACCTGCCGGTGTATTTATCAATAATGTATTATTTTGTGCTTTAGCAGGAATACTTTGGTATTCACAATTTTTCGGATTGGCCATGGGTAAAAGTTATTTCGTGGAAGGAAGTGTAATGATGGCTTTCTCCTGGAGTATACTGATGTCGCTCAATGTTACGTTTAGTAATGTGTGGGGAATATTATTAAAAGAATGGAAAGGAGCCGGTTCAAAAACCATAGGCGTTTTAGTGCTGGGTATGCTGATATTGATCTTCTCCCTGATTTTACCCAATTTATTGTAGTATTATAAAATTGAAAAAATAAAAAACAGACCGGAGAATTCATCATACGATTTCTCCGGTTTTTTCCCATTAAATATCTAATAAAAATTAAATCATGGCTGTAGTTGTAATTTTGCCTAAACAAGGGCAATCGGTTGAAAGTTGTATCATTACTGAAATCCAAAAGAAAAAAGGAGAAGCAGTAAAAAAAGGAGATGTCTTGTTTTCATACGAAACTGACAAAGCTTCTTTTGAAGAAGTATCACCTGTTGACGGAATTGTGCTCGAATGTTTCTATAACGATGGCGATGAAGTGCCGGTATTATTGGATATGATGGTTATCGGACAACCCGGCGATGATTATGCTGCCATGCTTCAGGGCGGAGCACCGGCTACTGCTGAGAACCAGGAACCGGGAACCAGGATTCAGGACGTTGAAACCGTATCAGCACAGCATGTTGAACCCGAAACCCGAAACGCGGAACGCGAAACATCAAACCTTTCAAACTCTTCAAACGTTTTTGTTTCTCCAAGAGCAAAAAACCTGGCTGCAACCGAAGCAATCAATGCAAGTCAGTTAGCCGGTTCAGGTCCAAAAGGGCGTGTAATTGAAAAAGATGTGCAGGCAGCGTTGGAAAACCGTCCGAAAATGACCTCTTTAGCCAAGAAAATTGCTGCCGAAGAAGGTGTTCAACCACAAGGTGCAGGTTCAGGACTCGCAGGAACTGCCAGATCCACTGATTTAATGGCACCGGTTAATGCGGTTTATGGCGTTGACTATGAAGATAAGAAGTTGTCGAATATGCGTAAGCTCATTGCCAAAGCAATGCATTCTTCGCTCCAGAATTCGGCACAATTGACCCACCATTTAGGCGCAGATGCCCGTCGCATGTTGGAATTACGCAAAAAAATAAAAAATGCAATGGATGCCGGTACGCTCACAACCAATGTCACGATTAATGATATGGTTTGTTTTGCGGTTATTAAAGCATTGAAAAAGTTCCCCAATGTAAATTCTCATTTCCTGGGTGAATCCATTCGTTTATTCAACAAAGTGCATCTGGCGCTGGCTGTTGATACCGATCGCGGTTTAATGGTACCTGTAGTGCGCAATGCAGATGATTTGTCGATTATCGGCCTGGCAAATCAGTTTAAAGAAATTGCCAATGGTTGCCGTAAAGGAGGTATTGCTCCTGAATTACTGGCTGCCGAAGCGGCTACATTCACGGTTTCCAACCTTGGAAATTACGGTGTGGAAATGTTTACACCGGTTATCAACCTGCCACAATCAGCAATTTTAGGCGTGAACACCATTGTTCCCCGTCCGAAAGATTTAGGTGATGGCGTTTATGCTTTTGTTCCTTTTATCGGTTTGAGTCTGACTTACGACCATCGTGCTTTGGACGGCGGCGAAGCAACACGCTTTTTGAAACAAATTGCTGTGGAGATTGAAACATTGGAACTGGATATTTTTTAGACAATACAACCCCTAACCCCTAAAGGGGAACATAGTTACTTTTGTCAGCAAATAACACTAGTCACTTTTATTAATGGGGTTGAGGAAAATATTGTAACTTTGCAATAGTTTATTCAATTGAACGATATGATCGTATGGCTGATTAAATTAATTTTAGAGATAGATTTTAAATAATTAATTAATCAAAACGAAGTAATCCAGTTCCCCTTTAGGGGTTAGGGGTCGTTTTTAATTTGTTTTTCAATGTTCGACTTAATTATAATAGGCGGTGGTCCTGCCGGATATGTTGCTGCAGAACGTGCAGGACACAAAGGACTTTCAGTGATTCTTTTTGAAAAGAAAGCCATGGGTGGTGTTTGCCTCAACGAAGGTTGTATTCCTACCAAGACCATGCTTTACAGTGCAAAAACCTATGAAAATGCTTTGCACGGTGATAAATACGGCGTTTTCGGAGACAATATCCGTTTCGATTACGGAAAAATTGTTGCCCGTAAGAATAAAGTAGTCCGCAAACTGGTTGCCGGTGTGGAAGGTAAAATGAAAATACACCATGTGACCGTTGTCAAGGGCGAAGCTCTGATTCAGGGACGCAGCCCGAAAGGTGTTGAAGTTACCTGTGGCGGTGAAACTTATTTGGGAACCAATTTATTGATTTGTACAGGTTCCGAAGCTTTTGTCCCCCCAATTCCGGGATTGACCGAAGCCGGTGAACTCATTCTTACCAATCGCGAAATTCTGGATTTGAAAGAACAACCGGCTTCATTGGTTGTCATTGGCGGTGGTGTGATCGGGATGGAATTTGCCAGTCTTTATAACAGTCTGGGCAGCAAAGTAACGGTTGTGGAAATGCTTCCGGAAATTTTGGGTGGTCTCGATTTCGAAATTTCGGCCATGCTGCGCGATATCTATGGAAAGAAAGGTATAGAATTCCATTTACTTGCTAAAGTGGTGAAAGTAGAAGGAAACAAAGTCATTTTTGAAAAAGACGGGAAAACCGAATCTGTTGAAGGTGATAAGATATTAGTCAGCGTTGGGCGACGTCCAATAACGAAAGGTTTCGGCCTGGAAAATCTAAACGTGGAATTATTCAAAGGCGGAATCAAAACCGACGAAAAAATGCGCACCAATGTGCCGAATGTATTTGCAGCAGGTGACGTAACCGGCTTTTCGTTATTGGCACACACAGCCAGTCGCGAAGGCGAAGTGGTGGTGAACAACCTGACAGGTCGTCCCGACATTATGCGTTACAATGCTATTCCGGGTGTGGTGTATACCAATCCTGAAGTTGCAGGCGTAGGCGAAACCGAAGAATCCGCCAAAGCAAAAGGCATTGCATTCAAAGTTGCCAAATTACCTATGGCTTATGCCGGACGTTTCGTTGCAGAGAATGAAGGCGGAAGCGGTTTATGCAAAGTGCTGATTGGTGAGAAATACGGTGAAGTGATTGGTGTTCATATGCTGGGAAATCCTTGCAGTGAAATCATTTACGGAGCATGCATGGCCATTGAACAGGAAATGACATTGACCGAAATGCAGGAAGTTGTTTTCCCGCATCCGACAGTAAGCGAGATATTCAAAGAAACGATATTTGCGTTTTAGAACCCCTAACCCCTAAAGGGGAACCAGAGGTCATCGACCAACGGGAGGTAATTATGCAAGTTCGTCTTCATAATTCTTTTTATATTAGTGGTCAAATAATAATAAATCAATAGTAGGCTCTTCTTATTCCCCTTTAGGGGTTAGGGGTCATCAATAATAACTACTCTTATTCCCCTTTAGGGGTTAGGGGTTATCAATACTAACTTCTCTTATTCCCCTTCAGGGGTTAGGGGTAAAATCTTTATAAAATGCCAAAAGTACAGCACATTGACCCGACCGAAATGCGTAAACCGGGTTTTGTGGAATTTCAACCGATTCCAGTAAATCAATATCAAAAAACGGTAAAAGACGAAAAAGGTAATTTTACCAACGAAGAGTTCAAAGCTATTTATCACGACATGGTGTTGATTCGTGAGTTCGAAACTATGATCAACCTAATCAAAACGGTTGGAACATACAATGGAACAGCGTACAATCACCCCGGCCCGGCTCACTTGTCCATCGGACAGGAATCGGCAGCGGTTGGTATGGCCTGGACATTGACCGTCGACGATTTTATCTTTGGTAGCCACCGTTCACACGGCGAAATTCTGGCCAAAGGAATGTCGGCTATTCATTCATCTGACGATAAGTATTTGTTGGAAGTGATGGAATCATTCTTCGACGGTGCTGTATTAAATGTGGTAAAAAAAGATTTTAAAGGAACAACCAAAGATTTGGCACGCCGCTTTTTGGTGTACGGAACTTTGGCAGAAATTTTTGCCCGTGTAACCGGTTTTAACCGTGGACTGGGTGGATCTATGCACGCATTCTTCACGCCGTTTGGAGTTTATCCCAACAATGCCCTGGTGGGTGGTTCGGGTGATATTGCCGTGGGAGCTGCTTTGTACAAAAAGGTAAACCGTAAAAAAGGAATGGTCGTAGCCAATATTGGTGACGCGTCTATGGCTTGCGGACCGGTCTGGGAAGGAATGAATTTTGCTTCTATGGATCAGTTCCATCAACTTTGGGAAGGTGATATGAACGGAGGCTTACCTATCATTATCAACATTATGAACAACCAGTATGGTATGGGCGGTCAAACAGCCGGCGAAACCATGGGTTATGATATAGCAGCCCGTATAGGCGCCGGTGTGAATCCGGAACAAATGCATGCCGAGCGTGTCGACGGTTATAACCCGCTGGCCGTGATTGACGCTTACAAACGTAAACGTGTTATTCTGGAAGAAAAACGCGGCCCGGTTTTACTGGACGTTTTGACTTATCGCTACAGCGGCCATTCACCTTCGGATGCATCTTCGTATCGCTCGAAAGAAGAAGTGGAAGCCTGGGAAGCTCAGGATTGTATTGCCTCTTTTGGTAAACAATTAATTGAAGCCAACGAAGCAACACAAACCGACCTGGATGCAACCTGGACAGATGTGAAAGCATTGGTTTATGATATGTTCCTGAAATCTATCGACGACGAACTTTCTCCACGTATGACCAATGCACAGGTGATTGGCGACATGATGTTCTCAAATGGTTCTGTCGATTCTTTCTCTACTGCCAAACCTGATGTTTTGATGCCGTTGGCTGATAATTCACGCGTGAAAAAGATAGCTGCCAAAGAACGTTTTGCTTTTGATGCCGACGGAAAACCGTTCAGCAAAATGAAACAATTTCAGTTACGCGATGGTATTTTCGAAGCCATGATGCACCGTTTTTACCAGGATGCATCACTGATAGCTTATGGTGAAGAGAACCGTGACTGGGGTGGAGCATTTGCCGTTTACGGCGGTATGACCGAAGCCTTGCCTTATCACCGTTTGTTCAATTCTCCTATTGCCGAAGCATCTATCGTAGGTACTGCCATTGGTTATGCCATGTGCGGTGGCCGGGTAGTTCCTGAAATTATGTATTGCGACTTTTTGGGACGTTGCGGCGACGAAGTGTTCAACCAAATGCCTAAATGGCAATCGATGAGTGGTAACGTATTGAAAATGCCAATCACACTTCGTGTTTCGGTAGGTTCTAAATATGGTGCGCAACACTCTCAGGACTGGACTTCACTGGTTACCCAGATTCCCGGACTGAAAGTTTGTTTCCCGGTTACGCCTTACGATGCCAAAGGATTGATGAACGCAGCTTTGCAGGGAACCGATCCGGTTATCTACTTCGAAAGTCAACGTATCTACGAAATTGGGGAACAATTCCACAAAGGTGGTGTGCCCGAGGGTTATTACGAAATTCCGTTTGGTGAGCCCGACGTAAAAAAAGAAGGAAAAGATATTACTTTCCTGACCGTTGGTCATACTTTATATCCTGCCTTACAGGCAGCCAAAGAACTGGAGGAAAAATATGGTTTGTCGGCTGAAGTGATCGATGCACGCTCGTTGGTTCCTTTCAACTACGAACAGGTGATTGAGTCAGTAAAGAAAACAGGTAAAATCATTATCGCAGGCGATGCCTGTGCCCGTGGTTCGTTCCTCAATGACTTTGCTGCAAACGTCAGCACACTTTGTTTCGACTATCTCGACGCACCTGTTTGTGTATTGGGTTCGCGTAACTGGATTACACCGGCCTTCGAACTGGAAGACTCATTCTTCCCACAACCCAGCTGGTTCCTCGACATGATCAACGAACGCATTCAACCTTTGGCTGGTTATGTTTCCGGTCAGAACTTTACGGATGCAGAATTTATCCGCAGATCGAAATTAGGAGTATAATTATTCATGTTCTCCTGCTTTTACCGGAGAAAATAAAAAGAAGATGATATTGGCTTTAGACAGATGATTTAGAGTTTGAAATTTTAGATCATTTGGCTAAAGCATCTTCTTCTTTTTTCTATTAAAGTATTAATTAATAAAGAACAACCTGACAGTATTAAAACATTCCGGCTTGAATATTATTCTAAAATAATCCGTATTTTTGCAGCATAAAAAAAAATAAAGGTCATTTAAAACTAAAGTATTATGATGCGGGAAACACTTATCAACAGGACAGTAAAGTCATTATCGAAACTTCCAAATGATAAAGTACAAGAGGTGTCGGACTTTACAGATTATATTTTAAAAAAATATGAAGAAGAAACGCTGCTAAACGGAATTCAAAATTTAGTTAGCGACTCAAATGCCTTTCAATTTTTGAAGGACGAGGAAGATCTGTACTCGGAAGATGATTTAAAAGAAAAATTCTAATGGAAAAAGGTGATATACTACTTATCCCGTTTCCATTTACCGATTTGAAAGGAAACAAAAACAGACCTGCATTGGTGCTGATAAATAGTGATTTTGATGTCACATTGGCTTTCATTTCCACTCAAATAAAATGGAAAGAAGAAGGAGATGTTGTGTTGAAGCCAGGCAAAAGTAATGGTTTAAAAAAGGAATCACTTATTCGGTTATCAAAACTTGCGACCATTGATAAAGGTCTTGCTCTTGGAAGAATAGGGAGACTGGATACTGATGAATTGAAACAGGTTAATACTCATTTAAAAAAGCTCTTGAAACTTGAATAAAAGAATTGTCAAAGCTTTATATTCCTTTTAACTGAAACCGCATGTGACAAATCGCAAAATATTCGGAGTGTTGGTTGGAATTGAGATTTTATATTTGAATAACCTAAACTATAATACGCTGACATGATAAAGTGCTTATTCATAATTTCCTCAATCAAGTAAATTCTACTGATTACCTCAACATTTAACAGACCTGCATAGCGCAAGTATTGCAACTCGGAACTTGAGTCTGTCTGCTGCATTAAACTAACGATTGCAGAGGCAAGCTGAATGCTTAAACGCTTTATAACTTTGAAATACAATTCAGACTAAATATTTCTTTTAAAATTTAATCTTATTACACTATGAAAAAAGCATTACTTGTATTATTTCTTTGTATTTCAGTATTTACAAACGGTTTTTCGAAAACCAAACAAGAGTCAATCAAAGAGCTGTTTCACATCATGAAAAATGACTCCATGATGAATAAAATGTTGGATTCAATGGTTCCTGCAATGGCCGGTCAAATGCAGTCAGAGATGAAGGATTCGGTGGCAATCGCTAAATCGCGGGATATTATGAATCTTTCGATGCAGGCAGTAAAAGAATTCATTCCTCAGATGATGGATGATATGGCATTGATTTACGATAAATACTTTACAAAGAAAGAAATCAAGGATTTTATTGTTTTCTATAAATCGCCTTCCGGACAAAAATATTTAAACCTGACACCTCAGATAATGAGTGAATTTATGGGAACGATGATGCAGAAATACATGCCTGAAATGCAAAAGGCAATGAAAGAGAAATTGAAGAGTTCTGATAAAAAATAAAAGATAACCGGCACGCTGAACATTTTTCAAAGCCGATGATATAAAAACAGTACTGAAAAAAGGATCTGCAGCACTGAAAAATGGATCTGCAGCCCTAAGAAATGGAGTTGCAGCTATTAGAAATGGATCTGCAGCCCTAAGAAATGGAGTTGTCTTCCCCTGAATTAGCTTGACGTAAAAACTCAAGAAAAAAGATGGAAAAACAAACTCCAAATCTTTCAGACAACATGGAAGGATTTAAACAAGAACCGATTGATTATTCAAAGTACGAAACCA
>Ga0209512_1000067_pt1 | contig 261183 bp, 137 predicted proteins | sample frozenSSSSmetaG_FD_184142 | JGI IMG/M metagenome (GOLD analysis project Ga0209512, IMG submission 184142) | Glacier valley bacterial and archeal communities from Borup Fiord, Nunavut, Canada, to study Microbial Dark Matter (Phase II) -... | ecosystem: Environmental > Aquatic > Freshwater > Ice... | reverse complement strand
ATACGTTTTCAGTTAAAAGGAGAAAGTCTAAGGAAAAAGTATTAATTTTACATCTGCCTAATCGTTTTTGAACAAACAGTGAACGGACATCACCGGAAAACGTGAACGGGTATCACCGGAATATGTAAGGAATATCATACTAGTAAATTAGCAATATTAGTTTAAATGATTAGTCTTTTATAATCAAGAAGAAGACCATACAGTCCAATATTTATTAATTGTAATTCACAAAAAACTATAGCAAATCAATAAAAAAAAAATGACTAAACAAATTTTGCTTTTTAAGGCATATCTGTTTAGTCATTCTATGTTTCAAAATATATTTTTGTTGTTAACAAGATAGAATTTCATTTCATCCTTGAAAATGCTTGAAAAACTGATTTTCAAAACTTAGGTTAATGGATATATCTTCATATCCACAAAATAAAATGCATTTTTTATCTTTCTTTTGCAGGCCTCAACCCGCAAGTTGTACCACCAGCAAGTGTTGAGAATCAACTGATCTGTTTTTTTTGTAATTCTGGAAATAGAAACCAGTCGATATTTCCTCTAACTCAGATAAAAACAACGTTAAATAATAAGATTGGTAAAATTGAAAAAATTATATTTCATTCGGAGATTTTCCAAAATATTTTTTAAAGACCGTACTAAAATATCCAATGGACGCAAAACCACAAAGTTCGCTTACCTCTGTGACGTTGCACTTGTGGCACTGTAATAATTCCAAAGCATGATCCAACCGAACCATTTTAATAAAATCTGTAGGTGATTGATCAGTAAGTGACTTCACCTTTTTATAAAGCAATGATGTGCTGACATTCATTGCCGAAGCAAAATCATCTTTTCCAAATTCTGTATTTGCCATATTAACCCGAACCACTTCCAACATTTTCTTCACAAACTGGTCATTATGCTCATTGGCAAAAATTTGTTCACTGTTATTGCCAGATCCTTTAATTAATTTCAAAGCCTTGTCTTTAACAGCCTCTCTATTCCGAATGATTGACTTTATTCTTTGTACAAGAAGCGTCATATCAAAAGGCTTGGTTAGATAATCATCTGCGCCTAAGCCTAATCCATGTAATTGTTCAGCCTTGCCTGAAAGCGCAGTAAGCAAAATAACCGGAATATGGGACGTTTCATAGGTCGACTTTACCAATCTACAAAGTTCAAATCCATCCATCTTCGGCATCATTACATCCGAAATGACCAGATCCGGGATCTGTTTTTGAATAATATCCCAGGCCTCAACTCCATCCTCAGCTAACAATACATCAAAATCAGCTTGAAGAGGGTATTTCATGAAGTTTCTAAGATCATCATTATCTTCAACAATTAAAATGCGCATTACTTTTTTTGTCAATTTTTCTTGTCCTGGTAGTGCTTTCAAATCGACATCTTTAACATAAAGATTTACTGATTCAATTATTTCAGCATTTGCTGTTTTCATGTCGTCAGAAACCTCTTTAAATGGAATTTCTACCTTAAAGGTTGAGCCTTCATTTTCTTTACTATCATAACTGATATTACCATCATGCATTTCAACATAGTTTTTCACTAAAAGGAGTCCGATCCCCGAACCCACAATCTTAGAATTTATCGCGTTTTCACCCCTGTAAAACTCACTGAAAAGTTGACTTTGAGCTTTCTTGCTAATTCCTATGCCACTATCTTTTACTTCTAATGTCCAACTTTCAGGATTACATTTCAAATTTATCATAACTTCGCTCTCCGTATGTGAATATTTAATCGCATTTGAGATAAGATTATCAATAACTTTTTCCAACATAGGTTCATCAAGAGCTGTTTGATAACAATCCTGATCGGAGGTAAAAAGTAAATTTATTTTTTGATTTTTTGCAAATGATTCGAACATCAACCGACGATGTTCAACCAGACTTACTACATCCACCAGACCCAGCACTAACTGTTCTTTTTTTAAATCTATCTTTTGAAAATCCATCAATTGGGTTACCACTGTAGAAAGTCGTCTTGCCTGTTCAATCGCCAATGAAAGATAATAACGTCCTGCATCAGATATGTTTTTTTCTTTCGTTAATTCCTCTATCGGAGCTTTAATTAGTGTCAGAGAAGTTCTAAAATCATGAGCTGCATTAGTAAAGAAGCGTACTTTTTCTTCAGTATGTCGTTGTTTAAATCTTTCGAGGTAATAATGTAATGACAAGTAAAAAACACCTAAAATAAACCCATACAATAAAATTTGGAACCACCAGGTTTTCCAAAAAGGTGGAACAATAGTAACAGACAATGATCTTTCTGATATTATTTGTGAAAGTGAGCTATCATACAACCTTATTTTCAACACATAATGTCCACTTGGAATATTCGAGTAATGTATAAAACGGTCTCCTGAAGGCTGATTCCAGGTTTTATCAAAACCTTCTAATAACCAGGAAAATTTAGTTCCTAATTGACTTCCTAAAGACAAAAGTTCTAACTGCAGGGTATTTTGATTGTAGTTCAGAGATAGATCACGCAAGCTATCCAATGGAGTACTCAGGCTGCCACGGATGGAGCGCCCAGCCATGGAAAGATTCTGAAAAAATATGGAACCCTTTGATTTAGTTTCAGTCAATAATTTAGGTGAAAATTGCACTGCACCATCACTGGTTCCCCAAATTAATTGTCCATCATTAAGCTTGTAATTTGAATTCCGGTTAAACGAAACTCGGGACAACGGATATATAGCATTATAAGTAATTACCCCAACGCTCTTTGGATCAAGTCTGCATAAACCACTTTCGGTACCCAACCACAAAAAACCGTCTGCAAACATTATACTATTTACATAATTAGAGGGTAGTCCGCCTTCTGTTGTAATTTTTTTAATTTTGCGGGTTTTCAGATTATACCTGATTAGACCATCACCACTGGTACAAATCCAAATTTCATCTCCTAAGGAGATTACGTCAAGAACCAGATACCCATCCAGTAATGTTTCCACTTTTCCACTTTTTTTATCTAAAAGAAGCAAGCCGTACGTACAAGCCAATAGTATCTTGTTTGGTGACAATTCAGAAAAAGCGTAGATAGGCTGGGATGAATAATTTCGAAATTTATTCTCTTTCGAGAGATAACAAATCAGACTTCCCTGAACACCACCTAACCAAAGATCCCCTTGACTATCTTTAAAAATATCCAATACAAAATTAGTTTCTAAAGGGATTCCGGATGTTTCCTTAGAATAATGTGCTAATTCACGACCTGTACGTTCATCAAGAACATAAATACCCGAAGAATAAGATCCTGCCCATATTCGTCCATTATCATCCTCGCATAATGAAACAAATACCGGAGCTTGTTTCAGTTGGTTTTGGTAAAATGTTTTCCATTTTCCAGTTCCGTATTCCTTACAACTAATACCATTATCTGTAGCAAACCATATATTACCAATTTTATCCTGTATGATTTTATTTACATTATCATTTACTAAAGAGTTTGGATTATTTATAGTATGAGTAATTTGATCAACGATCGGAGAAGTTTGATTAAAAAAGGAAATGCCACCACTATAAGTACATACCCATATACGTTTATTTTGGTCGTTAAAAATATCATATACTCCGTTTCCCCGGAGTGAAGAAGGATTATTTACATCTTCCTTGAATACTTGCAAAATCTTTGTACCTTGTTTGTTCAATTCCCAAAGTCCTTGTCCATCAATTCCTATTAAAATAGTAGAGTCGGAATTTGCCTCTATTGCCAAAATTGGTTGTTTAGGAATAGCATTTAGTTGTATTCGGGACATACTATGCCTGCTCAAATCATAATAAAACAAACCACTCGAGAGTGTACCAATCCAAAGTCGTTTTGATTTAATATCATAAAAAAACTTAGAAACTCTAAAATCAAATTTATTGTTGTGTCGGTAAAGACATTTCCACTTCAAGGTCTGCTTATCTAAAAGCCAAATGCCGTTTGGTCTGGCCACAAACAAATGATTTGAGTCATACCAGTCTAAATTACTAACATCTTCTGAGTTATGAATAAGTGAAAGACGACCTTTTTGATATCGAAACAGACCAAATGAAGATGCTATCCAATAGCATCCGGAATTATCAACAAGCACCTTACTTACACCTAAATATTTATTTTTAAGGACCTTACTCATGCTTACTAATAAATCAAATCGATCGTCAATTTCATTGTAACCAAACAATTGACCATTATTAGTATAGGCTAACAGACCCGAATTAGAGTACATTAGTTTTACAGAAATTATATCGGAATTCTCATAAGGAAGTTGATAAATGCGATAATCATCTCCAGCAATTCTTAAAACCCCAGTATTTGAAGATGCCCAGATAAATCCTTGTTTATCTTTGCAAACAGAGGCTACCTCTCTCATTGTTAATCCATACAAAGAGTTTACGCTGTAGAATTTTACATTAGAAGAATGCAATGAAAAAAATGTTAACGAGAAAATCGCAAATAGAAATTTAGTTCTCATTTAAAATGATGTTTTTCATAAAAAAATAGACTTACTTTGAATAGTGAGCCTGTATATGAAGATAAATTCAAGGTCAATTGAATACTATAATAAACACAAAGATAGGAATCTTTCATTTAAAAAAAAATATAAACAGAAATAGTAATACCACTACATACGAAAGCTGTTAATGACAAAATCGCATATATTACTAAAAGATAGGCTTCTAAAATGGAGCGTAAAGTTTGAGCATGTTTAATTTGGAATTTCGAAAAAGTTTAGTCATTTGGATATCTGACAATTAGAATAAATGCCATTTTTTCTTGTAACTAATAATTAATCATTGTTTTCCAGTAAGCTGAATTTAAAATTATTATATCTGATAAACAGCTCATATTAGGCACTATATATCTGCATTTTAAAATTCAAGCTACCACTTGTATATATTTACTCAAAATCATACCATGTATTTAAATCGAAATCCTTTTCTTTGTGTAAATAATATTACTGCATGAAAACGAGTTTACATCTTTACAAAATCAGCTCTATACTTCTTATGTTTTTATGCATAAGTTTTTACTCGTTTGCACAAAAAAACGAATCAAATTTCATTCATAAATATTCCACCGAACAAGGACTGTCAAACAACACTATTTTTTGCATTTTACAGGATAAATATGGACTAATTTGGATTTCAACAGAAGAAGGATTGAACAAATTCGATGGAAGATCTTTTACTAAATTTGCAGCAAATAAAGGACGATATTCACTTTCGCACAATTATGCGCAAGCAATGTTAATGGCACCGGATGGAAATATTTGGGTAGGTACAACAGATGGACTTAATATCTACGATTACAAATCAGATAGCATTATACAGGTGCGCAAGGATACTAAACCCATGAAGTTGGTTTATAATGACATAACCAGTTTGGCACAGGCCGTAGACAAAAACAAGATATGGATAGGTACTTTTGGCGATGCCATAAATTATTACGACAATAATGCGAAGAAGTTCTATAAACTGAAATTACCTGAACTTGCTCATCAACCACAACCTATAAATGTGGTGAGCCTGCTTGAAGACGACAACAAGAGATTGTGGATAGGAACACAGCACGATGGAATATACCAGTATAACCTGGTAACAAGAAAATTGGTAAAATACGATCTTCCTGAAAATGCATCAACTATACGCTCTATTTATCAGGATAATTTTCGTAGAATCTGGTTTGGAACTTCAGAAGGTTGCTATTTATTCAACGAAGCAACTAAGATGCCCGTACGGGTCAATTACCCTAAAAGTTTGAGTGAAACATCGATTGGAGCTATTCGCCAGGATCACAACGGGAAAATATGGATTGGAACTGAGCTTTTTCTAATGAGCTTCGATGCAAAATCATTTTCTCTGACCAATAAATTTCCATATCAAACCATTCTTCAACAAAAATCTTCTTCAAGTTTAGATTGCGCATATATAAACGCTTTGTTTGTAGACCGGGATAATAACATTTGGGTTGGCACTGCATGGGGTGGAGTTACTATGCTGGGTGAAACTTCGCCCAAATTTAAGCTGATTAAGCATAACATGGGAGAAAAAAATGATTTGCCTAACTATCCGATATCATCTTTATGTCAGGATAAAAAAGGCAATGTATGGATTGGAACTGATGGACGTGGGGTTTACCAAATGAATGCGCTTAGTGGTGAAATATTGCAATACCAATTGGATGAAAAGAAGTATGGAAGATACTTTAAAGTCGTGGCCATAGATAGTGACGAGAATTTATGGTTTGGCACGTATAAAAATGGTCTTTTGAAAAAGAAAAAGAATAGTACTCAGATAGAAGTTTTTAAAAAAGAAGAACAAAAAAAATCGTTGCCCGACAATGAAATCACATGTATTTTTGAATCAAGAGATAAAACCTTGTGGGTTGGAACCAATAATGGGTTGGCAAAGTACGATAAAGTTAAAAATCAGTTTGTCAGAATAACCATTCCCCGTAAGCTTATTACAATTCTGAGTATAAGCGAAACTTCGGATGGAATAATATGGTTAGGCACATATGGTGGTTACATATTGTCATACAATCCAAAAACTCAAATATTAAAAAATAATGCACTTCCTTTTGATGCCAGAATAGTTTCAGATATATTGGTTTATAAAGATAGTATTTGGATTTCAACAATGGGTAAAGGAATATCGGTTTATGACTATAAAAAGAAAGATTCAAAAACTTATACTGAAAAAGAAGGATTGGCAAGCAATTATATCAGTTCTTTGTTGCGCGACTCTGAGGGTAGAATTTGGATGGGAACCAACAAGGGAATATCCAGATTAAAACCGGAATCAGGAGAAATTCAAAACTATAATTCACAGGATGGTGTTCAGGCTTTTAAATTTTCAGGTAATAGTGCAGTAAAATTAGCCGATGGACGAATGGCTTTTGGAGGCTTTGGAGGAATCAATATTTTTGATCCAATGCTTGTCAATAAAAATGACAAATGCCCCCAGGTTATATTTACAAAGCTATTGGTTTCGAATATAATAGTAAATCCTTCAAACGACAAAAAGCAATCTTCACCCTTACAAAAAAACATTACTTTGTCTGAGTGCATTGAATTGAATTTTGACCAATCAACTTTTACAATAGAATTTATTGGAATTAATTACAATGCAACTCAGAAAATAAACTATTCATACATTCTGGAAGGATCAGATAAGAATTGGAACAATATCGGGAATCAGAATAATGTAACCTTGCGAAACCTGAGCCCAGGTAAATACTATTTCAAGGTAAAAGCTTCAAGTCCCGATAACGTATGGAGCAACAGCAATATAAACTCAATAATAATTGTCATAAATCCACCGTTTTGGAAAACATGGTGGGCATACCTGTTCTATTTTATTATGGCAATTGTTGTGGTATATTTTGTTTGGCAATATACTACTATTCGATTGCGGACGTCAAATCGGTTGAAAATAGAACGCGCTAAACGGGAGAAAGAGGAAGAACTACATCAGGAAAAGTTACAGTTTTTTACCAATATATCACATGAATTCCGCACTCCATTAACATTAATAATCAGCCCATTAGAAAAAATGCAACAGGATGAAATGGAAGAAGAAAAAAAAGTCCATTTAAAAATAATGCTACGAAATGCGAAGCGATTATTGAGCATGGTAAATCAATTACTCGATTTTCGAAAAGCCGAGCATGGGCAAATGAAATTGAGAGTACAGCAGAAAGATTTAATCGGGATAATTAAAGAAGTCATTCTTTCGTTTGCAGAGTTAGGTGTTCAAAAAAACATACAATTCGACTTTATTTACGAAGAAGAAGTTCTTATAGCATGGGTCGACCCTGAGTTTTTGAATAAATTGCTGTTTAACCTACTCTCAAATGCTTTTAAATTCACCCCGGTCTACGGTAGCATTAGCGTTTCACTGAAAATCGACAAGAATAATCAGGAAAACAGAACAGTCAATATTTCTGTATCGAACAATGGAAAAGGGATTCAACCTAACGAAATTCAATATATTTTCGATCGGTTTTACCAAGGGAAAGAACAACAAATCATACAGAATGGAACTGGAATTGGATTACATTTAACTAAATGTTTAGTTGATTTACATCACGGATACATTGATGTAGAAAGCGAGCCAAATGTAAAAACAAAATTTACAATTTCACTTCCGATTGAAAAGAATGCTTATAAGAAAAACGAAATCAGGGATGACGTATATATTCCTAAAAAGACTGAAGATGAGGTATATGAAGTTGATGAAAGCATAGAATCATCAGATAAGATTTCAGAAAATAAGATTATAAAAGAAAACCAAAAACGCATCCTGATTGTTGAAGACAATCAGGATATACGAAGTTATATTCGCAGCATTCTATACCAGAACTATATAATAGAAGAAGCAGAAAATGGGAAAATGGGACTTGAAATGGTTGCTTCACATGATTTCGACCTGATTATAAGCGACCTAATGATGCCCGAAATGGACGGCATTGAAATGTGTAAACAGTTGAAAAGTTCCATTGAAACTGATCATATTCCAATTATCTTACTCACAGCCAAGTCGGATATTGAAAATAAAATTGAAGGATTAAGTATTGGAGCCGATTCGTATATTACCAAACCATTTCACCCAAATCATCTTCTAATTCGGGTTTCAAAACTGATTGAAATAAGAGAACTTCTTAAAGACCGCTTCAGTAAAAAATTGTCGTTGGGAAACATGCAACTTCGCGATCAAAAGTCTGTATCTGCCGAAGTCCTTTTTTTACAAAAAACAATTTCAATAATTTTGGACAAAATGATAGAGACTGAGTTCAACGGTGACACGCTGGCTTCTGAACTTGGGATTAGCAGAATGGGGTTACATCGGAAAATAAAAGCACTTACCGATCAAAGTACAGGTGAATTCATCCGCAATATAAGGCTCAAAAAAGCGTACGAACTGTTATCAATTCCGGGTAAGAATATCTCCGAAGTTTGCTACGATGTGGGCTTTAATTCTCCATCCTATTTTACAGCCTGTTTTAACGATACATTTAAAATGACTCCAAGTGAATACGTCAGAAGCATAAAATAAAATCTTAATAAAAAAATAATACTTTTTAATTAAGAGCTAAATTCCGATTTATATTCCATTGGAGTTTTACCTACTTTCAGCTTGAAAATACGATTAAAGTACGATACATTTTCGAATGAAAGTGAATATGCAATATCTTTAATTGCTACATTTTTAATCAACAGCATCAACTGAGCTTTTTCAATCTTTTTCTGATTAATATATGTAATCGGCGTTGCATTTAATTTCTGTTTGAAAAGTCTAATGAAATGATCATCTGACATATAGCATTGGGATGCAAGATCTTTGATTAGAATTTTCTTATCTATATTCTTGTAGATATAACAGAGTACTTTTAAAATTCTGTTATCCTGATTCAAATCTCTTCTTTGAGCCAATAATAAAAATTTTGAAAATAATTGAAAAAGAATACCATTCGTTTCAACTTGTTTAAAAAAAGGTAAATGAGTATTTACAGCAATGCTATGCATAAGATTCATATCATTATCATAGCTCGAAGGATCATACTTTTTCAGGTTGCAAAAGGGGTTAATTTCGAGTAGTCGTTTGAATAGTAACTCATCCAGCGAACATGCTTCTATTTGAACAGGACAAATTATTTGATCAAATATGCTTATCTTATTTCTAAGATCTTCATATATATGGGTATAATATAAACTAAAATGTCCATCACTACAATCAGTGTGGGTAGTGAAAGGAGGGATTAAATACATATGTCCTGGCAGCAATACATATTTAATTCCATTGATGATAATCTTTGCCTGACCCTCACCTACTAAATAAATTCTAAAAAAAGGACTACTGATATTTTCCCAGTTCCAGTCTGCATTGTGTACTGCAAAACCTGAGTTGATTAATATCAATTTTAATTCTTCTTGCACTTCCATAATATCATTTTTTTTATAGAAATAAGGTAATTCGTCTTGAATTATATGTTAGTCCGAATAAACCAGACTAACCGAATTTTTACTTTAATTCACAGAAAGTACTTAGTTACATTTCTGGAATTAATTCTTTGCAAACTTATCTTTATAACTACCAACCTATTATTCGTATCATACCAAAGACTACGATTATTGTAACAGTCAATATATTCAAAATTATATATACGCCTATATATCAACACCATGATAGCTAAGAAATTCATAACGATTAAAAGCTTCAATTCTAACAACGTGTAATTCGATGGTTTGGAAAACAGATGGGGTAAATTGCCAACAGAAAAATATGTCGAAATAGTTTTACTTTTTGTCGAAATTATTCAAATGTAATGATATTCAAACAAGATACATTTGCAATATAATAAATCACTTGAATCACGTAATTAATCCTTAAATTTATTTATCATGAAACAAATTTTCTTTTTCGCAGTAATCTTATGCATTTCAGGTGCATCAGTCTTTCAAACGAAAGCAACTAATTTTATTCCGGAGGCCGGAGCAAAATATTACATGGTAGCAACTGGAACAGGCCTCGTAATAGGTGGACTTCCGACCGTTCAACCGACAGTAAATAATGCAGGAAAGTTAGCCTCACAACGTTTCGAATTCATTCCTGTATCTGGTTTAGCAGACACTTACTATCTTAAAAATGACACTGCCTATTATCTCAGTAAATGGTCCGGAAATGCCTGGTCAACTACTTATTTGACCGCTCCGGGCGGAACAAGTTCCGAATGGGTAATCGACGGTACAATGTCATCAAGCATCAGATTAAAAGTAAATGCAAGTGGTTATATCGGGTACAACTCAGCAACAGACAGGGCGTTGTGGTGCGACAAAAACAACACATTTGCTACCGGTACATTCAAACTAATCAAAACAACCGATCTGATTCAGAATGACATTATAGATGGTGGTTTCGAAAATGCCGATGCCGAAGGTACTCCAATTGGAGTTTGGATAAATGATCTTGGAAAAACTTATGGTGGTGGAACAAAATCACGTATTCAAACTTCCAGCGGTTATGAATCAGCCGGTACAAATAGTCTGTTACTCCATTTTCTTGGTTCGGCTGATGCTGATTCTTACAATTCAATCTCCACGAATCTGACTTCATTAATTCCGGGTGCAACTTATCAGCTAAGCTTTAATTACAAACAAAGTATTTCATCTGCTGCCGATGCAACAACAAGAGTTTTTGCAACAGCTATTCCTAATGCAGCATATACAAGTGCAATTGGATCCGTTTTTACAACCATACCTTCAACAGACTTAACCCTTGCACAAGCAGTTTCAACAGGAACAATTACTTTTGTTGCGCCTTCAAACATGTCTTGTTATCTTGTATTTGCAAAGTCTGCTTCTACAGCAAGTTACAATCAGAATATTGATGATCTTGTTTTAACCAAAACGGCTGATCCAGATCCAATCATTACCACTTCAGTACCATATTTAGTATTTGATGAAGTAAATACAACCGGTTCATTTAATGTCACAGGATTTTCACTCTCAAATGCTATTACCATTACTACTCCTGCTGGAATCTCAGCAGATCAATCATCATTGGCTTCAAACGCTACGGGAGTTAAAGTCAATGTCACTTATGATGGTTCTGCTTCAACAAGCGACTATATTACGCTGACAAGTGGAACAACTACAAAAAGAATTCGGGTAAAGGCAAATAAAAATTCCGATTGCTTTACAAAATTATATACGACTCTACCGAATATAATTGCTGACCCGTACTTTAACAGCCTGTCGACTTATGCAGGCTGGGGAAGTAAAAGTATCATTAACGATACAACTCTTGTCCAATGCGGAAGTAGTTGTGTCATGTTAACAGGAGCTTGCGGTACATCATTAGACTATTCGTTAACCGGAAAAATTACTGCAAATACTACTTATCACTTAAAAGTAATGGTGAATTCGAATGCTGAACTGAGTTTTACGCTAAATGGATGTGGCATTAATGGTTCTACAGCCGATTATCAACAAGTAGCAAACACAATCGGCGTTTGGCAAGCTTTAGACTATACATTTACCACCGGAACATTAGCAACTGCTCAAAACTTATGGATTAATAGTTGTAGCGGTTCAAATCAGGCAACAACATCATATCTTGACAATATGGAATTGTATGATATTTCAGTTTTAACAAAAACAGAAAGTGTTGTAAACAATCAAAATCAAAAAATCTTTATCAAAGACAATCAAATTGTTGCTGATTTCAATCTGGAACAAACTGCGAACGTAGAATTTATGATTTATGATCCACAGGGCTTACTTCTTTCGAAAGAAAAAACATCTTTTCAGGCCGGTAAAAACCATAAGGTTCTTAATACAACACTTCCTTCTGGTGTCTATTTAGTAAAAATGATTTGCAATGGTAAATCGAATACACAAAAAGTAATCAAATAATTAATATTGGATTTTTTATATTCTCAGAGGCTATCATAATTAATTAAGATAGCCTCTGTTTTGTTTCTAAATCATGGACACAACAAATATTTCGTAGTGTAATTTAAAAAATTGAAATCGAAATGTCGAAATAGTACTACTCTTTATCGAAATTATTCAAATGTTTTTTTAGCCTAATGAGATATATTTGCACTTTACAATTCTAATCATTAAAAATTTCGAAGATGAAAAAAAACACACGGATTACCAGATTATTTTTTCTGGTTATTATTCTTTTTGCAGTTTCAAATTTATGTTCCGCTCAAAGTAAGATTGAACCCATGGCAACCGGTAAATACAATGCCACATGGCAATCGCTTGGGCAATATTCAAGCGCACCGGAATGGTATCGCGATGCAAAATTTGGTATTTGGGCTCACTGGGGACCACAATGTCAACCCGAACAGGGTGACTGGTACGCCCGTTTTATGTATTACTCCGGAACTTCTCAATTCAACTGGCATGCTGCTAATTATGGAAATCAAAAGACTTTTGGTTTTAAGGATATAATCAATACCTGGAAAGCCGAAAGTTGGGATCCGGATTCTCTTGTTCGACTTTACAAAAGAGTTGGAGCCCAGTACTTTGTAGCCATGGCTAACCACCACGACAATCTGGATATGTACGACAGCAAATATCAACCATGGAACACTGTGAATGTGGGACCAAAAAAAGATATTATAGCCGGTTGGGCTGCTTCAGCGAAGAAAATGGGATTACCATTCGGAGTTAGTGTACATGCTGCACACGCATGGACCTGGCTCGAACCGTCACAAGATTATGATGGAAAACTCACTAAAGCCGATGGGGCAGGCAAATGGTGGGATGGCCTGGATCCTCAGGATTTATACGCTCAAAATCATGCACGAAGTACAGGTAGTACTAATTCCGGAACTATTCACTCACAATGGAACTGGGGTAGCGGTGCATCACAACCGGATACAGCTTATCTGAATAAGTTTTATAACAGAACTGTTGATCTGTTGAATAAATACACTCCTGATTTACTCTATTTTGACGACACGGCGCTACCTTTCTGCCAAATTAGTGACGTTGGATTAAAAATTGCGGCTCACATGTATAATAAAAATCCGAATGCAGTTATTTTTGGTAAAGTACTTACTGATGAGCAAAAGGAATGCATGGTTTGGGATGTTGAACGTGGAATTCCTGACAGGGCTCAGGCTAAGCCATGGCAAACCTGTACCTGCATTGGCGACTGGCATTATAACCGTTCGGTTTATAACAATAATGGCTATAAATCTGCCACTACAGTTATTCGAATGTTGATAGATATTGTGAGTAAAAATGGTAATCTATTATTGAATATCCCGGTTCGGGGCAATGGTACAATTGATGAGAAAGAATTGGCAGTTTTGAATGGAATTGCTCCCTGGATGGCAATTAATAAAGAAAGCATATTCGGCACAAGACCATGGACCTCTTTTGGTGAAGGACCGACAGCCGATGCAGTTAAACCACTTTCGGCTCAGGGTTTTAATGAAGGAACTTCATACTCTCCCCTTGATATTCGTTATGCTCAAAAAGACAGTTTTTTGTATGCAACAGCTTTAGGCTGGCCAACATCGGGAATTGTAAACCTAAAAAATATTGCTCTCAGTTCTCCTAATTATCCGGGGAAAGTAAAAAGCATTAAGTTATTGGGTAGTGACATCCTTGCTTATACGCAAAGTATAAATAATGTGGCAATTACCTTGCCGGCAGTCAAAACCAGTGACATTGCTCTGGTATTAAAAATAACTTTTGATTCAATTTATTCAATTACCGACTTAAAAGGTTTAATTACACAATGCACAACAGTAGATAGCATTGCAAAACTAAATATGGGAACTAATTCGGGTCAATATAGTCCGGATGCAATTTCAGCTTTGGAAGCTCAATTATCGATAGCTAAAACCATTACCACAAGCAACAGTGCTGCTGAAATAACAACTGCTTTCACGTCACTTCAATCAGCTTATGCTACTTTTTGTTCAACCGGAAAATCGGAAGGTGGTATCATGCAATATACAAAGTCCCAAAATATTACTGCTAAGTATCTCAAAGATGTACGCAATTTTTCGCGTACCGATGTGGGTGTTCTTGGAACGGGTCGGTATGGTTTGTTGGCAGCACCCTGGGTTTATTCTAATAATATAGTAAATCAGGATAATTTCACCACAGGCGGATTTGACAACTATAGTTCAAGTAAATCAATAGGTATTCAGAAATGGAATTCTTCAGATCCGGCTATAACGAATGGAAAAATTTACCAAACAACTACTCTTCCGGCTGGAAGTTATAAACTTAAGATTAAGGTACATGAAAACTACGGATTAGTAACAGGAGAAGATTATTTGTCGGTAACTGTCGGAAATACACTTCCCGAAACCAGCAAAGTTCCAACTACAGCTTTGGTATATTACGATATGAGCCAAAGCACAACGGGTCAGCAACTTGCCTGTTGTTCTTTCACCCTGACTCAGCCCACTGAAGTTTCAATAGGTTGGTCTACTTCCATAGCCGCTACTGCAGTTAGTAAAAGTATGCGTGTGAATGAGATTCTTTTACTTGACAATAACAACGTTGATCTTTCAGCTACCTATTTGAGAAACTATTCCAATATAACACGTAAAGACATCTCATATTCCCGTTTTGGTGCACCAACTAACTGGACAGTCGATAATTTTAATATTCCTCAAACCAATACAGATGGAACGAAAAAAGGTATTGACAAAAATCCCGGATATAATACTTTGATGATGGGAGTTTGGAATGATCTGGGACAATCAACAAAAGATGCTTCCAATGCAAAAATATATCAGAAAGTAAAACTTCCTGCAGGAAAATACTTTTTTGGCGCAAATTACAATACCTTGTATTCATTAAGCAAAACCTATATTTTTGCATCTAAAGTAGTGCCTGATGTTTCAACTGTCGAAACAACAGCCATTGCCTTTCATAATATCGGAACTGACTTGGCCGATGGTTCCATGTATGGAATTGAATTCAACCTTACCGAAGAGACAGAACTTTACATAGGTTGGGTAGGTAATTATTCAACTCCTGCCACACAGGAGTTCAGAGTTAAAGAAGTAAACCTGCTCCAGATATTATCAAATAATGATAACTATATCGAAGCAAATGCGATTTCAGCTATTGCCGGCAAAAACATCAATTTAAGTATGAATCAATTTGCACGCGTTACCAACGCTGAATATGCACTTACCATCGAAAATAATGGCTATCTTATTGGTACTACGACAGGAATTATTGAACTTGGTACAGTGGATTTTAACACAAACAAATACAACAAAGTGTTTTTATATACCGCCACAACTGATGCCATTGCAAACGGAGCCTCTTACGATTTCTATTTAGATGATCAAACTACGGCATTTGCTTCTGTACCAGCTATTGTAACACCGGGGAAGTTTGATTTCACAAAATCGGAAAGTTCTATAGGGCAAATTGCAGGTATTCACAAAGTCACATTGAAATACAACAATCATGCATCTTCTTTATTATCAGTAGGATTAATGGATGCAAATGCTACCACTGTGAGAGATGTCAAACTGACAGATTTGTATAAGGTTTATTCTACAAAGAACACCATTGTGATAGATGGATTGACCGACAAGGATGTTTCTATTTTTACAGTTGATGGTTCATTAATTGCGAAAAAAACTTCCGTATCAGGAAAAGCTGAATTCAATGTAAATAAAGGCGTATATCTTATTGGTATTGGAGGTAAAGGTGTTAAAATTATAGTTGAATAACTGGTATGGTTTTGCATATAAACTCAGGTAATATATTTTACATAAACCTTTGAGAATTACCAAGAATAAGTTTTAAAAAGAATAGCAGCTAAATATCCATTCGGACTTTAGCAGCTATATCTTTAATTACACAAAAAATGATTTACAAAACACTCATTTCTTCATTTTGTATTTATAAACGGAATAAGGCTTCAATTTAATAATATAGAGATTTGTTTTGCCCTTAAGGTTAACATTCTTATTTCAATAGATCTGTCATTAGATGTAATACATTATCTATTTAGCTAAATACTATCAACAAGTATTCAAATGCCATTTACTCTTGTCTTTTTTAGTAACTGCTTTTTCGTTTTATTGTGACTGCTTTATGGTTCAAGACAAATATGTTTTGACCCATTTCCACCTGAATGGACATAAAATCCTGGTTTTTTCCCATTAAACTAAAAATATCGATTATTTAACACATTAAGAGTAACGGATCAGGACCTCATAATTGTGTAATATATAACGTTGAAAGATACCTTAAACAAATGCACATGAAAATCAGAAGTTATTACCTTCTTGATAACCCTTTTGTACCGGCTAAGCACAAAAAAACTTTTTTGGAAATTAAAACACTGTGCGAGTTTACTCTTATAAATACTTTTGGCGCATGAACGAAGCTGCAAACAATGACAGTATTTTACTTGAAAAACTAAAAACCGGTGATATAGCTTGTTTCGAGTTGCTTTATAGCAAATACAGCGGGAAATTATATAATTACGTTTTGAACCTATCGAAGGGTGATTTCTATCTGGCAGAAGAAGTCGTCCAGAATGTTTTTGTAAAAATATGGGAAATCCGCCAACACATAAATACAGAAGGCTCATTTAATTCATTTGTCTATACTGTGGGAAGGAATATGTTTCTAAACGTCATAAAAAGTCGCTTGCAGGAACATCTCTACCACGACTATGTATTTGATCATGGAAACGAACTGGACAATTCGGTAGAAAAAGAAATAGAGTACAAAATGCTTGAAGAACAAATCAACAGGCTGATTGAACAACTCCCCCCTGCCCGACGCAATATTTATATACTGAGCCGCGTAAAAAACCTACCTAACAAAGAAATTGCAGCATTACTCGAAATCTCTGAAAACACTGTAGAATCTCAACTCAACAAAGCAACCAAATTTATGAGGCTAAATCTTACGCCCTATTGCAATATCCTTGTATTCGGGTTATTTCTACACACATTTAGTTAAATAACTCAATAAACTATGATAGCGTAAAGGAATCAGTCTACTTGATTGTGTACTTACTATACGAGTAAGAAAATAGCAGAGTTATGTTAACAAAAAATTTTCGGTAATGACTAAGCTTTAATATAGAGATATAAATGGATATGAAAAAAAATTTACAACTTTTAGAACAATATTTCAATGGCTCCATCACCAAACAGGAGATACACTATCTACTGGAGGAGTTGAAGGATGACGAATTCGAGAAAGTATGGATGAAAGAACAGTGGGATAAAGCTCCGGAGAACATGAATAAGGCTGTTCAGAAACAAATTATGGACAATATTAAAGCCGACATTTTACCAATCCGGACCTTCAAATGGAAGCAATGGTTAGCTATTGCAGCTACTTTCTTACTTATTTTCACCACTTCACTTTCCGCTTATTTGCTTTACGAAGGACAAAACAAGAAACTGGCAGCTGATATGACGGTTACGGTTGAAAAAGGACAAAAAGTAGCTCTAACCTTACCCGATAAAAGTCGCATTTGGGTAAATTCGGGTTCAACATTAAGCTATGGCAGTCGCTTCAATAAGAAAGAGCGAATCATTCAACTCGATGGGGAGGCTTATTTCGAAGTGGCAAAAGACCAAAACGCCCCATTTATAGTACAAAGTCATGGTTTTTCGGTAGAAGCCATAGGCACAACATTCGACGTAAAAGCATACCCCGATGAAAAGCAAATTTCTATAGTGCTTATAAAAGGAGAAGTTGAAGTTGGCAATGAATTGAACAAAATGAATTTAACTCCGAATCAAAAGGTGACTTACAACCGGGCTACTAAAAGTATGCATAAGTGCAATGTAACCGATGGATTAATATATGCCGACTGGCGTTACAATAAACTCAATTTCAATTCGGAAACATTTGAAAATATTGCTTCTGTACTGGAACGGAACTACAATGTGAAGTTTATTTTTCAATCACAATTGATAAAAAATTATCATTATACAGGCTCGATAGACAACACCAGCCTGGAAAGTTTATTGCAAATATTTGCATTGACTTCACCCATATCTTACCAAATGAAAGATTCAGTCATTTATTTGAATGAAAATAAACAGATGACACCTTATTATAAGAAAGTATTGAAATAATAAGCACCACTTTATTGAAGTATTTTATAAAAATCAGTAACCTTAAATAAAATGCACATGACAAATACGAGTTAATATTATTTACTAAAATGTGGAATGTTAAATAGACACTAACATTCATATCACGATTCTCACTTTTGATGTATGCCTACCCATCTAATGGAAAAGCAACATCAGGTATACTATTTAATCAAATAACAGTATGATAATCACAAAGAAACGCAAAACCGATCTCGCTGGTATCCAGTACTTACGCTTATTCTGGATAAGTATTTTATCTCTCTGCATAGCCGTTAATACATTTGCCCAGGTAACTGTAACGGCAAATAATGTACCTATTCGACAGATTCTAAATACTATAGAAAAGAATACAGATTATAAATTTTTTTACAATGATGATTTCACCGCTCTGAATAAGGTGGCATCATTAAATGTCAATAATGAATCAATTGATAATGTTCTTACTACTCTCTTTTCATCAAGCGGTATAAGTTGGAAAAAAAAGGATCAAAATCAAATTGTCCTTGTCCCTTCAAAAACGCCAGATACGAATGCACAGCCATCAAGCAATGGGCAAGCTCATAAAATAACAGGTATAGTAACCGATGCAACCACAGGGGAAACACTGCTGGGTGTGAGCGTTTTCATTGAAGGTACTAAAGTTGCTGTAATTACCGATCTGAATGGGATTTTTTCAATCGATGCACCTGCTTCGGCTTCAGAATTGGTATTTTCATATATCGGATATACCACTAAAAGAACAATGTTTGGTAAACAAAACACAATAAAAGTAGCTTTGGAACAAGCTATTAAAGGATTAGATGAAATAATTGTGGTAGGATATGGCACGCAGAAAAAAGTCAATCTAACCGGATCTATCTCTAGCATATCAACTAAAGAGGTAGAAAACAGACCTATCACACAGGCATCACAAGCACTGGCAGGTTTGGCTAGTGGAGTTACGGTTTCACAAGGTTCCGGTCGTCCCGGGAATGATGGTTCTGAAATCAGAATCAGAGGGATAGGAACTTTCTCTGATGCCGGTAAGGATCCCTTGGTACTTATTGATGGTTTAGCAGCCTCTCTTAATGATGTAGATCCTAATAACATAAAAAGCATGACGGTATTAAAAGACGCAGCTTCGGCAGCAATTTACGGTACCCGGGCTGCAAATGGGGTAATTTTAATTGAGACTAAACGCGGAGAAAAAGGGAAACTCCAGATTAGCTATAACAATTATTTTGGGCTACAAAAGGTTACTGAATTACCAGATTTTCTCGAATCGTGGGAATATGCTACTTTAAAAGGCGGTTATACAGCTGAAGAAATTGCCAAATATAAAGATGGCTCCGATCCGGATAATTATCCGAATGTACCCCATCTTAAAAATTTATTAAATTCAGGATCTGGCTTTCAAACAAATCATAATTTAAGCTTTACAGGAGGTGATGCAAACAATTCGTACCTGTTCTCGTTGGGTTACCTGCATCAGGATGGTATAGTTGCGAAAAACTCATATGACCGCTATAACTTTGGTTTAAATATAGACAGTAAGATAAGGAAGAATCTTACCCTAAAAGTAAATTTAAACGGATATAGTTCAGGAACTAAAGAACCACGTCAATCAAGCGGTGATATGACGAGCATAATTGCCTATGCAGTTCGTGAGGGACCAATATTTGCCGGTGAAAAATCGGATGGTACCTATGGGCATCAAGATGATTATTCTCCCGAAGCCTGGCTTTCAAGCGAATCATTTACCGACAGAAAGAATAAAAATTTTCTGGGAGGTATGGAACTCTCCTGGGAAATAATGAATGGATTGACATTAAGTGGAAAGGCTGGATATAAATATTATAATTATACTGATCAGTCTTACAATGCTACTTTCATTTTTGATGAGAACAAGACAGTAAGTCCAAATTCTTTATCAGTGAATTCGGGAGATAATTCCATACTCACTTTGCAGTCCTTGCTACAATATACCAAAACGATAAAGAAGCATAGTTTCTCAGCTTTGGCAGGATTTTCTCAGGAAGCATACAGGGATGACTGGACATCAGCATCACGAGATAATTTTCCCAATAATTCCTTATATGAATTGAATGCTGGTGCAGCAAGTAATATGCAAAATAGTGGATCAGGATCTGAATGGGCATTACGGTCTTTTTTTGGTAGATTAAACTATTCATTTAACGATAAATATCTTTTTGAAGCAAATGCACGCTATGATGGAACGTCCCGCTTTCCTTCTAATATGCGTTGGGGTCTGTTTCCTTCATTATCCGCAGGTTGGAGAGTATCAGAAGAAGCCTTTATTAAAGATAATGCCAACTGGATCGACAACCTGAAACTTCGTGCTTCCTGGGGTAAACTGGGTAATCAGAACATCTCCAACTACCCATACCAAAATGTATTAAATACCGGCCAAAATTACACCTTTGGAGGAACACTTGCTTCCGGAATCGCATTAACTACATTATCAAACTCTAACATTACCTGGGAAACAACACAAGTGAATAACTTAGGACTTGATTTAACTATTTTAAAAGGTATGTTTGATGTAACACTTGATATTTTTGACAAGACGACCTCAGACATTCTATATCCGAAATCTGTATCAAGTGTATTGGGCTTATCAACTGCGGAATATAATGCAGGAGAAGTGAGAAATACAGGATTTGAAGTAACACTTAATTACCGGACGTCTATAGGTAAGGTTCAAATAGGACTGTCCCCTAACTTTTCATACATCAAAAACCAGGTAACAAAACTCGGCGAAGGTTTACAGCAAGATATTGGCAAAAGTCTTTTTGTTGGACAGTCAATTGGAGCAATTTATGGTTATGTAGCAGACGGATTATTTGTGGATGAAGCCGATGTAGCAAGTTATGCAACGCAGCCTATAGCGGGTGAACCAGGAGTGATCCGTTATAAAGACATCAGTGGACCCGATGGAGTGCCCGATGGAAAAGTGGATGCTACATATGATCGAAAAGTAATTGGCTCTACAACGCCAAAATACTCATTTGGAGCGAATCTTACTGCCGAATATAAAGGTTTTGATTTTTCCCTCTTGTTGCAAGGACTGGGAGGATTTCAGAAACAAATGGGATCTTATCAGGCATTCGCGTTCTACAATGCAGGCCAAATTCAACGCTGGCAGGCCGATAACGCATGGACAGAAGCAAACCCCAACCGTAATGCACTCTATCCTAAGTTAACTGCATTAAGTCAGGGAAGCGAAAATGTTCAAACCTCAACATTTTGGAACAGAAACGCAAGCTTTCTCCGGGTTAAAAATTTGCAGGTTGGTTATACCTTTCCCAAAAGTATGATGCAGAAAGTCAACATAAATTCTTTACGCATTTACTTTAGCGGACAGAATCTTTTTTCATTGAATAACTTTTATACGGGCTGGGATCCTGAAATGTATCAAGGAAGTGGAGACAATACACCCTTTTATCCCATTACAAGTGTATATACCGTTGGGATGAATCTCAAATTTTAAGTATAGCTCAAATTCATTGATAATTAATTGAAAAAACAATCAAAATGGAAAAGAAACATTATATTTCAATATTACCTAAGACAGGTTTTGTTTTAGGTCTACTGCTGACTATTTTTTCTGGCTGTACAGAAGATTTATTTGATAAACAGCCTTTAGCCGCAGTCTCTGACGGCACCTTTTGGCTAACAGAAGGAGATGCTCAACTTGCGCTTGTTGGTTGCTACAATACAGGTGCCGGTTGGAAGGGTAGTGATTTTTGGACACCCAGATCTTTTCTTGATTTAGACATGATGGCAGGAAACGGTTCTGAAAAAGAACTAATTCCCGATCGGGTAACCGATGGAACATTAACTTCCACCTACGGAGTCCCTGGTGGATACTGGTCTAACTCATATAAAAAAATAGCTACCTGTAACAACTTCCTCCAACATATAGATGGGATCAAAATGGACGATACAAAAAAGGCTATAATGGTTGCTGAAGTAAGGACCCTTCGGGCATACGAATACTTCAATCTGGCATTATATTTTGGAGATGTTCCATTAGTTCAGAAAGTGCTGACGCTTGAAGAAGCCAATAGTGTTACCCGAGCCCCGAAAGCCGACGTATGGGCTTTTGCAGAAGCAGAATTGAAAGAAAGTTCTGAGGTTCTACCAAAGACCCGACCTGAAAGTGAAAATGGACGGATTACATCTGGTGCAGCTTTGGGAGTATTAGGGCGCTTACAAATGGCCGAAAAGAAATGGAGCGAAGCAGTTGTAACTTACAAAAAGATTATTGATTCTGATTGCTATAGTATAGATCCAAAATTCAGAGAATTATTTTTGGGGGATCATGAATTTAGTAAGGAAATAATTATGAGTTCACAATACCTGGCAGATGTTTACGGACATGTTATGCTCATTTATTTGACACCGGAAACCTGGGGTGGATGGCATCAATATTCTCCTTTCAACGAATTGGTAAAAGAATACGAATGCATAGATGGCAAAACTACTACTGAATCGCCCCTGTTTGATCCAAATAATCCTTACAGGAAACGTGATCCCAGGTTATTGGCCACAGTAATGATTTCGGATACCAGTACTTTCAGAGGGGTAACCTTTACTTCACGACCAGGCACAAATTTACAGGATAGACTCAATGAGTACCCGGGAGTATGGAGTGGATATTGCATTCATAAATTTTTGGAAGATGATCCAACTGTAAGTGTTTGGAGTTCGGGAACAAACGGAATTTTAATACGTTATGCAGAAGTTCTGTTGAGCTATCTGGAATCAAAAATAGAATCGGGTGAAGAAATAAACCAAACTTTACTCGATCAAACAGTAAACCAGGTTCGGGGTCGCGAAGCGGTTAATATGCCCGCAATTACAACGACCAACATCGATGAACTCAGAACAATAGTAAGAAGAGAACGTCGGGTAGAGTTTGCATTCGAAGGTATTCGGTATTATGACATACTAAGATGGGGAGTTGCTGCTGAAGAATTGAATCGTCAATTTACAGGAATGAAACTGACCAGCGAAGAAGCTAAAACTTATCCCGTAGATGCAGATGGCTACTATATTTACAAGAAAAGAAACTTCAAAAAAGGCATTAATGAATTATGGCCTATTCCTCAATCAGAACGGGACATTAATAAGAATTTGACCCAGAATTCGGGTTATTAATTTAAAATTGGAACTGTTATGGGCTGTGCATATTTATAATGCACAGCCCTGTTCCATATTGAAAATAAGATAATTTATTAAAATCTGTATCTTCTTTGTTAATAACAGATTTGAAAAAGGATGTCATTTCTTCTGTTTTAGAAAAAACGTTAGGGCTTTAGATTAATCGTTTCCACCAAAGATAATTAACACTTGTTCGAAGCTTCTGGAATGATGAATTCGAAGGAAAATATTACTGCAAGTCGACTTAATTATACTATCCTTCGAAGTTAGAGCTAAAAAGAGAATGATAAGTTTTCTGTTTGATAGGATCAAAATTCCTATATTTGCAAGTAGATATGATTAAAGTTCGGGGCATTTACCCCAAGATACATTTGCACGGTACAGACATTTCCAGAAAATTTAGCCTGAGAAAAGTATCAATTAAGCTATGACAGAAAAGTTACAATTTAGATTTGATATGAAAAACTGATTAAATGAAAATTAAATACAAATAAACTATGAAAAGAATTTTAGAACTTATCTTTCTTATTTCGATAACGTTTTCTGGTATAAACGCCCAGAATCAGAAAGCAAATTCGAAATCAGCGGTTGAACCCTATTTGCTTCCACCGTTTCCTTCGGTTCCGGCCATATTACCACAAGACAGTGTAACTATGGGCGATTCGAAATCGTTTCCCGAAATGAAACTGGATATCGATGTTGCTGCAGGTCCATTCGAACCTACTTGGGAATCAATAGAGAAGAACTATCCGGGTGAACCTTCATGGCTTCGTGAGGCTAAGTTCGGTATCTGGGTTCACTTTGGTCCGCAATCTGCCGGTGAGAGTGGCGACTGGTATGCCCGCAAACTTTACACAGAAGGTACGACTGCCTATAAAAATCACATCAAGAAATACGGTCACCCATCCGAGTTTGGCTACAAAGATGTCTTGCGCGATTGGAATCCCACCAAACTGGATCCCGCCAAACTGACAAAAATATATCAGGATGCTGGTGCACGTTTTCTGATGGTTCAAGGGGTACATCACGACAATTACGATCTGTGGAACTCAAAGTATCAACCCTGGAACTCAGTCAATATCGGACCCAAACGTGATTTTATCGGCGAATGGGCTAAGGCCTGACGGGCAAACGGCATGCATTATGGCGTTACCTTTCATCACGAATATACCTGGTGGTGGTGGCAGACGGCATTTGGCAGTGACAAAGAAGGAGCTAAAAAAGGTATACCATATGATGGCAACCTGACTCTTGCTGATGGCAAAGGTAAATGGTGGGAAGGATATGATCCCGGTTTGCTTTACGGTATAAACTTACGTGAATACAAAGATGTTGCCCAAAAAGCAGCTTCACCTTGGAGTCCGCCACCTGCAGGTATCTTCAATAATCACCTTGAATATGCAAAGTGGTATGCTACAAAGTGGGCTTTACGTATGATGGATGTAGTAGAACATTACGACCCGGACTTCATTTATACCGACGGAACCGTTCAGGGGCCCTTCACAGGCGACGGTACCGGCACCGGCCTAAAAGCCAATGCTATGCAAACGGTTATGGCCGATTATTACAACCGCACGCTCAAAAAACGCGGCGAGGTCAATACTTTTAGTATTGTAAAATTCCGCAACAAGACCAACGGAACAGTGAATACTGAAGAATTTGGCGTTCCTGCAAATATCAAAACCGATCAACCCTGGATTGCAGAAGCACCGGTTGGTGACTGGTTTTATGCGCCGGGATTTACCTACGATTCAGGAATGATGATTCGGTATATTATCGAAGCCATTGCTCGCGACGGCAATGCAGCACTCTGTATCTCCATTCTACCCGACGGTTCGTTGGATGAAGGGAGCATGAAAATGTTGAAAGAAGTTGGTATTTGGATGCGCCGCAACGGAGAATCAGTTTACGGAAGTCATGCATGGACCATTCCCGGTGAAGGAGAACAAGTCAATGGTAAGTTAAAAATGCTTCCAGGCGGTGCATTGAACCGGAAGCATGCAGAATTTAAATTCGATGCTCAGGATATCCGTTTTACTGTTGGCAAAAACGGTGCACTTTATGCTTTTTGTATGAACGTACCAGCACCCGGAACGAAGTTGAAGATCAAATCGCTTGGTACAGCTGCAAAATACTTTAGTAAGCCTGTTAAAGATGTGAAGCTGCTCGGTTATAAAGGCAAATTGCAGTGGAAGATGGAAGCTGACGGCCTCGCTATCACTTGTCCTGCTAAAATGCCTTTTGCAACGTCTGTTGTGTTTAAAGTTGAATAATAGCTTTAAGTAAATTGTTTATAATCCCCGGTGGAGTTTACAAAACCGGGGTATTATATTAAATTACTGTTGCTCTAATGCATTTTGCAATATTGTACGGATAATCTGACCGTATCTTTCATGCAACGACCATCTGAGAAAAAGTATAATTATCAACGATTATGTTTTCTCATTTTCCGTTTATTTTCAAAAGAGATGAACATGCACGGATACAATACACCAAAGTTGCATTTACTTTCAAAGAGTTTTTAATAATTATTCTACCCCAATCTCTTTGTATAGTATTTTAGTTTGATAAACGTGAGTTTCTTTGTTCGTAGAAGAACAAAGAAACTCACGTTATTTTTTATAGTTGAAACATGCAATATTGAAATATTGCAATTTTGCAATTTTGAAAACAAGAATAAACTGAGAAAAGAAACAAAGTAAACACTTCTCTTTATTTCTTAACACGAAGTGTAAACCTGTATTATATTGTACGAAGTACCAAAAACTTAAACTTCATTAAGCGAGGCAATAATTTTTATTCAGGCGTAGCGAAATTATTTTCCTGCTAAATGTAGTTTATCCGCTGTAACCTATTAGAAAAACATTTCGCTGTTTTTTTGCTGCCAAAATTCACCCTCAAAAAAACAGCTAAATTATTTTTGGGGTCACTTGACTTTCATTTTTGTATGCTGATATTAATCAGTAATTTACTGGAAAAAGATGCGAATACTAAAGGCAGTGCTCGTCCAACTATCCAATATTGGAAAGCAGGAAATAATTTTGCGTTCTAAAGCTCGTCCTGTTTCAGCAAAAAAGTGTAAGCAAAATTATTCTTACTTTTCAACATTATCAAACACTATCACAAATCATTTTTTTTGAGTGGGCACCGGAAACCGAAGTGACAGGCGAAAAAAAAATGTTTTGTGTCCGCTGTCCCCGTTAGTAAACCTTTTATAAATCTATGAGATACACGAAAAAATAAACGCGCATAGATTTACAAAGGGTTTTAGGGGGTCTTACTATTGGATTGTTATGAAAGGTAGTTCCACAATTGATGTTAAATATAAATTAAAATACTGGATATCTTCATAAAAGTTTTAAATGGGAAAATGGAAAATCATTTTTGCTAAATAGTTTAGTTCTATAAGCTAAGAAAACACCCGCAAATTGATGTAAATATCATTTTTTGGTACAGTTTCCTTCATCGATCTTCCAAATACTTAATTTCAGCCTATTTTTTCACTTTAAAGAAAGTTTAGTGTATGTAATTCCATGAAAACGTTTCGATGTATTTGTCATTACATTTTTCATTCTGACTCTACCACTTGAATTTAATACTGAATCACCTGCAAGCATCTTCCCTTTCTTAGTAGACTACTACTTCAATTTTATAAGTTAAAACACCATAAAGTTCATAATTAGAAAATACATTTAAAATTTTCATTGTATCAAACAATCAAATATTTATTTTGTAAATTTCAATCCGTCAACAAATTTTCCTATACAGAAATTAACGGAGTCAGCATTCAAAATTAATTTTCCATTTATTCTGAGATTTTCAAATACAATATTTGAAACTTTATTCGTTTGAGTGTAACCTTCAATAACCGATGGATTTACCCCATAACCATTATAACTTATATTTTTAAACGATACATTTTCAATACTTCTGCCTGCACCGGTAGAATATTTGGGATTATCAACAACACGGATATTCACTAATTGGCCTTCCTGTATATCTTCAACCCGCACATCGTCAAACATAATATTACGGACTAAATTGAAATCACCTGAGCAAATAGACATCGTTCCCTGATAATTTCGGTCATCTTCATCCTGTTCCAGAATATCTATATTCTTAAATGAAATATTCTCTATTGTATCACCCTCTAGTTTCGTATTGCCATGCAGTCCTATATTTATAGGATGTGCAACATCAGCCCATAAAATTGAATTTTTCACACTTATATTTTTTGAATTTCCGTAGAAATTCCACCTGTGCGCATATATTGCAATACAATCATCTGAATTTCTCATAAACAGATCATTGATATCAATATCCGTACAACTCATCATATCGATGCCATCGGTCCAGCTTCCAAAACTAAAAGATTTGAAGTTATTAATCGATACATTTGAAGATTGACCCAAATATACGGAGTAGTGCTTAGGATTAATTACAGTTATGCCATCTATCGAAATGTTTTTAGAATGCGTAATTTCCACTCCACGTACAGCCTGGTCAATAATACCCCTTCCACAGATCTTTACATTTTCAACTTTATTACACAGTATTTTCCCTTGCAATACTGCTCCGCCGGCAAGATAAACCGTTTTATCAGATGGAATTACAAAAACATCACCCGGTAAATCACCCGGTTTATGGATTCCCGGACCAAAATAAATCACATTGGGGTCATTTTCCGAAGGAATAATCGTTTCCAGTGGATTGGCAAATAGATGAAGATTATTCATTGTGTTACCATTCGTTTCAATGGATAACTTTTGAGGTTTTTCTATTTTAAAAGTAAAGGAATTACCCTGAATTTCATACTGAATTGCCAAATTCGAAGGTCGAATATGAACCTGGTTCAATGTACCGTTATTTTGACGTACTTTCACTTCAACAGTACCCGAGAAATCGAATTGAGTCATAGTTACTTTCTGTACATTATCATTGTCAACATCAACAGAATACTCAAACAGATCCTGCCATCCACCTCCGTTTTGACGAACCTGTACAGTGAAATCATCATTATGTCGCGTATATACCAGTCCATTAGGAACGGGATAAATTACAATTTCACTATAAATGCCATTTACTATGCATATACAGATCAGTAAAACTAAAAACTTTTTCATGCTTTTTTATTTTTTTTAATTTGGAATAAGTATTATCAAATAAATTACTTAATCAATAAGCATTTTTATTAGTCCGTATAAACTGCAAAAAACACTCACCTTTAAAGTTCTGGTATATTAATTTTGGAATTATCAGGTTATTCTTACAAACTTTTTTAGCACAATTTAAATTCAATAGTATTACCATTAAAGTGGTCTTTACATTCGGCACTGCCAACTCTGTTTTCCAATAACTAATTTTGAATTTATTGTGTATTCCAATTTACTGATAATTAATATTTTAATATTTCCAGAATTACAGTTGACTGAGGTTTTACTTCAATAGATTCTTTTACAGAAACAACTTTTCTTGAAGGTAATTCACGGGCAATTTTGTATCCTTTGGGAATAGTAAGATTGAATGTTTTAGTACATGAACAGTTCATACCAATAAGATATTTACCATACAAACAAGTATAAAAGTCAGCTTTACCTGCATAGGGATTTTCCTGACCTGGACGAAACATAATTCCATCTGGGATTTTGGCTATTTGCTGTATTTCTCCCAGATGTGCCGATATGCTTTGCTTGCCCGGATAGGTATGACCTCCATTTCCAAACCCGAAGTCTGTCCAGTTCTGACGTATATATATCATGCCACTGGATTCAAATTTCGTATTTTCTTTGACAACTGCAATTCTATCGTAGTTTGGTGTGATATAATGAAATCGCGCCAAATCATTGATACCGTAACGTGACCGCCAATAAAGCGATGCATAAAGGATTTCATTCCCGTTTTTCATTGCCAACACGCCATCTTCCTCATCTGTAAAGACAAAATCAGGCTGATCCAACGACATGGGCAAACGAGTCAATCCGCTTTTTTGATGTTCTTGTACCCATTCATATTGATCTGGAAGGTGTAGTAAACCTACTGTTGTTCGGAAATTTCTATCTTTCAACTGATTACGAACCAGACTAAAAAACTGATTATCGACCAGCATTTGTTGAGCATAACCCAATAATGTTTCATCTTCTGTTGAAACCAATGTTTCCAATGCTGTTCCATCCCACGATGTACGTTGCCCATATACTACATTTCCGGGATAATAGGTGTCACGCCAACCAATAATTGTCTCAATACGCATAGATCTGTTTCCTTCAGCATCCAACATCGGATAACGGAAAGCAGCACGTGCTTTGGCTATTTGGATAAGTTGTTCTTTGATTTTTACATCACCCGGTTCATTAGGAGTTTGGCGTGTAGCTTCGTAAATCTGTGTAACCCAATCGAGCACTTCACCATAATAACCTACATATCCAAGTTCCTTAGTCAAACCCTTGCTCGTTAGCTGATAAAACTGATTGCCCATCGGTTTGGCAGAACCCGTAGGGGTATCGCTTCCTAACCACGGATTAATACCAATGCTTTCGTATAAATAGCTTACTGCTTCGGATTCAGGCATAGTATCAGATGACTTCAAAGCCGACATTCCTTTATTATCGTAATAAATGCCATATAAATCTTTAATCATCGCTTGATTAGTGTATTGATTTCGATGCATACGACTCAAATCCCTGGCTGATTTCAGCATTTCAATATAAGCAGCCTTACGAAGTATAAACTTATTATCCGGCAATGCAATGCTTTGGTTCAATAAGTTATCCAATGAAGAACCCAACAACCAAATAGATTGCCCAACCATTCCAAACCCGAACCAACCTGGATTAGGGGTTTCAGGATCTTTTTGCGCCAATTCAGGATTAATCAGGAATCTCAGATAAATTGCATCAATACTTTTTACTAAACGATTTACAAGTTCTTCGTTTTTATATGCTAAAGACCATTTTACAAGATACGCTTTAGCTAAAAACTGAATTTGCATTTGGTTAAGATCTGATGTTGAAAGCAGCAATTTAGAAATTTCTTCATTCACAATCTTTTTCACCTGAACAACGACTTCTTCACCTGGTTCTTTCCGAATCGGTACATTTTTTAATGATTCACCTTGTTTTTCATCAGTTGCAGGTTCAAAACATCCTTCGGTGTGCGTGTAAACGGCATAAATTCCCCGGCTCTTTTCAGTCATGATTTTTTGATATTGTTCAAAACTTTGTCCATATCCCCACAATGGACCATTACTACGGATTTCACAGTGTAGTTGTTTTTTTCCCTGGGTCAAAGAAACAGGAAGCGGACTTGTTTTATAGTAAAAACGATTGTTATAGGCAGGTTCGTCACTTCCGTGATCAAGCACATCAATATCACCCAAATGACGATAACCGATTTGTTTCCCTTCCACAAAAAGTATCAGTCGGTTATGACTGATATCGTTTCCCCAGAATTTAATGGTGAAATAATTTTGGAGAATTGGATCTACATTCATGTTAAACTGAACTCGTCCACCTTCCCAGTTTGAAACAGAGTCAGCAAGCAATGTGCGTCCTTTTTCATTTAATCCTCCCAAAATAATATCGCTTCGGTAAAGTTTAAGTTGGTGCATCAATTCTGATTTTTGGTCTCCGAATTTCAACATGTCGTTCGTTTTAGGAACTGCATTAAGTTGAATTGAATAGCAAAGAATAAGAAGTGAGAGAGCAGAAAGAATATGTTTCATTTTAAAGTGTTTGTGATTTTCAAAAATAATAAAGCAAAAATTGAAGTGCAAATGTATAAATAGAATGACTTATATCGAAATATTGAGAATTAGAATGTCTTTCATATTATAATATGAAACTTATTTAAGGCAAAACACAGTAAATTCGGGTAAAATTATCAAGTATTAATTTACTCAAGTACGTAGCGATAATAAAATGAGAAAAACGAGTAACCTGTTTGTCGAAGCGATTCGTTACTGATAGAGTTTAATTATAAATCTGCGCCTGCAAGGGTTTATATTAACCGTTTAGAATTTGAAGAGATTGACAAAAAAAAAAAATGCCTTCTAACAAATAGTCAGACGACATTTAAAACAAATAAAGTTAGCTTCCATTTATTTTCTTTCCGAATAATTACATTTTAGGGGAATTTACTTCAATTAAAATATCAGCACCCTCTCATAAGTACAGAAAAGAAATTTGTATATTTTGAAGATTTAACTCCGTTTTTCTAACTTTTTATAGCAAACGGCAATTCTATTTTTTCCAAATCCATTAACAACTAAATTAAGCAATTTTAAACGATTTATCATTACATGCATTATCTTCAAAGTAACATTACACTGCCGTTTCAATCCTTCAACCGAACTCTTGCTCCTGCTTTCCAATAAAGCTGGAAATAGTTACAGATAATCCGGTTTGTAATAAACCAGTCCTTACAAAACAAGGTACGGAAAACTGCCACTTATATCCGAGTTGAAAAGTGAACGTATATTGTGGTACAAAGCCATTCAAATTGACCAGTTTATTATAAACCAAATAGTCTACAATCCGGTTATTATATTTCAGGTTTGAAGTATTAGCTCAAAAATGATTATTTCTTTTGTATAAAATTTTCTGCGCCGTTGGGGATTTAGGAACCGAGTATGAACATTTTTTTTCAACCAGGCAAATTATATCTTTGTAAAACTGCTGTGATAATTCTTTTTTTTTATGCTGGAATTTTGACCTTTTTGTCGAAACAATTCACATCTGTCATTTATCAATCTAATATTTTCCCTAAAACTTCAACTTCTGCAAGTTGTGCTTGTGAAGCATTCTTGAAACTGATACGCACATATCGGCCTAAAAAAGTTTGAGAGCACACAATTTGCTTAATGAGCTCTTTTTTATCATTTTGCATCAAATCGGTAACTGCCTGCCAGTTTATTTTGTCGTCTGACATTTCAATTTTATATTGATATACAGCCTCTTCATTGAATGAAATTTTCAAGCTGATAAGTGATATGCGTTTTTCAGAGTCAAGCATCCAGAAAGGTGCAGTATCTGACACCGCGGGCTGCCACCATGATTTCAACTTGCCATCAGCAGCATATCCTGCCGGGTGATCCAAATCGGAACTGCTGGCAAAAGTGGGATTATTCATTCCAAACAGTTGCGGAATATTGGGTTGTCCCTTTTTGCTAAAACGTACATATTCTCTTTTTTTGGTTTGGGGTGTTACACCTAGCACAAATGCAACAGAACCTTCAAATCTTACTTTAACTTCGGCGGATTCTATCCCGGGAGAAGTGGCACGAATAACCGTTTCACCTGCATAATATGACCTGAATTCTATAGCTGCCAAACCATCCTGAATGCGAATATCGTTTTTCTCTTCAAATTTAATAGTTGTGCCTGTTGGAAACTCGCCCGGGCCGGAAACAACGTATAATTCTACATCGGGATTATTGCTAATTGGGTTGCCAAGACTATCCAGCACAGTGAGAAGTAATCGCACATCTTCAGTTCCATCAGTCTTAATAATCTCTTTTTTATCAGCTTCGAGTTTTAACTTGGCGGGTTTCCCTATTTTAGCACTTATGGGAGGTGGAATATTGGCAAAGTGGTTTCGATACCAATACCATGTTTGTTTCGGAATGCGGAAATAATCCACAATTCCCATTTTGCCTAACGATGCTCCTGCAATACTTCCATGATCAAAACCGCACCAAATAGCCTGTCCGCTTCGCCATGGATATACTTCCTCCTCATTTCCATTTGCCAAATCGCCCCAACCGGGATCATATTTTCCTGGTCTGTCGGCCGTTGTACTTCCATATTCAGAAACGATGTTAGGCACCCCCGGATTTTGGAAAATAGAGATTGAACTTCCATCTCCATTGTAACCTGCAACATCACCAATTTTATCAATTCGTGTCTCATCCAGCGGTCGTTGTGAACCACCAATGGCAGCTGGTCGGGTCGGGTCAAGAAAATGCGAAAGTGCCACCTCCTGTTTCAACAATTCACGCATTGGTGCTATTGTTTGTGCTGAAGTAAAGAAAGGCTCGTTTGACATACTCCACACGATAATAGATGGGTGATTGCGAAAAATGCGAATCATTTCTGTCAATTGCTGCTTCACACTCGCATCAAATTCCGAACGGTCAGTTTCTACAGGTGGATATACTCCTGTATTCCAATATCCTTCAGGGTTACGGGAACTTCCTCCAATACCCCAAAGTGCATTTTCCGACCAGAACAAGACTCCCTGACGGTCACATGCCTCTGCAAACGAAGGGTCGTGCGGATAATGTGAGCCACGAATAAAATTGAAACCGGCTTCTTTTATCAATTTAACATCCCGTTTGGCACCATCATTGGTAACTGCGTCTCCCCAACCAGCATGATCCTGATGGACGTTTGCTCCAATGAGGTAGTAATGGGCTCCATTCAGAAAAAAGCCTTTATCGGCTGTCCATTTTATGGAACGAATTCCGAAAGAAGTTTCGAAATTATCGATTGTTTCTTTGCCGTTAAGAATAGTACTAATAGCCTTGTAAAGAAACGGTTGATTTGGGTGCCAGAGTTTTGGATTTGTCAATGTAGTACTGCTTTGGTCAAAAATGACAATTGCACCCGCAGCTATCGTTTTTGAACTTGAGAATGTAGCTACCAGTTTTCCATTCGGGTCAACAATATCCGTTCTAAGTTTTACTGTTTTGGGAGTAACATTATCATTTTTTACTTCGGTCTTCACATTCACAATAGCTTCATTTTCATTCACCACTGGAGTTGTCACAAAAGTACCGTACCATGTAATGTGCACAGGTTCTGTTACCACCAAATAGACATCGCGGTAAAGTCCACCGGAGAAGGTATGTTCACCAGCACGAGGAGCCAGACGTGGATTCCAAAGATTATTCAGACGAACAGCAATTACATTATCACCTTGCTTAGCGGCAGTGGTTACATCAATAGAAAATCCGGTATATCCTCCTTTGTGTGCTCCTACTTTTTTGCTGTTTACAAAAATTTCCGCATCCTGAAAAGCACCTTCGAACTCAATAAAAATTCGATTTCCTATGTAATTTGAAGGAACAACGAAATGCTTCCGATACCAACCGTAACCCACATAAAAATCGGGTGACATAAAGTATGGAATACTGAACGAATGTGGCAAACCAATCGATTCCCATTTTATATCATCAAAAGTGGAGGCATTAGCCCCTGAATAATCTCCCAACTTAAACTTCCAATCACGATTAAAATTGATATTCTGTCTGATAGACTTTGCATACAGATTTGAAAATGCAACAAAAAAGCAAATGATAAGGGTAATACCTATTTTTCGTTTATCCATGTTTTAGTTGTTATAATGTAAAATATTATGTTTCATCACTATTTACTTCAATTATGGTATCAAGACCCGCTAACTGGATTGTAAAAGTGTTTTTTCTTTCGTTAATTTAGCTCCATTTTAAAATTAACTAGAGTAAAAGACATTTTTGTCCAAACAATAATTGCTGTGTTATTAGTCGTCTGTACCGATTTTCCATCCCATGCCAGTTTTTTCATGTTCATGTTTCCAAGTAATTTATGCCCATATTCCAAACCATTGCTTGTTCCAGCTTTTCGTTAGAGCTGGAAAGTTTCAGATAACCCGGTTCGCCATAAACCTATCCTTGTGAAACAAGGTATGTAAGACCACCACGAATGTGCAAGTTTAACTACGAACCTTTATTATGATGAGAAACTATTCTAACCAACCAGTAATTGGAAGCTAAATAATTCACAATCAGATTAAAATATTCCATGGTTGAGCTATGAGATCAGATAATGAATGATCATTTCTTAAATCTTTTACGACTTGCAACGTAGGGAGTTCAGGAACTGAGCATGACTGATTGCTGGAAACTAAGCTGATTATAGCAAAATCGGTTCTTATTTATTAACAACTCCTTATTATAGCATAAACGCCATAGGATTGTTCGTCAATATCATATAATGCTTTAAGTAGATAGGTCTTCCCATAATTGTTCGAATGAAAAGTTTTGCGAGCTTTTTCTTTAGAAAGGTTATTTAAAATCGTCTTTTGATAACCTTTCAGAATTAGTTCTGATAAATCTTCGAATGCCAAAAGAATTGGTTCCTAAAATATTGTGAATTCAGGTATCTAGTTAAAATTTCAAACTTTAATTATTATCAGTACGATGTTTATATTCAATTATTTAACGTTGCTCAATACGTATATAACTAAATAATTCAGATTACTAACTTGGTTTATAATCAGGTTTCATATTATCATTTCAGTATATTTAGACTTAAAAAAAAATGGAATTCTCCATAAAGGATATTTTTACTTCGTTATTAGAATAGCTTTTTCCCTGAGTATTTTTCTCTTCGGTTAAATTGTATGGAGTGATTCTATAATTTCAAATTACAAGCCAATTAAAGCTGTATTTCTAAAAAAGGCTTTCATTAGTAACAGCATCTCAATACAAGTAATTTTAGATTTTTCTTATATATATAACCAAGTGAATATATTTGATAATTAACAAGATGTTCAGGTATTATTAATCTGAATAACTTACAACTTAGTAATCTTTCTTGAGAAAATTTGCTGCCCATCGGTAACTCTCACAATGTAAATACCCGATGGCAATCTATTCACATCCAGTGAACCAAACTGACCATCAACGTTCTTAACAAGAATAACTACTCCTATACTATTTATAAGTTCCAACTTAACCATTCGTGAATTAGCATTACTAACAGTAAGTATATCTGAAAACGGATTTGGATATACAGTTACATTAGAAGCACTTAACTCTTCGGCCCCATTAGCCATCACTCGGGTCAGCTTGAACTTTTGGTTTGAAACAGCTGAATATGGAAAAATTTCCATTAGCGCACCATCAGTTTTAGAAGCATCTGTTACGTTTAGTGACTTTCCACTTTGCTTACCCGTTATTTTATAGGTGATATGATCACTATTAAATGTAATTGTCCAAATCTGGTGATTATCATCACTTGCATAAGTACGTTGCTCTAATTTAACACCATCTGCAGTCGAGTTATCAATTACATCCAACGCTTTGCCACTTTTCACGTTTAGCACTTTGAAATTATCTCCACCAATATTAGTGAGCGTCCATTGTTGTGATACATTTCCATTATCTGTATTTTGTAATATGGAAGCTCCATCGGCATTTGAAGCATCTAACACATCCATAACTTTACTACTATGAGTAGCTGTTATTTTATAGGTTCCATTCAGATTAACATTATCTATTTTTGAAATTATAAACCTCTGATTACCTGCACCTGCATATTGCCAAATATCCATCACAGTACCATCGCTGGTTGAACTTCCTGGTACATCTAAGGATAAACCACTTGCCTTTCCAATCAACGAATAAGTATCATTTCCGTTATTGGATATGGTCCATATCTGGCTATTATCTCCTGTATAAGAACGTTGTTCAATTTTTGCACCATTAGTTGTAGAGCTACCTGAAACAGTGAATGCTTTTGAGCTACTTAAGTTAATTATCTTGTAATCATCTAACGTACCAGTTATTTTAATAATTGACCATTTTTGATTATTCGAATTAGCATCGGTCAACTGAATTATATTAGCACCATCTGAAGTTGAGTTATCCAAAACGGTCAATACTTTATCGTTAATACAAGGAAATATTTTATAGATACCGCTTAAATTTGCTGTAGAACTTATTGGTGCTGTTGGGATTGTACTTTCAACCGGAGAGTCAATGCTTTCACCAACTGAATTTACGGCACTGACTTTATAGAAGTAAGTTGTTCCATTGTTAATAGATCCATTATCAATATAGCTTTGGTTGAAAATTCCGGTGGCAATGGTTGTGAAAGTTCCATTGCTGGTTGTGCAACGCTTCACATTATAGCTGGTAGCACCGAACGATGACAACCAGCGCAATGGAACAACTCCGTTTCCTGGCGAAGCATAAACAGCATATGGAGCATCGGGTATTGCAGCTACACCGGTGGTACCTCCGGTGATAGAAACGTTGCTGAAAGTCGCCGTACATGGCTTACCATTAGCGCCGGCACAAACTGCCAAACCAATATAAGCTGCTCCAGTATAATTTTCAAATCTTCCTTCGTTATGAACAGCCCAACTCACTCCATCAGGAGAAGAGAAGAGCGCAATAACATCCCCGATACGTTCTATTTTAATCCAATAAGATGGTAGTAAAATAGTACGTGACCATTTTTCCCAATTTGATCCGCCACGCATTTCAGTCCAGCCATGCATATAGCTCTCCACTTTACTAGATGGTTTAAGAGCAATCCATGCCCGTTTTGCAGCTGTAGAAGTCAGATCTGAACGAATCATTAAGCCAGCCCTGGAAGCCGGGCCGATACTATCTAATCCATTTACTTTCGCAATGATCGAAAAATCACCAGTCACCTGTTTATACAGAGAATGAAAACTTTCTGCATTATGTGTCCACATTTCGGTACCACCACCGGTAACTGTCCATACATTATTATTGTAAGTTCCACTGCCGACAGGCAAAGCATCACCAATATCGAGATTGGTAAGACCTGACCCAATGAGTGCAACTGTAGGCAATACCGGATCAGCAGCAGGTATAGCTGTTGAATTATCGGCTGATTTACAGAACATGAAACTATTCGAGCCAACCGACAGGCCCTTACGTCTCAATATAGTATATGGCATGTCCAATCCTTTACGAACAGCATATGCTCCATGAATTAAATTTGCTGCCATTTGTCCTCCATCCCACACAACAGTTTCGTCTGTCAGATAAAGATAATCAGTTGTACCAAACGTAATATAGGGTAAATTCACACCTAAGTTTTTTCGGGCATAAAATTCACCTACTGCCAAAAGACGATTGTCAAGATAGGAATGGATATCAATACCTTGCTTCCAGAATACTTCGGCTACAAATGCTAAACCACCCCATTGACCTGAAGCATGACCCTGATCACGCGCACTTTCTCCAATCTCGCCACTGGGTAAAGTATTCGGGAATGCACAGGATGCACTCGTACGCATCAAATACAATACATGCTCGAATTTTTCTGTATCATCACAAAAAACGGCAACTGCTGCAGCAGCTGACAGACTAAGTGTTCCTTTATTTGCAGGTCCAAGTGCATATCCACTAGCCCCCGATGCAGGCCAATAAACATTATTAAACAGTGCTTGTACAGCCGTTGTATTTGATGCGGTCCATCCGGGCCAGGTACCTCTTAATATGGATGCAGAACCTCCATAAGCATAAGCAAAGTCTCCCAAATCAAGATTAGATTCTATTCCAACAAATTCAGTTTGAGTACCAGCCCATGCAAGGAGAATATCACGTGATTTGACAGCATAAGCTTCGTTTTCAGTAAAATACCACATTAGCGATAAGTTAAAAGCTGCTGTCATATCACTCATCCATTGGTTACGATTGATATGAGGATTTCTACTGACCGATGCAAAGGGCCCTTGCATAGTATAAGTAAGTTGTGAATGTCCATCTGCCGCAAGTAGGTCATAACCAGCCTTCCATGGTTGGTCTTTAGCAAGCACATGAGCTTTCACAGCTTCCAGATCACTGGTTGTGAGCGGAATACCCGGATGTGTAAAAGCCTCAACTTTTTGACAAGTTAGCATGCACAAGTAAAACAACACGCAAATTTGAATGAGATTGTTTTTTTTCATTATTTGGATATATTAAATTTCGGTTTAAACTAATTTTCTTCTATCGGATTATATTTTTTAGTTTTGGATTTATTTTTACCGGATTGCTTACTTTGAATCCGATTATAGTAAATACTCACCTTTTCATTAATTTTACAGGACAAAGTTAGCATTTAGCACAATCAATGCCTCCTTAATAGGAGCTGTATTTGTCCCATGTTATAAATTGGAATAATATTCTTCAGATTTTTGAGTAAATACAGGAATTTGCATATCGTTCCTTTAAAAAATTTATATTAGCTTTGTATGAATAATATTGCAGCTTAATTGTTTGAAAATATTCAAAAAAAAAAAATCACAACTAATACTAATATGACCAACTTTACACACATATATTTATCTGTATGATTTATATTATGAGTATGCATACCAAATTATGTTAACCAGATTTCTTAACAAACAAAAATGAAAAACTTTAAAATCCATTTCGGACTTTTACTGACACTTTGCAGCATTCTATCCATAACAGCAGATAATTCTTTAATTAAAAATCTAACTTCAGAAACCGGCTTAAGTAGTAATTACATACGAACAATATACAAAGATTCGAAAGGTTTAATTTGGATTGGAACAGACACAGGATTGGACAGTTATGATGGATTACAAATTATAAACTATGGGAAACGGTTTAAAACCCCCTTAAAAGGTGCTGTTCAATCCATTCTTGAAAGTAGCAATTATACTTTGTGGATTGGTAACGAACAGGGTGCTTTCCTTTACAATAAAACAGGAAACTACATTGGATTAGTAAACTTCAACAAATCCACCATTAATGTTCGGAAAATTTTTCGGGCTACCAATAAAAATATCTATTTTGCGACAGACAGAGGACTTTATATATTAGACTCCCTTAATTTCAAAGCATATCCAATAAAATTAAAAAACTATATAAATGAACCTCCATCGCTGACAGGTATTATAGAAGATTCTCACCATAAACTTTGGATAGGAAGTTTTGATGGCTTATATAACTATAATCTTACAAACAAACAGGCTGAATTTTACCGAATTAGTTCGATTTATGAAGCAAATAAAATTAGATCAATCCTATACACGAATAAAGACAAAATTATTTTAGGGACCGAGAGTGGCGCATATGCTTTCAATATCAAAAACAAAAGCTTTACTACATTATCTGGTACAGAAAACAAATTAATAATTTCACTCGAAAGGAATAAGGAAGATTTATTTATTGGAACAGAGAGAGATGGCATCTTAATAAAAAATCTTCAGTCGAACACTTTCACTCCATTTATCAATAGTAGTACACCCATTTTTTCGATTTTATACGACAAAAATGGTTTGCTTTGGTCCGGCACATTCACTGAAGGTGTAAAATATTACAATTTGCGAAGAAGTAGTAAATTCATTACTAAAGATATTACAAATAAATACAAAATCGATGTCCGTTCAATCTATTTCTCACCGAATGGATACATTTATATTGGATCGAGGAATGGATTTTATATTATGACTTCCGATTTTAAAATAAAAAAAACATTTCTACCTTTTAAAACTACCGGACTTCGGTCGCGAATTATTACAACTATTTGTCCATATCCCGGAAATAACAACTTGCTTTTAATCGGGACTTTTGGCGGAGGAGCTGCCGTTTATGAAATAAAATCAAATCAATTCTACGATATATCCAACATTTCAACCTTTCAAAAAGGAACAATATATAAATTTATTACTGACAATAATAACAATATCTGGATAGCAACTTTAAATGGTTTGTATAAGTACAATATTCCCACAAAATTATTAAAAAGATACGATCTATCTAAGGTTATTGGTAACAACGAGTTGTTTGATCTCGAAATAGATAAAAGCAATCGGTTGTGGATTGCAACCCGGATTGGCGTATGCTTTTATTCTTTAAAAAACAAAAATTTTGTAGTGCCGGGCTCCAGTAAATCTTATCAATATCAATGTTCTTCAATCTATACCGATAAATCAAATAATACCTGGTTTTGTTTTAACAAAGGTGGCGTACTTCAATTAGACAGTAAATTAAGAAAAAAGCAATGGTTCACAGCCGAGATCGGATTACCTGAAAATGCACCTTCTTCATTGATAGAGGATAAAAATAACAATATATGGATTGGTACTCAAAAAGGATTATTTAAAGTAAGCAAAACTGGTGAAATACATGCTTATGGTTACGAAGATGGTTTAACAGGATTAATTTTCTGTCCTGAATCGGCGACAAAAGATGCAAAAGGAAATTTATGGTGGGGTAATGAAAGAGGACTTGTAAACTATAACTCTACATCGAGCTCTATCAATAAATCACAGCCGAATCTTTTATTCACAGACTTTTACATAAACGGGGCACGATTTTCGGCTGATACATTAGACTTCATAAAACATATTGCATTTAATAAATACAAAATTCTTATTACAGGCCGAACAAAAAACAACCTGGAATTCAGAGTTGCTTCGTTAAATTATCACGACACTAAAAAAAACCTGTATTCCTTTTATATTGATGATATTGATAAAACATGGAGTAAACCAACTGAAAACAATTTAATTTCATACAAAGATTTACCAATAGGGAAACATAATCTTAAAATTTCAGCATCAAATAACGAAGGTGTTTCGGCTACTCAACCACTTGAAATAGAGATAGAAATAATTCCCTATATTTATGAATCAAATTTATTCTTTTTCCTCATAATTATCATCTTATCCGGAATTACTTTTTACTATACCAGATCTTATTTTATTCAGGCAATGAAGAAAATAAAAACTCAATTCGAAGAAACAAAAACGAAACAACGCCCAGAGATTCAGATGCTTAAAATATCTGAAAGTAAAAGCAAAGAAATAAGATGCAAATTAATAAGCTATATGTCTGAGAAGAAGCCATTTTTAAATACGAATCTAAAACAAGCTGATGTTGCAAGGGCATTAGGCTATTCAGTTAATGAAATTTCTCAAATATTAAATACTCAGGTTCATCAAAACTTCTCAGATTTCATTAACTCCTATCGGGTTGAGGAAGTTAAAGAAAGAATTGCAAGTGGAATTTACTCAAAGTACACCGTTTCGGCCATTGCCGAACAATGTGGTTTTAATTCAAAGACCACATTTTATAGAGCTTTTAAAAAATTAATGGAAGTTTCACCTTCCGAATATTTTAAAGGGCTTAATGTTGAATAAAATTTTACTTTTGTAGAAATTAAATGGAATTATTTTTTTAAAAAAAATGGTGCTCGAATTGTATCCTCTCTGTATATTGGATTTCATAATGTTTGGCTAACTCATCCGAAAACTTGTGCATAATGATGTTCGAATTCCTCAGTCTGGAAATTTGCTACTAGTTTCCTTCTGATTCGACCTAGCGTTGGAACACCCTTGCCTTGAGGTAATAGTTTGTAAGTTATAGCTACATAACCGACTCGACGCGTTAAATAGACTCGCCACGCTCGGTGTATAAAAGAAACAGGCCGGAATATAAATATTTCCGGCCTAAATTCTTGAAAAAGACTAACTATCTCACAATCAATTTTTCTACCTTAGTTACTTCATTAGAAATTGCTTTGACAATATATTGACCTTGTGGAACTGCCACGGAACTAACTGAACCTGTAACAGTTTTCACAACCCGGCCAGTCATGTCATAAACAAGAACTTTTTGAACTGATATCCCATCGATTTTTATCAAACCATTAGCACTGTAAATGATAATATTGCTTTCTGTAGATGAAGAAACACCTGTACCAAAATCAGAATTTACAATTTTATAGACAAAAGAATTGTACAAGTTTACACCTTCTGATAAAGTAGTAGCTCCTTCCACCAAATTTGATGGATACCAGTAACCTGTACTTTTTTCGGCTTTTGAAATTGCATATTTCGTTCCATCAAACAACACTGACAAGGTGTTCCATGCATTGTCATAATTATTTTTACCAAACGCACAACCTTCTGCCACATAGGTATTTGTATAAGCATCATCTAAACGTGATTTACCATCAACTCTGTATCTTCCTTTTACTTCATCAAAAGTGAATTTAAAAATTTGGTAATCTTGATCACTACCTGATTTTTTCAATTCATAATCCAAAGACTGAACACCATTGGAAGTATTAGCTTCAACACCAGGATTTACATCGGTCAAATAATAATCAGTTGTTCCGTCGGATACAGAAATATAATAATATGCACCGGTTGTAAGATTTGAAGAACTGGTATTAACTGAGTTCCTAAATGTTGAAGTAGCAGCATCAACCGATGATTTTGATACATTTAGTTGTGTACTACTTGAATACTGATTGCCGTGAATGGTTTGAGCTGTGGAAATTGCCTCGGCAAAAGTTGTTCTACTTGCAGCATAATATTGACCGAGAGAACTTCCTTCTTTTGATATGGTACCAGTGTAATAAACTTGAGCTGAACTGATAGCTGCTGCAAGGGCATCAAACTCTTCTAGAGATCCTGCAGGTGGAATCAACGAATTGTTGAACACAATAATTGCTGCGTCTAAAGTTGCTTTGGCTGAGTTTACCTGAGCAGATGTAGAATTCGCATTTGCGGATACTGCTTGAACAACTGTAATTGCAGACTGTAAAGTAGCCCGGCTAGTTGCAGGATATTGACCCGGAAGATTCCCTTCGTTTGTACTGGAACCTGAATATAACCCTAATGCTGTGGTGATAGATGTATTAAGAGCACCAAATTCGGCAGGCGTTGCAACTAAAACAGTAACGCCATTTTCATCAGCACCCATTGTTGGAGCTGTAAGTGAACGGGGATCACCATCAAAGTCTACAGTAACTCCTGAAATTGGTGTCCCCAAATTTAACAGACTACTGTTATTTCCCAAAGCAACAAATAAATGAAAATCCGGAGTTATTGATGTTTCACCAGCAAATACCGGTATCACACTAATACTATTTGCATCGAGGGGTACAGACGTTTTCCATGTAGTTAAATCGATATTATCCACTGCGACCAATTGACATAAATATCCACTCGTAGAAATATAATCGTTGAAGTTAATCGTTGTATTCGTAGCATTCGACAAACGAACAGCATAATGTTTTCCGGAAGAACCGGTACGAACATTTTCAAAAATATTATTCTCAATCAAACGGGTGGCTGTGGCAGTACTATTTGAATAGTAAGCATAAGTACCTTTTGTTGCAGCAGTAACACCTGTACCACCAATATAAACTGAATTATAATTTACATCGGTTGCACCACTGGTCTCCTCATAAATACCCCTTATATCACTATCTGTTGTTATAGCATTACCTAATTTGTCGAATCCCAGACGAATCAAATTATTGTAAATACTGCTCAGTGTATTGTTCGAAGTTGTCCGAATACCTGATGTATATTGAAGCGCTGCTGTAGGAATAATATTATAAATTTTATTATTGTACACTGTTGCACCCGAAGTATTAGCCGTACCAGCATAAATAGTGATGCCATCCATCTTAGAACCACTGGCATGAGTACAACTGAAATTATATAAGGTATTTCCGTAAATCAATACATTGGCTTTTGTATTTGAGCCATTGAAATAAATCATGGAGTTTATCCAACGAGAGTCTGTACATGAAGCTCCACTTATCAAATCGCGAATTGTATTCCCGCTAATTGTATAGGAAGCTGCTCCTTGTAGATTTAAACAATTGATTCCTGCATTACTAACATTTGAACCATAAATGTTTGCCAACAGATTATCTTTAATGACTATTGATCCTGTGGCATTTACTGAGATTGCTTTTGTACCACGGCTATTTTTAGTAAAATTTTGTAATGACATTTGAGCACCATCTGTATTCCCTGTGGAAGAGTTTCCTATTGTGTTACCTTCAATAGTTACTAAATCTGTTGTTCTTGTTCCTTCAATATTTATGATGTTGAGATTGAGTGAACCTGTAAGGATGGCATTATTAACCATCGTGATTCCGCCTATGCTGTTGTTTTTAATATTAATAGCACCTGCTGACCCCGCAACTCTTATTCCAAACAAAAGAGATTGTTTAGCAGCATTGTTTAAATCATTAAATGTAATATTGCCAGTTCCTGTTTGTGAACCAATCTGGTTACCAGTGGTTGTCCCAAAATCCACTGCACCATTATTGATTGTAATGAGTGCTGCATTATCTCCTAAAGTTGTGTTAATTCCAGCCCCAGTTGCTACTGCAATATTTTGAATGGTATTGCCCTGAACGGAAGTTGTTACAGTTGCACCCAAATTCATATAAATACCTTTATAGATCAAACCTCCAGCTGAACCGGTTGTAGAAATTCCCATCAAATCTTTTCCTCCGGCACATAAGGGTTGTTGTCCACCAATAAAGTTGTTTGTAACTATAAATCCATTTCCACTAATATTGTCAATCGTTATAGCAGAAACATATCCTCCTGTAAATGAACGTTCAACACTACCTGTATTATAGAAACTGTTTCCTTTTATTGTCCAGCCGGTAACTGCAGTTTTCAAATAAATACCATTGCAACCGGCTGAGATATGATAATAATTATATATATTACAATTTGAAATTGTATTGGCACTAGAACTTTCAGAATAAATACCGTTAACTGGTGTTCCTGTACCGGTAATATCACGAATATCGCAATTATCAATGGCATTACCCACAGAAACTCCAAAAACAACGACTCCACCTGAAACAGCTGTATTCACTCCTTGCAGGGTGACATATTTAACGGTGTTGTTAGTAGCACTATTAATCATTTTCAGTGTAACACCTGATGTACTAGTATTTGCTAATGTTAATGCTTTCGTCAAACCGATACTACCTACACGACCATCAATAGTTACATAACTACAACCATCTAATGTCCAGTCAACACTTGTTAATGATAAAGACAAAGCAGGACGAATGGTTACAGGGTCTGATGAACTTGCGCCTAAGATTGCACCGATAATTTCAGAGCTTTGATTGTAATCCGATTGTAGTTCAAGTACAAGACCACCACTACCTGTAATATCACCAGCTGCGGCAATAGCTGCAGCAATTGATTGGTTTGAGCTCCCAGCTCCCACACGAATGTTAGTTACTGCGCACGCGTCTGAACTTATCAGACACAAAGCCAAAATGGCTGAAAATAAAGTAAAGATTTTTCTTTTCATAAACATATTAAATAAAGGGTTACAAATATTAATCTGGTTACAAAAATAAATTAGAAACAGACATTTTACATCATCAATTGAGTGTAATATAGTACCAAATTATAAATTGGAACAAAATTTAAATCGCTACATATCAATATATTGAAATGTAGCGATAAAATCTGATATTATTACTTTTTTCTTTTTTTTTAATATTATCGTTTTTAGAATGTGTAGTTAACTTTTAAATTTAATTCAAAATAATTAAATAATTCTATATTGAAATCATTTTCAATATTAAACTAGCAATACATTTATTCTCGAATATAGTAAGCATTAACAAATGAATTTATGATATCAAAGTACAACAATATTGTTTAATCGGTTTTAACTTTTGTAATTCTGCATAGAAAGCAGATGTTGTTATTCTATTCATGTTTATGTTTAAATTGAATAATTTTAAAACGCAAAATAGAGGCATGTGTAAAACCCATGCCTCTATTTATTTAGATAATAAAACAACCTATTATTTCACAAATATCTTGTTTACATTTTGTTGTTTTCCATTAGAAACTCGAATAATATATAAACCTGAAGGTATGCTTATAAATTCTTCAGTGCTATTAACGGAAGTTTTCTTAACTAAGCTTCCCATCAAATTATATACTTCAATAGCATCTTTACTATTAGCATTGAGCACTTTAATTCCATTTTGAACGCCATATATCAATATATTAGCATTAGCAACTTTTGACACTCCACTTACAAAAGATAATTCTAAGTAGCAATTAAAAAAATCAGACACTGATCCCACACCTGTACCACGAATACGTGTTCCCGTTGAAGAATCTGGAGCGGTAAATGAACTCGGAATCCAAAATGCAGAACCGGCACTTCCGGCGCGTTGAACAGAGTATTTAGTACCATTACCGTACACATTGAATGAATTCCAGCTGGAATTATAAACATTATATCCAAATTTACCATCTTCACCTATATATGAAGTTGTCATAATCGCATTACCTAAACGTATTTTGCTTTCGATCTTAACTCGCGATACAGTTGAATCTATTGATAATCTAAATAATTGTTGATCAATATTAGAATTATCCTTGGCGACAAATACAGGGAATACTTCTGATCCCCCGGCAACCGGCATTACTTGATTATTATCAGTCAAGTATAAATAACCTCCGGCACCATCGTCTACCTTAATGAAATAATAACCATTATTCGAAATTGCATTTGTAGATTTGATAATTGCGTTTTTATAGTTAAGAATCGCCGTATTCAGATTTCCAATAGCTGCTGTAATATCATTTCCAGAAGTATTAACACCAGTATAAATAGTTATGGCAGCTGAAATGGCCGTATTAAATGTTAAGCGGTCAGCAGTTGTATAGTTACCTTTCTCAACACCTTCTATTGTAGAATTTAAAACTGCTTTTGCTACGATAATAACTGAATCCAACTTGGATTTTTCTGAAACAGTTGCAGGGATTTGAACCGGCTCTAAATAAAATTTCATATAATCCACCTTAGCACCTGTACCGTCGCTAAGAATCCGTGTTCCGGTAGTAGACAAATAAGTAAATGCTCCGGGATAGAAGTAGGTACTACCACTGCTTCCTGCACGTTGAATAGCATATGAAATACCATCGGTAAATAAATTGAATGAATTCCATGCTGAGGAATATGAGTTAAATGCAAATTTTGCACCTTCATTTACATACGTATTTGTGAATAGAGTTGAATCAAGACGCGCTTTACTATCTATTCTAAACCGACTGACAGAGCCATCCTTTGTAAATTTCCACTGTTGCCTTTTAAATCTCAAATCATCTTTCGATAAGAAAATTGGAAAAATTGAATCAACTGCAGTAGAAGTTGACGGAACAATTAACTTCCAATCAGTCAGATACTTATAACCACCTGCACCATCACTAATTTTTATGTAATACAAACCATCGTTCAATCCATTGATTTGAACTACCATTGCATTTTTAAATGCTGTAAAAGCATCAGTCAAAGTAATTACTTCTGTATTAACAAACGGCTGACCTGCTTCAGCAACATCAACCATAGTTTGCGAGTGAGCAATTGCCGTTTGAAAAGTAGTTTTAGTGGCTAACGGATACTTCCCAATAACAGAATCAATGGGCGCTGCTGTAACAAAGTCATTACAAGTAGTAATCAGAGTTTTCAATGAAGTAAAATCGCCAGGTTTGTATGGGTTCACATAAGTTAATGTATCAGATGTAATTTTAGCCTCCACTTCCGTATCTGTACCTTGCATAGTTGCCACCCAAATTCTTGACCATTGACTTCCAGCGGATGAGTTTTCATTAGCAGTATATGCATCTTCTTCAAATGTAATTACGTCACCTGTTTTCAATTTTATATAGTAATCAACAGTTTCAGGTTTTGTTGAATTTGCAGGTAAACCATATTCCTTTGCCATAATAAACGATGCTTTGGCAGCAGTAGTTGCACCAACAGGTATATAACGGAAACGAGCCCACATTGATTTTGGACGGGTACTTGATCCACGGGCTATGGTTGCACCAACCAGATAAATTCCATCAACCGGTGCTGTATAGGTTATTGCAGGAGATATAGCTGTTGTAGGATGAACCGACCCATTTTCGCTGATATACAACCAATCGCCGGCAGAGTTGTACCAGGCATTTGTAGCAGTGAATTTTCCACCTTTACCATAAGTTGTAAAGTTGGCATATGCTCCTGTACTAACAGTATAGCGTTTGAAACCCCATTGAGAAGCAACAGCCAATGAAATAATGTCTTTATTTTTTTGAATAGCAGTCGGGTCAGACTCATCTACCGGGAATAGTTTATAGTTATACGATTGTGTCCAGTCAAATTTATTCACCTGAGAGAGGAAAGTAGCCATTGCTTTATCGAGTAAATCAGTGTAATGAGTTAAATTTAAAGCATTAATATTACCAGCTGTAAATGCAGCTTCGGATGTTGAAATTGAAGTTTCCAACCCATTTACTGCCGTTTGATGATATTGACCAATTCCAAAACCAACAATAGCATTGTTCAACAAATCGGATGCTTCTCCAAATTTTGCCCAGAACACTTCTGAATAGCCAGTGCTATATGGATCGCAATACTTTGCAGCTGCTGTTGCCTCGGCAGATGAAACAACTGTAAGGTTCAACGCTTGCCATTTTGTACGAGCCCACGCATTCCGAACTGTTGTAGCAGCAATAGAAGAATAATCCTGACAATTCACTTCAAATGTAATTTTGCTTCCGGCAGTCGCTTTGATGTAAAAAGTCTGACTTTCAGGTTGCAATTTGCTAAATTTAAGATCTTTACCGGTTTCATCATTCAACGTTGTATCGGTATTAGCGGTTCCAATGCCATAGCTAAAATCAAATCCAATGGTTGAATTATTTACTACTGCAGCTTCTCCATTATAACGGTAACGGAATTGCGCTTTCAATGGAATTGGCGTAATCCCATCTTCACGCAATACGGTAGTATTCACTTTGTAGTAACCATCTGTAGGCACCGTGAATACGATAGCAGGATTGGCTACAAGTAAAGAATAAACCTCATAATTAGAACCAACATACAAATAATCATTCTTGTTATCATATAAGCTATTCAAACGCGGACTGTACCAGGTTGTTACAGTGGATGATTCGGGTTGACCAATTAACACTCCCTGATAACGTTCTGGATTATAGATGTCTCGAAAATTAATTCTCCCACTATCTCCATATAACTTAAGGGGGCTGTAAAGGCCTGTAGCGTAGGTGTAACGTTCAAAGCTCCATTGTGCATTACCTCCACTTTGAAATTCAGAACTCGGCAACGATAATAAATCGTAAGTTTGAGCTTTCATTCCAAAAGAGGTAGCCAGCAGTAATATTACTGCAAAAAAAGTACTTCTTTTCATAAAATTGATTTTAAGAGTTTAACATTAGAATAATTATTGATAATATTTTTTTAAGGGTATAAGCCAGTTATTTGTATCGACAAGTAAATTAAAGTAATAAGAATAGTCTGTATGTTTTTGGGCTATTTTATCGGCTAAGAAAGCTGGATCATTTCTAAAATAAGACATTCGCATCAGATCATGAAAACGATTACCTTCAAAAGCTGTCTCAAGTGCCAATTCATCGCAAATTGCATTCTCAACAAAAACTATGGAATCAGCTTTTGTATTAACAGTTAATGGAATAATATATCGGCCATTAATATCAGATCTACCGCATCCGCGACTGTGTACTCCAACATTAGCACTATAGTCGGCATCATTAAACATAGCAAAATAATTCTTTGCAGGAATAAGGTCACTTGCAGGTACCTTTTTTGTATCAGTAAGTGAAATTGGGTTCAATCCATATTTTAGTACAGCATAAGCTAAACCCGGTTTACCTGCGCGGTTAACTGCCTCTGCATATCGTAGATACAACAAACCGACTCGATAAACAACTATATTATTATTTAATAATTTAAGTATTATATTAGAACCTGCAGAAAGTAAAGTACCATCATTATTCATATCACGAGTAGTAAAAGATAATGTACCATTTTGTCGTAAATCACCACTATTATAAATTGGGATGTTGGGTACGGCAGTTGTGTTGGGAAATGCATAAGTTTGTTCGGCAAATAATTCAATAATCCTTTTTGAGGCAGTCAATTTGTAATTAGAAGCTAAATCGGCCAAAGTACCTGTTGTTCCGTTCAAGCCAAAAGTAGACATTTTTATAGTTGTAATTAGTTCGGTATTGGCAACTGTACTGTATATTATGTTTGACCAAGAATTTGAAAAACCAGTAAAAGACTGATTTGTCCATTTTACAGCATCATCCGACACAATTTTGTATTTTTCTTTTTCTATCAAATTGGAATAATTGATAGCAGCTTTTTCACAATCAGCGACATTACCACCATTTAAACTGGCTTTCCACAAATAAAGATCGCCCAACAAGAAGTTTGGATTTATATAAAGATATTTACTTTCTACTCCGTCAATACTACCATAGATTGGAACTTTAATATTGACAAGTGGTGTTAGGCCTGATATTAAAGTATCAATAATTTGTTTTAAATCATAAACAGGGAATGTCTCTTTAGTGTCATTTACTGTAAGTAAAGGCTTTTCAAAATATGTAGCTTTTCCGAAGTTCAATACCAATTGTAAATAAGTCCAGGCTCTTATAGACTTTGCAATGGACATTTCTTTTATAAAAGGCTTCTCACCACTGGAAGTAATTGTAGTATCAGCTTTTTGTATTAAAAAATTACAATTATTGATTACCGCGTAAAAATCTTTAACATCACTGAATGAACTGCTCGTTGAGTCGATAGAAAAATTACTTAAATCGCGTAACTCAGTTTCCGAATTAACGGTTACATCCATCAAGTCACCCCGTAATTCACCAAGCAAAACATATTTATCACTTAGTTTCTGAACCTTTGTAAGAATTCCTATAATTGAATATACGGTATCGTTCGGAGAATTTAACACATTGTCATCCGAAAGCATAACTCTATTGGTGTCGGTTGAAATAAAATCCTCACAAGAAGTCAGAGTAGTCACAATTACAATAAATAAAAATATATTGATTGTCAAAATTAGTTGTTTCATGTTTTTCATATTTTTCGAATTATAGATAAATTTTTAAACCTACAAAATAGCTTTTGCTTTGTGGTAAAAGACCAGTATCGATTCCCTGATAAAATATTTGATTATTAGTAGAAAATTCAGGATCAACACCCAGGTATTTAGTCAATGTCCACAAATTATTTGCTGAAGCCCAAACTGTCAATCCTTGCAAGAATGAAAGTTTAACCGGCAACTCATAGGAAAATTCGAGTGACTTTAGTCTTAGAAATGAACCATCTTCAATCCAACGGTCTGAGAAACGATTGTTTCCTTTAGGATCATTGTATACCGATTTAGGGATATTTGTTTGCTGACCTTCACTTAACCAACGATTATTTACTGCTATACTTTGGTTATTGAATGAGCTTCCCGACTCGAGTTGAGACCGCAAAGAATTATAAACATCATTACCAAAAGAGTAATTAAATATAAATTGAACACCCAATTTTTTATATTTAATGCCGGCATTTATCAATCCGTAAAAGTCAGGATTAGAATTTCCAATCACCACTTTATCTTCTTCATCGATCACTTTATCAGCATTCTGGTTCAGAAAGCGAACATCACCAGCTTCGAATGGGACAAGAGCTCCTGTACTTTTTCGCATAAAGAAACCATCGCCAAGTGCTTCTTCTGAAGTAGCGTAAACTCCATTTGTTTTGTACCCATAAAATTGACCGATTGACTGTCCAACTGCAGTCAGTATCTCAGCGCCATAAACCGATGTAAGGTAATTACCATCGGCAAGGGCCAAAATTTTATTGGAATAATGTGCAACAGTAGCTCCAACTTCCAAATGAAAATCACGAGTATCAATCAATTTTGCATTCATTGAAACCTCGAAACCATTATTTTCCAACTGTCCGTCATTACTCCAGTATGTGTTTAAACCCGAAATTGGATTTAAATTTTTTTGAACCAATAAGTTGTCAGTGGTATTATTATAGAGATCGACGGAAAAAATTATCTTGTCTTTCAATATATTAAAATCCATTCCTACATTTCTCTTTGTAACCGTTTCCCATTGGACTTCCGGATTTCCGATATTTGAAATTTGAAGTCCAACGGCATTATTAGCATATTTTACTGCATTAAAATATGCTTGTGAAGTGGCGTTCTGAATTCCATCGTTACCAGACAAGCCTAAACCAACTCTTAATTTTAAAAGGTTAATGAATTTTACCGATTTCATAAAGTTTTCGGAAGTTACCAACCAAGCTGCATTTAGCGAAGGAAATACTCCCCAAGTTGTACCCAATAACTGGTATCCGGATTTAGCTTTTTTTCCAAAACGAGAAGATGTTTCGGCGGAAACTGTAGATTCAAGGAAGTATTTATCTTTCAAACTATAATTTAAAGCTGCATAATAATTTAACGATTTATAAGGATCATCCAATCCTCCAACTGTTTTAAAGTTCAAGCCACTCGACATTTCTTTCACCTGATCGCTACCCGTATTGTTTCCCGATGCGTATTCCGATTTATAAGTGCTATTTATGTACCGAACTCCTGCATTCATTTCAATGTTATTATAACCATAATCCCTTTTCCAGTTCAAACGCGTATCATTAAAAATTGAAATCTGTTTGGCAAACTGAGTCTTTACCTGATTCAAAGAAAAAATGCCCATATCAAAATTATAAAAAGGAGCCACACCATAGATAGGACGGAAAAAATTTTCTGATAAATTATTGAACGTATAGCTAAATTGAGAACTTATTTTAAAATATTTATTTACCGTATAAGTTGGTATAACAGCTAAATTAAAATTGGTTTGTTGGGTATGACCTACACCATAATCGAGAATAGCATAAGGATTTGCGATTCCCATGAAATCATAATTTTCGAGTTTAGACGAAAGTACTCCTGTATTAGAAAATTGATATGGAGACAGAAATGGAGATTTAATCAACGATAAGTATCCGGGTGCATCGATTTGCCCAGTTGAATAGGACTCTGCAATTCCATCATTTCTTAAATCTCTATCTGCTTGTGTATATGAGATATCAAAAACAGTAGAAAAATTATTCGTTAATTTAATATCAGAATTAAATCGTGCATTTAATCTGGTGAAATCATTGTTTTTTAATGTGCTTGCTGCCTGAGTATAGCCCATAGATAAGTTAAAAAGGGCATTTTCGTCACCCCCATTTACGCCTACATTATAGCTTTGAGAGACTGAGTTTTCATAAACTCCATCTGACCAGTTCGTGTTATTGTGATATTTATTGTAGTATATAAAAGTAGGGTCATTGTTTAAAAAGAGCTGATTACTAAGGCTTAATTGTGCATTATCATCTTTAAGTAAATCACTTAAATAGATACGATATTGATCGGCATTCATCGTTGGCACTATGGAAGGTTTAGTATTATAACCCATCATTGTAGAAGCTGTGATTTTAGTAGCCAGACTACGTCCACGATTCGTTGTAATTAATATTACTCCGTTACCACCCTTACTTCCATATAATGATGTTCCATCTTTTAATATACTTATATTTTGAATATCATTAACATCGATATTAGATAACGGATTTATAATATTACCTAAATGAATGGATATTTTATCATATTGATTATCAAAAACAACCCCATCCACTATTATAAGTGGTTGCGTATTTGCATTCAGAGAATTAATTCCGCGAATCAGCATGGTTGCACCAGTAGCAGGTGTACCCGAATGGGTTGTGATCCGTATATTTCCTGACAAATGCTTTTGTAATTCGGCATCAATTGAAAGTGAAGAAGTATTGTTTATATTAACTCCTAATTGAGAATTAACAACAGCAGTCTTTCTTTTCTGTCCAAAAACAGTTAGTTCATCGTTGTAATAATTTTTAAAAACAGCAGGATTTAAGCAGATTGTTTTGTTCTTATCAGCTTTGAAAACAGGAATTTCTTTTACATCATATTCCGGTGCAGAAACAATTAAAGTCCGTTTCGTTTTTGGCAATTTAATGCAAAATGCACCAAATTCATCGGACATGGCTGAATATTTAAGGTCAATAGTCTGAACCCGTGCTCCCGATAATGGTTTATTTGAAATGCCATCTATGACAATACCGGATATTGAATCTAATTGAACTTTATTCGATCCTTCAATATTATTCATCGTTTTGCCTTGTGCAAAAAGAGTAACAGTACATCCTAAAATAATGACGAATGAAACTGTTTTGCAATAAAGCATAATTCTTTGTATTATGGTTGGTTTTTTCATATCCTTTTTTAATGTACAGGTTCTAAAACAATACAATCAATTAATAATTCTCTTGTATAGAGTGTTGTTTGATTTTGAGCCACGTTACTAATCACCTTCAGTTTCACATTTACTTTATCCAGTCCAAAATCACAATATGGAAACTTAAAATTGGAAACAACCAAAACTTTAGATATTTTATCTTTCTCTGTTATATAACTTTGGGAGCTATTATTATAAGCTTGCGTAAAAGCTGTACCAGCTTCATTCAAATAAGTTAACTGAAAGTTTACTTTACATGGCTTCAAATCGGTAGCATTGGCACTGGCAGCAGTAACAGGTACAAACACGCAGTATATATTATAGGCTGCACCCGACAAGGAATTCGGAATTTCAAAGGAAATTGTAGGATTCGATGCTGATGTTGTTGGCATTACTTCGATATACCTGTTTCCTGATATTCCGGTAATAACGCTCCCATTGGAGTTACGGTTAAATACACTTGACATTGTATTATCACGGCCTGTAAGTTTCTCGGCTTCAACAGTAATCGTTTTATTCCACGACTCCCAATGATTATATTTCAGCTCATTAGTAATATATATATTTCCATTACTTGCTACTACCTTATCAGCACCACCAAATAAATATTGGGGAAGGTAAAAAACATCTTTCTGTGTTGAGATAAGTGAATCCGTAGGTGAAGGTTGCATGTTATTACTAAACATTAAATCCTTAACCAAAGCGTTCATTGTATATTGTCTTTGCAAGGTATCAGCAGAAATTTTTGCTGAAGCTGAGTTCGCATAATACCTGAAATAGGTTTTTATATTATTATATGAATTTGTCCAAGCCGTGTTTGTAGGCAAAATAACATTATAGGTACTATCCTCACTGCTTAAATAACCTAACCTTTTGAATAATACATTGGCATTATAGAAGACAGAATCTAAATAAACAGTTTTACCTTCAGCGTTAACATCTCCGGGGATACTGTTTTTTTCATTAAATATGATTTGATTATAGGAAAACAAATAATTACGAACAGAATCCAAGCGTTGATCTTTTTCAAGGTATTCCCAAATATTGCTGAAAAACGATACACGCTTATCAATAAGGTGCAATATACCATTAGATGAAACTAGATTCTTTTGTATCAGTTTAGCATCTCCAAAAAAGAAATCACTTCCTATTGATTTAAATATCAATACTTTTGTGTTTAATACTGAAATTTTAGTTTCAAAAGCGCCTGTTGCCGGATAAGAAAACCGGGTTATATGGTTACAAATAAACTCTTTGACCAATAAAGTACTATCCATATTAAAATCGACAAGCGCTGAATCGACAGGAGCCCATACAGTAAACATTTGTGATTCTGACAACACTTTGTCATAACCAGCATTTTTCAAAATTTGAGCAAATTTCACCAAATTCGGTGTCATTTGAATTGTTTCCCATAGTGTATTATCCGAAACTACATTTTCATTTATACTATAGTGTTCATTCCAATTTTCATTATCACAGGAGCTGAAGATAACAATGCTACAGATAATCAGTAGAAGAAAAGTTACTATATTTTTTAATCGCATTTCCATTTCAAATATCTTTAGTTAATTTAATTAATGTCTGTCTTCTACAGTTTGCCCTGCATAAATATTTTTTGGTACATACTCAATATAATCCATGTGGAACTGTGCTGTAGGGTCTTCAATAACAGATTTAAAACGAATATAATGCGGTTCTGAAGTTTCAAATGAGAAATTTCCAATAATTCTTCTTAATGAACCATTATGATCTCTTGCTAAAGTAATGACATCTCCAACAACAGTCATGTGTGTATCAGGCCCTTTCAAATATCCTCTATTTCTCATCATTTTATCATTTTCAATACCATTATCCATTGTACTTCCATCGAGCATCCAGCCTATTTTAGGATTATCAGCCAGAATTCGAAGATCCAACGGAATGCCAACAGGTTTAGAATCAACATATATTTGAGCTACACCACGATATTTATTGGCAGTATATCCATATCTTAACTCATATGTGCCGGGGGGTACAGGGGGAAGACGCAAGGTTAGATCATAAGAGCCCAGTGCCATCATTTCATCTCCCTGATAATTTTCCCAAATAGTTCTTGGTCCTAAATAATAAAGTCTGGTTTCTTTTGAAAACTTTAAATTTTCAAAATAATTTTGAGGAAAACAAAAATCTTTATTTGCTTGTCCACGAATGCCATTTGTAGTCATTTCAGGCATTAAACTTGTTACATCAAATCTTATTCGAGTATTAAGAAGCATAGTTTGAACAGCATCATTATATAACAGTACATTGTCAATTAGATGATAAACACCATTTAAAGCGCTTTGATCCTTACTATCTGCTTGTTGCGATAATATGGTCACGCCATTAACTCCTCTTTCCAAATCTTGATTTATCTTTAATCCTGTAACATCATCACTTATCCTCATTAGAGTATTTGGATTCATTGCCTCAAGAAATTCATAATGAGTTACATTGGGTACAGAATTAGCTTTATAAATAAAATTATTGTAATTAATCTGTTTATTGATTAAGTGATAGGCAATAAACTGATTTAAACTGTTCTTTCTATTTGTATAATCATTTTCATAACCTGCACCTCCACGGTACCATTCAGCAGCTTTAGCTTTTAAATCTTCCAAAGTATTTATTCCGTTTGCATTAAATATGTCATTTGATTCAATAAGTACTGTATATCCATATTTTCTATATTCAGGACTTGGAACATTACCCGTACCACTAATTCCAGGGAATGTGGTATTTGGAACATAGTTTTTATCCTCCACCAACCTGAGCGAATCTGACAAATGAGTTAAATTCAAAGCTTCAGAAAAAATGGAAAGATTTTTATTCTCTGCAATTAACTCAGGTAATTGAGCATTAGAAGGTTGTAAAACTTTATCTATAGTCTGAATGGATCCATTATAAACTACAATATCCTTGATGATAATCTTAGAATCACTATTGAGTAAAATCTGCATTTTTCCAACCGAATCAGTTGTGAAATTAATGAGAATATAACGTTGATTCATATTTGGAGTTGGTATTGAACCAGTTACAAGTCCAGTTGTCAAGTATTTAACTGGGATGATATGAGTCTGAGCTATATAAGTTAACTGTTCATTAGTCAAACTATCAAAATTGAATTTTTCGCTGAATGTTTTATAATAGGTATTCATGGCATCATTGGTTGGTGCAAAACAACTATAAGTACCATATGCGCTTAACATCCCTTTTAAACCTGCTTTATTGATTACTTTTATAAACTCACTATAGGTTTCGGGACTTTTAGTCAAGAAAGAATAAATCATATCTCCGGTAAATGTTTCATAGCTATCATCACTAATCTCACCATTACAGCCATATCCGATTAGAATGACTAACAACGATAATCCGATTTTCTTCAAAATAGAAACACGAAGAGTATAAAATTGTGTTTTCATATATTAATATTATTTTTGAATAAAGATTAATTAAATTGGAATATAAAACTTGGCAAACAAGCCATTTTATTTACTTCCTGTCTCATAAAACGGATTCTGCTTCAAATTCCTATTTGCTTTTAATTCGTCTTGATGTATTGGCATATAAAGTGCATTCATATCAGACATTTTACTTTTAATAGTTGTTTGATTATCTGTAAATTTACCCAAAACTTTATTAAGCAGTCGCGACGAATTTCCATCCCGCCTAGCCATCCTTAATAAATCGAACCAGCGTTTACCTTCAAACATTAATTCCCGTTGGCGCTCTAACAATACTAATTCCTCCATTGCCTGCTTCGAAGGATAAGATGCTAATTTTAATGTATCACCCAGAATAGTAGGATTTGAGCGTTTATATGTTGCGTTTACTAAATAAAGTGCATTGTTCAAATCATTTTCATCTCTATCTAACTGTACCAGTGATTCAGCTTTCATAAGCATAACATCTGTCAATCGATAAACAATCCAGTTGGGAGTTGAACTTCTATATAAATAAGAACTTGTACCCAAATTATTTTCAGTTCTATATAACCCTGCATATTTAAAAATGTGAAATAAACCTTGAACAGCTTCTATTTTATAATTATCTTTTCGTCTTTGGTCTGTTATTGGATAAACAGTTGTACCCGTTCCTAAAAATGTAGAAGCACTAAATTGACCTGCAAAGTTTAATGAAGTTCCATAATAATCGTATACTTTTTGATTTACTTTATTGGCTTCACTAAATTGAATTTCGAAAATGCTTTCAGTTGAGTTTTTTTGCCCAAAAATCTGTAAAAACGGATTTTCATCATCTTGAATCAAAACTGATCTAACATCATTAGTAATCTTATCATTTGTAATTTTATCATTAGCGATTTTATCATTTATGATCTTATCACAATAGTTGATGCATTCAGGATATTTATTTCGCCACAAATACACGTCTGCTAATAAAGCTCTTACAGCATTTTTAGTTATTCTGCCTTTGGTATATTTTTCAGTACTATAGGCAATCATGGCCCAGTTTTCTGCTTGCAATAAATCAGTTTCGATTTTATCAAGGACTTGATTTTCTGTACTTTGAGTTGATCTGTAATCTTGTGTATCTGAAAGTGAAGGTTCTGTAACTAAAGGAACATCCTTAAAAACCCTTACTAAATAGAAATAGCATAATGCACGTATGGTTAAAACTTCAGCTTCTTTAGCATGTAATTCAGATTCTGTGAAATCAGGGTCAATTACTTTAGGTGCATAATATAGAACTGTATTACAGTAATTGATAATTGAATAGAAACTGCCCCATTTACACAACTCGTTAGAAGGAATAATATTAGATTGTAAAACCTGGTTTTCAGGGTCTTTAATCCCATTACCAGCAATTAAATTGTCCGAACGTAGTTCACCCCAAATCATTATACGTTTCATAAAGTCGTCTTCCAGCATACCTCTATAACAGGTTGCTACGACTGCTTCTACATCCGATTCTTTTTTCCAGTAATCGGCTAATACAACTTTTCCTTCGGGTTCAATTGTCAACCAGTCAGAGCAAGAACTAATGCTGCTTAAAACAATGAGGCCTATTATGATTTTAAAAATTGTTATTTTCATTTTTATTATTAAATAAGATAGTTAAAAACCGACAGAAACACCTGCTGTGAACGACTGAGAACGTGGAGTTTGATTATTATCCTGACTAACACCTAGTTTTCCATATCCCACTTCGGGGTCTACACCAGAATATTTTGTAAAAGTTAAAAGATTGTTGACAGTCAAGTACACATTTAATTGTCTCAATGAAAATCGTTTTACCAACTTAGTTGGGACTGAATAATTTATCTGCATATACTTGATTCTAAGAAAGGAGCCATCTTCAACATATCTATCACTACCTAACCAGTTATAACCCGATTGGTATAATGCTCGGGGCATTGTAGTTAAATCTCCATCTTTCCTCCAGCGCCAGTTTACTCTAGCACTTTGATTATTATTAGAATACATATTTTGAGCATTCATTCTGCCCATATTTACAATTTTATTTCCTATTCTGAAATTAGAGAATATATTTACCGACAATTGTTTATAGTTAAATTTGAGACCCATACCCCCATTTACCAATGGATTTGAATTTCCCAGGTAAACCATATCCAACTCATTTATATTCCCATCGTGGTTAATATCTTCATAAATGGCATCCCCACCTTTAAATTTATAAGCAGCCGATGTACCATAACCAAAATACATGGGGACCGGTTGACCCTTAGTGTCGCGAATAATATTTTTATCTTCATCAAATGCATAAGGACTAGTACCAGAACGACCTTCAATAAAATCGCTATATTGAAAAACTCCCTTATAACGGAAGCCATAAATAGAACCGAATGAGTTATTTTCTTGAATACGGGTCAAATAGGTTCCATTTGTAAATGAGAATTTACCATTTAGATTTGATAATATCTCTGGTTCTAATGAAATAATGGTATTATTATAATTTGATAGGTTGAAGTTGAAATCCATTGAAAAGTCACCCGACTTAATAAACTTATTTGCATGTAGATTAAGTTCCCATCCTTGATTATCCATGGTACCTGCATTTTGATAGGTCAATGAACTATATCCGGTAGACGAGGGTATGGATAAACTTTCAAACAACATATCTTCTGTTCGTTTATAATAATAATTGAAGTCCATGGTAAGTGCATCATCAAAAAAGCCTATATCGACGCCATAATTATATGAAGTTACTTTTTCCCAGCGCAAATCGGCTAATTGAATATTTTCAGGGCGAATAGTAGATATATCCATATAACTGCTATAAGAATTATATAAACTGTAATATAAGTATTCATATTTAGGTTGGTTTCCAGTAATTCCCCAACTTGGTCGTAATTTAAAAGTACTTAACCACTTACGGGTAGATTTCATATAATCTTCATCAGCAATATTCCAGGCGAAAGAGACTCCGGGAAAAGTTCCCCATTTACGGTTTTCACCATATTTTGTACTTCCATCTCTGCGTATTGTCAAATCGACTATGTATTTAGATTTATAAGCATAATGAGTCATAAACATATAAGCTAACCAACGACCTTGGCCAGGCCCGGTTGAAAAGTCGCTTACATATCCACCCGCAGTTGGACTTGTAATTGCTCCTGTAGGTGTTCCGTAAGAAATAATTTTTTGAAAACGGGAGTTACTTGTTCCCATCTGGTTTGAAACATAAAGCAACAACGAATGATCAGTATTATTAAATTTAGGTTGCCAGGTCAGGTTATTATCCGTTGAGATAGACAGACTTCTGCTTTCACTATTTTCAGATAGATTAACATTACCATCCAACCAGTTAGCAGTAGAAAGCTCTTTTGGCAAAAACTTATAGGTACTTCCATTATTTACATCGAATGCTATGCGTCCATTATAACGTAACAATTGTTTTTGGGGATCCAACAAATCATATTGAATACGGAATGTTGGCAAAATACGATACGATTTTTCATCGTTTATAGATAGATTGGCTGATGCAACCGGATTCCTTAATCCTTTTTGATCATCTAACTGTGAGGATGCTGCAGGAAGCATTTTGTAATAAATATTGGTATTATTTCCTGATACATCCTGATCATAAATGCCCAAATTTGGCATTTTTTTATATGCAATATCTAAAAGATTATCATAATTTTTAGAATTATCAGTATAGGTAAAGGAGAACTCCGATGTAAATTTAATCCGGTCCGAAACTAAATAGTCAAGGTTCATTCTGGTTGAGTAACGTTGAAGTTTTTGTCCGATAACGGAACCCGTTTGGTCGTAATATCCACCAGAAACAAGGAACCTGGATTTTTCTCCACCTCCGGAAAGTTGTAAATAATGATCATTTGTTACTCCAAATTGTGTAACAGCTTTCATCCAGTCTGTATTATTGTTATAATTCTCATATTCTGCGAAAGTAGGGTCGTAATTAAATTCGCGGACATTAGACGTTGCGTTACTTTGTTTTGGATTAAAATAGGCTTCCTTCATCAACATAGTGTAATCATCACCCGTCAACATATCCATACCTTTAGGTTGAATTGCTCCACTCATACGGTAAGTATACTGAACCTTGGTTTTACCCTTCACTCCTTTTTTGGTAACAATTGACAAGACACCATTTGCACCTTTGGAACCCCATACGGCAGTTGAGGCAGCATCTTTTAAAACAGTAATACTCTCAATATCGTCTACATTTACACTTAACAAGTCGGCAAATTGATCCGAGTTAGCCGATGAGAAATCAAAATTATCTGCTGATGGAGTTTCAAAAATCACTCCATTTAAAACAATTAATGGCTCCGAGCTTGAATTAATAGATGTTATACCACGAATACGCATGGATGTTCCACTGCCTGCATCACCAGAATTTCCAACGATGTCAAGACCAGAAATTTGCCCTTGTAATGCATCATCAACCGAAGCAACCGAAAGACCTTCAAATTCCTTTGAACTGATGGTTTGCATAGCAGTTGAGATTTCACGAGTTGGTATATCCATCGTACCGGTATTTACGGTTTTTTTTGCAGTAACAACGACTTCAGAGAATGTAAACTGATCGACTAGCTCCAGGTTAAATAGTTTTTTTGCTCCAATTGCAACAATTCTTGCCTTATAACCTACATAAGTGACTTTTAAATTGTTTTTTTGACTTTTAATCTTCATCGAGAAATTTCCATTTGCATCAGTGACAGTTGAAGTTAGAATGCGATTATTTTGGTCTACTTCAACAACATTCACCATTACAAGTCCACCATCAGCGTTTGAATATATTTTACCACGGATAATATTGTCTACGGCTTCCTGAGCTAGAACATTTTGCATATTGAAAACAACTAAGACAATGATCAATATTTTTTTTAACAGATACTTCATATTTTAATTATTTAACTGATTCTGTTTATAAAATAATACATTATCAATCTGATGAATTACTACAAATGATGATGTTTCAATTTGTGTAGCTTGTTTTGGATCGGGTTTATTGAACTTGTAATCTCGTGCCATGATATTAAAATGTCCATAATCCTTTATTACGTGTGCAACATCACCACTGGCAGTTGTTAAGGTCAGATCAGTGCTTGTTCTTGATGTGTTAATCGTGTAAAAACGACCTGTTAAATTGTTTAATACAGCTGTTTCGTATTTAGCTGTTTTGGAAGCACCATCTAAATAGACTGAATTATCCTGAAAATGATAGCGAAGGAATTTCACCAACTTATCGGTCATTTGCGCTTTAATATCAGCATCGGTTTGTTGTTTTATTAAGTCCCAGGTAGGTAGTCCCGCAGCTATCGCATCTTGTACAGCTTTATTTGTGGGCACATATATTGTATAATTGAAAGTATTAAAAAATTTCACATTATAATCGAGACCTGCATAAGACGGATCTTTATAAAAAATATCATATTTCGCATGTTCTGCAGCTGTTGCTTCATCGTTACCTTGTAAGAGTTTGAAGAATTCGCCAAATTCGGCGGGATGTTCGGATAAAACTGTAAAAACGGACTTATATGGTGTATTTAAAGGAGAATCAGTAACGTACGTTTTTCCGTTACCTCTGCCATTAGTAGCAGCGGTTTGGTCATAAATTGTTTTGACATTGGAAAACGTATTCAGTTCAATATTGCCTCCTCCTAAAATCTTCAGTCCAACTCCGGATCCATTTACCTGAATTTCACCACCACCTTTTGTCTGATAATAATTTTTACCATCTTCAATATTGCCCACTACAATGTGATAATCTAAAATATCTTCCAACCGATCTTTAATTTCGTCGGTTGAAACTAACCGAATTGAGTCACCCACTTCACCAGTTTCAGGAGTATATTTAAAAGCTGTTGCTTTAACCTGATCGGCTGTTGTTGTAGCCTTCGTATTGTACCAGAATTTAAATATTTCAGGTTGTAGTTTTTTCAAAGAGACAGGATCAATATAATATAATCCTTTGCCCATTTTAGAGATAAAAGGAGTGGTCTGATCCCAGGGTATCATAAAGCTATAGTAACTATCCATCGACAAAAGGTAAGCGTCGAATTGAAGGGTTTTAACAGCCCAGTTGAAAATTTTCATATTTTCGCTAACCAATGCCGGTGCAATTACAGCTACATATGATGCTGGTGCGTATACTTTATTGGTAACATATACTACTCCATTATTAGTAACATAGGACTTAATAATATCACTTTTTAAAATTCCCATTGGATCTTTCGCATCGTCCATTATTTGAGAAAATTTACTAGGTAAAGTTCCAATAAAAGAAGATTTCATATGGTTTCTAAGTAAAACAACAAGTACATCACCGGGGATATTTTCCCAACTTCCGAACCTGTCTTTTAAAAACTTTCCTCCACCTTCATTGAAAAACTTATTAATAGTTTCGTCTGAAGGTACAAAAATGGCTGCCATATCCGATTGCAAGGTTAAAGTGCTATTCATCGTATATGCATTCCAACCCGGATCAAACTCTAAATACCCAAGCTGGCCAATTCCTTTGGGATCTTTAAGATTACTTCCTCCAGAACTTCTCTCTGCAAAATACTTTTTTACAAAAATAGAATCGGTAAATTCGGGATGAAGAAGTTTATATGAATTTGTGGCTCCAGCATCAAAATAAGGTGCAGAATATCTTTCCAATAAACTACTGAATACTTTTGTTTCAGGTGCAGTTCTTATTAATTCAGCCATATTGGAAGGGGGAATCAGGACATCTTCCATGATATCAATATATCCATTTTTACAAGTAATATCTCTTACTATTACTTTTGTCCCAAAAATATGAACATCATTATTTGCACGAACTAGTCCATTGAATATCAATGTAAAATCCTCATTCGTAATACCTTTATAATCCATTTCTTTTTGTAAAAAATGAAGCATGGGAATAGCTGAATTATCTTTTAAAATATTTATGCCTTTTATTCTGTAATATTCCCAATATTTGCTTGTAGGAAGAATATCTCCAGCCTCGAAACTAATAGAATCGATGGATGAAAGTGCTGTTGATCTTCTTAATGCTTGTCCAGGAGTTGGACCCTCAGTACTCGACATTAGTTCAAGTAGATAAGCATTGTTAATCAACGAAGAATTCAATATAAGTTTTTTCTGAGCTAAAGTAAATTCTTCATAAGATTTTACTCCCCAAATATTTGATTTAAAGAATCGTTCAAAAGCAGCATCATCAGACACAAACAAAGTTTTACTACCAGTTTTTTTTAAGACTTCGGAATAACCAATATCGTCGATCAAGCGGACATAATAATTGAAAGAATGCTTATTCCCATCAGCCTCTAAATAACCTTGTTTAAGCTGATCATATATACTCGAACCTAACCACGATGGTGTGTTTGATTCAAAAAAATCATCTTGACAAGAATCTAATAAAATACTTGAAGATACAAGGCTTAAGATTAATAGCATTTGCCGAAAGTTCATCCTGGATAAAAGATTTTTCATTTAACAAATTATTTAATTTTTTTTGTGTTAGGGATTAGAGTTTATTTCAATTTTAAAAAAATAATTTTCAATTAAAACATGTTGCAAATTTATACAGGATTACATTAGTAAAAGAATGTAAATGCATCTAATAGGTTTCATATTATAATTTGGAATAACTTTTTTTGAATTATAAATCAATTATTACACTTTGATTTAATGCTCCATTTTAAAGTTAGTACATTCTTCTGTCATTCTTAATTTAGATTGCCACTTTCACATTGTAAACCAACCCATTACAAGAAATACTTACCAAACAAATCGAATTAACAGTATTTCTTAAAATAATGTGATTTTCTAAAGTGCATTTATCTGTATGATAAATCAATTTTCCCAAAGTATTGTATACATTTATATGAGAATTGGATGCTGAATTTAGTGGAAGCTGGACTATTAATCCGTTATTTTCTGGATTTGAGTACACTTTGATTTCACTAGAAATATCTGTTAATCCTGTAGTTCCAACAATTAAAGTTTGGTTAATTTCTAGCGCTTGATTATAAAAAGTATTTCCCGATTGAGATGCAGAGATTTCACTTGATCCTACACCCACAACATGTATCTTTTTATTTACTATGCTTGCTACTTTTAAGTTGGAACTTATATAATTTACTGTTAAATTTGAGCTGCTGGTTGCTGCCGGCGAATAATCGGCATCTCCCAATTTTAGGGTTGGTAGCATCGGATAAGAAATTGTTTGATCTAACTTCAAAACATTTATAGTTTGTTCGGTGCGCACAGGTAAATATTCAGCATTTCCGGTTTGAGTTACTGAAATAATTGAAATTCCGGGTATACCGACTGTCAAGGTTCCACTAAAAACTGCAGCAACAGTTGAGTTTAAACTACTAAAGTTTAACGGAAGTTCGGAAGTTGTAGTTGCATTTAAGATAAATGCTGGATCTTTATAGTGTATTTCGGGGAATGCCAGAAAATTGATAGTTTGAGATTTTTTGGTAACCAATACCTGAGCAATATCGAAAGCCGGATTGTAAGATACATCACCAGACTGTGAAGCAATTATTGAGGTTGTTCCACCGCTTAACACATGTAAAACGCCGTTTGTTACAGTTGCTACTGCAGGATTTGTAGAGAAATAACTTATTGGTAAAGTTGAACTGGCAGTAGCAGTTAAAATATAATCGGTATCGCCCGGATACAACTGAGGCAAAGCTCCAAAAGTAATTTCCTGTGTTTTTTTTGTTGAAATCAAATACCAGTAAGTGAATTTTTGATGGTTACCTCCGGTGTAACTGTTTATTTCATAAGTTGCTCCTTTTATTGTTGAGCTACCTGTTACACCCAATGCAAGTCCGCTACCTTTATTTATTATTTTAAAAGTGCCATCGCAATTATCGGTAATTTCCCAAATCTGATAATCTTCACCTGTATAAGTGCGTTGCTCAATCAATGCTCCGGGGGTATTTGAATTACCAACCACATCCAATGCCTTGGCACTATTTCCGTTTATTATTTTGTACTGATTTCCTGAAATTCGTGTCAGTATCCATCGTTGGTTTAAACCACCTGTACCCGACCATTGAATAACACTCGCGCCATCAACGGTACTCGCACCATTTACATCAATAGCCATCCCAGTACTTTTTGCATAAAATCCGTATGTTCCTTCCAAATATGTAGTAGGATCTGAAATAGAAATTGTTTGTGATACAGGCGTTGCAGAACCGTAAAGTTCATCGCCAACCTGCCATGCTTTAATAGTTGTTGTTCCACATCGGATTGCATGTATTTTATTGTTCACAATTTCGGCTATAGTTGGATCAGCTGTAGTATAATAGCAACGGCTTCCAGATGTTGCAGTTGCATTTGGATCTTTATCTTCATTTCCTACAGTCATTTCCGAAAGTGCAGGAAAAGTAATTGTTTGAGCAGTTTTAGATAGAGTTTCTAATGTTGCAGTCAGCGTCCCGTATCCAATCTGATCAAATCCACCACTGTTTGGACCGTAATCACCGCCACCACCTTCAGGTCTCATTTTCTCGGCAAGTATCTGAATATAGGGTGAAAATAATCCTTTTCTGATAACATAATGATTATAAATTAATTCCCAAACCGGACGATCAGCCATGCGCGAGTCTGGTGATACAACAATCTGGTTTACATCAACACAATTATTATAACTTGTGTAAGGAACAGCATTTCCTAAATTATATTTGGCAATATATTCAAATCCTTTCCATAAACGGTTATTGTCATAACCATATAAATCATCTCCCTGATTCCATGCCATTTCACAAAAGGCACCTGCCAAAGCAGGTCCCAATGTACAATGGCCTTGGTCACGTCCACTTTCCTGCCATTGACCCAAATTACCATCGTACAGGTAATTTACTAACTTATTAATATTACCGTTTCCAATCCCTGTTTTATAATAAGTTACTCCTTCATTATATATCGTTCTGTTATCGCATAAAACACCAATTGCCAACAATGAGGCCATATTACATAAATCCCAGTTTGCCCAATAATGCGTATCGCAGGTTCCATTATGACGAATGAGAAAATCATGATTTACCGGATAAAACACTTTCAACATCATATTCTGGAAAGCTGCAAAATCAGAGGTATTCCAACCGCTATATGAACGCATGATTTCCGCAGCATTGGCAATTTCGTAGCCATAAATACCTGCAGCTAAATCTACATCCGAATTTCCGCCAAGTGCTTTGAGTGTACTTCCCCACGCATTCAAAATTTGTATTGCCTTATCAGCATTGGCGGTAGTTCCGGCCACCTTCCAACGTAAAGCATTGGCATAAGCTGCAGCTACATCATTAAAAAGTGCAGCATAGTTTTCGGAATGAACTCCATCTAAACCACGATAGATAGTATCTCTGGGACCTTGTAAAGAATAGTTGGATGAGGAATGAGAATTGGCAACCAACTTATCCCAACCGGCCTTCCAGGGTTGAGCACTTTGGTTTACTTTGGTTTTCATTCTGAAAAAATCGCTCTCTTTATGCATCATACCTGGATGAACGAAAGTTTGACACAATCCTGTTTGAATGATTAGGAATAACAATAACAGAGTTGAAAGTTTACTGAAATTCTTGTATTTATTCATTGTAATTAATAGTTTCATAGTACTTTACTTATATAATTGAAATAAAAATATTTTTAAAAATTAGCCCAGTACAACTTTCGTTGTTTGAGAAATATTATTTATTATTGCTCTTACGATATAAAAACCATTAGGAAAAGTGTATGATTTTTCACCATTAACACTAAATTGTTTCAAGAATACACCCATTTGATTATATACAAAAATCTGTGCATTTTCTTCACATTTTACATGCAACCTATTTTGTTCCGACCAAATTTTGAGTTCAAAATTGATTGTTCTTTTAACATCAGTCAATTTACTCGAAATAAGTTCAAAAATCAAATCTTTAGTTTCATCAATAGTTTTATTGATTGAATATACTATGGAATTGACTGTATTATAGTTCCAAAAAAAAGCACCCGAAGTCGCTGAATTTCCCGTGATTTGAAAAGCATTGTAAATACTGTCACTATAAATATTAAAGGTATTCCATGTCTGTAAATAGGCATTTGTTCCAAAATTTCCTTTTTCGTTGATATACCGGCCATCGGCTTTGCTCACAATTTTATATCTGCCCCCATCCAACCTAAAGTTCCAAACCTGAGTATCAGCATTGGCGACACACTCTTTTGCCAGCAACAAAGGCATTCCTCCCGATCCTGATATTGCAGTATTTGTCCAATAAAGTTGTGTATCTCTTTTCTTAATATAATAATCACCAACTTTCAGTACATTCATATTTGTTGCATGCGGTTCAATTACCGTTACTGTGAAAACGCAGTAACTTTTTGAACCATTCATCGTATAAGTAACCATATAATTACCCGATTGAGCATAGGTTGCACAGTTCAATGTAATTTTCTGTAGAGTTGAAGTAAAGTTATTCGGTCCTGTCCACGACCATAAACCATCTGTAGAAGAAGATTCAGGTGAAAGTACGAGCTTTTGACCCTTTTTCAATTGAGCATACAATGACTGAATTTTTGCATCAGTATCAATTTGAACATAGGGAGTGATTAAGGCCGAATCACTGGCTATATTATTAAATATCAATGTATATGACTTGTTTTTTAATGTCTGAAAAACGATTACATTTTGGTTAATTTGTCTAAAAGGGACTGAAGTTCCTGTTTCATCAGTTATAGAAAACAATTGAATTGAGGGATAATAAACCTTACAAGAATCACCCGAACCGGAATAAATGACTGCTTGTTGTGGCAATTTGCTTTTCCAGGTTACATCAACAGTAAAGTTTCCCATCGCTTTTAAGCCTGAATAAGAACCGTTGGGCCAGACGGCAGGTAAAGCAGGTAATAATTGAATAAAACCCTGATTACTTTGCACTAACATTTCTGCAACACCTGCTGTAAAACCAAAGTTTCCATCAATCTGGTACGAAGGATGTGCATCCAGGAGGTTTTCATAAACGCCACCATGCCCATCATTCATTTCAACTACAGTTGTGACACTAAGATTCTGTGCTGCTTTCATCAGTTTATATGCATGATCTCCATCAAACAACCGCGCCCAACAAGCTATTTTCCATGCACGGCTCCAACCGGTGCCACCATCGCCGCGTGAATTTAACGTTTTTATAGCTGCTTTTACAAGGGTACTGTCTTTATGATACGAAATCTGGTTACCCGGATACAATGCAATTAAATTCGACAAATGTCTGTGAGTATTTCCCTGTACATCGGGTTGGGTTGTCCACTCGCGAATTTCGCCCCATGGACCTATTTTCACTCCATTGTCCAATTTAGACAATTTATCAGTCAGGGTATCAATAAACATTTGGTCAGTTTTGACAATTTTCGTAGCTTTCAATGTCTGGTCAAAAAGCTCCCAAATTAATTGTTGGGCATAAGCTACGTTATCTTCCCATGTACCTTGTTCAGGTGAACATTCATCAGGAGCAATCAATTTTCCATTTTCATCCACTTTTAAACGATCAAACCAGAATTGGCAAGCACTCTTCATTGCCGGAAAAGCTTTAGTTGTAAGGAATGTAGTATCTTTTGTATAAGCGAAATGTTGCCACATGTGCATACAATACCATGAGTTGGCAGGACGGTTCCAGTTCCAGTCAGAATAACCAAAAATATTATTTTGAGTTCGTTGAGTCCAACCACTGTAACCTGTCATTTTTTCACCATTTAATGTCGAATTGACTACTGTTGAAGCCATTTTACTCCACGACCCGTTTATTTTACCTGATTCATTCGCAATATAATCTGTAAAAGGCAAATGGCATTCCGAAAGATTGGTATTTTCAGCTGGCCAATAATTCATTTGAACATTAATATTATTGTGAATATCACACTGCCATGCAGGTGCATTCGAATTATTCCATAAACCCTGTAAATTGCTGGGTAAAGCCATTCCACGTGAAGAACATAACATTAAATAGCGTCCATACTGAAAATAAAGAATATCTAAATATGAATTTGTTTTATAGTTTCGAATTAATTCATCCGTAGTGATGTTTGGCATTTGAACATCAAGATCTAATTTCACTCTGTTGAACTTTGGCTGATAATCGGCCAAATGAGTTGTTTTAAGTGCATCATAACTCTTGGCAGATGTTTTGTTAATTCTGGTTGATATTCTGGCATGGAGAGTTGCTGTATTTTCGCCTATATAAGTTGCTGATATTGGATTGAAATTAGTTGCACCCGTGAGTATGATCGTTACAGCATCAGCATTAGCAATTGAAATCGAACTTGTCCCCGTTGTTAATGTACCGCCGTCATTAATTACTGCCACCTGAGCTTCATAAGATACTAATGCCAAGGTTCCACTTATCGTAATTTTATTTCCCGAATAAGTTGTAGTTCCGGTATGAGCATCGGTGAGGTTAAGTGTAAAAGATAATTTTCCTGTTTGACCTGGGGCAGTAATACGCATAACGATAACACTGTCAGGATTACTTGCAAAATATTCGCGTAAATAGCAGACATTTGAAATATTATATGAAACGCGTCCTATTGCTTCATCCAAATTTAATTCTCTTACATAATCAGAAGATGAAATATGCGATGTGAAATTTAGGAATAAATCACCAAAATTCTGATAAGAACCTCTTACAGTTTTACTACCACTCCAGAGCGATTTATCATTAAATTGCATATGTTCCTGGGCTACTCCACCATAAAACATTCCACCAAAACTTCCACTTCCAATAGGTAAAGCAGATGTCATCCAGTCAGTGGCTGGTTCAGTGTACCAAAGTTTAAGTTGAGATTGCGATGCTTTAACATTATGGATATTCATCAAACTCAATAATACAAATGCCGCTAAACATTTTTGTCTAAAAAGGTAAGATTTATTATTTATTATTTTATTATACATTTTGATTTGGGGTGTATTTTCAACAATATTATTAGGAACTCAAATAAAGAACTTTCAATTTACAAATTTCGCAACACTTATTTTTTTTGCTTTAAAGACATCCAACTTCCAGTCATTACACCACCTCAACATAAGTTTATTATAATTGAACTCAATTGGTAACCATACATAACGGCCATTAAAAGCAATGCTGAGGTTTCAATGGTCCGCTATAAAAACATAGTCGTTTTTTTGCTAATAATCGACAAAATGTTATAAATTTGTTAGTTATCAGTTGTTTCAGCATCTGCATCAAAACATTAATTACCAAGTGCTTTCCACAATCCAAAGATGCTATCGGCAATTGCTGAGCACTCAGGATTCGGGGCTCAACTTGTACAGCCAGAATCAATCAAAGAATACTTTCCCGTTGTAATTTATCATGTTTGCTCCTTCCATAATTCGACCTGAATTACTTGTGGAAGTTGAATAATCCACACTTTCTACAATTTGTTGACTTTAGCGGTATCCACTTCTAAAACAATTCCTTCATTTTCTCAATTATACAAATCTTTGGATGAATAAAAACTTACTCCTAATTGTACGACATTACCAACTCTATCTTCTAACTTTAGGTTCTACTTGCCAATAATATTTACCCTTTTGATACATTATTCCATCACCCTAAGCATTGATTTGTACTCCATTATTATCCTTCCAAATCTCTGGGTTGGGAATCAAAATGTTTCTTTAGCTGTACGAAAGCAACAACTAAATAACTTTGTATCATGACTAATATAATTATGAACTTCTTCAAGTCTAAACTAGTAATGATATTTCTCGACTTAATAATTTTATTAAAATTCAAAACATGGAAATTACAATCTGAAAATTTATTTAATTACCATTTTTGTAGTTGCTTCATAACCCCGGTCATTTCTTAATTTCAAAATATAAATACCTTGTGCAAATCCAAATTGCTTCACAGGAATAAAAAATGAAACTGATCCTGCGTAAGTAAGCTGCTTCGGAGATGTGTAAACCAGAGTTCCCTGACAAGAATAAACAGAAATCTGAACCGATTCCGCACCTATTCCATCACAATAAATCCTGGTTGATTCTTCTACTGGATTTGGGAATACACCAATTTTTAGTTTTTGTTCCAAAACTGATTCTACTCCAGTGGAAATTTTATTCAATTTAACAAATCCCCATTGTTGATTATCACTTCCTGTTATATTATTTATATATTCAATGATTGGATTTCCATCCGTAGCGAGACCACCTCGGTTATTGATGGAGTATTTATTTGTCAAAACGCTTTGAACACCGGCATAAGTTGTTGTTACCGGTACAATTTTCCATTGTTGGTATGTAGAACTAGTATTTGCAATGTTTTGCTGAAGTTGTGAGCCTGAAACACCATCATTCTGTAATGCTAACCCTGAATTAATATTGATAATGAGATAAACGTCTGGAGAACTTGTGGGGATAAATTTCCATTGTTGACTATTTTTTTCCGGATCCAAAGTGTTCGACACGGCTTTAGCGTTATCAGCAGTTGAAGCATCCTGTATATCAATCGCTTTTCCGGTTTTCTTATTTACGATATTATACAGGTAATCCGTATTGATAGTAGAAGTAATGACAGGAAGTTCAGTATATTTCAATGCTGTTTCCAAATATGCGAAATGATTCGTTAAATAATTTTTAAAAAAACTGACCTCGGCTGTATAAGAACCACGAATTGCTATTTCGCGATATATTTTAGTGTTTAGGATATCCCAACGCTTAAAATTCAGGGTTTGTGAGGCATTCAATTCTATAACTTTTTGATCTATAAAATCTTGCAAATGTTGTAATAATCCGCACGATTTCATTTCCAACAACCGGGTATACACTTTTTTCTGAAACCACGTGTCACTGTAAAACTGATTAATCCAGGCCTTGGTATAAAAAGCGTTAATTCTCATCAACTTCTGGGTCGCATCGCCTAACCGGTCATCATTACTGAATGCTATATCATAATCCCACAAAGGACCAAAAATAATCTTATCAATATTCCTTTTTTTGTAAAAATAAGTACTCCAGAAACAATCAGGATTTCCAGTCAATTCACAAGCCAGATACCAGTTTACAATTGCAGCTGTGTCAACCATATTTCGATAGCCTATAGATGGATCTAAATAAGTTGAGGAGAATAGCGTAGATTCGAAATTCTTCAAAAAATTGAAAATATAGTTTTTTTGCTCTAAATTAATATCATCGTCCTTCGGATATTTCACAATAACATTCAGTCCTTTGTCCGTTTTTAAATAGATTGGATCTTCAATAGTATCTAATGTACCATTAATTTCAAGCAGATAACCTCCCGAAATATCAGGCAATGTGGCCATAGTTGTATCCTGCTTTTCTAAAGGTACCCTGTTAACAGCAACTTCCAGTTGGTCGGTGATAAGATAGTTCCCAATATAATCTCCATTGAGGTATACATCACCGTACCTTACCGGAGGGGTATAGGCCATGCCCAATTGTTTGCCTATTTCAAAAGCAACAGCATTTCGCAACAGGGTTTTGTCGGCGTAATTTGCCATTAAAACCCAATCCTTTTCTTTGGCAGGTAAATTCAGAATCCGGGTCTTTTTACCGAATTTCATACGAAACGATTTTTTTGCCATTTTAGTCCAGGTAGAATTTCCACGACCTCGAATTTCAATGGTTGAATCTTTAATGCATTCAGTCGGATTACTGCTTACAATAGTCACTTTCCCTGTTACCCAAATATCTGTGCTCATAATTGGAACACTGTTGGTGGTAGTAATATAAAATGTTGGCAGATTGGTGAGTTGAGTTTGAGATTTAACTAAATCTGCGAATAACAGGAATACAAAACAAAGTGTCATTTTGAAAGGGTAAATGTTTTTCATCGTACTAACAAGGTTAATTGTTTTGCAAACTAGTTGCTATAATAGAATAAAAAATGCACAAAAAAAAATAATTTGTATTTATCCAAAAAGAGGTATAATGCCCCTTCAAATAAGTTTCAAATAATATTTAGACTTTCAATTAGGGCTGATAGATTTGACAGACAAAGTAATAAGGGAAAATGAGTCCTAAAGCAAAGGGATCGTATCAATCAAATCAGTAGTGAGTTTATAAATAATGGCTGCTAAATATTTAATCGGACTTTAGCTGCTATTTTTTTTTAAAACACTTTTATTTACAAAACACTCATTCCATCATTCATTCTTTGTAACCGGAGTAAGGCTTCAATGTAATAATAATCTGCATAAATAATGGATGCATCGACTTCCGATTTATTGGGCCAATGGCCGGTAGAATGGAGCAGAAACGATGGTTTGCTATTACCACTCTGGTATGCGGAAGAACTGAGACTACTCAGCATTTTAATCGCAGCATCTTTGTATTTGTTGCCCTTTACCGGATCCAGATAACTTGAATACTCCAACAGCGAAGACGCTACTATACAGGCAGCAGAGGCATCTCTAGGGGCATTGGGTATATCCGGAGCATCAAAATCCCAATAAGGGACAAAATCTTGGGGCAATCGTTTGAGATATAAATCAGCCAGCTTTTGAACAAAATCCAGGTATTTCGGATTCTTAGTTTCTCTGTAACAAACAGTAAAACCATAAATTGACCATGCCTGACCTCTTGCCCACATGGATGTATTGCTGTAACCCTGATGGGTCAGTCCTTTGATGAATTTGCCTGTAATTGTATCATATAATGCAACATGATAATTGGAATAATCGTCACGAAATTGATTTTCCATGGTCTTGTCGGCATGGGAGACAGCAATATCATAGAGGTTTTTATTTTCTCCGTTTTTAGCTGCCCAGAATAACATTTCCAGGTTAATCATATTATCGATAATGGTGTTGTGAGGCCATTTTCCGGGACCCATTTCACGTGGCCATGACAAAATAGTTCCTGCTTTAGGGTTGTATAAAGTTGCCAACGAATCAGCTGTATCCAGAATGATCTGTTTGTAAGCCGGATTACCCGTCAGTCTATATCCATTCCCATAACTGCAAAAGACAAGGAAACCCAAATCATGGTCATATGCCGGAATCTTCGATAAAAAGCCAAGAGAGGCGGTAAATTTTTCGGCTTCTGCTTTAATCTTAGGATCTTTGGTAAACTCGTAATCATACCAGAGCACACCTGGCCAAAAACCGGCAGTCCACTCTTCTTTGCTTGCCTTGTTACAAGTCCACACAGATGCGCTATCCATAATATTCCGGGGCATCATGGTGTAATCAATCGCTGAATTAGCTTTCAACTCATCCAGAGTACGCTGAGTTTGTGAAGCACAATATTCCAGTGACTGGACTACGTCTTCGTTTTTGCCTTTGAGTGTGCTGCAGGAGAATAATGCAAACAGACTAAATCCTAAAATCATCTTATTCATGTACATATTTTTATATCTTTTTTCAAAGTCAATGGGACCTAAATGCTCTTTTATTTTGTTTACGAGCTTCTATTTAAGAAGGTTCCATAAACATTAAATTATTTTGCCGTTTTCAAAAAGAAAGCGCAATAAGTAAGATAAAGTGCACTTAGCAGAATGACTATAACTGAACCTACCTGTGAATTGAAAGTATCGGACATTATTCCCATAAAGAAAGGTATTACAGCACCACCAAACACACCAGTAATCATTAGCCCTGATATTTCATTTGCTTTGTCTGGTCGTACCTGAATAGCCTTGGCGTAAATAATAGGAAATACATTAGCAATGGTAAATCCAACAACCGCAAACAATCCAAAAATGGCGATCTTACCGGGGACAAAAATCAACGCAATCAATGCCAATACAGCAATCACAATATTTATTTTGAAGAACTTATCAGAAGAAAATTTAGCCAATAAGAAAGCTCCGAAAAATGCACCTGCCGTACGGAAAGCAAAATAGGCACTGGGACCATAGCCTGCTTCAGCAGTTGAAAGGCCGCAACGTTCCATCAGAATTTTAGGAGCAGCTGTATTTAAACCTACATCGACACCTACAACGAAAAGAATTCCCAGGAATAACAAAAAGATAGTCTTATCCTGCAGCAGACTCATCACCTCCCTAAATGTAGAAGCTTTTCCCAGAACAGGTTCTTCCTGAATAGGAATTGCCATTAACCATACGGTTGAAAGTAGGGTGATAACAGCATAAATAGGAAAAATTAGTTGCCAGCTTCCCAGTTGATTTGCCGCAAAAATGGCAATAAACGGTCCGCAGAAAGAAGATATCGCTTTTACAAACTGACCGGCGGTAAGGCTGCTGGCGAGTTTATCTCCTTTTACCACATTGGTTAATAAAGGATTTAATGAAACCTGCAAAATTGTATTGGCAATACCTAACAGGGCAAAAGCGACGAGTGACATGGTAAAAGTATATCCAATCAGTGGTATAAACATGGCAATCACAGTGATTACATTACTCAGCAAAACAGTTTTTTTACGTCCTATTTTATTCATCAAAATCCCTGTTGGGACAGAGAAAAGGAGGAACATGGAAAAGAGTGCTACAGGAATCATGTTCGACATCGTGTCACTCAAGCCGAAGTCGGCCTTTACATGCGCGGAGGTAATTCCCACTACATCACAAAAGCCCATTATAAAGAAACCGAAAAGTACCGGAAGTGCATGCCGGACGGAAGAATTTTTGCTCATTGTGTATTGGTTAATTGGTTGACTGGTTAATTGGTTGACTAGTTGATTAGTTAATTGGTTATTCTGAACCAATCGGCATCTACCCAACCTCTGTTTCCGGAATTGAACGGCTTTACGCTAAAAAGGCCGACTTTGGCTCCTATCCATTTTCCCTGACGCGCTGTAAATGTTTCGCCGGCGGGTAAAAACTGAGTTCCATCTTCGCTATAGAAAAAGTTACAAATGCCATTTTTATGTACCGTCACACGGAAATAGATAGTTTTAATATAATTGGGTGAGCCTACTGAAATCACTTTATCGGGTGAAAAAGAAGCCAGTTGTTTCCTTTGCTCCCGATTCTTTTTTTCAGCATCTTTACAAACCGCTTGCTCCAACACAAACTTATTTCCTCTTTTGGTCAACGAAATAGAACTGTAATTCCAGCCCATAATAATAAGTCCGGCCTGATCTCCATCTTCTTTGGCCGTAAAACTTAGTTTAGTAGTCGCAGTGAACTCTTCGGCAGGAAATTTTTGTAAGAACAAATTGGGAACCTCCCAGAAATTCACAAAGTTTTCGCTCAAAGGGTTAGCATATAAGCGCATAAAACCACTTTCTGAAGGGAACCCGTACACATCCTTGTAATTGGCATGCCATTCCCATTGAAGGCCGAGCTTGCGTGATGAAAATTCATCACTTTCAGCCGGAGTTTCTATCGGGTATGTTTTACCTACATTTGGTTTTTTAGAACTCAAAACCGGTTCACCACATCCATCCCCATCTTTATCAACCCCTATGACCGGCCAATCATTCACCCATCTCATTGGATTTAAATGTATCACTCTACCATACATGCTTTTATCCTGAAAATGAACGAACCACGATTCTCCCTTTTTGGTTTGTACCCAGGCTCCCTGATGAGGACCATTAATGCCGGATTTTCCCTGCGCCATCACTATCCGTGATTCATATGGTCCATAGATGTGGGTCGAACGCATGGCGAGTTGCCAACCTTGCTCCACTCCACCTGCAGGAGCCATGATATAATAATATCCGTTTCGTTTATATAATTTCGGTCCTTCCACCGTATGGTTTACGCCATCATTACCATCAAACACCAACACCGGATTATTAATCAGTTTAGTTCCTTCGGCATTCATTTCATTTATCACCACGATGGAATTAATCCCCGAACGACTTCCGGCCCATGCATGAGCCAGATAGACCCGTCCATCATCATCCCAAAGCGGCGAAGGATCTATCATCCCTTTACCCGATTTAACCAAAACAGGTTCATCCCAGTCACCGGCTATATCTTTCGTTTTCACCATGTAAATTCCAAAATCCGGGTCACCCCAGTAAATATAGAATTCACCCTTGTGAAAACGGATACAAGGTGCCCAAACTCCTTTTCCATGTTGTGGAACGGTGAAAAAATCATCCGGACTTTGCGTTTTGAGCGCGTAATTAATTATTTTCCAATTCACTAAATCCTTTGAATGTAATATTGGCAAACCCGGAATACAGTTGAAGCTGGAAGAAGTCATGTAAAAATCATCACCAACCGCACACACATCCGGGTCGGAATAATCGGCCTGAAGGATAGGATTTTTGTAAGTCCCATCGCCCTGATCAGATATCCAAACCTGAGAGACCCTGCTATCCTGCCCGTAAGTCAGGTTACAAAAGAACAAGGATAAGATTATGGGTATTATGTTGATTCTATTCATTCTACAAAATTGATCGTTGTCACTACTGGTGATTGTTGATATAAATACGTTCCGAACTCTCCATTCACCTAATCAACATCCCGTTTTTTATATCAAAATTTGTTAATACAGGCAATAGTCTTATTTTTATGGTTGATTTTAAAATAGGTGAGTAAATAAACCATTGAAGGATAGTCTGAATTCAAATTTTGAGTGATGGATTAGTTGGAGTGCCTTTTCAAAAAATCCAACACCGCCTTGTTGAAAGCTTCTGGTTGCTCAATACACGAAAAGTGCCCTGCAGACTTTATATATTTCAATTGATGAACAGGCAGTAATCTGGCCATTTCAACAGCAGCTTGTTTACTTCCTTTTCCATCACATTCCCCTACCAGGAACAAGACAGGAATACGAACTTTCTGTTTTTGGTAATATGCTATTGCAACATCTCCCAAAAATATCTTTGAAGATTCGATATGCGCAAGCTGCCACATTCTCCAATCGTCTATCAGACTCATCAAAAAAGGATTATCGGCAAAGGATATTTCACGCATCGATTTTTTCCATGCTATTTTATAGGCTTTTAAACCGGCAACCGGAGCATGGGGCACAACCTGCGGCGACAAAGCACCGGAAGCCAACACAGCAGAGAGAACTCTTTCCGGATACAAGGTCATAAAATCACTGATCGTTAAAGCACCCAGGGAAAGACCCACTAAATGCGCCTTTGGAATGTTGAGCACATCCATAAATTTCTTCAGATCTTCGGCATAGCTAAAGTCTTTACCCTCTACCGGCATAGTAGAAAGTCCGTACCCCCGAAGATCGAATCGGATCACGCGATACTTATGGGATAACTCATCAAACTGCTTGTCCCACATCCGGCGGTCGACACTGTGAGCATGAAGCAATATTAATGGCTCCCCCACTCCTTTTTCTTCATAAAACAACATGCCATCACCTATATCAGCAAAACGCTGCTTAACATTTGCCGATTGAACAATAGTCGTTGTAAGTCCCGATAGTACCGGTGCATCATAAAAGGGTGAAAAGCCATCCTTTTTGGCAGCAGAACCCTGAACATGAGCAAGGAAAAATCCATATACCCCATCTTTTTTATTGATCCAGGGATAAGCACCCGCCCAACCCGGACTGCTGATCTGATAGGCATTGCCCAGGCTATCCACTTTCTCGCGCCATTCCCCCAATCCGTAAATACCTGTATGAAATGACCCGAATGCCCTTTCGGTAAATTCTCCGGGATAAACATGCGCACTCCCTATCTGGTCAGCCTGCATGGCGAGAATTGATTCACGCTTCAGTATCTGTTTCCCATCATAAAGACCATCATGAAAAATCATTTTCAAAAACTTCAGATAGTCCTTCAGAACCGTGCGTGCACCTCCACCAAGCATAGGACTATGACCTCCTTCCAGATTGATAGGTGTAAAATGGGTATTTTTCATGCCCAAAGGCGATGCTATCAGGTCCTGAAAAATTGTTTCAAAATCTTTTCCTGAAGCTACTTCTGCCATTCGTCCCGCAACCTGCAAAGCCAGTCCACCGTACTGGAAACGACTTCCGGGTGTAAAAACGGTATCCAGAGGCAGGATATGTGAAACCGACTCAGTCAACACATTAAAGGTATCAATCTGAGGCAAGGGCAGATAATCGCGTATTCCTGAAGTATGCGACATCAGCTGCCGGAGCAGTATTTTCCCCTTGGGATCACCCTTAAACTCAGGCAGCCATTTTTCAACTGGATCATTCCAGCTTAATTCGGTCCGGTCCACAACTGCAGCGATGGTTGCTGCTGCCAGCCATTTACCGGCAGAAGCAATGTAGACTTCAGTTTCGGGAGTATAGTTGCCGAAATATTTTTCAAAAATCAGACTGTCATTTTTTACTATCACCACTGATGCTCCCGGATAATACGATCTTTGTATCCATCTGTTCATCAGACTGTCCATAGATGTAAAATCGTAAGCAGAAAGGGTCTGGTTACATAAAATGAAGAAGGACACCATAAATGCCCAGGTATAAAAACTCCGGTTAATCATATATTTCAAATTCCAACTTCTACTAATCAGTAAAAAAACACCTGATTCTTAAATTAAATACGAATAGAAAACTGTAAACACTCAATTTATCTTGTTTTTTTAATAGAAAAGACTTGTCCAAAACAGGAATTTCCTATTTGGTCAAGTCTTACTAATGATTTATTTTTTGACAGTAAAATAGACGCTAAATCTTTTTTAAATAGATGTTAAATCTTTTTTAAAAAGATGCTAAATCTTTTTCGAAAAGATGCTAAATCTTTTTTGAAAAGATGCTAAATCTTTTTTGAAAAGATGCTAAATCTTTTTTGAAAAGATGCTAAATCTTTTTTGAAAAGATGCTAAATCTTTTTTAAAAAGATGCTAAATCTTTTTTGAAAAGATGCTAAATCTTTTTTAAAAAGATGCTAAATCTTTTTCGAAAAGATGCTAAATCTTTTTCGAAAAGATGCTAAATCTTTTTTGAAAAGATGCTAAATCTTTTTTGAAAAGATGCTAAATCTTTTTTGAAAAGATGCTAAATCTTTTTTGAAAAGATGCTAAATCTTTTTTAAAAAGATGCTAAATCTTTTTTAAAAAGATGCTAAATCATTTTGAATGCTTTTACAACATCACATTCATACGTTTCATTAAAATCTTATCTTTATAAGGGACTAAAAAACTTTAGATATGTCTTCAAAATAATGTTTGAGCATTTAAATAATGAAACTACATATTGACTTTTCTTTTAGCTCATATTCTTATCTACTAAAATTTCATTGTATATAAATTCTATCTGATTTTTCAATTAGTTAAAGACCTCTTTCAAAGCTATAGGTCTTCCCTGCTTTCGTCATAATATCATATTCAAACACTTTATTCAGCAAAGGGAACTGTGGATTTATACTTTGCGAAACAATTGGTTCTTTGATAGTTATGAAATGAAAAAGTGGGTTCGTATTATCACCTTTAGCCATGGTAAGTCCTGTTCCTTTCAAAGGCACATAGGAACGGATTCTTAAGTAACCTCCTTTGCGAGATAAAATGGATGTTTTCAATAATTGCGCTCCTTGCCATTCCATAGACACTACAAAACCTCCACGGGCTATTAATCCACTGATCTTACCTGCTTTCCATGCATCAGGAAGAGCAGGAAGTAAATGCACTGCACCATCATGACTTTGTAGCAACATTTCCGCAACTCCGGAAGTAAAACCGAAATTACCATCGATCTGGAAAGGTGGATGTGCATCGAATAAATTTGGGAAAGTACGTCCGTCATTATTCCCTGGTTCAACAAGCATCAACATATTGTTAATAATTTTATAAGCATGATTACCGTCAAGTAAACGTGCCCATAGATTTATTTTCCAACCGAGAGACCAGCCGGTAGCTTTATCGCCCCGTTGCGTCAACGATGTTTTGGCAGCCTGAAATAATTCGGGATTGCGATAGGGTGAGATCTGATCGCTAGGGTATAATCCGTATAAATGCGACACATGACGGTGATCTTCAGTAGGAACATCCACATCTTCCAACCATTCCTGCAATTGATTGTACTGACCAATTTGCATTGGAGGCAGACGATCGATCATATTTTTCAATTTTTGACTATATTCCTTATCTCCACCTAAAATTTCATTGGCACGCAGGGTGTTCGACAAAATATCGAAAGCTATTTGATTATCCATTGTACATCCGGCTATCACCGAACTGCCTCCGCCCGGACCATGTTCGGGAGAATTTGACGGACAAGTAACCATCCATTTATTAGTTGGGTGTTCTACCAGAAAGTCGAGGAAGAAGTCAGCAGTTCCTCTTAAAATCGGATAGTTTTCTCTCAAAAAAGCTGCATCTCCGGTGAATAAGAAATGTTGCCATAGGTGCTGGCAGAGCCAGGCACCGCCGTTAGGCCAGGCGCACCAATAGGCTCCATCCACAGGACCGGTGCTTCGCCATATATCGGTATTGTGATGCGCCATCCAACCTTTGGCATTATACATTACTTTGGCTGTTTCTTTACCAGTTTCTGCGAGTTCTTTCAACATTTGAAACAATGGTTGATGCGTTTCACTCAGGTTAGTGACTTCGGCTGGCCAGTAATTCATTTGCAAATTAATATTGATAGTGTACTTTCCATCCCATGGTGCAAGAAGTTTATCGTTCCATATTCCCTGAAGATTGGCAGGCTGTCCGCCCGGTTGAGATGAAGAAATAAGCAAATAGCGTCCATATTGAAAGAATAAGACATTCAGTGAAACATCGTTTCCATCCTTAAAATGTTTTACTCGTAAATGAGTTTCCTGATTAGCGGCTTCGGAAGTTCCCAAGTCAAACTTAACCCGGTTAAATTGTTTTTGATAATAAGCTATATGGTCATTAAGAGCAGTTTTATACTCTTTTTTCATAGCAAGCTTTAAATAGGAAGTTGCCTTCTTACTTTCATTTCCACTTACATTTTTGTAATTCACGAAATTAGTGGCGGCAGAAATAAACAGAGTTGCAATGGTAGCACCTGTTACAGAAATCATTTTATCGCTAATCTTCACTTTTCCATCAACCGTTTTTACCTGCGTTTGATTTTCCACTCGGATAACTCCATCCACACCTTCATGATTACCACCGCTAAGGTTCATAAGCAACTTATCACCTTTACGGTGTATCAGGTTTTTAAGCGGAGATTTATAGTCAGCTGTAAAATTAAGAGCACCTTTCTTATCGGTGGTCAGTCGTACAATAACCACATTATCGGTAAAAGAGCTGAAAACTTCACGTGTAAATGTCACTCCGTTTACTTTGTAAGTAGTAGTTGCAACTGCTTTTTCAATATTCAGATCCCGATAATAATTGGTATAATTTTCATGTCCGGGGAAACGGAGAAACAAGCTACCAATGGTCTGATAGGGCATTCCATTGCGGGGAGTCCGAAAATCCTTTTCAATAATTGTCTGTGCTTCTTTGGATTTACCTTCAAATATGAGCTGACGGACTTTGGGTAAAGCCTTCAAGGCATTCGGATTATCATTACGATGAGGGCCACCAGCCCAAACAGTTTCTTCATTCAGTTGTAGTTCCTCAACGGCAGGATTACCGTAGACCATAACTCCCAGGCGAGAATTTCCAAGCGGCAAGGCTTCCACCCAACTACTGGCTGGTTGTTTGTACCATAATTTCAAATCTTCTGCCTGAGTGGAGAAGAAAAAAGTGATACCAATTAAAAGCAATATATTTTTTTTCATAAGTAGAATATCCTAGTCCACCTGCAGGTGTAGAGCCGGTTCGTTTTGTTTACCTTAATTATTCATTATTTATTATCACAGATTAGTATATCAGTACTATTTTTTTTAATCTCCGTCAACTGACCAATTTGTAGATTTTTTTAAATTTCTTTAATTAATACACATTCCCAGGGAGTCAGTTCTTTTTGAATTGTGAGTTTACCTTCGCTATCCGCTTTCAATACTTCTTTAAAAGTATTCCATGCTTGTTTTTTCAACAAGGTCGTTTCTTCGCGCGTTGGAGATTTTGGCGCACCAAAGTTATCATAGAAGGGTTTGATATTACCATGTGAATTGTCAAGCGTTTCCAGTTCAAAAAGAGCTCCCGGTGAAAGATTTTTGAAGGTAACATCCATTTTTCTAGAAGATGCTTGCATGTAGTTTTTTACGCTCTCGGCTCCTGGAACCCTGGCTTCAAACTTTTTAGGATAATTAAATGCTAATGCCGATATCTTACCTGTTTGCGAGGAACGGCTGACAAATAAGGGTTCAGAATAAAATATCTTTTCATCACCCAATTGATGCAGCATACGGTAGGCATGAAAAGATGGCTTCACAATACCCTGAAAATTTATCATCCCGAAACCACCATGAAAAATAGATTCAGCGCCGCCTTTTTCTTCGAAGATATCCGTAAAAGTCCAGTAAGATAAGGAATTTGCCAGACCGATACAATCCAGGTTTACTTTCAGAATAAAGGCAGCAGGAGGTAACTGATCGTGCATATTGTCCCTGCTATTGGGGCTGGTGCTCCATTCAGTCAAATGAATTTCTGCATTGGGATACTTACTTCTCGCAAGAACTTTCCGCAGATAATTCATGTCATCTTTGGTCGAATTGGCATAACGGGTTGCACCTCGTGCGTGTCCGGTTTCAGGATCCAATGCATAATCGGTAGGATAAGGATGCGTAGTTATGAAATCCAACGGCAGGTTCTCTTTATCACAGAAGGCGATGAATTCTTCCATCCAGGGCGATTTCCACTCTTTGGTATTGATGACATCATCGGGATAAAAGACAGATTTACTTTTATCGTAAATTTCGCCTTCGTAACGTTTGTCGGCAACAAAATTACTGGTGGAAGGTCCACCAATTTTCAGACCTTTATCGACAGACTTCACGGCCAATGCCGATTCTTTATACAAGCGGAAATAATCGCTCTTAGTTCCGTCCAAAAAACCCGGATTCAGATTGGGTTCGTTCCATACTTCGAAATACCAGGTCAGTACCTCGGCAATGCCGTACCGATCCATCACATGTTGGGTGAATGCTTTTACCAGATCGTGCCATTTACCAAAGTTATTTGGATCCACCGAGATATTGGCTTTCCACCAGAATTGGGTTTTACTGTTTTTAGCAGCTATATCTTTTGGAAAAAAAGCAAGTTCCACGAAGGGTTTCACTCCCACTTCCTGCATGCGGTCGAATAACTCGTCAATGTATTGCCAGTTATAAACCACTGTTCCATCTGCTTCTTCGAAATAAACAAACATGTCATCGTGAAAAAGGCCGTGGAAACGTACATATTCAAAGCCACAATCTTCTTTAACAAGTTTCAGTTGATCCAGCCATCCGGCCCGAAGCCCTTCGTTAGCGCGTCCGGCGCCTACGCATTTACTCCACAGGGGATCAAATTGTTGTCCTTTAGCGCGGGTATCAATTACCTGAGCTAATGTAGACAGAGCAAACATTGCTGCAACAAAGAATGTCAAAAGTATTTTCTTCATAAATATATTTTTATTCGATATTTTTCAATTTAAGCCTTTAGTTTATAGTGTTTCAGATATTTTTACGAAACTACTTTTTCAAATACGAAAGCAGAAATCTTATTTATTTGTCAAAGGAGTAATATACACCGCTACTCCCCCACTAGCCTTCAAATCGAAACTAAGGACATCACCACCTTTGATTTTCTTTTGAGTCACGCTGACTTTAGTAAGGGTCTGAATTTTATCATCATCCTGATACATTTTCGCAACATATTTTTTCCCTTTTTCAAGGAAAGCAGTATGAACTGTTATTTTTCGCACCTGAGTATTGGTAATTCCACCTACAAACCAGTCGGCACCCGAGCGACGGGCAACAACTATAAATTCGCCAATTTTTCCGTCCAGAGTTTTAGTATCCTCCCAAACCGTTTTTACTTTATCAAAAAATTCAATCTCAGGTTCACCTTTATAAGCCGAAGGTTGGTCGTACCAATACATAAACTGTATTGGACTATAATAAACAACAGACAGCGCCAACTGATGTGCGTGAGTATTTTTTACTCTTGTATTATAATAACAAATGGTATAATCGGCAGGACCTGCCAGGAAACGGGTAAAAGGAAGTATAGTATTATGACTTGCATCAGGCATTTCCTCGTTTCCCCGAATTCCTTCCTGTGTCATCAGGTTGGGATAAGTGCGACTGAAACCGGTGGGGCGATATTCATCGTGAATATCAACCATAATTCCGTATTCGGCACATTTTTTCACAGCGTCATGCAACCATGTTGTCCAACGTTGATTGCCAACTTGCACAAATCCAAATTTGATACCTTTAATGCCCCATTTTTTGTATAGTGGAAGAATTGAATCAAGCTGCTGAACCAAAGCTCGCTGATTTACATATACCCAAAGCCCAATGCCTTTTGTTGCTGCATAAGAAGATAATTCGGGGATATTTATATCTTTTGTTTCAATAACCTTTCGCGCATCCGAACTCATTTTCATTTCTGGACCATACCAACCGGCATCAAGATGAATGTATTGAAGACCACGTTCGGCAGCAAAGTCGACACAAAGTTTTGCATTCACCTGATCCATTTTAGCCACACGAATTACTTTTCCCGGTTTTATCCACGAAACATTCTGAAGATTATTCTCCGGATTCAGATTAAGAATAATATCTTTATTTGTAATTAAATCTATTGCTTTTTCAGCAACCATAATCACGCGCCAGGGTGTTGAGTAATCAGGAATAACATCTACACTACTATAAATAGAAGCTTGCAAAGCATTTGGTTTTGTCGCGTTTAAGCTAAACTTCATACGGGCATAATCTGTCATTTGAGCCTCAGCCAATGCCACTGTCAGACCGTTGGGAAGTTTCATGGTGAGCGGGCGTTCACTTTCACCGTTCCAGTCTTTCAGTGGTAACAACGAATAGGGTCCCTGCGCCCAGGGTTCATAATATGCCAGCGTGCCTTCGGGCAAGCTGAATTGAGTTTGCTCGCCCACTATATGCAGGAACAAGCCGTTGCTTGGTTGGGGAAAAAAATAACGAATTGCAATCCCTTCGTTGTACGCCCTTACTATCATATTCATGAAATAGCTTTTATTTTTGTCGTAACCTTCGCCCGACTTTTGGGTAGGAGCTTCTCCTTTACGGAAAGAAAGGGTTAACTCTTTGTAATTATTGCGAATGTTAACATGCTCACCATACACCGGTTTCCACGAATTATCTACAGTTGTACGATCGGCTCCTAAAAAGTTCAGGTTCTCGCCCCAGATTTTGCAGGTATCGTTTGGCACAGCTAAAGCCGATTCAAACAATTTATTTTCAATTAACACACCCAATTCAGATTCTAGAACAACGGTCTTTCCTTTATAGGAAAGGGTATAGTACATTTGCTTGTCACCTTTTACAATCTCTTTCTGATAAAAAGTAAACTCATAAGCACCATCAGGTGAAGAGAGTTTCTGAAGAGTTTCGGGAATAATGGTTTGGGCCTGTATTGGCAAAGCAATCAGCAGGATAATTGCCAACAATAATTCAAGTTTAAAATATTTCATTTTATTAGTTATCAAAATTAATAATGTGAGTAATAAGCCAAAGTGGTCACTTTATAATTCACTGTATTTTTGTCATGTGATTTAAGTTCATGGAACCAATTAACGGATACAGTTTATACGTTTAATGTGGAGAACACACCTAATCTGTAACTATTATTTCATTTTCTCAGTTGAAGGTTTATAAACAAGACCTTCTACATACAATCCCTCGTAGAACCTTGCAAAATCTGACAACAACATATGCCCGCGTTTAATAGATTTGTCGGATATCTCAGTTCCATTTATCTTTAAGCCTTCAAAAACAATATTCTTAATCCCACGTTCGGGCGAATAGCCTTCAATAATGGAAAGGTTGGCATTTGTACCGTTGTATGATACATTTTTAAAATAGATATTTTCAATTCCTCTTCCCGGTGCCAAAGCATACTTTTTATTGAATGTCACACGTAGATTCAGCAGTTGACCTTGCTCGAAATCCTCCACCCTGATATTTTCGAAAACAATGTTTCGGGCTAAATTTTCGTCCGATACATTGATACTCATGCAGCCCTGATAATTAATTTGCTTTTCATCGTGGTTGAGAATATCGATGTTTTCAAATTTTATATTTTCAAGCACTTCCGATTTCCCCGGTTCTGAGTTGCCATGAGTTCCTATGATTATAGGATGAGCTACATCGGCCCAGAGAGTTGAATTGCGCACCAATATGTTTCGGCAATCACCGTAAAATTTCCAACGGTGGCCGTAAATGGCAATGCAATCGTCAGAATTTCGCATAAAGACGCCTTCTATCAGCACATTGTTGTTGCAAAACAAGTCGATACCATCTCCCCAACCTTTGGCACTGAACGAACGGATATTCTTTATCCTGACGTTGGTAGATTGACCGCTGCAAACGGAATAGTGCGTTGGATTCAGAAAAACAAGATCCTCAATCTGAACATTGTCCGAGAAATTCACACCCACTCCATCATTCGCTTTGTAAACAATACCACGACCACCAATGCGTACATCCTTAACGCTATCGCAACGAATAGAAGCATTCAACACAGCACCACCCGCCAGATAAAGTATTTTACCCCCTGAAACGTGCAGGATATCATTCTTTACTTTATGAAAGCCCGGTCCGAAATAAATCACAGAGCTATCGCTGGGATCGGGTATAAAGGTTTCTGGTGCATTGGTAAAAATCTGCAGGTTGTGAAAAATATCGCCGTTTACTTCCAGCGAAAGATTACAGGGTTTGGAAAGCGAAAAACTAAGCTTATTGCCTTTTATCTTCGGTTCAAAGCCATAAGACATTGGACGGATACGAGCCGTTTGAACTTTTCCCCGATTGTAAGTTACCGAAAACTCAACAGTTCCCGAAAAATCGAAATTGACCATAGAACTACTGCTTACATGATGCATATCCACCAAAGCTTCATACTCGTACAAGTCCTGCCATTGCCCGCCGGGAATGCGAACCTTTACAGTGAAATCGTTATTGTGAGGAATACTGTCCGAAGCCGGAAAAGTAATGATTTGCTGAGAAAACATATTCCCTGCATAACAAATCAAGAGTAGAATCAATATTTTTTTTAAATTCACTTGGATATAAATTAATATGTAAATAATTGCCATTATCAGCATGTTATTTTTCTTATTGAAAAAAAAGCCGGAAATAAATTGTAACAGTGAATACGGATTTATATAAGCATTGAATTACTTAAATTTTCAATATCATTTTGACAAACATTGTCCAAATAGATCTCTGAATATGATGACGAGATGTCAATAAATTATAAACGAGCAACAAATCCTCCACCTGGGATTAATTTAATAGTTAATATTTCGTTTGGAGATACTCTCTGTTCCCGCCGATCGATGCTGGCATTAGTATGTTTATCGTCAAATATTAGTGTTGCTTGGGTAGATTTTTTGAGAAAATCCAACGGGATTTTAATTTCCCGTTCAGTAGCACCATTCATAACACCAATCCACCAAGTATCGTCTTTGCGGCGGGCATAAGCTACAACTTCACCAATGCTTGTACATGACAATACCTTGGTTTCATCCCAAACGGTAGGTATTTTCTGAAACAAATCAAACATAGGGCTTTCTATGTAAAACTTATACTGATCTGTAAAATGGGTAATAGGCGAAAGATATACGATAGCTTGAGCAAACTCATGCGCCCATGTAAATTTTGTACTGGCAAGTTCTTTAGGGTCTAATATCACTGGTGTAATATCTGCAGCGCCAGCCATTAAACGGGTAAACGGCAGGCATACGTCTTGCTCTAATGGAGCTACCCGTTCATATCTTGTCATGTGATATTCGTTACCTCGAACAGCCTCTCGCGTAATGTCATTTGGATAAGTGCGCCGTAATCCTGTGGGTTTTACGCTTCCATGAAAGTTCAATAGTAATTTCAATTCGGCGCAATCTTGCATTGCACCCATATACCATCGCATAATATCAGAACTAGCATCGGGTATAAAGTCTATTTTGATTCCAGATGCCCCAAGAGATTTTATCTTTTCTAAATACGAACGACGTTTACCGGCTTCACGCATTTCTTTGGAATCGACCCATACAATTGATTTAACACCAACGCTTTTTCCATAAGTAATGACATCTGCCAGCAACGTCCACTGATTCTTACCCGGCTTACTCCAAAAGCGCCAACCATCATCAACAAGATAATATTCCCATTTCAATTTTGCTGCGGCATCATACCAGTTTTTCTGGTCGTCAAACACAGGGCTGCCAACACTCCACCATTGCCACAAACAACGTCCGGGTTGTACCCATGAAAAGTCAGTTTCTTTGGCAGGTGCCGGGCATAAGTTCAGTAACAAATCGGAATTTATCAAGTCTGTTAGATTTTTTGCAACAATTGTTGTACGCCATGGTGATACCTGACATCCAAGATAAGTACCTGCCAATACGGAAGATCTATGATCTGCACTCAGGCTAATGTCCCATCCGCTTTTTGCAAAAGGAAAGGTTGCTTTCAACAGATTTCCATTTCGGATAAAGGCCATATCAGAAAAGGTTTCGCAATCAGCTTCGGAAATCGAAAGATAGCAGCCTGCAAGTTCAACAGTAATTGGCCCCATCACAGGCTTATCCTGTGGAATTTTTTCTAATGCTGTCGCATAACTCAGTTCCTCATAGCACTGGCTAAAACCTGACCATGCAACTTTAGTTGTTTTTTGGGGAAGGTTCCATGAAGTGGATTCACAGTTTATGTGTTTGGAACCCGCAGGTATAGTATAACGGATAGCAACCCCATCGTCGTAAACACGCACAATAAGTTTAAATGCTTTTCCCGTTGTTTCAATTGGGATCGCAGCTTCATTGGCGCGATTAAGGGCTGTGGTATGATTCCCGAGAATTGAATATTTCTCATTAATCTCACTCATAGTAGGTTTTGACGTGAATCTTGCGTCTTTGCCTAAATCAATACTATCAATGGTTATTCCTAAAGGCGATGTTTCAAGCACTTGTATACCATCTAGCTTGACAGAGTACGAAAGACGTCCTTCTGTAGTGATAGTAACTAAAGCACAAAGATGCTTGCCAGGACTACTAATTTTAATTTCCTTTTCGGCGGAAACCGCATGGATTCCAACGAATAAAAGAATAAATGTAATGAATAATTTGGTTGATTTTCTCATATTTATTTTATTGAACGTATTGTTTTCTGTGCTTGAGCTTGTCAGGTTAAACTAATTACGAACATTCCAACTAATCAAATCGTGATTCTTTCATATTTTGTACGCTGCGCATCTGACGGATCATACCCGTGAAAAGCGGACCAACTAACAAAATTTTAGTATCGGATAGTAGTTTTAGCATTCATAGTCAATTTCAATTAGTAAAAGATTGAAATTATTTTACTTTATCATAAAAGAGTAACGTTCCAAATGCAGGTTGATCGCGGTCATATCCTTCCGGGCGAATTCGATTGATAACTTGTTCGGTATATGGCATTGATAAACCTTTAATATGTACATAATGATTATAAGCCATCTCATAAACCGGAATAAACCTTCCACGGCTTTTGTCGGAAATCACTGTCCAATCTGAGTATTTGCCTGTAACATCTTTCCAGGTAGTAAAGGGCATATTATCATTTCCTAAATTGTATCGGGCAACATACTCAAATCCTTTCAGCAATCGATTGTTAAAGGCACTGTACAAATCATCTCCCTGATTATAGGCAATCTCACAAACTGTTGCCAAAGCACCAATTCCTAACTGGGAATGCCCCTGATCCCTACCGCTTTCCTGAATTTGACCAGTGGTTCCGCTAATATAATTTTTGATAGTTCCGTTGTCGTTTGCATTTAAATAAAAGTCAACTGCTTTTTTATACATCATTTTATTGTTGAAGTAAATCGCTGCCGAGATGTAGGTTTTGGTGACAATAGGGCCCCAGTTACCGTTCGTATACGCTTTGGTATTATAAAAGGTTTCACATACCGGAAGAAATATGTTGGTTATCATGTTGTTTATCTTTCCCATTTGTTCAGAAGTCATTCCTTTGTATGTATAACGAAGAATTTCCATGGCATTGACAATTTTCAGTCCTTCCAAACCCACCAAAAGAGGAGCATCATTCGTTTCCGGAATGAGCTTCAAACTATCGGCATACGCTCCCAATATCTCTAATGTTTTCTTTGCATGACTTTCATCTTTTGTGGCTATCCACATCAAAGCATTCAGATAAGCAGCACTAAAATCGGCTTCCATTTTACTTTTTGTGTAAGCATATTGACCGTCGCGCGAAATAACTGTAAAGGGACCTTTCATCTTATATTGGGCACTGGCACATGGATGATTCATCAACAATTCATATGATCCGTATTCCGGCATAGTTTTCTTTGTAGCTACTTCAAAGATATGATCCAAAGAAGCCTGTGAGTGAAGGATACCGGGATGAACAAAACTCTTTTTGAATTTAATGTTTGTATTATTGCCAGATTTACTGCTTTGTGCTGAAATTGAGAGATTAGCATAAAAGAAAAGCATCACAAGCAAGAGCGGGATTGTATATTGTTTTTTCATTTTTCTGTTTTTTTAGAAGTCATGCTTTATATCAAATTATGATTGGAGGTTAATAACTCCTTTTTATTTTATTTCAAATTCCAATACACCACATAACGTTGTCGATGGATACGAAATAATGGTTCCAACAGGATTCCTTCATTGACTGTTTTGTAAATCAATTTTTGAGCTCCGGCAATTGGTTTGATAGATTTTTCGGGATTCAATTTATCCAGTTTTAATTGATGTACCAGATTGGCCGGCACATTAAAATCGTAGGTATAGTAATCATTGTGTAATTTTGGATTGGAATAGGGAGCCGGCTTTTCCATGCCTTCAGTTCCCATTTCACCGGCCAGTACGATAGGACCATAAGCAATGGCAGCTACTGTATCATTATCAGTAGGTATAATTCTAAGCGTCATAGGATAAGTTACCGAAACTTTGTCGCCGTTCTTCCATTTTCTCGCTATGGTAATATAACTTCCGGGCTTCTGTGAAACCTTTATTTTTTTTCCGTTTACTTTTACCACGACGCCGGATTCAGCCCAGGATGGGTAACGGATTGACAGATCCATCGACACTGCAGAAGTTGTTTTCAGCGTCAAAGTAGTAGTGGCATCATCGGGAAATTTAGTTTCCTGACGAACGGTTATTCCCTTTTCTTTCCAGTTCACTTCGGATGGAATAAACAGATTCACAAACAAGGCCTTATCGCTGTGGTAATATATGGCTTCACCATATTTAGCCTGGTTTTCGAAACCGGAACCTACGCAACACCAAAACGAACTATCGGGGGTACTGTAAACCTTATGTGCACCGGGAAGCATGGGCAAAAAATAAGCAATCATGCCGGTGGCAGGATCCTGTTGACCCAGAATGTGGTTATACAATGCCAGCTCGTAGTAATCGGCATATTTCACTTCCCCTTCAGCGCAAAACAAGTGACGCGTGAGTTTAAGCATATTGTATACGTTACACGATTCTCCGGTATAACCAGTAAGATGTGCCGATATATTATCGGGTTTAAAGAACTTTTCTTTATCACTGTTGCTCCCCGTACAAAATGAGTGATGATCCACTACCGTGTTCCAGAAAAAATCAGCTATTGTTTTGCTGTCACCCTTACCTTCCAACTCATAGCCTCTGGTTAAACCTATCAATTTGGGAATAAAAGTATTGGCATGTTTTTTTTCGAGTATATCTTTTTTGTCCTTCAAAGGATCGAGCATTTCATTATGGTAGAAAAACCCGGCCAGCCATTTATCATGTTCGTTTCCGGTGATAGAATACAGGTTATAGAACACATCGTTCATACCCCCGAATTCATTGCGAAGCATGATGGTTCGTTGTTCAGCCGTCAACGACTGTAACTTATTATAAGCCCAGGAAGCCATTCCCGTAACTACTTCCAATGCTTGTTTATTGTCACAATACAAATATTGATCTATCAAACCCGCATAGATTTTATGAAGCGTATACCAGGGAGCCCAAACGCCCTTCCCGGCAATGTTACGGTCGATAAGTCCCTGTGGAAAGGCACCCAAATAGCCATCCTGATGAAGTGCCTGTTGCACTTCGGCCAATCCTTTGACCAGGCTGTCGGCTTTTATTTTGTAGACATCTTCGCCGGTAGAGGCATAAAGCAGTGCCAAACCCGAAAGAATATGTCCGGTAGTATGTCCCCGCAAATCACTGTCGAGCGATTCCCAGCCTCCCAATTTAATATTATCATCATAACCGCCTTCTTTACCGCTATACACTCCCGCTGTATTCCTAAAACTATGCAGCAGTCGGTTCGTTGGAATGGAAAGAATCCATTTGCTTTCGAGTTTCATATTCTCTTTAAATGGTCCATCCAACAACCGTATATTTTGCAAATCAAATGCTGAAACCTTGGGTGCCGTTTTATCCGCAACCTTAAACTTGCCCGCATGCTGTCCCGGGTAATGTGATTGAGCTTGCAGTATGCTGGAATAAAAAAATGCTATTAGGAGTGTGAAGTAAATTGTGCTTTTCATTCTAATTGGGTTTGGTTATACTGTCTTTTCTTCCTAAGCATTCCTTTGCGTACACTGCGCGACCTATTTTTCAACATATAAGTTCCTGCTAATCGGCTCAGCTGTTTGTATCTTCGGCTCCATGCTTCGTCCATATTGCCAGGCAACTACAGTTATCTTTACCGGGAATTTACTGCGGGGTGGAATTTTGGTAAATACCAGCGTTGAACCCATTATCTCTGCCGGCCCTTCCTGCACATAATAATAAACAGGCATTCCGCTACTGGCTGTTGCATGTAAATTTACAGATTTTATCCCTTGTATGACATTCGGTATGGAATCAAAGCTGATTTTTTGTTCCAATCCCTCTTTGTTCGGATACGGAATATGCATATTAAACTGTTGGATAGCACTCTTAAATTTATTATCGCCATCATTAGCAGCGATTAACCAGAAGTCACCTGTACGTTTCTTATTATTTAATCCCATACGATAAAACCGTACCGTGAAAGTAGTATCATTTACCTGCTCCACCGGTCCGCAAATTCGGGTAATCATGGTTTTGGATATTGCATGATGGTCAACCGTTGCAACATGTAAACTATCGGTAAATGCGGGTGAAATATGAAACGTGAGTCCATCGGCATCAGGTTCAAATTTTCCTACATAGCGGGCAAAGTGCCTGGGATTGAACTCCAGCAGTTTCTGATTTTGAATATAACCAAGATATTGTTCCTTTTTATCTCTTTGACTCGCATAAATAGTTTCAGTTAACTTCGCCATTTCTTTATCGAAATACCAAAAGGCACTATCGCTCTTGCCCTTATACAATAGACAGGGTGCTGCTTTTGCTTCTGGTATGCTATCCTTATGCCAACGTTCAACCATCCAACCCTTTTGGGGATTAACAGGAATCAGTTTTACCGTTTTGTCAATTGAACTTGATTTAGGCAAACGATATTTTACTGCTTTTTCGATAAAAACGCCCAGATAATGAACCAACTGTTCCGAAAAGTCAAAATGGCCGCGACCGGCATCGCACAAAAACGAGACACAGGACTTTGGATTTGCTTTCTTATAATTCAAAGCAGGCTGAACGCGTGATTCCCACCATTCATATTCACCCTCCACCATCAAGCCGGGAATACCATCAATCTTTAGTTGACTCCAATCGAGGTTTGGACGGCCGTAACCGGTTAAGTTCGTCGAAGGCGCATCGCCGTGTATAGAAAGAACAGCCAGTGTCCGCTCGTTATTCTGAGCCGCAAAATTCCAGGGGAAAGTAGCCATGGCCGAATGCCCCATAGGTATAACCGGAGCATATTTCAATTCATAATAACCTGAGACCTCAGCCAATGAATCCATCATTTGATCAAAAGCTGCCTGTGCATTATCCTTATTCGGCTCCCAAACCTGATCCAGGCCGGGCGTAATCCATATTTCGGCAATTCCCAACCCGGCCATTTTCTGACGAAAATCAGGATGTTCCAAAATACCTTCTTCCAACATATTATGATTCCCAACTATTACTGCCCGAACCTGCTTACAATCGGCTGGTATCCACAGAAAAGCACGTGGTTGGTCGTTGGTCTCGGAAGAAACTACATTATTTATTTTCACCGACCACTGCCATTCTGCTGCTTTTAACGTCACTGTCAAAGAAAGCAACAAAAAGAAATACAATCTTTTTAAATTCATAATTTACTCGGAAATAACTTTATGAGAAAACAACAATATATTCTGACCTTTACTTATCATGACGCTGTCCATAGATTCTAAATTCGCCTAGTTCCAATAAGAAACTGGTATGGCCACCAATAATATCAGGATACCGATGAATTTTTTCAATTTTCAGATACCTGTATTGAGCATTCTTATATGCTTCTTCTACTTGAATGGTTTGAAAGTTTTGTGTAAACACGGTCTCCTGCGTTGTGAGTTGTGTCCAATTTTCCTTATCGTTGGAACCAAGAACAACCGAACCGGCAGTACGATCCGCAAAGATATTACTTTGAAACCCGAACGCTGTAGCTGAAACTTTATAATCAGGTCCAAAATCCAAAATATGGTAGGAATTTGGAGCTAAATAAAACCCAACAAATGAACTGGAGATACCATCTACCCAATTTCCAATCTCTTTACCGCATGTTGACAACACAACCGCTTTCGTATAATCGAAACTTCTGTCATCTTTACATAAGGGGGTCATTAATTCAAGATTTTGTGTAGCGACTATCAGGTCCAGTAATTGCTTACTGAAAACCTCATCAGTAGCCTTGCCAATCTTACCTATGGTTTCATCATATACAGTTTTAAAATTACGAATTGTTGTTGTAGTGTAAACGATGTCGGGATTATAAGATTCTATTACCGTCTTGACTGCAGAAGCACGATCAGCTGTTACCAATACATTTACATTTTTAGCTGCATACGTAGTTCCGTCAGTTACTGCAACAGTCATACCTCTGGTATTTGTCACTCTGGGCTGCCAGAAAAAAGCACCAGTTTTGGCATCAAAGGTTGCATCCGTTGGTATGTTGGAAGCCTCATAAGAAAGAACAGCTGGATTGACGAAATCCGTAGCAGAAAAATCTAAGCGGACAGGCTGACCTACATAGGCAATTAAATTTAAATCTGAGTTTCCGGATTCAAATTCAGGTGCTGACAACTCCTTAGTTCCAGATGCATAAAGGTGGTCAATATCAACTATAACACCGGCGGTACCAGTCACGGTAGCATGGACAAAGTTACTCATATTTAAGGTAGCAGTAACATATTTCCATTTCCCTTTTGTATCTGGCAGTACCAGGAAATCTCCACTTATGTCAAGTATAGCGGTACCGTTGGTTCTTACCCTTATCCCATAAATTTTGGTTCCATAATCAAAACTAAGAAGTACAATTTTACTCCCTTCCTCAGCTGCATTAAATCGAATAAAGCTATTTTTTCCTTCTTTCAAGGTAGTCGTATTATTATCTAATTTCGTGTAGCGATCTTCTAGTTCCAACAACGTGCTGGTTGATTTATTCTGAGGAACAAACTTTGACGCATCGACTCCGGCCGCAGCCGGCAAATAAAGCCAAAAATCAATACCTGCATCAACATTCGTCCACCCAGCTCCATCCGGTTTGAGCTTCTTAGTGAATGCTTCATAATAGTACGGTGCCAGCTGTGATACATCCTCATGCCTTACATAAGTATAATAAGAATAGAAATCCCAAAAATTAGCAGTTAGAAATCTTCCTTTATAACTGAATGCCAAAGAATTGTACGTATCTCTAACGGTTCCGTCCTGTGCAATGGAGTATGCTACCGGTGTCCAGGGCGTATCATATCCGAGCATATACTGCCAGAAGTAATTGCCAGCAGCCAAAATTCGGTCATTCAAAAATTCATAGGGACCCACTGCATTTGCCTCTATGGACACAGTTCCGGTAACAGGATCTACTTTTGTTCCCTGGGCAAGAAGCAAACGATTGATTATAGCCACGTTGGTCAAGTCACCACCACCATGCGCCTGATCTCGTCCCATCTCCACATGCTGTACGTGTCCCGGAACCGGTGTGCCTTCCCCTACTTTATTTCCAATAACTGCTTTCTCATCAATCCATCGAAACAGTTGCTTAATCGATCCGTTAAAACCTTGATCTTTAGCAGTACGATTAACAGTATACCATTCCACTGCCTCGTTATATCTGTCTCTGTTACCTGTAAAAATGTATCCAGATATGGCTCCTATAAGCGGATAATTATGCTGATTCATAAAATGGTTTTGATTATGCAGAAAGGTTTCGACAACCGGAATGATAAGGTTAGTGCTAAAATCTTCCGTATCTCGATTCGTCCATTCCAAAGACTCTGTTTGACAGCTTGTATATCTTAATATCTCCGCAGCCATTACCATCCGGTTCAGTGGAATCCCGGTATGGATACATGCATCGGTAAAATACGTGTATTTAGCTGGATTCATTTGAGACCAGATGCGGATGATATGCATGGCATTTATCCGATAAACCTCATCACCTGTAATGTAATACAGCAGTGCCTGTGTATAAGCTTTCACAGCATCAGAAATAAATCTACCATTAAATCCCTGACTACTAAACGAATCAGATTCAGGTTTTGTTGAATCAGATCCGCTCTGATTTCCGGAAGTCACCGTTTTTGACGCAACAGTTGACTCAAGCATTGCATTAAAATAAGTATTCCATGGTTCTGCATGAGCTCGTACTTGAGCTCTGACATTTTCAAGTAAAGCCTTCGTAAGTCCAACACTTGGATGTTTAAATCCTTTTGAATCGACTTTCTCGTGAATAGTTGGGTAATAATTTGTAAAAAAAGGTGTTGTTCCCGTTGTTGCCTTGACATAGATTGGATTTAATATAAATATCGTCTGTATCAAAATAACAGCTAAAACGACAAAAGACCCAAGTTTTTTTGTTTGCTTTTCCATATATAGTTCAATGACATCCTAAATGGACATTGACATTAAAATAGTCCTATTATTTTTTTACTACAAATTCCCAAATTCCGGTTGTAGCTTTTTCCGAAGAAACAGGGAAAAGCGTAATTCGAACATAGCGAGCTTTTACTTTATTTACATCCATCATTGGACTACCTTGTTTCTCATTATTACTTTTATCTGCAAACAACGACCAGTTAGCATTATCAGTTGAATATTCAATTTTGTATTTTACCACACGATTAGGATATTCAAAACGGGTTTCGCAGCTGGAAACAGTTTGCACTTTGCCCAAATCAACTTTCAACCAACAGGCCTCATCATCAATACTTGGTTTCCATAGGGTTGCATAGCTTGCATCTATTGCCGATTCCGGGTTGAAAAGTGCTCCGGTTGTCGTGGAAGCTGATATAGCGGCAACCGGTAATGCTCCTGCATTTATCCGAAGACCGAAAATACTAACTCCTGAATTTGTTGGAATTACCATTTTCAGTTCTCTTTCTTTACCAAGAACCAATCGATCAATACAGACTTGTCGGAGTAATTCTTTGCTTGAGTTTGGAGAAATACGGTGATAGATGATGTATTCTTTCCCCTTGTACGATAAAATGGTATGATGCCCCGGACCTTTTATGTTATTTTTAAGATCGGAACTGAGAATGGGACTATTCCTCCCAAAAACAAAAGGACCATATGGCGTTTTAGAAGTAGAATATTGAACTTTATAAGTATGATCAGTACACAATCCGTCCGAATAGGTCAGATAATAAACAGCTTTTCGCTTAAACATGTATGGACCTTCAAAATAATGTTCAGGGGTAATATCCTTACACTCCTCTACCAATTTATTCATTTCAGTATTGAGTTTGGCTATCATGCAATGTCCATTAACCCAATTCAGCCCTGATCCCCAATAAAGATAAGCCTGACCATCATCATCTATAAACGCTTCGGCATCAATAGAATGGATTCCATTAGCTGCCTGTGTGGTAATCAGAGGTTGGTTATCGGCAACAGCATTTGTCCATGGGCCTGCAGGTTGGTCAGCCACCCCGGCATATACCTCACTACCTACAGACACGAACATATGGAATTTTCCGTCTTTACCTTTGATGACAGATGGCGCCCAAACTTTATTTTGATTTGAATTTTTACTCTGGCAAAGTTGTTTTGTTGGCCAACTTAATGGAATAAGCTTCCAATTAGTCAAATCGGAAGATTCCCACAAACCAAGCTCATCACCACCCCATGGATCAAGTGTTGCATAAATATAAAATTTACCACCGTCTTGTATAACGGTTGGATCAGCGTAATAACCAGGGATGATGGGATTCCCGGTTGATAATTTCCGAGCAGCGACATTTGTCAAAACAAATACGCAAAGAAAAACTAATCCAACTATTTTTTTCATATTAAATAAATTAGCTACTAAATATTAATTATCTTTTAGAACTTAATGGAATTCCTTTGAAGCAAAATGGAAAACTTTGAGCATTCAAATCGGTTCTCATTTCAATTCAGCACGCTTCCTGCAAAACAGCTGTTCCTATCCTATTACTTTTTAAACGTTACATTCTCTACAAATTTTCCTATTTTAAAGTTTGCCGAAGCAGCATCCAATATAAGTTTACCATCTATCTGCAAGTTTTCAAACTTAATATCTTTCACCAAGCGTGTTGAGTCAAATCCTGCGAAAACTGAACCATTATCTGCATCACCATTGTATGAACAATTTTTAAAAGTAACATTCTCAATGCCACGTCCTGGACCAGAAGTATAGTTAGGATGTTCAATAATGCGCAAATTGAATAGCTGACCCTCTTCAAAATCTTCTACGCGAACATCCTCAAAAAGCACGTTACGAACCAGATTGAAATCACCAACACTTATAGAAATACAGCCCTGAGAGTTGCGATCGTCTTCATCATGTTCCAGAATATCAATATCTTTAAATCGGATATCTTCTATTACATCACCTTTAGCACTTGTATCTCCATGCAAACCGATATTAATTGGGTGAGCCACATCTGCCCATAAAATTGCATTACTAACTTTTACATTTTTACTCCCCCCGTAGAATCCCCAACGGTGACCATAAATAGCTACACAATCGTCGGAAGTCCGCAGGAATATATCTTCAATGTTTACATCCGAGCAGCTCATCATATCGATACCATCCGTCCAACCACCACAACTAAAGGATTTAATATTTTTGATAGAAACATTCTTAGATTCACCCAGATAAATGGAATAATGTTTCGGATTGAGCACGGTAATGCCTTCTACCGATATATTTTTGGAATGTGTAATTTCGACGCCTCTAACGGGCTGATCGATGATACCCCTTCCGCATATCTTCACATTCTCTACCCGGTTACATTGCAGTTTACCTTGCAACACCGCGCCTCCTGCCAGATAAACCGTTTTATTGGAAGGGATCACAAAAACGTCACCCGGTAAATCTCCCGGCTTATGTATGCCCGGACCAAAGTAAATAACGTTCGGGTCTTTGGGATCAGGGATATTAGTTTCCAATTCGTTAGCAAATAAATGCAGATTATGACGGGTATCTCCATTCGTCTCAATAGACAGTTTTTTGGGCTCAGTAAGTGTGAATGTAAATGTATTACCCACTATTTCCGGCATTATTCCTTCTATAGCAGGACGAATGCGCACTTGATTCAGACTTCCGTTATTCTGACAGATCTTCACCTCTACCGAACCCGAAAAGTCGAATTGCACCATAGAGGCATCCTGCACCTGGTCCATATCAACCTGCACTTTGTACTCATACAAATCCTGCCATTCCCCTCCTGCCTGACGCACCTGTACAGTAAAATCATCATTGTGCCGGCTATAAATAATCCCGTTGGGTATCGGATGGATCACTAATTGCTGTGCAAAAGTCAAGATACTTAGGAATGTAAATAGTGCTACTAATGTTAATGTTTTTTTCATAGTTATGTTTCATATACTCCGTTCACTGAAGTACTTATTAGTACGATTAGGAAACCCTATTCACTTATAAAAAAAAGAGTAAATTGTGTAAAAACAAATGTAATGCTTTTCAGAATAGTAATACATATAAATTCAACTAAAAACCTTTTTTCTTTCATATGACGATTTACTTTCTATTTTATATTTTAATTAGTTCAAAGTAATCACATTACTATTTTTTCTAATCAATTTAATCCAGACTTACTTACATAATTTGCTCCACTTTCCGAATTCCGATTTTAACAACGAAGTCCTGAAAATGGAGCAATAAACAGAGGAAAATAAAGATACAATTAATATCACTATTGAAATTACTTTTTACAGAACAGAGTGAATGCTCTCCTCTTTCCTGATTACTTTTCCATTTCTTTCTTCCTGAATTGAGACTCTTACATTTCCACTTTTATCATCCAGATTTTGTACAGTCACGTTTTGTATTCTGCCAACAGTCAGTTCAACTTCCAATTCATCAGGCGAAACAGCCGTTATTTTCTTCACTCGATTCTTACCTTCAAATGGTTCAAGTACAGAAAGGAAATGAGCTTCCTGACAGATGTAAGTACTTTAGTATTGAAATTAAAATCATTACAAAGTACATATTCTATCTCGTTGTATATAACTGACCACACTTACAATCTATAATTATTTCAGCTTAATTTACATTATAATACAATGACGAGTAACTACTTGCAATTACAAACTAAATCAGGTTCTGTATTCATTAAAACCAATTGTATTTTAAACTGGAATTTGACAAACTGACTTATAATTAATTCAAGGTTATTATTTTCAATAAATATGGAAAGAAAAAAGCAGCTTACAGCATCACTTTCGGTTTTTGCTGCAAGCTGCTTAAAAGTTCAATTATAATCAGATTAGTCTAACTAATAATTACCAACCCGCATTCTGTTTTAAGTTTGGATTCAAATTGATTTCATCCGTTGGAATAGGAGAAAGATAATCGTCAATGGCAAACTGACGACTCTCTTTATTGTCAGTAACCAATGCACCCTTTTTTGAAGGTACTATACCGGCATAACTGGATACCACTTCGTCGACTGCCAAGGGTTGATACTTGTAACCTGAAGCTAAATAAATTGCTTTATTATCTAATGGACTAAGTGCGGTTGCATATTCCATGTCTATTACAACAACTCCACAAACAGAGTGATTGAGTTCTGCTTCAGCAATTCCCCACCTTTTTAAATCGTCAAAACGTTGACCTTCACCAAAAAGTTCAAGAGCCCGTTCACGGCGGATTTCACCAAGCAAAGTCAAATCAGAATAAGGAGCAATCAAGGCATTGGTTAAAGAGGAAACACCTGCACGGGCACGAACCTTATTGATAGAATAATCCAAATCACCATCTGTTATTGTTCCTCCGTTCAATTCACAAGTAGCTTCAGCATAAATCAGATAGATTTCAGCCAAACGAATCTGTGGATAATTGAAGGATTCCTGAGTAGTTTCACGGTTTTTGGACTCCGTAGTAAACTTCCGACCAACATAGCCGTTGGTGCCTCCAGTTCTCAAATCAGGAACAAAGCGATAATCGAAAGTAAGCCCACTGTTTTCAAATGACTTAGCATATTGTGCACCACCTCCATCTGTGGCCAAACCCCATCCCCAATATTGTTTCAAAGGGCGTTTGACGGTAGCGGTCAGACGAAGGTCACGGTTATCAAATTCATCCGTCATATTCTGATAGCCTTTAAACAAAGGTGAATATTGGATAGGCAACCCGTCAGTACAAAGATACATGTCCATCATTTTACGGGAAGGACTGATGGGTTTTGTATGTGTCAGATTAGCATTTCCCTTACGATTGGTATAATCATAAACGCTATAGAAGATAAACTCTTTATTATCGGCCTTGGTATAGCCACCCGGGTTTGACGAAGCATCTTCCAAATTAAAGAGATAAAAGTAATTATCATTACCCAGTTTATCGCGGTGATCGAACAATTGGAATGTAGTTCCATCGATTATTTCTTTCGCCAGACTTTTTGCCTCTGCAAGATAGAGGGCAGAATTCGCGGCGCTATATCCAACTGTTCCGGCACCAATAGAAGTACCATTACCATCGGTTTTATTGACAACATATTTTTCCCAGGTTCCCTCATACAAAAGGACACGAGCTTTAAACGCTTTTGCTGCTTCTAGAGAGATATGGCCTTTGTCGGCAACAGCAATAGATGATTCAGCAGGCAAACCAGTAGCAATTGCTTTGTTCAGGTCAGCTAAAATCTGTGCAAAAACTTCGTAACGTGAATTACGGGGAGCATTTAACTCCTCATAAGTTACATCGAGCGAACGGGTAACTATTGGCACACCGCCAAATCGTTTCAAGAGAAAGAATTCCTGCCATGCACGGAAAAAGTAAGCAGTGGCAAGCGGAGTAGCTATTTCGGATTGCGCACCGGTATATTCAGCCGCTTTCTCGATCAACAAGTTGTTTTCACGGATATACTTATACGGATTCCTCCAACTAATATCAGCAGTTACGCTTTGTGCAATACCCCGACCATAATCATTCTGAAAGCCACTTATGTCGGTTCCATAATCCATCCAGTCATATATCTGTGAATTATCTTGGGAAGACCAGGAAATTGCTTTATTGTAGAAATTATTTGCTCCGGCAGTAAACTGAGCAGCTGTTTTAAAATAGACCGCTTCAGAAACGAAATCCTGAGGATCCTGATTCAGAAAGTCTGTACATCCGGTCAATGAGGTTGCAGCTAACAACACTCCAACTATAATATTATTTGATTTCATATTCTTTTTTTTTAAAGTTCTTCTTTGTGTTTTACCTTAGAATGTAATATCTAAACCAACTGATACGGCACGGCTGAAAGGTACCGTATTACCCTGACCACTTGCATCTCCATTTTCCGGATCAAAACCATCTTTAATGTTTGATATTTCGAACAAATCGGCACCAGCCACATAAACACGTAATCTATCTACACTGATCTTTTTCATTAATAAGGATGAGAAAGTGTATCCCAATGAGATATTTTTGGCACGACAATAGGAAACATTCTGAACATTAATATCATTAAATTCCTTGTAATTCCAGGCATTGCGGGTACCGTCACGTGACATAATCGGGAAGTCTGCATTAGTATTTTCTGCTGACCAGGTTTGTCCTAGAAAAGTTGAATTTTGGTTGGTCCAGCCTGCATTAAATGGATTAGATAAAGACCCGGTTCGAATAATATTTTGTTGACCTACACCCTGAAAGAATGCATTGAAGTCAAAATTTTTCCATGACAATCCCAAATTGATTCCATAAGTAAAGTGTGGATTGGCATCACCATAATAATATAGGTCACTCGTATTAATTTTACCATCATCATTCAGATCGACACGATTCACACAACCAGGAATTAAACGGCTTGCGCTGCTATAAACCGGAAGTTTATTGTTAGTCATGTCCTTACCATATTTTGCATAATAAGCGGTAACATCTGCTTCAGTTTGTAAATAACCTTCTGTTTTATACACATAAAGAGCATTCAATGGCTTACCTTCTATGGCAGTATTCTTACCAATAACTATAGCGTTCCGCCCAGGATAACTGGTTACTAAACTATTGGCATCCGATAAAGAAACGCCCATATTATATTTTACTTCACCAATTTTATCATCCCATTTCAATGCCAGTTCCCAACCCTTAGTCTGGAAATTTCCACTATTGGTGGTAGGTGCATTTGCTCCCAATAACTGTGGGTAGGTAACAGATATCAACATGTCTGTATTCTTGCGAATGAAGTAATCAAAAGATCCATTCAATCGATTCCCAAGAAAACCATAATCCAAACCATAATTTAATGTACTTACTCGTTCCCATGACCGATCCTTAGAAGTCATAGCAGCAATCCAGGCAGAAGTTGCCAAAGTACCTGCATTACCAAAAACAGCAGTACCAGTGTTGATAGCGGAAATATAATCATAATTACCGATACCGGACATAGAGCCTGTTTCACCATACGATCCACGGAGTTTTAAATTATCAAAAACACTGAGATCTTTTATTATGCCTATTTCAGATAGACGAATACCGGCAGATGCTCCGCCAAAGTTTTTCCAGCGATAATCTGACTGAAGTTTAGAAGATCCATCACGACGACCTAATAATTCCAATAAATATGTACCTGCATAGTCGTAATTAAAACGACCAATTAATGAAACAAGACCTATAGCATTAGAACCGCCACTGTTTTCCTGCGTTGTTTTATCTCCAGTATTCAGGTCATCCAACAGATCACTTAACATACTTTTACGATAAGCATAAACAGTATTATTTTGAGTTAATTCAGAAGTGACACCTGCAGTAAGATTGATAGTATGTTTTCCAAATGCATTGGTATAGTTACCAAATGCACCATAAGTTTGATACAAGGAGTTGTTGGTTGTATTCTTTACGTTGGTATCGGCCAGTTTGGTTTGAGAAGAGATTCCACCATCCCAGTCGTACATGGTAACAGTAGTGCTACGGGAAACATTAGATCCAAAACGTTGACGAATATTTGCATTTGCATTGAAAGACAAACCTTTAATATATTTATTCAGATCAAGGGTGATTTTGCCACCCAGTCTGAAAATATCTTCGGTGGAAGTTGTACGACCACCTTCATCTAATTTGGCCAACATATTGTTGAAACCGAAGATATCATAGTATTGTCCCTGTGGATTATAAAGCGGGAAAATGTAAAAATCCTGTACTCCCTGACCAACGCCTTGAGTTGGAGTTGAAGTGACCCGTTGATCATAGGATATATTGAAATTCGTTTTAATCAAATCACTGACTTTATAATCCAGGTTGGTGCGAAAATTATACTTCTTCATTCCGTCATATACAAAATCGATAACAGAGCGGTCATTGGCATAACCCAGGGAAGTCATAAACGTTGCTTTTTCATTACCTCCTGAAACATTCAGGTTATGAGACTGAGAAACAGTAGTACCATAGACGGCATCAAACTGATCTACAGGAGCTATACGGTGTAATTTCCCATTAACGGTTTCAGTAAATGATTCACTATTAGCCATTTTGTTATACTGATCTTCAGTAAACATCCAATAACTGGGATTCGTAGTTTGGGTAACACCTTTAGCATCAATATACGAAACCGCATCATTCCTGGATGCTTCAAGATTCATTTTGGCCCATTGCGACATATTGGCAACCGGAAAACGGTTACCAATAAAGTTAGTATGCAGTGCTCCGGAATAAGACACTTTCAATTTACCTTCTTTACCCCGTTTAGTAGTTACCAAAATAACACCACCGGCAGCACGTGTACCATAAATAGCAGCAGAGCCATCCTTCAAAACGGATATAGATTCTACGTCATTGGGATTCATTTGTTGAAGTTCCCATAAGTAAGCATCTACTCCATCAATCAACACCATTGGGTCAACTGAATTGATAGAAATATCCCCACGAAGTTTGATAGAAGTACCTTCATTTCCCGGACGAGAAGAAGAACGGGTAATAGTAAGTCCGGGAACTTCACCCTGCAAAGCCAAAGCCACACTTGTTGATGGCTTATCTCTTAAAATTTCGTCACCTTTCACCTGGGTTATTGCCCCGGTAAGAGAAGCTTTCTTTTGCGTACCATAACCTACCACCACTACTTCATCCAAATTTCTGGAATCAGGTTGCATGGTAACCACCATATTGGATTGAACCTGAATAGTCTGGCGTTCATAACCTATATACGAAAACATGAGAGAAGAATTAGCCGGAGCAGAAAGAGTGAATTTTCCGTCTATATCGGTAATAGTACCAATTTTTGTATTTTCCTTCAGTTGGATGGAAACTCCGATTAGGGGTTCACCGGTAGCATCTTTCACTATTCCTGTAACCGTAGTGCTTTGAGCCGACACGATTAACGAGAAACAACCCATTATAAGCAATAAAAGATTGATTCTAACAGCTCTTAGTTTCAGAACTGCGATTAAGTTTGATTTGAGAATTTTTATCATTTGTATTCGATTTAAGATGATAACATTAGTTTATTGTTTTTTTTGATTGTTGAAATAGCTGATCATTGTGTCTCCATAAAAGTTGATTGTTTTTATTATAATTAGTTGGTTTTTAAATATATAAATAAGAAATTATTTTCCCTATTTGTTTATGTGTTTATATTATAAATGAACTATACATTATTAAATACACTTTCGGATATACTCTCTCATTAACTTCCGCCCGGTGAGCAAATGATTTTCGACAGTACGATTTGAGATCTGCAGAGTTTCTGAAATTTCACTCACAGATTTATCTTCATACCTGCACAAAGCATAGACGATTTTGCGTTGAGGGGAAAAAGTATTTAATTTGGTAAGTTCAAGATGAAGGATTTCTTTTGTTTCAATTTTACTAGCAACGTCATTGGTAGATCTTTCCATGAATTCATACATGTTGGCAGAGATTTCCTGTTTTTTGTAATGACGACGCAAATAGTCTGTAACAATGTTTCGGGCGATAGTAAAAAGAAACGATCTAACAGTCTCTTCCCTCAACATCTGTTTGTAGTCGAGCAAACGGAGAAAAACATCTTGCGCAAGATCTTGTGCATCCTCTTTATTATTAATTTTAAAGGCGATGTAATTCACAATGATGGGATTCAATTCAGTGTAAGAGCGGGAAATGATGCCATCTGCGGTGACGGCAATGCTTGTAGAAGGAGTTAGTGTGTTTCTCATAATATCTGCTTTACAAATTAGATTTGGTTCGGCAAATATAGAGCAATCAAAAATTATAAAAACAAAATAAAGCGTGCAATTCATCTCAAATCATTAAATCAGACTAAATTGATTTAATATATTGTATATCAATACACTTATATGTTAGGATAAAAAGTATCAAATAATTATATAGTACTAAAAACAAACATAGAAACATTGAAATGTGTAAAAAGTGGAAATTATTTAATCTCCTGTATAAATTAAAATATTAATTGAACACCTAAAAAAATGTTTTGGTAGAAGGATTAAAAGTGTCTAAGCTAGTTATCGCATTAAGATGGGAAACTTACTAAAAACACAAACAGATGGATTAAAAATTAATTTACGTAGCTGCTTCAATAAGTGGAATAAATCAAACATTCTCAAATATAAGGATGAATCGATGTAATCCCTTTATCTTGAAGCAGTCAGTAAGGTCATGTTTTAGCATTATTCAGAAATAGTTTTCTACTTATTTATCTTTCTTATATATCGAAAAAAAAAAAAAAAGAATGCAAAAGTCAATCAATAAAACTCAAACAGCAAGACTGAAATGGTCCGTATCAATTATTTTTTTCTTCATCAAATTCATGCATGCTTCTACCAATGCTTCTGATATATTCATTCGGGGTTTTCCCCGTCAACTTTTTATAAGAGCGGAAGAAAGAGGCTCTGGAGCTAAAGCCGCAACGTTCGGCAAGGGCAGAGAGAGTATATTTGGAATAATTGACATCCGAGACAAGCCTCTGAAATTCTTTGATACGATATTCATTTACAAAATCGTAATAATTTTTAGTCAGATATTGGTTGAAAATATAAGATAATGAGTGCGAAGAACACTGAATGGCCTGTGACAGGTCAACTATCTTCAAATCGGAGTTTGTAAATGGCTTTTCACTTTCAAAATAGGTGATAAGCTTGTCATAGATCATTTTACACTCCTTTTCATCCAACCGTATAGATTTGTATTTTTCATCAGATTTTAATTCATCCAATTCTGTTTGTTTTGTTTCTTCACGGGGTCTCAATACAATCAGGTATTTATTAAGGATCTTTTCTTTGTAAAATTGTGACAACTTTTGTCTGAAAGCCCATAAAAGCATTATCACGAGTAAAAATATTATCCAAAAAGTCAGGCTAAAAAAAGAGTTGACTGTAACTTTCAATTGCACTTCAGACTTATCATTCCCTGGAATTCGTACCCGAAACAAGTAATCACCGGTAGGCAAATTTTCATAAGAGACTTCGTTCTGCCCCGAAAGAAGTTGCCATTCGGAATCTTTTCCTTCCAGTTTGTATTCATACACCATGGTTCCGGGATTGGTATACGACAGGCTAACAAAGCTAATAGATAAATTATTTTCGCTGTATTTTAATTGAATGAGTTTCTGTTCTAAAACTATGTTCAATTCTTTCGTATTCACATCGCTGCCATTGACCTGAAGTCCTGTAAATACGACCGGATAGGGACACTGCTTTAATAAATCTATCTGTGAAAAGTTCACAGATAGGAGTCCCTTTGCATTTCCAAACCACAATTGCCCCGAATTGTCCATAAAAGCTGCATCAGAGTTAAACACAGGATCAGGAATGCCATCACTAAAACCGAAACTATGATAGGTATCATCATTTCCTGACATGGAAATCAACCCGTTATCACATCCGATCCAGTACTTTCCTTTGGTATCTTCTAAAATCGACATAAAAATCTTTCCATGAAAGCGTTTAGTCATTTCAAGTGGCGAAAATTCAGCCATATCAACATCTGAAACATAGATATTCCCTTTGTCAGGAGTAAAGTAAAGTTTATGATGTGAATCCTCATAAATTACCTTGATTTTCTCTTTGTTGAAAAAGCCTTTGGGAAACACGTTCGACTGAATACTTCGGGAGATGGGATCGTAAATGCATAAACCGGTTTCGGTGGCTATCCAACCCTTGTTTGTACTATCGAAGAAAACATAATATACATTACCACTCAGTAACTGTGAATTAGCATTAGTAAAAGATTTTAGTTCGTTTTTTACTTTGTCATAATAGAATAAACCACCTGAAGTTGCTATCCACAATTTGCCTTCAGCATCTTCCTCAAAGTGAAACACATGTCCTTTCAGTAAGGTTTTATCAGCACCCAAAGTCCGTACATTCAACGTTTTCGGATTTAGTACCGATACCCCTCCACCATATGTACCAATATAGTATTCGCCTTTATAAAAACATGTTGAAATAATAAGGTTGGAGCGAAGTTCATTTTTCGAAAAATTCTTTACCAACTTTTTATCTTCCTGAATATAATACAGGCCTTCACGGGTACCAATCAGTTTTTCACTTCCACGTATCACGAAAGTCCGTACCGGCAAATCTCTGGAATCAAAATAAGGGAGGAATGAATATACTTTGAAAAAGTTATTTTGATAAAGGCTGTAATCGAGCCCGGACTGATAATAACCTATCCATATAATCCCTTCTTTATCAACTAAAAGAGAATAAACAGAATTTGAGCGAATTCCGGATTTAGTTTGAGGATTATATCGTATTGATTCCAGGATAGACTTATCTTTATGAGAAAGGAAATGTACTCCGTTGCCATCTGTGGCCACATAGATAAGGTTCTTACCATCACTCGAAATATCGGTAATGATATCGCAGCCGACATCAACGAACCGGGTAAAATGGCTTGTAGCTATATCAAAACGGACAATCCCAGCATTGACAGTACCCATGTATAAAGTAGAACCGATTCGGGTGATTTTATTCAATACGTTTAAATCCGGATGGATAGATGTAAATTCGTAAAGAGTTTTCTTCTGATTGGTGAGATTGTAAGAATATAGTCCTTTCCAGGTGGCTATCCATATCAGCCCATTTAGACCAATATTTATTCCTGAAACATGATTCCCGGGTGAAAGTACGTTTAAAGGGAAAGTAACATGTTTAATTTTTTCATTGTTATAAATATATAAGCCTTTGTCTGTACCTATATACAAATTCTTTTTTGTGGTATCCCAAGTTAAAGAATATACAGCACAATCTATTGTTTCCGGAGCAACTAGCTCCATCTCCTCTTTATTTTTGTTTAATTTCCAAAGACCCAATCCATTGCCGGCCCATATCTGTCCGGAAGCAGATCCAGCTATGGCTAGTACTCTTTTTTTATTAATTTCAGGGCTGGTAAAAGTATAATGTTTAATGGCAACACCATCGAAACGATCCAAACAATTATCGGTTCCTATCCAAACGAATCCGGCTGAATCTTTAAAAAAACTATTTACTACAAAATTGGAAAGTCCGTTATCCATAGTAATGGCACGGAATGTATAAGACCCTGCATTTATTACAGGGCTCAAAACAATAAACAAAAAAACAAAATATTTTTTTAAGTGACTTATTATCATAGCAATACTCATTCATTCAATTATCAAACGAAGTTAAATAATTGATAAGACAAATGTAGTCATTTGATATACAAAATCATACTTTATTTTTCATCTTTTTATAAATCTAAAGAGTTTAATAAGAAAAGAGTTTGACCTGTACGAAACAAACTCTTTTTCTGGTACATTCGACTAACTTTTGGAATGCTCTTTTTACAAAATTTCTATTTAGTTATAAGCAACTCATAGTTTTAATTCATTATATTCAGATGCATTTAATTTATATCTTCTGCCCTGGATAATCAGCTTACAAGGCGCATCGGCAGTAAAGTACCATTTCCCTTGTTTCCGCTCCAGCGTTACGTTGGCATTCTGTTTGGTTTCTATCTTCACCATTTTATTCATGAGTAAAGTTCCATTTCCCATAAAGTAAACGCCATCTCCGTTTGCTTCCACTCCTATCACAGAATAACTGGCCTGTGAAATCATATCTTTGTAAGCAGCTTTATCTGAAGCAGTACCACAGGAAAAGATATAATCCGTGCGACCGGTCTTCGATACTACTTTCACCCCGGCAAAGTCCTCAGCAGGAGTTTCGGCATCAAAAAAGGAAACCGAAGCGATATTACCGGGTTCTTTCAGGCTACCAGGCTCAAATACAGAAACGAAAGGATGTGTCCATGCCTCACCATTTTGACGGGCAACATACGTAAGTGTGGGGGTTTCCTTCACATTGTAAGGCATTCCGGGCGCTCTGCTTAAACCTTCGCACATGGGCGATAAAGCGGAAAAGATTTCTCTGTCAGGATTCCCTTTCATCCACATATTCATGTTTATATCATCACCATCGGCTTTATGAATAGTGAATGTTGCTTTGATGTCTTTAAATGTAACTACACTTTTTTTATTGAACAAATATGAATAGGCATATAAATGCGCCCCGGCGAATGAAAGTTCTTCAGTCGGTTTAAAATCGAGCGAATCACCATTGATTTCGGTTATGGTCATTTTCTGACCTAAGTTATGGTAGAAATAGTCGTGCATTTTATCGCCACCCTTAGCCTTGCGCGAACGGAATACATCCACATAATAACCGGTTTTCGTACCTGTTGTCACTATACTCAGCATACGGGTCTGATCGGCACAGGTTTCAGGTTCCCGGAAATAAACATCGCTGTAAGTGATGCCCTTGTAAATGCCGTCTTTCACTTCCGACACAGGGTAAGAACTTTTTAATTCAAAACCATGATTACTCTTCATGACCGGATAGCTTGAAATTCCATCTACGCAGACAGTGTTGTGAGCCGGAAACTGCGAATAATATTCAGCATAGTCGAGTTCAAAATAACCGCTACCAATGCCGGCATCAGGAGCCAGGGTGAATCCTTTGCCATAAAGTTCCATCGATATTCCGTTGGCATGCATGTGGTTACCTTCCGATCCGTTCAGAGACACCATCAAGCTATGATTTGGATCCATCCCGTTCCGCTGTACAAACCAGCTGACCTTGGGAGCCCAAAAAGTGGGCGACACATAATCTTCCATTTTTCCTGCCGGAATCGTTGGATCCAGCTTCAAAGGTTTATCGGCAAAAAAAGAAATAATTTCGGCCTTGACATCTTTTTTTTCAGAAACTGATACACACGCTTTTGGATCGAAGAGTTTTAACATGGCAGTAAACTTGTGTTCCTGCTCTTTTTTTCCAAACTGTTGAGCATTGGAAATCATGCGGGCAAAAAAATCGGTTCTGATCTTTCCGGGATGTGTATCGCCAAATCCGATGATGTTTCCACTGGGAAACTGATACTGAGGAATTGCTGCAACAGCTTTTGGGATGGAGGGGAACTGAGGCAGTATATCGTATTTCAGGTTTCGGTCAAACCAGTTGATAAAATTTGCAAAGTCACCAATCACATTCATGCTATAGCCGGGACATTCGGACCAGATACCGGTATTATTATCTAACCCATAGTCTATCAGCCGGGGTACAGACCATTGACGTATGCTGGAACGGTTCAGAATATAATCGATATAATATTCCCGTCCCTTACCATCGTCAAAATTTCTATTGTCTTCAAGCACCAATCCGAGGTTCATTAAATAATTAACCTGAATCAGATTCCAGTTATTGTGAGGTACCCCGTTATCGATAATATTATCGACCCATTTTTTTAAAGCTGCTGCGTAAATAGCCATTTTATCCGGCTTATTTTTCTTCAGATCATAATATAAGAAATCGTACAAAGGAATGATCTCGTTTAAAATATCTTCGTGGATCACTTCAAAAGATGTCAATCCTACTAAAGTCTGTTGATGTCCATGATTCAAATCTACAGGCACATTCCGGTAATAGATGCCGGTCATATACATGTCAAAAACGTCACGGGCCAGGGAAGCATATTTTTGTTCATCGGTGATCCAGTACAAAAAGGCAGCATCACGGGCTATTCCCATGATTTCACGGTTAATGGATTCTATATTTCTGCCAGTTTCAGAGGGAGCCGCCCATTCCAACGGACGACCTTCTTTGGAGTTGTTATGAAAGAGCAATCCTTTTGCATCATCCATATACGGAGTAATATCTTCTAATCTGGGTCGGCCGTAAATGGTGGTTGTAGCTCGTGAACCGGTATATCGAACTGTAGGAACCGGTGCTCTTTTTCCACCGGCAGACGAAAAAACTTCCCCTTTAACGAAAATATCCGTACTATGACTATTCCAGTACATTTGGAGTCGCGAAACCAACCACTGAGGGTCTGTCTGGAGATGTTCAGCATATTTATCGGTTCTGTCCTTTATTTTTCCAAACACTTCATTAGCCCAGGCTTCATCACGAATCATCAGTTTTACTGAGTCTTTGGTATTAGCAGAGCAAAGAACACGCGGATGTTCCTGAGGTAAATCAGCAGGAATTTTCAGTACGGGAGTTTCTGCCGAAAGAGAAAAAAAATGGAACAAAAAACAAATGAAGATATACTTTTTCATATTTACCTCTATAATCACAAACAAAAATAGTCATTTATCTACAATACGAAAGGAACGGAGTAATCACTTAAATTATTAGTAAAAATCAATTTTTTTATTGTAAATTTCACAAGCTTCACTTTTTTCTCAATATCCTCAGTTTCTATATCGATAGTTTTCAAGTTGAAACTAATAACATTTCAAGAAGAAGAAGAAGAAACTATGATATATTTTTTAAACTAATGTTTTGCAAATTAAATAAAAATGGAGACAGAAAAGGGAATTCAATAAAACTTTTATATTTTTGGCGAACCCCAAAAAGCAATCTAATTTTAAAAAGATATAATTGCCTAACGAAGCTAAGTCATAGCAGCCAAAATGTAGTCCAAAAATTTGGGACTAAATCGTAGCAACTGATTTTCAGAAAACATAACGTATTGACAAGTAGAATCTAAGCTGGAAATGTTCAATAACCTCCAGCTCCACAGATTGGTTTAGTCAAAAAACGACGCCAAAGAGACAAACCCACAAAATCAACGTTTTGTAGGTTTTTTTCATCTTTACAGCTTGTATTTTAGTAGTAAATCAAGACACGATTTAGTCAAAAAAAGCCAGCATTTTAAGACTAAATCGTGACCTTTTTTTGAATCTCGAAAACAGGTCACAAAAAGTCCATTTTGGCATACCTCTATCGCCTTTTTGTAGTGCTGCAATTATTTCATTTTCAATCAATAAACTAGTTTTATAACGATTAAAAAATGAGATTATGAAGAGTACATTTAACGTCCTTTATTACTTGAAAAGGAATGCAATTCGGAAAGATGGTAAAATGCCAATTGTTGCACGTGTCACCGTTAATGGCCACATTGCGCAATTCAATACCAAGCTCGAAATTCAGCCAGATAATTGGAGTGTGGGAATGGGAAAGGTCATAGGACATTCGTCCGACAACAAGCGGTACAACGCCCAATTAAACGATATTAAAGCATCCCTTCACAGTATTTACCACGAACTACAACGAAAAGACAATTATGTGACTGCTGAGAAAGTGAAAAATGAGTTTTTGGGAATCAGCGATAATCATGAAACATTACTAAGTCTTTTTCAAAAGCACAATGAAGATGTCAAAAAACTTATAGGAGTCAGCAAATCGGCGGGAACCTATCAGAAATATGAAGTCACACGTAAGCATCTTCAAACATTCATGCAACTCAAATATCATATTACGGACATTTCGCTGAAAGAAATTAAACATTTATTCGTAACCGATTTTGAAATTTATCTATTGACAACAGCAGCTTGCAATACTAACACTACTGCTAAATTCATGCAATTCTTCAAACGAATCATACTGATTGCCCGCAATAATGGATTGATTGCTTCTGATCCGTTTGCAAATTACAAAATTCGCTTGATAAACGTTGACAGAGGTTACCTTACCCAAGAAGATGTGGAAAAAATACTAAAAAAAGAGTTCGTAATAAAACGGTTGGAACTTGTTCGTGACATTTTCATTTTTTCTTGTTTTACCGGACTTTCCTACATTGATGTAAAGAAACTAACAAATAAAGAAATACGAACATCATTTGACAATAACCTATGGATAATGACTAAGAGGAAAAAAACCGGAGTCGATTCAAATATACTTCTCTTGGATGTTCCCAAAATGATAATTGAGAAATACAAAGGAAACTCAATTAATGATCATGTGCTTCCAATTCTAAGTAATCAGAAAATGAATGCCTACCTTAAAGAAGTAGGTGATATGTGTGAAATTGATAAAGAGCTGACGTTTCATTTGGCGAGGCATACTTTTGCCACAACCATTACCTTAGCCAAAGGTGTTCCAATAGAAACTGTGAGTAAAATGCTCGGGCACACTAACATCCGCACTACACAAATTTATGCACGTATCACCGACAGTAAAATCAGTAATGATATGCAGGAACTTGCAGTCAAATTACAGGGTATAGAAAAAATGTTCAAAATTTAGAATTGGTAATAAGCCTCTTTCAATTTTAATAACTATTTTATCAAAAAATCAAAGAAAAGGGGGAACAAAATTTTCTTTTCCATTTCTTTTTGATACAGAATGGATTATGTTTATTATCGAGCAACATGCTCCATTAAATCCTTCTTTTTAAGCACCGACTTCGGTGGGTGCTTTTCCCCTGAAAGGGCAAGTAATTTCGAGCTGCTGAAAGAATTTCAAGCAGCTCAAAATACAACTTGCCATTTGTTTTTTTGCAAATGTGTTTTGCATTATTGATTCCTAACCAAAATTGATTGTTTGCCATCCATACAATGACTTTGCAAAAATAGTTTTTGCATTTAAGCTGTGCTTTGAAGGATATACGACAAAAGAGGTCATGCCAGGACAAATAAAGACATAATGGAAAAGCGATTATTTGTCTACTTTTATTTGCATGAAACATCTCATTAAATAAATATTGAAATCATGAAGTATTGAAGTATTTCTATATTGAAATAATGCAATCTTGAAATAATGAAGTATTGAAATATTGCAATCATGAAATAATGCTATATTGAAATAATGCAATCTTGAAATATTGAAATAATGAAGTATTGAAATATTGCAATAATGAAATCATGAAGTATTGAAATATTGCAATCATGAAATCATGAAGTATTGAAGTATTGCAATCATGAAGTATTTCTATATTGAAATAATGCAATCTTGAAATAATGCAATAATGCAATCTTGAAATATTGAGAACTTGAAAACAAGAATAAACTAAAAAAAGAAACAAAGTAAACACTTCTCTTTTTTTCTTAACACGAAGTGTAAACCTGTATTATATTGTACGAAGTACTAAAAGCTTAAACTTCATTTAGCGGGGAAATAATTTTTATTCAGGCGTAGCAAAATTATTTTCCGCTAAATGTAGTTTATCCGCTGTACCCTATTAAAAAACATTTCGCTTTTTTTTGCTATCAAAATTCATCCTCAAAAAAACAGCTAAATTATTTTTGGGGTCATTTGACTTTCATTTTTATATGCGGATATTAATCAGAAAATCACCGGAAAAAGATGCGAATACTAAAGGCAGTGCTTGTCCAACTATCCAATGTTGGAAAGTAGGAACTAATTTTGAGTTCTGCAACTCGTACTGTTTCAGCAAAAAGTGTACGCAAAATTATTCTTACTTTTCAACATTATCAAACCCTTTCACAAATCATTTTTTTTGAGTGGGCACCGGGGACCGAAGTGCCAGGCGAAAAAAAAAATGTTTTGTGTCCGATTTCATTGATGGTTAAAATAGCTTTTTTGTGGTTTTTATCTATAATCAGGTCAATTTTCAAATCTCCAAAACGTTCGCGCAGTTCAACTTCAGGCGGTCTTTGAGATATATCTATGCGATTGGGGATCGTTCCCCGTTTGTCGTATATCACGCTTCGCTTTTTATAGTGACGTCCTTGGTTTCTTAGGTCTTGATAAAGAGTCCCTTTTTGACGCTTATCTTTCCAAATAAACTGAAAGATACGTTCGTGTGATACACATATATCTCCATTTTTCTTGGCAATACCTGCAATTTGTTCCGGACTGTTTTTGAGACGCAATTTATCTCTCACATATCCCTCTACTTCAGGTGTGAAGGTTCTGTGTTTTGCTTTGTGTACCTGACGCTTCAGGTATTTACGCTGAGCTAAATCATCTTTGTATTGGTTAGAGCAGGCATCTGCATTGCGGCGGAGTTCACGACTGACCACTGATTTATCTGTATTAATAACACGGGCTATCTCACTTTATGTGTAGCCACTTTGCAACATAGTGCAAATAGTATATCTTTGTTCCTTGGTTAGATGGCTCATAAATGTCAACTTTGGTCAGAAGACAATGATAAGTCATTTTTTCAGAGTAAGGGGGAATTCGTCCTCCTTACTCTGAAAAAAAAACTTCCCTATTTTGCCCTCAAAGTTGCATTTACTAATTGAATTTTCGAAACAAAAAAAAAAAAAAAAACAGAAAAGAAAATTCTATTTTTGACCCGAAATAATTTTCCGACAAAGCGAGGTCATAGACAGCAAAAATGTAGTCCAAAAATTCGTGACTAATTAGTAACAATCAAGGTTGCAACAAATTTAAAAACATTGATAATTAGCGGAATGTGGGAATCGGTTCATTTAAACGTCCACTCAACAAGAAATCAAAGGTCGAACAAATTATTGTTCGACCTTTTTTCATCTGATATATTTTCACAACCTACTAATTCCGCGAAGATGTTTTGCAAATTTTTATATTTCGTTCTATAAGTAAGTTAGTTAAGATATTATTTGAAAAAACACCTATACACCTAACCACTTGTATATTTGCTGTTTAATCATACAAATCGTATTTATATCAATTTCACAGGCTTAAGTATTTGAGTTAACACTCTTAAATAATGAACAATCAGTTCTTATTATTTGGCGGTATAAATACCTATAATTTCATTTAATAATCTTGAGTATTTACCATAAAATCTTATTCATTTTAACAGACTAACTATTTAAAATCAACCTTAAATGTTTCTATACTAAAATGACCAATAGTGGTCTTAAATCCATTAGTTGCGCTAGGTATCGTTTTACCTTCTAACTCAATCAGATTTGTATGTTGAGTCTTACTGACTGGACGGAATAGTTCAAAATTCACCTCGGTGTCTTTGCCCTCTATGTCAAAACATCGGAGCACCATAGAATCGTCATCATCTGACTTTTTAACTGCACTTACCATTACTCCCTTTCCTTTGGTTTGCATAAAAGAAAACTGATCAGGGTATGTACCTGATTGACAACGAAAATCTGTAACAGTTGCCACTAGTGGCTGCTTAGCTTGCGTACCCAAACGATATCCGCTTTTCCAATCATTGGCATGTGAGTATAATGTAAAGGTGAAACTATGATTACCTGGCTGCAGGTAATAGTGAGTACCCAGCCAATGGCAACTTTGACGGCTAGCTAAAAGTACAGGTTGTAATACGGCGTAGTCCACCGGAGAGTCAGTCGGATCAATCCAATCAAATACGGCAACATCTGAACTAATAGTGCAGGCGGTTTTACCATCGGAAGCACTAAACCAATTCTGTACTTCACGGGGATGTATATCGACATTGGGTGTGCTATATATCTGATTGGCTTTTGAGAATCCTGCCGCACCAGCCAGCTCATCTTTACCCACTTCAACAACTCCCATGGGTACTTCATAAGAAATCTTCGACTTAGCCTGATTCATAGGGAAAGCCAATCGAAACTCCCTCCAGTTCTCAGCACTAAATCCATTAATTTCTACATCAAAGTCTATGCGTTTTATTTGCTTATATACATTAATACGAAGCACGGCTTGATTCTCTTTCATCGGTTGAATTAGTTGAAATACGGACCTTACGGGACCTACTTCAATACACTGCCATGCTCCTGAATAATTGCCCAATTTGTCATATTCTTCCATGGTTGGTTTCTGAACGTCAACAAATTCTCCGGCTCCATTACCTACCGATTTCGTGGTAAATAGTTCCCCAGCGTTAAATTTCGTAGTATTGAAAAGCTCTTTGTTCAGCTCTTTGTCAAAGACAGATTTGAGACCTCCTCTACCAAAAGACAACTTATAGAAGCTGGTTTCATAAGGCACGCTTACATCTGGTACTTCATAACGGGTGATTACAGATTCTTGTACCTCTGTAAGGTAATATGTCTTATAACCCATGGCTGGAACTTTATCTGCTACAAATAGGTAAGTTAGTACCTCATCGTTCTTCTCATCGGCTGCATGCTTTGATAAAAGTTGATAGCTCACTTCAATACCTGCTGCATCATAGAGTCTGAAGTGAGTATGTCTGCGTCCCTCCATATCAATAGTGATAGATATTGGATCTGTACGTTCCCATGCTAACGAATTAAAAACTGTGATTGCTTTATAGGATGATCGCTCAAATTTTATGCGACTTGATATATCTCGAGTAGACTGCTTCAGGACTTCCTGACCTGCAACGAGCCCATTCTCAAATTTGGTTCGAAAGAGTCGGTCTGTAATATCACCATGCAAACCGCCAAAGCCATGATCGGGATAAATGGCATTTTCCCAACCATTGTTAAGTTTTTCTTGAGGATATGCAGCAAATGAGTTTTGCTGCAATGCGCTAAAGGTGGCAAAGATCTCGGCGGTGACCAAAGTTCGGCTGGCATCACGGGCTGCCCTAATTGCACGATGATGGGTGGGTCCATGAATATACAACCAAATATTAGGACGTTCTCCCATGATCTCAGTAAACTTAGCATCTCCATTCTTTGTTACGGCATCCATTGCCATGGTGGCTGTTGAGTATTGAATTTCAGGGAGGTTTTTAGGATTGTCGTTTTTAACTTCTTCGTTCCATTTCTTCATATAGTCATCCCAATTTACTGGTAATGCAAAATCATATGAATAAAGAAATGGATATTGTGGTGCTATCTTTTGTTTTTTAAATGTTTCTGTCTTAGTTGCAAGAAGTTCAATGAAAGCCTTGGTACGAGCTTCCTCATTTTCAGCCTGACGTACAGGAATACCTGCTTCGTCATACTGACCGGTAGTCCATCCAAGCACAGAACTTCCATCCGGGCTAAACCACTTATAAAATCCGGGTGCATGTCGGCTAAACTGATAGTACTTGATTCCTGATTTTGCTAACATTTGTGGAAATTGAAGTGCCATACCAGGTACATCCTGATTCCATGCAGTAGTAAATTCACATCCCGGGAAGTGTTTTAATTCCCATTTGCGTCCAAAGTAAGTCTGACGTAGTAAAGCTTCACCGTCATACATTGAATGATAAGGCTGTTTTAAGGTAGCTCCCCATTCCAATCGACCTTCTCGTGTAAACTTCAGTATTTGCTCATAACGCTCAGGGTGACGTTCCAGGTATTCTTTTAAAGTAAGTGCATCCTCTACTGAATAACCAAGCGTTGGATTGGTTTCCATACGATCAAGAACTGGAGTAAGTATCTTTTCGTCTCTATTGCGGATACATACCTCCGGGGCATCAACCCATGCAATATCCTGATGACTTGAGTTGATGATATGTAGCACTCCTTTGGTCCAGAACTTCTCATTTTCTAATGTCTGAGCTTCTATAAAACATAAAAGAGATAGAAATAAAGTGATGAATAAAAATAGTTTTTTCATAATATGATTGGCAATCGATTTAATATGTTCTATTTCTTTTTAAAACTACAATAAAGTTATATGATATTATTCAAAATGTTTTTTCTAATAACTCTGGATGTTCTTTTTCTACTTTAATCAGCAATTCGCCAAATAGCGTATTAACCCAAGCAAACCAAGAGCGAGTATAAATTTTAGGATCATTTTTATGAAAAGTTTCGTGCATGAAACCTGTACCGGCATGAGTATATTTCAACATTAGAAGACAAGATTCTATTTCTTTTGTATCATGAGTTGTCATAGCCCTCATAATTATTGCCATAGGCCAAATCATATCCGGACCAACATGAGGGCCGCCAATTCCTTCACCAGCTGTACCCTTATAAAAATACGGATTATCTTCACTCAATACAAATTTACGTGTATTCTTATATGTTTTATCATTTTCTGACAGGTAGCCGAGATAAGGTAAAGCTAATAAAGAAGGCACATTGGCATCATCCATCATTAGATAATTACCATAACCATCTACTTCATAAGCATATATTTTACCATATTTAGGATGTTTTACAATTGCATATTTATTGATTGCAACATCAACTTCTTTAGCTAAAGCAGAACATTCAGTTGCAAAAGCAACATCATTTGTAATTATTTGAACCATTTCAGCTAACTGACGAAGTGACACCACTGCAAATGCATTGGAAGGAATCAGATAACCATATGTAGTTGCATCGTCGGAAGGGCGAAATGTAGAGCATATCATACCAGTAGGTCGAACGGGATTACCAAAACCATCACCAAATTGCGTATCGGATGCTTTGGAAGTATTACGGGTAAAGCTGTATGAACCACGGTCTGTTTTACGTTGTTGTTCCTTGAATGTTTTCACAATCAGTTTCATTGCACTTTGCCATTCTGCATCAAAATGTGAAACATCATCCGTAAGTTTCCAGTAATTATAGCTTAAACGAATAACATAGCACAATCCGTCAATTTCCCATTTCCGTTCATGAAGTTCCGGACGCATTTTTGTATTGTCACTCTTCCAGTAGCTTCCCTCCTTGTCAAAATTAAATGCATTGGCGTAAGGATCTATTAACACGCATTCAACCTGACGATTAATAACTCCTGCTATAACTTCCTGTAATTTGGGGTCTTGTTTCATGTAAGGCAAATATGGCCAAACCTGAGCCGAGCAATCGCGTAACCACATGGCGTAAATATCTCCTGTAATGACAAAAGTATTCGGTTTGCCATCTTTTATTGTAAAATTAAGAGTTCTATCCAGAGTGTTTGGAAAACAATTTTCAAACATCCATGCTAATTCCGGATCTTTGATGGTGTTCTGCATTGTTTTTATTACACTCTCAATAGCCGGACTTACAAAATTTCGTTTGGATTCATCTACTCTCACTTTGGGATAATTTTGAGCAAAAGTTCCTGTCGCAATATTAATACCCATCATTATTACGAATAATGATTTTAAAAATTTGTCTTTGTTATTTTTCATTTCTAATACTAATATATATATATATGAATTTATTGTTTGATAAATTGCCACAACTGATTACTACCTCCATTCCAATACCATTGAATAATGTTGGCACTATTTGAAGTGGAAGCAGCATTTACATCCATTGCTAATCCACTATTACGGTTTATGATTTTATTAAAACCCAGGCCGCAATATTCGATTTTCCATTGTTGAGTGTTTGTTTCATTCCATGTATATTGAATTACATTGGCACCAGCGGTGGTTGAGCTTCCTGGCAATTCAAGTACCATTCCACTATTTTTATTTGTCAGTTGAAAATAGCTAGAACCCTGATCACCGGGTTGCCATTGTTGAGTATTTGTACCATTCCATGTGTATTGGGTAGCAACTGCCCCTAAGGTTACTGAACTTTGCGGCATCTCAATTACTTTACTACTGTTTTTATTTGTAATCATATAATTTGCCCCAGATGTTAATGATGCATTACACATTGAAGTATTGTATGCCCAACGCAATTGCTCAAGTCCTGATGCATTGTTTGTTTGAAGCGAACCATCGTTTAATAAACTATAGCTGTCACCTCCTCTTAGTCCCGGCCAATAACAACATCCAATATTACTATTTCTGATTTTATTTGTAACACCTTGCATAAAGGCTATTTCAGCATCACTATTAACACTAGATGAGTAATATTTTCCACCATACATTGGAGCTCCAAATTCAGTAATAACCGTTCTACTTGCATAGGGATTAACATCACTCAAAGCTGATTCCCACTGTGCTGTAGTAGTGTAATTTCCAAACCATGCATAAATATGACGTGAAAGCAAACAACTACTAAAACGACTATCAGCTCCGACTCCTGAAACATTATCATCATAACCGGTTCCGCCAATCAAGATTCTACCTCTTGGAACGCTTGGATAAGTAGTTAACCACTGATTACAGATGGTTGTCCATTGGCTTAAAGTATAACCATATGGTTCATTGAAAATTTCAAAATATACATTGCTATTGCTTCCATAATCTTGAATTACTCTATTCCACATATTCCAGAATAGGGTTAAATCATCAATTTTACCGTCTTTTACAGTACCTTCCCAACAGCCTAGAATCACTTTCATGCCTTTACTAGAAGCTTTATCAATAGCACCTTTGTATGCATCCCACCACGAGTTACCAACGCTTTGTGGGTTTATAGGTAAACGAACAGTATTTGCACCAATCACATTCTGAAAAGCAGTTAGAATTGTGTTTGCTTTTGATTGTACTGCTGAATAATTATCTGATGAGCTTAACCCTGTAGGTATAATCCAGCCATCAACATAATTATCACGATCATCTGCCCAGTTGGCACCGCAGATGTTAGCCACTCCTCCCACTTTTTGTAGTGAGCTATTATTTAACTCCAGAGGCGTTTCATGTGTTGTAGTCAATTCAACTTCCTCTTTTGTACAACTGGAAATTCCAATTCCAAATACTAATCCAATGATAAATAATGGTTTTTTCATTTTAATAAAATTTTAATAATTATATAATTGAAAAATAAGTTTCAAAATAATCTAGCCACTAATTTTACACTTATCATTTTTTTATCGATTCAATTTATTGATTCAAACTAAAAGTTGAATCAATAAATGAAGTCAATTGGATAAATGAATTATTTCTTATTCAAAGGGATTAAAAGTCGATATTAAAAAAATTGAAATTCATCATTGAGTTTTCATCAAAAATGAATTTCATTTTTGTTCAACCATTTTGGGAATATATTTTCACTATCAATAGACATCAAATTCATAAATTCTGGCAGCGGAACCTTCATCCTGATCGGGCTTAATAATCGTAAGTCGAATATATCTGGCAACCACTGGGGATTTAAGCAATCTATCAGTTTCAGGATCAGCATTATTTACAACTCTGTCGACTACAAACCATGAATCAGAAAGATCTTTTTTTACTTCCAGATTATACTCTTTTGTTATGTAGTTCATCGATTCAAGTGCAGCATGCGAGACAAACCAACCTCTGATTGTATCTTGCTTTTGTAGGTCAATCTCAATAAATTTTGGTCTGATATCACTAGCATCACACCATTTTGTGTTAAAGTCCCTGTCTATTGCGTTTTCGGCTTTTTCAGACTCATTCACTATTCCCGAACAACCAACAACCGGTTTTCCAACTATCAGATTTTTCCTTACAAACGAATCAACGTTTAATCTATTGGATTTTAATGATGTGTAAATCAAATCAGACGCGATTTTTGTTTCATCCGCAGTATTTTTAGCCAAACTAACAGCAAACAAAACTATGCGTGAATTTTTTGGAAGAATAAGTCTTTTAGCGTTTTTAGGAATATCCATTCCAAACTTAAACATATACGTAAACTCATAAGGAACATCCTTTTCGTTTATCATTGAATGTTTATGAGTTCCAACAAAGGCTACCTGTTGTGGTTGCAAAAAGCCTTCAGTATGTCCTGTGTGCTCCCACTGACCAATAAAGCCGGAATAATAAGGAATAGTAAAATTAGCCGTGAAGTTATCCACTTTAAAATCAGCCTGATTATTTCCGTATACCGAGGCTGCAAGGAAATAAATTTTCGTGTAATTTCCTCCCTGTGGAAGTACTATGGTATCACCTTCACATCTCAAACCATTTTTTACTGCTTTTTCGCCAAATTTAAATTTCACACCATCACTCACGAGGGTTTCAGGAAATAATTCAGCAGCATAGGAGTTTCCTTTTCCATCAAAATTTGCTTCACTTCTGAAATAATTAAATGTTGATGTTTTAAAATTATATTTTAATGAAACTGGAAATGAAGATGCAGCAGTCAATTGTTTTTTAGCAGGTTCCAATTTTACCGAAAATGTTTTTATGGAAAACGGGTTTATATTATATTTCAATTTATTCCCTTCAAAACAAGCTTTTCCTTTAAACTCTTCCGTTCCATCCAATTCGAATGCTTCAACTATTTGTCCAGCGAAAGCCATTTCCATATCAATTGCGTTTTTACCTGTAGTTTCGTAGAATCTAACCACATAGCTATCCGAATTCTTGGATTTTTTCAATGCTTTTAGAATAACCTGATCGCTGTTGGTTGTGGCAAAAGTAAATGATTTGCCCCATTCTCCTTTATGTTTAGTGGTAGTGAAAGCTTTGAGGGGCTGATTCAAAATTTCAGCTTTCCAAACTGTTTTAGCAGTAGTATAATTTTCCCCGTGTCCGAACAATGAATATGTAAAGGTATGATATCCAAAATCCTGCTTGTTTTGATAAGAATATCCATTTTGAGTTTTTGGCGTATGTAACAATGTCAGTCGTAAAGTATTATTATCCGGTTTGTCCCAACCATATTTGCTGTTGTTCAAAACCGAAACACCATAAGTTTGATCCGGCTCGGTAAGATCAGCCCAATATTGTGCATACACTTCATATGCTGTTTTTGTATTGTTGCCACGTTGTATCTGACCTATACCCAAATCATAAGTTGCTTTTTTATTATTAATTGTTAACGGAAATTCAGCTTTTAGCAAGGCATTGGTAGTATGCCAGTCTATTTCCGAAACAAAATCAATTCGATCGTCCTGCACTCCTTCCGTTAAGCACAAGTATTGCTTAAATGTCGATTCATTATAAGTTCGCTCAACACAGATTGAGCCTCTTATTGGACCGTTTTCTGCAACGGTAATTTTTACATTTCCAGTAATTGAAACAGGTTCGCTATCTATAGTTTTCTTCAATATTTCCCATGCCGGCCAAGAAAAAGATTCATTCTCGGTAAATAGAGCCAAACGTATGGATTTTCCAAATTTAACTAATTCCTTTCCATATCTTTTATCTATAATGGAAGAAATATCTCCATTATTATCCAGAGTTATTTTGTAAATGCTGTTTTCGATACTCTTCTTTGAAACTTTTAAGTTAGTGTTGAAATGACTTTTTCCATCCCTTATATCGTACACTACAAAAGAAATTGCCGGAACTTGAGCAGCAATCAGAATTTTAGCAACACCATCTTTATATGAAATAAGCTGTGCAGGCACTTCAGTTCCTTTTTCGTTATACACTGAAACCTGTCGAACTTCCTTTTTCATTTTCACATTCACCTCTACAACATCCTTTGCAAATTGTGAAAGAGCATTGTAAATAACAACAGGAATCCCTTTGGTGTTGGTATCCAAACCTTTCGAAACTGTTCCGGTAGAAGTGGTGAGTACTTGAGCAAATTGCTTTTGAGACAGTAATTCATCATTCCACGAAAATTCATAGGCGCGTGGAATGCTCGTTCCAGTTAAATCATCGTGAAATTGATGCCAGATAAATCGTTTCCACGATTCATCAAGCGTCCTTTGTGGATATTTCAATCCACCGGACCAATCGGCAATAACAGCGGCTCTTTCTGCTGCATCGCCTGTCAATTCATTTTTTCTGTTATACAATTTCATCGCAGCCTGGGAAGTATAGCATCCAGTTCCATGCACATCCATTAAAAGTTCACCTGTAAACTCCGGCAATTCGGGATGTTTATCAAATGGCAGGAAATCTTTATATAACTGATCGCTTGGTGCACTAATAATTTGAATTGGACCATTTCCTTTTACTCCTTTTTCAACAGCGCGAACTGATTCTAAAGTAGGAGAACCACCCATATCACCAGTTCCATAGTAGTGGTAGGTTAGATTCAAAGGGGAGGTCGTAGCCAGTTTTATGAGTTCTTCGTTTTGACTTAAATCTTCATCTTTCCATTTTGTAACATAATTACGACCTTGGGCTACAAGCATAATTTTGGAGCCGTCCACGCCTTTCCAAAGTCCAATTTCGAAAGGGATCTTGCTGTTTCCGTAAAAAGGATTTTGTCGCCAGTATAACTTTTGGGTGGAAAATCCTATAAGACCACAATGTGCAGCCAGTGTTGGTAATTGCCAACCAAATCCAAAACAGTCAGGAAGAAAGATATCGGTACTTTTAACCCCAAATTCATTTTTATAAAATTGTTGTCCGTACAATACATTACGAATAAACGATTCTGGAGATGGAATATTGGCATCGGTTGCATCCCAAGTACTTCCTGACACATGCCAACTTCCTTTTTTAATATAATCTTTAACCCGTTTAAACTGTTCAGGATAATACTCCTTCATCCAAGAGTATTTAATTCCTCCTTCGAAATTGAATACGTAATTCGGATATTTATCCAATAAAAATAAATTTTGATTAACTGTATTGCCTGCGTATTGACTAATAGAAGTTTGCACATCCCAATTCCATTGGGTGTCAAAATGGGCATTTGAAACAATATATGCTTTAGGCTTTTCTTGCGAATACACAGAAAATTTGACTAACATGACAAAAAAGATTGTCATATAAAATGATTTTGATTTTATTTTCATGTTATAAATTAAATTTAAAATTAAGATCTTTTTTTTTGAATTAAAGGTTTAACCCATAATTCGAATTCTTAAATAAATTTCCCAAGTATTCATGAATTCATATCACAAATAATCGTTGTTAATTTTGGTTGATTGTTTTGATTCTTCTTAGAATTATTTCATCTCAAAAAATAATTCACCACCTTTCATCATCTCTGAATGTGAGATTAGACCATCTTTAATTTCATGTCCATTGAGAATCACCTTTTCTACTAAGAAACAATCGGGACGCCAGTTTCTTGTTTTGATAATTAATTTTTTTCCATTTTCAAAATTTATAGCGGCCATTTTATATAGTAGAGTACCTAATACATAGTTCCCTGAAACCGGATTTACAGGATAAAATCCAAGAGCAGAGAAGATATACCATGAAGACATTTGACCCATGTCATCATTATTTACCAATCCACTTGGCGAATCATTATACATCTCATTGCAAATACGGTGCACGATAGTTTGAGTTTTTTCTGGTGCGTCTGCCAATGCATACAAATAGGGCATTTGATGAGAAGGTTCGTCTCCATGACCATATTTACCAATGAACCTTGAGATATCCATATGTTGTTCTCCAATTAGTGGAGTATTGTCGTTAAAAATGGCATCTAACCACTGAACATATTTTTCTTTTCCGCCCATAAGTTGGATCATATAAGGCATATCATGTGGTGTATAACCGGAGTAACCGCAGATATTTCCTGATACGTAGAATTTAGTCAAATCAGACCACCTTGTCATATCAAAATCTTTCCATGAACCATCAAGATAACGAGGCCATAAGTAATGCTTTTCAGCATTCCAAAGTCGGCGATATCCTAACGAACGTTTATAGAAATATTCTGCATCTTTCGATTTTCCTATTTTTTTTGCCACCTCAGAAAGTGCATAGTCATAATAATTGAACTCTGTGGTTTTTGAGACTGAAGTGGGTATATTAGCCGGAACAAAACTATTGGCAATATATTCCTCCATTCCACTTTTTTCGGAATTATACCACCAATCTGAATTTTTTGATGTCGTAAGCGATTCATACATGGAAATATAGGATGATTCAACATTAATTCCCGGTACGCCCTTAACAATTGCTTCGGCCATGATGGCTACGGGTGATCTTCCCAGCATACATACATTGTCATTCCCCATGCACTCCCATACAGGTAAATATCCTCCTGTTTCGGTACGACGGGATGCTAATGAATTTACAAAATCTTTCAATCTTGCATGCTCTACTAAAGTTAAAAGTGGGTTTTGAGCCCGATAAGTATCCCAGGTTGAGAAGTTTGAGTATTGATCAATGGAAGAATGATATTTCTTCATATTGATACTATAGTTGCCATTAACATCAGATATGATATTTGGAGACAAAAATGAATGATAAACTGAAGTGTAGAATATCCGTTTTTCTGAATCAGTTCCTTTTATATCAAATTTATCACATTTCTTTTGCCATAAATTTCGAGTCTCCGCGTGAACCTGATTAAATGTTTTTCCTTTGGCTTCGGCGTTGTAATTGGCTCGTGCCCCATCAAAATCAACCTGTGACAAAGACACTACAACTTCAATAGTTTCACCTTTTTTTACATTAAAAGTCACATATGCCTTTGCTGACTCACTTTCTACATTTTTTCTTCCAGGATAACGAACGCCATCCGTTACCATGCCATACGAAGAAAATGGTTTACTAAATTTTGCATAAAAATGGGGTTTACGTCCACCTCCCATACCCGATGATTGCTTCCAGCCCTGGATTTCTGTATCGGATAAGATTTCAATTGACCCTTTAAATTCATGCTCACCTACTCCATGAATTGGATCAATAATAAGATGCATACTATCTGCATTATTCACTGTATACCGATGAAAACCAACATGTGGAGTGGCAGTTAGCTCTACATTGATATCGTAATCTGCCAAACGAACTGCATAATATCCTGCTGAAGTCTTCTCTTCTTCATGCGTGAAGCGTGACATGTATCCTTTATCAGGATTATCAAAAGTCCCCGGTGTAATTTTTAATTCACCTGTCATAGGCATCATTAATATATCGCCCAATGCCGCCAGGCCAGCTCCACTAATATGATTATGGGCAAATCCTTTAATGAAAAGCTCTGAATAATGATATCCTGAGCAACGTTTCCAATTCCAGGGTTCCATTTCCATACTTGGACCTAATTGTACCGCTCCAAAAGGTGTGGTGGCCGCCGGGGTTGTGTGTCCTAAACTATCGGTACCAATCATTGGATCAATATAATCCACTTTTAATAAATTCGTTTTTTTGTGCACCTTGAACTGACATTGCAATAAAAAGAATTGCAATTATTATAATTCTCATAATATCATTGGATTTCAATAAAGATGGGGAATCAGCTAATAAGTACTCGTAATAATAGACAGGCACTGATTCCCCAATAATTTATATACTCAGATTAACGCTATTTCATTTCAAACAATAACTCTCCACCTTTCATCATCTCTGAATGTGAGATTAGACCATCTTTAATTTCGCGTCCATTGAAAAATACTTTTTTTACTAAGTAGCAATCCTGACGCCAATTTTTAGTTTTAATCGATAGTTTATTACCATTTTCAAAATTGAGAGCTGACTCTTTATAAAGAGGTGTACCCAAAACATAAGTTCCTGATGCAGGACAAACGGGATAAAAGCCAAGTGCTGAGAATATATACCATGAAGACATTTGACCCAGGTCATCGTTATTAATCAAACCATTAGGAGTATCATTATACATCTCCTTACAAATTTGATGTACTACTGCCTGGGTTTTTTCCGGTGCACCAGCAGATACATATAAATAAGGCATTTGTTGTGAAGGTTCGTCTCCATGGCCATACTTGCCGATGAATCCGGAAATATCCACATGTTGATCACCTTTAATCAGTGTAGTATCAGTAAAAATACCATCAAGCCATTTTATATATTTTTCATTACCTCCAACTAACTGAATCATGTATGGCATATCATGTGGTGTATAACTTGAATAACCCCAAATATTTCCTGATACATAGTTTTTAATTAATCCATCCCATTTGGTTATATCTAATTCCATCCATTTACCATCCTGATAGCGAGGCCATAAGAATTGTTTCTCTGGATTCCATAATTCCCGGTGTCCAAGTGAACGGTTGTAGAAATACTCAGTATCTTTTGTTTTACCTAATTTTTTAGCTACTTGTGACATGGCATAGTCATAATAGTTATACTCTGTGGTTTTTGATACAGCGCAACCAATATTAGCTGTAACATAATTGCCCTGCATATAGCTTTCCATACCGCTATGATTAAAGCCATACCACCAACTACACTTGTTTGTAGCAAATAAAGATTCATACATTGAGATATACGAAGCATCAATGTTTATTCCGGGAATATCTTTTACGATTGCCTCAGCCATAATGGCTACAGGAGATCTTCCAATCATACAGCAATTGTCATAACCCATACATTCCCAAAGAGGCAAGTCAGTTCCAGCCTCATCTCTACGTGAAGCTAATGAGTTGATAAAATCACGTGTCCCTGCTTGTTCAACCAGAGTATAAAGCGGGTGTGTAGCTCTATACGTATCCCAGGTCGAGAAGTTTGAGTATTGAACTAATGCTGAATGAAGTTTTTTACTGTTAGCTAAATAGTTACCATTGACATCGGATATGAGATTAGGTGAAAAGAATGAATGATAAACCGCTGTATAGAAGGTTCGTTTCTCTGCAACTGTTCCTTTTATGTCAAATTTATCACATTTATTTTGCCAAAGCTTTACTGCTTCTGCATGAACCTGATCAAAGGTTTTCCCTTTGGCTTCGGCATTGTAGTTGGCATGCGCTCCTTCTAAATCAACATGAGATAGTGATAAATTAAATTCTATTACTTCACCTTTTTTTACTTTGAAAGTCACATATCCTTTTGCAGTTTCACTCTCTACTGTTTTCCTTCCCGGATAGCGAACACTATCAGTTACAACTCCATACGATGTAAATGGTTTTGAAAATTTCGCATAGAAATAGACTTTACGCAAACCACCCGAACCAGTTGATTGTTTCCAACCCTGAATTTCAGTATTTGATAATATCTCAATAGATCCACTAAATCTATGTTCACCAATTCCATGTATAGGATCTATAATAATGTGCATACTATCGCCTTTATTTACTGTATAGCGGTGAAAGCCTACACGTGGTGTCGCCGTTAACTCTGCATTGATATCATAATCGGCTAGGCGAACTGAATAATATCCGGCTGAAGCTTTCTCCTCTTCATGTTTAAAGCGGGAAATATAACCACTTTCCGGATTGTCGAAAGTGCCGGGTGTAGCTCTTAAATTTCCAGTCATAGGCATCACCAGAATGTCGCCTAATCCACAAAGGCCTGCTCCACTAATATGGTTGTGGGCAAATCCTTTAATAAAAAGCTCTGAATAATGATATCCTGAAGTACGTTTCCATTCCCATGGAATCATATCCATGCTTGGCCCTAATTGTACCATTCCAAAGGGAGTAGTGGCTGCCGGGGTAGTATGCCCCAAGCCATCTGTACCAATCATTGGATCAATATAATTTACTTTTGATAATTCTTTTGCAGATGAACAATGAATCGATGCTGCCATCATTGCAATGGCAATTAAAAATGTTTTCATTACGTATTTAGTTTAATATTGGATTAAATTGCATTTCAAATTTTATTTCAGTAGCATTTATGAGGTCAAAATAATTGATAAATGGCTTATCTAATGGTTTTCCATCAATAAGAACTCTTTTGACATATTTATTTTTGTATGAAAGTCCTTCGGCTACAATTGTTAACGTTTTGGTATATTTCTCTACATCTATTCCAGTATAGGGTTTTCCATCTTTAACCGGAATTTTCAACTTAAATTGTGGAAATTGGGGTGCTCCAATGGCAAATTCATTGCTACCTGGTGTAACAGGATAGAATCCCATCACTGAAAAAATATACCATGCTGACATTTGTCCTAAGTCATCGTTGCCACATAATCCATCCGGTGTATTCTTATAGTTTTCAGATGTATATTTTCGTATAAGTCCCTGTGTTTTATACGGTTCACCACAATAATCATATAAATATATATTATGATGGCCAGGTTCATTATCATGCCGATAATGTCCATTTTTAAAATTCTGATCCAATTTAGTCGAAAAAGCTTTATTTCCTCCCATGAGTTCAATAAGCCCTTTTACATCTTGCATTACACAAAAAAGATAAGTCCATTTGGAACCCTCAGTCATCCCTGTATGGTCTTCATCATTCGTTTTAATCCAATCTCCATTATATTTTCTGGGTTGCATAAATCCTGTTTCTTTGGAGTAAAGATTTTTATAGTTCTTACTCCATCTCATAAGTTGCTCATAATCAAAATTGAATCCAAGCTCTTTGGCAACCTGAGCTATACACCAATCATCCAGTCCATACTCTAATGTTCGTGAAACCGATTCAGCTGTTTTATCTACAGGAATATAACCGATACTGTGATAATAACTTGCACCTGCCCGCCCTTCAAATGATGACCAACGATTACGATCACCATAAGATCTTTCAGTATCACAATTGGGAGGAATCATAGCGTTCTTACGCATGGCTTCATAAGCCAGATTCACATCATAATTGCGTATACCTTTCTTAAATGCATCAGCTATTACAGCGTCGCTATGGGTACCTATCATAATATTTGTTTCTGCCGGATTTGGCCACATAGGCATCCATCCACACTGTTGATAGGTTTGAAGCATAGACGTAATCCATTTACCAGTTAAAGTAGGCTCAATAAAGGTCATCAATGGATGATACGCTCTGAAAGTATCCCAAAGTGAGAAATCTGTAAAGGAAAATCCATTGTGCACCAAGTCATCTGCGGCACTATAATACTGTCCATATTCAGACATATCTCTTGGATAAAGATAGCAATGGTACATAGCAGAATAGAATACTGCCTTTTGATCTTTATTGACACCCTCGATCTGTATTTTAGAAAGAGCTTTGTCCCATTTATTTTGAGTAGTTGAAACTAATGTCTCAAAATTGTATTTCTCAATTTCTTTTAGGAGATTATCTCTTGCCTGATCAAAACTAATAAGAGAAGTAGCAATCCTGGCTATAACTTTCTCTCCTTTTTTTGTTTTAAAGTTAATATATGCACCCATTCTAGTTCCTTCCTGCTCGATAGAATTAGGATTAATTGTCTCTTTATCCCACGTTCCGTAGGAATCAATTTTTTTATTAAAACTTATTACAAAATAGCCTTTAAAGTTAGGAAGTTCTCTCGTTAACTGTGAAGAGTGTCTATCAGGATTATATCCAATAATTTCGTTTTTTATGGTATCTATTTTCACCCAACCTCTGAGTGTTTTTAATCGGGGTTCATAATCATTGCACCAATCAGTCAGTAGTGGATTGAGATTAATTCCCTGTATAATAAGCCTTGCATTGTTGCTTTTGGGAAAAGTAAATCGAAACAATGCACAGCGTGAAGCTGCTGCAATTTCACCCTTGATCATTTCACCATTGCCTACATCCATTTTTACTGAGTAATAATAAGGAGTAGATATTTCATCTTTATGCAAAAAATTGAGAGCTCTTTGTTCTGGTAAAAGATTAAGCTTTTCACCAACTTGTGGCATGATGGATACGTAGCCATAGTCTCCCATCCAAACTGCTGGCTGGCGAGAACCTAAAAATCCAATGATAGCATTATCATCATATACGTAGGGCATTGAACTCATTTTATTCTCTCGGGTTTGAGCCGTGAAATTAATCATGGAAAAAGGTTCACACACAAATGGTGACACTCCTCCATCACCCTTAAGTGCACTTCCTATAAGAGGATTAACAAAAACTGAATTCCCTTTAGCAATACTAACTAGATGATTAATAAGTAGTATGTATAAAATAAAATAAAATTTTTTGTTCATTTAAATTTAGTTAAGTCAACATATAATTTGAAGCTCTGGTAACTAAAGCCACTTAATTCATATCCCTTTCATACAATCAGTTAACCGTCAGAATTACTGCAACATTCACGCTTTATAAAGTAGTTAACAATCTCATAAGCTTTATCTAGTGTCTTCAAATTCTTTCTTCAATTGATATACTTAAGATTAGCTAAACCAAACAAAAATTAGTTTAGCTAACCTTAAGTAAATTTAATCTCTCCTCACTCTATATATCCTTATGTATAATAACTGATGACATAAAGTGGATCCCATTAAGGGTTAATGATTGAATGCAGACATAAGAGTAACTTTTTGAAAAAAATTTAATGTCTACTTTAAGCGATATTGAATTAATCGCTTTAAATATTACAATAGAATTAATAAGTGTTGACTTAAAACCAACTTACAGCTAAGCTAGCATCAATTATTAAATAAAATAATTGTTAAAACAAACCGATTAAACGTAAGTTCAAATGACAAATACCTAGTAATCCATATGCTTAACGGTTTTTTTAATTTATTTTTTAAGGTTTAAAGTAATTGTTTCTCCAATTTGCTTCTTTGCAATAGGTTTTTTATCACAAAAAACAGTAAAGTATTTCTCGTTAATTTCAATATCGTATACATGACCTCTGAATTTATATCCTTTCATTACGGCATTTCCTAAATCAGTATGGTAATTTGGCGTTATCTTAAGCATTCCATCAATATTTGGCTCCATGCCAAAAATTCCAAATAAAACGGCTTCGACTCCTGCTCCTGCTGAAATTTGTAATGGCATTGCTGAAATATCTTGACTTGGTTTATCAGTACTTGGATTCTGTGACATATAAGGGAAATAATCTGTATATTTTGCATAACGCTTTAATACATCCCAAGCTAAGGGAGCATTTCCAATTTTATAAAGATTTCGTGCTATACGCATAGGCATTCCGGCATATTGGCCTCCACCTCCCCAGTCACAATCTATACGATCCCAATGCAAGGTGTCGTTTCGTGCGATAGAATAGAAACCATAGTCTCCTAAAAAAACTCCGTCTTTAATATGTGACATTAATCGCAAACGTTTATGCCCATCAACATTTGGACTTGCCAGGAGATCAAAAAGATGATACGTCCATGTCGCTGCCTTGCTGCCATCAGGATAAAGATTGTCATACCAACCTATTTCTTCATTCCAGAGTTTTTCATTTATCGACTTTTTTAGTTGTTGAGCCCATTTATTGAAGGTACTTCCTTCTTTGTCATTAACTATTAAAGCCCATTCAGCAAGTTTGTTATAAAAATCCAAAGTCAGTACATTCACTACGGGAACAATGCTGTTATAACCATCAGTTCTGATTTCAATAATTTTTTCTGTATTTAGGCCTACATCAATCAGACCATCATTTTTTCTCCCATAATTATCATGTAGTTCATAAGCCCAACGTTTCAACCACTCGTAAATCGTGGCATCCCCTGCTTTAAGGGAAAGAATAGATTTGTCTCACGTTTGATTCATATATGCTTCAATCATTGTTTGTTGGGCAAAAGGCTCCTGGATATACAATTGATCCCAGTTGGCTCCCGAATAGCTGATGTAGGTTCGTTTCATTTTTCCTTCGTAGAAATTGAGCCTCAAGGTCTCTTTCATACTTTCAGGGTCAAGCATTGTAATTACATCTGAAGCATAAGAATTATCCCAACTGATTGTATATGGCCACGTACCTACAGCCCAAAATGGATTAATGATGAATTTTTTGTTTTCGTAACGGCACATCAATACACTTAATAAACAGCGATTATAAAGATTATTGATTTGTTCATTATCAGTCTGAACTGTTGGCATAGATTCTGCCGCCCATTGAAGTTTTGATTTTATATCTACTTGTGATTTATCAAACCTGTCAGAAATAGTAGTTTCATATATTTCATTTATTTTTTCTTTCGCAGGTGCAAAACGTATTGCAAAATAATATTTACCACTGCTTTTTGAAGGAATAGTCACTAAAAATCCTTTTTCATTTCGCTCTTTTATATTGGATGATACAGATACACGCAATTGTTCACTTGCCACTTCAAACGGCGTTTTTGTTTTTATATCAGCACTACCTTGTTCGCCCGAAAGTGACAACTGGGAAATAATATGTTTCGGCAAAAGCGTTAAAGATAAAGGCTTATTGTCTCTGTTGTAGAGTTCCATAGATAAATATACTTCATTTTCGGTACTTGAAACTGACATGGCTGTTTTTACACTGAAAGAAATTAATTTGTCTTTTAGTTTTTTATGAAACATGCCTGTACGCGTATATAGGTTGGGATACCAAACCTCATCTTGTGTAACCATAACATAAGGAAGCCATGAACGAAAATTGCAACCTAAAGGATCATCGCCAGAGTGAGAATACTCCATTTGGCGCCACATAAGTGGAACTTCATCTTTAATTTCAATTCCTGACTCAGATTCAGCCACATTGATGAAAAAATCATAAGCAGGTAGTTCTATTGGGAAGAAATGAGGGTTTGAGAAAGAAGTCAAGCTAAATTCACGGGGACAAACAAAACCACGTCCATTAAAAAGAAGCACTTGAGAATCACCAAATTCCATCTTCTCTCTGGGAAAAGCAAGTCTTTCTTGTGTAAAAGATCCAACCTGCCCCGAAACAGATGTTGTATGTAAAAATCCGAGTAGTATGAATGAAAATAGATTATTTGAGATACTTTTATATTTTTTTATTAGCTTCATATTTGAACTAGTTTTATTATTACCCGTAATTTATTAACAAACTATAGGTTATTTATATTCTTATTAATTATTAGTATCACCGTACTATCGGTAATTTCTGAGAGAGTATAGATTCTTTTGATTTACATAGACTTTACTATCAGTTAGCTTCAAGTCAACTCTTAGAAATTCCTCTATTTTATCTGATACGATTGATTGAATTTACCTTAAATGAGAAAAACGAAATTGATTTAGAAAGTTACCTTTGGTCTCGAAGTGTTTAAATATATCGAGAAATTTCAAGAAGTTTATAATGCAATAATTTATCCTATATACCCGCCATTAACAATATTGCATGGTAACGTTGTTCTGATTCATAACTATCTAAGTCAGTTATCGGATAAATAATTTTTATTATTTTGAAATGAAACGAACTTGAATCATTTTTTCTTAATTTCGGAGATACAAGTCTCGGTTTATTGACTCAAGAACATGTATCTCCGAATTGAGAGCTTTTTTATACCTAAAAAACTAATAGAAATTATTTTACGCTTACCTTATGGCATTTTGAACCTAAGTCTACAATGTAGAATCCTTTAGGCAACTGAACTGTCGTATTTCCGTTAGTGATACCTTTTTGTATTAAAGCTCCACCTACATTATAGATAGCGAATTTACCATTTACATCTTGTATAGTTATTCCATTGAAAGTGCCAAATACATTAGTTTGTGAGGCACTTTCATTTTTTACAGCTGTTGAAATTGAACGAGGAGTTGCACTATCACTAAAGGCAATTTCATCAATATATCTAGTTTTATTCAAATTACTGGGTCTATCAATACGAGTACAGTAGCGGAAAGCTGTAACTTGTAAATTTGCTTGGTCATTAAGATCAAACACATGATCAACCCAACCAGTTACTGTGCTAGTTTCACCTTTATATTGTTCACTCCCTACAAATATATTGAATTCATAGCTTTGATCTGCTGAAGTATTATAAGTCATAACATGTAAATAACGAGTGCTGGCGTTAACCATAACCGGCTTTGTGAATTCCATTTTAAGACCTGCCCACCAAGACCCTGCATTAGAAGAAGTTACAAGTTTTAAAGCACTACTTGTATTATTCACTCCAACTTGATCAGGATTAGCAGCTACTTCATATGAAGCTACACCATCTCCATCATTTGTAAAAGTCAGATTGTTAAATGTTCCATCATTAAAATCAGCTATAGTTCCACCTACATTGATAAAAGAGTAACCTCCCCTTGGCATTGGATCATTATTTATTATCATATCATCAATATACACCTCATTACCCCAGTTATTGTTATTAGCAGAACGAGGCAAATAACGAATAGCTGTTAAATCAGCAAGTGTAGTACTTTCTACATTGGTTAAATCTATTACATAATCAAACCATACATTTTTAGCAAGAGTTAAAGTTGACCATTTCTCTGCAGAATTAGTCGAGATCATTGCAAAATGAAAGTTATGAAGACCAACATTCTTAAACTTCATCATAATATGCATATAGCGATTCTGCTCACTTACAGTAACTGGATTTACAAACGTCATGCTTAAACCGCCATTATCATCAGTATTACCATTAATTACTTTTAAGGATTTGGCTGAATTGTTTAATCCAGTTGTTTCTGGGTTGTCAACCACTTCAAATGTAGAAACCGCATTCCCTACTATGGAACAAGTTAAGCCATTAAAAGTACCATCATTGAAATTAGCAATGGCGACCTGCGCTTTAAGAGTCATAAAACTCAAAGCAAATAATAAACTCAAAGTCATTTTTGTTTTCATACACATAGATTTTTAAATTTTTAAAGGGTTCTAATGTTTTGTATATTTTTGCTCACATAAGAAAGAACCCGTTAATTCTTATGTGAGCATTTTTTTGTTTACTGAACAATAAATTAAATATTGATTAACAATAAGCGTTATAAACTTAAAGTCTATCTGCCAATCTTTGTAATTTTCTTAGTAATTGAATTTTTGAAAGAATTAATCTTTACGAAGTAAACACCATTGGAAAGACCCGACATTGATATTTCCGTTTGAGTAATACCTCCGCCAACTTGCTTGCAATTAACCAGACTACCTTGTGCATTGTAAAGTGAGACAGATTTAATTTCACTGCTAGCACGAACAGTTACTCTATCTACTGTTGGATTTGGATATATCTTTATGTCATCTGTTTTTTCGGTAGCAACAGAGTTCGATGTATTTGTTGGATCATACACAAACGTTACAACAGAGATTGGAGGCAATTCAAATCCATCTCCTGCGCTTACATTTGGTAACACTTTCATATTATATTCATCTGAAGTAATATAAGGGGTAAATGTCGCATTAGAAAGGTTCGAATAATTTTGAATTGATAGATGTATCTTTGTCTTTGCTAAAGTTGAATTTGTTGCTACTATCACAACTTTTTTATCAGTCTCATCAATATAAGCCGAAGCCATAATACCTTCTAAAGCGTCTTTTTCACCTAAATTATCCGATCTAGTTAGGTCGACACGCTTCATTCCCGGACGGATAAATCTGGAATACTGACCAAGTGTATATAAGAACTTTGTGGGATTAAATGCACCATCCGAAAAATCAGATTTTGTAAAAGCTTCAAATAATACAAAGCGAATTACACTTGCTCCTCCTCCAAATGTGGTCCACCAATGCCAGCCTGTGGCATTGGCAATGACCATGTCGGCATGTAGCATTCGAGCTAAACTTATTGAGCTCTCCATCTCTGTAAAATTCCCATCTAAAACACCTGGATGACCCCATCTAAAACCATCACCAAGTAAACAGTATTCTGTCTGGAAATATTCTAATGTTGGTGAAGTCTGTTGCAATAAGTTCTTTAGACTTGTTCGGGCATTATACATATCTGTTGCACTTCCATCATTCCAATAGCTGTGAGACGAGACAATATTAGATACATTAGGTAATCCTCCAATTTTCAGGTTTGCATCTGCATCTCCCCAAAATAATGGAACCTGTTTCTCTGCATCGTTGATAGACCCAGCCTCTGCAACAAATATTTGAGTACTTAAACCACGATTGGAAAATTCCGTACTCATGTTTTTAACGACATTTACAATTTCGGCATTGGAAGCTGGGCTACCTTCCTGTCCTGCTAAACCTTCAGTATTAGTACCCCAACCATATTGAGGCTCATTAATAGGAGAGATATATTTAAATGGCATACCCTGTTCTGCAAAATGCTCCGCAACATCGGCTGTAAATTTTGCATAATCATCGTAACGATCATCTTTTAATATGTAACTAGATCCATTAGCTTTATTAAAAGCATATCCTGTTTTAGTATAATACACCGGAGGAGAGTTCATAAATCCAACCAAATCCTCCAACCCATAATCCAAAACAGCTTTACGTGCAAACCATTGTTGACCAATTTGTTTATTCCAATTATAGGTTGTCATATCTGGATTCAGGAAGCACTCTGTACGTTTCTCAGAAGAAACTATATTACTGGCATCGCCCTGTTCAGCCGATCCTGTACCTATATTAAATCTCCAACACGATAATCCAATCCCTTTAGGGTTACCATCAGTATCGAACTCTTTACTAAACAACAACTCTGCAACTTTTTCTTTTTTTGCCTCAGGCCATCTGTATCCAACCTGTTGTGTAGCCCAGGCATCAGAAGCGCCGAAATTACGAATGGTTTGTTGTAATCCTGAATAATTAACAGTAAAGTGAAGTGATTGCAGATTAGATGTAAAATAGGAACTAATTTCTGCAGAGTTCAGAGCACGATTTTCAACTATTAGCTCATCATAAATACCTCCAGCAGAAAGTTGAGCATTGGTACTTCCCAAACTCCACTTGTCTAAATTTTGAGAGTAAGTTTGCACAGTAGCCATAGCCGCAGTTTGTAGTCCATTTTGATAGAGACGAACTGTTCCTTTATCGGGTCCTGTTGAAGTAATCAGATAATACAAATTTATAGCATACCACTTGCCAGCTTCTATCTCATATTTACCTAATCCTTCTTTTAGTATTCCATTAATTGTGTTTTCAAAAGCTAAATAAGCCTTCCCATCATCTTTAAAATGAATACGAATAGCATAACTGTTATTTGAATTAGATGACTGATATATGTATTTTCCATTGTCAGCTTCCTTGGCTAGTGTTTCTTTTTTATATAAAAATGAAATCGTCGATGACCCTGAAGGAAAAATCTGTTTATTGAAATTAATCTGTCCACCCTGATTTATCTTAATAGCTTGTGTTCTTTCTGTATCAGATAAAAATGAATAATTTGAACCTGAGGCAGTAATTTGATTATTCAGTTCATCTAAATTTCCATCAAAATGAAAAGTAATGGCTTCATTTGCCATAGGTTCAGTTACTAATTCACCTTTATATTGTTGCTCTACCTGGCTATCGCTAAAAGGGTAATTATACATTTTTATGTCATCGAAAGATGCATCCATCACATAACTAAATCCAGTCCGAACAGGATTTACTCCCCAGTAAAGACGAGTTAAATTAAGTGTTGAAAGTGCATTTTGAATCTTCCTTTTTGCGGCCATTTTTCCATTCAAGTAATAGGACAAATAATTATTTTTAATTACAACAGCAATGTGATTCCATGCACCGTTTGCAGGTATGCCTTCAGTTTCAAAAGCATCCCATGAACCGGAAGTGTACCCATTTACGTTATAAACGAGTGCACTATTAGCAGAATTATATCCATAGACAGGCATCAAATAAATATTAGTCTGATCCGTAGTATTAAAAAACTCAAAAATCTGTTTCCATGAAGAACTATCATCGGTAGTATGTCGTTTGTACCAAAATGAAAGGGTCAACGTATCTCCAAGGTTGTACAGAGGTATCATAGCATAACCCTTACTGGATTTATCAATAGTTAAAACTTTTCCCCGTACAGCATCTGTTACAACTGCTGCATTATTAAACAACGTCATGGTAGTGTTGCCTTTTGAGTCAATTACTCCATTCTCAAAATCATATGAGACCTTCAAATTAAAAACGTTTGACTGAGCACTCAAATTACAAGCGCAAATCAATGCTACTAGAAATAAAGTTAGTTTCATTTTCATTCTTATTTACTCTACAGATACTTCAAAATAACTCTTATAGGTATAATTATAGTTATTCGAACCTGGAACTGAATAAGTCAATATATAATTCACAGGCGAAGTAAAGTCAACAGAAGTAACACCTGATGTTTGCATCACATCATTCAATTTAACTTGAACAGTTTTCACCGTTGTCAATAAGTTTAAATCATTTTTAAATATTTCAAAAGATGGAACTAAGCTTGATTTGTTTGTACCAATAGGAAGTTGTACTTTTACTTTAAATTTATTAAAAGCACTCACATCACGTGTAATTACTCCTTTTACATTATTTATTGTAAAATCTGTGATTTCAGGAATAATCATTGCAACAACTTCATACACCTCAATATTACCAGAAGAAGCTATAACTTTTAACGCTTGAGGCTCAAGTTGATTTGCAACATCAAAACGAAAAACCTTTATTGTAGATTCAGATATGAGATTAAGATCTTCGATTCCCGATTTCCAATTCAGTTTAGCGAATTTAGACCCTAATTCAAATTTCACACCCAAACTTCGACGCACATAATTAGGCCAAAGCTTATAAGGAATGGGGCAAACGACCCTGTTAGGTTCAACAAAATTGCCATAAGATTCATAAAAGAAGTCAGTTCCGAAATCGACTAATTTTGATATTCGAGGGAGAGAAAAAGAAGTCAAACCACCCACAGCAGACTCCACCTTGATTTTAACTGAATCAACACTGAAAATAATATCTCCATTTGAATTCACTGATGAAGCAATCCATACAGCATTATATATACCTGGATCTTGATAGGAATAAGAAAAAGTACCATCGCTGTTACAGGCAAATCCGCTATTTCCATTTTGTCCGTAAACATGTAAACTATCGCCCGGCCAAAGTGAAAATTTCTGACCTAAACCCTTGTTTGAAAAGTGTACTGATTCAAATACCTGGAAAACCTCTTTTTGATCAATAGAGAATTTGGCCTGAGGTTCCATATAGATGTCATCTATAAAACTCTTATTATCGCATGAAGACAAGGTGTATAGTGCAACTATAAAAAATAAATATATAATCTTTTTCATTATCAAATATTTTAATTAAAATTAAGATGTTAGCTATACTATATTAATAGCCAAAATTTTGCTGTACAATTCCATTTGAGATGGTAATCTCATATTGAGGAATAGGCATAATTTCATTAACTCCAGGTCTGAAATACCGGCCTCTCCATCTCTGTCTTCCTGAATTTTTATCTGCTGCTTCAGGATTTTTAGAATCTAAATAGGCCATTCTTTCAGTTAATAGACCTAAACGTTGCAGATCATACCACCTATCGAATTCTGCTACCAATTCTACTCTACGTTCATAACGAATATTTTTTCTCATTTCTTCAAATGGCATTACTGAATATAATGGGAAAGAAGTGATATGATTATTGTACTTACTATCAGGATGAGTTGGATCTAATAGTTTTTTAGCACGAGCTCTAATCCTGTTCAGTACATCGGTAGCTTTAACCTGATCGCCTGTTTCGTTAAGAATTTCAGCATAGAAAAGAATTGCCTCTGCATAACGCATAATTAAATATGTACGTTGCTCTACAGAACCTTCTGTGTTAAAAACCATATACTTGCAAAATGCATAGCCATAAGCTATATTATACCATCCTATATTTACATAGTCACCATTTTCATCCTTATAAAAATCTGCATTATCTGATTGTGATTTAGCAATATAGATTCCACGAGGATCTTTCGCTCTTAATTCATAAACTTCACGTGTAGGCGAAGGTCCTACTGCACGATTTTGATTGCCGTTAAAACAGGCATATAGGTAATTTTTCTTATCAACACTAGATCCTGAAGCAGAATAATCATAATGATTAATTTCTAAAAGGGATTCTCTGTTGAAGCGATTTTTTAAGCGAAAAATTTGGCTATAGTCAATAAGTCCATGAACATTAGCCACATCGCTTGCTGGAAACATTGTTTCTTGTGTTGGATTCTGGTCAGTCAAAGCCAACCTTTTACAAAGAACTTCCCAAGTTTCATCATTATATCGTTCAGTAAACTTTAATATCTGGTCATAAGAAAGAACCTTCCCATCGATAAAGAGTTCTGCAATTTCTTTGGCTTCCTGCCACTTTTTGTTTCTGTTTGGAGATACCAATTTTGTGCCAGGCGAGGCCTGATATACTAGCACCTTCAGAAGTAATCCAAAACCTGCACCAACAGATGCTTGCCCTGCAGCTCCGTCCTTATAACGATCACGATAGAGAAGCAAACAAGCCTCTCGAAGATCTTTTTCAATCAATGCATAGATTTCATCTGATGTAGCACGGGGAATAACATTAGTACGTAGCTCAGAAATTTCAGGTTGAATAGATACACCTCCGAAAGTACGTACCAAATTGAAATAAAAGAGTGCTCTAAAGAGTTTAGCTTGTCCAAGAACCTCTCTAATTACTTTAGCACCTTCAGGATAATTTACATTATATAACACCTTCGGAGTAGCACTAATAATCTGGTTTGCTATATTTATTCCTCTGAAATTTAATTCATATCTACTTTTTATAAATGAATTTTCTGTATTAAACTCAAAATTTAAAAGTTGACCTAATTCTCCACCTGAATTATCTTGACCTGTATAGGCATTATCACTCATGCACTCTCCAAATATAAGTTCACTCTGTTGGTAACCTTCAGTTTGTAATAGTGCATATAAAGAATTTAAAGTTATACGTAGGCTATTCAACTTTACGTCATAATTCTCATATGGCACACTCCCGGTTGGAGCAATATCAAAGAAATCGTTGCATGAAGACATCGTTAACACACACAGCAATGTTGCAATTATATTTTTCATTTTTTTTCAGCTTATCTAGTTAGTTATTATATCAAAAATCTAATATCATTCCAAATGTAAAGGAGCGAGCTTGAGGATAACTACCTTCATCAATACCCAAATACAAGTTATTTGCCTCCTGACCTAATGATTTTCCAACCTCTGGGTCTAATCCTGAGTAGCTTGTAAATGTCAATAGATTATTAGTTGAAGCATAAATTTTAAGAGAGGTAATACCTATATTAGAACAAAGTTTAGAATCTATATTATATCCTAACTGAAGTGTTTTCAAACGTATATAAGATCCATCTTCAATATACATATCAGAGTTTCTAAAATTAAAATCTCTAATCACACTATTGGTATTAGGAGCTGGTATGGTTCCACCAGGGTTAGCTGCCCAGTTACTTCTAAAATTTACTGAAGGATCTCCAGGAGTTCCTCTCCATACATTTTCATAGTAATCACCACTTACATTATATCCAGCCTGACCATTTGAGATTTTTCCATATGTATAATTACGGGTTGCATTGTAAATCTTATTACCGTAAACTCCTTGAAAGAACATATTCAAATCAAAACCAGCATAAGAGATGTTTGCATTAAAACCATAGAATATTGCAGGATGCGGACTACCTAAAAAGGTCTTATCAGCATCATCAATAACCCCATCTTTGTTAATATCAACAAACTTCATATCACCAGGTCCAAATAGATGCTCCGTTTTGAAAGTAGCAAGTTTTGAAATATCCTCTCCTTCCTGAATAATCCCTGCTGTTTTCCAGCCATAGAATGCACCGATAGGGGCATCTATCATTGTTTTATTGGTAAAGCCTAACTCTGCAACGTTTCCACCATAGATTGGGTCGTTACTCACCCCTAAGCTGGTTACTTTATTCTTAACATGAGTAAGATTTCCAGATACTTCAAATTTAACCTTGCCGATCTGATCTCTCCAACCCAATTGTAGTTCTAACCCGATATTATTAACACTTCCTGCATTCTGCAATGGAATTCCATCTTTATTATAGCCATTGTATAAAGGTAATGGTACGGCAATTAACATATCTCTTGTGTCCTTAATAAAGAAATCAAAAGTTGAAAAGAAACGATTATTTAATGCGTTAAAATCAACAGCAAAGTTTACTGATTCAGTTCTCTCCCATTTAATGTTCGGATTGCCAATTTGTTTTACACTCATTGCCTCTTTTAATGTTGGGTTTGTAACTCCATAATTGTAAAATCCATCTGATTGTACATAAGTTCCATATGCAAAGTTACCTACTCTATTATTTCCTAACTGGCCCCAACCTACACGTAACTTCAGCATTGAGAGCCATTTTACATCCTTCATAAAATCTTCACCTGTAAGCTTCCAACCTGCAGATACACTTGGGAAAAATCCCCATCTATTATTTGTGAAACGTGAAGATCCATCTATTCTACAATTGGTTTGAATCAGGTATTTACTTTTGTAATCATACGAAAGTCGTCCTAAAAATCCCAATGCTCTCCATCCAGTACTACTTCCCCAAGAATTCTTGCCTAAATTAGCAAAGTCAATAGCATTATACTCTTCATTGTATCCTCCTATACCTGATCCTGACACTGACAAATTCTCATAATCACTTATTTCCATAGTTTGTCCCACCATGGCGGAGAAGTTATGTATAGTATTAAAGACCTTAGAATAGGTCAAAATATTATCCCAACTTAAGTTGGTGCTTTTGGCTAAATCACGACGAATAGTATGGCTATTCTCTCCTACAACTAATTCACTCTGATTATACCTCCCGAATCTATTGTCTAGACTGTTAGAACTATTTATACTTGCGCGTGTATTAAACATAAGAGAGGGAATAATCTCCCAGTTTAAATTAAATTGAGCCAATAGCATTTCATTGGTACTTCCATAAGTAGCACGTCGAATTTTCTCCACCGGTGTATTCCAGATATACTCTCCATAAGAATTTATTGTTGGGTCTAATGGATTTCCAATTAAAGATTGTTTTACCACACCATACTGTCCATCTTCCTCTACTACACTCCGGAGTTCACGTGAGTAACTCATATTAAGACCCATAGAAATAGTCTTAGTCAAATTAACATTTATCTTTCCTGATATGTTAAATCGATCATAACTACTTCGGTCAATAATACCATCGGTTCCCATAAAGTTAGCACTGGCATAATAATTGATCTTTTTTGAACCTCCCGCTACCGAAAGACTGTTTTTTTGCATAAAACCTTTACGAGAGATTTCATCCCACCAATTACTACCATTATTTATTTTCAATTGTTGATCTTCTCTAACCGACAACGTACCATCAGGTTTACGTTGCGTATTCTTATATAGATTTAGTGCATAATCCTGATAATAGACGAAGTCATCCTTTGACATTATATTGGGTTTGGACCATGCCTCTTGCCATCCGAAATAGGTATTAAGGAGTATTTGAGGCTTCAAAGAGTCTGACCCTGAACGTGTTGTTACCAAAACCACACCATTGGCAGCTCTTGAACCATAAATGGCACATGATGCTGCATCTTTTAATATCTCAATCGAGGCAATATCATCAGGAGCTAAATAGGAAATGTTTTCCATTGGCATGCCATCTACGATATACAAAGGATCCGAATTGTTGATGGTACCTGCTCCACGGATACGGATTGAGGTAGCTGCCCCCGGTGAACCAGAATTCTGAACAATCTCTACACCGGCCGCTTTACCCTGTAAAGCCTGGACCACGTTTGTTGTAGGTAAGTTTCTGATATCATCAGATTTAATAGAAGATACAGCACCAGTCAAGTCACTTTTCCTCTGGACGCCATAGCCGATTACAACAACTTGTTCAAGTTCTGTAGCATTTTCTTTTATTTCTATTACTATATTCGTCTTTCCAGAAAAAGTTAAGATGTTTTTAGAGTAACCAATGTAAGTAACCACCAGTTTAGAATTAGAAGGAACAGTCTTTAATTTAAAATTTCCATCTATATCTGTAATAGTTCCAATACTAGTACCCTGGATCAAAACAGACGCCCCAATAATAGGCTCTTTTGTAAATAAATCGATAACCTTTCCACTCACATCTTTTTGTGAAAAAGCAGATACAGCACTTACAAGAACAAGGAAAAGCAATAATATTTTTTTCATTTTATAAATACTAGGATTAATTAAAACATAATTTTCTCTTAACAAAGTTAAGAATTACCTATGCGATTTTTAAATAGCTTATATTTCTATATCTATTTTCAAGATTTTAATTAGAAGAGAAGCATCCATAAATACTTCTCTTCTTTTTTTGAATCAAAAGGGATTACTTAATCAATTTTTTTGTTGAAATAGTACCTGTAATATCCTTCATACTTACAATGTAAGCACCAGACTTCAAATTTGATACATTAATCTTATTTTGGTTGCCTGAAATAGACATGATTTGTTGTCCATTTAAAGTAAAGATCTTAACCTCGCTAATTTCGTTTGGAGAAGATATCTCCACTACATCTACAGCAGGATTAGGATAAATCGTAAATGTGTTCATTTTTATGTTCTCAACACCTGTTGGTTCAGCACTATACTTATAAAGAGTTTTAGTTGTAGTAGTAATAAAATATAGCGAATTATTTACATCAGTCAGGCTGTGTGGAAAAGAATTACCCTCCAGATCTGAAATCTTTACAGGAGTAGCATCTACAGTTTCCATCATCCAAAGCTCCAAGTTTGAACCCTTATCCTGAGCAGCAAAATATAAACGACCACCACAAGTAGCAAAATTTCTTGGATTATCAGAGTTATTACCCGGGTAAATTTCTACACCGCCTGTCCAGTTTGATTGGTATTGATATCCTTTTAAGCCGTTCTCCGCTGTAGGTGTAACACCACCTTCACTTAAGTTGTAACTCCACAAGCAAAAACCAGAATCGTGATATTCTCCTTCCGGGTAGTAGAAGCTACCATTAGCCTGGCAGAAAAGATAACCATTCCATACATAAGAGTATTCAGGACCCCAACTGTCCTGCTCAGGTTGATTGTTCCAAAAATTAATATCGCTAACAAGATGTGTTCCTTCCGCAGTAAAGTCTGTTACACCCGGCTCACATCCATGTATTCCATCTTTACCCCTAAAATAAACTTTACCATTATAATATACAGGAAAAGCAAATTCGGTATTATTTGCTACACCATCTTGTTCGCCTGGGTTGAAATCTTTCCCAACCCATTTAGTCCCTGCATCTGTACCATCACTGTACCAAATCTCAGATCCTATTTTAGCCCCATTCCCATCAAGAGTGTTAGCTCTAAATACTACTCGTTTTTCATTTTCATTATTTTTGATACTTGTAAGCCAATCAATAGTTGCTGCTTGAGTTGTAAATGTAGACCCGGTAGAAGGAACAGGATATATATCTTTAACTACTTTAGTGCCAGCACTCGTACCATCTGTAGTCCACAGTGTTTCATTGAAAACTCTATCATACCCGATAAAGAATGCCAAATTACCACTTGGTACAACATATCCATGAGGACCGTCAATTCCTCTACGGGTAGGTACATTAGCAATACGCATAGTGCCAGCCTCTGTACCATCAGAGGACCATAACCACTGCTCAGCTGTTTGTGAATCAATAACTGGATCTAACTCACTATCAATGTCCATAGCAAAAAACAGACACTTTCCATTGAAAGAAGTAAGACCAAAAAGATTAGAGCCTGTAGTTCCTTCATAAATATCTTTTACTAACTTAGTCCCTGCAGGAGTACCATCGGTAATCCAAAGTTCTTGACCAGCATCTGGAGTAGTAGCTGTAAAATAAACCTTATCACCAACTACAGTCATCCACTGTGGATTAGAACCGGTCTTATCTGGAACAATATCCTTTAGTATCTGGATTTGATCGTTTTTACTAATGTACAACTCCTCGCCTGTAGCTACAGCGATGGCACTGAAAAGCAAAGTCCCATCAGCCATCTTAACCATAGGTTTAGCATTCTTAGACTTATTAAAATCATTCATAACAGTGATTTCCAACTCGCTTGGGTTAGAAATCGCTTTCATGTTTTGCGGAATAATTTCCTGCGAACATAATTGTCCTGCAAGCAAAGCACAGAGACCGAGAGTGAGATTTTTTTTCATAATAAAAAATTTTAAAAATTAATAAAATTAAAACTTATTTCGTGTATTAAACATAGTGAATGAAATCAAATCTATTTAACCGGTTAAATAAAGAATAAAAAAAAATATTCAATTTTGAAAGATCAAAATGATATTTTAACATCCTAAAATAATCAAAAAAAACTGATTGATCAAAAAAAGGTTCTTAAGCTACCCACACTGATATAATAATTCCAAAACTATTTCTTCTTTCTCTATTTTAGGGTTTGCAATGTTTTTCAATAAAATTTCAACAGCCTTACGACCAACCTCATCAATCGGAATTACAACTGTGGATAGATTTGGAAAAAGTAACTCTAATACGATATTGGAGTGAAAACTAGCTATCTCCAACTGATTAAGGAAAGGTATTTTATTCTGATTCAAATATTTAATCACACCATAGGATAGATGATGCGTAGAAAAAAAGATGGCATCTAATTTTGATATTGAAAACAATTTTTTCATTTTCTTTTCGAACTCATCATTGTAAATATATTTTTCGACCTCTACATATAATGAACAATCAAAAGAGAGACCATGATCCTCAAGTGCTTTCAAATAACCATTATTTCGGAGCTTCATGACCGACAAATGAACATCAGTAGAAATATAAGCAATATTCCGACAACCTTTTGCGATTAGTGACTCTGTAAGTCTGTAACTCCCTGCAAAATCGTCAACTAATATTGAATTTGCTTTAATTTGAGGGAAACTTCTATCAACTAATACAAAAGGGAAATTATCATTTAATAATGTTTTTATTCCATTAAAAGTTATACCCGCTGGAACAATAATTAGTCCATCTACTTGCTTTTCACGTAAAGTTCGAATAAGCATCATTTCCCTACGTGAATCTCCTTTGGAACTGCATATGGTTAGTACATAATTCCGTTTTTCGGCCTCTGCTTCAATAGCCAAAGCCATTTGAGCGAAGTAAGTATCTCCAATAGATGGAAGAATCAGGCCTAATGTATATGTTGAACCAGTGGAAAGACTCCTTGCCAACCGGTTAGGGCGATAATTTACTTTAACTGCATACTGCTTCACCAACTTAATTGTTGATTTACTAAAGCCTTTAGTCTCACCTTGACCTGAAAGTATCCAAGAAACTGTTGTCTTTGATAAGTTTAAAGCTTGTGCAATATTTTTCAATGAAATAGCCATAAAGCATTTATTTGACCGGTTAAATAAAATACAAATGTAATACTCTTTTCCATAAAAAATAATTATATTTTATTATTTATGCTTTCTTAATTACGATTCTTTGCGAATTATCATAATAAATTATCTTTCAACAAAACAATGACAAAGTAAATGTCTATTGAACAAAAGGTCATTCAATATAGTAACAAACACTTCCAATTGTGTAACATCGTCATTTTCGCATTATTTTATATTATTTATCACTGAATTCTTCGAATAAATATTCAAAAATTGTCAAAATATAAATTTTATTTTGAAGAGAATATTTTTTAGAGAAAAATCAATCGTAAAAATGATATCTTTAGAATAGATCAATATCCGTACATTAATTTAAGAGTTTCAATAGCGATCTGTCCAATATTTAATTCAATAGTTCGACCAGATATTTCTAAATATCCTAGTTCTTGTTCTATAAGATTGGTTATAACAACTCGCTTTACTTCAAATGAAAATGTCACCTTTACATTAGTGTCAGCACCGGCCATTTCTGTTAAAGGAATAATAAGGTTAATATCTGCATCAGCCTTTTTGATAAGACTAAGTTGAACGAATGGATTATCAATTACTATAAATCCTTTTGTAGGAGATAATGTTCCTCCTTCATTGTTCTTGTTATTTGGTTAGCAAACTCACCATGTTGATATCCTTTCAGTCATCCCGGCAAATAAGATGTCAATGAAAACTCAAATCGATGAGTTCCTGTCTGATGATACCAATTCCCTTCTCCATGGCAACTCTTATGCGATGAGAGCAAAATGGGTTGTAAAACTGTATATTGATCGACTTCACGTGCCGGATATACCCAATCGAATGTTGCAACACAAGAGGATAAAGTGAGTCCAAAACCATTACCGCTTATAGAAATAAAATTCTGCACCTCACGCGAATGAATTTGTGCAGGACTATTAGAATAGGTTCCATCCCAGGCCCAGCATCCTGATGCTTCTTGCATCTCACCCTTCCCAACTTCAAGGACACCAAATGACACTTCAAAATGAATTGCCCGTTCTTTCATATTAAGTGACAGCATCATCCTAAACTGACGATTATGAGTTCCATCAAAATCTTTAAGTGTTATCAAAAAATCTCTTTTTTTATGATGTGATGAAAACGAATCCGCTGTACATAAGTGCAATGCTTTGCAATAACTCTTTTTTCATAAGTTGGAAATAGAATGCCTGATTCTACTATCATCCATTTTGACTCATAAATTTCTGATGACTTAAATCGTAAAAAATACACTTTTAATATCGGTAAACTCTCCTGCTCCATTTCCTTCGCAAGCTTCATCCATAATGCCTCCACCTATATATTTTGAGGTTTCCAACAACTCTTTATTAAGCTATTTATCAAATAGAGATAATAACTACTATCGACCATTGTAGCATGGTAATAAGAATTCTCAAAATGATTTACTTGTTGCTGTTGTTTTTCAGAACTCTGTTTTTTTGGTCTCAGAGATAAAGTATGTATTATAACCTAAGGCTGGTACATCTGCTAAAAAAGCTAATCTGTAAATTCCACCATCCTTTATTACCTGCGAAGGTACAATCTTACCATTATTATTTTTAACTACCCAATTTTTATCCGTATTAGAAATATCAAAATATGTCAAATCCTGAAATGACTATTTTTTCTACATTATTTATCAATTAAGTGAAGCCTCTTTGTAATAACGACTATTGTAAAAATCTGTCATTCCCAAAAAAACTTTAACTTTCTTGTCACTTTCTGAATCAAGTTTGGTTTGTATATGAAATTTTAAAGATATTAATGGTTTCTAGCAAGTCAAGAAATAGAATAGTTGATTTTCAACTATCCCATTTTTTAATATTGTTATAAATACAATCTTTATTTCTGCATAGACTGGACATATCATTCCTGTATTTGAATCCTTTACCAACTCATATCGCAACACTTATTGATTTGAAAAACTAAAATTTACTTTTTAATTTAAAATGAGGTTTAAAAAAAAGTTTTTTGGATGTAAATTAACGCCAATATTTACTATAAAATTATATTACTAGTAGTATAAATGCAATACGGGTGGAAATAATTAATTCTACGTTTATTTGTACATAAATTAATCAGAAAAAACTTTCGATTGAATTCCAAACGCAGAATAAATCAAATAAATAGCACTAAAAAGAATGACTAATATTGACCCAACCTGAGAACCGATAGCATCTGAAGATAGTCCCATTATAAATGGGATGACTGCACCTCCAAAAACACCAGTAATCATCAAACCAGAAATTTCATTTGCATTATTTGGTTTTAGTTGAATTGCCATTGAAAAGATGATGGAAAAAATATTTGCAATAGATAGACCTAAGATTGCTAACAAAACAAAAATTGAAACTTTATCTTGCATAAATATTAGTGTTATCAAAGCCAATACTGCAACAATAGTAGTTACTTTGAAAAAATTTACCGAAGAATATTTTATTAAAAGAATGGCTCCTATAAATGCTCCTGCAGTACGAAATGCAAAATACATGCTTGAGCCATAACCAGCATCTATTGAAGTCATTCCGCAACGTTCAATCAGAATTTTGGGTGCAGCAGTATTTATGCCGACATCTACTCCTACTACGAATATTATTCCTAAAAACAGCAGGAAAATTGTCTTATCTTTCAACAAGCCGAATACACTGCCAAAAGAGCTGGCTTTACCTGTTACAGGTTCAGCCGGAATAGGAGTTGCCATTAACCAAATGGTTGAAATCAAAGTAATAACTGCATATATTGGAAAAACATATTGCCAGTTACCTAACATGGTCGCTGCAAAAGTTGCAATAAAAGGACCGCTGAAAGACGATATTGCTTTCACAAATTGACCCGTGGTAAGACTTGAAGTAAGTTTATCACCCTGTACAACATTTGTTAACAAAGGATTCAAAGACACCTGTAAAATGGTATTGGCAATTCCCAATAACGCAAATGCAATTAACGACATCGCAAAAGTGTACTCAATAAGTGGAATAAACATGGCTACAATGGTAATAATGTTGCTTAAAAGCACCGTCTTTTTGCGACCGATTTTATTCATCAGCATACCTGTTGGTACCGAGAAAATCAGAAACATAGAGAACAACGCCACTGGAATCAGGTTGGAAAGCGTATCCCTGAATTCTGGACTAAAACTGCCCAATAAGTCTTCTTTGACATGCATGGAGGTAATACCCACCACATCACAGAAACCCATGATGAAGAAGCCAAATAATACTGGTAAAATTTTCGAAGCCGAATTTTTGTTTTTCATAAAGCTTTTGATTTAAAGCAATTTAACATCTTACTTTTTATTGATTATTTTACCCCAAAGTTTATTTGGTGTGGAACTCATCACGAGAATTAATTCACCACCTTTCAATAATTCGCTGGCAGGGAATATGCATGAATCTAATTTTTTCCCATTTAATATGGCACTTTGCACATAGATATTGTTTCTGGAACTATTATGTGCAATAATCGAAAATTTACCTCCGCGACCGAATTTATGACCCAGGTCAATTTCTACTCTTTGAAACAATGGGCTTCCGATTTCATAAACTGGGTTAACACTACATCCACCTTCTGTCTGAAACAAACCCAATGCCGTCATTACTAACCAGGCACTCATCTGTCCCTGGTCTTCATCTCCGAGGTATGCATTTCCGACACCATAACCGTAGTATCGTTCGAGTATTGAACGAGACCATTTTTGAGTTGACCATGGTTTGCCTACCCAATTAAACAGGTACGAAAAATGCATAGATTGCTGGTTGCCTTGCATCACCGGGTAATCCCAATATTGATCGTTCATACCATTGTACCGCCAGGGAACACTTTGTGCAAAACCCCACTCAAGTCTGTCAATGAATTTTTGTTTACCAATAAGACTTGCCAATGCAGGTACATTTTGCGGAACAAAAAAAGTTAGTTGCCATGAATTTCCTTCAACATATTGTTCATTAGCACCTGTACGAAAAGGATTGAAGTTTTTTACCCATTCACCGTTACTCAATTTCATGTGACAAAAACCCGCACTATCAATTGTGTTTTTCCACCAATTACCACGCTCATTAAAAGTGTTGTATAAATCTGTTTTTCCAAGTGATTTAGCTAATTGACCGACAGTCCAATCATCATATGAATACTCCATTGAATTTGAAAAACGACCTTTATCAGAAGGAACATATTTATGTTTCATATATTCCACTAAATCTCTGTTACCAACAAAACCGGTAAAGATCTTTTGTGCAGGTGTTGTTTGCATCTTGACCGCTGCCTCTAATACTTTATCAGCATCAAACCCACGTATTCCCATTTGATATGCAGCAACCATTTGTGGAATTTCGTGTTCAGCAACCATAACAGGAACATAATTCATTCCGGCAGGACCTTTTGCAAGCCAACCATAAGCATCATACATTGCCAGCTGTGAGTTTACCCACCTGTTACTCCATTCAGGTATAATCAAGTTCCACATCTGATTCAGATTCCAAAAAGAATTCCAAAAAGCATCACAACCAAGTGCAACATCATCAGCATGCTTTAATTGTTGGATTTTACTATCTGTACCCCGCCATTGACCATTGATATCGCTCCATGTATTACGACTACATACTGAGCGGTACATCGAGTTATAAAAACGTACTTTTTCCATTCGGTTAGTGGTTGTAACTTTTACCCGATTGAAAATATCGTTCCAAACGTTTAATTGATTTTGCCTGACAGCATCAAAATCCCAACCGAATGTATCTATTACTTCGGTTTTTAGATTCAAATTTGCATTGTGGATACTAACTAATGAAATACCGGATCGAACCTGCACTACAGGGTTTTGCATTGCATCAAACTGAACAAACATCCCTGCATTTGTAATATTAATTGCAGTTAATGAATCACCATATTGAATCTTGTTATCTATCCAGTAACCTAGATTTTTTATTGGCTTATCAAATTCTATGACAAAATGAATGGTATAATCCTGATCTGCATCTCCACTCCATACTTGTGGGGATAATTGGTGTGAAAAACCCTCAAGTTTGAAATCAGATACTTTCTTAAGCTTAATCTCCTTCAACTGATAATCGTATTCGCCGGGAATGTGTAAATCCACTAATATTCGTGCGCTATCCCTATCGGTAGGGAAGGTAAACCGTTCAAATCCACATCGTGTTGTAGCAGTAACCTCAGCCTTAATATCATAGTCCTTTAATTGTACTTTATAGTAACCAATAGGAGCTTCTTCAGTTTTTTTGTTAATAGCAGAACGGTAGCCTGAGTTAGGTTTTAATTCATCACCTATAAAAGTTTTTAATGGACCGTTTGATGCAAAAATACCCAATCCACCTAGTGTCCATTCATGAATATGGCTGAATGTTCCGACACTTTCGAATGAAGGCTGATATCCAGCTTGCCAACCCGCGTTCTGGTTATCTGGACTCATTTTAACCATACTAAAAGGCATCCAGGGGCCTGGAGCAATCATCCAACGAGAATGCGCCGTTCCTAATCGTGTATCAACATAATCTGCAAGTGTTTGTATTTTCTGTTTTGAACGGTTTACAATTCCTTCTTCCAACAATTTACCGTTTTCGAATATCCTATACTTGCTTTTTTTGGGTTTATTAACGGCAGGCATTAGTGCTTCAAATTCATAATGCCCTTTTTCCACTAGTTCATCAAAAATCAGAGAATTATCTAGTTCAATGGATATTTGTGGTGTACCTTTTAAATAATCTACGCTCACTAATAATGGTTGGGAACTTTTTCCATCTACATCTAATTCATAATTGGCAGCAGTTACATTCCGTAAGAACAGTTGATCAGGTTTTATCAATTTTACAGTTGAATTACTTTCCAAACGAACCTGATCAAACATAATCCAAGAGCCTTCCAATACAGTAATGGTGACAATGTTACCTCCTTTTTTGAGAATACCAGCTTTAATAGGGATTTCAATTGTTCTTGGCGTGGCATTTTTTAAGTCACCGGATATTGATGCTGTATCAATATAAGGTTCATCCTGGCGTGGATGTGGTTGTTTGTTTAAATCAAAACCCAACGCATTTAACTGAATTTTTTGATCATAATTATTAATACTCACTTTCATCAATGGCAAAAACTTTTTTGCAAAATCGACTAAATTTATGACCAGCTTATAATCCGCATTATTTGACGTTTTAGTAATACCAAACATAATATTTACTTGATTTGTACGCCAACCGGATGTATACCAGGTACCTCCCCAAGTATCAACTGGACCAGGTATAACAAATGGGAAATCTTTCTTCTCATTGGAATAGCCAATCAGATAAAATTTATCTTCGTAGCCAAAGTCAGATCCTACAAAATTTTTATATCCATTGGGTGACAATGCAAATTCAGATGTTGAATTATCCGCTTTCCCAACACTCCATACTATATTTTTTTCTATAACATTTGAAGAATAAATAGTAGAGCAAGAAATAAAAATATAAAAGAAACAAATTATTTTTTTCATCAATGTATTATTGTTTGATTTAAAATGTATTTTTTATTTTCATGAAAATAGTAACCGTTTATTATGATGATAAGAATCAGACATTTGAGTCGCTTATATCAAGGGTGTGAAGTGCAAATGCATAAGCTCCTAAAGCAATTGCTTTACTTGCCCCAAGTTTTGAGATTGCCACACCGATGCGTTTAAAAGAATCATAAATGACCTTTTTGTTGCTTCCTGGCACTTCAATATACTGTGAACTCCCTTTTAAAAATAAATCCAAATCATTTTGATTATTTAGATTGAATGCTTTCATCTGCAACCTTGGGAAACCCTTTCCGTCAAGTTTTCCAATCGTTCCGTTTAATTCTGCCATCAAAGCAGGCATAAAATACTTTGCAGCTCCGGTAAGTCCTCCACCAATAACTACCAATCCATCAATAATTGTAACAGCATGAGCAATTGTATCACCAGCTTCTTCACCTAATTCCGCAAAAGTTTGTAAAGCTGCATCCTTGTTTCCAATTTTAACTCCATCAGCAATGTCATAAATATCTTTAGGTGTAAAATCTGTCTCAGAATTACCTGAAATTTCAGCATACATTCGTTTTACGGCTCCGATTCCGACACTTTCTTCTGTTATACAATCCCTGAACTTTTTATGTCTGAAAACCCAAACATCTCCACCAGAGCCATTATCGCCCATATGGAGATTCCCGTTTGTTACTACTCCGGCTCCAAATCCGGTACCAATAGTCACTCCTAGCAAATTTTTATAGCGTTTAGGACTGCCTGCCTCGGCAAGTTTATTATTTATTTCTGGTAAAATACCCCTTATTGCTTCTCCATAAGCAAAAAGATCACCGTCATTATTTATAAAAACAGGAATTCCAAATTTATCCTCCAGAAACGGACCTAAAGCTACTCCACCTCTGAAAGCCATCAAATTAGGCAGATCTCCAATAATTCCGTTTACATAATCAGCCGGACCCGGGAATGCAAAACTTATTGCAACAGGATTTTCGCTTAAAGCTTCTTTTACTTTTGTAAATCCGTCAACCAGAGTTCCGAGACATTTTACTAAATTATCGGCATTTGAAGGCAGACAGACAACATTCACAATTTCCTCATTAGCTTGCATGGCTGAAAAAACAAAGTTTGTTCCACCCGCATCAAGCACCATCACTATTCTTTTATCAAATTGATACATAAAGTTTGTATTGGATTATTAATCGAAATGTTCATGGATATTTCAATATTTAATTGAAATAAAACGGAAAGTAACTCGAAGCTAAATAGAGTTTCTGTTCTTCAAGTTATTTTCAGATTTCAAGGTAGACTACATTAGCAACAATGCCGTATATAGGCTTTTATAGTAGCACACATTTTACCTTCACTTTCACCGTAAGGACGAATTGTATAAGCCCCAACAGCTGCCGGAATAATAAATGTTTCGGCATAATGGACAATAAAAGGTTTAAAAGCATTGGTAGGACTTTCTACTATTGCTTCAGAACCTTCAATCAAATTCAGAACATTTACACTATCTCCAGTTTGGTGAACAACCTCTTTTGTAAACCAATGGCGGCGTGTTTCGATAAATTCGTTTTTATGTAATCCGGTTCGTTCTTCACGCCAACCATCACCTTCAGCAATCAATTCAACCTGACCCACCAGATTCGTGAGACAATATTCAGTATTCCTATCCCATTGAATAACATTTTTTCCATGTGCGATATTTATAGGACGGGGTTTCCCATCTAATCCTAACCTTTGCCAGTCGTAAAGTTTAAAAGTAAAAATATAGGGAGTAGCACTTATTTCAAGTACCATAGCATTAGCTCCGGAACAATGTATAGTACCATTAGGAATCAAAAAATGATCGTGCTTCTTCGCTGGGAATTTATTGATATATTTCTCTGCATCAAATTCACATCCGGTTTGCTGAGCTTTTTCCAGATCTGATATCATTGCTCTATTATCACAATCTGTTTTTACACCTAAATAAATCCTCGCATCGGGATTGGCATCAAGCATATAATAACTTTCATCCTGGGTGTAATTCATCCCAAATGTTTCACGAATATACTGGGTGGTGGGATGAACCTGTAAACTCAGGTTTCCTCCATCCATTGTATCCAAAAAATCGAAACGAATAGGAAACTCTTTTCCAAATCTTGATTCTACCGGTTCACCCAATAACTCTTTACTTTTATAAAAAACCAGATTTATAGCAGGTATTTCAAAAACTTCTCCATCGATATCAAAAAGTAAACTATTTTCTTCAGGTACACCATCAAACGACCAGGCAAAATTGGATTTGGATTTATCCAATCCACAAACATCTTTCATCCATTGACCGCCCCATGGTCCGGGATCAAAATACGGAACGACTCTAAACGGACTTTTTGAAATGGCTGTCAATCCATCGAGTAACGTTTGTGTCGAAATCATTTTAGGATTATTTTTCTTGTTTGTATCCAACCAATAATCCGCTTTGTTAAACAGTTGTTGTTTTAATCTGTCGCAGACACGCCAATCAACAAAGAATCCCCTTTTATATTGGAATCCTGGCGTTTCGTCACTGTTTTTTATACCCAAATTATTTACTTCGTGATTCCGTTGACGAAGTTGAATTTCCCATCGTGACATATCAGCATAAACCAGGCAATCATATTCATCGATTATTAATGATGCGGCATGTCCGTATACAATGGTCAATCCTGTTGATTTATTTATTTTTTCGCGAAGAGCAATTACTTTTTCCGGATCCATAAATTGATCATATGTTAGCCTGGTCATAAAACCAAAAATAGCATCGTCAGTCACATCCGGAGTAGTAATTTCACGAATTTCCTTTTCCGAATAAAACGCGTCTTCAGAATGTATGAATGTATCAGCGTATAAATTATCAAAGGCGCCGATCAATTCATTATGATCTACACCCTGATAACACTCAATTACTAATATAAAATGATCAGAACTGGAATTTTTGATTTTTAAATTCAATTCAGTCAGAACTGAATTCCATTCAAAAAATAATTTACCTTCTATAGGAAAAAGAGGTGTTTTGTTGTAATTTGTCATTTTTAATAAAGTAACTTAGGAATAAAGAACATGGAAGAATATTTATGAATTAATAAATCGTATTGATAATTTGATTCGTATATAAATTTCTTTGATCACTTCTCTACGTGTTTTATTATTATAATTAAATTTTATACCTAATTTATCTGACCACTCATTTGCATTCTTAAAATCAATCGGTTTTTCATGGAAGGAATTCCATTCAGGGAAATAACCTTTTTGATGCCATAAATTGGAACAATTCAAAATCCAGATCAGAGTTAAAAACAAGAATAATATAATGTCGTATTAATTTGGGAGAGTCACACAGAAGTAGTGTATTTATCTCATAATTTAATATTTAATATTAAAAAAAAAAAAGAAATAGATGCATTGGAACAACTCTTAAAAAACCAGCAGTATTAATACAATTAGAAAACATAGCCAATGTCTACTATTATCAAGCCAAAAATGAACCATAGTTGACCTTTCAAAGACTTTTGGTGTGAGTTTTAGAACTATCGAACGTTGGCTTGATAGTAGGATTTTTAAAGGTGTTGAGTCATTAAATTTGATTCCTTTTTATGTTGCCGAATATTCGTCTGATTTACATGGCAATTATGAAAACACCTATAACGAGGAAAAATAAGCCTGCATACATAAATTTCATTGCACTTTGGTTTGCACCTTTCCACTCACCTGTCATTAATCCTGCTACATTTCCGGCAATTATTGCAACAGTTTGCATAGTAGCCCAACCAACAGAAGCACCTAAATTACCCATAAAATTGCAACCCATGCCATAAAACATGACACTTAAATACCAGATAACTCCTGCAAGAATAGCGAACAGCCAGTAACTGACACTTGAATTCTTATAATTCTTCCATGAACCGGTTCTTTTGAGTAGAAATATACAATAAAGTAGATTTATAGTGAATCCTGCCGACAAAACAATACTCCAAATGGCATTCGTTGCAAATATTGGAGATGCTCCAAGTACAATGGCTTTTGCCTGAATTGGTTCTCCGAAAACGAAAGCAAAATTAATCATTGGTCCAAAAACTCCTGCCAATATACAAATCACCAGTCCTTTTACAAATAATGATTTTTGGACGTTTTTCTTATCCGAATCGGATTTCTTGTTTTTCTTACTTCCTGCTACAGAAAATAAAACTATGCCCACAATGATCACAGCTATACCAATCATTATTTTTATTCCTGATGACGTCAATAGATAATTTGGGTCCTTAACAATTATAGGCATAAGAGTCCCTACAGTATTTATTAGTCCCAGCATAATTGGGATACTAAGCGATATACCCAAATAATCTATTCCCTTTCCAAAGAGTATAGCTCCTACACCCCAAATTAAACCAAACAATATCACAAGCATAAGATTTGACGACTCAGACCCATACACTTCGGTTAAATGAGGAATTGTAAAAAACGCAACAATCCAGGGCGCAAAAAGCAAAGCTATAAAACTCCAAACCAGCCAGTTATTTTCCCATTGCCATTTCTTATTGAACTTAAATGGAGTTGAAAAAGTGCCGGAAAAAATTCCTCCAATTACAATAAACAGAAGACCAAAAATCGCATTATTTTCCATGAGTTTTATTAGTTTTTAATATTAATACATTGATTAACTGCAACCTTTAACTGATCTTTTTGAACTGGAGATAAATCATAGAATTCAAAATCGCCTAAATGTGTATTGCTATTTTCAACAATAAGTACCTGGCTGCCTTCATTCATGGCTATTTTATGCCACATGTTTTTGGGAATATTATACGCTATGTTAGGTTGCATATTGATAGTTTCATAAATTATTACGTCCTTATCAATAGTGGCTCCAATTAAAACTACTGAACCTTTTGTTAGAATAAAAACTTCATCTGTAAGATAATGAACATCCAATTTTTCTATTTTATCGAGAGTTTCTTCCAACGCATAGTTCAAAAAAGCGACCTGCCATTTATCACTAATTAGAAAAGGATTATATCCTTCAAGATTGTGTTGATATGCTTCAATTTTTTTCATGTGATTTTCATGTGTGTTTTTTAGTTTTCAAGAATTCGGTCTACAACTAACTGTCTGAATTGAGGTGATAACATGGAGAAATAAGCAGTAAATCCCGTTACTCTAACCACTAGTTCAGGGTATTTCGATGGATCTTTATGAGCTGCAATAATTTCATCTTTGTCCATAATGTTTACATTAATAAGTGTTCCACCCATATCGAAATGTGCTTTAATTATGGCACTTATTAACGATACATTTTCTTGTTTTGCTAATGTTGGATCTAACTCCCATTGCATTGGGGCTGTATTTCCAAGTCCTGGTTGTACTTTAGCAATTGCAATTGCTAAAGCTAAAGATGCTCCATCAATTGTAAATCCGGGTGTTGGATTGGCTCCATGAGAAATTGGAGTAAATGCTTTTCTTCCATTAGGAGTAGCTTTAACACTTTGCCCAAAACCGATGGTGTTTGCCCATGAAAAAAGGCCCGGAATAAATAGTAAATTAGTCTCTTTGTTTGATTCTTTACAAACTAAACCAACAAAAAGATCTTTTACTTTTATTGCCCATTTATCTCCCAAAGAATTTCCTTTTCCGTAACGTTCACTATTCTTTAATAGCTGTTGAATTCTCATTCCGTCTGCATCTTCGAAATTAGCTTCCATATAATATGCTATTTCCTCCCACGAAGATTTCTTTTCAATTTCAATTCGTTGTTCAAGTGCTGCAAATGAATCTGCAACAATAGCAATACCGGCTCCATCAATAGACATATTATAATAGCTTGCGCCTCCATCAGAAACATCCAACCCTTTTTCTATCGGACCATGGCTCAATAAATTCAGAATTAATTCCGGTTCATTGTATTTTTGGAAAGATAAATGATGACGGATGCCATCTGCAGCTGTATGAACGGCAATAGCTAAATGCTTTTCAAATTGTTGCCATAAAAGTTCAGTTGAAGGTTTCACAGATTTATTTTCTTTTGTTATTTCATCAAAGGAAATTTCAAAAACTTTTGCCATGTTGACTTTCACCAAATCATTCATCGTGTACTCCAGACCTGGTAATGACATCCAGTTACAACCTAAGGCAATGCGTTGTCGGGCTAATTCAATATCAAACCCATTCTTCATAAATCCTTCAACGAGCCCTTTATCACCGGAGAATCTTGGCCATGCATTTTTGTTTTTAATAAGATACTCAACTGATTTACTCATTAATTCGGGATTTAATCCATCATGCACCCTTACTGTAATATTTAAAGAGGTGTTTATTTTATCTGCAGCTTCTAAAATTAAAAATGAAATTTTAGAAGTTTGATCTTTGCCGGTTTTATCGGGGCCTCCAAGCTGCCAATATACAGGATCATTAATAAGCAGACAAGCTAAATAATAAACCGCAGTCTCATCATCAACTATTCCTTCAGCAATATCATTTTCATAAAATGGTTGAAGCAAAGCATCTATTTGTCCACCTGCTCCATCTCTATTGTAAGTTCGGGAAGCCAGATGATACCAAATTATCCATTGACAAGCTTCACGAAGTGTTTGTGGTGCTTCACTTAATATGTTTGCATTCACTTTTGCCATATCCAACAAATTATTTTTCCTGACTAAGTTAGTCTCCAACTCTGCCAGTTTTAATGCTTCATCGATATGACGTTGTATCCATCCTTGTATACTTTTTATTGCCCGAACGTGGATATCATAAAAGTGTTGTTGCTCTTGGGATGTATTTATTTTTCTGAATTTTTCAATTTTATTCAATATACCACCCCAACCAATTTTAACTCCTAAATCAAAATCAGGAGCAAAATGTGCGTCACCACCAATCCCAGAGATAATATCATACTTCTTAATATTTTCAGTGATATGAGTATATGGATACTCAGGATTCCAAACGCCTTTACGCATTTTAGACATGAAATACATCCATCTTCCCGAAAATGCATCGTTAGGATCAACGTATACAGGATGAATATTCATTAAACTACAGAAATTTTCTGTCCAACCGTCATTTCCATAAAATGACCCATCAGGATGATTTGGTATTATGTTCCACAATCCTTTAGGAGGAACAATTCGTCCATAATCATCTTCATCAAGAAATCCTTCCTCTTTAATTTTTTGTTTGGTCTGTTCTAATTTTCTTTTACGTAAATTAGCAATCTTCTCATCAAATTTGCTCATGTTTCTTATGTTTTAGATTTATTCCTAGTTTTAAAGGAATCTCATATAATTTATTCAGATTTTCTTTCTGCATAAATTCCTTATTAGTTAATGGATTTATCATACCCAAACTCTCAAACTTATTAAATCCTAAAGAGTGAAAACCAAGAAGTTCATAATAAACCAGATTATTCATATCTTTTATTATATTACAAATTTCGGAAATGGCATTAAAATTATCATTAATACCGGGTATAACGGGAGTTCTTACAATCACAGGTACATTTCTGACAGAAAGACCTTTTAAATTTGATATAATAATTTCGTTTGCATGACCTGTATGAATTTTATGTAATGAAGTATCCGCTATTTTCAAATCACACATCCATAAATCTACAAATGGCAATAAGTCCTCTATAAATTCCCAGTTTGAATAAAGATTTGTTTCGATGGCTGTGTGAATATTATTTTCCTTACAGGCCATTAATAACTCTTTAATAAATGCTTTTTGCAATAAAGGCTCCCCGCCTGAAATAGTGACACCACCAATTGACTCATCATAAAAAGCTTTGTCTTGTAATATAATTTTAATTACTTCATCTATCGTAACTTTTTGCCCAACCAGGGTCAATGCTTCTGGGAAACAGGTTGATATACATTCGCCACAATTTGAACATTTATTTCTATCAATTAACAGACCATCTTCGGTCATTTTTAAAGCATCAATTCTACAGGTATTTATACATTCTTTGCAATTCAAACACTTATCCTGGAAGTATTGAAGTTGGTTCTTATTTGACCAAGTTTCAGGATTATGGCACCATTCACAACGCAAATTGCATCCTTTCATGAAAATGGTCGTTCGTATTCCCGGACCATCATGTATGGACATTCTTTGAATTGTTGTTATTATTCCTTCCATAAATTTGTTTTTTTATTGCAAAAAGAGTATAGGTAAATCCATTTTAAAATGACAATGCATGTTTTTATATTTAATATTATTTTCAGGAATAAACACTTAAACTTTAATAAGCAATTTCACTAAATGGCTCCGAAAATTCAACAAAAAGCTTAAAAAAGAGTTTGAATTCATTTAAGAATGAGATGAATCACTCTTGAATCAAAATTATTTGTTCCATGTTTTATAAAAAGGATGTGCTTCAGTATTCAGAATACATTTATCTAAATTAAAGGCTTCTTTAGGAGCAAAAAAGAGGTAACAGTACTTCATGGTTTCAGCGAAAAAGAAACTCTCAAGTGTATCCCATTTTTCCATTGTTCGCACATCTTTAATCTGAACATATCCATTTTCAACCTGGCAATATTTTTCAATACCTTCAAACATCATTTTGCCCATATTATAGTACTGTTTATCATTTGTAAAGTGGTACAAATAATAAGTAGATTCAATAGCTTCCGGTCGAATCATATAGTAAGATGCAACTACCTCCATCGTTAAATAATTAATACTTTCGGGTTCAAGTCCATATAATTTCCACATCTTATTGATTGATACCTGAAGTTTTTTTGCTCTATTTAAATCACCATCGAGACATAATACTCCGCCCCAGAAACAATCTAAAGCTCCAAAATGCGTCTGAATTCTTTCTCCAGAATTCATATCCGCACTTCCATACCAAAATCCAGTTTTTGAATCATCCCCAAGATATTTATTGACAGCATTTCTTGAAACAATCCACATTTTCTTTAAATCAGGATCGTCAAACAGTAACCATCCCTTAAGTAAATACTCATAATAGGCATCAATTCCACCAGATATGTGAGCTATTTTATTTGTCCACTCGCCTGTTTCAATATTGATAGTGCTTCCTACAAGTTCAGTTTTACCTCTTAAATTAAAAACGGCTACAACTCCTTTTTTGCATTTTTCGTAATAGATGGGATTTCCGGTCAATTTGGAAAGCATTCCATACTCAAGAAGCATAGAGCCAATTTCACAAGGGTTAGTTTCAGTGCCGGAAACCTTTCCAGTTCTAAGATTTACCATTCGGTATGGTATCCCGGTTGGTGATTCGAAAATTGGAAGCATTCGGTTTCCTAAATCAGTTGCCAATACCAAAAACCGTTTATCTCCATCAGTTTGGTAAGCGGATAGTAATCCACCCATTATCCGAATTGCTATTTCAAATTGTTGTATTTCAAAGTTTTTATCGAAATTTAATCTTTCGAAAATTAATTTCTTAGCATCTTCTCTTTCTTTCTCTAATCCCATAATATGCATTGTACTTAATGCATCTATTGGAGTCATAAGTAAGGTTTCTTCATACCAGTTATGTCCCTTTTGAGAAATCGGATTAACTGCATCCATGCCCCATGCGTAAGTCTTATATGCATTCCACCCTTTTAAAAATGCAGTTTTAACACGTTCACGATATTCAAATTTCTCATTATTAGTTTGTTTGTTTTTTGAAAATGCTTGAAACGAGAAGATATGCATTATAAGAAATCCAATCGTAAATATTCTAATTGCTTTTTTCATTGTATATTATTATTTTATTATATTTTTTTTCTATAGTATAAACATTTATGAAGCACTCTATAGAATAGATTTATATCATTTTATTTGTTTTATTCTTGTTTCAGAAGGGATCCAAAAATTAGAGTACTCCTTTGAAACTATTTCGTGTCCAACAATAAATACATATAGTTTTCCTTCCTCAATGTAAGAAGCTGCCATGGCAAATGATGCATTTATTTTACTATTCTTATATACTTTGAAATTTTACTAAATCATGGCCTTATCTTCCGCATTAGCGGTTAATAATAACTATTGAAAATTGAAAGACTATCAGATGATTAACTATAGTAACCGGAGAATTAAACCTCCATTCGGACATTTGCTCTTGTTGGATAATTTTCAGACATAAATAATTGGTTATGGGGTATTCAAAATCACCATTCTTAATAAGATTTTGTCCGTAACTCTTTGAGAATATAGTCATCAATAAAAGAGAATATTTAAATTTAACTATAAAATTCTTTTTTTGTTTTAGCAAAACTTCTGGAAAATTATTTTTTTACTTCTCATCTATTATTCATAACCAAGTTATAGCTAATTAAACAAAATTTGCGGACTTGAGATTGCTTTTTGTCCTCTTTTATTACCACACAAAGATAGATTATTATAATCACACTTAAAACGACATATTATATGCTTAAACGCTATTTTATTATGTTACAAAAACATTTTAAGATGTTAATTATTCAGTTGTTTTTATTTTTTATTGCTTTTTTGAGTTCATAAATGAAAATAAAACCAGTATTTTTGTTCAAAACTATCCAACTTATAAATAATTGCACTCGCATTAAAATGAAATTGCTATAAAACATCAAAAATAGAGTACATATGAATATCAATAAATTTCATTTAAGTTCATTTCTAAAGCACGATGAAAAATTTCATCTTGCAAGAGTTAACATCACTTCCAGTTTAGATTTATCTCTACACTTACATGATTATGCTGAGTTGTTTTGGATCGAAAAAGGAAGTGGAGAACATTTTGTAAATGGGTCAAAAATAAAATTAAATCCCGGCAATTTAGTTATGATAAGACCCAACGACACTCATACATTCTTATCTAAAGGTAAAGGTCTTAGTCTGATTAATATTGCTTTTACATTAGAGACATTAGATATATTCAGAAACAGATATTTTAATGACTCTGAGCTTTATTTTTGGAATAATAGCAAATTCCCATTTCAAATGAAACTAAATGAAAACACCTTAAGAAGAATTTCATTAAGAGCAGAAGATTCAATGAAAAATTACAGATCTTTCCTTCAATTAGATAGTTTATTACTTTTTATCTTTCTACAAATAACTGTTAACGAGAAGGCTCCTGTAAATTCTGAAATTCCAATGTGGCTATTGAATGCTGTTCAAAATTACAACAATCCTGAATCTTTTAAACTTGGGGTGAAAGGATTCGCCGAGCTTTGTGAAAGAAATATTAATTATGTAAACAGAATTGTAAATATCCATTATAAAAAAACTCTTACAGAGTTTGTAAATGAATTTAAAATGCAATATTCAGCTAATCAACTAATAATGACGAGTATGCCAATTAAAGTAATCTGTTCGAATTGTGGATTTCAAAACATTGCGCATTTTTACAAAGTATTTAAATCCAGATTTAATCAAACGCCAAGAGAATATAGAAAGATAAATCAAATGATTGTTTAGTAAACTTAATTTTTATATTTATTGGTATAGACTCAATATGAGAAATTTACCTACAAAAAGGAATAAATTAGAAACAAATTATTTTGTGACATTAATTTATTCATGCAGAAGTTATTTTTTTACTTGCTTGCCTCTTTTAGCATTTCTATCGCTTTCCAAAGTACCCCTGCTGAACCTCTAAATTTTCTTGATCCTTTCGGAATCCCTGTTGGTGTCCACCATTCATAAAAGCCATCATGCTTAATTACCCTATCAAGCATTGGGGAAAGACTTTCATAAGCTTCCTGATAGAACCCGTTAACAATTAATTGCTGAACCATACGTCCTCCAAACCAAGTCCAGTCACCACCATTTTGGTAAATGTATTCATTCATATAGGAATTTTTAAAATAACCGTTCGGGTAAACTGGATAAAGGGTTATCCCAATGGTTTGCGCACCGGCTGCTTTTGCATTTTCCTTCATTTTTTTGTAAGCAATGAGGATTTCCTTCTTATTTAATAAACCCGCTTCAATTGCTATTGCTGTTCCACCGTGATAATAAATATCATTTTCCTTGAAATCGAAAGGAAAAGGTGACCCATTGATGTAAAGATGAGGTGTAAATTTATGGTTTGGCTTATTCCACAAATATTTCATTATATTAGCTGCAATTTGTTTATGTTTAGATGCCCAATACGATTTTTCATGTTGATTGTCAATCAACGCAATATAATTTTTAATAGCAATCAGGAACATGGCATTATCGTATATATCAATGCACTTGTGAGACGATTCATCTAATGCTACGCCCCAAGCAGACTCAGGTTGAACATCTCCCCAATCGGCAGTAGTAGCTCCCCACACCAAACCGTATTTTTTGTTATATCTTTCGTTCAACAGGTATCCAAGAGCATTGTCCATTCTTTGTTGAATCGTTTTTCCATCAATTTTTTCTTGAAGAAAATCCCAATTCCCGGTTATAGTGACATATTTGTAAATTGCCTGAATAAGTGATGATTCCTGGTCGGTTTCGACAGTATTTTTATGCGCCGCTAATCCAGTTGCTAAATTGCTATAATAAAACACAGCTTCAGAATTCACATTTTTAATCGATGTATAACCATCTTTAATGTCACCATCTTTCCCCTGAAATTTGAAGAATATGAGAAGAGCTTCTTTTATTTTGTTTTTATCTGCGACTTTACTGGCGGTTTCAATAAAAGTATTTAAATCACGTATCCAAACCTCAGAATAACCATCTCCTGCATTTAATCCCAATTCTATCAGTTTTTCGGCCTTTTTAGAAACTAAATTTAAGCGATCATCATTTCTGATTGTTTTTAATAGCTCATCATCTGTTTTTTTTATATTTTTGTTATTGAGACCTGTAACCGGCACAGCTATTTGAATTAAAAATAGAACTATGTAAAAGCAGTTTTTATTGATTGATATCATAAATTGCAATATTTTTATTTATTAATTTTAGTTAATCAATATAACATAACATCTAGCAAAAAAAAAATCAAAGAACATTCCCAGTAAGTTTACTTATATTTTTTTCTCCGGTTCCCCAATCAGATGGTTTAGATCCCATCTCAAATTCTAATAAACCTCCGCTCATTATATCGTTGTGAGTTATGTATGGTAATTCATATCTTTTACCATTTAGTTTTACCGACTGAATATAGATATTTACCGAAGATGTTTTTGTTGCAAAGACAGTGAACACTTTACCTGCTTCTGTTTTAATACTGGCTTTCGTAAAATGTGGAGACCCTATAACATACTGTAAACTCCCCGGACAAACCGGATAAAATCCAAGTGTACTAAAAATATACCACGATGACATTTGACCCAAATCATCGTTATTGTTAACTCCATCAGGCTTATCTGAGTACATGGATTTTGTTATTTCATGAACCCACTTTTGTGTTTTATTGGGAGCACCTACATAATTGTATAAATAGGACATTTGATGGCCCGGTTCATCTCCATGACCGTATTTACCAATAAAACCTGAAATATCTACATGCATTCCACCTGCAAGCTGTGTAGTATCACTGAAAATTTTATCGAGCCATATTTCATATTTTTTTCTTCCACCCATTTTATGTATCATAGATCCCATAGAATGAGGATAAAATGCAGAGTACGCCCATATATTTCCCGATACATAGTTGTGAATTAAATCATCCCATTTACTCAAATTCATATCAAGCCATTTACCATTTGGCATTTTGGGCCAAAGATATTGCTTATCTGGATTATAAAGGTTCAGAAAACATAATGAACGTTTTGCATATAATTTGGCATCATCAGTTTTCCCTAATTTCTCGGCTACTTTCCCAATAGCCCAGTCATAATAATTTTGTTCGGTTGTTTTAGATACAGAACAACCAACAGAACTAGTCACATATCCTAACTTCAAGTAATCACTCATACCGTTTGCATCATAATTCGGACTGTTTTTATCCAAAGAAAATGAAGCTGCACGCATTGCCTTGTACGCATTTTCAATATCAATCCCGGGGATGTTTTTCAAAATGGCATCAGAAATTAATGAAGTTGTACTGTATCCAATCATACAAATATTATCGTGCCCTACAAATTCCCATACAGGTAATCCCACTTTTGAAACTGTATATCTAGATGTAAGTGAATTTACCCAGTCGGCAGTTTTTTTAGTTTCTAAAATAGTCATGAGTGGATGAAATGCCCGGAAGGTATCCCACGATGAAAAGGTGCTGTACTGATCAAAATATGAATGATACTTTTTGCCTTCCACAACAAAATTCCCATCAACATCGGAAATAATATTGGGTGAAATAAGTGAATGATACATGCTGGTGTAAAAAATACGCTTCTCTGTATCTGTTCCCGAAACAGTAATTTTGTCTAACTTTTCTTTCCAGATTTTTTGAGCCAGTGAAAGTGCTGCATTAAAATCAATATTTTGCGCTTCTGCTTGGTAGTTTTTCAAAGCACCTTCGTAACTTACTAATGAAAGAGCAACTTTTACTTCAATCGCATCTCCTTTTTTAGCATTGTAATTTACCCAGGCACGTATATTTTTACCTTGTATTTTTGTTTTGCTGCCAACGACTGTGTCATTAATGGCAAAACCCGATTTGTCAAATGGCTTTGAAAAATGAGCATAAAAAAAAGTTTTTCGCTCACCTCCCTGACCATTGCTATATTTAATACCACGAATTTCATTATCGGAAATAATCTCCAGTTCAGCATTTGAAACATTATCTAAGCCGTAGGTTGGATCAACAACTACGTGGGCAACTCCTTCGTCATGAAAAGTGTACCGGTGAAAACCAACACGGGTAGTTGCGGTCAGTTCAACGAGTATATTATTATCTTCTAAAAGTACAGAATAATAACCAGCACTGGCGTTTTCATTTTGATGCGAAAACCGGGAAGAATATCCAAGCTCCGGATTTTTATCAGTACCTGCAATTACCTGCAATTTACCCGTTGTTGGCATCAACAGAATATCACCTAAACCAGATAAACCGGCTCCGCTAACATGATTATGCGCAAATCCTTTTATAACAGTGTCACTATAATGATATCCGGCGCACCAATCCCAACCTTTCCAACCATTTGAGGGACTTAACTGAATCATTCCAAAAGGAGTTATTGCCCCCGGAAAAGTATGACCATGTGCATCGGTACCAATCATCGGATCAACATACTTCATATTTGTTTGAGCGGAAGCACTGCTGAAAAGAAAACATATTAACACGAAAGTTGAAGTAATTTTTTTTAATGTGTAATTCATAGAATAATTTAATTAATAATAAAATGTTTATTTTAAGCATTTTAGCCTTCGTTAGATATGCCTTTGTTACAGTATTTTTTTCTTCAATGAAACTACTCATTTTACTTAATGTAATTTAGGCTCCGTAATAGATGCAATTGGTGCTTAGACATTTAATATTGTAAGAGTCCTTGTGATCAAGTGCACCGCTTAAGTGATTATTTGGATCAAAAAATTGGTTCTGGATATACTGCAATGCCATCATTAAAGACTGATGGACCCATAAACAAACCATATTTAGAGTCGAATGTCATTTGTTCAAACTCTTTCATTATATTTGCCGAACATCTGTAGGCTTGAGAAATAAACTCTCTGTCGCCGGTTTCCAAATAATGATTGCAAGCAGCAATAGACCAAATTATTTTATTCCAATTTTGATGGTCAATAGTATCCTTATTGATGGTAACACTCCCAATTTTTTTTTTGCAACTCCGTGTCTTAACCGACTAGCAGCAGTCAACGAATCAATGGCAATATCACGAGTCCATTATCCTCCTTAATCCACTCCAGCTGCAAGAATTCCTCTACGGGTATTAATATCAAATGTATGAATTCCTAATTTAAAGGCATCATTTAATAAAGGATTATCGGACGTTAAATTCTGAGCAAAGGTATAGGTAGAAACGAATACAAATAACTTTTGGGATTTTGAAATTATATAGATTGAATAATCCCCACATTACAATTTTATCCTCCATTCTTTATTCGATTCTGGCCCCATTATATATACTAATTCTCCGCCTTTTACTAAATCTTCGAATTTTAGTTTAGGTTCATTGAGAGCTTTTCCATTCAAAGTAGCAGACTGGATATAAATATTCTTTTCGGAATTGTTTATTGTCTTTATTACAAACGGTTTCTTACCGTTATACATTTTGTCTATATGAATAGTTATTTTATCGAACAAAGGAGATGTTAGGTCGAAAACCGGCTCATCAGTTACTGCTCCATTCATTTCGAATAAACCCATAGAGGCTATTACAAACCAACCAGCCATTTGTCCTTCGTCTTCATCGCCCAACCAAACATGATATGGAGTTATTCCGTAGTAACTTTCAAGAATAGCACGTGAATATTTTTGTGTCAACCATGGTTTTCCTGAATAATTGAAAAGAAAAGATGCATGCATATTCGATTCATTACCATGATTTATGTAATATTCGAAAGGCACTGTTTGATGCCTATCAAATGCGGAGGCATTGTAATTAAATTTAACTGATTTTTCAAATCCAACCTCCAATCGTTTATTAAATAAATCTTTACCCATAATCTTCACAAGTCCATCAATATCGTGAGGTACATACCATGTATACTGCCATGCGTTACCCTCTATCCAATGCTCACCAGAGAATTCGTTAAAGTTTTTTGCCCAGTTTCCATTTGAGTCTTTGGGTACCTGCATTTTCAATTCAGTATTAAATTGATTTTTCCAGTATTCAGATCGTTTCAAAAATAATTTATAATCGGAGGTTTTATTAAATGACTTTGCCAATTGAGCAGCACAAAAATCTGTGTAAGCATAATCTAACGTCCGTGAACTGGCATCCACATCAAAAGGCACGTAGCCTAAACGGTTGTATAGATTTAAACGTTCCATACCGGATAATCCTTGCCCTGGAAGATATTTCCCCTGTTCGATGCTGTTATGCTTTACAGCTTCATAAAGCTTTGTACAATCGTAATTTCGAATTCCTTTTTGATAGGCCGATACCATTAATGCAATTTCGTGGGTAACGCCCATTATTCCTGTCATTTTAAGACCTGTGGGACCGTTGTTTGTCCAGCCTGTCTTGTCGTACAGTTCGAGTTCGGTTCGCACCCAGTTATTCATTATATCGGGTGCAATAAGCGACAGGATAGTATTGAAATTCCAGAATGTATTCCAAAACGCATCACCTCCGTACATGACACCATCTTTAGGTAATTGTTGAATTTTATTAAACGGATCGACATATCTGCCATCTACATCATTCCATGTCTGTTTCGAAAAACTTCTATAAAAATTGGTATAAAATTTCTCCTTGTTTTTTTCGCTTCCTTTTACTTCAATTGTTGAGAGCAAACAGTTCCATTTATCACGGGCCGATTTTACAACAGCTGCGAAATCCCAGCCAAAAGGATCCAACTCGGCTTTTAGATTGTTTCGTGCGCCTTCCATATCGACCAATGAAAGTCCTACTTTCATCATGATTGCTTCGTTAGCTGTTGTCGAATAGGTAACAAAAGCGCCCACATCTTTTTTCCCAACAATTTTATTAGTATCAGTTAAAATGACATCATTATTCCAGCCGTTAAATGATTTAAACGGTTTATTAAACTGAATGCTGAAAAAAAGTTTATACACACCATATTCAGCTTTTGTTTCCGCATAACCTTCTACTTTGTCGTTTGCAACTTTCTGTATTACTGCATTTCGAATATCAATCCCGTATTCTACAGGAAAGTTCAAAATCAATAGAATCCTCATATCACTCTCGGTCTTATATGAAGTATATTTATGAAAACCGCAATGTGTTGTTGCAGTCAATTCAGCTTTGCAATGGGCATCATACAAATCACAAGTATAATAACCCGGAGATGCTTTTTCGGTTTCTTTAAGGATTCGTGAATGGTATCCGGCGTTTGCGCCGTAATATGGTCTTGAACTGGCGCCACTTTCTTTTGTAAAATCCTGAATTGCCGGCATTACCATTAATCCTGCCATAGTCCATGCATGAAGATGGCTAAATCCGGTTACATTAGAAATGGAATATTCATAACCTGCCATCCATGCCGATTCCTGATTGTCAGGACCCAATTGAACCATCCCGTATGGAACACCGGCATATGGTCCCAACATCCAGCGAGAATTGGAAGTTCCAGTAAATATATTTACGTAATCAACAGGTTCAGTTTTGTTTTCGCCGCTAACAAAACCCGCAAAGGCAATTAACAGAACATAGAGAAGCTTAAATTTAATTTTCATTGTTTTCATTTTAAAATATAACTGACTTTATTATTTTCTTTATTTTTGACTCAACTGCATTTTAACACCTTTAGAACCGGCCTCGAAAATGAATTTATTTTTACCATGCCTTACATTTTTCAGTATCCCGTTGAAATAGCGGTTTGAATCTGCCATGCAGGGACTTAATTTGCCACCTATGGTTGGCTTATATCCCATTAGCCCATCGATTATTGTATTAGCATAATCCGAGCCAGAGAGTATAAAGGATGCACCGGCACGGGCACCAATACGGTTAACATGTTCGGTAGAACCAATCGGAACTAAAAATTCGATAGCCTGACCCATTCCCGATTCGACAAAAGCATTTCTGAAATTACTGAGGATCGTTTTTGCTTTTTGAAACTGACCAAAACCGGCGATGGCCTGAACCGTCAGAGCCGGCCAACCGATGTAACAACCCACCGGACCGTGATCTGATCGATCAGAATTTAAAGCCGCCTGGTCTTTCAACGACATTGCACGCATGAAATCTGTTTGGGTTAACAATTCGGTTTCTACAAAACGGATCATGTCTTTTCTCATTTGAGGAGTAAGATCTTCATTCATGGTCATCCCGATTGTAAGGAAATCGTAACTGTGGCGACTGACCACAAATCTACCGTTGGGGTATTTTACTTTCCAGACACCTTCACCAGAGACATAGAGTGACTTGACTCCGGCAGCCAACAGATTTGCTTTTTCAAGCAAACTATTTGCTTTTACGCCCTTTCCGTAAAGTTTATCGTATTCGGCCATGCTTCTGAGCATCCATACGTTTTGAGCATTCATTGACGGAACATAATGGATATAATCAGGAATCGCTTCAAAAAACGACCAGGGATCTTTGCCATAATCAGCTAATCCAAGCTCTTTGTTGTATCGTCTTTCCCATTTTGTAGCACAATCGAATAATTGATCGAAAACTGTTTTCCCATTGAATGTGGTTTTCAAAAAGTCAAAATCCTTGTTTATCCGAATATAACTGTCAATTGTTTTAAAAAGTGCATAATCGTTTACCGCGTACCAGTGATTTACGATATCACCATTGTTATAGTCGATCGCATTTCCTGCATCGATGTTTACATGCATGCTCATTTTAATTAATTCCTTTAATCCTTTGGGTTCCAATAATGCATAGATATCTGAAAATTGCGATATTTCCCAGAAATAGGCCTGATTGCCGGCCCATTCGTTATTGGATCCAAAAGCAATATTCAAAGTCGGATAAACATTGTTTTGTTGAGTTTCAAGGAAACTTACAACTGAAAGATAATATAATTCATAAAGATTTTTATCAGATGTCTCGAATGTGGGCAGGTAGCCTGAATAGCTTTTATTTCCGGGAGTGAAAACATCGTTCCAGCGTTTTTCCCACAAGGTTTTTGCATCGCGGAATGACAGTGCAAAATCATGATTCCGGTTTTTAGAATCAGTCACAGCCGTTTTTGCATCTTTATCGATACATAAAACATAAGAGATGACTCTTTTCTCTCCGGGTTTTAATCTGATATGCCATAAAGCTTCGGCATTCTCAGCGGTATTTTGTATTGAGTCGGGTTTGTTTTGGAAGGTGTAAACATAATTGTTATTAGCATAGCTGATTAGTGTCTGATCTTCATCAGTATTTACGTTCAGATCCGGTTTTCCCGTAACCAGCTCTATCGTCAAGGGGAACAAAGCCGTTTTATTGGTTTTGTTCTCAAGATTTATCTGCATCAGTACCCCTTTTTTTTCAAAAACCAGCCTCATGGTACTTGTAAACTCAATGCCATTGAAAAGAGATTTGTTAATCAATTGGTAAGGAAACCATTTTGACTCATGACTGAAGATTACAGAATCTTTTACCCTTAAGACACCGGCAGGTTTGATCAGTTTACTCCCATAGAAAAATTGAGTTTCAAATCCACCCAGACATTTTGAAGCCCGAACACTGCCAAAGAAGTTTCCAATGGCTGGAGAGCAGGCTAATGTTTTAGTGTCTATGATTTTACCCGATAAATCATCCAGCGATGGAACAGCTCTGTAGTATATTTCAGGATCCGTTTTTACTGTAATCCCATCAATCAGGAAGCCTTCAATCATATCGCGGTTATCTCCTTGTTTATCAACAATTATCTTGCAAGCTTCCTCACTAAATTCAATGGTACGACTCCCTGTTTCCAACGGAACAGAGGGAACTTTTACTTTGACCCACTTCATGTTATCAGTAAGTCTGGTTTCGGCAGAAGTCCAGTAATCGCAATATTCACGATTAGCAATTTCATGTCCGTCAATACTTACTTTGAGTTTTCCACTTTCTAGTCGCGAGGCTGCGAAAGCAAATGAAATACTAAAATTTCCTTTCAGAGTAGTCGCGAAATTTTGACGTATTGATGTACTGCGATCTGGCTTTGCTGGTAGCAAAAGGCACTGAAAATTAGAATAGGGGAAAAGTCGTATATGATTAATAATTGAAACCGGAAAATCAAATTTCCAGTCGGGCATTCTGGTCTGATCATCCACTTTAAAACTTAATTCATCAGTTACTGGATATTCAAAATCGCCATTCTTAATCAGATTTTGTGAATAAATCACCGATGAGATGAATATAGAAAACTGTAGAAGGTGCAATCTAAGTTTAAAGTTATTTTTCATAATTCAAAAATGTTTATTTATTTGTAGTGTAATTTTACTGGTAGAGAGCCAGTTCCCCGAAAATTCTATACTGACCTGTCCTTTGTCATCGGTTGATTCCATAAACGCTAACATTCGACCGTAAAAAACACGGAGTTTGTTTTGTGGTCCACCATATCCGGTCATATCGCCATTTTCAAGACCAAGTAATTTAGCAGGTCCGCTTATCTGGCAGGTGATTTCATTATCGGAAATAAAAACAGGATTCCCGTTTTTATCAAGCAGAGTCAGTTTCATTTGAGCTGTGTCCCCTTTGCCTGATAATGCCTGTACATCTGATTGACAACCGATCGTTTCGGGTTGCTCAAAACTTTTCAATTGAAAGTTAGCAACTTCTTTTCCATTGATATAACCTGACACAAATAAACCTCCTTTCAAAAATGGGATAGTCCAGCATATTCCTCCGGAATTTTGATCCTTCGTTGGTAACTCATCAATTTCAATTCCATTTAATTTAAAAACTACCCTTTCGCAATTTGCGAAGCAAGCAACCTTCTCATTCTCACAAGATTTGTAGCTCCAGTTCTCATTCAGATCAGAAAGAAGATCATTTTTGTTCTCAGGCATAGTATAGTAGCAAGATAGACCATGGGTGCCGCGGACCATAAACTCTCGCGATAATAGGCTAGTGGTTTTTTGAATCCAGCAAAATCGAGAAGTCAGCATGCAAATCCACGGGAGGGCCATGGTCCTGCTTCACCCAAGTAATCGATACCGGTCCACAAGAACTAACCGGATACATAATCATTATCTTTCACCGATTTCCGGTATTTTAGTTCATGTAGGGTTTCACTGCCGTAAATTTTTCTTTCAGGATATTTTTCATGATCCTGTATGTATCTGTCTTTCGTATATTATAACCGGTAACATCTAAAACAAATGGATAACCAGTATAGTTTGACACGATCACTCCAGCCAAAGCACCGGTAACAGCACGTGTAGTATAGACATCTCTGACGCAACTCGCTAGTTTTTTTTGGCTATAGCACTGAGCCAGCCTGCATCCAGTTGATTTGATTTATACCCTAAAACAGCTTTTTGTCCGATACTTACTTCATCCGGAACAGGAAGTGAATAGGTATCATTCGGATAATCCACTTCATTCCCTATACTCCACATGATAATGGAAGGGTGATTTTTGTGTTTCTTTACCAGATCAGTGTTATATTTTTCGCCCCACTCATTGAAATACTCTGCATAGCCGTCATAGTCAGATTTTCCCACATTCCATCCTTCTATCCATTTCACTTTGGGAATTCCCATTCATCAAATGCTTCGTCCATGACCAATAATCCTATTTCGTCACAAAGGTCATACTGGGCATCATCCTGTGAGTTGTGGAAGTACGAATGGCATTACAACCCAAACTTCTCAGCGTTTTCAATCGTCATTTCCACACCTGCTTCGGGACAGCAGTGCCTAAAGCCCCTGCATCACGATGCAAACAAACCCTTTTATTTTTATATTCCTGCCATTGTGAAAAAATCCCTTATTAGCATCAAAAACGACTTTGCGTATGCCTGTTTGCAGGGAATTGCTATCAAATATTTTTTTTGTTTTGAATGACTATTTTCTGAAAATCATATAAATGCGTATTATTTAAGTTCCAAAGCAGGGTGAAGCAATTCCCAGTTTCTGGTCAATGTTTTCAATAGTTGAAGCCGGTCTTTTTATGTTCTTTTGGGTAGTAGCAATAATTTTAAATTTTCCTCCTATCATTACGTTCTGTTTAACCGTAACTGTAACCACTGCAGGAGTCGTGTTTTTAATAGACGTTTTACATTCAGAGTTGCTTGTTTGGAAGAAATATTCTCCGATGAGCAGGATATTCCGCACTGATCGATATACACCGGGTTAGCTTTAATTAAATATACGTCCCTGTATATACCCGATCCGGAATACCAGCGTGAATCAGCCGATTTTGAATGGTCAACCTTAAGCAAAATCGTATTTTCGCCCCCGAAATTTATATAGGGAATGAGTTCATAACAAAAGAATATGTATCCGTTGGGTCGTTTTCCCAGAAAATGATTATTAATCCAGGCTTCGCTGTAGCAATAAACGCCTACAAAAAAGATATATATTAATTTAGCCTTGTCCTGAGAAGGTATTGAAACTGTATCTTTGCACCATCCAATTCCTTAGGGTAAATAACCGGTACTGCTTGCCAGATAAGGACTATATAACCATTCAGCACTCCATTCATACGGTATATTTACCATTATCCAACCTTCTTCATCATATTACGAATTGAATTCATCCTTTATTTCTTAGTTTTTAAACTGCCAATTATCATTGATTTTTATTGGTTCACAAAAAAACACTTGTGCAAAAGTTGCTAATAGTAGAGTCGTTGCAAAAAATAGAAATTTCATAAAATTATTACAAATTTTATGTTGGATTATTTATGGTACAAAATTCGTTTTTTAAACAATCGGCGTCTTCTTCTATTTTATATTTTGCTATCACTATTGTAACTTTTATCAACTATAATCCCAAACTACTGATTAATAATTTAATTTTGTTGGTAGGTTCTGGCAAAATGATTTTCTTTGTGCAGAAAATCTAATAGTTTAAACTCTCTTAATTTATTATGTTAAATAAATCTGTATTCATAATTTCACTTCTGATAGGTATCGCGTTAAATTTATTATCCCAAAAAGACGAAACAAATTTGATTCATAAATACACAACTGAACTTGGATTGTCGAGCAACGTAGTATATCAGGTTTTGCAAGATAAACAAGGTTTTATATGGGTAGGCACAGAAGAAGGACTTAATAAATTTGATGGAAAAAACTTCACCAGTTTTTCTACTAAGAAAGGTCGATATTCTTTATCACATAACCGGACGCAGGCCCTATTATTGGTCCCAGATGGAAATCTATGGGCGGGCACTTCGGATGGACTAAATATTTACGATTATAATTCTGACAGCATTATAAAAGTCACAAAAAACACTTCTCCTTTGAAGTTAGTCTTTAATGACATTACTTTTTTGGCTATGAGCGTCGATAAAAAGATAACATGGATTGGCACTTATGGCAATGGTGTCAACTTTTTTGACTGGAAAAAGAAAGGCTTTTATTCACTGAAACTACCCAAAATTCAAGGTATTGCTCCGCCTTTAATTGTTATGAGTCTACTGGAAGATGATAACAAACGGCTCTGGATTGGCACTCAGCATAATAGTCTGTATCGCTACAACATAAGACAACATAAGCTGGAGGATTATAATCTAGGGAGGAAAGATCTTTTTATACGCACAATTTATCAGGATAGTTTTCGGAGAATTTGGATTGGAACATCCAAAGGATGTTATATTTACAATGAAACGATAAATCGTTTTGACAGAGTAGATTATCCAGAATGTTTAAGCTCTACATCAATAGGAGTCATAAAAGAAGATCATCAAGGAAAGATCTGGATTGGTTCAGAGTTATTCCTAATGAATTTTTCTGTAAGATCATTTTCGTTGATAGAAAAATTTCCGTTCCAGCTTATCACCCAAGGAGAATCGAAATCAAAACTAAATTGTCCCTCTATAAATGCACTTTTTGCCGACCGCGATAATAATATATGGATAGGAACTAACTGGGGCGGATTAAATATGCTTCTGGGTACACCTCCGAAGTTTAAATTATTTAAACATGAAGCCGAAGTATCCAATTCGTTGCCTAATACACCCATCACATCAATTTGTCGAGATTTATCAGGGAATTTGTTAATCGGGACTTATGGGATGGGAATATATAAAATGGATGTTAATACTAATGAGTTTCATAGTCTCGAACTAGACAAACAGTTTTCAGGATTCATTTATCAGGCACTATTAATTGATAAAGAAGGGAATATCTGGCTGGGAGCTTATAATAACGGATTGATTATATTAAATAAGAACGGGAAACTGATTTCAACGTTAAACTATAATGACCTAATGCCTAATTCATTGCCAAATAGCGATATACGATGTTTGTATGAAAGCAAGAAAAATGATAATATTTGGATTGGGACTACAAATGGAATGGCCAAAATTAGTGTAAAAACCAAAAAGATTGAAAAAATAGTTTTATTTAAAAATAGATTAGGTGTTCGTTCAATTGTAGAAGACAGGTTTAATACCTTATGGATTGGTACTTATGGCGGGGGAATTATTACATATAATCTTGTAAATGAAAAAATAAACTATAAACCAACTATATTCAATCCTAAAGTTGTCATTGATCTTTTAATAGATAATGACAGATTATGGATTGCAACTCAGGGTGAAGGTCTTATCTGTTATTCATTTAAAACAAAAACTGGGCAAATTTTCACTAAAGACGATGGACTTTCGAGCAATTATATAGAATCGATATTACGCGATAATGAAGGTGGTATTTGGTTGGGAACTAGCAAAGGTATTTCAAAACTAAATACAAAGACAAAGAAAATTCAAAATTTCAACGCACAAGATGGCGTCCAAAATCACGAGTTTTCGGGTCGTGGGGGAGCTTTACTAGCAAATGGCCTGATGGCATTTGGTGGTTCAGGTGGATTAAATATTTTTGATCCACTTAATGCTGTTAAAAACGACCGTTGCCCACCTGTAATTTTCACAAAACTATCCATTTTTAATGAAACCATTACCCCTTCAGAGGATAAAAACAATAAATCGCCTTTAAACTGCAATATTACACTGGCTGATAAAATAGAATTAAATTTCAATCAATCTACTTTCACTATAGAGTTTATCGGTATCAATTACAATACAACTCAAAAAATTCAGTATGCATATTTATTAGAAGGATCAGATAAAAGATGGAACTATATAGGGACTCAGAATAGCGTTTCTTTCAGAAATCTAGAGCCGGGAGAATATGTGTTTAAAGTTAAAGCATCAAGCCCTGATGCCGTATGGACGGATGATAATATTACTTCAATTCAAATAATGATCCGACCTCCATTCTGGAAAACATGGTGGGCATATCTACTGTATATCTATATTTTATCTGCTATTATTTATTTCGTTTGGCAATTCCTTACACTAAGAATCAGGTCTGAAAACATATTAAAAATCGAACGTGCAAAACGAGAAAAAGAAGAAGAATTACATCAAGAAAAACTTCAATTTTTTACGAATATCTCTCATGAATTTAGAACTCCATTAACTTTGTTGGTAGGACCCTTGGAAAAACTACAACAAGAAGAAACAGATGACAACAAGAAATCTCACATTAGATTAATGTCACGCAACGCAAAACGGTTATTACTCATGGTAAACCAGTTACTTGATTTCAATAAAGCTGAGAAAGGTCAAATGTATTTAAAAGTGGAATACTCCAATATCATCAGTTTTATACACGAGATTATGATGTCTTTTGATGAGTTAAAAATCAAAAAGAATATCCATTTTGAGTTTATTCATGATGAGTCATCATTGATGACATGGTTTGATCCAGAATTTATCGATAAATCGTTATATAATTTACTCTCAAATGCTTTCAAATTTACTCCTGATTTTGGAACCATTACTATTTCAGTTGCTGAACAAAAGTCCGTTAATGAAAATAGTTTTGTAGAAATATCGGTTACTGATAATGGCAGAGGTATTGAACCTAATGATATTGAGAATATATTTCAACGATTCTATCAAGGAAAAGAAAAGAGCGTTATGCAATCAGGTTCAGGTATTGGACTCCATTTGACTCAAAATTTGGTTGAATTGCACCATGGTAAGATATCAGTTGAAAGTGTTCCAAAAATTAAAACAAAGTTTACAATTTATTTACCCTCAAAAGAAACTTCATATTCAACTACAGAATTGTCAAAAGAGATATCAACAACGAATAGGCAGTTGACAAATTTTTTGGTAGATAATGGAAGTGAATTAGATAAAAATTCAAGAACAAATAACGAAAGAACACAACAAAATAACAAGAAAAGAATATTACTGGTCGAAGATAACCCTGAAATAAGAAGTTATATTATTGATATTTTAGGATCCGATTATAAAATAGATGAAGCCGAAAATGGACGCATAGGAATAGAAATGGTATACAAGAAGGAATACAATTTAATTATTAGTGATTTAATGATGCCTGAAATGGATGGTATAGAAATGTGTAAAGCATTGAAATCCAACACAGAGACCGACTATATACCTATAATTATGTTAACTGCAAAGTCATCTATAGAAAGCCGTATAGAAGGATTGAATGTTGGGGCAGATTCTTATATTTCAAAACCTTTTTATCCAGAGCATTTAACCGTTCGTGTCTCAAAATTGATAGAACAGCGTGAGTCTCTAAAGGAAAGATTTTCTCGTAAAATATCGTTAGGAAATCTTGACAGTCTGGAACATGATTCTGATTCACCCGATAAAATGTTTTTGCAAAAAACGATTTCGATAATTCTGAAAAAAATGAATGACTCAGATTTTAACGGCGATGCACTTGCAATTGAATTATCGATCAGCAGGATGGGCTTGCACCGTAAAATTAAAGCTTTCACCGATCAGAGTACCGGTGAATTTATACGAAATATAAGGCTAAAAAAGGCTTGCGAACTTTTAGTGATCCCTGGAAAAAATGTTTCGGAAGTTTGTTACGAGGTTGGATTCAATACACCATCCTACTTTACAACTTGTTTTACAGAAACATACAAGATTACGCCGAGTGAATATGTAAAAAACGCAAAAAAATAAAAAATAAATCGTCACCAATTTTTATCCCTCCCAAATAATCCAGTTTTTTTATCTTAAAAAAAGCTTCTTTGGCTGATTTTTCACATTCAAGTAGGTTGTCTTATTATTATTGTCACGGAAATCAAATTTAAACAATTTAAAAGTTATTATCATATTGCTTGTGAAAATTGAGACAATAATGAATTGTTATGTTTATTAATAAAAATAATTTTGCAAAAAATGTAATGATTAAATTTCAAAGATGACGTTCTACAAATAGCTGTAACTATTTTTGGAGTAAAGACCAGTAGGACAATATTCGAATAAAATATTTCAAGCAATTCTATTCTGGAATCTGTCACGTAGTATACTTCACAGGTCAAACTTTACGTAGCACAATGAATATTATGCCACTTATATTTACACCACGTCCAATAATACAGGCAGACTAATTGATAGTGCCAAAACTTCTATTCTGTCTATATCATTTTTTTTAGGGTTAAGAAGTTCAGCCAAGGTATTTAATCAACGGAGGTTTTGTGAGAATTATATCTTGGTTGTAATGAAAACACAAACACTGCAAAAGAAGTTGATTTTAATTAACAAAATGTTCTGCGATTGGCGATAAAGCTGTCGGTACTTGAGCCAGTAAAAGTTCTCTTGATTTGGAAAAATTCTTTAAATAGTTTTGAAAAGCATCTTTTGAAGCATCAAAGAAGTAATTGCAGTTTTCTTCTCAATCTCATATTTTTCCCTTAACGAAAAGATCTTTTTGCTTTTTAGATAATGGTATTGGAATAATTCGAAATTACGAATGTGTTAAAGCAATAATATTTGTTGTTATTTGTATCGAAGTATGGTTAACAATAAAAAGCCTCTTTGTTAATGAGTCCTCCATCAATGTAAACACCAAGAGAAACATGTCTATCAGTCATTTGATATTGGATTTTATTCTCATTCAATTCTTTTTTTGTGAATTGAAACAGCTGTGAATATATCCGATTACAAAATGTCAATTGTTCATCTCTCAGTTGTTTTTTTTATTATAAGTCAGCAATGATTTCCAATTAATAAAAAGTACAGGTATCAGTTTCATTAGATGATTGCTATTCAGCTATTTAAATTTGTTTGGACTGGAAATTTCGAATTTAAGAAACTCTACTATATTTTTTACAAACTTTGATTCTGATATTTTCTAACATATTTTCTACTAATCATCACCACTTTTGAAAAAGTTCTGAAAAGTAAAAAAGGGAAATGAAAGAGTTCTGAAAAACTACGTTTGAAGAGCCAAAAGAATAATCCAATATACCCTTGGATTATTGCAAGATATTATATATTTTTACCCCGAAATAATTGCCAAAATAAGCGAAGTCAAAGGTACCCAAAATATTGTCCAAAAAATCGTGACTAATTTGTAACAATCAAGGTTACATTACATACAAAACATTGATAAGTAGCGGAATATGGGATTAGGTTCATTTGCCTCAAACCCGAGTTATTCTATTACGAAGGTACGGTGTGGTATCGTAAACGATTTAGTAATAACCCAACTCCTAATAAACGTTTTTTTTTGTATTTCGGTGGGGCAAACCAGGTCTGTAGGTGGGATGAATGCCTGGAGTGAAAGATCGGTATCATCTTCTTTTAAATTTCTACAGAAAGGGACAAAATATACTACACTAAGAAAAGGATTCAGCACAAATAATATTTCCTGTTTTATTACCAGTTTATTCTTTTTTTTTGATTCTTTGACGTTTTGAGCGAATACCGCGAGAGCATGGATACAACTCAAAAACTGTTAGATTTAATAGACGCTGTGAACATTCTATGCGGGGAAATATCGCTTAGATTCACATTTATTTACTTTACCCTTGAGTTCAAGCTATCACCTCCTCATCTCTCTTTGTTATTTCACAAAAAGACCGGATAGTCAACTTTTCGCTATCTCAAGCATACGCGGATACAAAAATTCTGTCATTATCTGGATTTTACCGACATGAAAATCAATCAGATTTATACCAAGATTGGTTATGATGAAACATTCTATTTTACCCGGATATTTACAAAAAAGATAGGTATGTCACTCTCAGAGTATCGTGCACTAAAGAAAGGTTAATGTTGTATGTGACCAGGTTGAGTCAGATTATCCTTTGTCCTGTTTCTTGAAATCCTTGGGAGTCATACCGAATTGCTTCTGGAATATTTTGATGAAATAGGAAGAGGAATTGATGCCGACCAGGTAACAAATTTCTCCTACCCGGTATTTCCCTTCCAGAATGAGTGCAGCCGCTTTCTTCAACCGTATCAGCCGAATGAAATCAGTCGGAGTAAGGCCGGAAAGTGCTTTGATTTTACGGTGCAGGCTGGAGCGACTCAAAAAGACGACTTCTGAGAGCTTTTCGACATTGAAATTCCCGTCTGTTATGTTCTCGTTTATTACTCCAATCATTTTTTCCATGAACTCCTCATCTCCCTTGCTCATCCCTATTTGTTGTATGGGTAAAAATGGTTTTTGCATAAAAGCTTCCCGCTCGCGCATACGGTTATTGAGCAGAGTGCTTAACTGTGTGAGCAAATGACTGAAAGAAAATGGCTTTTCAATATAGGCATCGGCACCTGCAGTTAAACCCTGTATTTTGCTGTCCAAATCATTCTTTGCCGTTAGTAACACCACCGGAATATGACTATATTCAATATTATTTTTCACGCTACTGCAAAATTCATATCCATCCATTTCGGGCATCATAACGTCACTCAGAATAATATCAATGTTTTTCTTTTCCAGAAGCTTCAACCCCTCTATACCATTCACGGCTCTTTCTACTTGAAATTTCCCGTTCAACTTATCTGCAATGAAGGATAACATTTCGGGATTGTCTTCCACAATTAAAAGCGCAGGCACATTATTCTTTTCAAGAGAAACATCAAGTTCTTCTACTATAAAACTATTCGTATCTTCTTTTATATCAGACATACAAATTGACTTATCCTGAGATAGGGGCAGTTTCAAAACAAAGGTATTCAAACCCGATTTTGTATCCAGGTAAAGCAATCCGTTATGTAGTTCGGCTAAGGAACGTGCCAGTGATAAACCGATACCTGTGCTTGAAGTCACATTTCTGTTTTTATTCAACTGATAAAACGGATCAAAGATTTTTTCACTTTCTTGCTCCGGAATCATATTGCCATCTGAGCTAACACCGATCACGAAGAATTTGTCCTCAACAGACAACTCGATTTTTATAAGTTCATCAGAGTATTTCACTGCATTGATAAACAAATTATTCAGAATCTTTATTAGTCCCTCTTTATCCACAGGAGCATTAATGGCTGTAGTAGGTAATGACAGGTTGATTTTTCTATTTTTTTGATTTGCCAGTGTTTCAAATCTTGTCTTCGTCTCTTCTAAAATAATGTTGATATTGACAATTGAAAAAGTGAGTAGAAACTTGTTGCTGTCAATTTTTCTGAAATCTAAAAGTTGATTGATTAACGATAACAATTGTCTGGTGTTATCTTCCATTATTCGGAGATTTTTGGCTATTTCCACATTCTCGATATGCATCTCTTTCAGCGATTCCAGCGGTCCGTTGATCAGGGTCAATGGAGTCCGTATTTCATGAGCTATATCTGTAAAGAAAGTCACTTTTGCACTGTATAATTCTTTCTCTTTTTCTGTTTCAAAGAGTTGCTGTAATTCCAGATTCCTTTTCTCATGTTTCCTTTTGTACCGGTATAATGCGTAATAAACCGTGGATATGATAAACAAGAAATAGATTATCAGAGCAAGTTTTGAGAACCACCAGGGAGGTAAAATCACGATTTCAACAGAAGTACCTTTTTGATTCCAAAGCCCATCATTATTGGTTCCTTTTACCCTAAAAGTATATTTCCCAGGGGGAAGTTTTGCATACGAAACGCTATGATTATTGGAAGTATAGATCCAGTCATTATCGATATTATCCATTTTATAGGCATATTTGTTCGATAAGGGTGCTGTAAAACTTAAGGCAGCGAATTCAAAACCGATATTGGATTGATCGTACCGTAAAGTAATGTGGGAAGAATGAATAATACTTTGTTCCAGAGGTGAATTATCTCCACCAATAACAGGCTCTTTGTTGAAAATGGTCATCCGGGTAATAAATACGGGAGGAACATATGTATTTTCCTTGATTTGGTATGGATCAAAGGCAATCAAACCATCGAATCCGCCAAAATAAAACATTCCGGAACTGGCCGAAAGTGCCGATTTATAGTTGAATTGATTTCCCAACAAACCATCGTTTTGTGTAAAAATGCGAACCTTTTTGCTGTCAGGATTAAATCGTACCAATCCTTTGTTAGTACCAAACCAAAGATTTCGGTATTTATCTTCTAAAATTTTGTAAGCAATATCATCCGGTAGTCCATTAGCTATAGAGAAAGTACTGAAATTATTCGTTTTTTTATTGTACCGGCAAATGCCTCCACGGTCGGTCGAAAACCAGATTTCGCCTGCAGTTGTTTCGGTAATGCTACTAACGGAATTTGAACTCAGGCTCTTTTTGTTTTTGATACTATTTAAATAATGGATAGTAGTATGATCGGCCGGATTGTGTTTGAATACTCCGTTACCCATTGTTGCCACCCATATGTTTCCTTCCGAATCTTCCATGATGTCGTAAATGTAACTCAACCCGAATTCATTCATTCGTTTGAATTTCATCGTTTTATTAATGGACTGGAAGACTCCCCAACCATTTCCGATCCACATGTTGCCAAAGCGGTCTTCGCAAATGGCAAACAAACTGGCTTCATTCAGTCCCAGATCTGTTCCCGAAAAATGAGCGTTCGCAAAGCCGGGAAATTGAATAACATCCAATCCGTTTTTGAAGTACCCTACCCAGGCTTTATTTTCCTGAAGATGGATGGTCAGAATTTTTTTATTGGGAATATAGCTTTTCGGATCATTTCCGATTTTGGTGAATTTGCCTGTTTTGGGATTCAATATATTTAAACCTGCATCTTCGGTGCCCACCCAGATATTTTTGAATGCATCTTCTTTTAATTCACTGATTTGTTTACTGCTGATGGTTCCACTTTCAAGCGTAGGAAAGTATTTTACGAAATTAATCCCTTGTTTAGGTAAGTAATTCACCCCGCCATAAAATGTTCCAATCCACACGCCACCTTCTTTGTCCTGAAATATTTTTTCAATCAGGTTATCGGATAAAGAACGGGGATTTGCTAATTCGGCATGAATTTGTGTTACTGACTGTTTGAGCTCATTGATGATAAATAATCCTGATTGAGTGCCTACCCATAATTGATTGTCATTCAGGCATACTACATTTCGGATGATTTTGTAATTAACAGCAGGTGCATTTACATCGGTCAGCGTGTTTTTTCGTTTATGCAGCTTCATGAGCTTTCCTTCATGTATACCAACTACTAATTCATCTCCATAATCGCACATGGTATAAATATTTTGACCCTTTAGCGTGTTGCCATTTGCATTCCCCAGATATTGCTTAAAGCTGTTTCTTGTCTTATTGTATAAGTATACACCAGCGCCATTCGTTCCAATCCAGATTTTACCATTTTGCTCAATGCACATACACTCAGGATTACCCTGATCAGGAAGTTTGTTACTACCCAGTGCAAAGTGATAAAGCTTTTTGTCGGAATTACGATACAAAAACAGCCCTTGATTTGGAATGACTATCCAAATATTTTTATCCGCGTCCGATTTTATGTCAGATACCCAATCGCTGATCTGAATTCCCTTAGTTGTTTTTTGAGCAAAGAAGGTGAATGTTTCAAGGATAGGATTAAAGATATAAATACCTTTGTCAGTACCAATCCAAAGTCTTTTATTTGAGTCTTCGAATATAGTGGAGATGTTATTATTGCTTTTTTTGGAAACAGGATCGATGCAATCGAAAACCTTAATGGATTTCCCATCATAGCGGTTCAATCGGTTTCGTGTCCCAAACCACATAAACCCCCAACTATCCTGCAAAATTGATTTTACATTATTTTGCGATAAGCCGTTTTCACTATTTATTTTAGAGAAATAATAGTTCAAAGAAAAAGCTTTATCGGGATGGATAAATAAAGTGGAACAAATGAAAAGTATCAGGAAGGATGTATTTTTCATGAAAGTATGGTCGTGATTTTTCAGAGAAGTTTCATTAGTGCAAAAGTAGAAAAATGAAATGAAACAGAGGTGTCAAGAAATGGTAAAATAGTTGCATTTATGCTATTAGGGATTGAAATAGGACGATACTTTCATTAATTGACGATTATGAGCGTTTTTAAATCGCTTTATCCCGATATATTTGCAGATACAATTAGGAGTAATTTGATAGCGATGAAGTGAAATCGTGAACTGGCCTTTTAATTAGCAAAAAAGTGAGTTATTGATAGCCGGTCTATTTTTTGTTTAAAATACTCACTTAGTTTAAACCGAGTTTATTAAGCTCAATGAATATTCAATATGTGCAACAATTCTATTATCGGGAATTTGCTACAGGTTGTAGGTTAAGTTTTGGAAACGAGAATTCAGGTTCATATTAAATATGATTTTCACCTTTACCAAACATTAGCCGGATAATTGAAATAATAAAATATTTTTTTCACCTTAAAATTGTACATGCATTAAATAAGTAATTCTATTGTTATGACAATAAATAAGCACTCCCTTTGTGCATAAATTTATTTAAAGTTCAAACAATAAAACGATACTGATTAAATATTTAAAAATACCGAGTTAACCAGGCGTAGAAAAAACGCTAAATCACAATCAATAAAATCATGTTTCAAATTAAAAGAATTCTATTATTTGTATTTTTTCTGAATGTGTTTTCCGTTTTTGCAAATGCCGGTGAAGATATCGCTATTGTCGTTTCTACAACTAATAATAGTTTGGTTTTCAAAGTAGATAAAAATAACAAGTTACGTCAGTCCTATTTTGGCAATGTATTGAAGGCTGCTGATATTAAAGATATTCAGACCGGTTCATTCGATGCATTTCCAACATTCGGCACATCTTATATCAACGAAGCTGCCCTTCGCGTGGTACATGCCGATGGAAACACTTCCTCCGAATTAATATACAATAGTAGTTCCACACATAAAATTTCGGAGAATATTGATCAAACAGAAATTATATTGAAAGATAGCCTTTATCCGCTAACAGTTAAGCTGTATTTTAAAGCCTACAAAAAAGAAAATGTAATTGAACAATGGAGCGAGTTCTCGCATACCGAAAAAAAATCGATTACACTTTACAATTTTGCATCTTCCTTCCTGACTTTTAATCAACAAAATTACTATCTTACACAGTTCTACGGAAACTGGGCCGAAGAAATGAAAATGGAAGAGGTGAAACTCACCCGTGGATTGAAAGTGCTTGACTCTAAGCTTGGAGTCCGCGCTACCGGATATGCTCATCCTTGTTTTTTGCTTTCGTTAAATGATAAGATTCAGGAAGATGCCGGAAATGTAGTTGGGGGAACACTTGCCTGGTCGGGTAGCTGGAATCTCACTTTCGAAGTGGATCAGCTTGAAAACTTGCATATACTTACGGGTATAAATTCATATGCTTCGCAATATAATTTGAAACCAAAATCGGTTTTTAAAACCCCTTCATTTCTGTATACTTTTTCAGCTAATGGCTCGGGTGAGATTACCCGGAATTTTCATCGCTGGGCCAAACAATATGGAATTTATAAAGGTGAGCGTACACGTACTACTTTGTTGAATAACTGGGAAGCTACTTATTTCGATTTCAATGAAGATGTTTTGACAGGAATAATAAAAGATGCATCTGATATGGGTTTTGAACTCTTTTTGTTGGATGATGGTTGGTTTGGAGATAAATATCCCCGAAACAGCGACAATGCCGGTTTAGGTGATTGGATGGTTAACAGGAAAAAATTACCGCACGGTTTGGGTTCTCTGGTGAAAGAGGCTCAAAAAAACAAAATTAAATTTGGAATCTGGCTGGAACCAGAGATGGTTAATCCCAAGAGTGAACTTTACGAAAAACATCCCGATTGGGTCATTACCCAGCCCGACAGACCACTCGATTTGGTACGTAATCAATTAATTCTTGACTTGTCAAACCCCAAAGTACAAGAATACGTTTATTCCGTCATCGATCATACAATGACTGAGAATCCGGGAATAGCTTATATCAAATGGGATTGTAACCGCATCGTGACAAACTCCGGGTCGTTTTATCAATCAGCCCAAAATCAATCTCATTTGTGGATTGATTATGTAAACGGTTTGTACAATGTGATGAAACGCGTTCGTTCAAAATATAAAGATGTTTATATGATGCTCTGTTCGGGGGGAGGTGGTCGCATTGAATATGGAAGTCTGCCCTATTTTGATGAATTTTGGATAAGTGATAATACCGATGCGCTTGATCGTATTTATATTCAATGGGGTGCCACTTATTTCTTCCCGGCTATGGCTTTGGCAAGTCATGTTTCGGTTGTTCCAAACCACATTACCGGTCGTACTACACCTCTGAAATTCCGTTTTGATGTAGCCATGGCTGCCAAACTGGGTATGGATTTACAACCGAAGGATATGAGTCCTGAGGACAAAGACTTTTCGAAAAAAGCGATACAGGAATATTATAAAATTCGCGGGATTGTTCAATTTGGGGAAATGTATCGTTTACTTTCTCCGTACACAAGTACCAGAACCGCTTTAATGTATGTAACTGATAATAAAAAGGAAGCCGTTGTATTTTCATATCTGTTAAAAAAATCAATAACCGGAAATGTACAAGCATTGATACTCAAAGGTCTTGACCCAGAGAAGATGTATGAACTGACTGAAGTAAACAAAGATTTGAAATCATATTCATGGTTTTCTCCACTCGAAGGAAAATCTTTTTCAGGCGAATTTTTGATGAAATATGGCATACGCTTTACGATGTATAATGAATATGACAGTAAAATTATAAAACTGACTGTTCGTGAGTAGAAATAGGATGAATACAGTTTTTTGAATATTCTCAATTGTCTTTTTGTCGCTTTCGAAATATGAGCCAAAAAGTTCATTGATGATAAAACGATTTAAGTGATATGTTTCCATGATTTTTTAATAGAAATAAAACTCTTAAAGTCAAATAAAAAAGTAATAACAAAGAATAGAAATAAACGAATTTTTTAGCTTCACATAATTTTTTAATATTATAAATCTATTATTTATGAGAAAAACACATTTATTTATTTTTTATCTATTGTTGTTCTGTCACTTACCTATGGTAGCACAGAATATCAATATCGATGGAACAGTTAAAGATGCATCGAACTCCGAATCTTTGATTGGAGTGAGCATTGTATTGAAGGGTACTTCATTGGGTACCATTACTGATATGAATGGGAATTACAGGTTATCAGTACCGTCTGATGGAACTTTAGTGTTTAGTTATATTGGTTATGTTTCGCAGGAGATAGCCGTAAAAAATCAGAAAAGTATTCGCGTTGCATTAGTTGGCAATACGCAGGATTTAGATGAAGTTGTTATTGTGGGTGCTTCGATGAGAAAGAGTGATTTAACCGGTGCTGTTGCAAGTGTTAGCAGCAAAGTTTTGGCAGAAAAGCCCGTAATCAGCATTAATCAGGCACTCGAAGGTCGAGTTGCAGGGGTGTTGATTAATAGTGCTGCAAAACCGGGGGACGATTCTTCTATCAAAATACGTGGTATTAATACGATAAATGGCTCAACTGACCCTATATATGTTGTTGATGGATTGGTACTTGACAATTACGGAGGTGGTTTTAATTCAATTAACCTGAATGATGTTGCTTCTATAGAAGTTTTAAAAGATGCATCGTCAACCGCTTTATATGGTTCGCGTGCAGCCAATGGAGTTGTATTGGTAACTACCAAAAAAGGGAAAAGTGGTGAGGGGAAAGTGACCTATGATGGTTGGTTAGGTGTAAGACGCTATGCCAAAATGCCAAATAAAATGAACTCCAAACAACTTTTTGACTTGAGGAGAGATGCCGCTATCAATAGCTATAAGGCAAATTATCCGAACGCAACGGATGCAGATTTAAACACTTTTGTCCAGAACCGGGTGATGACAGCTTATGATCCGGCTACCTTAGGTGGTGGGTTTGTATTTGGCCAGTATGAGCTTGATGCGTATAATAATCCCAATTTTCAGGATTACGATTGGATGAATGAAGTAACCCGCGATGGAGTGGAACAAAATCACGCATTAAGTTTTACCGGTGGTTCAGATAAGAGTTCTTTTTATTTGAGTTTTGGTTATTCAAATCAGGAAGGAATGTTGAATAAACTCAGCGATACGAAATATTCAGGTCGCATCAATGCAGATTATAAAATTAAGACCTGGTTGAAAGTTGGAACTAACACATCATTTGTTCGTTCGCAATCTGAAATTTTCGGTGATGATGGTGTATTTGATAAAGCACGCGGTGCAAATCCAATGCTGGCGATAAGTAATGATATATTGACCTTGAATTACGGTGGCGTATACGATCAAAACTATTTTAATCCGCTAAATTCAATGAAAACCGATAATGACCGCACCCGCAATCGGTTGATCTCGTCTAATTTTCTGAATATTAATCCAATTAAAGGGTTGGATATGCGTACTTCATTTTCGGTAAACTATTTTGGAGAGTCTGACTTTAAATACGTACCAAACGATATCCAGGAGGCGATTCGTTATGCTCATAATGGTGAAGCATCACACAGTAGGAATGAAAGAACAATGTTGCAGTGGGATAACACGATCACTTATGAAAAAATAATCGGTCTTCATCGCATCAATGCTTTGGTTGGTTCCAGTGTATCACGAAGTGACAGGAATTATACCAATGTTACAGGACAGGGTTTTGATAATAATATTTTCACATATTATAATCTGGGAGCTTCAAATCATATAGGAAACCGATCTATCGGCTCTGACTTTAACAGTTCTACCCTGATGTCCTACCTCGGGCGGATCAATTATAACTATGCCGGCAAATATTATTTGACTGCCACTGCACGATACGATGGTTCTTCGAAATTTGCAGAAGGGAATCAATGGGGCTTTTTTCCCTCAGTATCCGGAGCCTGGAATGTAGCAGAAGAAGGATTTATGAAAAATCAGTCTGTTTTTGATCAATTAAAACTTCGTTTAGGTTACGGTTTGGTTGGAAACCAGGAAATAGATGATTATTCATTTGTTACCCGTTATTTTCCAAGTGTGACAGAAGGTGAAACGACCTATGTACCAGATAGTAAGGCCGGAAATAAAAATATTTCATGGGAGGCTCAGCAACAATTCAATATTGGATTAGATATGGGATTCCTGAAAAACAGAATTCATGTAACTGCAGATGCATTTCAAATTTTGAATAAAGATTTGTTGATGACTCGTGCTGTAAATGCTTCAAGCGGGTTCAATATCGAAGTTGTTAATATTGGAGCGATTGAAAATAAAGGAGTAGAATTTACAGTCGATATAAAAGCGATTGATACAAAAGACTTTCAGTGGAATGTTTCGGCAAATATTTCGGCCGATAAAAACAAAGTGACCAAGTTGTATGGCAAGAATGATTACATTCTCAACTACGATGGGGACCGAAATCTGCAAAAACAAGGTAACTTATTCGTCGGTGAGTCCCGTAATACTATTTATATATGGAAAACAGGCGGTATAGCACAGGAAAGTGATATGGAACGTTTGAACAAGATGGATTGGTCGGGACGTACAGTAAGACCCGGTGATTTGTATCCTTTGGATGTTTCAGGTGTGGATGGAGTTCCTGATGGTAAAATTGATGATAAAGACCGCGTAATTGCAGGTTCACCTGATCCTAAGTTTTACGGAGGTTTTTCAACAGATGTAAATTACAAAGGCATATCATTAAACGCAGTATTTAATTATTCAGTAGGAGGAAAGAAACTTAGTTATTTGTACGAATCAATGATTGGCAGTACGGGTAAAGGTTTGGCCTCAGTTGATTTGCTCGATCGGTGGACTCCTGAAAATACCGGAGCTAAGTTTCCACGCCCCATGATGGATGATCCATCTGATCAATTATCATACAATACATTCTCGGCAAGTAATATGGATTATTCATTACAGGATGCATCATATTTACGATTGTCAACATTGACACTGGCTTATACATTACCACAAAAGCTGATACATAATTTACAGTTGAGTAATGTCAGGCTTTATACCACTGCTTCCAATCTGTTTTGCCTAACTCCTTACAAAGGTTATGACCCTGAAACGGGTGACTGGTATCCTCCTACGAAAATGTTTGTTTTTGGATTAAATCTATCATTCTAATTCAAGTTATTATATTACATCATTTATAAATGATCAAAAATATGAAGAATATTAATATAAAAATATTGGCAGTTGCTGTAGCAATTGTCGCTGGAACCTCTTCTTGTTCCGATTTTCTGACTGAATTGCCGAAATCAGCATTAACACCTCAACAAGTTTACACTGATTTGAATATTCTGGAACCAACTGTGGATGGTTTGTATACTTCTTACAGGACTGCTAAAGCAGGGCGGGCAGGATTGACATTTACACTGGTAGGATTGGATGAAGCAAAACAAGGAATTGTCCAAATGTCAGATGCTGGTCAGGCAGGTCTGGATAATTATGATGGGATGTTAAATCAATCTTCGTCACAAGTGAGCGAAATGTGGGCAAGAAGATGGCCGACCATTAATATTGCTGCCCAAAGTATTCGTGGATTGGAGCTCCTCGCTGAAAAATCATCTGACGAAAGCACTTTAAATAAGATCAAATTATTAAGAGCGAATGCTTGTTTTCTAAGAGCCATGTGCATGTTTGAATTGACCATGTACTGGGGTGAAGTCCCTGTAATTGAGATACTGGATTTGAATAATCCAGCGGTAGATATGTCCAGAAAACCCTTAACTGTTGTATGGAAGCAGATATTTGATGACCTGACTTACGCTTCGCAGTTTTTGGCAACAGGTAAACAAACTGGTGCCCGTGGAACTGTTGGTGCAGCTAAAGCTATGTTGGGCAAGTTATATATGTATGCCCCGGTTGAAAGCGGATATCGCAACTTCGAGACAGCCAAAGGTTATTTTGATCAGATTCTGAATGATTATAGTTTAGAAACTAAATATTCTACTTTATTCGATGAATATGGAAAAGTAGAGTTTAACTCAAATGAATCCATTTTTGAAGTAAACTTTATTTGTAACAAACAAGGGCCAAATTACTGGCAGTGGGATATGGGTTCCCGCACCCTGGCAAGTCTTGGTGAATCATGTTACATCGGAGGGTATGACGTAGTTCTTCCAACAGCTTATGCTTCTACTATGCAGTCAGCCGGAGGAGTCTGGGAAGATGGAGACCAACGTAAGGATGTTAGCATTCGTACCGATTATACATATCGTGGACAAAAGTATACAATACCGTCATGGGGTGCCGATGAACTTGATCCACACATCAAAAAGTATGAAGACAGAAGACTTGATAAGTTTACAACACCCGCTCTGGCTATTGATGCCACTTCCGGTAGAAGTATTTATTATTCCGGGAAGAACTATATGTATATCCGCTTTGCAGACATTCTCTTGTGTTATGCCGAATGTTTGAATGAACTTGGAGACACACCGGGTGCTATAGCAGTGGTTAATCGTGTACGTCGACGCGCATGGGGTGGAACTTTACCCACAGTGAAAGAATGGATAGGTCTTTCAAAAGAACAATTCCGTGTTAGTGTAATGGATGAACGTATCCGAGAACTTTGTTTCGAAGGTTGGCGTCGAATGGACCTGATACGCACTGGCAACTTTGTTAATCTGATTAAAGAACGAAATCCCTGGGCAAAAGCTAAAGGGACTATCAGCGATTTTCATGCCCGTTGGCCAATTCCAGAATCAGAATTAAAAAACAATCCTTACCTGGATGTAACTAAGGATCAAAATCCAGGTTATTAAATAATAATCTTAATTTTTAGGGGAGTGGAGGAAACAAAGATATTTTCCTTCACATTCCCCGAAAATTAATTTGTAAACGAAAAATACGCATCAGATAATGAGCAAAAAATTAATACTCAAATTATTTATTTCTCTTTTCAGCATTTACAGCCTACAAGCCGTGGATTATGAAGTAGTGTCGCCTAATAATCTATTAAAAATAAAACTGCAGGTAAATGCCGGTACGACTTATGAAATCTGGCATGCGAATACACAATTGATAACTTCCTCGTCGATAGGTCTTAATCTTTCGGATGGGACTGTAGTTGGCGGAGGGACTGTGAAGAACATTCTTACAAGAAGTGTTAATAATCAAATCAATACCCCCATCGGTAAAAATAAATCGATAACAGAAGCTTATAATGAGTTGGTTATTGAATTTAATGAAAATTATAACCTGGTTGTCCGGGCCTATGATGAAGGGCTTGCATATCGTTTTGTTACGAATTTAGGTGGCGAAATCATTGTAAATAGTGAAAATGCAGTATTTAATTTTGCTACAACACCAAAAGTTTATTTTCCGGAATGTGATACAAATACCAGTACAGAGCAGGGAGATAACGGAGTCTCCTATTCGATTCAGCAGGGTTTCCGCAATTTTGAAAGGACATACAATACTTACAGTGCTCCTGTTGCGATTGCTGATAATAAGTTTTCGGTAACTCCGGTTTTATTCGAGTATTCCGGTACGCCTTATAAAGTAGTGCTGACAGAAGCCGGTACCTTTGATTATCCGGGAATGTATATGCAAAGTAATCGCAGCGGAGGTATCAAGTCTATGCGTGGTATGTGGGCTAAATACCCCAAAAGCGTGATAGATCCCGATAATTCCTATTCCAATCATTTAGTTTATGAACGTGAAAATTATATTGCCAAAACAAGCGGGAGCCGCTCTTTCCCCTGGCGTGTGATTATAGCTGTAGACGATGATAAATTGCTGCTGAATAATCAGCTGGTATATTTGCTCGCAGAACCTTCGCGATTGACCGATGAATCCTGGATCCAACCCGGAAAAACAGCCTGGGAATGGTGGCATAAAGCTATGCTGGAAGGCGTTTCTTTTCCTGTTGGAAACAAGAATTTAAGTATCGCGATGTACAAATATTATATTGATTGGGCGGCGGCCAACCACCTGGAATATATGACTTTTGATGCCGGATATCAGGAAGACTGGGTATTGGAGCTTTGTCGTTATGCAAAGGAAAGGAATGTAAAGATCATTCTTTGGACCTGGGCCAGTAATGTACGTCAATCATCGAGTGACTGGATTCGTAAAATGAAAGCCAGAGGAGTGGCAGGAGCCAAGATCGATTTCTTTGAACGGAACGATCAGGTTGCCATGAACTGGGGTTATGATTTTGCTCAGCGTTTAGCCGATAGTCAGATGGTGGGTGTATTTCACGGATGTCCTGTGCCGACCGGATTGAACCGTACATACCCCAATATTTTAAATTTTGAAGCGGTACGTGGAGCGGAAGATAACTTTTGGCGTAGCCTTGTAACCCCCGATTATCACACATTGTTTCCTTTTATTCGTTCACTGGCCGGACCGGAAGATTATACACCCGGTTCTATGCGAAACATGACTGCCGCTGAGTTCTTTCCGGTCGATCAGGATAATATAGTACCGATGAGCATGGGTACCCGGGCACATGAATTATCAATGTATATTGTTTACGATCAATGGTTAGGATATTTATGTGATTCACCTACTGAATATAATAAATATCCCGATATTCTGGATTTTTTGTCTAAAGTTCCTACTGTTTGGGATAAAACGGTTCCATTAGATGCAAAACTTGGTCAGTATATTTTGATTGCTAAACAAAAAGGAACTGAATGGTATGTTGGAGGAATGAGCAACTGGGAAGCCAGATCCATAACTGTTGATTTTAGTTTTTTGTCAGCTGATGCAAGCTATCAGGCAGTTATTTTGAAAGATGCGTCAGTTTCAGGAACTCAGCCTACACAATATGTTAACCAAACAATGACGGTTACAAAAGACACAAAATTGACAATAGATATGGCTCATGGCGGCGGATTTGTTATCCGGTTGACAGATTTAGCTACAGGTATAACTCCGATAGCCTTAGAAAAACCAATTTCTGTTTTCGTGGATAAGGCAGCTGCCAGACTTACATTTCTTACTGATGAAAATTTGCTCACCGCTCAGATTTATGATATGTCAGGGAAATGCCTGTTTTCGGAAGATTCTAAAAATAATAACGGATTCAGTTCTATCAGTTTAACCGGATTACAAAAAGGAATTTATTTAGTAAAATTTCAAACCAAACAGCAATCCTCCTGTCTGAGGTTTATTTATTAATCATTTAAATTTTTTTATTATGAAATCAAATTACCTATTTAAAAAAGCATTCATTTCTGCTTTTTTTGTGTTCAATGTTTTTTCAGTTGGATCAGTGTTTGCTCAGGCAGTAGTTGTTAATGGTGTTGCATTCAATGTAGTTGATGGCGCAGCAGAAGTAGCAGCTTTGCCTGATGGAAACAAATATACTGGTACACTCACTATTCCGGCAAGTGTTACAATTAGTGGTACAACTTATGCTGTTAAGAAAATCGGGAACAGCTCTTTGCGCGATGCCCCTGCATTAACTGCGGTAGTAATTCCTGAGGGTTTAGAAGTTGTAGGAAATAGCTCATTTGCCAGTTGTACCGGAATTACTGGTATTATTCTTCCTTCAACTGTAAAATCAATAGAAGATTGGTCTTTCTATGGTTGTACAAATTTAGCCAGTATTAATATTCCATCTGGAATTACTGCTATAACAGAACATACCTTTCAACAATCAGGATTAACAAGCATTACATTGCCTGCAAGTGTGAAAAGTTTAAAAGTTTGTGCTTTTCAGAATGCATCAAAACTTGCTTCCATAAATCTGGAAAATGTTACTGAAATCGTGGCCTGGTCATTATATGGTACAGCCATATCTTCAGCAAATATTTCAAATGTATTCACTATTGGTAGCGAAGCATTTAGAAATTGTACGAATCTTACAAGTGTAGTACTCCGCAATGTAACAAGTGTTGGCGGTTGGTCCTTTACAGCTTGTACAAAACTGAGTTCGGTTGATTTAGGCACTGCAGAAACGCTTGAAAGTGGCGCGTTTTCAGGATGTAGTGCGCTACTTTCTCTTACCATTCCATCGAGCGTAATATTTATTGATGCGTATTCATTGGAAAGATCGGGTATTGCTAAGATGTATGTATCATGGGCAGATGCTGCCGGGAGCGTTTTCATTGATACCAATGCTTTTGGTGCAGATGATGGTAAGATAAACTTTTCCTGGATGGTTCCTGAAACTCTTTTGGGTACCTATGGAACTGAGTGGATGGGCTATCCGGTTATTGTCACCGATGTTACCGGAGTGAAAAACATTCAGCTTGAAAACGCTCATGTGTATTATTCAGAAGGGAATCTTAATTTGAAAGGTTATGAAGGGTATACTATATCTGTAGTGAGTGTAAATGGTCGTACTGTAAAACAATTTTATGTAAATCAGACTAATACTCAAGTTCCTGCATCTTTAAGTTCAGGTATCTATTTGATAAATGCAATAAAGGGGAATAATCGTGCGGTTGCTAAGTTTATGGTGAAATAATCGGTTGAGGATCTTCAACTTGATTTAAAATTGTTCATGCGTTTATTAAGAATTGTCTGAATGAACGTATGAACTTTTTTTATAGATTAATTTTTTTTAAAGAATAATAGCGAGAATTAATGAAGCCTTTGAATGAAAATAGAAAATAGACATATTGGAAATACTGATTCGGGCAAGGAAGTTTTTTTATTTAAAATAGCTTGTGAGTCCGGTGCATACATAGAACTTACAAACTTAGGAGCAAGCTGGGTATCAGCAGTAACACCAGACCGAGACGGACAACTGTCTGATGTGTTATTAGGATATGATAATTTGGAAGGTTATCAGCTTGATGAAGCCTATATTGGAGCAACAGTAGGACGGTTTGCCAACAGAATTGCAAATGCGAGTTTTTCTTTAAATGGTATAAAATATAATTTAGAGAAGAATGATGGGAAAAACACAAACCATGGAGGTTTTTCAGGTTTTGATAAAAAAATATTTGATTATAAAATAACTGATAAGGCTGTAATATTTAGCTTATATAGTCCTGATGGCGAAGGCGGATATCCGGGGAATGTTAAACTGGAAGTAGCTTACTCATTTAGTGAAAATCTAGTTGCAACAATCAGTTATCACGCAGAATCAGACAAAGATACTTATCTGAATCTAACCAATCATTCCTATTTTAATCTTCATTCATCCGGCGATATTTTAAGCCATCTTTTGTATATTCCTGCAAGTGAAATGCTTGACACGGATGAATCTTTTATTCCTACAGGAAAATTTATTAAATTAAAAAATACAGTTTTCGATTTTTCTAGCTTCAAACCTATTGGGAAGGACATTTTCAAACCAGTGCCACAATTGGAAAATAATAAAGGCTACAACCACTGTTATTTACTTGAAGATTTGTCTTCGAATCTTAAACTTGGCGCAGTTTTGAAAGATCCTGAATCGGGACGAAAACTGACTGTTTACACAACAAAGCCCGCAGTATTAATTTATTCGGCTGGTTTCCTTAATACTTCTCTACCCGGAAAAAATGGATATCCATATTCCCCGTATTCCGGCTTCTGCATTGAAACGCAATATCACCCGGATTCTCCGAATCAACCTTCTTTTCCTGATTGTGTGCTTAAAAAAGGGAAAGTATATCAACATAAAACTGAATACAGGTTTGAAGTTACCTGAATTATGCGACTGCATTTAAACTTTTCAGGAGTTTTATAATTTTAAAAAACAATTTTGGAGTCATAAAAATTGGTTCCTGATTAATTTGATGAAATAAGACAATGAATTTAACACACCGGATAACAAACTTATCCAACCCTAAATTTACTATCCTTAATTATTTCAGCATTTTTTTTCTACCTGATCAACTGTTTTAATCAAATATACAAGGAAAGAATTTAATTTCTTCCTTCATTAATAATTAATTATACATAACATGAAATATTTTGTATTTAGTGCTTTGGCTTTTTTCGCGATATCAATCAATATTTTTAGTCAGGACAAAGTACTGATTAAGGTAGAAACAAATGACTTGAGCATGATATTTAACGCTGCTACCAATGAAACTGTGGCTTTTCTGTATTGGGGAGATAAGATTAAGTATCCTTCTTCATTCCTCCAAAAAGGATTTCGTGGACAACCCGATACAAGTCAGAATTTCGATCCGCAAATTTATCCGGCTTATGGAGGTAGATTCTATCTGAATCCGGCATTAAAAGTGACACAGGAGGATGGTGTGCTGACTACTGACCTTGTTTACCTAGGAGTTGAGAAGAAAAATCTGGATGATAACAGAATCGAAACCATCATCCGGCTTAAGGATAAATTATATCCATTGATTGTTGATATTCATTTTGTGGCTTATCAGAAAGAAAATATCATTTGCCAGTCAGTTACAATTACAAATGAAGAAAAGAAGGCTATCAAGGTTGACAATATTGCCTCTTCTTACATTCCACTTCATGCTCAATCATATTATCTAAGTCATTTTCATGGTACCTGGGCAGCCGAAATGCAACTAAAAGAAGAAAAGCTGACTCCCGGAGTTAAAATCATCGAATCAAAAAAAGGAGTGAGAACAACACAATCAGAAAGTCCTTCATACCTGCTGTCGATCAACGGACCTGCAAAGGAAAATACCGGAGTAGTTTATGCTGGTTCATTGGCCTGGTCGGGAAATTTTGCTTTATCTTTCGAATTGGATGAAAGCGGTATTTTAAATATGTTGGGTGGAATGAATCCTTTTGCTGCAACCTATAATTTGAAACCCAAACAAAAACTTCAGACCCCGGAAATGGTTCTAAGCTATAGTTCGAAAGGGAAAGGACAAATTTCCAGGAACTACCACGACTGGTCACGAAAATATGCGTTGGCACACGGTGATAAAATCCGCCCAATAATTCTGAACAGTTGGGAAGGAGCCTATTTCAATTTTGATGAAAAGGTACTCACAGATATGATGGATAATGCAGCTAGTTTTGGCATTGAAATGTTTGTACTTGACGATGGATGGTTTGGAAATAACTACCCACGTAACGGCGATAATGCTGGTCTCGGTGACTGGCAGGTGAATAAAAAGAAACTTCCACGCGGAATAAACTACCTGGCCGATTATGCTGTAAATAAAGGGTTGAAATTCGGAATCTGGATAGAACCCGAAATGGTGAATCCCGAGAGTGACCTGGCTAAAAAACATCCCGAGTGGGTGGTGATGAGTGGTAAAAGGGATATTTTACCCATGCGCAATCAGTGGTTGTTAGATTTATCCAATCCCAAAGTTCAGGATTTCGTTTTTGATACCTTTGATCAGGTGGTTTCCATGTCTCCCAACATCAGCTATATCAAATGGGATGCAAACAGACATGTGGACAACGTGGGCTCAGAATATTTATCAAGAGAAAACCAGACTCATTTCTGGTATGATTATGTGAAAGGATTGTATAAAGTGTATGACCGTATCAGAGCAAAGTATCCTGACATCGAAATCCAACTTTGTTCTTCCGGTGGTGGCAGACTGGATTTCGGTGCCTTGAAGTATCACGATGAATTCTGGGCCAGCGACAACACTAACCCGCTGAATCGTATTTTTATTCAATATGGCTCAAATACATTTTTTCCTGCTATAGCCACTGCAGCACATGTTTCTACCAGTCCAAATCATCAAACCGGACAGATGTTACCTTTGAAGTTTCGTTTCGATGTTGCAATGTCCGGTCGTTTAGGTATGGAATTGCAGCCCAAAGATATTGTTGGTGATGATTATGCATTTGCAAAGAATGCTATCGATGAATACAAACTTATTCGTCCTGTAGTTCAGTTTGGCGATTTATACCGTTTGCGCTCTCCTTATGATGAAAGTGGCTGGGCATCATTGATGTACGTTTCGAAAGACAAGAAACAGGCCGTATGCTTTGCATATAGTTTAAAATACCATGACCGCACTACCTTCTTCGAAACCAAATTGAATGGGTTGGATCCGAATAAGAATTACAAAATCAAAGAACTGAATACAAAATCTGGCAATCATTCTTTCAGCGGTGATGGAAAAGTATTTAATGGAGATTTCCTGATGAAATCGGGTGTAGTATTGAACATTGGAAACCCATTCGATAGTTCCGTATTATTGATTACTGAAGAGTAATTTTACTCCTCATCAGATGACTTTTTCAGTCATCTGATGAGTATTGCAAGATCATCAAACCCGAACCATTCGCTTTTTCTGCGAACTGGTCAGAAATCAAAAACCTGCATTAGACCGTCAAAGATCGCAGACAGTAAATAAGCCGAATGCGAATGTCAATAAAATTAAATTATAATATATAATCAGATTGAATATGAAAACATCCAGATTAAGTATTTCCTTATTGTTAACTTTATTTATTGTCTTAAGTGGCAATAGTTTTGCACTTTCTTACAGGAACTGGAAGGTGAGTTATGATGCTTCCCAAAAAGGAGTAGTTGTGGAAAAAAACAAGCAAATTATACTGAATAAGCTCTACGCATCTTATAAACTGGGCGATAGAATGGTAACAACCAAAGATTATACAAAGTATACGATAAAAGAAGTATCTGTTTCCGATAAATTCGGTAAAGGTACTGCATTTAAAATTACGTATACAGAAAAAGGGCTGCCAACTTTAGTGCAGGTATTTTATCTTTATGCTGATAAAAATTATGTACTGACCGAATTTAGCTTGTTGAGCAAATCCGAAATCGCATCTAACTATATGGCACCTGTGAATGTGGATGCTATGCCCGAAATCCTGACGAAAGGCGATAACCGCGCCTTGTTTATCCCGTTTGATAACGATAAATGGGTACGGTTCCAATCGCATCCGTTGACTTTCAAAAATCTGACAAGTTATGAAGTAACAGCTGTATTTAATACCAATGACCGTAATGGATTAATTGTAGGTTCAGTGGAACACGATAACTGGAAGTCGGCTGTTCAAATGAGCGGAACAGATTCTCAAAACATTAAGTCGCTTTTGTGTTATGGCGGAGTAGCCGATTCAACAACCCGCGATAATAAAGAACATGGAGCTCTGAAAGGGAAGACGATTAAGTCGCCTAAAATCATGATTGGTTTTTTTGATGACTGGCGCAAGGGGCTTGAAGAATATGCCGATGCGAATGCAATCGTTACTCCTCCCAAGGCTTGGGGAAAAGCCGTCCCATTTGGTTGGAACAGTTGGGGCGTGCTTCAATTCAAACTGACTTTTGAGAAAGCTATGCAGGTTTCAGATTTCTTCAAAAACAACCTGCAAAACAATCACTTTGTAAACTCAGACAAAACAGTATATATCGGATTGGATTCGGGCTGGAACAGTTTCACCGAAGAACAATTAAAAGCCTTTGTGCAAAAGTGTAAAAATAATGGTCAAATTGCGGGTGTGTATTGGACCCCTTTTACAGACTGGGGAAAAAATAAGGATAAAAATATTAAAGACTCTCCATCGTATAAGTATCAGGATGTATATCTTTACGCCAATGGAAAACCGCAGGATCTGGATGGTGCGTATGCCATTGACCCGACTCATCCGGCTATAGAAGATCAAATGAAGATAACATCAGCTCTCTTTCACCGTTGTGGTTTCGAATACGTCAAGATGGATTTTATGACTCACGGGGCTATGGAAGCCGACAAATGGTTTAGACCGGAAATTACAACGGGTATCCAGGCTTATAACTATGGCCTGAATTTGATGGATAAGTATTTTGGTGACATGTTTATCAATCTCTCTATATCTCCCATTTTCCCGGCACAGTATGCACAATCGCGTAGGATTGCCTGCGATGCCTGGAACAAAATAAAAGATACCGAATACACTTTGAATGCCGTTTCCTATGGTTGGTGGGCTGACAGAATCTATCAGTTCAACGATGCCGACCATGTGGTGTTGCAAGAAGCAACCGAAGGTGAAAATAGAGCCAGAGTTACATCGGCTGTTGTCACCGGCCTTTTTATCACGGGGGATGATTTCAGTGAAGGTGGATCGTTGGAAGGAAAAGAAAAAGCAAAGAAATTCCTTACCAATGCCAAAGTGAATGCTGTTGCAAAAGGCATTTCCTTCAGACCTGTTGAGGGAAATGGCGAAAAGTCAGAAAATCAATTTGTTTATACAGACAAGGACGGTAATACTTTCTATGCCGTTTTCAATTATAAAGATGAAGATATTACTGTTGATATTAAGTTAGACAGATTGGGTTTGAATAATTCGATTTCAATCCGGGGGGAAGAATTATGGACAGGGGAAATAATAAATCCAAAATCGCCACTTACCGTTCCGGCTAAAGACGTGAAAATGATTAAATTTGATAAATCGAAATAAGTAGAACTGATCATGAAAATAAAAAACAAGATACTTCTATTTGTTGGTTTTGTAACTTTGTTTATAAATCCGCAGATTGCACAGTCGCAAAACCAAACGAATAAACTTTGGTACAATCAGCCTGCCGATGAATGGATGAAATCTACACCCATCGGTAACGGACGTTTGGGTGCGATGATTTACGGTGGTATAGATAGCGACAAAATAGCGATGAATGAAGTGACCATGTGGTCGGGTGCATTTGACGAAAATCAGGAGCGGGCTTGTGGAAAAGATACCTTAGCCAAAATCAGGCAACTTTTTTTTGATGGTAAATTAGCAGAAGGAAATCGTCTCGGTTCCAAACATCTCTCTGGAACATCGCATTCGTTTGGTTCTCACTTGCCTATCGGCGATTTGAATATCAAATTCAACTATCCCGCCGGAAAAGCGAATGATTACAGGAGGGAACTAAACATTGAGAATGCCATAAATAGCGTTTCTTTTAAGCTCGGTAAGGTCTTATACAAACGCGAATACTTCTCCAGTAACCCCGATGATGCTATAATTGTGAGGCTTACGGCCAGCGAAAAGGGTGCCTTGAATCTAAGTTTATCGCTTGATTTGCTTCGAAAATCTCAAATCATATCTTCCAATAACAGCATTGAATTCTCAGGACAAGCTACACTCCGCGAACTAGATCGTGATGGCGTGAATTTTCTTGGGAAAGTCGGCGTTAAAATAATTGATGGAAAAATTACGGCAAAGAATGGAAGCATTGATATCAGAGATGCTACAACTGTTTTGATAGTTATTGATGTAAGAACAGATTATAAAAGCCCTCAATACAAAGCACTTTGTCGAAAAACACTGAATTCGGTTTTAGCTAAACCTTACAGCAAACTCAAAGAAAGGCATATCAACGACTATTCGAAGCTTTTTAGTCGTGTTGACTTGTTTTTAGGTGAAAGTGAGGCCGATAATTTACCAACTGATATTCGTTGGCAGCGGGTAAAAGACGGTAAGGAAGATGCCGGATTGCAAACACTATTTTTTCAGTACGCCCGGTATTTATTAGTTGCTGCTTCCCGTGTAAACTCACCATTACCAGCTAATTTACAGGGTATATGGAATGATAATCTGGCCTGTAACATGGGTTGGAACTGCGATTATCATTTAGATATAAATACCCAACAAAACTATTGGTTATCTAATGTTGGGAATTTGAGTGAGTGTAATACACCTCTTTTCGATTATATAAAAGATTTATCGGGGCATGGCGAGAAAACGGCTCAAAAAGTATACGGTTGCCGGGGCTGGACAGCCCATACCGTTGCCAATGTCTGGGGACATACAGCTCCCGGAGGTGACGTGGGCTGGGGTTTATTTCCCACTGCAAGTAGTTGGATAGCATCCCACTTGTGGACAGATTATATTTTCACGCAGGATAAAACATTCCTCGAAAAGAAAGCTTATCCGATACTGAAAAGTAATGCCCTGTTTCTGTTGGATTTCTTGGTGGAGAATCCTCATAACGGATACTTAATGACTGGTCCTTCCACATCTCCTGAAAACTCCTTTCTTTACAAAGGCGAAAATCTTTCACTTTCGATGATGCCCACCTGCGATCGGGTGCTTAGCTATGAAATATTTAGTTCATGCATCGAAGCATCGAAGATATTAGGAAAAGACAAATCATTTCGCGACAGCTTGCAAAATGCATTGGAAAAACTTCCACCTGTGAAAATCGGTAAAAATGGCGGTGTTCAGGAATGGTTCGACGATTTTGATCTGGCAAATCCCAATCACCGGCACACGACGCATCTGTTAGGTCTTTATCCATTTGCGCAGATATCTTCCGATAAAACGCCTGAACTGGCTGTGGCGGCTAAAAAAACTATGTCTGATCGCCTCAATGCTGCCGGTTGGGAAGATACGGAATGGAGTCGTGCAAACATGATTTGTTTTTATGCCCGGTTAAAAGATCCAGTTGAAGCCTATAAGAGTGTAGTTGAATTGCAACGCATCTTTACGCGTGAAAATTTATTGACAATCTCACCTAAAGGTATAGCCGGAGCACCTTATGATATCTTCATTTTCGACGGAAATGAAGCCGGTGCTGCCGGTATTGCCGAAATGTTATTACAGAGTCAGGATGGATACATTGAATTTTTGCCCGCATTACCTGTACAATGGAAAACGGGTCACTTCAAAGGATTAAGCGTTATAGGCGGGGCGAATGTTGATTTGAAATGGAAAAACGGGAATGTACAAAATGCCCGAATCAAAGCCACAGCCAATAATGTATTCAAAATAAAAGTTCCTCAAAATCAAAAGCAACCGGAATATTATAAGAATGATATTTTGATTTCATTGGTGCCTGATTCAAAAGGGTTGATTGAACTGAAGTTGATTAAAAATGAAATCCTGAGCCTGAAGTACGAATAATTTAAAAAGTTCTATGCGAAATAATATCGTTTACGCTGTTTTAATTCTGAATTGCCTGTCGATTTTCGCCAGTCCTAAGGAATTGATCTCCATCAATAAATCTGCATTTCATGCTATTGAATTCAACAAACCTTCTACCAGCTTTTTCGAAGGGGCAGTCTTAGGCAATGGAGGTATGGGAGTTATTGTAACCGCCCGACCGGATGCTGTTAGTTTACATTTTGGACACAATAATGTCTGGGATATTCGTATTGCTGAGGATAACCGCGATAAGATCGGAACTTTTGCCGATGTATTCAAGAAAGCACAGGCTCTATCTCCCGGATTAAAATCGATCTGGGACGATAAGTCCTTTAACGATTATCTGAATTTGACTGCCGATAACTATCGTAAACCCTACCCGCGCCCTTTCCCTTGCGGAACCGTTGTATTGGGTTTTGACAGACGGAAAGTTGAAGTGTTGGGACATAAAATATTTATCGATAAAGGTATTTGTGAAGTGTATTTGCTAAACGATGGCAGGAAAAACACCCTTCAACTCTTTGTCGAACCATTGAACGACGCACTTTGGTTTCGTTTGGTGGACGAGAAAGAGGTCGTTCAACCATCCTGTTTCAACCGTTTACGTATTTTACCCGATCCGCAAACACCAACAGATATTCCTCCTTATTCCGTGATCGATAATAGGAAGGAAAGTACACTAGGGTTTTCTCAGATTTTACCCTATCTCGAGCCACAAAAACAAAACATGAAAATTGGTCACCCCAAAGACAAAGCCTTCCGGCTCGAAGCACGAATCAGTTCCGCCCTGGAAGATGGCGTTCGATATAGCAATCAGGGAGTGGAAGAAAAGATGCGTCCACTGGAAAAAAACATTTCCAGAAATGATTCTCCCTTTTATGGAGTCGTGACTTTGACCGAAGGTTTTGCCAAAAATATAGATTCCAATTCTAAAGAGCTAATTCCAACTACTGAAACTTACAGTTCCGCATTGTTATTAACACGGAAATCATGGGAAACCTTTTGGAGCAAATCGGGTGTCGATTTGAAGGATGAGTTTCTCGAAAAGATCTGGTATTGGAATCTCTACTTTTTCAACTGTGCAGTTCGCGAAGGTGTAATATGCCCGGGATTATTTGCCAACTGGAGTCTGGGTAACATCGGTACAGCCTGGCATGGTGATTACCATTTGAACTATAATACGCAACAACCGTTTTGGTTGACTTTCTCAAGCAACCATTTGGATAAAAATTTACCCTATGTAGATTTGGTGCATCATTTGTTACCCCTTAGCCAGAAATGGGCGAAAGAGTATTATGGAATGCGCGGCGCATTTTTTCCACACTCGGCCTATCCCGTTGATATGACGATGCATCCATACCCTGTGCCCGATTGGGGATGGGAAGTTTTTGAAACACCCTGGATAGTACAAGGTCTTTGGTGGCATTATTTATATTCAAAAGATGAAAAATTCCTGAAAGCTAATGCTTTTACGCCCATCAAAGAGGCAGTTTTATTTTTGGCGGATTATATGAAACGGCCGGATGCACATGGAAAGCAATGGAAGGATACTAAATATCACATCTTCCCTTCTGTTCCACCCGAACTTTATGGTTTACAGCCCGGCTTTAAATACAATTACGATACGCAAATTGATATCACCACGGCGAAATTTGCGTTTAATGCATTTCTTGAATCGGTAAAAGTTCTCGGATATGAAAAAACAGAAGCTGAGAATGTGAAAGATGTGAAAGGTATTTTGGCAAATATGCCCGATTATTCTACTACGCATTCTGATGATTGGGGCGAAATATATACTTCTGTTCCCGGTGAAGGCGATAAAATTGTCTACAATGTTCCCGCCAACCTCACACATGTGTTTCCGGGAGAAGAATTCGGTATCGATTCCCCTAAAGCAATTTACGATAAATTAGTCAATACTTATAAAGCCCATCAGAATGAAGGTGGAAACGATATCGTTTTCCTTAATTTACAAGCTGCCAGGCTGGGAATTCTGGATGTTGACAAATTCAAACGCCAGGTCAAATATGCGATGCTTCCTAACGGAACAGTAACCGATATGGTATTGCAAACTGGAGGAAGATACGATGATCAGACCGATTTCGGATATATGGCCCCTATGGGTATCTGGTTCGAAAACTTTGCTTTGCCCGTGGTGATCAACGAATGTCTGATGCAGAGCTACAATGGAACAATTCATTTGTTCCCCAACTGGGATAAACAAAACGATGCTGCTTTTTCCACATTACGGGCAGTCGGTGCATTTCTGGTAAGCAGTAAATGCTCTGGCGGAGAAGTGACCTTTGTCTATGTTCAAAGCGAAAAGGGCTCGGAATGTAAGCTGAAGAACCCCTGGAAGGATGCTAAAGTACAACTTGTAAGAAACGGTAGAATTGCTGAAATACTGCATCTGAATTCGCTAGTGTTCAAGACTTCTCCAGGTGAAGAAATTGAACTCCGAAAATTATAAATTTTAATTCAAAAAGAAATCGTGAATATTTAATGAACTATTTGTTATTTATTTAGGCTTACTTGTCTGTGTACTGACAATTATTCAGTGTTTAAACATTTTAAAATGAAAACAAAGAAAATATTTTTTATAATTGCCGTTTGGGGACTATGTTGTTTTATTCAAAATACAAAAGCGCAAGAAAAGTTTACTTCCTATGTTAATCCTTTTATTGGAACAGGAGCAGTGAACGGCTCCAGTCTTTCCGGGAATAACTATCCGGGTGCTACAACCCCTTTTGGTATGGTGCAGTTAAGCCCCGATACACGCGATGAGCCAGATTGGGGCATCGCAAGTGGTTACAATTATAATGACAAAACGATTGCAGGATTCAGTCACACTCATTTAAGTGGAACCGGAGTTCCCGAATTATTCGACATCCTGATGATGCCGATTACAGGAGAGGTTAAAACTATTGCCGGTGAGTCTTCTAAACCTGGAAGCGGATATATGTCACGTTTTTCTCATGAAAATGAATCAGCAAAACCAGGCTATTACAAAGTTCTCTTATCCGATTTTAATATTCTGGCAGAACTGACTGCCACTCCCCATGCCGGTTTTCACCGTTATACTTATCCGGAAAATAGCAATGGTCACTTGATTTTTGATCTTAACCACTCGCTAAAAAAACCCGATTGGGGATGCCACGTAATCAATGCTCAATTTAAGATGCTCAATAATCATACCCTCGAAGGCTTTCGGATCATAACCGGATGGGCAAGGTTGCGCAAAGTCTATTTTCATGCAGAGTTTTCAAAAGAAATTCTGAATTGCTGTTTGGTGGATGGCAATACAATTTATGACAATCAAAAAATACTGAATGGAACAAATCTAAGGGCTGCTCTTGATTTTAGTACGGCTGAGAAAACACCATTAATGGTGAAAATTGGACTTTCGTCGGTTTCTGTTGAAAATGCTAAAGAGAATGTTTCTGTTGAGATTCCAGATTGGGACTTCGATCAGATAGTTGAAAAAGCCGATTTTGTATGGGAAAAGGAGTTAAGTAGAATAAAAGTATCAGGTACTGAAGAGCAAAAGAAGATCTTTTATACAGCACTTTATCATACATTTATTCAACCAAATAACATTGCGGATGTAAATGGTGATTATCAAGCGACTGATTACACTATTCATCGGGCGGAAAACAAAGCGCATTATTCAACCTTTTCACTCTGGGATACTTTTCGGGCGGCACATCCATTATATACCTTGATCCAGCCCGATCGTAACCGCGATTTTATTCTCAGCATGATTCGGCAGTATGATACATACGGCTATTTACCTATTTGGCAATTATGGGGACAAGAAAATTACTGCATGATTGGTAATCATTCTATCCCGGTGATTGTGGATGCGGTTTTGAAAGATACGCGCGGCGTTGATGTCCGAAAGGCTTATGAAGCCGTAAAAAACTCATCCCTTAGGTCGCATCTGAATTCGCCGTTTGAAATTTGGGACAAATATCATTACATGCCCGAAAATCTACAAACACAGTCTGTCTCTATTACCCTGGAAATGGCTTACGACGATTGGTGTGTCGCACAGCTAGCCAAAAAACTGGGAGAAACCGCAGATTATGAATATTTCACGAAACGATCTCAATATTATCGCAATCTCTTCGATTCCGTCACATCGTTTTTCAGGGCAAAAGATGATAAAGGCAAGTGGCTGGAACCTTTTGATCCTTTTCAATATGGTGGAAATGGCGGAAATCCTTTCACAGAAGGGAATGCTTGGCAATATTTCTGGTTTGTTCCTCATGATGTTGAAGGTCTGATTGGCCTTAGCGGTGGAAATTTAAAATTTGCTAAAAAACTGGACGACTTTTTTACACTGAAGAATAAAAGTCAGGAGGTCAACGGGAATGCATCGGGCTTTATTGGCCAGTATGCCCATGGTAATGAGCCAAGTCACCACGTTGCTTATCTATATAATTATGCCGGACAGCCCTGGAAAGCTCAGTATTATACCGCTAAGATTATGAAGGAACTATACACAACTTCTATGGCTGGGTATTCCGGCAATGAAGATTGTGGACAGATGTCGGCCTGGTATATTTTTAGTGCTTTGGGATTTTATCCGGTAAATCCGGCCTCGGGCTATTATGTTATCGGCTCTCCTTTATTTAAAAATTCCGAAATAAAACTACCAGGCGGAATTAACTTTGCGGTAAAAGCCGATAATGTATCGGAAAAAAATATCTACATACAATCAGCCACTTTGAACAATAAAATTTTCACGAATAATTATATTACTCATCAACAATTGATGGAGGGCGGAACTCTTGAATTTAAAATGGGACAGAAACCATCCAAGCTTTGGGGCATAAGACACCAAGACAGACCTCCGGTATCAAGTTGGAAATAAAGACAAAAAATAAAAACTCAATATGAAACACAATTTCAGAATTTTAATTGCATTTATTTTGGTCGCTTTTCTGCAAATCGATAATTCGTTATTTGCAAAAGTGACTATGCCTGTACTGTTTTCGGATAACATGGTGCTTCAGCAAAAAACAGAAGCACCGGTTTGGGGGACATGCAATCCCAATAAACAAGTGAAAGTTCAAACCAGTTGGAATAATAAAATGTTCAAAACTGTTTCTGATAAGAATGGAAAATGGAACCTGAAAGTGGAAACTCCCGAAGCAGGAGGACCTTTTAAAATGACGGTTTCGGCTGAAGAAACCCTCACGTTCAACAATCTGATGATTGGCGAAGTATGGCTATGTTCCGGTCAATCAAATATGGAAATGCCAATTGCCGGTTGGGGTCAGGTTGCCAATTATGAAAAAGAAATTGCTGCTGCCGATCATCCAAACATCCGTTTATTTCAGGTTGAAAAAGCCACTGCACTTAGTCCTGTGACCGATCTTAAAGTAATGGGTGGATCATGGCTTGTTTGCAGCCCAAAATCAGTACCCGAATTCTCGGCTACTGCTTATTTCTTTGCAATGAGTTTAAGCGAAAGTTTGAACGGAATTTCAATAGGTTTAATCAATACTTCATGGGGTGGTACTGCTGCCGAAGTTTGGACTAGTGCTAAATCACTCAATTTATTGCCCGATTTCAATGAATATATCTCTGAATTGAAGAAAGTTCCTGTTGATTTAGTTGAACAGAAAAAATATATTGACCGTCAGCAAGCTGAGTGGAATACTCAACTTATTAACAAAGATCGTGGATATGAGCAAAATATTGCTTTTTGGGCTAAGTCCGATTTTGATGATACAAGTTGGAGAACTATGCTGGTGCCTCAATTTTGGGAAGAACAGATGCTGAAAGATTTCGATGGAGCTGTTTGGCTACGGAAAACCGTTGATTTACCGTCTGATTTCACAGGCAAAAATCTTATACTCAATTTAGGAACAGTTGACGATAATGAAATCACATTTTTCAATGGTCAGGAAGTAGGACACACCGAAGGCTACAACATAAATCGCAACTATACGATACCAGGTAAATTGGTGAAGGCCGGAAGAAATATAATTACTGTTCGTGTTTTTGATTCTGGAGGTGAAGGTGGATTTTACGGTGACCCAAAGAATGTTTTTATCGCTTTTGGTGAAACTAAACTGGGATTATCCGGATATTGGAAATTCAATATCGGGCTCAATTTGAAAGAACTTCAGATACCGAAAATCATGGCGAATCAGGTTCAACCTACCACACTTTTCAATGCTATGATCAGTCCCCTAATCCCTTTTGCAATTCGGGGTGCTATTTGGTACCAGGGAGAAGCCAATGTAGAACGTGCAAAACAATATTCTTTATTATTTCCATTGATGATTCACGACTGGCGCAATCAGTGGAATTCTAACTTTCCATTTTATTTTGTTCAGTTGGCAAATTATCTGAAACGGGATGAGAAACCAGCAATATCACCCTGGGCAGAAGTCAGAGAAGCTCAGAATCAGGCTCTGACACTTACGAATACAGGAATGGCTGTTACCATCGATATTGGTGAAGGTGAAAATATACATCCAAAAAACAAACAGGAAGTTGGTCGTCGTCTTGCTTTATTAGCCGCAGCAAATACTTATGGTCAGAAAGTCGTTTCGTGTGGACCAGTTTATGAATCTTTCAAAGTTGATGGTTCTAAAATAATTTTAAAGTTTAAATCTATTGGCTCCGGTTTAAAAATACGAAATAATACGAAATTGACAGGTTTTACCATTGCCGGTGTAGATCAAAAATTTTATTGGGCAAATGCCTCAATAGAAGGCGATAATGTGATTGTTGTTTGCCCGGATGTTGAGTTCCCGGTATCAGTACGTTATGGTTGGGCTAATAATCCAGATTGTAACTTATACAACTTGGATAATCTTCCAGCTTCACCATTCAGAACTGATCATTGGATTGAATGAAAAGGTAGTCTCTTTTACTAAAAAAAGATAACTATTTCAGAAAACATATCGTAATATTTGTTAATTTCAAAAATAAAACCGAATTTTGAACCGAAATAATTGCCAGACATAGCGAAGTTAAACGCAGCCAAAATGTAGTCCAAAAATTTGGGACTAAATCGTAGCAACTGATTTTCAGAAAACATAACGTATTGATAAGTAGAATCTAAACTGGAAATGTTAAATAACATCCAGCCACTCAACTTCACCTACTACCAAATAATGAAAGGCACCTTATAACATGATAATCATTCAATTTACATTCATATCCCCGGAAATTCAGTAAATTGCATCTGGTTCGTTTAATTATTTAATAAGAAATCATGAATTAGAGTAACATCTGTTGGCAATTTTAGATTCTGAACATATTTTCTAGTCACTTTAACTTGCCTGCTAGCTCTAGCATATCATTACAAATTTTACTGTCAGTGATACGTGCATAAATTTGTGTAGTGCGAATATTGGTATGTCCCAGCATTTTACTTACCGTCTCTATCGGGACACCTTTTGCTAAGGTGATAGTTGTGGCAAACGTATGCCTTGCCAGGTGAAACGTCAACTCTTAGTCTATTTCACATATATCACCTATTTCCTTTAAATATGAATTCATTTTCTGATTGCTTAGAATTGGAAGCAATTGATTGTTAGTTGTTTTTCCCTTGTATTTCTCCAGAATCATTTTGGGAACGTCCAGTAGCAGTATGTTGGATTCGATTTTTGTCTTCTGGCGCTTGGTCATAATCCATAAATTGCCATCAAAGGAAGTACGAACATTCTTTTCGGTAAGATTCTTCACATCAATATAGGCAAGTCCGGTAAAACAGGAGAAAATAAGAATATCTCGTACCACCTCCAACCATTTTATTGTAAACTGTTTCTGCAATATTTTTTCTACATCCTCCTGAGTGAGATAACCTCGATCTACCTTGGTCATACGAATTTTGTAATTAACAAAAGGATCAGAAGCAATCAATCCGTTATTGCGAGCGAGAATAATGATGTGTTTTAAAAGTTGCATAAACTTTGCGGCTGTATTAGCTTTACAACTTGCTGTGGTCATTAGATAAACTTCAAAATCGCACAAGAACATGTGTTTAATTTCTTTGAGCGAAATGTCCGTTAACTGATATTTAAGTTGCAAAAAATTCTGAAGATGCTTCCGTGTGACTTCATATTTTTGATAGGTAGCTGCAGAGTTACTTATACCGATAAGCTTTTGAACATCCTCGTTGTGTTTTTGGAAAAGTGCTAGAAGAGTTTCATGATTTTCGCTAATCCCCAAAAATTCATTTTTCACTTTCTCAGCTGTAACATAATTATCTTTTCGTTGGAGATCGTGGTAAATGCTGTGAAGTGAAGCCTTAATATCATTTAATTGAGCATTGTATCGTTTGCAATCCGATGTTTGTCCGATAGCTTTACCCATTTTTACGCTCCAATTTGAGGGTTGAATTTCTAACTTGGTATTGAATTGAGCAATTATACCATCTACAGTGACGCGGGTTACGATTGGCATACTACCATCTTTGCGAATTGCATTCCTTTTTAAGTAAAAAAGGACCTTAAATGTACTCTTCATAATTTCATTTTTTTAATCAGTACAAAACTAGTTTATTGATTGAAAATGAAATAATTGCAGCAAAGAAAATAGCAGTCAAAAGTATGCCAAAACAGGTCTTTTTGTGACCTATTTTGAAAATCAAAAAAGGGTCACGATTTAGTCCCAAAACCGGGTCTTTTTTTGTCTAATTAGTGTCTTAAAATACAAATTAGAAGCCATGCAGCGAGATGAAAAAACCCTACAAAACGTTGATTTTGTAGGGTTTGTCTTTTTGGTGTCGCTTATTGGCGAACCTTTAAGCGGAAAGTGAGAGATTCGAACTCTCGGAGCAGTTACCCGCTCATTAGTTTTCGAGACTAACGCATTCGACCACTCTGCCAACTTTCCTTCTATTCTTAAAGCGGTGCAAAAATACACTATTTTTCTAAACTATGTGTAAGCTTTTTCATTTAATCTCAAAAAAAAACAGAGCATTCGGATCAAAAACTGTTTTTTTTGAACCGGAAGGACCAGACATCAAAAAACATCTTTCACTTTATTAAATACGTTAAAGTATCAATTTGAATATTTATGTAGTAAAAAACCATCTATTATTAAACAAATACCAACTTTATATGACAATATCGTGACAATTTCGTATTTATTAGTATCTTTGTTCTCGAAACAATAATTAGAAACTAAAAAAATATCAGTATGAAAGTTGAAAATGTTCTTGACAATTTAAAAACACGTTTTCCCAACGAACTGGAGTATCATCAGGCCGTTGAAGAAGTATTACATTCCATCGAAAAAGTTTACAACGAGCACCCGGAGTTTGAAAAACAAAACATTATTGAACGCATTTGCATCCCCGATCGCATCTTTTCGTTCCGTATTTCCTGGGTTGATGACAAAGGCAACGTAAAAACCAATATGGCTTACCGTATCCAGCATAACAACGCCATTGGGCCATACAAAGGGGGCATTCGTTTGCACTCATCGGTTAGCCCCTCTATCCTTAAGTTCCTGGCATTCGAGCAAACATTTAAGAATGCCCTGACCACACTACCCATGGGTGGTGCTAAGGGAGGTTCTGATTTCAATCCAAAAGGTAAATCAAGCAACGAAATCATGCGTTTTTGCCAGGCCTATATGTTGGAACTTTGGCATCACATTGGTCCTGAAACCGATGTTCCTGCGGGCGATATAGGTGTTGGTGGCCGTGAAATCGGATTTATGTACGGCATGTACAAAAAACTGTCCCGCGAAAACACCGGTACCTTTACAGGTAAAGGTCTGGAATTCGGTGGATCACTAATCCGTCCTGAAGCAACCGGTTACGGAAACATCTACTTTTTGATGAACATGCTAAAACGCAAAGGTATCACCGATTTGAAAGGTCAGGTAGTAGCAATCTCAGGTTCAGGAAACGTGGCAACGTATACTGCCGAGAAAGTAATCGAACTGGGAGGTAAAGTAATCACCATGTCCGACAGCAACGGTTATATCTACGAACCAGACGGAATCACTACCGAGAAATTAGCTTATATTTTTGAATTGAAAAATGTATACCGCGGCCGTATTAAAGAATATGCCGACAAATACGGTTGCAAATATGTGGAAGGTGGACGTCCATGGTCTGAAAAATGTACTATCGCCTTGCCTTCGGCTTCTCAAAACGAGCTGAATGGTGATGATGCTGAAATCTTAATAAAAAACGGTTGTGTGGCTGTTTCCGAAGGAGCTAATATGCCTTCTACTCCCGAAGCAGTGGAAGTGTTTTTGAAAAACAAAATTCTTTATGCACCGGGTAAAGCTGCCAATGCTGGTGGTGTGTCTGTTTCCGGACTGGAAATGTCGCAAAACTCGATGAAAATCAGCTGGTCGAAAGAAGAAGTGGATCAAAAACTTCAACACATTATGAAGAGCATTCACGAATCGTGTGTAAAATACGGTACCGAAGCCGATGGTTATGTAAACTACGTGAATGGTGCGAATATCGCAGGTTTCATGAAAGTTGCCAAAGCTATGATGGCGCAGGGAGTCATCTAAATTTGCGATTTATTCATTTACAATTTACTCCCAATAACTATAGGAAGTAGGTTTATAAGTAGGATTAGGTTTAGGATTACAAAAAAAATGCACGGTTTCCCGTGCATTTTTTTTGTAATTAATCGGTTGATTTTTATCCATCTGTACGATTATAAGATTTACATAAAAAACAAACTGGCTCCAGCAATGCTAATAACAGCCCCGATTATTTGTTGTGGAGTGATTTTCTCTTTAAACATAATGGCTGAAGGCCAAATGATAAATATAGGTACCAAAGCCATCAGGGTAGAAGCTATACCCGTTTTGGTTTGTTGAATGGCAAAAAGCGACAAGGCCACTCCTATAAAAGGTCCGAAGAACGATCCAATTGTCACCGACTTCATAGAGCTGACATGGGTAAAAGCAGCACTAATTCTGTTCCAACGTCGAAGTCCGGTTATCAGTACACCAAAACTGATTAGACCGAAAATAGCTCTTATTTCCGTTGCAGCAATCGGATCGTAATCACCCATTCCTTTTTTACTGAGTATCAAACCAACGGCTTGACCCAACGCACCACCAAAAGCCAGTAGAAAACCTTTGAAAGGAATGTTTAACTTCATTTTCCGGCTCGAAATAGCCACCACAATGCCGGTCACACTCACCACTATTCCCGCAATATTCATCATCGAAAGCTTCTCGTCCAGGAGAAACCAGCCAATAATAGCAGTTAGCATAGGCGCAAAACTCATTATCAGAGCTGCCGTGCGTGAACCTATAACCGTGTATGATTTAAACAAGAATAAATCACCCAGAAAGAAACCAATAATTCCGGACATTCCGAGCCAAAACCATTGATAAGTTGTGGCATCAGTAGGGAAAAACAGACCGCGTGTAAAGTAAGTGGTGATACATAAAAATCCGATGGCAAAGAGCAAACGGATAAAATTTACTGACAAAGAACCGATTTTGTGCCCTGCCTTTTCAAAAAAGAGGGCACTAAACATCCAGCAAACAGAAACTCCTAATGCGGCAATTTCACCTATATGTGATTCGAACATCTATGGTTATTCGTTATTTAGTTATTGGTTAATTAGTTATTTGTTATCCCGATAGCTTTCGGGAAGTTATTTAAGACTAATATTAGAAAAAGAAGAGAGAACTTTTAGCTCCCCAAAAAGTTATTTACTTATGATTTTCATACTTTTAGATATGAAGTGAATTCTGAGTTCCACAAAAAGATTCAAATATAAGTCGCTGTATAGATCGCAAATAACAAAAAATATTTTGCAAAGATACATCAAAATTTCACAACTTTAATAATTGAGAATTGCATAATTTGAAAGTGAATAACCATTTCAGGAAGCCACATTTCTCAAATCGCTATCAATCAAAATGAAGTTCTCGAAATGAAAAAAAATCACTACCTTTGTTCACTTTTAAATAATACGAACTAAATCCTTTTCATAATAAATGAATGCCTAAACGGTTCATCCAAATTTAATAGTTTTTCAGCATGCCCAAAGAAGATTATTTACTAAAATACCTCGAAAAACTAGGCCGTGTAGTTGCTGCCATGTTTGGTTTTAGGGAAAAAGGATTTCCGGAAGACAGTTTGCGTCTGGCTGATGAGACATTTAAGGAACTGCTAAAATTAAACATCGATGAATTAGCCATGATGCCTGTCGATAGATTCATAGAAATAGTCAGGGCAGAAAAATACAACAGTTCATACCTGGAGTCTTTGGCGAAAATTGCATACGAAACTGCAAAGAGCTATCTCGATCAGGAAAACAATGAAAAGACGAACCTCTTTTTCGATAAAAGCCTTCACCTGTACTACTTGCTGAACGAAAAAGATAAAACCTTTTCTTTCGAACGCGAAATGATAATCGACGAATTGAAAAGTAAATCAAATTTGAAAATATAATAATTTGAAAATTTGAAGACACAAACAAAAAAAAATCCGATTTTTTCGGAACAATTTAATATTATAGCAATATAGGCTATTCAACAACAAAACAAATCATCCCATATAAATGACAGATTACTTTAACAACAGACAACGTCCGGAAAAAGATATGATTTTCGGTATACGTGCAGTGATTGAAGCCATTCAGGCTGGAAAAGAAATAGACAAAATATTGATGCGCCGCGATATGACCAGCGAACTGGCTCGGGAGCTTTTTGCAGCACTCGATGGCGTAGAAGTGTCGGTACAGAAAGTGCCGATTGAGAAACTCAACCGCATAACTACCAAGAATCATCAGGGTGTAGTTGCCTTTATTTCACCGGTAACTTTTCAACATATCGAAGACATTATCCCGGGCATTTACGAAGCCGGACGCAGTCCGTTTATCGTGGTACTCGACGGTGTAACCGATGTTCGTAATTTCGGTGCTATTGCCCGTACCTGCGAATGTGCCGGTGTGGACGCCATCATCGTTCCCACCAAAGGCAGCGTGGGTATCAATGCAGATGCAGTAAAAACATCGGCCGGAGCTTTGCTTTCCATTCCCGTTTGCCGCGAAGGTAACCTGGGCAATGCACTTAAATTTTTAATTTCCTCGGGCATCAAATTGGTAGCCGCTACCGAAAAAGCAACGAAAAATTACAACGAAACCAGCTTCACCGAACCTATTGCCATCATTATGGGATCGGAAGACGAAGGGATTAGTCCTGATTATCTGCGCCTTTGCGACGAAACGGTCAGCATCCCTGTTTTAGGGACCATCAAATCACTGAATGTATCGGTAGCTGCCGGCGTATTGATATACGAAGCAGTTAGACAAAGAGGACAAGCGGTGTAAGGTTGAAAAGTTTAGAGTTTAGAGTTTAGGGTTTTACACATCTAAGGTCATAGCTTCAAAATCCAAACAGCGACTACCTCCAAATAGATATCGGAGCGACTAATAACCAATCAACTAACCAATAACCAATTAACTAATTAACCAATCACCATTCCTCCATGACCGTTCTTTACGAAGATAACCATATCATTGCTGTCAATAAAACCTGTTCAGAAATTGTTCAGGGAGATAAAACCGGCGATCAACCACTTTCGGAAACCATCAAGATTTATCTGAAAGAAAAATACGACAAACCCGGAGAAGTATTCCTGGGTGTCACACATCGCCTCGACAGACCGGTGAGTGGTGTGGTGCTCTTTGCCAAAACAAGCAAGGCACTGACTCGTATGAATGAGATGTTTCGTAATCAAGAGATTAAGAAAACCTATTGGGCCATAGTGAAGGAAAGACCCGAGCAAGCCGAAGGACGACTCGAACACTATCTGACCCGCAATGAGAAGCAGAACAAATCCATGGCCTACGATAAGGAACGTTCCGATGCCAAGAAAGCAGCTTTAAGTTATAAGCTAATCGCCCATTCGGATACCTTCTATTTACTGGAAGTGCAACTGGAAACCGGACGTCATCATCAAATCCGTTGTCAGCTTGCTAAAATGGGTTGCCCTATCAAGGGTGATCTGAAGTACGGATTTCAGCGTTCCAATCCCAACGGTGGAATCAGCCTCCATGCACGCTCGGTGGAATTCATTCATCCTGTTTCCAAACAGCTTATCCAACTAACGGCACCCATGCCTTTGGACGACAAACTGTGGCAAACGATGGAAAAAATTGCCGGACAGAAGTAAAAAGTCCGAATAACAAAACTCAGGAAGAGAATTTCAATATTATTTGAAGTTCTCTTTTTTTGTACCCCTACCCTCCACTCTATTCAAAACTCTCACCATCAATACTTATTGTACATTTTACGGTATGAATATTTTGTTATTGTATAATGTACATAATTCAATTTACTGTATATGTGTTTTATAACATACTTTTCGTAGTACATTATTTCAAATTATTCACCTATTTTTGTCGGTATAATTAATTGAAATAAATAATGACGAACGAAAATACATATAATCCACATGTCTCTGTCGATTGCGTTGTGTTTGGGTTCGATGGAGAAAAGCTGAAAGTGCTGTTGATCGAACGCTCTATAAACGAGCAAAACGAATTGTACAATGACAAAAAGCTTCCGGGAAGTATCATTTTAAATGATGAAGATTTAGACGAAGCCGCATCGCGCGTTTTAAACGAATTAACCGGACTGAAAAACATATATCTGAGTCAGTTTAAAAGTTTTGGGAATCCAAACCGGTCGAACAATCCCCGGGATATTCTATGGCTCGAAAAGACCACTCATCTGAAAATTGGGCGGATAGTAACAGTAGCCTATGTTGCACTGATAAAAATTGACCGAAAGATATTGTTCAATTCGGAAGACAGCTCTGCCAATTGGTTCGATGTAAACGAAATTGCAGGTATACAAATGGCTTTCGACCACAATCAAATTATCGAGGAAGGCCTAAAACATATTCGGCATCAATTAGATCTTGAGCCACATTTACTCTTTGAACTGCTGCCACGTAAGTTTACAATCTCACAACTTCGCACCTTATACGATGTAGTTCATCAAACAGCATCCGATGTACGGAATTTCCAAAAGAAAGTGGAACAAATGAAGTTCTTGACTAAACTCGACGAAGTGGAAGAAGGTGTTCCTCACCGGGCAGCAAGGCTTTATAAATTTGATAGAAAGAAAAAATAGGTGGTAGTAGCAGTTTGATTCTGAAAACTCCAATTGTAAATTGTAAATAAAAAAATCGTAAATAAAAACACAATGTATCTACTCGGTTATGATTTAGGCAGTTCGTCGGTGAAGGCGAGTTTAGTAAATGCAGAAACAGGCGAATGCGTCTCGAGTGCATTTTTTCCAAAGAAAGAAATGGAGATCAAATCGGTGAAAGCCGGTTGGGCGGAACAGAATCCCGAAACCTGGTGGGAGAACCTGAAACTGGCTACACAAACTGTGTTGAACGAGTTCGGCACTGACTCGAGTTCCATTAAAGCTATCGGTATTTCTTATCAAATGCACGGTTTGGTGCTGGTTGACGAGAATCAAAAAGCCATTCGCGATTCTATTATCTGGTGCGACAGTCGCGCTGTGCCTTACGGCGAAAAAGCATTTAAAGAAATTGGTGGCGAAAAGTGTTTATCACATTTGCTTAATTCACCCGGAAATTTCACCCTTTCCAAAATGGCTTGGGTCAAAGAGAACGAACCCGAAAATTTCGCCCGCGCCAAGTATTATATGTTACCCGGAGATTATCTGGCCATGCGCATGACCGGCAAAGCCTGTACCACCGCTTCGGGATTATCGGAAGGTATTTCGTGGGATTTCAAAGAAAATGCTCCGGCAAAATTACTCTTCGATTATTACGGATTCGATATGAATCTGATTCCCGAAATTGTTCCCACTTTCGGACCTCAAGGAACCTTGAAAGCAGACATAGCTAAAGAATTGGGATTGGCAGAAGGCACACCGATAACTTATCGGGCCGGAGACCAACCTAACAATGCCCTTTCGCTAAACGTATTGAATCCGGGTGAAATTGCTGCTACCGGTGGCACATCAGGTGTTGTTTACGGGGTGAATGATAATGCGAAATACGATCCACAATCGCGTGTAAATTCATTTGCGCATGTCAATCACACATCTGAAGAGACCCGAGTGGGTGTTTTACTTTGCATCAACGGTACGGCGATTCTGAATACCTGGATAAAAAACAACGTGGCTCCCGAAGGTAATTGCTACGAAGAAATGAACGAACTGGCAGCGCAAATACCCGTTGGCAGCGAAGGAGTAAGCATTATTCCTTTCGGCAATGGAGCTGAACGCGTGCTGGGCAATCGGGAACCTAATTGTTCCATTCACGGTATCAACTTCAACCGCCACACCAAAGCGCATTTAATTCGTGCAGCACACGAAGGCATCGCTTTTTCATTTAAATACGGGATGGACATTATGAATGAAATGGGAATAGAAACCAAAACCATTCGTGCAGGACATACCAACTTATTCCTTAGCCCCATTTTCCGCCAGACATTGGCCAATATTACCGGAGCTACTATCGAGCTTTACAACACAGATGGTTCCGTAGGAGCTGCACGCGGCGCTGGTATAGGTGCAGGCATTTACAAAGATGCAACCGAAGCTTTTGCCACCCTTAAAAAAGTAATTGTAGTTACCCCTGAGCCCGAAAATGTGGGAATCAGTTTGGCTGCTTACGATAAGTGGGTGAAGTATATTTGATTTACAATTTAAACATTTACAATTTACGATTGGATGTGAAATATATTCAAGTTTAACAGTAACTAAATAACTAAACAACTAATTAACTAATAACTAAATAACTAATTAACTAATAACTAAATAACTAATCAACTAATTATGAGTACAAAAGTTTATTTTCCATCCGTGGAAAAAATCGAATTTGAAGGGAAAGAAAGTAAAAACCCTATGGCATTTCATTATTATGAAGCCGACAAAGTAGTGTACGGACAAACCATGAAAGAATGGTTTAAATTCTGTATGGCCTGGTGGCACACCTTGTGCGCTGAAGGTAGCGATCAGTTTGGTGGTGGCACACAAAATCACCCTTGGGTTGGAGCTGAAGATGCTTTGGAAGCTGCAAAAAACAAAATGGATGCAGGTTTCGAATTTATGAAAAAAGTAGGAATCGAATATTATTGTTTCCACGACATTGATTTGATCAGCGAAGGTAGCAGCATAGCCGAATACGAAGCAAATCTGAAAGCTATCGTAGAATATGCCAAACAAAAACAAACAGAAACGGGTATCAAACTGATGTGGGGTACCGCAAACGTATTCAGCAATGCACGTTACATGAACGGTGCCAGCACCAATCCTGATTTTGACAGCGCTGCACGTTCAATGGTACAAATCAAGAATGCTATGGATGCAACCATCGAACTCGGTGGTAAAGCTTATGTATTCTGGGGTGGACGTGAAGGTTATATGAGCTTGCTCAACACCAACATGAAACGTGAGAAACAACACATGGGTATGATGTTGACCAAAGCACGCGACTATGCACGCGCCAAAGGCTTCAAGGGTGTATTCCTTATTGAACCAAAACCTATGGAACCAATGAAACATCAGTACGATGTGGATACCGAAACTGTAATTGGCTTTTTGAAATCTTTCGGATTAGAAAATGATTTCAAAGTAAACATTGAAGTAAACCACGCTACATTGGCAGGTCATACTTTTGAACACGAATTGCAATGTGCAGTAGACGCTGGCATGTTGGGTGCTATCGATGCTAACCGCGGTGATGTTCAAAACGGTTGGGATACCGATCAGTTCCCTGTCGATCTTTACGACCTGACACAAGCCATGTTGGTTATCCTTCAGGGTGGTGGCATGCAAGGAGGCGGTACAAACTTCGATGCTAAAATCCGTCGTAATTCTACCGACTTAGATGATTTATTCATTGCTCATATCTCCGGTATGGATATTATGGCTCGCGCATTGTTATCTGCAGCTGCTATTCTCGAAGAATCTCCTTACAAAAAAATGCGTGCCGACCGTTATGCATCTTTTGACTCAGGAAAAGGAAAAGAATTTGAAGAAGGAAAATTATCATTCGAAGAAGTAGTTGCTTATGCTAAATCGAAAGACGAACCTAAACAAATTAGCGGGAAACAAGAACTTTACGAAGCTACTGTAAATATGTATATTTAATTAGACATAAGAACAAAGACAAAAGATTAAAGACAAAAAGGAAAGACATTGTAACGATATAATTACACCCCTGTCTGTCTTTGTTCTTTTGTCTTTTGTCTTTTGTCTTTTGTCTTTGTTCTTTGTTCTTTGTTCTTTGTTCTCTAAAATCTTCAATCTAAAAAAATTGTATATATGAATTCACAAAACGGAAGTAAACTCTATATTTTCGGAATAACTCTGATAGCCACGTTGGGTGGTTTGCTTTTTGGATACGACACGGCTGTGATTTCAGGTGCTGTTGATCCTTTAAAGTCATTCTTTCATTTAGACGTTGCAACCTATGGCGATTTAGCCACCTTCTATCATGGTGCCACCGTTTCAAGTGCCCTCATCGGTTGTATCATCGGTAGTGCCATCTCTGGTATTTTTGCTACTAATCTGGGACGAAAAAAGTCGCTTATACTTGCAGCCGTGTTCTTCTTTATTTCTGCAGTAGGCTCAGGTTTCCCTGAAATGTTCTTCTTCACCAGCAGTACTCCTATTTCTACTTTACTGGTTTCATTCAATATTTACCGCATCATTGGTGGTTTGGGTGTGGGTCTGGCTTCTGCCATTTGTCCCATGTACATTGCCGAAATGGCTCCTGCCGATATACGTGGGAAGTTGGTTTCATGGAATCAGTTTGCCATTATTTTCGGTATGTTGGTGGTTTATTTTGTAAATTTCTTTATTACCAGTGGTCAGGCAGTTGAATGGATCAATACTATCGGATGGCGTTATATGTTTGCTTCCGAATCGATCGTTGCTGCACTCTTTGGAATGATGTTATTTTTGGTTCCTGAAACACCCCGTTACCTGGCACTCACTCAACAGGACGAAAAAGCGCTGGGTATTCTGACCAAAATAAACGGTTCGATCATGGCTAAACAGATTTTGAAAGACATTAAAGAATCGGCTCATGAGAAAGTAGAAAAAGTTCTTGCTTATGGCTGGAAAGTTCTGTTGATTGGAATTTTTCTTTCCATTTTCCAGCAAGCTGTGGGTATCAACGTGGTACTTTATTACGCACCTACCATTTTCAAAGGACTTGGTTTTGGTAACGATGCAGCCATGTGGCAAACAGTGATTATGGGGATAGTAAATATTATCTTTACCCTGGTTGCTATTTTCACAGTCGATAAATTCGGGCGTAAACCACTGTTGATTATTGGTTCCATAGGCATGTCTATTGGTATGTTTGCCATTGGATTGTTGGCTTACTTCGAAATCATAGGCATAAGCACCCTGATATTTATTGTTATTTACTCGGCTTCGTTTATGATGTCGTGGGGACCTATCTGTTGGGTATTGATTTCAGAGATTTTTCCCAATACCATTCGCGGAAAAGCAGTGGCTATTGCCGTGGCAGCTCAATGGATAGCAAATTTTATTGTTTCCGCTTCCTTTCCATCGCTGGAAGCATTCAGTATTACATTCACTTACGTTTTGTATGGTGTGATGTCGGTACTTTCGGCACTCTTTGTTTGGAAAATGGTTCCCGAAACCAAAGGAAAAACATTGGAAGAAATGAGTAAGCTTTGGAAAAAATAGATTCATTTACTATTTAGTCATTTACTATTTACTATTTGAACGTCACGACATTCCTTTGGGAAGTCGTGACGTTTTTATTTTCTCATCAGATGACTCCCAGTCATCAGATGAGTAAAATTTGATAGTCTGGTTAAATAGCTTCCACAATAGACCTCAAAAATTGCTGAGGATTAAAATCATCCCCTTTGGAAAAGCCCGTGCGCACCACCACCAATTGCAGCGAAGGGATGATATAAATAAACTGCCCGTCGTGTCCGCGGCACATATACAAGTCGCTGGGGACACCCGGGTATTCGCCCGAGAGATTAAGCCAGAAGAACGAACCATATTTTCCACCCGAACCATTCGCGGGCTTCCGGGCGTTGTCGGTCCAGCCAACAGGAAGAATTTGTTTCCCCAACCAGTTACCCTTGTTCATATAAAGCAATCCGAAACGCACGTAATCGCGCATAGTGGCATAAACATACGACGAGCCTGCGAAGGTACCCGAAGCATCCGTTTCAAATACAGCACTACGCATACCCGTGGGATTGAAAAGTTCCCGGCGTGGCAAAGCATAGTAGGCAGCATCGTTGTCTATCCGTTTTCTGATCAGGTAGCTCACTATGTTTGTAGCCCCCGAATTATAAAACCACAACGAATCCCGGCGTGTCGCTTGCGGTTTTTGAATGGCAAATACGGCCATATCAGCCTGCTTATGAAGCATCTGAGTTACATCCGACAGGTTTCCGTAATTTTCATTCCATTTCAACCCGCTGTTCATGTGCATCAGGTTATCAAGGCTAATGTTCGCCCGGCTGTCGTTTCTCCAGTACGGAACATCTACCGGGTTGTTCACATCCATCAGGCCTTTCTTTACCATGATGCCTACCAAAGCATTGGTAAAGCTTTTTGCCATCGACCAACCCAGGAAACGATTCTTTGATGAGAACCCATCGCGGTATTTTTCGGCTATCAATTGGTTTTTATAAGCCACAGCTACGGCAAAAGCGCCTTTTGTTCCTGTGGTATCGGCAAAAGCACGTGTCAACGCACGGTTTAGTTTATCCATATTCATTCCGGCCGGGATGGTATCAGACAGTTTATCACCAGCCGGCCAGGCAACGGTATCTGGATTCACTGAAGGAAGCGGAACAACTGTATACGGGCGATTACGAATGGTGGCTTCATCTTCACCCCTAACCAGAATACAACCGAAACCTTCCACAAAAATGGCTTTGGATGTTGCCCACAGGAAACGGCTGGTCACTTCCTTCTTCTTATAATCAATGTGGTTGCTGGTGTATTTAATAAACGAAAAATTCAAATCCGTTTTTTCCACACTTTCCTGTGTGCGGTTACCAACAAACACGGCTGAGGCCAGGTTCTTTGCAGCATAACCCGTGATGATGGGCGTTAGCGAGTGGATATAATTAATCCCGTTTCCAAGCGCAACGATCAGAATAACGAATGCAACTATCAGAATCCTTTTTTTCATATCAGTTTGGTTTGTTAATCATTAATATAAATTAATGCAACAAAATTAGGGCTTTCATTTTACATAGTAAGCCTATTCTAAATATATTTTTAGAAATATATCATGAAAAAAAAATTCATCCATTCGGAGCATCAAGTTCTATTTACCATCATCTTTCTAAAGCAGCTTGCTGAAATTATTTGGCAGTATAGTTATACGGCTAATGCATCGCATATTTATTTTCTTTATTCAGTAACTATTATTAAGTGTTATTTCACACTTTAACAAAAAAAAAAAAGGTCACCTGAAAAGCTCATGGACATATATCCGATAGTGAGTTCCACTCATGAGCACTTCAGGTGACCTTATTTTAATCGAAGTTTAGCTGGCAACCTTTAATACAATTTTACCCCTAATGGTAGGCGATTGACTATAGATTTCAGCTTGTTTTACTTCTTCCAGTTTAAATACTTTATCGATAAAAGGTTTCATTTTACCGTTTTCAACCAACATTCTGATTTCATTAAGTATAGTAGCATTTGGCCCAACAAATACATATTCGGCTCTAACACCATACTTATGAACCAGTTCCATCTTTGGTTCATTCACGGTTGATACCATCATACCACCTCTGCGTAGAACTTTAAAAGCCCTGTCCTGAACTATACCTCCAATAGTATCCAGTACTACATCGATGTCGCTGAAATGATCGCTAAAATCCCTGTTTTCATAATTATAAACTTCGTCTGGTCCCAAACTATTTACGAAATCCATGTTGGCAGCCGAAGTTGTTCCTATTACATAGCAACCCCTTGTTTTGGCCAATTGAACAGCCAATGAACCAACACCATCCGATGCGCTTAGCACCAAAACCCGTTGATCTTTGTGAATATGAGCCCGATTTATCAAGGCTTCCCAAGCAGTTATACCTGCCAGCGGAATAGCAGCTGCTTCTTCGAAGGTAATGGTCCTTGGTTTAAGAGCAACTTCATTGGCTCTCACGGCAATAAATTCGGCATAAGCACCGTCTCTTTCGGTAGCAGGCCGGCAATAGACTTCGTCACCTATTTTAAAGTTAGTTACAGCAGTACCTATCTTTTCAACAGTTCCTGCGCAATCCCAACCCAAGGTGAGTGGTAATTTATGCAAATTCATTTCCTTCATGTTGCCTTCCATTACTCTCCAATCGATTGGATTCACCGAAGTAGCATGAACTTTGATCAGCAATTCATCTGCAGCAATAACCGGAACCGGAATTTCATCAATCTGAAGTACATCCGGGTTCCCATACTTGTGAATTCTAACAGTTTTCATAAACTTAAATGTTTAGTTAATCAATAAATTAAATTAAACAGTTTATTAAAGCCGGTTTTTTAGTTCGGAGATTACATCAAATCACACATCATTAAATGGCTATATTTAAATTAAAATTTCTGTAATTAATTTAAATTGTGAAATCTGCGTAATCTGTGGACATAAATACTTGCGTCCATACTTCAATTTTAAAAAAATAACACGTTCACAAATCCTTACATATAATTTTAAATAAAACTTACGATTTCCCTGTTTTTGAGTTAGATTGCTATAAACTAATTAGAATCGGTGAACCTGGTGGACAACATGATTTAAATCCGCGCTTTAATAATAAAATAAATTCAGATTCGTCACTTCGGTACAAAACAAACGGTTGAATCAATTTCAGGTGATTCGTATTCTTTTTCTCAATAACTCTGTTCGTCTTTAAACTTTTCCTGTTTTTTTCACCTGTCATTTGCCTTTCCGTTCACCCCGTGACAAATACGTCACTATCATTGGATACAATTTTCTTATTTATTCGCAAATAAACACGACAGACAGTATAGCCTGCCCGTAAGGTGACCAAAATAAAACACCTTACCACTCCCTTTCAATTACGTTGTTCTACATTTTATTCCGTAGGCTGATATTTTGAAGTAACATACACCTATTTAACGGATTGAGTTCCTTTTTTGTTTCCATTTTTGGAATATTTAACCGCGAATTTCGCATTTTTTAAAGTTGCTAAACAGCATAGTTTGAAAAAAGTATATGTGAACTTTTTCAAAACGATGAGTTCAAGTCCGAACTATGAAAAAGGAAACAATCAACATAAGCATCAGGTAGATATTATGCACACGAACACCCTTCAATCGACACCGATTCTCTTATTCAGTCTATCACACCCTACCCGATTGACAGTAAAAACCTGTCAACTCGAAAAAACAAAGAAATGGTACTTAGTCCACCTCAAAATTCGTCGCTATAGACTGCAACATTCCACCTTTACAGAATTTTATTCAATTAATAAATAGCAGAACTGGCTTAGTTAATAATTTCAAAGTGGAATCAATAAAAGTTGAGAAAGATTGTATATATTTGTCGGAGAAAATTATTTAAAATTTAATAAATAATGTTTGACTGCATTTATTAACGTGATTCGTCAAACTAAATTGGCAGTTTAAATAAACATGAATAAACAAGCTTAAGTTTTTTTTCAGTCATATTTTGCAATGTAAGGTCTTTTATGGTTGAAAGTCGGTGATATCCTAATCAGGGCTAATTACTGAATGGACAAAAAAATAAATGGAATCAATAATTTGCCCGTTTAAAAATCCAACGAATTAATAACATCATATATCTTTCTCATACAAAGAACAATATAAATATTATAAAAATCAAAATGAAAACCAATTTACTTATTTTATTTATCGCTTTCTCAAGTTTCAATTCATTTGCACAGTTTAGTAAAAATGATATTATCATTCAAATTAATGGTAACTACATGAAGACAAAAACAGAATACGGAGTGACTACTAATCAATCAATTATAAATGGACAATATTTAAATACCGGAATTTCGGTCGGATCATTTATGACGAACAGATTTTTTCTAGGTATTGGGGCAGACTACAGCCAGAACAAAGAGACAAGATATAATCTGTTGAATTTTAATGATTTTCTACAGGAAGAAGAACTGAATACAAAAACACACGGGTTATTACCATCTGTTTTCCTGGGTTATTATTATCGCGTTTTAGACAAACTCTATTTTAATACTAACTTAAAATTCAGTTTAGGAAAGATCAAGTCTGATTACACTAGCACTTATGCAGGAGGAGAAACTCCAACCTACTCTGATTCGTTGATGATATCGGAGCCGGGCTATTTGAGAGGGTCTTCAAATGAATCGGATTATGCATATTTTAGTACTCAACTTTGTCCTGAACTAAGCTATTTTTTTTCAACCAATTTTGGTCTCTCTTTGGGATTAGGAGGAATTGAATATTCTATGATTGATTGGAAAACCGAAAACTCGATTTGGGCCGTAAATTTTAATCCTGTGTATTGGAAACTGGGAATTAGATTTAAAATACATGTTATTTAAAATTTAATCTTAATACTTGATAAAACAAACAGGAAGCTTCCCAATAGTTATTTAGGGCGCATTCTATTCGCCTCACAATTAGATTTTAAAATTATTTATATCAAGTACTAAAAACAAAGAAACAACACTATGAATGATACCATAACCGAAATAAGAGAGATAAAATATCATTCCGAAGAATACTTCAAAGAGCAGGAACTAAGGGACAAGGTACTGCGGAAACCGCTGGGGATGAGCCTGTATGATGAAAATATGGAGGCAGAACAGCATGACGTTCACGTGGGTGCATTCGTCGATAACGATCTGATTGGAGTTCTGATTCTAACCAAATTAAACAACAACGAAATAAAAATGAGGCAAGTGGCTGTAGATGAGATATGGAGGGAACGGCATATTGGACAGAAAATGGTGCTCTTTGCCGAGAAATATGCCAGAGAGAAAGGATATAATAAAATGCTATTAAATGCCCGGGAAACAGCTGTTGGTTTTTACGAGAAACTGTGCTACGAAAAGGTAGGTGAAATATTTTTAGAAATAAATATTCCACATTTAAGAATGCAAAAAAGGATCTATATCGAATGACCTTCGGAAAAAATACTTTTCCACAAGGTGTAAAGTCACTTAAATAAAAAGAACAATTTCCAACTTAATAATTTAAGATCAAAATAAAACAGAGAAAACGATGGAAAACATTATTAACGAACTCCGCAAAGTGCTGGAATCAAATGCCGATAAAAAGATACAGGCATCCAGCCTGCATTTTTTCAAAGAGGAAATTAAATGTTACGGAATGAAGACTTCTGTTGGTGATAAAATCGCTAAAGATTTTTTCAAAGAGATTCAAAACAAACCAAAAGCAGATGTCTTTGAATTGTGCGAAGAACTCTGGAAATCGGGTTACATGGAAGAGTCCTTCATTGCCTGCAACTGGTCCTATTTCATCCACAAAGAGTATAAACCATCAGATTTTGAAATATTTGAGAGATGGATAAACAACTACGTAACCAATTGGGCAGCCTGCGATACGCTGTGCAACCATACGGTAGGTGAATTTATAGAAATGTACCCGGAATACTTATCGCGGTTGAAAGAAATGGCGAGGTCCGAAAACAGATGGATGCGACGTGCTTCTGCTGTTTCATTGATCATCCCTGCCCGGAAAGGCTTGTTTTTAAAAGATATTTTTGAAATTGCCGAAATATTACTATTAGACAAGGATGACCTGGTTCAAAAGGGATATGGATGGATGCTCAAAGTAGCCAGCCAATCGCATCAACAGGAAGTTTTTGATTATGTCATAAGCAAGAAATCAGTTATGCCCCGAACGGCCCTTCGATATGCCATAGAAAAGATGCCCAAAGAATTGAAAAAGCTGGCCATGGAAAAATAGAAAGTTATTTTACATTGAATAAAAGCACTTTTGAAAATTGATTTAAAATAATTTTTATAAGTGTGACTTTTACATTAAATTTGTACTCGAAATTAATGTAATATCAATGAACATTTTATGAAAAAATCAATCGTTCTTTTTCTTTCCTTAGTTTGTATCTTTCAGGTCTATGGTCAGGAAGTAACTCGGGATACTACTTTCAAAGCCGAAGGCAATCCAGTTATCCGTTACAAGTACACTGCCGACCCGGGAGCTATGGTTTATAACAACAAGTTCTACCTCTATACCGGACACGATGTTTGTCCTGCAAAACAGGAACGGTATGTAATGAACGATTGGTGCGTTTTTTCGTCCAATGACATGAAAACCTGGACCGAGCATCCAACACCTTTACGTGTATCGGATTTTGCATGGGCAAAAGGCGATGCCTGGGCTTCACAGGTTATTGAACGCAACGGAAAGTTCTATTGGTACGTGGCAGTCACACACGGTACTATTCATGGCAAAGCTATTGGTGTGGCGGTGTCCGACAGTCCTGTAGGTCCGTTTAGAGATGCCAAAGGTTCGGCTATCATTACCAATAATTTAACAACTAAACAAACGGAAATAAGTTGGGACGATATTGATCCCACCGTAACGGTTGACGACCAGGGTCAGGCTTACCTGTATTGGGGAAATACGCAATGCTACTACGTGAAACTGAAAGAAAATATGATAGATACGATTGGACCCATAGTGGCTGTACCTGATCTTCCAAATTTTACCGAAGCACCCTGGATTCATAAAAACAAAGATTGGTATTATCTTTCGTATGCTTCGGAATTTCCAGAAAAAATAGTGTATGCCATGAGTAAAAAAGTCACCGGTCCATGGGAATACAAAGGTATACTAAACGAACTTGCCGGAAACTCAAACACCAATCATCAGGCCATAGTGGAGTTTAAAAATAAATGGTATTTTGTATATCACAATGGCGGTGCCGATGAAGGTGGTAGCAGTTTCCACCGTTCGGTATGTATCGACAGGCTTTATTACAACAAAGACGGATCATTAAAGCGAGTTCAAATGACTACCGAAGGAGTGGGCAAAAATAAATAAAGCAGGAACTTATTATCCAATGACTTAAAGTTAGTGGATAAATAATAAATCGTCACGGGATACTGGTAACAGATTTCGTGACGATTTTTTTTATGAGTTGTTAAATTGAAAATTATTTATATATTTGCAGAGGATTTAATTTACTTAAAAACTAATCATGTGAAATAAAAATGCTAAAATTAAGATCGATCATCAGTTTTTATAAGTCCTACGCTGCACCCAGTCTGGCAATAACAATAATCTGTATGTTTTTTACCAATAAATATGGTATAGGCACTTTCGCTTTTCTTTTTTGGTTCAAAATTAGTACGCTTGGTTTGTTTTTTTACTATATAAAAAATTACAAAAGGAATGAATTCTATTACTATAAAAATCTGGGGCTATCCAAAATGCTTTTGTGGGTTTCAACACTAAGCTTTGATTTTATTTTATACATCTCAATAATAACCTTAACCCTGAACATCGGATGAAACATATATTGGAAGTGGATAGTGTCATCCTTGAATTTGATTCAATAAGGGTATTGCAAAATATTTATATGAAAAGTGAAACCGGGAAAGTAACCGGATTGCTTGGGAGAAACGGAACTGGGAAATCGTGTTTAATGAATATTATTTATGGTGAACTGGTGCCCAATGACAAATCGATTCGTCTGAACGGGAATTCATTTCAGGATGAATCGCGAAAACCGGAAGACATCAGATACTTACCTCAATTTGGATTTATTCCAACGTCACTGACTATCCAACGAATTTTCAACGACTTCAAACTGGATTTTCTGGATTTCAAAAAGCTGTTCCCAGATTTAGCTCAATTCTATCTTTCGAAGTTCAACCATCTCTCGGGTGGTGAACAAAGGATAGTGGAGATATACGCCATACTTTGTTCAAAAACGAAATTCTGCATGCTGGATGAACCTTTTTCTCAGGTTATGCCGGTTTATATTAAAACAATTAAAGACTTAATTCTAAGAGAAAAAATAAACAAAGGAATTATCATTACGGACCATTTATATAAACACATAACCGATATTTGCGACGACCTGTATGTGATTACTGATGGGAAAAGTTATTTAACCAAAAGTATGCAGGATATTGAGACACTTGGGTATGCAAAAATTATGGAATAAAAAAAATAATTACGAATCATTCTTTAATTAAAAAATTAATATTTAGTTAGTTATATTTAAAAAAAATTCAGTCTGTAAAATAAGAAGGAGCATTAATATTCTAAAAAAGCAAAGTAAAATAATTTAAAAACAAATTGATGAGTAAATAAAATTCGCATATTTGTAAGTAGAAGATTAATAAACAGAATAAATGATATCAATTCACTTTTCAGAGTTAAGAAAAAATTTAAAACGAATTCTCAAATCTGTTGAAGAAAACAATGAAACCCTGATTATTAAACGGAAATCAGGTAAAGCAGTTGTACTACTTTCGCAAAAAGAATATAATTCCATCATGGAAACGCTGTATCTATTGAGTTCAGGGAAAAATGCCGATAGATTATATGAATCTATCAAGCAGATGGAAATGGGAAATACTGTTAGAGGATTACTCGAGCTGGATAGACCATGAACACCAGCTGGTTTACCAGATACTTGAAAATGAAATCTCTATTTTTAGTTGCAGATTTCATTACGACTAAAAATCAGAAATAATTGATAAGCAAAAAAGCTCTTAATCCGGTTGGATTAAGAGCTTTTTTATTTCATACATGTTGAAGTATTAAATCAATTCTGCTGTTTCCAGTAGTTCCTGCATTTCCAGCTGAACTCTAAGAGCTTCTTCACGGGCGGCAGCGGCATAGTTTTCGTCCGAAGCAGCATAAATAATCTGACGGGATGAGTTTACCAATAAACCGCACGAACTGTTTAAACCGAATTTTGCTACTTCTGCCAGACTTCCGCCCTGTGCTCCTATTCCGGGAACCAACAGAAAGTGTTCAGGTACAATTGCCCGTATATCGGTCAGCATTTCAGCTTTGGTAGCACCTACCACGTACATCATGTTTTCATCTGTTCCCCATTGAAGTGAAGTTTTTAAAACCTTTTCGAACAGGAACTCACCTTCGGCATCACGCATCAGTTGAAAGTCCAGGGCACCTTTGTTCGAAGTCAGAGCCAACAGGGTTACCCATTTGCCTTCGTACGAAAGGAAAGGAGTTACCGAATCTTCGCCCATGTAAGGAGCCACAGTTACGGCATCGAAATCCATATTTCCGAAAAAAGTACGTGCATATAAAGCAGAAGTGTTACCTATATCGCCACGTTTGGCATCGGCAATGATAAACTGGTCGGGATAGTTCTCGCGGATATATTCTACCGTACGTTCCAGCACTTCCAACCCTTCGCTACCGAGGCTTTCGTAGAATGCCAGGTTGGGTTTATAAGCCACGCACAAATCGGCAGTGGCATCAATAATGGCTTTATTAAATTCAAAAATCGGATCTTCGGTTACATTGAATAAATGTTCGGGTATTTTTGTGACATCCGTATCCAGCCCTATACAAAGAAATGATTTCTTGCACTGTATGTTTTCAAAAAGTTCTTGTTTGGTCATTGGTGAATTAGTGAATTGGTGAATTGGTTAATTGGTTAATTAGTTATTTGGATAAAAGGTGAATTTATTCTTGGCTGAAAATAAAATCATTTCATTGCAGATATTATTTAAAACAAATTCAACTTTATGAAACTATGTTTTGAAGTATTAAAGTTCGGATTCTTTCAACCTTTCAGCATTCTCTGCTACTATCAACTGATCAATTACTCCTTGTATATCGCCGCCCATAAAAGCAGACAGATTGTAAATAGTGTAGTTGATACGATGGTCGGTAATACGTCCCTGAGGATAATTGTAGGTGCGGATTTTTGCCGAACGATCACCGGTTGATACCATAGTTTTACGTTTCGACCCGATTGCGTCGAGGTATTTTTGATGTTCCACAGCGTATAGACGCGAACGAAGTTCGTTCATTGCTTTCGCTTTGTTTTTATGCTGCGATTTCTCGTCCTGACATTGCACGGTTGTTCCGGTGGGGATGTGTACCAGACGAATAGCCGAATAAGTAGTATTTACCGACTGACCACCTGCACCTGACGAACAAAAAGTATCCACGCGTACATCCGATTCTTTCAGTTCATAATCAAACTCTTCCATTTCGGGAAGCACTGCAACGGTTGAAGCCGATGTATGAATGCGTCCCTGAGTTTCGGTTTGAGGTACACGTTGTACCCGGTGAACTCCCGATTCGTATTTCAACGTTCCGTATACATTATCGCCGGAAACGGTAAAAATTACTTCCTTAAAACCACCCGAAGTTCCATCGCTAATATTGGTAACTTCCACCTTCCAGCCTTTGGTTTCACAATACTTGGAATACATGCGAAAAAGGTCACCGGCAAAAAGGGCTGCCTCATCACCACCGGTACCACCACGGATTTCGACAATAGCATTTTTATTATCTTCCGGATCGGCAGGTATCAACAGCAACTTGATATTTTCATCCATTACCGGGATTTTCGGTTCTATCGTGTCAATTTCAGCCTTAGCCATTTCACGCATTTCGGGGTCGCTTTCCTGATCCAATATTTCTTTGGCTTCAGCAAGATGCGCTAATATCATTTTATATTCCCGTTGCGCATTCATAATTTTTTCCAGATCGCTGTATTCCTTGGTGAGTTTCACATACCGCTTCATATCACCAATTACCGCCGGGTCGGTAATTAAAGTCGAAATTTCATCGAACTTAAGTTGTAATCCTTCTAATTTTTCCAGTAAAGTTTTCTCAGCCATATAATTGTTGAATCGTGTAATCGTGTAATTGATGAATTAAATATTTTTATATGAAGGATCGTTTACAAAATCATTAAAAAGACTTTAGCTTTTTTAATGATTTATTTTATCTTCATTTATTCCTGTTTTTTAAATTTTCTCTTCGTTCAGCTTCTATTCTCAAGTTATTCAACAGCTTATGTAAACGCCATTGCATAATTTGCCGAAAACGGTTTTGAGTAATAAAAAAATCGAAAAACTTTCCAAAGCGAATATGAGATTCCAGTGTATACCAGGTTTCATCATTCTTTTTCGGAATTATTGATAAAGTTGAAACCGTTTTCTTCATAAACGAATTTGGATAGAGTGACTCGCTAGTCATACTTGTTTCGCCGTTGGACATTTCCTTCTTAGTCAATCGGCTATACATAAGAATATCGGGAAAGGTAATTACATTCGGTATAATTAAATCTATCTTCGTTTTTATAAAATTTTTCTCCTTATTGTATTCAGCCGATTTATAATTTATCACCATAAGTCCACTCTTTTCTTTCCTCAAATTCAACCCTTTAAACGCCCAGCCGAAAAGAGCATCCAGATCGTAGCGGTTTTGATAAATAAAATCATTCACTATAGTACTGGATATGCTGTCGGAAGCCTTCACCAAAACCTGACAATAGGTTACAAATTCACCATCCCGATAGACTGTGGAAATAGAATCTGTGGGTTTCGCCAACAAAGTAGTAAGAGAAACAAAAATAAATAGTTGCAACACACAGATTCTTTTCATTTTCTGTTTGGCTAAAGCATTATTTTCAGAAAAAAACTTTTCAATATAAAAGCTGATTTTAATTAGAGACTAAAAGGACAAAATTAATTGATTGGAGCACCTGAAATCAGTTCATACCTTAATTTATTTTCTTAATTTCTTCGTTCGGCTTCTTCTTTAATATTATTCACAAATTTTCTTAACCGCCATTCCATTATGGTTTTAAATCTTTTTTGTGTAATGAAAATATTGAAAAACCAACCAAAACGTACGTGGGTTTCCAATGTATACCAGGCGCCCCGGTTCTTCCTCGGAACCACAGAAAATGTTCCAACCATCTTTTTCAAAAAAACATTGGAACTAAGCAAGTCGATATATACTTCGTTTTTCCCGTTTGATAAATCACGTTGAGTAAGCCGGCTATCGACAGTTATGTTTGGAATAGTTGTAACATTAGGTACAATTACATCGCCAATACCACGAATAACGCCGGTTTCTTTATTATATGAAGTCGATTTAAAATCGAAAACCATCAGGTCATTTTTTTCTCTTCTCAAATTCATCCCCTTTAAGGCCCATCCAAAAAGTGCATCCAGATCATATCTCATTTGATGCACGAAATCGGTTGTAACTGAATGACTAATATGATCGGATGTTTTTACCCAAACCTGACAATAACTTACAAATTCTCCATCCCGGTAAGTAGTAGAAATAGAATCGGTAGGTGTTGCCCTTAGAGAAATAATTGGAAAGAGAAACAGCAGAATTAGAATTTTTGGGTTTTTCATTAAGTTTTCGAATTTATCCATATACTGTTAATTTCAAATCAGCTCAAAATTCTCTGACATTAAAAAACCTTGTAAAAAAATTATTTTTCATTTTTTTGCCTTTGCTCACATTGATTTTTCATATTCTCGGTGAATTTTTCGACCCGCCATTCAACTATGCTTTTATACCGTTTTTTAGTAATAAACAGATTGAAAAACCAGCCAAATTTGATCTTAATAGTTGTGACAAAAATTTGATCATCATTTTTTTGAGGAATCACAGTGAATGTTCCGAATGCCTTATCCAATAATAAAGTAGAATACAAAATGTCTGCATTTACGTTTGTGTTTCCATTCGTATATTTTACTTTAGAAACTTTAGCATCGACTTTAATATTCTTAAAAGTAGTAAAATGAGGAACTACAATATCGAAAACGCCATGTGTAATCCCCGTTTTCTCATCATGAGCAGAAGATTTATAAACAATTATCAGCTCATTTTTTTCATCTTGTAACCCTAAATCCTTTAATGCCCAATTAAAAAGATTACCGGAAGCATTATGAAAATCGTTAACCAAATCGTTGGTCACCTCATTAACAACCTGATTCGATGCATTAACCCTTTGCTGGCATTGAGTGAAAAATTCCCCATCTTTATAAACCGTCCAGATAGAATCGACGGGTGCAGCTGTTGACTGGAAAGACAACAGGAACAAAAATACAAATAAAATGGAGTATTTTTTCATTTTATCTTTCAAATAGTGCAGCGAGTCGACTATTCATCAACTCGCTGCTGTCATAACAACATGACTATTATTTCTCGTTTTCCACCCATTTCCGGGCATTCACAAAGGCTTCCATCCACGGAGTGATCTGATCCTGTGATTTGCGATCGGCAGGGTAATAAGCCCATTGCCAAGGGAAAATGGCCCGTTCGAGGTGAGGCATCATTACTAAGTGACGACCATCTTCGGAACAAATTCCGGCAACAGCATAATCAGAACCGTTCGGATTTGCAGGATAACCCGCGTACGAATAGTTGGCAATTACATGATACTCGTTTTCAGGTTTTGGTAAATAAAATTTGCCTTCGCCGTGAGCTACCCAGGCACCCAATTTAGTTCCTGCCATAGAAGCAAGCATCACCGAATGATTTTCGGGAATAGTCAGGCCGATAAAACCTGATTCAAATTTATGCGAATCGTTGTGCAGCATGCGTGGTTTCACATCATGTTCGGGATTCACCAAACCAAGTTCCACCATTAATTGACATCCGTTGCAAATACCCAGACTCAGCGTATCGGTACGTTTATAGAAATTATCGAGCGCTAATTTTGATTTTTCGTTGTATAAAAAGCCTCCGGCCCATCCTTTGGCAGAACCAAGTACGTCGGAATTGGAAAAACCTCCGCAGAATACAATCATGCTCACATCTTCCAGCGTTTCACGTCCCGAAGCCAAATCGGTCATATGTACATCTTTCACATCAAAACCAGCCAGGTAGAGTGCATATGCCATTTCGCGTTCACCATTGGTTCCTTTTTCGCGGATAATGGCTGCACGAATGCCGCTTGGTTGTCTGTCCGGAGACAGATTGAATTGAGATAATTTCCCGTTAAACGCAGCATTGAAATTAAATTCCAGCGGTTGATTTTTATAATTATTATAGCGGGCTTGTGCACAGGCTTCACCACTTTGTTTGCGGTCGAGCAAATACGATGAGCGGAACCAGACATCGCGCAATTCGTTAATCGAGAATGAATATGAAACGCTTTTCTTGTGAATTTCGAGACGTCTTTCTTCAACAGGAACAGCGATGCGGGCGAAAGCTACACCGTTATTCTCGAGTATCTTTTCTACCGTTTTAAATTCTTTTACCTGAATCAATACGCCGGGGTTTTCGGCAAAAAGAATATTAATCAGTGAACTTTCCGCAATTCCTTCCAGTTTCACGTTTAAACCGCCGCTTGTATTGGCAAAGCACATTTCAAGCAATGCGGTTATCATACCACCTTCCGAAATATCGTGACCGGAAAGAATCAAATTTTTTCCAATCATTTCCTGAATACAGTCAAAAGCAGCTTTGAAATATTCGGCATCCTGTACGGTTGGCACTTCATCACCCAGTTTATTAAGCGTTTGTGCAAGCACCGAACCACCTAATTTATGATTATCGAAAGAAAAATCGATATAATAAACAGCCGATTTAGGATCATTAACCAAAACCTGACCAACAACTTTCTTCACATCCGACACTTCAGCGCCAGCTGAGATAATCACAGTTCCGGGCGAGAATACTTTTTCGTCGTCGTATTTCTGAGTCATCGAAAGACTGTCCTTTCCGGTTGGAATATTGATACCAAGTGAACAGGCAAAATCGCTACAAGCTTCAACGGCTTTGTATAAACGGGCATCTTCACCCGGATTTTTACATGGCCACATCCAATTGGCACTGAGTGACACGCTGTCCAAACCTTCGGCCAACGGAGCCCATACGATATTAGTTAATGCTTCGGCAATTGCCAATACTGAACCAGCTTCAGGATCGACCAGAGCAGCCATCGGTGCATGACCAATAGAAGTGGCAATACCTGCTTTTCCACGATAATCGAGGGCTACCACGCCCAGGTCGCTAAGTGGCAATTGAATTTCACCGGCACATTGCTGACGTGCAACCTTACCGGTAATGGAGCGATCGACCTTGTTAGTCAACCAGTCTTTACAAGCCACCGATTCCACTTGCAACACATTTTGAATATAATTCAGCAAATTATCTTCGCTGACTTCAACGGGTGCGAAATGTTCTTCCACAGTCTGATCGGTAATCACCGTGCGGGGTGGTTTTCCGATCATATAATTCAGTTTTAAATCAATGGGTTTCTGTCCATCGGCCTGTTCAAACACAAAGCGCATATCGCCTGTAGTTTCGCCAACCACATACATGGGAGCACGTTCACGGTCGGCAATACGCTGAACACTATCAATATCCTGTTCTTTGATGATCATTCCCATACGTTCCTGACTTTCGTTACCAATAATTTCTTTGGCACTCAAGGTTGGATCGCCAACAGGAAGTTTAGATACATCAATTTTTCCGCCGGTAGTTTCCACCAGTTCCGAAAGACAATTCAGGTGACCACCAGCTCCGTGATCGTGAATAGAAACAATGGGGTTTATATCTGATTCTGCAAGCGTACGAATCACGTTCGAAACACGTTTTTGCATTTCGGGATTGGCACGTTGCACGGCATTCAGTTCGATGGAGTTTTTGTACTGTCCGGTTTCTACCGACGATACAGCACCACCACCCATACCGATGCGGTAGTTATCGCCACCCATCACCACCACTTTTTCACCAACTGCAGGTTCGCCTTTCAGTGCATCGCGATGTGTTCCGAAACCAACACCACCGGCCAACATAATCACTTTGTCGTAACCGTATTTTTTTCCATTTTCTTCGTGTTCAAAAGTCAATAATGAACCACAAATTAGCGGTTGACCAAATTTATTTCCAAAATCGGATGCCCCATTCGATGCTTTGATAAGTATTTGCTCCGGAGTTTGATACAACCATTTACGTGGATTAGTAGCTTTTTCCCACGCACGATCACCATTCGCTGCAGAATCGGGACGTGGATAGCTCGTCATATACACGGCTGTTCCGGCTATAGGCAAACTGGCTTTACCTCCACCGAGGCGATCACGAATTTCGCCACCGGTTCCCGTTGCAGCGCCGTTGAAAGGTTCAACAGTAGTAGGGAAATTATGGGTTTCAGCTTTCAGTGAAATTACAGACTGAATTTCCTTGGTTTGGAAAAAATCAGGTTTATCACCGGTGGCTGGAGCAAATTGTTCAATTTTTGGTCCGGCATTGAAGGACACATTATCTTTGTAAGCCGACACCAAACGGTTAGGATTCACGTCAGATGTTTTACGGATCATATCAAACAGCGACATTTCTTTTTCTTCGCCATCAATCACAAACTGTCCGTTGAAAATTTTATGACGACAGTGTTCCGAGTTCACCTGCGAGAAACCAAACACTTCACTATCGGTAAGTTTTCGGCCAATTTTCTCACTGACACCATTCAAATATTCAATTTCTTCCACATTCAATGCCAACCCTTCCTGTGCATTGTAAGTTGCTATATCTTCGATAAACAAAATGGGCTCCGGCTGTTTGCTGACCGTAAATACTTCCTGGCCTGGTGCAGTATAAATGCGCTGTAGCATAGGATCATATTCTAAACCGCCCTTGGTTGAAGGAGTCTGAGGAAGACTTCTAAATTCTTCGATACGAATAATGCCGCCAATTCCCATATTTTGGGTGATTTCAACGGCATTTGTACTCCAGGGGGTAATCATTTCGCGGCGCGGGCCAACGTAATTTCCTTCGACGGTTTCCTGATGAAGAAGTACAGCTTCACCGAATAGCCATTCTAACTTTTTGACATCATCAGCCGCAAGAGCTTGATTGGATTGCACCGCGTAAAGATGTTGGGCGGGAGTTCGAAAAAATTGGATCATGATATATCGTTTATGGTATAAATTTCAATTTTGGATAGTTACTCATCTGATGACTTTAAGTCATCTGATGAGTAACTATATCTCGTGCAAAGATAGTCATTTTATACGGCCCGTGAAACACCTAAACTGCTAAAATCAGACGGTAAATTGAGAAATATTATAAGTATTAAACTATCATTAAAACAGATAGATAAACTAACAATCAGGAATTAATTCGGTATAAAGATTCAAATTAAATATGCAAAAAACCAGAGACATTACTTTTAGTAATACATCTGGTTAAGAGTCTAAAGCAACAAGTTTGGACTAAAGAAAGAAAGATGAATTCAACTAAAGGAATGTTACTCCTACTTTTCTGTTTAGACCTTTATCGAAAATTCTTATCAAAGTTGACAATTGAATATTTCCTTTTGCATTTTCAATTTCGGAAATATAACTTTTTTTAGTTCCAGATCTTTCAGCCATTTCTGCCTGGGTAAGCATTGCTTTCTTATCTTGCTTCTTTAAGCATTTCTCCGACTATAAACATTTGTGCTTTTTGCTCATATTCGTTACGCTTATCAGCTCCAATTTCGCCATATTCAGCATCAATAAGTTCTTCAAAATTGGTTATGCCTTCGTATTTATCTTCATCCATAATCATTTCTTTTTTAATTCAAAATATTCAAATCTAAGACGCATTGCTTTCTCAATTTCTTTCTTTGGTGTTTTCTGAGTTTTTTTCTGAAATCCATTAAATACTACCACCAATTGTCCCTTATCAAAACAACAAAATATTCGATAGATATTGGATTGGTATTTAATCCGGATTTCAAATAATCCATCAAAACCTGTCATTGGAGCCAAAAACTTATCCGGGACTCTGTCTACCTGTTTGATTAATTCAAATACGTATTGAATTTTTTCTTTAACTTTGGTTTCCAAGTCCTTATAAAAGTACAAAAAGTGATCTTTATGAAAAACAATCTGTCGATCATAACACAAAGTTATCCTAAAAAGTAACATTATCAAATAAATTATGCATTTATTTGATAATTTGATGTTTTTTTTTCAGGCTATTTACAGACAATTTCGTTGGAAATTAACTACGAGAAAAAATGAATTTATCAATTTGATCTTTCAACGAATTACAATCGATTGAATTTCAATAATAAAAACGATTATCAATAAAAATTTAGCCTGCCAAAGTGAACAAACTTATTAAAACTCATTATTTAACAGATTTCGATGAAAAATTTATATCATAATAATTTGAATATAAATATTATGGAGTCTATTTGTACAATATATAAATACAACTTATCATTTGTACACAATGTGGATAAAAAGAGAAATTGAATCAGAATTAACGTACTTAGCATCACACTATCCTGTGGTGATGATTACTGGACCCCGGCAAGCAGGAAAAACTTCGTTAGCGCGTCAAACTTTTCCTGACAAGCCGTATTTTTCTTTTGAAAATCCGGATGTACGCGAAAAGATTTCATCTGATCCACGGGCATTTTTTGCTTCTAATCCTAAAGGTGCCATCATTGATGAGTTTCAGCGTTATCCCGAAATTTTATCCTATATTCAGGGAATTGTAGATGAAAAGAAAGAAAAGGGACAATTTATTCTAACTGGAAGCAACAATGTTTCCATGCTCAGTAATGTAACACAAAGTTTGGCAGGACGTGTTGCTTTGCTCAAGTTACTACCATTTTCTATTGCCGAAATTGCTTTAACAGGTAAAGACTATACTGTTGATGAATATTTATTAAACGGCTTTTATCCAACAATTTATACAGAAGGATTAAATCCAACAAAATCATATCGAAACTATTATGAAACTTATGTTGAAAGGGATATCCGTCAAATATTGCAAGTTAAGGAGATCTCTCATTTTCAAAAATTCATGAAATTATGTGCCGGTCGGATAGGACAACTCTTTAATGCAAGCAATTTAGCAACAGAAGTGGGTGTATCGTATCAAACCATACAAGCCTGGCTTTCAGCATTACAGGCAACGTATATTGTGTTTTTAGTGCAACCCTGGTCGGCAAATATAAATAAAAGATTAGTTAAAACGCCGAAAATATACTTTTATGATGTTGGCTTAGCAGCATATTTATTGGGAATTGAAAATACGTCCCATGTAGAAACGCATCCTCTTCGTGGCTCATTGTTTGAAAACATGGTCACCCTGGAGTTGTTAGAAAAGCGCTATAACGCTGGATTAGACAACAATTTATATTTCTATCGTGATAATCATGGCAACGAAGTGGATATTTTACAAGAATCTGGTTACCAGCTAAATATATTTGAAATAAAATCAGCTCAGACATTTACACCTCATTTCCTGAAAGGGCTTGATTATTTCCGTAAAATTGCACCCGATCGCGTTGTATCTTCAAATCTTGTGTACGCAGGTAATGATGAAATGGTCATTAAAGAACATAGAGTGATAAATTACAAAAATATTTAACAGAAAAAAAAAAAAAAAAAAAAGAAAAAATTAAAAAAAAAAAAAAAAAAAAAAAATAAGAAAAAAAAAAAAAAAAAAAAAATAAAAAAAAAAAAAAAAAAAAAATTAAAAAAAAATTTAAAAAAAAAAAAAAAAAAAAAAATCGGTTGAATTTCAACAAAGAAAAACAACCGATTATCAATATAAAAAGTCTAATATACAGAGCTTTATACTCTAAACTATTTAAATATCCAGCAAAGTTTCCAGATAATGTTTTTTTATTCCATAGAGCTGTTTTATGGCTGCTATTTCTTTCATTATCTTTTGTTTATCCGGATTCTCTTTTTGAACTTTACGGCCCACTATCATCACATTTTTAGGTGTGTGTTCCAGAGGAATAAATTCAAACACATTGGTTTTATAACCAAACGCTTCCAAAATCAGAGCCCGAATGCTGTCGGTAATTATTTCGGCTTGTCGCTCTTTCAGGATACCAAACTTCATCACCTGACTAAGCTCACTGGTCACATTAAATTCTTTTCTGATTTGTTTATGACAACAGGGTGCACAAACAATCAGAGAGGCATTTGATTTTATTCCCCTGTAAATAGCATCATCGGTAGCTGTATCACAGGCGTGTAAAGCGATTAATATATCTATATGATCGAGAACTGTTTTTTCGATAGTACCTTTTATAAAACTCAAATTTTCGAAATCAGATTTCTTGGCAATATCATTACATATGGTTACCAAATCCTCCCTGTACTCCACACCGGTCATTTGAACTTTATTTTTCAGATTATTCGTTAAATAATCGTACAAAGCAAAAGTAAGATACCCTTTCCCGGAACCCATATCCACTACATGATAGTTATCGGGGAGTGAAAGTTCAATCAAATGTGGTGCTAAAAGCTCTATATATTTATTGATTTGCAGATACTTATCACTCATTTCCCTACGAACTTCCCAATTGACATTGGTTATCCCCAATTCACGCAGATAAATATTTTCTTTGGTTTCTATCAATCGTTCTTTCACCCGGTCGTGACTGAAAGTGGTTAATGCCTGCAATGTCGGTTCATTGATTTTAAATTGAACTTTCCCGTTTGGCTGTATAATAAGACTACAATTTGCATTATTTGCAAACACATCTGCATTGTAAAAGTCATTATCCAGAGCTTTCAAAATCAAATCCATACCTTCGGCTATTTCGAAGTTTTTGGTAATATCGTTTGTATTGTGTCTGTACACAAAATTTAAGCAGTAGCCTTTTTTAAGCTCCACAGCAGTAATAATGACACTTTTCAGATCAGATGTTTTGTCACGTTTATTGGCGAGCTGTAACTTTATAAGTTCCTTGTTATCAACTATATTTTGAAGTTTATCAAAGAATAATTTTGTTTGGGTATTTATCATTGGAAGTTTTATTTTGAAATAAACTGTTTAATTTCATTCATAATTTCGTCATAGCCTTCATTGTTAAAATGCATTACGTTCGGAATAACAGATACCTTTGCATTAAGTTTATCTTTCCAAAGCTTCATGTTTTTTTGATAATCTGAAGTATATGGGTCGTTTTCAGATAGCAAAGTGACTATGTTGTGGTTGCATATTTCCTGAATTTTATTGTAGTCTATAGCCACATTAATCCATTGTGCTAATTGAGGCCAAGGTTTGTCGATAGACCACCATCCGGCAATACACATCAAACCACCAATTTTTATTGAACTGTTTTTCATTTGCAGTTCATTCAGATAAACTAATGCTGCCCGGCAACCAACGCTATGCCCTATAAAATAAGTATCAGAATCAATCCCGTTCATTGGGATTTCATTTTCAATAAACGACAGGAATTTGGAAATTTCGGGCTTATCCCAGTTTGGCAAACTGAGTGGAATGACAAGTAAATTACTCTCACTTTTCATAATTTCCAGTTTAGCCTTCTGATACCAATCTGAATTTTCGTTTCCGCTATAACGGGGGAAAATATAAATTCTTTTCATAATGCTTGAAATTAAGATATGATTTCCATACAAAGATAGTGCTTTTTGTCTTGAATAAACAGATAAAGTGAGTTAACCGTAAATAACAAGAGCCTCACACTTGGCGAGGCTCTTCAATATCTTACTTCTTTCTTATGAAGACAGAAAGTTCCAAAACTTCTTTTATTTGTTTCCGTAAAAAAATTTATGAAGTTCGCCATAGTACTGCTGGTACATTCTGTAACTGTCATCTATAATTTCCAAGGCGGTTTTTTTATCGAAGAACTTATCAATAACCACTGTTTTATTTTCCAGCTTGGTATAATCCTCAAAAAAACTCATCGTTTCTGCGATCAAATATTGTGGAAGTTCTGAAATATCGTTGTAATGGTTTACACTCGGATCGCCTGCAGCCACAGCTATAATCTTATCATCTGCTTCTCCGTTATCCAGCATTCGCATAACACCAATTACTTTTGCTTCAACTATACACAATGGAACAACTTCAATTTGAGAAAGGATCAAAATATCCAGAGGGTCATGATCTTCACAGTAACTTTGTGGAATAAAACCATAGTTGGCAGGATAATAAACGGAAGAATACAACACGCGGTCGAGCCTCAGCAAGCCGCTTTCTTTATCCAATTCGTATTTGGCACGTGTTCCTTTCGGTATTTCTATTATCCCTTTTATAAGGTCTGGAGAATCGGTATGAGGCGACACCTGATGCCATGGATTGAAATTGCTTCGCATGAATAATGGTTTAGTACTGGATTAGGGTGAAATTAGTTTTAAAATTTGATTTTTTCGACCCGCAAATTTAAACAATTAATCCAACTTTCAGATTGTAATTGGCATATTTATTTTGATTGAGAAAAATAATCAGGGAAGTAAATTTCATGGTATATTACTCACAACCTGAGAATTAATCTCAAAATAACCAAAAATAAAAACACACAAAATGTATAAATATAATTCAAACACAGGAAAAAAAATGCCTTTTTAAAAAAAAAGGCACCTATTCCAGTTACAGTTCGTAATTAAATGTTGGATAAATTCAGCCTTTCAAACCAATATTTGTGTGGCATGATTTTTTGTATTTACTTCTTTAGGCAAAATTATGCGTGTTATGGTTCCTTCTTCGTCCAGAACAAAGGTAGTTCGGAACATGCCAAAGTATTTTTTTCCGTACATAGCCTTTTCGCCCCAGGTTCCAAAAATTTCCGACAATTTCTTATCGGTGTCGGCTATCAGCGTGAACGGTAAGTTTTGTTTAGTTATAAATTTTTGATGTGAGGATTCACTATCTGCACTCACGCCTACAACTTCATAACCTGCTTTGCGCAACTCATCATAACCGTCGCGTAAACTGCAAGCCTGAGCTGTACAGCCAGGAGTATTATCCTTGGGATAGAAGTAAAGAACAACTTTTTTACCTGCAAAATCCGTTAAGCGAATTTCCTTGCCATCCTGATTGATTCCCAACACTGCGGGAGCTTTGTCGCCAATTTGTAAAGACATATTTTTTTATATTTATTATTTCGTTTATTTGTTTGCCAATATCTTCTGAAGGAGAAATTTTAATGAGGAGAAATTATATTTAAAAAATTGTTATTGCTTATTAAACATAAAACAGACGAAACTGTTTATGTAAATACGTGAAATAATTAAATAAATAATTTCACAGATTAAAAGAAATGATTTTCACAGATTAACAACAGATCTCCGCTGATTGAGTCATCGGGTTGTAAATCATGATATATATATTTTCAGAACAAGTAAAAAAAGCTATCTTTGTAACAGAAACCATACAATTTTCAATAATTAATTATTCCTTTATGTTAGACATTCTCAATAATCATCGTTCCATTCGTAAATATACTGACCAAAGCATTGCGCCTGAACTATTGAACCAACTGCTTGAAGCAGCATGCCGGTCGTCAAACACGGGCAATATGCAGGCTTACAGCGTAGTAGTTACTACTGACGCTGCCATCAAACAACAACTCTCACCGGCGCACTTTAACCAACCCATGATGGTACAGGCACCAGTTGTGCTTACATTTTGTGCCGATTACAACCGGTTCACCAAATGGTGCGAACAACGCCAGGCAAATCCGGGCTATGATAATTTTCAATCGTTTATGGCATCAGCTGTTGACACTTTGCTTGCAGCTCAAACCTTTGCCATAGCTGCCGAAAGTGTAGGCCTGGGAATTTGTTACCTGGGAACAACCACTTACAATGCGCGTGAAATTATTGATGCATTAAAATTGCCTAAATTAGTGATCCCCATCACCACCATCACCGTAGGTTATCCAGCCCTAATACCTGAGCAAACCGATCGTCTGCCGCTGGAAGCCGTCGTACATCATGAGACTTATCACGACTTTACTCCTGCAGATATTGATGAAATTTATGCAGATAAAGAAAACAGCAATTTCTACAAAGAATTCGTGGCAGAAAACAACAAGGAAACACTTGCACAAGTATTTACGGATGTACGATATCCAAGTGCTACCAACGAACTTTTTTCTGAAAAATTTCTGGAAGTGCTGAAAGAACAGGGTTTTTTGGAATAGTATATAGTTTACAATCAATTGTTTATAGCTCATAGCACCATGGGCGGGTAGTTTAAAGTTAGCAGAATAAAGTTCAAGAATTGACAGGTAATCGTGATTAAAAACGATCATAAATTACCGGACATGATTTTTTTTAGTATAAGTTATTTAATTGATAAAAAATATCAATCACTTTTCAATAAGAATCTCGTTTTTTTAATTTTTAAGAATTGTATTTTAAAATCAGGAGGCACAACTATGGGCTTAAGTATTCACTACAGCGGCAGTATCGCCAAACCGGAATTATTAGCTGATTTAATCGAAGACTTAGAAGATATTGCAAAACTTTACGAATGGGAATATAAGGTTTATGAACGGCAATTCCCGGTAAATTCATTTGGAAAGCGGGATTATAACCAGGAAATCCATGGCATAAGCTTTACACCGCCAGGTTGCGAAACAATTTTCGTGACTTTCCTCTCGAATGGACGCTTGTGCAGCGTACCAGGTTTTCTTTTTTGGGCAAAAACCAAGGACAGACAGGAAAGCAAATATTTATATATGCTTTCGGTTAAAACGCAATATGCGGGGATTGAAGCGCATATGTTGATCATTCAACTTTTCAGGTTTCTAAACAAGAAATATTTTGTTGATTTCAAAATGACTGACGAAGGTGAATTTTGGGAAACAAATGATGAAAACATTCTTCAATCAAATTTCCAGGAGTATGAACATTTGATCAATAGTTTCGCAACAGCCCTTCAAACCTGTCCGATAAAGACCGGTGAAGATATAGAATCTTACTTAGAAAGATTGATGAAACTAATTCGCGACAAAAAAATGCGGGAAGAATAATTTTTTGTTCTACTCCTGCCCCATTTCGGTTTTTATCTTCCAGAAATTGCCCGAAATGTATTTATGAAAAAGCACTTAGACCGCCCTCTATTTTATCATACAGAATTCACATATCAACTCCTTGGGAGTTGACTTTGCACAACCCCAGTGTAACAATCCGCAATAGCTACACTGGGATTTACGCACAGTAACCCTTATTAGAATTTCAATTAAAATTCAAACATGGACTTCACCTTTGAAATACATGCTTAGTAAAGATATAATGAATTAACTATCAGATTTTATTAGGCGGTCTAAACGCTTATACCTATTATTTTATTCAAAACTCATTAATCGTAACGGAATTTCTTTTTTGTCATTATTCACGCCAATAGTTAATTTAAGAGTTTCTGCATTGATATTATCGAAGTAATCAACTCGGAAAAAGTGCTTTCCCTGTGTAAGTTGAATATTCCCTGTTTTTTCTATTTCACCATGCGGTCCATCGTTATCAATAATCAGTTTGCCGTCAATATATAGTTTACTACCATCATCGGAAAGCAGGTAAAATGTATAATTGCCCGAGGATGGTATTGAAATAGTGCTTTGAAATTTTATGCCAAAATGGTCTTCACGGGCCTTAATTGCAGCAATGTCAAATCCGGTAGATTTACCTTTTTTCAGGGGCGATAATTTATCAAAATCAGGGATTTTACTCCATTCACCCTCAAAATATTCGTAGTTTAAACCGTTTACTTTGGGGTCAAAAGCTTCCACTTCGATTTGTGAAACGTCACTGGGTTGCTTTCCTTTTTCAAACGCTTTAGCTTTGACAATTGTATAATCAGTCAATTCGAAAGGTTGCGAATAAATAGCCGATTTTTCGGTTGGTATAGTACCATCGGTAGTGTAATGTATGCTGGCATTAGAGGTCAAAGTTGTCATTGTCACCATTGCTTTTTCCGGTTTCATAATCAACGGTTTATCCACCACAATGCCAATTTTCTGAACATACGGTTTGGGGTCATCAATTTGCAAGATAACAGGGCCAATAAGTCCCGATGGCATTAATGGTGCATCTGCACTGGGCGCTGTGGTGGCATTTGTCACCCGTTTATCAGCCGGCAAAGCAGCATCTCCTACCAGGCGGTTGTTCCACGTATTTGTTACTTCTATTTCCAAAACATTGTTTTTCTTTTTCATGTATTTGGAAATATCAACTATATGGGGCTCTGCCCAAACTAAACCTAAGGCTTGTCCATTCAGTTTTACTACGACCAATGAATTGAAAACTCCTAAGTTGAGATAAACAGCCTTCTTTATTTTGATATTTGGAGCATCAAATACCTTCCGATACATTGCTGTTCCGCTATAAAATTTGATTCCCGTCTCAGGGCGTTCGGTCCAGTCTTCGAGTTTATTAAAAACGACCGAATCGGGTGCGAGGGCACTGAAAAAGTACCTTAGTCTTTGGTTCTAAATAAAAAAGCAGTAAAAAAAGGTATAAAAAGCCTTATTTTTGCTGCTTTTTTCGTATCTTTAGGTCTCAAATCAAAGCACTTACATGTTA